>Ga0209060_10000038_pt1 | contig 390639 bp, 358 predicted proteins | sample Coa_R1_8_FD_187155 | JGI IMG/M metagenome (GOLD analysis project Ga0209060, IMG submission 187155) | Surface soil microbial communities from Centralia Pennsylvania, which are recovering from an underground coalmine fire - Coalmine... | ecosystem: Environmental > Terrestrial > Soil >... | reverse complement strand
CGCCCGGCAGCGTCACGCCGCCCACCGGTTTTAGCTGCACCATCACGCTGAGCGGCAATGCGCCCAGCAATACCAATGTCACGGTGTCCAGCAATTCCGCTAATGCCGTCGTGACTTCGCCGGTAACTGTGAACTCGGGGTCTTCGACGGCCAACTTCAACGCGACGACGACTGCCGTCAGCAGCAGCACCCTCGTCACGATCACGGCGACATTGAACGGCACATCGCAAACGTCGTCAGTCACCTTGCTGCCGCCGGTTCCAAGCCTCACAAATTTGAACTGCTCACCCGGCAGTGTCACGCCGCCCACCGGTTTTAGCTGCACCATCACGCTGAGCGGCAATGCCCCTAGCAATACCAATGTCACGGTGTCCAGCAATTCCGGAAACGCCGTCGTGGCTTCGCCCGTAACTGTGAACTCGGGTTCTTCGACGGCCAACTTCAACGTGACGACGACTGCCGTCTCCAGCAGCACCACGGCGACCATCACGGCTTCTTTGAACGGGACCAATAAGACTTCTTCCGTTACGTTGCTGCCGCCGGTTCCAACCCTTACGAATCTGAGCTGCTCGCCCGGCAGCGTCACGCCGCCCACGGGCTCCACTTGCACCATCACGCTGAGCGGTAACGCGCCCAGCAACATGAGCGTGACCGTGTCGAGCAACAACGGCGCCGCCACCGTGTCGTCTCCGGTGACGGTAAACGCAGGGTCCTCGACGGCGAATTTCAATGTGACGACATCGAGTGTTGGCAGCACAACAACCGCGACGATCAGTGCATCTCTGAATGGCACCACCAAGACCTTTGGACTGACCTTGACACCGGCGATCGTTCTATCCGGGGTGAGCTGCAGTCCGTCGAGCGTGACTCCGCCCACGGGAACAACTTGCACGGTGACCCTGAGCGGGAACGCCGCGAGCAACACCAGCGTCACCGTATCGAGCGACAACGGATCGGCAACGGTATCGTCGCCGGTGACTGTTCTCGCCGGCTCCTCGACGGCCAACTTCGCGGTGACAACGACCGCGGTGGCCACTACCACGACCGCGAACATTTCCGCCTCGTGGAACGGCGTGAACAAATCGTTCGCCCTGACTTTGCTGCCTCCCGCGCCGACGCTGACGAATCTCAGCTGCACGCCGGGCAGCGTCACGCCGCCCACCGGCTTTAGCTGCACCATCACGCTGAGCGGCAATGCTCTGAGCAACATGAACGTCACGGTATCGAGCAATTCCGGAAACGCCGTTGCGCCGACGCCTGTGACCGTGAACGCGGGGGCGTCGACGGCCAATTTCAATGTGACGACAACGGCCGTCTCCAGCAGCACCACGGCTACCATAACGGCAAGCCTGAACGGAACGAACCAGACGTCTTCCGTGACTCTGCTGCCGGCCGCGGTTACCCTGTCCAACCTCAGTTGCTCGCCCGGCAGCGTCACGCCGCCCACCGGTTTTAGCTGCACCATCACGCTGAGCGGCAATGCGCCCAGCAATACCAATGTCACGGTGTCCAGCAATTCCGGAAACGCCATAGTGGCGTCTCCGGTGACCGTGAACTCGGGATCCTCGACGGCCAACTTCAACGTGACGACGACTGCCGTCTCCAGCAGCACCACGGCGACCATCACGGCCTCTTTGAACGGGACCAATAAAACTTCTTCCGTTACGTTGCTGCCGCCGGTTCCAACCCTTACGAATCTCAGCTGCTCGCCCGGCAGCGTCACGCCGCCCACCGGTTTTAGCTGCACCATCACGCTGAGCGGCAATGCGCCCAGCAATACCAATGTCACGGTGTCCAGCAATTCCGGAAACGCCATCGTGGCGTCTCCGGTGACCGTGAACTCGGGCTCTTCGACGGCTAACTTCAACGTGACGACCACCGCCGTCAGCAGCAGCACCCTCGTTACGATCACGGCGTCATTAAGCGGCACCTCACAAACGTCCTCAGTCACCCTGCTGCCGCCGGTTCCGGTGCTGTCCAACTTGACTTGTACACCGGCCAGCTTCACGGCTCCCGGAAGCTCGACTTGCACGATCACGCTCACAGGCAACGCCCTTAGCAATATGAGCGTTACGGTATCGAGCAATAACGGGGCGGCAACGGTGGTTTCGCCGGTGACGATTCCAACAGGTTCTTCGTCGGCGAACTTCACGGTGACGGCCGGCAGCGCGGTTCAAAGCAGCACTACGGCAGGGATTACGGCATCGTTGAACGGGAATTCGCGTAATTTCTCGATCAACCTCACGCCGCAAGGCGTTACCCAGCCCGGAGTGCAGTCGGTGATCTGCGTACCGTCTACGGTAAGCGGAGGCTCCAGCACAACGTGCACAGTGACTCTGGCATCGGCGGCGCCTTCGGGCGGCACCCCGGTATCGCTCGCCAGCAGCAATGGCAACGCGACGGTGCAATCGCAATTGACCGTTCCGGCAGGACTCGATAACGCAAACTTCACGGTAACCACGGCCGCCGTTGCCAGCGTGCAAAGCGCCACCATTTCGGCGACATCCACTGGCCCGTCGCGGTCCGCCACGCTCACGATCCAGCCGGCCGTTACGCTTTCCAGCATGTCCTGCTCCCCAGGAACCATCGCGCCGGGCGCGGCCACCGCTTGCACCGTGTTCCTGAATGCGGTGGCCCCATCGGGTGGTGTGACGGTGGGCTTGTCGAGCGGCAGCTCAGCGGTCAGCGTGCCGAACTCGGTCTCGGTTCCCGCGGGAGTGATCAGCGCCGCCTTCCAGGCAACGGGTGTTTCCGGCGGCTCGTCGATTCTAACTGCAAGCTACGCGGGTTCTTCTGTGAATTTCTCGGTTGCCGTGACGGGCCAGTCTTCCCTGGCGTCCGTTAGTTGCAGCCCGTTGACGGTGAACGCCGGAAGTGCGAGCTCCTGCTCGGTATCCTTGAGCGGGCCCGCCGGCCAGTCGGGCGCCAATGTTTCGTTGAGCAGCAGCAACGCCCAGGTTACGGTGCCGTCCTCGGTATCGGTGCCGCCGGGCGCGTCATCCGCGGGATTCAGCGCCGCAGTCAGCGCGAACGCCAGCGGCAGCGCAACCATCACGGCTTCGATGGGTGCTAACGTTCGGACGACCAATCTCAGCATTACGGCGGCATCGAATTCGCCGAGCCTTGTTTGCTCGCCATCCACCATTCATACTCCTGGCTCGACCACGTGCACCTTCAGCCTGGGGAGCGCAGCACAATCCCCAACGGCAGTGAGCTTAAATTCATCCAGCGCTACCGTCAGCGTCCCGGCCGTTATCACCATCGGCACCGGGTTGACCAGCGCCACGTTTACGGCGACGGCATCGGCGGTATCGGCGACAAGCTCGGTCGTCATTTCCGCACCGAACCAGGGCGTCTCGCAGTCGCTCACCCTTCTCGGACAGTCGAATTCGAATCTCGCGGTGACTTCCGTCAGCTGCAATCCCCTGACGCTGATCGGCGGCGGAACGAGCGCGTGCCAGATCACCTTGTCCGGCGCCGCCTCGGCCAACAGCCCAACGATCAGTCTCTCTTCCAGCAGCACACAGCTCACGGTGCCTCCGGTGCTGCAGACCGTGCCGGGGAGCGCGACCGTTTCCTTTAACGCCACGAGCGCGCTCATCGATCACGACGACAACGCGAACCTGATCGCGAACCTGGGCTCTTCCTCGGCCCAAGCGACCATTTCTCTGTTGGGCTTGAAGCCCACGGCCATCACCTGCCCGCAAACGCTGCAGTCCGGCCTGCCGCTGAGTTGCCAGATCACCATGAACTCCGGCGCCGCCACCACCAGCGTGCCGATCGCGATTTCGGGTGGCGGCCAGCTCGTGACGTTCCCGGCGACCGTGTCCACCGTATCCGGTCAGTCGACGGTCAGCTTCCAGGGCAACACGAATTACGTCAACAGCAACCAGACGATTACCGTGAGTGGGTCTTATCATGGAACCGGCGTGCAGGCCACGGTGACGCTGACGCCGGCGCCGCCCGTGCTCACCGTCCCGGGGAGCCAAACGGTAGCTCCGGGGCACAGCGTTGCCTTTACGGTTTCGGCAACGGATCCGGTCGGCCTCACGGTCACGCTCTCGGCGACCAACCTGCCGCCCGACTCGAGCTTCAACCCCAACACCGGGGCGTTCAATTGGTCTCCGCAGAATTCGCAGATGGGCCAGTACGCGGTGACGTTTACCGCCACCAATTCGGCGCAGGCATCGTCGACGGCAGACGTTACCATCGAGGTGAAATCCGATTCACCGGTGATTTCTGCGCTGGCGAATGCGGCCAGCTTCACCAATGCCGGATGCAGCCCCGGAGCCGTAGGTGCGTTGCTGGGAACGGGCTTCGTCTCCACCGGCGCGAAATCCGCCGAAGTGAGCCCGCTGCCGACCACGATTGATGGTCTTCACGTGCAGGGTAACGGCGCGGATCTGCCGGTCTTCTATATCTCCGAAGACCAGGTAAACTTCCAGTGCCCGTCGGCGGCTCCAGGGTCGCCCATGGCCCTCATCGTCCACAGCCGAAACGGCGCCTCATCTCCGCTTACCACGAACATGCTTGAGGCCAATCCGGGAATCTTCACGATCGCCGGGTCCGGGAAGGGCCAGGGCGCGGTGCTGGTCGCCGGGACGGCTAATCTGGCGATGACTAAGACCAAGGGAATCAAGAGCCAGCCGGCTACGCGGACGGGCTACATCTCCATCTACGCGACAGGACTGGGCGCTACGAACATCCCAGTGGCGTCCGGAGCGCCAGCACCCTCCGATCCTCTGGCCGAGGTGGTTGCTCCGCTTGACGTGATCCTGGGCGGCGAACCAGCCCAGGTGACCTTCGCAGGCCTGGTGCCGGGCTACACCGGGTTATACGTGGTGAATGCCAAGATTCCGGCCGACGCGCAGATCGGGCCGGCCATACCGCTCGAAATCGATGAGCACCTGGCCGATGGGACGGTGGTCAGGAGTAACGTGGTGACCATCGCGGTCGCGCCGGCGGGGAACTAACCGGCTGAAAAGATAAGCTTTACAAGTTGAGCGCTAACAGCAGCGCCCTTCTGTCGTCTTATTAGCATGAAGGGCCTGCTGAACCAACGCTTCCGGCTGATGGGCGCGATCTCATTGATAGCGCTCGTGGGATTTCTGCATACGACTGCCGGACGGGCTTGTGGGGTCTACTGTAACTCTGAGTTCCACAAGTACTTCGAGGGCCTGGGAACGGCCGAGGCGCGGGTCAATCCGGTGGAGCGGGTATTGTTCAGCGTGCTGCTAACCACGGCGCACGACAAACCGCAGACGCATGTGCATCTGCGGCCCGTTGCAGCAAAACCGCTTTAAAGCTTAGCCCTTCTTCTTGGCGGGAGCGTGATGGCGAGGAGCCGGTGCGTCTTTTCCTGGCCAGCCAACAACCTTCTTCTTTTCAACATCGAAGGTGACCATAAAAGGCTCTTTCGTGAAGCTGGACGGAACGCCGGAAAACTCGATCTCGACACCCGGATCGGCTTTTCCCGGAAGCGCGGCATCCAGGTTCAGGGTGGCATCGGGAGTCGTGCCGTCGGCGATCGAAAGCACCAGTTCTTTCGGGTGCAGCGCGGGCTTCGAGGAAATCAACTTGCCCTTGAAGGTTTGCACACCGCCGGCGCCGCCGGGAACCTCACTACCCTTCATATTGGTATCGAAGTACTGCTGGCCGTTGGCGTCAGTGAGGGCAGCTTTGAGATTCATCCACAAAGCGAGCGCGGGATTTTCTTTCTTGAACTTTTCCTCGTTGTTCGCCTTTACAGTGTTGACGTCCTGGAGTGTCCAATCGGCTGGGGGAAAGGCGTTGGCCTTAGCAAGATCGCGGAGCTTGGCCATCTCGGGCGCATCCTGGCCGTGATACCGGTTGAACGCGTTCACGAAATAGGTCTCATAGGATTGGCGGGCAGCAGGGGCTAAACCACCCTGGGCCGGTTCCAGCGACGCCGCCCGGGCAAACTGGAAAAGAGCCTGGGGATACAATTCCGGCTTCTTCTGCGCGATGGCCTCATGCGCGATGGCCGTGCCAAGCCACGAGGAGATTTGTGCGCTGTCCACAGGCCAGCCGGCAGCCGTGCTGGCGTTGGGACCGAGCTTCAAGGCCTCGGTGAATTCTTTCTCGGCCGTCGCGTCATCCTTTTTCTGTAACGCGATCCAACCTAATGTTGTATGCGCCAGAACTTCGGCCTGAGTTTTGGCCTGCGTCCAGGCGGCGTCAGACGTGGATGCGGGCTTCTTGGAGGGATCGAACACAGCGTTTTCGTTGGTCAGAATTCCGTTGGCGGCCTTCTCACCGAGTGCGAGATCTTCCGGGGTGGGCTTGGGCAGCAACTGCACATTCAGGCACATCAGAAACATGGCGAGGAAGTCCTGGGGATTCGCCTGCAGGGCTTCGTTACCGGCGGCCAGCACTTTGTCCGGCTGACGCATCTGGTTGTAGGTTTGAATGTACAGGGTATTTCGCATCTGTACGAAGGCGCTGGTGGGGTATTTTTCCTTCCAGCTATTAAGGAGCTCCAACTTTTTGGCCGGAACTGTTTCCTTCGTGATCGCCTGCACCAGGTCGTATTCGGCTCGATCTTTCCATTGCGGCTGCCCGGTCTGGGCCTGATTGGCGTCCTGTGCCTGGCCTGGAATTGCCAGAAAGGCCACTACCCCCGCCACGGCGATGGTCAACAATCCCTTCGAAACTCGATAGAGCACTGAGCGCCTCCTACTACCTTCGCTTGAAATTTTATATTGTTTGGGCCGTGCCAGCCATCCCCTCGGATACACGCGGCCGACGGGTACTTGCGGAGTATAGCCGAACCACATGGAGCGTGCAACATAGTTTGACGGCGCGACAAGCGGCTGAGTTCCATGCCTGGAAGGAACACCGGCGTCACGTGCTAGAATTCCCCATCTCCATGCGTTACCTCGACCTGGGTGTGATTGTCGCGTATCTGCTGGCGATCACCTGGTTCGGCGCGCATTTTCGCAGCGGGCAGAAAAGCCTCCGCGATTACTTTCTCGGCGGGCGGTCAGCGCCCTGGTGGGCCATTGGCTTATCCATCATTTCGGCGGAGACGAGCACGCTGACCATCGTAGGGACGCCGGGGCTGGCGTTCAACGGGAACCTGGGATTCCTGCAGATCGTTTTCGGCTACCTTCTGGCGCGGCTGGTGATCTCCGCGATACTGCTGCCGCAATATTTTCGCGGGGAAATGTTTACCGCCTACGAGCTGATGCGCAGGCGCTTCGGAGAGCGCACACGCAAGTTATCGGCCTTGATTTTCCTGATCACGCGAGCGCTGGCAGAGGGAGTTCGCGTTTTTGCCATTTCGATTGTCATCTCCATCGTGCTGCATACGGGGGAAATCGCGTCGATTCTCGTGATTGTGGCGCTCACGCTTTTTTACACCTTTGAAGGCGGCATGACGGCGGTGATCTGGACGGATGCGATCCAGATGGCGCTTTACGTGGTTGGGGCGATCGTCAGTTTCTTCGTGCTGCTGCACGATATTCCGGGTGGTTGGGCGCATGTGGCTGAGGTGGCGGCACCGGCGGGAAAATTTCGCATCTTCGATTTTGATTTCAGCTTTACAATGCAGTATTTCTCCCGCACTTACACGTTTTGGGCTGGATTAGTGGGAGGATGTTTTCTCACAACTGCGAGCCATGGCACGGATCAATTGATCGTGCAGCGCCTGTTGAGCGCGCGCAATGAGAGTCAAAGCCGTGCCGCCCTGATCGGAAGCTGGGTAGTCATTTTTTTTCAGTTCGTCCTTTTCCTGTTGATCGGGACAGGATTGTACGTGTATTACGGGAATCAGGGCCTGGCGGCGCCGGCGCGCATCGATCGCATCTATCCGGAATTCGTCTGGAATTCCCTGCCGCCGGGAGTAGCCGGCCTGGTGACGGCGGCCATCGTGGCGGCAGCCATGGCCAATCTGAGCGCAGCGTTGAACGCGCTGGCTTCGACGACGGTTATGGATTTCCTCCGGCCCCTGGCAGGGCGTGGAGAGTCGGAATCGGATAGCCGCCTTCTGGGCTGGGCTCGGTGGGCCACGGTCGGTTGGGCCGTAGTGCTGGTGGCGATCGGCATTGTCGCCCGGCACTGGGGATCGGTGCTCGAATCCGGACTTTCCATCGCCTCCATCACCCTGGGCCTCCTGCTGGGCATCTTTCTCCTGGGCGTCCTGACCAGGCGTGTCGGGCAAAACGCGGCCACATGCGGTGTAGCGGCAGGACTGGCAGTCATCGTATATGTACGGGCATTTACTCCGATTGCCTGGACCTGGTGGGTGCCGATCGGGAGCCTGACCACTTTCGGCGCGGGATATCTTGCATCATGGTTCCAGCGGCAGAGCGCCTAAGATGTCGACCAACCCGCCAACAATCGAGCTGAAACGCGACCTGGGCCTCTGGAGCGCGGCCGCGATCGTAGTGGGCACGGTGATTGGCAGCGGCATCTTCATCGTCCCGCAGACCATGATCCAGCTGGTCGGCTCGCCTGGGATGGTATTTGTGGTTTGGGTAGTGGGGGGTCTGCTGTCTCTTGCCGGGGCCCTCAGCTATGCCGAGCTGGCGGCGGCTATGCCCGAAGCGGGCGGCGAATACGTTTATTTAAACGAAGGATACGGGCCACTTTGGGCATTCATTTACGGGTGGACGCAAACCGTGGTGGCAAAGAGCGGTTCGATCGCCATATTGGCCACGGGCTTCTTTCAATATTTCGCCAACTTTTGGCCGGAGCTGGAACATGTATTTGTCACGGTGCCTATTCCCGCCGGCGCGCACGGAGCACCGCTCGAAATTCGATACGGCCAATTGCTGGCCATGGCGCTGATTTTCGGGCTTGGCGTGGTGAATTACTACGGTGTAAAGGTCGGCGGAAATGTTCAGGTTGCCGTCACCGTCCTGAAAGTGGTGCTGATCGCCTTGATTATCGTGGTGGGAATCGGATGGGGTCATCCCGGGGCGGCCAAGCCTGCGCAGGCCATCGCGCATTTGACCGTGTTGGGGTTTTTCGCCGCGCTGGTGAAATCGCTCTGGGCGTATGACGGCTGGAACAATGTGAGCATGGTGGCTTCGGAAATCCGCAAGCCACAGCGCAATTTGCCGCTGGCGCTGATCTGGGGAACGGTGGCCGTCATCGTCATTTATATTCTGGTCAATGTGGCGTATTTTCACGTGCTCTCGCCGGATCAGGTGGCCGGGAGCAATCGCGTGGCCGCCAGCATGATGCGACAGGTAGTGGGTCAGACGGGCGCAAATCTAGTATCGATTTCGGCGATGCTTTCGATGTTCGCCGCGCTCAACGGTTCCATTCTCTCGGGCGCGCGCGTGCCCTATGCCTTGGCGAAAGGCGGGCTCTTTTTCGCTCCTGTAGGCCGGGTAAATGCCGCGTACCACACGCCGGGCGTCGCCATTATGAGCCTGAGCGCGTGGGGTATGATCGTCGTGCTTTCCGGCACGTATGACCAACTGGTGGATTATGTCATCTTCGCCAGTTGGATTTTGTACGGCATGACCGCGGCAGCAGTTCTCGTGCTGCGGCGAAAAAGGCCGGAATTAGCGCGGCCATATAAGACTGTGGGCTACCCGGTAGTACCAGTACTGTTCGTGATCATGGCCACGGCCATCGTGATCTCCGCGCTGTACAACTCTCCACGAGAATCATTTCTGGGTCTAGCATTCATTTCAGTGGGTTTACCGTTTTATTTTTACTGGCGAAAACCACGCACCCGGATTTGACCGTCCGGCGAAAACCTGGAATCAAAAATACCCTCCAAAAACTTCTGTTCTGAATTCAGAACAAAATGCTTGAAATGTTAACTAAAGTAGGCTAAAAATCAGGAGAAGACGCAAGGAGAAGCGTTGGTTTTGTTCTGATCACAGAACATGGCGCGCCTCCCGGCGCTGGATTTACCGGATCGGGGGAAGCAGATGGATGTCACAAAAATTCTGACCGAACTACGTCAGGAACGGGAACAAATTGAAGAAGCGATCATGAGCCTGGAGCGGCTGGCGAGAGGACGCGGCAGGCGCCGCGGACGTCCTCCGGCCTGGATGGCGGAGCTGGACAAGAAGCGCGGCCGGCCCCCGGGGAGCAAGAACAAAAATCCCAATGTGCAAAAGGCCATGAGTCTGGCATAGGTTCGGAGGCGCGCACCACTCAACGATACAGCAGATATTTCTCGCGCAAGACGAGAAAGGGCTGTAAGGCATCCTGCTGCCGCTGGCGAATGGCCTCGGGGTCTTCTCCGGCGGCAAGCGCGCGTAACACGTCGTCATTACCGATCAAATTCCGATCGGCTTCCAACAAGATCTTCCCGGGATAAAGTTTGAGCAGCGCGGAGGCGATTTCCATCCCCAGGCGCGAAGCGTCCAACCGGTCGCGTCCGGTGATTTGAAAACGCACGCCCTGGAGCGCGGTGGATTCGAGCGCAGGCTGAAATTCCACCGGATAAAAACGCACGCCCGGAATGGAGCGCCGGTTCAGATAACCGGCCATCTCGCGTCCCTGAATGAATGGCCCGCCGACCATTTCAAACGGCGAGTCGGTGCCGCGGCCCACCGAGTATTTTGTCGAATACTCCAGCATCGCGACTCCCGGGTAAAGAATGGCGGCGTTGAGGCTCCGCATATTCGGAGACGGATTCACCCAGGGCAGGCCAGTTTCATCGAACCAGTCCCCGCGTTCCCAGCCTTTCATTTGCACCACCGTCAGATCCGCGCCAATATGGTTTTCCGCATTGAATAACTTCGCCAGCTCGCCGATAGTCATGCCGTGACGCAATGGGAGCGGGAAATAACCGATAAATGACAGCTTGTCCCGGTCGAGCAGGGGCGGCTCGACATGCACCCCGGTTATCGGATTGGGCCTATCGAGAACGTAAAACGGGATGTGCAATTTCGCGGCTTCCTCCATGGCGTAAGCCATGGTGGAAACGTAGGTGTAAAATCGCGCGCCCACATCCTGAATATCGAAAACCAGGGCGTCAATCCCATGGAGCATTGCGGCGGTGGGGCGGCGATTTTTTTCCGCGTAGAGGCTAAAGACCTTGATGCCGGTCTTGGCGTCCACGGTGTCGGCGATGCCTTCACGATCCTCTTTGCCGAAAAAGCCATGCTCCGGTGAAAAAATGGCGGTGAGGCGGACGCCGGCGGCGAGCATCCGATCGATATTGCGGCGGCTTTCCCGGTCAATACCGGTCTGATTGGTAATGAGACCGGCGTTCTTCCCTTGAAGGGCTCGGAAGCCGTCGTCCTCCCAAACGTCGAGGCCCGTGCGAACGTCGCCTGCACGAGCGACTTCGCGATGCAAGCCCGGGCCGCTGAGCGTTTCGTTATACCCGGTAAGGCTTACTCCGGGAACGGTGACGCCGACCGCGGCGGCGACGATGGTGGCGACTCTCCCGCGCAGGGAAGTGATCGCCGGCCGTAGATGCGGGTGCACGGCATTGGCGAGCAGCACGACATACGTGTTCGACGCCGGATCGATCCAGAGCGAAGTGCCGGTGAACCCCGTGTGCCCGTAAGAGCCGATAGGAAACAGCTCGCCGCGATTTCCTGAGAACGGTGAATCGATGTCCCAGCCGAGGCCGCGCAGAATGGGCTGATCGGGCGGGCTCTGCGGAGTGACGAATTTCTCGACGGTTAGCGGACTAAAAATGTGGATGCCGTCCACGGTTCCCTTGTTGAGGAGCAACTGGCAGAAGCGAGCGAGATCGCTCGCCGTGGAGAAAAGACCCGCGTGCCCGGCGACTCCGCCCATGTTGCGCGAAGTGGGATCGTGAACCACGCCGCGCAGAAGCAAGTGCTCCTTCGCCAGCAATTCGGTGGGCGCTATGCGCGGACGAAGGGCCGGCGGCGGGTTGAACATCGTGTCGCGCATTCCGAGGGGAAAAAAGACGACGTCGCGCACGTATGACGGCAGGGATTCTCCGCTTAAACGGCGCACAATTTCTCCCAACAGGATGAAATTGATGTCGCTATAGACAAAGCGGACTCCGGGGGGGCCTGCGGGCGCATCGATCAGCGCGCGATGAATTCCGGTCTCATACCCGCTCCAGGCGGGCTCGAGGTCAAGATCGGGCCGCAGACCGGAAAAATGCGTCATCAAATTGCGAACGGTAATTTCGCTTTTGCCTCCCTGGAATTCGGGCAAGTACTCCGTGACGCGGTCATTGAGGCGCAGCTTGCCCTGCTCGAACAGCTTCATGAGCCCGGACGTGGTGGCGACAACCTTCGTGAGTGAGGCGCAATCAAATATGGTGTCGATCGTCATGGGCTCGGAAACGGGTTCGAGAGCCCGGCGCCCGTACGCCTTCGCGTAGAGGGTCGAGCCCTTGTGCCCTACAAGGAGTACGGCGCCGGGAATCCGCTCTTCGCGGACGGCCTGGTTGATCACATCATCGAGCGCCGGTCCAGCGGAAAAAGTCTGCGCAAGGGCGCTGACGGCACCCGCGAACAGAGCGCAGGCGTGAAGCAGCTTCATAAGGGTCATGATAGCGGGATTGCCCGAAGGGCCGGCGGCACATGCCTGGCGATTTTGACTTCGGGCCATGGCGTCTGGTAGGGTACTCTAAAGCCGACGGCGCAATGCCGTAGAACGCCTGAACATAGAAGACGACAGTGGCGAAAAACTCAGGAAAACCGGAAACTGAACCCGTCATGAATCGAGATGCAGCACGCCGCCGTCTGGCGGTGGCTCAGGATGGCGGAGCGGCGGACGCACGCAACGCGGCGCAAACGCAATTAAAGTTCTTCGAACAGGCCGTTCGTCTGTTCCATACGCGGAAGTTCGCGGAGGCGCGGGAACTGTTTGAAAAGGCGACGGCCGGGCCAAATCGCGAAATGGCGCATAACGCCGAACTGCACGTACGCATGTGCGACCGCCGCCTGGAAAAACCGGTGGTGGATCTAAAGACGGCCGAAGAGCACTATAACTACGGTGTCGCGATGATTAACGCGCGAAATCTGGGGGAGGCACGCCAGCACCTGGAGCGAGCCTTACAGATGGAGCCGCAGGCGGACCATGTCCTGTTCGCGCTGGCCTTGAGCAAGGGACTGGAAGGAGACGTGGAAGCGGCCTCGGAGCTGCTGAAGCGCGCGATTGAACTGGAGCCGCGCAACCGGCTCGCCGCCCGCCAGGACGCCGATTTTGCCTTATTCGCCGACCACCCGCAGATGCAAGCGCTGCTGTTCCCTGAAAAGGCCGGAACGCTTTAGCGCGCTCCTCCGCCGGTACGCCGGTAATGCCGAAGTCATCCACGACCGCCCCGCCGCCCGAAAGCGTCGCACCGCTGCGCGTGGTGTCGATTGGCGGAGGCACTGGGCTTTCCGCTCTGCTTCACGGGCTGAAAGAGTATGTCGACGTCCACAGCACCATGAAACTGGGACGCCCGCCGGTGGATATCACGGCGGTGGTTACGGTATCGGATGACGGCGGCAGCTCTGGCCGCCTGCGCCGCGAATTCGATGTTTTGCCGCCGGGCGACATTCGCAATTGCCTGCTGGCGTTGTCGGGGGATGAGACACTTCTCTCGCGCCTGTTCCGTTACCGTTTCGAAGCGGGGCGCGGACTGAAGGGTCACAGCTTCGGCAACCTGTTCCTGACGGCGTTGACCGATATCACCGGAGATTTTCCGGACGCGGTCAAGGAATGCGCGGACGTACTGGCAATCAAAGGCCGAATTTATCCTTCTACGGCCACAAGCGTCTCGTTGGAAGCGGTTCTCGAGAACGGGCGCCGCGTGCTGGGCGAAACACGCATCAGCCGGAGCCGGAGGCGCATTGAGACCATACGCCTGAAACCGCAGCGCTGCCGTCCACTGCCGGAGACGCTGGCGGCAATCGCACAGGCGGATGTGATCACGCTGGGACCGGGATCGCTATTCACCAGCGTGGTCCCCAACGTCCTGGTGCACGGTATCCCGGACGCGCTGCGCCGGTCGCCCGCGGTGAAGGCCTACTTCGTGAATCTGATGTGGCAGCCTGGGGAGACCACGAATTTCACGGCGTCGGATCATATCGAGGCGATTCACCGGCACGCGGGCGGCAAAGTGCTGGATTACGCCGTGGTCAACACCCAGGATATCGGGCGTGCCCTACGGCGGCGGTATGCGCGCGAGCATTCCTCGCCGGTTGAGAACGATTTCGAAAAGATCGGCGCCATGGGGGTCAACGTGGTTTGCGGCGACCTGGTGCAAGAGGCCGGCCTGGTTCGCCACAATCCACGCGCGATCGCCGCGATTACCGTCAGCCTGGCCCGAGAAGGCCGCCGGCGCCGGCAAATGTCGCGCTAATCCCGCCGCGCATTGAATAATAAAGCATGGAAGATCGTGTCACAGCCGTAATCCTGGCCGCGGGCCTGGGTACGCGGATGAAGTCGCGGCGCGCCAAAGTCCTGCACGAAGCGGGGGGCAAAACGCTTGTCGAGCATGCGGTGGCTGCCGCGCTTTCGATTGCTGCTCCGGAGCGTGTGTTCCTGGTGGTGGGACACCAGGCGGAACAGGTACAGGCGGCGATTGCGTCGCGCGGCGTGCAGTTTATCGAGCAGAAGGAGCAGAAAGGCACCGGGCACGCCGTGATGATCGGACGCCAAGCGCTCGAGCCGCTAGGCGGATGGCTGGTCATCTATTACGGCGATTGCCCGCTGATTCCGCCTTCACTGCTGCAAACTCTTGTCCAGCGTCAGCGGAAATCTGCGGCCGCGGCGACTTTGGTCAGCGCGGATTTTGAAGATCCAACCGGCTACGGCCGCGTGATTCGCAATTCCGAAGGCCATGTGCATGCCGTGGTGGAGCAGAAGGCCGGAACGCCGGATCAACTCGCAATTCGCGAGATCAACGTCGGGATCTATTGTTTCCGCGCCGACCTCTTCTGGAAGTACGTCGACGACATTAAGCCCAATAATGCGGCGCGCGAATACTACCTGACGGATATCATCGAAATTTTGATCCGCGCCGGCCATACGATCGATGCCTATAAAGCCTCGAACCCTAACGAGCTTTTGGGCATCAACAATCGCATCGAGCTCGCAGCCGCGGATCGCGTGTTTCGCGAGCGCAAGGTTCGCGAGCTGATGCTGGGCGGCGTGACCGTGGAGCGGCCGGAGACCGTCACGGTGGATGACGACGTACGCATCGGCATTGACACCGTGATCGAACCCTTCGCGCGCATCCTGGGCCGCACGAGCATCGGCGAGGGCTGCCGGGTGGGCGCCTGTTCTATCGTGCGGGATTCGGAGCTGGCGGACAGCGTGCACATTGCGCCATTCACGTCGATCGATGCGTCGCGCATTGCCGCCGGGGCGCAGGTCGGTCCCTATTCGCGCATTCGCATGGAAAGCGAAGTTGGCGCAGGCGCGCGTATTGGCAATTTTGTAGAACTGAAAAAGACTCGCACGGGCGAAAATGCCAAAGCGAATCACCTGGCCTACTTGGGCGATTCGAGCATCGGCGCAGACGTCAACATCGGCGCAGGCACCATCACCTGCAACTATGACGGCCGAACAAAACACCCCACCAAAATAGGGAAAGACGTTTTCGTGGGCAGCAATTCGACGCTGGTGGCGCCGGTAGAGATCGGGGACGGCGCCTATATCGGCGCAGGCTCGGTGATCACCGAATCCGTGCCCGGCGATGCCCTGGCCTTGGGCCGCGCACGGCAAGTCTTGAAGAAAGACTGGGCGCGGGCGCGGAGAGACAGGCCGGTCACGAAGACTTGAGATCAGCATCCTATGGCTCAACCGCAGGCAACTGCCAGCGATAATTCCGGCTGTCTGATCCTGTTCGGCGGGGTATTCAGCGCCGCCGGATTTGTGGTTCTCGCCAAAGCGCTCGCTTTCCGGCAGGCTGATCCGAACCCGTCGCGCTCCATACTGATCGCACTCACATTTATCGTGGCCGGCATCGCTGTCGCCGCGTGGGGCAAGATGATGCGCGAATCGACCGCCACCAGCCGCAAATTGTCCGCCCAAAATCCCGACAAGCCCTGGCTCTGGCGCGAGGATTGGGCCAACGGCTATGCAAACCCGGAGTGGCGATCCAAGGCCGCGATCTGGGGGGGAATGGGTGTGATCTTCCTGGTAGTATCGTGGCCCGGGCTGTTGGCCATCCCGCAGAACTGGCCGACCCGCCATCGTTATGAAACGCTGTTCGTGCTGATAATGCCCCTTGCCGGCTTGTCGCTCCTGATGGCAAGCGCCAGGGCGGCACGCAGCGCAGCGAAGTTCCGCGGAACGCGCTTGAAATTGACTACGCTGCCCGGCATTATCGGCGGCAAGGTGGAGGGCAGCCTGGAAACCGCCTACGTATTTCCGCCCGGCACGAGCATGAACCTCGCGCTAACCTGCGTGCGATCGTACGACTCGGGCGGCGACAGCCACTCCCACTGGGAGAACGCGTTATGGCAGGATAGCCGGGCCGTGCCCGCGTATACCGGAGGCGCCGGCAGCACCGTTCCTGTCTCCTTCACGACGCCTTACGACGCGCGCGAGACCGATGGACGGAATCGTTCGGACGAGATTTACTGGAAATTGACCGCAACGGCGGACGCTCCCGGCATCGATTTTCGCGCCGTTTTTCGTTTGCCCGTTTTCAAAACCAAAGCCAGCGATCCCAGCCTTACAGCGGAGAAGGTCAATGAGCAAACGGCTGGTCTGCTGGAGGGAAGACGTCCGGAAGACGCGAAGATCACTGAAGAGCCGGCCGCCGACGGAGGGGTTCAATTTCATCTGGGTCCCGGTCGAAACCTGGGAACTGCCGCTGCGTTCGCGGTCTTCGGACTGATCTTCCTGGGCGGCGGCATTTTCTTCGGGACGCTTGTCGGCAAAGGATTCACGTGGTTCCTGGGAGTGATTCCATTATTCCTCGGCGGAGCCGTAGGCCTCGGATTACTGATATTCGGAACGTGGATGGGGTTGGGACAGACCACGGTGGGTGTGCGAAACCGCTCCCTGCGCATCCATTCGAGCTGCCTCGGCTTCTCCCGAACCCGGACACTGGAAGCGGACGCCATTGATCGATTCGAACTGTACCCGGGGATGAGCAGCGAGGACAAGATCTGGTACGACCTGAAGATTCACTTGAGCGACGGAAAAACGGTGACCGCGGCCAGCGCCATGGAACAGCACGAAGCCGAATGGTTTCTGGGAGAACTCCGCAAGGACCTGGGCCTGCAGAAATGACACGTGGAGCGGGCGATCGACGCTCGCTCCAGAGATTGCTGGTTGAGAAGGGTTCTAGTGGGCGCCTGCCGCTTGTGCTTTCCTGCTCAGAAAACACTCACGGCAGTAGACAGGACGGCCTTGGGTTGGACGGAACGGAACCGTGGTTTCCCGGCCGCATTGCGAGCAGGTTGTTGTTGTTTCCGCCCGCGCAGAGCCGGAAGACGCCGCTCCTTGCCGCTTGACCTTGCACGCTTTACAGCGTTTCGGTTCGTTTTTGAAGTTTTTATCGTGGAAGAAATGCTGCTCTCCCGCCGTAAAAACAAACTCCGCCCCACAATCGGCGCACTTGATCACGCGATCCTGAAAATCTGGCATTGCCACCGCTCCCGCGGTCCTACCCAGGCCACCCCGCCTGCCCGATAAGAACCCTTACGGACGTGGAGACCTTACTCGATCTCCCTCCGGCTTTTCTTCCTGTTTCGCTTGCGAGCCAGCGCCTGCTTGGCCCGTTTCTTCTCGCCCGGCTTCAAGTAAAAAGAGTGCCGTTTGACCTCTTTGATAATGTCCTCTTGCTGGACCTTGCGCTTGAAGCGGCGAAGGGCGTTCTCTAATGTCTCGCCCTCTTGCAGCTTGACTTCAGCCAACTAAAAACACCTCCCATCAACTTGGAAACTCACCCGTTATACGACGTGAGAAACCTGTGTCTGCCGGTTCAACATCCTCCGCGCGGCAGGCCAAGGTACTGATATCATAGGTTCTGGACCGTTAAAGTCAAGTCCCAAATTGCTCGGCGGTGTTGCCCGTGCCGATCATTGTCTCTTTAACTGTTTGTACATAAAGGACTTACAAATCAACTCCCGTGGAGAATGTTTTAGCCATTTTGCTGGCCGGCGGCGCCGGAGAACGCCTTCATCCGCTGACGCGCGAAACCGCGAAACCCGCCGTCCCCTTTGGCGGCGCCTACCGCATTATCGATTTCACACTTTCCAACTGTATTAACTCCAACCTGCGCCGCATTTTTGTCTTAACCCAGTACAAATCACTGGAACTGATCCGGCACATACGCGACGGATGGAGCATCGTCTCGCCGGAGCTCGGCGAGTACATCGAAATCATCCCCGCCGAAAGGCAAGCCGGTTGGTATCGGGGAACAGCCGACGCCGTTTATCAAAACACAGGCAGCATTCTCGCGGAGCCCGCCGATCAAGTCCTCATCCTGGCTGGCGATCAGATTTACAAGATGAATTACTCGTCGATGCTGGAGCAGCACCGGCGCCTGAATGCGGACATCACCATCGCGACCACGCAGGTCTCGCCTGAGGAAGCAGACCGTTTCGGCATTATCGAGACAGGGCCCGACCAGCGTGTTGTGGGGTTTGAAGAGAAGCCGAGGCACGGGCACCCGGTTCGCTCCATTTTCAATCCGGATATGCTGAGCGCCTCCATGGGCATCTATATCTTTAACCGGGATCTGCTAGCGCGCGTGTTGCGTGAGGATGCGGAAGCGCCGGGCTCCTCCCATGATTTCGGAAAAGACGTGATTCCGAGGTGCCTGCGCGATTGTCGCGTGATGGCGTACGACTTCGTCGATATCAACGCCAAACAAGCGCGCTACTGGCGCGACGTGGGCACCTTGGATGCCTATTACGAAGCCAACATGGACCTGGTGGCGGTCACGCCGCAGTTGAACCTGTACGACAGCACCTGGCCCATCCGCACACGGCTCCTGCAGCAGCCGCCGGCTAAATTCGTTTTTGCCCAGGAAGGCCGCCGCATGGGTGTGGCCGTGGATTCCATCGTATCGGCCGGCTGCATCATCTCGGGCGGCCGCGTGATGCACAGCGTGCTGTCTCCGGGCGTGCGCGTCAACAGCTATTGTGAGGTGGAGTTTTCTATTCTGATGCCCAATGCCGAGATCGGCCGTTACAGCCGCATCCGCCGGGCCATCATTGACAGCAACGTGAAGGTGCCGGAATCGAGCGTGATCGGCTTCGACGCGGAAGAGGATCGCCGCAACGGCTATCACCTCACCGAGTCCGGAATCGTAGTAGTGAGCGGCGCGGCTCCAGTTCAGATCGCGCAAAAAGCGAGGAGCGTAGAGTGACGACGATTGCAAAAATCACGGGTATTGAGATTCTCGATTCCCGCGGGAATCCGACAGTGGAAGCTGACGTTATTTTGGCTGATGGCAGCCTGGGGCGCGCCGCGGTTCCGTCGGGGGCTTCGACGGGCGAGCACGAAGCCGTGGAGCTGCGTGACGGCGACAACGCGCGCTACCTGGGGAAAGGAACCCGCAAGGCTGTCGAGCATATCAATAAGGAGATCGCCGCGGCCCTGCACGGCAAGGATGCCAGCCAGCAGGCGAACATTGATCGCTTGATGATCGATCTGGACGGCACCGACAACAAAGGCAAGCTCGGTGCGAATGCCATGCTGGCGGTTTCGCTGGCCACCGCGCGCGCCGCCGCAGCCTCCCAGCGCACTCCGCTATTCCGCTATCTCGGCGGCGTGGGCGCCTGTATCCTGCCCGTTCCCCTGATGAACATCCTCAACGGCGGAGCGCATGCCGACAATTCTGTCGACGTTCAGGAATTCATGATTGCTCCTTACGGCGCCGCGAAATTTTCCGAAGCATTGCGCATGGGCGTCGAAGTTTTTCACACGCTCAAGAAGGTTCTGAAGAAACGCAATTACTCGACAGCGGTCGGCGATGAAGGCGGCTTTGCGCCGAACCTCAAGTCAAACGATGAAGCCCTCGAGGTGGTGCTTGAGGCCATCACGCAGGCCGGCTACAAACCCGGCGAGCAGATCGGCATCGCGCTCGACCCGGCATCGAGCGAGTTCTACAGCGACGGCAAGTACATCTTTAAGAAATCCGACAAGAGCCAGCGGACTTCCGAGCAAATGGTCGAGTTCTGGTCGAACTGGGTGCGCCAGTTCCCGGCCATCATTTCCATCGAAGACGGCATGTCGGAAGAAGACTGGCCGGGCTGGAAGCTGTTGACGGAGACGCTGGGCAGCAAGATTCAGCTCGTCGGCGATGACATCTTCGTCACTAATCCCGCAATTTTCCGCAAAGGCATTGATAAAGGGATCGCCAATTCGATTCTGGTTAAGGTCAACCAGATCGGCACGCTCACCGAAACCCTGGAGGCCATGCAGATGGCATCGGTCGCCAATTATACGGCCGTCGTGTCGCACCGTTCCGGCGAGACCGAAGATCCGTTCATTGCCGATCTGGTGGTGGCCACCGGCGCGGGCCAGATCAAGACGGGATCCGCCAGCCGCACCGACCGCATCGCCAAATACAACCAGTTGCTGCGCATCGAACAGGCACTCGGCGATTCCGCCCGGTTCCCCGGCAGGAAGGCCTTCCGCCAGTAATGTCCCGCCCGCGACCTCTGATCCTCACTATCCTCGACGGTTGGGGTTTCACTCCCGCCGTCGAGGGCAACGCCATTGCCGCCGCGCGCAAGCCGACCTACGACAAACTGCTGCGCGAATATCCGAATACCCTCATCCATACTTCGGGTCCTTTCGTCGGGCTTCCCGACGGCCAGATGGGAAATAGCGAAGTCGGCCACCTGAATATTGGAGCGGGGCGCATTATCCAGATGGACGTGACGCGCATCGACGCCATGATCGCCTCGGGCGAGTTCGACCGCAATCCCGTCCTGCTCGGCGCGATGAAGAACGCCCGCACCCATCAACTCCATTTACTGGGTCTCTGCAGCGACGGCGGCGTGCATTCCTATCTCACGCATTTGTATGCGCTGCTGCGGATGGCAAAGAAGGAAGGCGTCGAAAAAGTCTTCGTGCACGCGTTCATGGATGGCCGCGACACTCCGCCGGAAAGCGGCGCCGGTTATTTGCGCGAGCTGGAAAAGGAGATGCGGACGACCGGCGTGGGCCGCATCGCGTCTGTCTCGGGCCGCTACTTTGCCATGGATCGCGACAAACGCTGGGAGCGCATCGAGCGTGCGTTTGGAGCCATGGTCCTGGGCAACGGTGAAAAAGCAACGGATCCCGTGGCCGCCATGCAGCGCTCCTACGAGAAGGGTGTGACCGACGAATTCGTCGAACCCGTCACCATCGTGGACGAGCGCGGCGACCCCGTCGCCCGCATCCGCGACGACGATTCCGTTGTCTTCTTCAACTTTCGTGCCGATCGCGCTCGCGAAACCACCATGGCCCTGACCGACCCCACACTCGAGCGGCCATCGCGTTCGCTGGCGCCCAAGAACCTCCATTACGTCACCATGACGCAGTACGATAAGACCTTCACCTTGCCTTACGTGCTGCCTCGCGAGCACCCCGACAACATCCTGGCCAACGTGATGGCGCAGCTCAACTGGAAAAACCTGCGCGTCGCGGAAACCGAGAAGTACGCCCATGTCACCTATTTCTTCAACGGCGGCAATGAGAAGCCGTATGCCGGCGAGGAGCGCGAGATGGTGGCGTCGCCGAAAGTGGCCACCTACGATCTGAAACCCGAAATGAGTGCCGCAGGCATCACCGACGTCGTCGTCAAGGCTATCGAAAGCGGCAATTTTGACGTGATTGTGATGAACTTCGCCAACGCCGACATGGTCGGCCATTCCGGCAAGATGGAGCCGACGGTCCGCGCCGTGGAAACGGTGGACGGCTGTTTGGCCCGCATCTACCAGGCGCTGCGCGCTCGCAAAGGCGCCTGGGCCATTACCGCCGATCACGGCAACGCCGAAACCATGATCGATCCCGTCACCCACGGCCCGCACACCTACCACACGACGAATCCGGTGCCCTTCATCCTGGTAACCGATGACGGCCGGGTAAAGCTCCGCACCAACGGCGCGCTTCAGGATATCGCGCCAACCATCCTCGGCGTGCTCGGCGAGCCGCAGCCTAAAGAGATGACGGGAAGAGACTTAAGAGTCACGTAGAAAGCCCTCAGAACGCCACGAAAATGCGGCTCCTCTTATCGTTGATTCTGGCCTGCCTGACTTCTTCCGCAGCCGAGAAGCCGTCCATTCTTGGCACATGGGCGGGATCGTCGGAGTACTTCAATGGAAAAGAAACGATAACCAGTCACTTCCGGCTCACCGTCGCAACGCGAGGAGCCAAGCTCGTGGGTCACTATCTGAACCTCGACTCGCGCCATCGTGAGACAGTCAGGATGACTGCCACGACGCCCAATACAGCGTACCGGATGAATGCCGACGGTTCTTGCTGGAATTTGACTCTTGACGGCGATCAGTGGAACGGCATCATAAATGGTGGACCGTGCGCTGCGGTAGGAATTGGCAGCGGCGCAAGGTTGATCGAAGTTCATGCAAAGAGAGTGTTAACATCGAGCACACCTAAGTAGGCATTCTGTAAGCTTTCCAGGCCCCCATGTTATTCTGATTCCGGATGTTTAGCCGCCAGCATCGGAAGGCCAAGATACTATTTGGCGTCTCCGATGTGCTGCTGATCGCGCTCGCCTTCGAAGCGGCCTATCAGACCCGGCTCCTGCTACACCTCGGCCGCGCATTTTACTTCACGGTTCCTGAAAAGGCGCTGCTTTTGGGCGTTTCCCTCCTCGCCTGGGTTGTGGGCGGCGTGTGGCTCGGAATCTATGACCGTCTCGATTCCGCCGATCCCCGCGTCATCCTGCGCGACAGCTCGCGCCAGTGCGGCTACGGGGTTATTTTTCTGGTGCTCTTCGAATATCTGCTGCGGCTGGACGTCAGCCGTCCTTTCCTTGCTCTGCTTACCGCCTATAGCTGGGTTGTGCTGCTCGTCTTCCGGCTCACCGCCGGACGCCTCGTGGGGGTGGTGCGACGCGAATTTGGCGCGTTGCACTACGTCATGCTGGTCGGGCTGGGTGACCGCGCCCAGCGCCTCGGGCAGGCTCTTGAACGTTCCGCGCAGCACGGCATCCGCCTCAGAGGCTTTCTGGCCGACGTGCCTACGGCGCTCGCCGAGATCAAACTCGGCGCCGGCTATCCCGTATTTCCCATCCATGATCTGGCACTCCTGCTCCGGCAGCACGTGATTGACGAAATTATTTTCGCTGTCGATAGCCCGCGACTCGCCGAGCTCGAAGAGGTCTTCTTACTGTGCGACGAAGAAGGCGTCCGCACGCGCGTGGCCGTCGATTTTTTTCCGCACATCAACAGCGATGTCTATCTGGAGAGGCTGGCGTTTACGCCGTTGCTGACGTTTTCCGCGGCCCCGCACGACGAGATCCTGCTGCTGGCCAAGCGCGTGATCGACTGCATCATCGCCGCCGCTGCGCTGGTTGTACTCGCCCCATTCATGCTGCTCGTCGCGCTCGTGATCCGGCTCACCTCTCCCGGCCCGATCATCTTTCGCCAGACGCGCTGCGGTCTGAACGGCCGTCAATTTGTCTTCTATAAGTTCCGCTCCATGTGTGAGAACGCTGCCTCCCTCCGCAGCGCCGTAGCCCACATGAGCGTTCGCTCGCTGGCCACGAAGATTCCCGACGATCCCCGCCTCACGCCCATCGGCCGCTATCTGCGCAAATTCTCTATCGACGAATGGCCGCAGCTCTGGAATGTGCTGCGCGGCGATATGTCGCTCGTCGGCCCCCGCCCCGCCGTTCCCGAGGAGGTCGAGCAATATCAGCGCTGGCAGCGCCGGCGGTTGCGCATGCGTCCCGGCCTCACCTGTTTGTGGGCGCTGGCCGGGCGCGACGCCGTGGATTTCGAAACCTGGATGCGCATGGATATGCAGTACATCGATAACTGGTCGCTGGGGTTGGATTGGAAAATCCTGCTGCTGACCATTCCTAAAGTTCTCTCGGGCAAAGGAGCCCATTAAACGCGATGCATCTTCTCCCTACTCCAGAAGAAGTCGTGCGCGTGCTGCGCGAGACGGGCGCGCTTCGCGACGGCCATTTCGTGTACCCCAATGGCCTGCATTCGAATGAATACCTGCAAGTGCCGCTGGCTATGCGCTACTACCAGCATGCCCGGACGCTGAGCGTCGGTCTGAGCCGGTTGTTACGCGCCAACCCCGAAATCCGCGCCCTGGTGCCCGAACTTTCCATCGTGGCGCCGGCCACCGGCGGCCTGCCCGTCGCCTACGGCGTTTGTGAGGCCCTGCGCGCCAAGCAGGTCTATTGGGCCGAGCGCGATGACGAGAACAAGCCCATGCGGTTTCGCCAATATTTGCAGCAGCAGCCGGGCGAGCAGGTCGTGCTGGTGGACGATATCCTTCGTTCCGGCAGCAAGCTGCAGGAAATGAAGAAGTTGCTCGAATCCCAGGGCGCTCAGGTGCTGGGCCTCGCGGTGGTCATCTATCAGCCCACTCCCAACACCAAGGACTTCGGCACATTACCTCTCTACTACCTCGCCAAACTCGAAGCCAGCTATTACTCCGATGCCGAGCACTGCGACCTCTGCCGGCGTGGTGTGAAACTCGAAAAGGTGTGGGTCTAAGACCGAAGTTGACGTACTTTGGTACGTCCCCCGAACGATAACCCCCAGGCAATCTGTCACATAGCGGTTTTTTTGTGACAATTTGACACTCGTTTCGGATCCCTCACTAAGGTTATAAATGGCCTGTTTTCAACGGTTTAACTACTTGGCAGCCGGGGTGCTTAAAAGGCCGGCGAGGAGTAAACCAAAACCATGAAAACGATGCTGCAAAATTTTCTGCAAGACGAACAAGGACAGGACCTGATCGAGTATACGCTGTTGCTGGCGTTTGTTTGCCTGGCGTCAGCCGCGCTGTTTATCAGCGCCGGTGGCAGCGTGGCCGGAATCTGGACTGCCACCAACACCCGTCTGGCTGCCGCGAACACTTCAGCCAGCTAGTCCTTCCCCTTTTTTTGGGCGGGGTGCAAGCCCCGCCCTCTTTTTTTTTGCTTTGGCATAGATTTGGAGCCGTCACATGAGCCCGTTCGCACCGGCTTCTACCAGCAGACCTCCCGTCTGGCCGCCTGTACGCCCCGGGGTGGAGCTATGCCCCAATTCCGCCGATAGCAAGTCCATGGAAGTCTTTGTCGCCCGGCAGGCGATTTTTGACCGGCGGCTAAAGGTCTATGGATACGAACTGTTGTTCCGGCCCTGCAAAGACGCACAGGCTTGCGCGACAGCGGATACCGCTGCCAGCCTCCAGGTCATCACGAACAGCTTTTTCTCCATCGGGATGGATCGTCTTCTAGCGGGCACCCGGGCATTTATCAACTTTCCGCAGGAGCTGCTGGCCGACCAGCGCGTGTTTTCCCTACCCCCGGATAAGATCGTCATCGAGATTCTGGAGACGGTTCGTCCCGAGCCCGCCGTGGTGGATGCCTGCCGCGTGCTACGCGACAAAGGCTACGTACTGGCGCTCGACGACTTCTCCCATCTCAGCGGCTGGGATCGTATTGCCAACCTGGTAAGCATCATCAAAGTGGATTTCCGCGCCACAAGCGAAGACCAGCAAAAAGCTTTATTGGAGCGGTACGCCGGCCGCGGCATCTGCATGCTCGCCGAGAAAGTCGAGACCCATGAAGAGTTCGAGCGCGCCCGCCAGATGGGGTACCACTATTTTCAAGGCTATTTCTTCGCTCGCCCTGTCATCGTCTCACGCCGCGAGATAGCGGGCAGCAAAATAGGCTATCTGCGGATTCTCCAGGAGATTCACCGGCCCGAGCTGGAGCTTTCCGCCCTCGAATCCCTGATCCAGCGCGAGGTCTCGCTGGCGTCCAAGCTGCTGCGGTACATCAACTCGTCGATTTTCGGTTGGGTCAACCCGGTGCATTCCATCCGTCAGGCGCTTGCACTTCTCGGCGAGCAGGAAATCCGCAACTGGGTATCGCTCACCGCTCTGCCCACTCTTGCGTCCGATAAACCTGACGAGCTCATCCGCACCGCCTTGTTGCGCGCCCGGTTCTGCGAGCTGCTGGCGGCGTGGGCGGGCATCGGCCACCGCAAGTCGGAATTGTTTCTGGTCGGCCTGTTTTCCCTGCTGGACACCATGCTGAGCCGTCCCCTAACCGAAATTCTCGGCGAGATGCGGCTGGGGGGCGAAATCGCAGAAGCTCTGCTCGAAAAAGCTCCTGCCGGGCAGCCACTGGCTGCGGTTTACGGTCTGGTCCGCCATTATGAATCGGCCGGCTGGAATGCATTGGCCGAGATCGCGAGCAGATTGCGTGTCCCGACAGAGATCATTGTCGATCTGTACCTCGAAGCGGTCGCGTGGTGCGACGAAGTTTTCGAGGAAAGCATAGCCTCGCGCTAGCGGAACCAGGCGCTAACGCGTCTCCGCCCGCCTGGCGAAACGAAAATTCCTGATTCGGCCGGAGTTGAGGGCGAAGCCAATAACATGGCCGCCCGCATCCCGCTCGAAATGCAGATTGCCATCGGATCCGCCGAAGTAGTCGGTAATCAGCGGCGACAGCGTTTGCGGTTTTTGCTTGCTCCGCTTCAACACCAGCTTGCCGTTTTCGATCAAGATCCGATAAATGGGATCGATCTCGGCGCTGACATATTCTCCGGCGAATCCCCGCAACTGGTCCGGACTGGGCTGAAACTCCGCGGCTCGATCAAACACGTCCGTCTCCTCCGCCCCAGGTTGTCGCAGATGAAGCCGTATGGGCGCACCGTCGCCGCCACGTTCGAAACGGAAGGTAATGGGATAGACCTTCAACAGAAAACGATCGTCGGCAACGGGCCAGAGTTCCATATTCTCTTCCTCGGATTCCGCCAAAACCAGTTGGCTGTCCTTCAGCACAAAACGGAGGCTGCTCTCGTCCTCCTTTTTCCAATACAAACCGGCATAGCGCGCCAGCAGATCCGGGGCGACCGTCACCAGCTTGCCGGAGGGTTCCGCGCGCGCCGGCGGCACTTCTTTGAACTGGTCCGCGAGAAAAATATCCGCAACTTTCTGCGTTAACTCGCTGGGATTGGTTTCCGCTTGATTGCAGAGGCACGCGACAGAGAAATGCTGCTGCGGAAAGCGCAGCAGGTCGGCGCGATACCCGGCATCGGCGCCCCCGTGATCGACCGTTGCCAGTCCACGATACTTGCCGTGGACCAGGCCGAACGCATAATCCAGCTCCTTACCGCTATTCAGGTTTCCGCGCTGCAGTTGCTGCTTGATTAGCGCATCGCCACCCACAACCGGGTGATAGAAGTTCTCGTCCCAACGGGCAAGGTCCTCGACCGTCGTCAGCAGACTCGTAGCGCCCACGGTATCGAAGTTCGTGACACTCAGCCGGTAAACGCCCGGGCCTTTGCCTTCCTCGTACCCATAGGCAATGTGTTTCACGATCTCCGCGTGATCGTCGCGGAAATGCGTGCTCTTCATCCCCAGCGGCTCAAAGATTCGGCTGGTCGTGAACTCGCGGAAGGACTGCCCGCTGACCCGCTTGACGATCTGGGCGAGCAGCGTGTAACCCGTGTTGCAGTAGACGTGCTTCTCACCGGGCTTGAAGTTGAGATCCTTCTGGCGCGTCATCACCTCCATGACGTCGTCGTCGGTAATCAGGTCAAGCGAGTAGCGCCAGCCCGCAAGGCCGAGCAGATTCCACTGATCGCGCAGTCCGCTGGTGTGGTGAACCAGGTGCCGGATCGTAATGGGAACGCCAAAATCGGGCAGCTCGGGAATGTATTTGTGGATCTCGTCATCGAGCGAGAGTTTCCCGTCCTGGGCCAGAAGCAGAACAGCCGCGTCCGTGAATTGCTTGGAGACCGAAGCAACGTGGAAGACGGTATCGGTCCGGATCGGCACGTCATGATCCAGGTCGGCCATCCCGTACCCGCGCTTATAAACGATCTGCCCCTGGATCATGACAGCGAGCGCGCAGCCTGGAGAATACGTGGAATCCCATTTGGCAAACACCTTATCCGTCTGCGCACGCAGGAGCGTGGCATCGGCCGGTTTTGCCGGCTCCTGCGCGACAGCGATAGCGAACACAACGGCCGATAGTACTGCCGGGGAACGCATGCGCTTCAGCCCAGGTTCAGCGCGCGCATTCGAGAGCGCGCTGCCCGCAGAAATCGTGAGCGGCGGTGCGCAGTTCTTCACGCGCTTCCCGCAACTCGGCGACGGCGGCGCGAATATGCGGATGTTCGGGCGGCGCCGTATTCGCCAGTCGGGCGCTACCAACCACACCCAACACCATCAGAGCCATCCACGGCCCGAAACGTAGAAATCTGTCTGCTCATGTCTCCTCCTGTTTGAGATGTTCCGAGCGAGTATGGCGTAACCACCGGAGAAAAGGCAATATGCCGGGCGATTTCACGCGCATAAAGGTCATTTCGATGTCATTCCGGTTGCGAAGGAGATGCGATGATGCACTCATGAGGGCTTTCGAAGTCTCCCTCAATGGGAGAAAACTCTGTACTGCCGGTTTGGAGAAGGAACCGTGCTCGCAGCCCTGACCGCGGTCACAAGCAGGGGACGTGGTGGGATTGGACTGAATGTAACGGGTATGAGACTCAACCTGGAAACGGTGGGATGGATTCATCGCGGCGTTCGCCGCAACGACCGGATCGAGATCAAGGTCATTGAGGCTCCAACGGCGGACATACCGGCCGTGAGGCAAAAAGCGTCCCGCGACGAGCGCAAATACGAGAAGGCGTGGGTCGTTAGAATGGCGAAGGAATTCGGCTGGACGATCCAAAAAAGGCCGGGCCGAAAGAGAGTCCCTCAAGAGCACTAAACCCCGGCCGATCTTCCGCCGATCTCAGTATTGGATGCAGGAACGCCGCACAGAACCGCGCCTCATGTGCGCCGACATGGTCACGGTTCGATGGAAAGATGATTCCGGCGCCGACCGGCAGACATCGGCGCTCCTCGAAGACATTTCCAACTCAGGCGTTTGCCTGAACCTGGATGCGCCACTGCCGCTGGGGACCCCGGTGGCGATCGAGTATCGCAAGGGACGCTTCGAGGGCTCAGTTTGCTATTGCACTTTCCGCGAGATCGGGTATTACGTAGGCGTGCACTTCCGGCCTGCAACCAAATGGTCGCTGCGGGATTACCGGCCCAGACACCTGTTGGATATCAGTAAGCTGCTCACGCGGCGAACGGCCGCAAGGAGCAAATCCGCTCAGTAGCGCGCCAGCCAGCGGGCACGCTCCGTCACCTTGGCGGCGTTCGGCAAAAACGCCTCTTCGAGTGGCGGGCTGAAGGGGACCGGAGTGTCGGGAGCCGTCACACGCAGAATCGGCCCATCCAGATCATCGAACGCTTTTTCGGCGATCCGTCCCGCGAGTTCGCCCCCAATGCCGCCCGTCAGCACGTCTTCGTGCAGCAGCAGAACTTTCGATGTCTTGCGCACACTGGCTAACACGGTTGCCTCATCCAGAGGAGCCAGCGTCCGGAGATCTACGATTTCGACCGAAATCCCTTCTTGCCGGAGCGTCTCCGCCGCTTCGCGCGCCACGTGCACCATGGCGCCATAGGTGATGATCGAGAGATCCCTGCCCTCCCGCACCACCGCGGCCTTACCGATAGGGACTGTAAATTCCCCTTCGGGCACGTCATCTTTCACACGCCGGTAGAGCGCCTTATGCTCGAAGAACAACACCGGATCGTTGTCGCGAATGGCCGATTTGATGAGCCCTTTGGCATCCGCTGCGGTGGCCGGCGCCACCACCTTCAATCCCGGCGTATGCACGAACCAGGCTTCCGGGTTTTGCGAATGAAACGGGCCGCCGTGAATACCGCCGCCTGAAGGAGCGCGGATCACCATGGGCACCGCCGCTCCCCAGCGATAGCGGCATTTTGCGGCGAAATTGACGATCTGGTCGTACCCGCAGGTGATGAAGTCGGAAAATTGCATCTCCGCCACTGGGCGAAGACCCATCAGACTGGCGCCTATTGCCGCCCCGACGATGGCCGATTCCGAAATCGGCGTATCCATAACTCGCTTTTCGCCGAATTCGTCGAGCATCCCGGCAGTGACCTTGAAAGCGCCGCCATACACGCCGATGTCTTCCCCGAGGAGGAATACATCGGAATCCCGCTGCATCTCTTCGCGAATGCCCTGGCGGATGGCTTCAAGATAGGTCATCTCCATCGGGCTAGCTCCGCTCGTATACGTTATCGAGCAATTCCGAAGCGTCGGGGTACGGATTGTTCTCTGCCCACTCGATCGCAGCATCCACTTCCTGCCGGATACCTGCATGGATTCCGGAAATCTCGTCCCGCGATGCCCAGCACTTTTCGATGATTCGTTTTTCCAGGCGAGTGATCGGATCTTTCCGTTTCCACTCCTCCCACAGCCCGTCGGGAACGTACTCTGCGGCATCGTGCGCCGAGTGCCCGGTCATGCGGAACGTCTTGCACTCGATTAGATAAGGGCCCGCGCCGCTACGGGCATGTTCAGCCGCGCGGCGGGCCGCTTGATGGATCGCTAATACATCATTGCCATCCACGATTTCGGCGGGAATGCCATATCCCGGCGCGCGATCGCTCACGTTGGCGCACGCCATCTGCTTGGTCAGCGGGGTCGAATAGGCATACTGGTTGTTATTGCAGACGTAAACCACAGGCAGCTTCTGCACCGCGGCCAGGTTCAGACCCTCGTGCCAGTCGCCGCGGCTGGTAGCGCCGTCGCCAAAAAAGCAATACGCAATATTGTGCGTGCCCCGGTACTTCAGGGCCAAGGCCGCCCCTGCCGCTACCGGTACCGATGCCGCCATGGCGCTGATGATGGCGATGACCCGGCGATTCATGTCGCCCATGTGCATGTTGCCGTCTTTGCCGCGGGTCAATCCGCCGACGCGCCCCATGTATTGCGCGAAAATCTGGCGCGGATGCACACCGCGAATCAGGAAGAGCGCCATGTCCCGGTGCGACGGGCACAGAACGTCGTCCGGATCGGCAGTCAGCCCGACGCCCACCGGAATGGCTTCCTGTCCCCGGCCTACATAAACCCCGCCCAGGATCTTGCCCTGCCGGTACAGCTTGCGCTCGATGCGGTCTTCCACCTCCCGCATCATGGCCATGTAGCGCAATGCCGTTAGGGCCAGCTCACGATCGGTGTGCACGCGTAACTCGGCTTCGACAATTGCCGGAGCACTCATAAGCGATTCTCCGCAAAGACAGTAGTATACAAGGGCAGGTAGGCAGGGGAAAGCGGGTATGCGAGGTGATACCTACCGGAAAAAATTGTCGACCCTCCCCTGTCCAGACAGCTGATCCGGTGCAGCATTGCTGAAATTTGCAGAGGCCGGGCGGCAGCGCCATGGGCGAGGGGCGACGCCTGAAGTTGTTGCGGTGACTTTGATGGGCCGGAGGCGATGCCGAAATGGTCAACTCGCCACTTGTCGATGATCGATTCAACGAAACGAAGCGCCTGTACCCATAGCTAAAATCGCAGCGGATGCATCCACAGTCAAAGCGATACAATTACAACGTGATTCGAAATTCCCGGGTTCCAATGTTCAGCCGAGGCTCGTTGTGCGCCCGAGCGCAAATCGTGGTTCTCGGGGAAAACCGCGCGAATACCACGGTGGCGGCATGAGCCAAACAAACACTGTGAGCCCCGTTGCCGAGCAGTTTCTGGCCTCGGTTGAGGAGTTCAACCGGCGCGCGCGAGTTCTCGGATACGACGATATTGAGCGCTACTATTGGTACCACACTATTGACCTGCCCGGCGGCTTGGTTACTCCGGGCCTGTATGACATGCGCCAGGCTATTGGGAGCTTTGGCTTTCCCGACGACATGCGGGGTATGAGTGTGCTTGATGTCGGCACCGCCACAGGCTTCTTTGCATTCGAGTTTGCAAGGCGCGGGGCTCATGTGACTGCGGTCGATCTCCCCTCCCTTTATGCCCTCGATCGCTTTCCCGGCCAGAATATAGAACAAACGCTCGAGAAGATTGAGGACATGATCGTTCCGAAATCCATGACATCGTTGCGAGGGTATGTCCGCAGGTACACGGCTGAACAACTGTATTTCTACTTACTCGAAGGCCCGTTTGAGTTCTGCCGTAAACAGCTCAACGTTTCTATTGAGCGCGTTCTTTCGACGGTCTACGATCTATCCGAAGCTAAACTTGGCCGCCAATTCGACCTGGTATTTCTCGGCGACATCCTTCTGCATACGCTCAATCCCTTACAGGCTCTAGCAGCAGTGGCGCCGCTTACGAAAGGCACGCTCGTGATATCGCAGATGATGTCTGAAGAGCCAAACGAAAGGCCCGCGATGCTGTATGTCGGCGGCGAGAGTCCGGGCTCGGATGAGGTTTCCTGGTGGTTGCCAAACAAAACCTGCATGCTCCAGTTGCTTAAGAAGCTAGGGTTCAGGACGGTAAATGAAATTGGTCGCCATTCAGGTGTACTGCGTCCGTCAGGTTATGTGTATGATCGGGCGATTTTGCACGCCGTGCGGTAGCGCCGAGCTCAACTAAGGACAGTCACCACACACGGGCAGCGCTGCTTTGGTTCCGATCCGCAGCTGACACTTGCGGTCATGAATGATCGCCGAACGCCCATCGCGCCCCGAGCCGGCCCAGGGGCCGCCGCCGCGGGGCGCCACGAAAACGGCTGAAGACCCAGGGCCGAGCGTGCGTAGGGCATGGCGATCGCCAACCGGCGCTTTCTGAAGGCGCATCAGAAGCCTGGGGGCATCACGCTGACCGAGTACCTCCAATCCGCGTGCGCCCTTCAGGTGATCGGTCCAGCCCGGCCGGACCCCGTGTCGGATTGTGCATGACATCGGCTGTTGGCGAAAGCTATGGGCTAGGGCCGTCGGCGATCGTGATGGATCAGAGCCGGGAATTGCGCTCGTGCTAGTCTTCTTGTTGGTATCCAACGCACCTCCTCACGTGAGAGGCTAAATGGATCGAGCTGTTCGGATTGGCGCTTCCTTAGTTGCGGTAGCCGCGCTCGTTTGGGCCTTGGCCCCGAGGGCTTGCGCCGCGGATCGGGTTTACAAAATTGGTTGGGAAGAAGATCCCCCCGACATGCTGCGCACCGCGGATGGCCAGCCGGAGGGGTTCATCATCGATTTGGTCACAGAGAGCGCCCAACGTTGCGGGATTCGCTTACAGTGGGTGCAACACGTCGAAAGCTCAGAGGAGGCGCTAAGCAGGCGGCAGGTGGACTTGTGGCCACTGGTGACCATTACTCCCGAACGTGCCAAGCTTTTCCACATTTCGTCAGCGTACCTGGAATCCGTTGGCTGCCTTTTAGTGCGCAGGCAGAGTAGCTTCCAACGGACGCAGGACCTTGCCAGGCGGACGGTTGGTCACCGTAGTTTGCCCATCAGTTACCGCCAGGCCCGCGCCTTGCTGCCCGGCGCCCAACTGGTGGCCATTGCATCACCCAAAGACCTGCTGGAAGCGCTGTGTCAACAGCGCATCGATGCGGCTTTGCTGGAGCAGCACGAGGCTATCACGGGATTAATGAGCGGCACTTGCGGAGACCAACTCTTGCGAATGATTCCGGTGCCGAATGCCCGTGTGCGGATGGGCATTGGATCCACACCGGAAGCCGCTGCCGTAGCCGACCGAATCCGCAATGAGATCGACGCCATGGCGGAGGAAGGAAGATTTTCAGACTTGATCGCGAAGTGGGGGTATTTTGCCGGAAGAAGCGAATCCGTGGACACGCTCCTCAATGCCCGGCGCCGCGAACGTTGGACCATGGCCGCGGTCATCGTGTTTGCCTCGCTGTTCGTTATCGCTGGAGGGCTGGCCGCACACGCCGTGCGTCAGAGAAACCGTGCCAGGCAGGCCGAGCAGTCGTTGCGAGAGAGCCAAGGCCGCTATCGCGCAATCATTGAAACCTCACAGGAGGGTATCTGGACTCTCGACGCAAACCGAAACATCACCTACGTGAATGAAAGACTGGCTTCGATGATGGGGTACGCGCGCGAGGACCTGATGGGTCAAAGCGTGGATAGATTCATTGATCCGTTGCTGCTCGAAGAATCGCGCCAGGCCGTGGAAAGAGGGAAGCAGGGAATTAAAGAACAATGCGACTTCGTCTTCCGCCGGAAAGACGGTTCCCCGCTGCACGCGATAGTGGCTGCGAGCCCGTTATACGATGAACGCGGCAACTTTACCTGCGCCCTCGGAATGGTTACCGACATAACAGAGCGCAAGCGAGCAGCGGAAGAGCGGTCCAGGCTTGAGCAGCAGCTTCAGCAGGCACAAAAGCTGGATAGCATCGGCAGGCTCGCGGGAGGCGTCGCGCACGACTTTAATAACCTGCTCACCGTGATCAACGGTTATGCTGACTTGCTCCTGCGCGAGTTAAAGGATGAACCCTCCTTGCGTGCCAGCGTGGCCGAGATGCGACAAGCCGGGGAGCGCGGTGCCGAGCTAACGCGGCGTTTGCTGTCCTTTAGCCGGCAGCAGCTCACTGATCCGAAGCCGGTTGATCTCAACCGATTGATAGCGGATTTAGGGAACATGCTCAGGCGATTGATGGGTGAGGACGTCGAAATCGTCATCGTTCCCGGGGAGTCCCTGGGGTGGGTGAATGCGGATGCCGGCCAGATCAGTCAGGTGCTTCTGAATTTAGCTGTCAATGCCCGCCACGCCATGCCGGACGGAGGCAAGCTGACGGTGGAGACTCGCAATATCGAACTGGATGCTCCGGAGGCCAAGAGACATCCAGGACTGGCTCCAGGATGCCATGTTCTGTTGGCTGTCACCGACAACGGTGTGGGAATGGACGAAGAAACGCAACAGCGCGTTTTCGAACCATTTTTTACCACTAAGGGAATTGGTGAAGGCACCGGCCTGGGCTTGTCCATTGTCTACGGCATTGTGAAGCAAAGCGGCGGTTCCATCGAGGTAGACACTAAGTCCGGTGTGGGCACAACCTTCAAAATCTATCTCCCCAGGGTAGAGAAGACTCAACCGGATGAAAGCCCCGCCACCCTTGTCGCGCCAGCTGTTGAAGGCACCGGGACGATCTTGCTGGTGGAAGACGAGGCGGAAGTTCGAAATCTGGCAGCGAGGATTTTGAGCAACCTTGGCTATCACGTTTTGCAGAGTGCGCACGGTGAGGAAGCACTCTCGGTGGCTGAGCGTCACACGGGACCGATTGACCTGCTACTGACGGACGTCATCATGCCGGGCATGACAGGACGAGACCTGGCCGAGCGCATCAAGGTGGCGAGGCCGGAGACGAAGGTGCTTTATATGTCCGGATACAGCGGGAATGCTCTGACAAGCCGTGGCATCCTCGATCCCGACATCTTGTACATTCCAAAGCCCTTTACTGAGTCGGCTTTAGCTGGCACGGTTAGCCGGGCCCTGAGACCACCTGCCCGCGGCACGATTCTAGTCGTAGACGACGAGGAAAGCATCAGGAAACTATTGGAGACTATTTTGACGGCGGAAGGATACGACGTCTGCGCTGCCGCTGACGGAAGAGAAGCCGTGGAAGTGATGCGTCAACGCAACATCGATCTGGTAATAACTGATCTGGTGATGCCTGAGTCAGAGGGCCTGGAAACGATTCAGACCCTTCGGGGTGGGCAGCCAGCCTTGAAAATCATCGCCATGTCGGGAGCATTTGGAGGCAAGTTTCTAAGCGCGGCGATCAAGCTCGGTGCGAGCGCCACGCTACTCAAGCCGATCGGTCGCGATAGATTGCTGAGCACCGTTCGAGATGTCTTGAGCTAACCGGTTCACCGTTGCTGCCGGCGGTAAGCCGCTTTCGTTAACCTTCGATAGGCCTACTTCGTTCGCTATCCGCATCTTGTGGACACTCCCGCGGTTGCCTAAGCTGAAGTCGGACGTCGCCACGCGCGGGAGTAAAACGTGAATTTCGAACGGCTTTTGAAAATTGCAATCATCTGGGTCATCCTGGTCGGCTGCGTAACACTGGTCGGTGTCAACAAGGTACGGCTGCTGGGCGTCGCCTTGACCGGACGCTCGCAGTGCTCTTTCGCAGCCACCGTGAACAGCCTGGACAGCACGCAGGCCATCATCGCGACTAAGAATCGTATCCAGCAGAGCATGAAGCTCGTTCGGACCGACGGCACGCTGCAGTTGTGGGATACGCCGCGCGGCCAAATGTGGATTCCAGCGAGCCAGGTTCATTGGATGCCCCTCGTTCTGGCCGAGCAGCAGGAGAAGATTTACGGCAAGGGCGAGCGCGACGTGCACCGCGGCGATGTCGTAATCGACTGTGGCGCCGCCATGGGCGAGTTCACGCGAACCGCGCTCGACAACGGAGCTTCGATCGTCGTTGCCGTCGAGCCCGCTCCTTACAAAGAGCCATGCCTGCGCCGAAACTTCGAACGCGAAATCGCCGCCGGACGCGTCATCGTTTATCCCAAAGGCGTCTGGGACAAGGAAGCATCCCTCACCCTCTACGACGACAGCGTAGTCGAGAAGCGAGAAACCACCGGAACGGTTGTTCCCCTCACGACCATTGACCATCTGGTCGCGGAGCTGCACCTGCCGCGCGTCGACTTCATCAAAATGGATATCGAGGGGGCGGAAAAACAGGCTCTCACCGGCGCCCGGCAAACCATCCAGAAGTATCATCCGCGCATGTCGATTGCGACCGAGCACCTGCCCGACGACCCCGTGGCCATCCCGCAGCTGGTGCGTTCCATTGCGCCTTACCAGCTCCAGTGCGGCCCCTGCGAGTGGGAGCAGGACCACATTCGTCCGCAAGTGGATTATTTCTACTAAAACGCGCTAAATCTCTCGTTGCATCCAGCCGCGACAGGCGGCCGCCGCTGAACCAGTGTGCCAAAGTAAAGATATGTTCCTGGCTTTGCTCCTCACCCTGTCTGCACCGGTGGATTGGGTCCCGGCTCGCTGGCACTGGCTCGAAACCAAGACACTCGACCTGCTCCGCGGTACTCCCGTCAACTGCCTGTTGATCGATTGGGATTCCCAGCAGAAAGCGCAGGCCGCCGCTTTCGCCTCCGCCGCCGCGGAAAAAGGCATCGCCACTCTCGCCGTCATCCGCCCGGCTGTCGATCCCTCCGAGCCTGCACGCGACGCCATTCATTCCCACTTCACCGGCGTCGTCCTCGAAGGGGATTTCCTGAAGGAATCCGCGGATCGCGTGAAAGCCGCTATCGCCCCGGCGCCCATTGTCGAGCTGACGCTGCGCTCCAAAATGCCGCTAGGCTCGAGCGCGCCCGTCGTCGGCACATACCAGGGCGTCTGGCCGGGAATTCCCGTAATGGAAGACGGCGCCGCCAAAGCCGGACCGTCCGGCTCTCCCTGGATCAACACCAATGCCGGATTCCTTCGCGCCGCACGTGCCTTTGGCGCGAGTACGGTTTGGATCGGCAACCTGCCGCCGCCGAAGACTGTGGTCACGCCCGAAAACTATGCCCAGGTCATTGGCGATGCCGCCATGGTGGGGGCACGCTGGGTGGTCGCTCTGGATCAGGATCTCTCGCGACGCATTCACGACGGGGATAAACCCGCCCTCGATCAATGGAACCGCATCGCGCGCCAGCTCGATTTCTACGAATCGCACCGCGACTGGCGGGCTTACAAGCCGTTTGCCAAGCTCGCCGTCGTGCAGGGCGTGAATGACGGCGCGCTGCTCTCCGGCGGCATTCTCGACATGATGGGCGCGCGCCACACCCCGGTTCTGATTGTCCCGCCCGACCGCTTGCGTCCCGCCACGCTCGAGGGCACAACCATGGCAGTTGATGTGGACGCGGCTGCTCTCACTCCGGAACAGCGCGACATTCTGAAAGCGTTCACACGTGCCGGCGGGACTCTGCTCACCGGACCGGCGGACTGGAAAGAAAGTGCCGCTACGGCGCCCGACCAGATCACGCTGGACGACAAGCAAACCAAGCGCCTCGACGACATCTGGCACGACATCAACTCCATGATCGGCCGCGGCAACCTCGGCGCGCGCCTGTTCAATGTCGCGTCCATGCTTTCGAATCTGCTTGTCTCTCCCGACGGCAAACAGGTGCTTGTGCACTTGGTGAATTACTCGAACTACCCCGTCGATTCCGTTACTGTCCACGTCCTCGGTGACTTTCACTCCGCGACTCTCTACCGGCCCGAGTCACCCGACAAGAAGCTGGAGACGTACAAGGCAGAGGACGGAACCGGCGTCGATATTGACTTGGTGAATGTGACTGCGACGTTGAGGCTGGAGTAACCCTTACTGAGCCGCGATCAGAGGAAGCGGAAATGTTGCTCCGGATGATCTTCTTCTCTCCGCGCCTCTGCGTCTCTGCGGTGCAAATTCCTTCTTCACTCTACCCAAAGCACCGGCGCCTTCCGGAACCAGGTGTCATAGCCGATGATGAACCAGCCGATCGGAAACCCGCCTCCGTGCGCCACCACCACGCCGAGGCCGCGCACACCCGCCGGCACAGAAAATGAGCGGCTCGCATCTGCCGAGTCGCCCGGTCGCAACAGAACGTCGAAAGGGCCGTCCGCGGCAACTGCATCATATCGCCGTCCCTGTTCATCGGTGAGATAGACCGCCAGGTTCTTTTCCCGCTGTGAAACCCGGCGCGCCCGGCTCGACAAACGCAGGTTCGCGCGATACGTGACATTGGCGCCTGCTGGCGTTTGTTGCACTCCGGTGACGGCCACACACCAATCGTCGAAGCACAGCGGCTCGCCGATTTTCATCACACGGCGCGGCAATACGAGCGACACCGCCGCCACAATCGTCATGTAGACCGCCGCCCCCGCGAACAGGCGCTTCAGAATGCTTGCGGCGCGGCCAAACTGCCCGCGGATTGCGAACCAGCCGGCAGTCAGCGAAGTGCCAACTGCGGTCAGAAACAGTGCAATAAAGAGCAGGTCGAATAAATTCATTGAAAGTACTTTAATATATAAAGTGCCGCACCGCAACCTGAGCCTTTCTCGGCGTCTCTAGGCCTTTGCGGTGGCCTGAATTCCCTGCGCTAGACTAAAAATCATGACCCGACGCGAACTGCTGGCGCTCCTCGGCTCGGCGCCACTTCTCAAGGCAGCGCCGGAAACCCCCACTGCTCCGGTTTCCATCGCCAAATGCAATTCCTACAACGACGACGTCACTGCGACGCTCGCCACCATGTTCGATCAGCTCGGCGGTCTCGAGCGCATCGTAAAAAACAAGACCGTCACCATCAAGCTCAATCTCACCGGCAGCCCGGGTCTGCGGCTGCAGGGCCGGCCCCTGGGTGTGACGCATTACACACACCCCAAGCTCGTCGGTGCGACCGCCTATCTCATGGGCCGCGCCGGAGCCAGGCGCATCCGCTTCGTCGAGAGCGGCTGGGCTTTGAGCGGACCGCTGGAAGACTACCTGCTCGATTCCGGCTGGAATGTTCGTGCGCTGTTAAATGCCGCTCCCGGCGTCGAGTTCGAAAATACCAACAATCTCGGAAAGGGCAAACGTTACGCGCGCCTCAAGGTGCCCGGCACGCCATATGTCTACCCGGCATTTGATCTGAACCACGCGTTTGAGGAGACGGACGTCTTCGTGAGCATGGCAAAGCTGAAGAATCACGAGACCTGCGGCGTCACACTTTCACTCAAAAACTGCTTCGGCAACACTCCGGCTTCTATTTATGGCGATAACGCTGGCAAGGATGAGCCCAACGAAAAGCCGACAAGCGGGCGCGAAGCCGTCTGCCACGAAGGTAAACGCCAGCCGTCTGGCTCCGCGCCGCAGGAAATCAACTTCGGCGTCAATCACGACCCCGGCTATCGCGTTCCCCACATCGTGGCGGATATGGCGGCCGCGCGTCCCATCGACCTGGCCATTATTGACGGTGTCGAATCCATGGCCGGCGGCGAAGGCCCCTGGATCCGCAGCAAGCCCTTGCGCCTGGTACAGCCGCACGTCATTCTCGCCGGCACCAACCCGGTGACTACCGATTCCGTGGCTACGGCTGTGATGGGCTACAACCCGCGCTCCGACCGCGGAACCGCGCCGTTCACCACCTGCGACAACACCCTGCTGCTGGCCGAGCGTCACGGCATCGGCACGACGGATCTGAAGCGCATCGAAGTCCGCGGCGTTCCAATCGAACAAGCGCTGTTTAAATACGAAGCGTAAGAAGGAACACAGCCTGTGCCTTTCTTTTCTCGGCGTCTCCGCGTCTCTGCGGTGAGCCTTCTTCTCCCTCTCCCCGTCGCCGCGCAGACCCGCCGCACGATGTTCCCACCCGTTCGGGGAACTCATGAAATGGTCGGCGCTGCGAATAACCTTGAGGTCGAAGCCGGTTTCCGCGTTCTCATGCAAGGCGGCAATGCCGTCGACGCCGGTGTCGCCACGGTTCTCGCCGCTGCGGTCACGGAACAATCGCGCTTTGGTCTCGGCGGCGAGATGCCGCTGCTCGTCAAGCTCGCAGGCAAACCGGTCGTGGCGGTCAGCGGCATTGGAACCGCCCCCGCCAAAGCAACCGTTGAGTTCTATGAGTCGCGCAAGCCCGATCCCTGGGAAGACGAGGCCCATCCCTCTCCGATCCCCGCCGTTGGCATTCTGGCCGCTCCTCTTCCTGGTGCGTTCGATGGTTTGATTCTTGCGCTCTCGCGTTACGGCACCATGTCGTTCTCGCAGGTTGCCCAGCCCGCTATCGAAGACACCACCGGCTTTCCGATAGCCGAAGAGTTCGCGCAGTTCATTCGCAACTACCAGCGCATCCTCGAACTCTGGCCCGCTTCCCGGGATTTCTTTCTGCCCGGAGGCATCGCTCCCGAGCGCGGCACCATTCTGCGCGAGCCTACGTTAGGCAAGACGCTGCGTGCGCTCGCCGCCGTCGAGAAGAGAACTCCGGGAAGCCGCGCGGTCAAGCTGCGCGCCGTCCGGGATTATTTCTACAAGGGCTCGCTTGCCCGCCAGGTCGCTGCGTTTTCCGAGCACAACGGCGGCCTGATCACGTACAAAGACCTCGCTGGTTTTCACGCCGAAATCGATAAGCCCCGCACCACCACATATCGCGGATACGAAATCGTAAAGCCGGGTTTTTGGACCCAAGGACCGGTCATGCTCGAGGCGCTCAACATCCTCGAAGGCTACGATCTCCGCTCCATGGGCCACAATTCGCCCGAATACTTGCACACGGTGGTGGAAGCCGCGAAGCTGGCTTTCGCCGATCGCGATCGCTACTACGGCGACCCCAAGTTCTCGCGTATCCCGGAGGAAATTCTACTTTCGAAAGATTACGCCGCCGACCGGCGTAAGCTGATCGATCCGGCCCACGCGTCCATGGAGCACCGTCCGGGCACCTTCTCCGCTCCGCTGCCTATGGACAAAACGGCAACCGCCTCAGCCTGGCCCGCGCACGATACGACCTGCGTCAATGTCGTGGATCGCCACGGCAACGTGTTCTCCGCCACGCCCAGTGGCGCCTGGCTGCCGTCGGTCATCGCCGGCGATACCGGTATCCCATTCAGCACGCGCATGCAGACCTTCGTCATGACCCCCGGCCACCCCAACCAGCTCGCGCCTGGCAAGCGGCCGCGCGTTACCCTCAGTCCGACCATCGTGCTGAAAGATGGACAACCCTTCCTCGCCCTGTCAACTCCCGGCGGCGACAACCAGGATCAGGCGCTGTTACAGGTCCTGCTCAACATCCTCGATTTCGGCATGTCCCCCCAGGAGGCGGTCGAGGCTCCGCGCTTCCAGACCGAGCATTTCTACAGCTCTTTCGGCAATCATGAGTTCGCGCCCGGCAAGCTCAACCTGGAAAACCGTATTCCGAAATCCACCGCCGAGAAGTTAACTTCTCTAGGGCATCTGGTTACCGTCGCAGGCGAGTGGAGCAATTCGTCCGCGCCGACCGTGATCAAGATTTCCGGCGGCGTTCTCGACGGCGGCGCCGATCCGCGCCGCGCCCGGTTCATTTTTGGAAGGTGAACATGCACAGACTCGCGCTGGCACTGCCACTCGCCGCATTCCTGGTGCTTCAGGCCGCGCCGCCCACTGCCAATATCGGCAAAGCCGGTATGGATGCCGACGCCCTCGCGCGCATCCCGGCCCGTATGAAAGCGTTCGTCGAGAAAGGCACCATTCCCGGAGCAGTCACGCTCGTTCAGCGCCACGGAGCGTTGGCGCAGATCGAAGCCGTTGGTTACCGCGATCTCGACAGCAAGCAGCCCATGCGCGCCGATACCATTTTCCGGATCGCTTCCATGACCAAGCCATTCACCGCAGTCGCCATCATGATGCTGATGGAAGAAGGCCGCCTGGCGCTGCGCGACCCGGTGGAAAAGTACATTCCGCAGTTCAAGAATATGTGGGTCATAGAGAGCCGCGAAGGTGACAAGAACGGCGATACCAAGCGCGTCATGCGCCACGCCTCGCGGCCTGTCAACTTGCGCGATCTGCTGACCCACACTTCCGGCATGTACGGCATGCCGCCGGAGACTCTGGACGAAGCCATTGCCCGGAAAACGCTGACGCTTTCCGAAATGGCGTTAATGGCTTCGCAAAAGCCGCTCGACTTCGATCCAGGAACGAAGTGGCAATACAGCAATTACGGTATCGCCGTTCTGGGCAGGATTATAGAAATCGTTGCCGATCAGCCCTATGAGAAATTTATCGAATCGCGGATTTTCCAGCCCCTCGGAATGAAAGACAGCTTCTTCTTCTTGTCGGAGGATCGCCGCGACCGCTTGGCCACGCTCTATGTTCTCGACAAGGGCAAGCTGCAGAAAGCGCCGTTTGATCTTTCCGATAAGAATGCCAAGTACCCTTTTCCCGAAGGCGGCATGTATTCCACCGCGCTCGATCTGGCGGCGTTCTACCAGATGATGCTGAACGGCGGTACGTTTAGTGGGAAACGGCTGCTCTCGCGCGCGACCGTGGACGTGATGACCGAAGTCCACACCGGCGAACTGTCCATCGGTCAAAATGCGGGGATGGGTTACGGATTGGCCTGGTCGGTGGTTCGCACGCCCGATGGCACTTTGCCGTTAGCCTCGATTGGGACTTACGGCCACGGCGGCGCTTGGGGAACTTATGGCTGGGTCGATCCGAAAAAGGATCTGATCGGGGTTTTTCTCGTCCAGCAGCCGGAGGCATCTTCCGAGCGAGCCGCCTTCATGGCCATGGCTGCGTCAGCAATCAATGAATAACGGTGGCCTTGAAGGTCTGAGCCGCGGGCGTCAGCGTTGCGCCTGAGAGATTGCAAAGCTCGACGGTGATGGTATTTGCGGAGCCGGCAAACATCGTCCCGCTCAATCCAGAGGCCAGCGTCGCCGGCCAGCCTGGGGCGATGGAATCTCCGGGATTCGTTCCGGTCAAAGTAAACGTCAATTGTGAGCACGCTGCCTGTGCAATCGCCCCGAAACTGAGCGACGCCGTGCCCATAAGGAAAACCGGCGAAGAGCCGCCGCCGGTGGCATTCACCGCACAAGAGCCGGATTGCGGGGAAGCGAAACCGACCGTCAACGTATTGGCATTGGTGAGCGCGACGGATTTCGGGAGAATCCACAGCGGCGGTGTGCTGTTGTCAAAGCACGCGAACACAATCGCGTTCGAGTTCAGATTATGGGTCAGCGTGACCGAGGTCACAGCGCTGAAACTCTGCTGGTAGTTGGGGGCGCCGCCGCAGGCCGCGCCGCCATCAACTACGTTTCCGTTAGCGTCGAAACGCGCGCAATCCCCGGGGTTGGTTGTGCCGCTGACCGTGCCCATCTTGACCCAGTTGTTCGTGGAAGAGCACGTATACAACGGACCACTACTCAGATAGAACAGCTCTCCGGCGGAGCATGTTCCCGGAAGAGTGGCGGCGCTGCGCGCCGGCTTCGTGAGGGACGCCCCGCTGAAATCGACGGACTTCGATTGCGTCCTGAGGTCCACCTTGGTTTGGGCCAGTGCTCCGCTCCACCCCGCAGCGAGCAGGCAGCCGGCCACCAATCCGCGAGCCTTCATTCACCCAAATTGTAGGAACGCAGTCGAAGGCCGGTCACGGCCGCCGGCGATTAAGTATCTGAAGAAAAACAGAGAATAAAGCCGGTCATCGTGTGAACGCTGTGCGCGATATCATGATGCGGTGCATCTCAACCGATCGATTTTGATTTGGCTTTGTTTGGCTCATTTTCTCGCGGCGGCACCGGGCCCGAAGGTCGAGTTTCTGTGGCCGGATGGCGCACCTGGCGCTTTAGGTTCGGAAGAAGCCGACCGGCCGAACTTGACGATCTACCTGCCAAGGACAAACGGCGTGCAAAGCGGGGTTATTGTGTGTCCGGGCGGCTCCTACGGCATGCTCGCGGTGGATCACGAGGGGAAGCAGATTGCTGACTGGCTGAACGCTCGCGGCGCGGCGGCGTTTGTTCTGAAGTACAGGCTGGGCCCGCGCTACCACCACCCAATCGAACTGGGAGATGCGCAACGCGCTCTGCGGTTCGTGCGCTATCACGCCGCGGAGTACGGACTCGCGGTGGATAAGATTGGGATCTGGGGCTTTTCGGCCGGCGGGCACCTGGCATCGACGGCGGGCACGCATTTCGATTCAGGGAACGCCGGCGCCAAAGACCCAATCGACCACAGCGGCTCGCGTCCGGACTTCATGATCCTGGCGTACCCGGTGATTTCGTTGACTACTCAGTACGTACATCGCGGGTCGCTGCGCAATCTGCTGGGGGAAAACCCCGATCCCCAGGTAGCGGCCAGCCTTTCGAACGAAACGCAGGTGACCGCGGAAACACCGCCCACGTTCCTGTTTCACACCACCACCGACACCGGCGTTCCACCCGAGAACAGCGTACTGTTTTATCTGGCTTTACGGAAAGCGGGCGTGCCGGCGGAGATGCACATCTACGAACAGGGGCCGCATGGGGTGGGATTGGCATTGTTTGACCCTGTCCTCTCCGCGTGGTCACGGCAGCTCGAGCCCTGGATGCGGCTGCACGGGTGGCTCAAGTAGGTTAGCCGCGGCCCGCGGCATCGACGCTGTGTGTGGGGTCGGCTCCTTTCCAGGTGATATCTGCGGTAGGTCCGTAGGTCGATGGGACTGTTCGATCCAATAGCCGCAGGTAAACGGTCAACTGCGTGCGATGGTGGGCGGTGTGCAGAATCCGCCGCCAGAAAATCCAGATCCTCTGGCGTTGCACGTCAAAGAACGGAACGCGCGCATACCACCAGTCAGCGGGCTGCCGGGAGAGCTGAGTCATACGCAGACGAGCGAGTTCCACGAGGCGGGCGATGGACGTTTCCGGAGTAAGCACGGCGGGCAGCACCTCGGCGGGTAGCGGTTCGGAAGTTCCCAGAAACTCGGCGACGAAGCGCCGCTCGGAAAGCAACTGATGTTTGAAGATCTCAGCGACGCTTGCAGACCGTGGATGAGGGCGGTAGTCCAGGTCGGCGGCGGTGAACCGGTTCCAGACCGACGCCACTTTGTTGATCTCTCCGGCGTAGGTATCGATCAGATGCTGGAGCTCGGGCGAAGCGGCGCGAGGAATCGACTCTTCAGGAATCTCGGAATGTTCGTACGTCATGCCCGCTATTATCGTGGCATCATGTACGGATGCGAAATGCCGGCTGGTTGTTTCTATTGCTTACGGGAGCGCTGGCTGCGGACGAGGTAAAGTTCGATACGCCCGAAGCCCGCGTGATCCAATCGGTGACATCGCCAGGACAGCGAAGCCCGACTCATCAGCATCAAGCCAACCGAGTGCTCATTTTCCTGGACAGCGGACACGAATCGGTCACCGGCGCGAACGGCCAGACGATGGAGCGGCGTTTTCACGCGGGAGAGGTCGCGTGGGCCCCGGCGAGCGGTCCGCACTCCAGCGATAATGTCGGCGCCACCACGTTTCGCGTTGTGGAAGTCGAGCTAAAAGGTGCTGGAGGAGCGCTGCCGGCAACCGATCTGGATCCGTTGCGGGTTGCGCCGGAGCATTACAAAGTCGAGTTCGAAAATCCGCAGGTCCGCGTGCTGCGCGTTCACTACGATCCGCAGCAGGCGGGGCCGATGCACGAGCACATTCTGAATCGCGTCATGGTATTTCTTACGGATGCCAAAGTGAAGGTCACCGCGGCCGATGGAAGCGTGCAGATGATGAACGCGAACGCAGGCGACGTCCGGACGGGCGGGGCGATCAAACACCAGGAAGCGAACGTAAGCTTGCAGCCGGTTGAGGTGCTCGTGGTAGAGCTGAAGCGGTGAATCGGGCTCAGGAAATGCTAGACTGAGCTTGTGCCGGGTTGGCTTAAACGATTCATTTTGTGGGACTACGCGCGGGCGTCGTGGCAGTACGACGTCATGGTCGGATTGATCCTGGCATTCATCTTTCTTACGCCGCGAAGCTGGTTTCGCGATCAGCCGCGCATGCCGCAGGCCAGCCAGGTAACGGTGCTTGGCGGTGCGCATGGAAACGATGTTTTGTGGATCGACCCTGAACTGCTGGCCGGCGTGCCGGAAAACCAGCGCGTTGCGAAATTGGCGGACGTGCTGAAGAACCGGCCGGAAACTCTCAAAGGCCGCGCCGGTAAGGTCCTGGCCATTACCGCGGTGGAACCCATCCTGGACTCGGAAGGGGAAGTCCAGGGCTACTGGGCATTTGCCAAGCCTTGAAGTTCCCGCCTGTACCCAAGTTCCAACCGGCCGTCGTCTTCACAAGGAGACGGATGCGTCTCGCAACTTCAATTGTCGCGGCGGGGCTGATGAGTGCGGCGGCGTACGCGGCTGCACCAGGATCCCTGGAGGATGTTTTGGCGCGCATGGATCGCTCCGCGCCTTTGTTTAAAGGCGTCTCCTCCGACCTGGTTTCGGTGACCCATACTGCCGTCATCAATGAAGACGAGACCGAGAAAGGCAAGATCCTGCTGAAGCGCGGCAAGCGCGAGATGACGATGCTGGTTGAGTTCACAGAACCGAACCCAAAATCAATCGCCGTTCACGACCGCAAAGCGGAGATTTATTATCCCAAACAGCAAACGATCGAAGAGTACGACATCGGCCAGTACGGTGCGTTACTCAACCAATTCATGCTGATCGGATTTGGGACATCTGGCAAGGAGCTTGCAGCAGCATACGATATGAAAGCGCTGGGCTCGGAGAGCATTGGCGGGGTAACAGCGACGCGCCTGGAACTGGTTCCGAAGTCGGCTGAGATTCTTAAGAATCTGAAGAAACTGGAGTTATGGATCCCGGATGGGGAAGGTTACCCGGTGCAACAAAAAATCTATCTGCCGGCCGGAGATTACCGAATTTTTACGTACACTAACGTAAAAATGAATCCTCCATTAAGCGATGCGGATCTAAGATTAAAAGTGCCGAAAGATACCAAGCGCACACATCCGCAGCATTGACCCGTTCCCGGATGATTAAGAAGAAATCTCCATCGAGACTGCAATTCCTGGACTGGGCACGCGGTTTTGGCGCCGTGATCATGCTGCAGGGGCACACGTTCCATTCTCTGTTGAGGCAGGATTTACGGACATCGAGCACGTTCGTGCTTTCCGATTTCGTGGGCGGAATGCCGTCTGCCATTTTTCTGTTTCTGACCGGAGTTACGCTGGCATTTTTGATGGACAGCCGCGAACGACAAGGAGCAACTGCGGCCCAGCGAGTCGTGGCATCGTTGAGACGCGCCGGTTATATTTTCGGGCTCGCGTTTTTGGTTCGATTGCAGCTCTGGATTTTCGGCCTTCCGGGCAGTCCCTGGACGGACCTGCTGCGCGTGGACGTGCTCAACTGCATGGGTCTGGCGCTGGCGGTAGTGTCGGTGATGGCCGTTTTTCGAACGGCGGAGCGCATTCGGTTGTGCGCGGTGTTCGGAGTGGCGGTAGCGGCGGCGGCGCCGCTGGTTTCGCAGATGGATTGGTCGAGTGTGCACCCCCTCGTGAAGGCGTACATCGCGCCCGATTACGCATCGTTCGGATTCTTCCCATGGGGTGCGTTCGTCATTTTTGGAGTCAGCCTGGGCAGCTTGATCCGCGTCTGTTCGCACGAAGAACTGGAGCGCGCGATGCAATGGCTGGCCGTGACCGGCTGCGTTCTGATTGTGGCCTCGCAACGGCTGTCGGACCTTCCTTCGCTCTACGGGAAATCGGAATTCTGGCTCAACAGCCCGTTCATGATCCTGATCAAGACGGGGGTCATTTTGCTGATTGTGGCGTTTGCTTACCTGTGGAACAAGCACACGGCGAATGCGTGGAGCTGGGTGCGGCAGCTGGGCATGAGCTCACTGCTGGTCTACTGGGTACATATCGAACTGATCTATGGCCGCTGGCTGGGTTTCTGGCACTCGAATCTGACCATCGGTCAGTGCGCTGTGGGAGCTGTTCTGATGATCGTTTCCATGGTGACGCTGGCATGGATGCAGACTCACTGGAGCGAGGTACGGGAGTTTCTGGCTTCATTGCGGCAGCAGCCGGAGCCGGTGCGAGTGCCGGGAGACTAGCTACTTCTTCTGCGTGGTGCCGCGTACGATAATGTGCAGGGCGCGGTTCCCATCCTCATCATGCGTGTAGCGCACGGTCACGCGCGCTTTCAGCTTCAGTTTTCCTTCGATGCGCGTTTCCTTCGTAACGGAAAACATCCGTGTCTCGGAGCTCTTTCCCAGCACGGTTTTGATCACGGTGACATTGTCGTCGGTGAAAGCCGTGATGGTGCCGGAAAAAAAGCTGGTTGCGGATTTCTCCGGGGCTGGCGCGGATTCCTCGGCCTGAAAAGAAAAGGCGGGGACCAATAGCAGCAGGGCCAGGGCGCCAGCAGCGATACGAATCACATTTACAGCTTATGCCAAGCCTATGAGCCGGTCTCTAAAACAACAATTAAAGTTCGTTCATCCCCGAAGGCACGGGCTCGCCAGTTTCCGAAACGTCCGGCGTTGAGGGTGAGATTGGCAGGGAGATCAGAAATCGGCTGCCTTTACCAGGGGTACTTTCCACGCGGACGGCGCCACCGTGCGCTTTGGCGATCCAATCCACAAAGCTGAGACCCAGTCCCAAGCCTTTCTCACGATTGGCGGACGCGCCGCCGGGCACCCGATAGAATCGATCGAAAATGTGTGGCAAGTGGTCGGCGGGAATGCCGCAGCCGGTGTCCTGGACCGCGATCTCGATGGCTTCCGGGGTAGGCCGCAGGCTGACGGAGACCTCGCCGCCCGGCGGCGTGTACTTCATGGCATTGGAGACCAGATTAGAAACCATGCGCTCGATCTGGATGCGATCCACTTCGGCGAAGCACTCGTGGAGATCGGCCGTGAGGCGGACGCCGGCCTCTTCGTAGGGGATTTGGAACTGATCTACCACGTCGGCAATAAGATCGGATAGATTCAATCTTGTTTTCTGCAGGGCGAGCTGGCCGGATTCCGCCTGGGAAAGAAGTAACAGGGCGCGCACGATTTGTGAGAGGCGCTCAATATCCTGTAAGGAGTTGAGCATGGCCTCGCGATACTGCTCGGCCGTATTAGCGGTGAACAAGGCGACCTCGAGCTGGCCGCGGATAGCGGTGATCGGCGTGCGCAGCTCATGCGAGACGTCGGTGGAGAACTGGCGAATCTGATTGAAAGAGCTTTCCAGGCGCTGGATCATGCGGTTGAAGGTCGCAATCAGGTAATCGAGCTCATCGCCGGCACCGCGAGACGGGATGCGCAGACTCAGATTGGATCCGGAAATGCGGTTGGCGGCCTGAGCGACTTCCAGCACGGGGGTGAGGGCGCGCGCGGCAAGAAACCAGCCAAGCAGACAGCCGGTGATCAGAACCAGGGGAATCACGCCTACGTAGGTCCAGGTGAACTGATCGAGGATGCGTTGATTGTCGGCGAGGCTGCGGCCGATGGCCACGAAGAAGAGCTGTTTATTATCCTCGCTCATCACGCCGCCCGAGCGGATCAGGTATGGAATGCCGCGGGAATTCTTGCGAACCTCCCAATGAGGCTGGCCGGAGCGAATAACGGCGGCGATTTTTGCCGGAGAATCGCGGCCGATGGACTCGTACGCTTCCGAGGTTTGCAGGTTGTCCTGCTGCTGATCGGATAGCACGTGCCCCTCCGCGTCGGCAACGAAGTAGACGCGGCGCAGACGTTCGATGAAGAAGCTCTCGTCGGGCTGGTCACGATCGTAGAACCAGATCGCTTTATAGACACCCTTGTCCTTTTCGATGCGCAGGTAACCGAGCAGGCCGGCCCATTCCTGATCGAGCGCCTCGCGGATTTGAGAATCCAAGCTGGCTGCGAGTTTCTGGCGGAAGATAGCGCCGACGCCGATGAGCATGACGCAGAAGAAAAGCGCGTAGCCCACGGTGAGGCGGAAACGCAAGGAACGGGTGATGCGGCGCAGATCGCGGTTACGCGGCAAGGCTATACCTGCTGTTCGGCGGCAGGCGCCGGCGGAGCGGCGGCGGGCTTATCGGGGGCTTCGATCATGTAGCCGATGCCACGCACGGTTTGAATGAGTTTGAGCGGATAGTGATCGTCAATTTTGCTGCGCAAATGACGGATGTAGACGTCGACGATATTAGTGAGCCCGTCGTAATCCATATCCCAAACGTGCTCCACGATCATGGTGCGGCTCAGCGGGCGGCCCTTGTTGCGCATCATGTATTCGAGAATGCCGAACTCCTTGGGCGCCAGATCGATGGTCTCGCCGTTGCGTGTGACCTTACGACGGACGCAATCCACCGTGAGATCGGCCACCTGCAATTTCTCGGGTGCAGGCTGGCCGCGACGGAGCAGAGCGCGCACGCGGGCAAGCAGCTCGACGAAGGCAAACGGCTTGACCAGATAATCGTCGGCACCCTGCTCGAGGCCCTTCACGCGATCGTCCACCTGGCCGCGCGCGCTGAGGATCATGACGGGCGGACCCACTTTGCGGCTGCGCACGCGTTCGAGAACCTTCAGCCCGTCCATGTCGGGCAGCATGAGGTCGAGGATCACGAGGTCGTAATCGGTGGAATGAATAAACTCGACAGCGGTGGCGCCATCGGGAGCGGCGTCGACCGCATAACCGGCACCCTGGAGACCGCGCGTCAAAAAATCGGCGATCCTCTTTTCATCTTCGACCACGAGAATGCGCATCTGCCTTATTTTACGCTTTCGAAACGCCCCGAGTTACTTGGGAGCGCATGTTAGACTGTAGCCGGAAAAAACGCTCGCGCGGGCGTGGATCTCTTGACCGCCGCAGACCGCCGGAGGGTCTGTCGCGCTCCAGCCGGACGCGGCGCTAACTTCTTTATTTCCCTAACCTGAACAGGAACCACCCTCCGCCTGGAGACGGCGGCGGGCCGAGGTCCGCGGTAAGCCCGGACTCGCTGCGCACGGCCGCGTATAGGCTGTGACAAGCGCGATCACGAAAGGAAACCAGGAATGTTCGAGACCCGACACCCAGATGTCCACGCGCCTTGGAGGGCGTGGTCCGAGGAGCAGACGCTCCATGTAGCAGTGGCTTACAGCAACCCGGTTCGCTGGACCAAACGGCGCATGCTGATGAACGATTTCAGCCAGCATATGCGCGCTTCCGCCAACGTGGTTCTGCACACGGGCGAGCTGGCGTACGGCGACCGGCCGTTCGAAGTAACCGGCGACGATGCGAACGACGTGCAGCTTCGAACCTCGCACGAACTCTGGCACAAAGAGAACATTTTGAACCTCGTAGTGCAGCGGTTTCCGGCGAATTGGAAATACGGAGCGGTAATCGACGGCGATTTTCATATGACGCGGCGGGACTGGGCCTTGGAAGCGATTCACCAGCTCCAGCACTACGATTTCGTGCAGCTCTTTTCCAGCTACTCCGATCTGTCGGACTCGCACCGGCCGTTTCGCATGATGGCGAGCTTCGCACACAACTATGTGAACAGGGCCTCGAATACGGAATATCGCGCGATGTTGCGCGCCGCGGCGTCTGCGCCGTATAGCTATTACGGGGCGCAACCGAAAGCCGCGGCTGGACGGCCTGCGCCGGTATCGATCGGCGCCACGGGCGGCGCGTGGGCATTCCGGCGCTCTGCCTTCGACGCGGTGGGCGGATTGCTGGATACCTGCATTCTGGGATCGGCCGACTGGCACATGGCGTTCGGCCTGGTAGGCGCGGCGGACTCGGCAGCAGAATTGAAATGGTGCAGCAAAGGGTACGTCCATTCGGTGCTGCGCTGGCAGGAGGGGGCGGCGGTGCTCAAACAGAACATCGGCTGCATCGACAATCACGCCATCCACTACTTTCACGGATCGAAGGTTTCCCGCGCGCACGGCAGCCGATGGCGCGTGCTGCTCGACAACAATTACGATCCGCGCGTAGACATTTCGCGCGACTGGCAGGGAGTGTACCAACTCACCGGCAACAAGCCGCGCCTGCGCGACCAGATTCGCGCCTATTTTCGCGATCGGAACGAAGATTCGCCCGAACTGTCGCCACACGAGCGGGCACTGGTATAGCTGCTCCGCTCGACGCCGATCTGTTAGCCTGGATCGACGATGGAGCACACCGAGCACCATTTCACCGCTAGAGATGCCGTTCGCGACATCGTAATCGGCATGTCTGACGGGCTGACCGTTCCCTTCGCGCTTGCGGCAGGATTATCCGGAACCGTGCGGTCGGCCAGCATTGTGGTGATTGCAGGCTTTGCGGAAATCGCGGCGGGATCCATTGCGATGGGCCTCGGCGGGTATCTCGCGGCAAAAACGGACCTGGAACACTACCGTGCGGAAGAGCAGCGCGAGTATCGCGAGACCATCGAAAAGACAGCGCGTGAAAAAGAGGAGGTCGCTGAGATCTTCCATGGTTACGGGCTAACTCCGGAACAGACGGCGCCGGTGGTGGAAGCCATCAGCGCCGACACGAAGCGCTGGGTGGATTTTATGATGCGCTTCGAGTTGGGCCTGGAAGAGCCGGACGCGGACCGCGCGCGTAAGAGCGCCACGCTCATTGCGGCCTCCTACATCGCGGGCGGGTTGATTCCTCTGTTTCCCTATATGATTTGGCGGGAAATGCACACGGCACTGACGGCGTCGTGCGCCATCACGCTGTTGGCCCTGTTCGTTTTCGGCCTGGTGAAGGGACGTTTTACCGGCGTTTCACCGCTGCGCTCCGGGACGCAAACCGCGTTCATTGGAGGATTGGCCGCGGCGGCTGCGTTTGGCATCGCGCGCCTGATATCGTAATCGATGCACGAACGGGGGCTGCGATGATCCAGCTACACAATTCGAGTGACCGGACTCTCTACGAACACGCTCTGGGATTCGCCCGGCGGCAGTTGCGCGCGCTGATCGACCGCGATCCGGATTTCCACCCGATGTACACGGTGCAGGGGAAATGGCGGCACGGCGGCGAGGCCTGGACCAACTGGTGCGAGGGATTTCTGCCCGGAATGTTGTGGATTATCGCGGCGCGGGAGCCGGATGACCAGGCGGGGCGCTGGTGGCGGGAGCAGGCGATTCGCTACACACAGCCGCTCGAAATGCGGCAGTTCGACCGCGCCGTGCACGACCTGGGATTCCTGTTCATGTCGACGTATTATCGCTGGCGGCACCTGACCGGCGATGCGAAGCTGCGCGAAGTGCTGATCGAAGCGGGGCGCACGCTGGCTATGCGGTTTCGCGAAAAGGGCGCGTATCTCTGCTCTTTTATCGGCGAGAACTCACTGTTCATCGACATCATGATGAACGTAGGAATTATTTTTTACGCAGGAATCGAAACTCGGGATTCCAAACTCATGGACGTAGCCACCCGGCACTGCCTGACGACGCGGCGCGTGCTGGTGCGCGGCGACGGATCGACGGCGCACGAAGGCCTGTTCGATCCGGAAACGGGAGCGTTTCTAGGCCAATCTACCCACCAAGGCTGGCGGAACGATTCTTGCTGGTCGCGGGGACTGGCGTGGGCGCTCTACGGTTTCGGCACGGCGTACCGCTGTACGCGCGACGCTCGGATGCTGGAGACTGCGGAGGCATGCGCGGCGTTCTACATCGAAAAGACTCCGGCCGATGGCGTTCCGCCGTGGGATTACGATGCGCCGGTGGAAAATCAGATGCTGCGGGACACATCGGCGGGTGCGATTGCGGCCTCCGGACTGATGCAACTCGCGCACCTGGCCTCGGACCGCATTAAGGGCCGCTACTATGAAGCCGCGGCGCGACGCATCCTGACCTCGTTGTGCCGCAATCACCTGGCGGAAGGGGATCTTCAGTGGGAAGGGATTCTCAAGGGCGGCGTCTATCATCTGGCGAAGAACCTGGGCGTGAACGAGTCGGTGATGTGGGGTGAGTACTTCTTCGTGGAAGCATTGGATCTGGTGCTCCGCGAAGATTAGCGGCTCGTTAAGGAAGCCCCGGCTTACTGAGCCACCGGCACGCCGGGCAGACCACTCTGACTCTTAGGGCGCGTGTCACCAGGAAAGAACCGCCATTCAAACCGCCGCCAGTAGAGCGCCATCAGATTGAGTTGCGCGAGCTTGGGAAGGGCGGTGCCGAGCAGTTCGGCGTCACCGGTGACCGTTGCCGTTCCGGCGGCGGCATCGCGCTCAAACCGCCTCCAGAGCAGATACAGCAGCGGCGGCGAGAGCCAAACCAGGAGCGGGCCGCGTATAGCCCAGGGCAAGGCGCCCGCCACGATGCCCAGATGCGAGAAACGGTGAATCAGGGGCAATGCAGACGCGGCAAGGCCAACGATGATGTCGTAGTGATGGCGGCGCTCGTGCACAAAGGCGCGGACCAGAACAGCTTCGGTCTCCTGCTTATGCAGGAAGTGCAGCATGGATTCGGACACAAAAAGCCGGCGTCCGCGAATCATGTAGGCGCCGCTGAGCCTTCCTTCGGCCGAGGGGAGGAGATAAATCCCTTTCAGCGCGAATCCGGATTTCTGAGCCAGTTCCAGAATGCGTGACCGCAGATCGCCCGCGGGCAGTTCGTAGCGCCCAAGGTCCTGGAATCGTAACCAGATATGGAGGAGCAGAACACGTGTTCCGTAAGCCGCAGCCAGGCAGATGACGCCGAGCACGAACTCGTTATAGAGAATCAATGACGAAACCCCGGCGAGCAAAAGAAGCAGCGGCCAGATGTTCAATGGCTCATGCCAAAACGCGTGTTTGAGGGTGACGGGCAAAACCCATTTCTGACCGCTGACTCGCGCGAGCACCGCACCCGAGGCGACGGTGCAGATGAGTTGCACCAGAATCGCCGGAACCACCAGCATGGTCAATTGCAGCACCACCGCGTACGAAGAGCCGTTGAGCAGGAAGCGCGCCAGAGCGTTGCAATCGATGACCTTGGAGCCCTGCACCCACAGGAGCCACGAACCGAACATCACCCATCCAAAAAGGCGCCAGTAAGTGAACCAGATGACGATTGGCTCCTGATTGCGGGCGCGAACGGCCGCCCACCGCATGATCATCGTGAGGGCAACGGGGAACACGAGCAGCGTCAGAGGCAAGAAGCTCATGGCGTTATAGCCGAATGCGAGGCGGACGTCAGGACCCGGATCGGTAGAAGACAAATGTTTGCTGTACTCGAGCGTCTGCGGAGAGGAGCTGAGGGTCCAGTCCGTATCGGCAAACTCGGAGAAGGAAGTTCGCGGGTGCCGGATGACGGTGTCAAGCCCCGGAACGTTGACCTGCTTGAGCACGGCCATGAGGGGCGCCAACTGCACGTGGCCGCCGACGAGCAGGCCGCGTTTCAATAAGGCGTGGGTACACCGGGCGGAGAAGATACGGTCGCCATCGCTATCGGATTCCTTGGCCCCGGTAAATTCGCAGTTCATCACTTCGCGCATCACGGGAAGTAATGAAGTGGGAAGGCTGCGGTCGAAAATCTTCAGCTCAACCGCAGCGCCGCCATAAGAATCGATCTGGATATTCAGCCTGGCGGGTGTTGCCGTATCGGCGGAATCTCCCTGCGCGAACAGAGCACACGCGGAGAGCCCCAGGAAAGCAACACGAATTACGCGACGGCCAGCAGTCCCGTAAGGCAAATTTCCACCTTTCCCAGGGAATTATAGCCTCCATGTCGGATTAATTGTAGTTGGACGTTGGTTATTTTGTGGAATTACCAATAGAAATAGCCATAGGATAACTAACGGTCCGGCTGGTGCAACCGTAGAGGCGACGCGTGCTAGCTTGATTGGATGCCCAACCGCCAGTCTCTATGCTCGATGGCGCGCATGGTCCGGGATCGCCGGATCTCGCCGGTCGAGGTGGTCGACGCGCACTTCCGGCAAATCGCCGCGCACAACAGCAGGATCAACGCCTTCGTTCTCCTGCTGGAGGAGCAGGCCAGGGCAGCAGCGAGGCGCTCGGAGGAGGCGGTGATGCGCGGCGACGACCTTGGCCTCCTGCACGGGGTTCCGGTAACGGTAAAAGACAGCTTCGACGTCATGGGCGTAGCGACGCTGTGCGGCAGTAAGTTCCGGCTGGGGCACCGCGCGGCAGCGGACGCGACTGCCGTGGCGCGCATGCGCGCGGCCGGCGCGATCGTCATCGGAAAGACAAATTGTCCGGAATTTCTTTCGAATTACGAAACCGACAATTACATTACCGGGCGAACGAATAATCCGTGGAACGTGGATTGCACTCCGGGCGGTTCGAGCGGCGGTGAAGGGGCGGCCATTGCGGCATTCTTTTCTGCGGGCGGGATCGGCAGCGACGGGGGAGGTTCCATCCGCATTCCCGCGCACTTCTCCGGAATAGCAGGCTTGAAGCCGACACCCGGCCGCGTGTCCGCTGCCGGCCATTTTCCCGTCATTAACCATCCCGGGGGGCTGCTGGGTGTCGCCGGGCCACTGGCTCGCAGTGCCGAAGATGTGCGCCGGCTGTTCACCGTGCTTGCGGGATACGATTCCCAGGATCCATTCTCGGCGCCGGTTCCGGTGCGAACACCGGACGTGTCCGGTTGGCGCGTCGGGCTGATGGAGCGCTTCGGTGACGTACCGGTACAAGCCGAAATTGCCGAGACTCTGCAGAAAGCGGCGCGCACGCTGGAACAGATCGGATTCAAAGTCGAACCGTTTAAACCGCATGGCTTGCAGCGCGCGCCCAACCTGTGGTGGTTTTTCTTTGGACAATTGCCGGCACCGATCACGAAGCAGCTGATTGAAGGCCGCGAGCAGGACGCGCACTGGACGGGTACCGAGTTTCTCGAGACTGCCCTCAACGAGGGTGCTCCCATGGTGGAGGATCTGGTTTTCAATCTCGCCACACGCGACCGGTTGCGCGCCGCGCTCTTGCGAGAAATGGAAAACGTTCCGCTGATTCTCGCTCCACCGTGCGGCGTCCCAGCCTTCAGGCATCGGGAGCGGCACTGGCCCACGGAAACCAAGACCATCAGTCTGTTCGAGGCCATGATGCCCATGACGCCGTGGAATCTTCTCGGATTGCCCGCAGCCGTAGTTCCCTTCGGCCTTTCACAACAAGGCCTGCCCATCGGCGTACAGATTATCGGGCGTCCCTGGGAAGAGGAAACCATCCTTGAGGCCGCGGTGCGATTGGAAGAGGCGCGCGGGCCATTTCCGGCGCCCCCGGGCTTTTCAAATTGAGACCACGAGCGCAGCCCAGGTCCTCTTGGTGAGCGATGATTGCGTACGCGCACCATGGCTGGCGAGCGCCGTTTGAACGCCCATGATTTCGGCAATCTCAAAACCGCTGACAATCAACACGCCACCCGGGCGCAAGACGCCGGCGAGGTCCGGTGCGAGCGCGATGATGGCTTCGGGGCTGATGTTGGCGACAGCAAGATCGAAACTGCGGCGGCGAACCGCGTCGACCGTCCCGATGAAGCTCAAAGGCTGGCAGGCCAGTTCGACGGCGACGGGATCGATGTCGCATGCGATGACCCGTTCGGCGCCCAGTAGCCCGGCGGCAACCGCGAGAATGCCGGAGCCCGAGCCCACGTCGAGCACCGCCATGCCCGGACGTACAGCGCTCTCCAGCGCTTCGAGACACAACTGCGTCGATTCATGCGCTCCCGTGCCGAACGCCATGCCGGGATTCACTTCGATACGGAAGCGGCCGGGCGGCGCTGCATCCTCGCGCCATTCGGGAACCAAAAAGAAGCGCTTGCCAATACACATGGGTTCGAGCTTGGTGCGAGCCTCGGAAATCCAGTCGCGCGGTTCTTCTTGTTCGAACCGGGCGGACCAGGGCGCAAAGTCATGCTGCAGATCGGAAGCCTTGCCGTCTTCATCGAAGAATGCGCGCAGTACGCACGAACCAACGGGCGAATCGGTTTCCGTGATCCCGAGCGACCCGCGATCCCACAGCTCGGCAACAAGCTGGTCCTTTTCCTCTTGCCTGCAGTCCAAATACAGCGAGAACATGGTAGCGAATGAAACTTCAGGGAATCTTTGCGAGCATCACCACTCCATTCGACCACAACGGCGCAGTCTACAAAGTCAAAGTCCAGCACAACATCGAGAAATGGAACCGCACCACACTGGCAGGCTACGTAGTGTGCGGGGCAGCCGGCGAGGGAGAGTATCTCACGGATGCGGAAAAAACTACGGTATGGGAGATGGCGGCAAAGCATGCCGCCGAAGAGAAGTTGCTGATCGCCGCCGTTGCCCAGCCAGGTGTGCAGGCGGCGGTGACCCTCATCAACCGTGCCGCGGAGCTGGGCTATAAAGCGGCGCACGTCACGGCGCAACACAAGTCCGTTGAAACGCAATCTTTGTACTTTCGTTCCGTCGCCGACCGCGCGAAGGTTCCGTTGATCCTTGAAGCGGCGTGTCCGCAGGCGGTGATTGCCCATCCGAATGTGATCGGCTTGGTGGGAAAAGCTGCGAACACGGGCGCCCCGTGGCTGGCAGGATCGGCCATGGAACTCTGGCCTGCACTGGAAGCGGGCGCGTGCGGAGCGATTCTCGATTTTGCCGCAGCCGCACCCTATGCGTGCATTGCGATTTGGGAGGCGCACCGGACACGCGAGAACGAAGCAGGCATGGATTGGCAGAGCCGGATTGCGCGCGCCGCGGAACTGATCAGTGAGCGTGGCTACGGAGTGGCCGGACTCAAACATGCGATGGACCAGAACGCATATTACGGCGGCCCTCCGCGCTTGCCGTCTATCGTTCCGCCGGCAAAAGCGCGTCAAGAGATCGAAGAAGCCTTCAGCGGGTTTCGCGGCTAGCTGAGCACGAGCACCATGTGCTCTTCATCCACGTAAGTGCCGCCCACTTTGAGCGCATGGCGTTCGCAGCCGAAGGGCTCGAACCCCAGCGATAGATAAAGTTGCCGCGCAGACGGCTGATTGGTCGAGACCGCCAGAAAAACGCGCTCTAGGCCCTGCTGCTCGCGCGCAAGCCTCAAAGCCTCCAGCAGTATGCCGCGGGCGATCCCCCTTCTCCGCCAGCGTTCCGTGACGTATACGCCCCAGATGTGACCCTTGTGGCGCTCCTTCTGATTCGAATCGCGATAGAATCCGGCATTCCCGACGAGCTGCCCCTCGGCGAAAGCTCCGACCACGAATGTCTCCGGCTGGCGCAGGCGCGCACGGACGGAATCGATGGTCTTCGCGCGGTGCTCGTCCACCGATTCCCCAAACGCGAACGGCTCGCGTTCCAAGGCTTCCTGGCGCAGGGCCCACATGGCCTCAGCATCGTTCTCGGTGAGCACGCGGATTCCGACCAACGCTACGGCTCCGACTTCAGGAAATCGCGGATCAGCTGGATGACCAGCGCGGGCTTTTCATGCACCACCCAGTGCGAGCCGTCCGGAACGCGTTTGATGGTGAGGGGCTTGACGTATTGATCGAGGCCTTCCAGATTGCCTGTGAGCAACGCGGTGTCCTTTTCTCCCCAGATCACCAGCGCAGGAATGGAAATTTTTGTCATCGCCGGAAGCGCGGGCGCTTGCGCGTTAGGCGGTGCGCCGCTCGGCGATTCGGCGGGCGAACGCAATTGCGCGGCGCGGTAAAAATTGAGACCGCCGGTCAGCCCGCCGGGTTGGTTCCACGCCGCAAGATACTCTTTGCGATCGTCATCGGACAGAAGCGATCCGAACATCTGGATCAGACCGCCATAATTGTTCGCGCTAAGCACCTGCTCCGCCTGTGGGGAATTGAAAAGATTGAAATAGCTGCTGGCTTTCTGCTGATCCGGATTGTTGGCCAGTTCCCGCGCAAAAACGGTGGGATGCGGCGCGTTGATAATCACCAGCTTGTCCAGCAGCTCCGGATGTTGCGCGGCGAAGGCCCACGCGATCACACCACCCCAGTCATGGCCGACAAGAACAAACTTCTTCGCGTCGAGTTTTTGCGCGATCGCCCGGATATCCTCGACGATCACGGGGACACGATACGCATCGATGGACTCCGGCTTTGCCGAAAGATTGTAGCCACGCATATCGAGCGCAACCGCATGGCGATCGCGGCCGAAATCGACGAGCAGTTCCTTCCACGCGTACCAGAACTCCGGAAAACCGTGGAGGAAAAGTATGAGCGGTCCGCGGCCCTGCTCCACGTAATGCAGCCGCACGCCGTTGACCTCGGCGTATTGATGTTTCCAGGCCGGCTCGGCAGGCGCCAGCGTTACCGCCCCCGTTAGCATGGCCGTGCTAAGCGCGCAGTTTTGCCAGAATCGCATCAGTCACCTGTTCCGTGCTGCTCGGGCCGCCAAGATCGGGCGTCCGCAAGCGGCCGTCCGCAAGCACACCGGCCACGGCGCGCTCCACCTGCTGCGCTCCGTCGGTAATCCCCAGGTGATCGAGCATCATCGCCGCACTCAAAATTGTTGCCAGCGGGTTTACAATGCCTTTCCCCGCGATGTCCGGTGCAGACCCGTGCACAGGCTCGAACATAGAGGGATAGCGGCGCAGCGGATCCAGATTGGCGCTTGCCGCCAAGCCCATGCTGCCAATGATAATAGCTGAGATATCGCTCAGAATATCGCCAAAGAGGTTCGATCCGACCACGACATCGAAACTCTCCGGCCGCCGGATAAAATTCATGGCGGCCGCATCCACCAGCAGCGATTCCGTCGAAACGTCCGGGAATTCTCCGGCCACTGCGGCAAATGTGCGGTCCCAAAGAACCATGCCGAATCCCTGCGCGTTGGACTTCGTTACCGACGTGACGCGCTTCTTGCCGTTGCGCCGGCGCGCCAGCTCGAATGCAAAACGCACAATGCGCTCGATCCCGCGCCGCGTGAATACCCCGGTCTGGATGGCGACTTCCTCCGGTTGGTCGTGATATACGAAGCCGCCCACTTGCGCATACTCGCCCTCCGTGTTTTCGCGCACCACGACGAAATCGATCTGTTCGCCTCTACGCAGCGCGAGCGGCGATTGCACCCCGGGATACAACACCGCCGGGCGGACATTTGCGAATTGATCGAACGCGCGGCGAATGGGAAGCAGCAATCCGTTCAGCGTGACGTGATCCGGGATTTCCCGGTGCCCGACCGCGCCCAGCAGAATGGCGTCGAAGGGGCGTAGCCGGTCGATGGCGTCCGCGGGCATCATGCGGCCATGCTGAAAATAGTGGCCCGAGCCCCAATCGAAATCCTGAAAATTGAGGGTCACCTGGTGTCGGGAGCCAACTGCTTCGAGAACTCGCTTGGCGGGCGGAATGACTTCCCCGCCCACGCCGTCTCCGGCAATCACCGCAATGTCGAACACTGGCATGACGGAACAATGTTAACGTAACCTAGGAAGTGATTAGGCGAGGACCTTTAATTTGAGCTCTTTCGAAAATATCTTTTCTCTATCGGGTAAGACAGCCCTTGTTGCCGGTGCCAGCCGTGGGATCGGTTTGGCCATCGCTCAGGCCATGGCGGCACAGGGCGCTCGTACGATTCTGGCCGCTCGCTCAACGGACAAGCTCGAAGCGCACGCGAAGCAACTGCCCAATGCCAGGGCGCTGAAGCTGGATGTCGCCAGCCGAGATTCTATTCGCGCTGCGGTCGATGCGGCGGGAGACGTGGACATTCTGGTCAACGTTGCGGGCACCAACGTGCGCAAACGCTTCCAGGACTTCACCCAGGAAGAATACGAGCGTATCCTCCAAACCAATCTGCACGGCATCGTCGAGCTGACGAAACTGGTGGGCGTGAAAATGATTGAGCGCGGCAAGGGCGGAAAGGTAATCAACATCGGCAGCCTGATGTCGTTGCTCGGGCTTCCCTACCTAGCCGTCTACGCCATCAGCAAAGGCGGACTGGCGCAGCTCACCAAGGTTCTGGCTGCCGAATGGGGGCGCCACAATATCCAGGTGAACTGCATCGCGCCCGGATTCATTCTGACCGACCTCAACCGCGCCATGTGGCAGCCCCCGGACATGGCGGCTTGGCTCCAGCACGCCCAGGCCAATCCAAACATGGGACGGGCCGAAGACGTGGCGCCTTTAGCGGCTTTCCTGGCCAGCCGCGGTGCGGATTACATCACCGGCCAGGTCATCGCGGTTGACGGGGGTTACAGCATGACGGCCGTATGGCCCTTCGAACCCTAAGCGGCTTTGCCCTCGCCGGTCTCTGCCTGATCGCCACTCGTGCGCAAGCTCCCGCGCCCGAACCGCCGCCCGCGCCCGTGGAATTCACGTGCCCCATGGATCCCGAAGTGCGATCCAAAGCGCCGGGAAAGTGCCCTCGCTGCGGCATGAAACTCGTGGCGAACATCCCCGAGCCGGTGGAATATCCAACGAAGTTTTCCTACGCTCCTGCGAATATTCCCGCGAACAGCAAACTCCACATCGAGATCCGCGTAACTGATCCCAAAACACGGAAACCGGTCCGGAATTTCCAGGTCATCCACGAGAGGCCGATCCACCTTTTCATCGTGAGCGAAGACCTGGAGTTTTTTGCACACGAACACCCAGAGCTCGGGGCGGACGGCATCTTTCGCCATACCACCGTTTTGACCAAACCCGGTAACTATAAACTCCTGGCTGATTTCATGCCCGAAGGCGGAACTCCCCAGCTCATCTCGCGCGTGATCACGACCGCCGGATACACGCGCGGGCTCGCGGAATCGATCGTCAACCCGCCTACGGATCTCGCGCCGAAGCACGCCGAGAACCTGGACGTGGAGTTGGTCGCCGATCCGCCGCAACCGATCGCCGGCAAGAAGACCATGCTGTTCTTCAAACTAAAACCCGCTGACGGACTCGAGCCGTACTTAGGAGCCTGGGGTCACATGCTGGCGGCCAGCAACGACCTGATTGACACCATTCATACTCACCCTATCTACGTCACGGATCCCGCGCCAGGCGAAAAGCAGGTGCAGTTTAATCTGTTCTTTCCCCGTGAAGCGATTTATCGGATTTGGGTGCAGTTCCAGCGCCAAGGCAAGGTGAATACCGTTGCGTTCACGATCCCGGTCACCAGCCTAAAGTAGTAATGACCTCGGTGGTATCGTCATAGTCGTGAAGAATCAGATCGGAGCGGGCGCGTTCAAAGCGCGGTGCCTCGCGCTGTTGGATGAAGTAGAGCGCGAACAGAAGGAAATTACCGTCACGAAACGCGGCCGCCCCGTTGCGCGCCTTGTTCCCGTGCATCAGGAAGCCGCTGCTATTTTCGGCAGGCTGAAAGGCACAGGGCGCATCGTCGGCGACATTCTGTCCACCGGCGAATCCTGGGAAGTGAATGGCTGAAACCGTCCTGCTGGATACCCACTGCTTGGGTTCGGACGCAATTCGGGTTAACCAACAAGTTTTCTCGCTCAGCGCTTTCCACATTGGAGCGCGCCGCTCGTGCTGGTGCCTTACATGTCTCCGTGATGTCTGTTTGGGAGGTGGGGATGCTCGAATTGAAAGGTCGCCTCGAGCTCAAGGTGCCCTGCGGCGAGTGGATTCGCCAGGCACTCGCCACGCCAGGATTGGGGCTCGTACCCCTTACGCCGGAAATCGCCATCGAGAGCAGCCGGCTTCCCGGACATTTTCACGGCGATCCCGCCGACCGCCTTCTGATTGCCACCGCCAGAGTCGGAAGGTTTGCCTTCCTCACGAAAGATGACAGGCTACTGGAATACAGCCGCCTTGGTTTCGTGAGAACCATTTCTGCATAAAAAAAGCGGGCCGCTTTCGGCCCGCTGCCCAGGATTGCAAATCGGCGAATCTTACTTGTGGTGGCCTCCGCCGGCTGGCGCATGCGCGGCGGGAGCGCGTGCGGCGGAAGCGTGGGGTGCGCTTTGCGCACGGGCGCCCCCGCCGGATTGCTGAACAGGCCGTGAAGCGGTACTCGCATGAGGAGCACTCGTGTGAGCTGCCGCGCTGGCATGTGAAGGGCTCTGATGCGCTCCCTGTGTCATGCTGTGCCCCGCGGTGTTTCCACGCTGCGTATTTGTATGCGCCGCCGTATTTGTGTGCCCTGGTGTGTTCGTGTGCGCCGCTGATGCCGTGTGCTGCGTACTCGCCGCATGCGCCGGGGATGCAGCGTTATGGCTGGCAAACGAACCCGGGCGCGACGACGCCGTGACCGAAGGGTGCCCGTGATTCACGGACGCCAGTTGCGCGCGGTTCGTGCTCGCCGCGTGTTCGTGCTGCGTTTGCGCCGAAGTCGCCGCTGTATGATGCTCGCTTGCCGCCGCCCGTTCCGTGGCATTCGGCCGTGCGGTGATTCCGCCTTTGCCGCCGTTATAACTGACACTGCTGACGTTGTTGTTCACCACCGTCCGGCTATACGTATTGTGAACAGTCGTCACGTCTACGCGACTCACCGTGGTGTTGTAAGCAAACACGCCGTTATGCCAGTAACCGCCCTCATAACCCACGCCGCCATAGCCGAAACCGTAGTTCACGCCGCCATAAAATCCGATGTGCGGCCCCCAGTAGCCGGCATTCCAAACGTACAGTCCGCCGCTCCAGCCCCAATACCCCGGCGTCCAGAGCGCGCCGACATAGGGCGCCGCCACCCACGTTCCCGGCACCCAGTAGTAGCCATCCGGCCCGTAGCCCCAATAGCCCGGCGTCCAGATATAGCCGGGCCCAGGGCAGATCGGTTGAACATAAACCGGCAAAGCCGGCGGCGCAATGGCCACCGATAGGAAAACTCCTCCGAAAGAAGCTGCCGGCAATGCCAGCATCACGAGGGCGAACATTGTCAGGTGCACCCGGCTCAGCCCGCGGAATTTGTTGTTGTGTGTGTTTTTCATTACCTCGCTCCTCTGCGATTCCTTTTGCATGCCGCCTACCAGTGCCAACACCACCTGACCGGTTTCGTCGCTCTTATCGGCATCTTACAGAAAAACAAGGCTGTGTCAAGGATCCGGATTATGGAGCAATGAATGATGAGCGGGGGAATCGGCCTATCTAAACGGATAGCTCCGGTCAGAATGGATAGCCCTATCGTCCGGAAATCGAAACAGCGGCCGACGCGACTTCGGGCGATTCCACCAGGATCTTTGTTCCCGCAGGCAAAACCATCGCGTCACGCAGCCAATATGTCCGGCTCCAGGCCTGGCGATAGTTCCGCAGCCAGATCAAGTGCTCCACAGACCCGTCCGGTTCGACCGCCGCTACCTCCATGGAGGCTCCGTCCGCCAGATCTCGCGGCGTGATCGCTATCGCCGTTACTGCGCGTTGCAGCGTGATTGGGTGGCTCGCCGATATGGTCAACACCGGCTTGGGCATTTTAGGCGACTGCACGCCTTCGAGCACCGGTGCGGGCGGCAGATAAACCGGATCCCCCTCGGGAGCGCCGCCTTCCACCCAGCCAACCAGCATCTCAACTTCCAGCGGCGTCAGGCTGGGGTCGTCGCGATAGGCGCGAATCCCCTCTACCGCTCCCCACGGCGGCATGCGCCGCTCCAGCACTTCTTCGCGAATGGCCTTGGCCCACGGACGCGCTTCGTCGTACGTCATGAGCGAAAACGCCGCACCGCCTTCGTGATGGCAGCTCGCGCAGCGTTTGTACACGATGCGCGAAATCTCCTGTGTCCAGGTAAGTTTCGTCGTAATGGGATCGTGGGCCTGCACAGGCACCACGGCGATCAGGCCCGCGACAAGTGCGACGTGCTTAGTCAGCCTTCTTTTCTTCTTTCTTCTGCTCGGGGAATAGTTTCTCGAGCGGCATCTTGGCGTCAAACACCACGTCGAAGAAGCCGATCATCATCTCATCCCAGCTCTGATCGCCCCAAGTAACTTCCTTTGCCGCGTCTGGATTGTCCGGGTTATTGGGCGAATTATCGAAATGCGCCGTGCACTCGATCTTCGTTCCCTTGGGCAAAACCACTGGTTTGATCGGGTAATACGCCAGCTGCCAGCTAAAGCTGTAATGCGGCACCTTCAGCAGCGTTTCCTTTTCGCCGGTCGGGTACACGACGCGAAATTCGAAATCTTTGCCCCGAAGGTGCATGTGCGGCTGCAGTGCGGTCAGGTCCACTGCGGTTTGGATCTCGAACTCGGAGTCGACCTTGTAGTTGCCGTCACCCGGCGGAATCTTGAATTGGGTGTTCAACGCGCCAAGCGTGAAGACGCGCTCTTTCGGCATCTCTTTCGCAAAAACCATCCCGACCTTGCTGCGGTCCGTCCCCTGCTTGCCGTTCGCCGTGTAATGCAATTGGAAAACGATGTCCGAACCTGCCTTGATCAACTTCGCGCGCCCCGGCTGTAATTCCATGGGAAGCGTTCCCGGTGCATATCCCGCGATCGAATCGCCCGTGAACCCGCCGCCGTCCTCGTCATCGTTCTTCTTCTTTTTCTCATCCGCCTTCGGTCTCTCCGGAACGAACGGCACGCCTGGCTTGGCGTCCTTCATCCACTTGGAGCCCGGTTCGCGAATGAACGCGATGATGTGATGCACCAGCGCCCGGTTCCCCGGCCGCGCCTCGGCGAATTGTACCCACTTGTCTTCTGTAAATCCCGTCGGCACGACCACGTATTGGTATTCAATTGTCCCGTTCGCAGGAATATCAAACACGTTCGTCATCTCGATCACGACGTCCGGCTTGGGAATCCGCCAACCGTCGACGAAGCTTGCCTGCACCGGTTTGATGCTCGGGTCGCCCTCGGGCGCTCCGGCGTCCGCCCACGCCGCAAGTGTCTCAATATCCTTCGGGGACAGCGCCCGCTCGTTCGAGAATTTCCCGTAATGCGGGTCCGCGAACCATGGCGGCATTTTCTTCAGCAACACCGCCTCTTTCATGGCCTTGGCCCACGGCCGCGCCTGCTCATACGTCAGCAGCGAAAACGGCGCTGCTTCGCCCGGACGATGGCATTCCTGGCAGTTCTTCACCAAAATCGGGGCGACTTCTTTGTTGAAGGTAACAGGTGCCGCAAAGGACGTGACGGCAAAAGCAAGGGCAGGAACAACGCCAACGAAGCGCATAGAACTCCTTCAGGCCATTATACGAGACCGCTTTCCGAAAGGTTCGTTAGAGCTGCGCTAGGCTGTCTCGCCCCGCACCAGGTCCTCGTAGGTCTCTCGCGCCCGAACCACTCTCCACTTATCGCCTTCCACCAGCACTTCGGCAGGGCGCCGGCGGGCGTTGTAGTTCGACGCCTGCGCGAATCCGTATGCCCCAGCCGTCGCAATCGCCAGAAAGTCGCCCGACGCTACATCCGCCAGCTTGCGGTCGCGCGCCAGAAAATCACCGGTCTCACAAACGGGGCCAACGACATCCGCTAGGATCTCCCCCCGCCCGTTCATCCGCAGCGGCAGAATATCGTGGTGTGCCCGATACAGCGCTGGACGGATCAGATCGTTCATCGCCGCATCCACCACCACAAATTCCTTATCCACGTTTCGCTTCCGATACAGAACGCGCGTCACCAGCACACCCGCCGGCCCTACAATCGACCGGCCAGGTTCCAGCATCACCGTCAATCCCGCGTCCTGCACCCGCTGGCGAATGGAATCCACAAATGTCCGGATCGCCGGCGGGCGATCCGTGGATTGATATGCCACTCCCAGTCCGCCGCCGAGATCTATTGTTTGAATAGCATGGCCCGCCGCGCGCAGCCGCTTCACCAGGTCCAGCACCTTGTCCGCAGCTTCGAAAATCGGGCTGGCGTTCAACAACTGTGACCCGATGTGACAGCTCACTCCCGTGGCATCCAGATTCTTCAGCTCGCGAGCGCGTTCGTAAATTCGCTCGGCTTCATGAATGTCGATGCCGAACTTGTGCTGGCGCAGGCCGGTCGAAATATAAGGGTGCGTTTCCGCATTCACATCGGGATTCACGCGCAGAGAGAATTGCGCCCGGCGTCCGTGCCTTGCGGCCAGCGCGTTAATTAACGACAGCTCCGTTTCCGATTCGCAATTGAAACTGTGGATCCCCTTCTCCAGCGCCAGATCGATCTCGTCCGATCGCTTGCCTACACCCGAAAACACAACACGCGCCGGATCTCCTCCGGCCTTGAGTACGCGAAACAATTCGCCGCCTGAGACAATATCGAATCCCGCGCCTGCCTTCGCCAGTAGCGACAGAATGGCCAGCGAACCGTTGGCCTTCACCGCGTAACAGATCATATGCGGCAGCCCGCTCAAAGCATCGTCGTAAGCGCGATAGTTCTCCAGCAGCGATTGGCCCGAATAGACGTAACACGGCGTCCCAGCCCGCCGCGCAATGTCGTCGAGCGCCACCCCGTCACAGTAAAGCGAATTGTCAATAAAGGTGAACATCGTTCAAGGCAAAAGGCAAAAGGTAAAGGAGCGAAGGCAAATGTGAATCCGGCGAAGTCTCATTTCAGTTTCGCCTTGGTACTAGCTACGGCCTTCGAGAGGATGGCCCTGAGCTGCGTGGACTCATCGATTATATCGGCCAGGCGCGTGCGCGGCACCTTGCCCGACTCCGCCAGCAATCGCAGCCAATAGTTCGATTCCCGCAGTTCCTTCAGCGCAATCTGGAGCTTATGGGCAAAGTCGTTTCTTGATTCCGCAGCCGGCGCCTCTTCATAGTTTGCACCCACAGCCATTCCACTCCGAAGTAGCTGATCCCCGATGCACCGGCCTGTTATCGATCTCGGCAAAGCTTCAACAAGCCTGATGATGCGCGCTCCGTATTGCAACAAGCGCCCATCTAAATCGCGGTCTCCCACCTCATTTTTGCCCTTTGCCTTTTGTCTTTTGCCTTCCTCTTGCCGCCTTCACTCCCCTAGCCTCTCCGCACCGCATCCAGCACTCCATTCACAAACTGCACCGATTCCTCCGACGAAAACCGCCGTGCCAGTTCCAGCGCTTCATCGATCACGACCGCCGCCGGCGTCTGTGTGTTTCGCAACTCATAAATCGCGAGGCGCAGAATGTTGCGATCCACCGCCGGCATCCGCTCCAGCCGCCAATGCTCGGCGTGTCCCGATATCAGTCCGTCTATCTCCTGCGCTTTTTCTACTGTCCCCCGGACCAGCTCTTCCAAAAACGCATCGCGCGGCGTTTTCTCGCCGTTATCGTCCGAAGAAAGCGTGCCGTAAAATGCCTCGATCGATTCATCGACCGGCTGCTTGCGCATGTCCCATTGATAGAGAATTTGCAGCGCGTGCTCGCGAGACCGGCGCCGGGCGGCCATGTGCTAAGCCGAAGGCTGGCGCAGGCGCCGCATCAGATTTGCCATCTCGATGGCCGTCATGGCCGCGTCGAACCCTTTGTTCCCGCTCTTGGCTCCCGCGCGATCCACCGCTTGCTCCACGGTATTCGTGGTTAGCACGCCCAGCGCCACGGGCACGCCCGATTCCCGTGCCACTTCCGCCAGGCCGCGCGCCATCTCCCCGGCAACGTAGTCGAAATGCGGCGTGTCTCCGCGAATTACCGCTCCCACCGCGATAATCGCGTCATGCCGTTTCTGACTTACGATCTCGCGCGCCACTACCGGCATCTCCCAGGAGCCCGGCACGCGCACGATCTCGATATTGGCTTCCTCGCAGCCCGAACGCTTCAGCGCATCCAGCGCCCCCGCCAGCAGCCGCTCGCTGACAAAGCTATTGAACCGCCCCACGATGATGGCGAACCGTAGTCCCTTGGCCGACAGATCTCCCTCAATGATGGAAGGCATGGTCTATCTCCCTGCGAACACCGGCTTGCGCTTTTCCAGAAACGCACGGGTGCCCTCGCGCCTGTCTTCCGTGGCCGCCGTCAGCCCGAACGCCGTGGCCTCAAACTGCAACCCCTGCGCCAGCCCGCCATTCAGCCCCACATCCACCGCCTGCATGGTGAACGCCACCGCCTGCGGCCCGTTCGCCAGAACCTTCTGCAGCCACGCGCGGCAAAACGGAATCAGTTCCTCCAGCGGTTTGACGTAATTCACCAGACCGATCCGGTGCGCTTCCGCCGCATCGATCGGCTCGCCCGAAATCAGCATGTCGATCGCCCGCCCGCGACCCACAAGTCTTGGCAGCCGCTGCGTCCCGCCATATCCCGGCAGAATCCCCAGCTTCACTTCCGGCTGCCCGAACTTCGCGTTTGGCGAGGCCACCCGGATCGCGCAGCTCATCGCCAGTTCCATGCCGCCGCCCAGCGCAAATCCGTTCACCGCCGCCACCGTCGGCTTCGGCAAGGTTTCCAGCGACCGAAAAACCGCCTGCCCGCGCAGCGCCAGCTCCCTCGCTTCGAGCGGCGAAAGCACTGCCAGCTCATTAATGTCCGCCCCCGCGACGAACGCCTTCTCCCCCGCCCCGGTGAGGATCAATCCGCGAATCGCCGAGTCGCTCCGTGCCCGCGCAAAAGCGTCCGCCAGCTCTCCCACCGTCTCCCGGTTCAGCGCATTCAGTTTGTCCGGGCGATTCACGCGGAGCAGCGCGATGCCGCTCTCGTCCGTCTCCAACTGAATGTTGCTGTGGGACATATGGGATAATTTCTTAGGGCCGGGCGATGCCTCGTCCCTCCAGCATCATACCGCATGGACCCCAAGTTCATCCGCAACTTCTCGATCATCGCGCACATCGACCACGGCAAGTCTACCCTCGCCGACCGCCTCCTCGAAGTCACCGGAGCCCTCTCCCAGCGCGAAATGATGGAGCAGGTCCTCGATTCGATGGACCTCGAACGCGAGCGCGGCATCACCATCAAAGCTCACGCCGTCCGCCTCAATTACAAAGCCGATGACGGCAATCTCTATCAACTGAATTTGATCGACACCCCCGGCCATGTCGATTTCACCTACGAGGTCTCGCGCAGCCTGCAGGCCTGCGAAGGCGCGCTCCTGGTGGTGGATGCCTCCCAGGGCGTCGAAGCCCAGACCCTCGCCAATACTTATCTCGCGTTACACCACAACCTCGAAATCATTCCGGTCATCAACAAAATCGATCTCCCCGCCGCTGAGCCCGAGCGCATTCGCGAGCAGATAGAGCAGGTCATCGGCCTTCCCGCCGACGAAGCCATCCTCGTCTCCGCCAAACAGGGTATCGGCATTCACGAAACGCTGGAAGCCGTCGTCAAGCTCGTGCCGCCGCCGCGCGGCTTGGTCGAAGCTCCCCTACGCGCCCTCATCTTCGATTCCTGGTTCGATACTTACCGTGGCGTCATCATTCTCGTGCGCGTGGTCGATGGCCGCCTGCGCCTGCACCAGAACATTCGCCTCTGGTCCAACAACCAGATCTATGAGGTTGAAGGCCTCGGCTATCAGGCGCCCAAAGCAACTCCGTCGGATGAGCTTTCCGCGGGCGAAGTCGGCTTCCTGTTCGCCAACATCAAAACGGTCTCCGATGCCAAAATCGGCGACACCATCACTGACGCCGAAGCTCCCGCCGCAGAGCCTCTGCCCGGCTTCGAAGAAATTAAGCCCATGGTTTTCGCGGGCCTCTATCCCGTCGAATCCCACGAGCACGGCCTGCTGCGCGACGCCCTCGAAAAACTGCGCCTCAACGATAGCGCCTTTAGCTTCGAGCCCGAAAATTCCGTCGCGCTCGGCTTCGGATTCCGCTGCGGCTTCCTTGGCCTCCTACATCTCGAAATCGTCCAGGAGCGACTCGAGCGCGAATTCAATATCGATCTCATCACCACCGCCCCCAGCGTCCGCTATCGCATTACCACCACACGCGACGAAATCATCGAGGTCGATAACCCGACGAAGTTTCCCAACCCCACCGACATCAAACAGATCGAAGAACCCATCATCATCGCCACCGTCATCACGCGCGAAGAGTTTCTCGGCGGCATCCTGGCGCTGCTCGAAGAGAAGCGCGGTGCGCAGAAGAAGTTCGAGCACATCGGCGGCGACCGTGTGATGCTCGAATATGAGCTGCCCCTCAACGAAATCGTGCTCGACTTTTACGACCGCCTCAAGTCCGCTTCCCGCGGCTACGCGTCACTCGACTATCACTTCGCCGGTTATCGCGTTTCTCCCATGGTCAAGCTCGACGTGCTCGTCGCGGGCGACCCCGTCGACGCCCTCACCATTATCGTGCACAAGGATTTCGCCTACGAGCGCGGCAAGGTTCTGATCGAGCGCATGCGCAAACTCATCCCGCGGCAGATGTTCGAAGTCGCCCTGCAAGCGGCCATCGGCAACAAGATCGTGGCCCGCGAAAACATTCCCGCCATGCGCAAAAACGTGCTCGCCAAGTGCTACGGCGGCGACATCACGCGCAAACGCAAACTCCTCGAAAAGCAGAAGGAGGGCAAAAAGCGCATGAAGCGCGTCGGCCGCGTCGAAATCCCCCAGGAAGCATTTTTAGCCGTTCTCCGCGTCAGCGGCGAAGAGCACGAGTAGCAATGCCCTCCATTTTCGATTCTGTGCTGAGCCGCGACCAAAGGGAGCGGTTTTCCCTTACCGTCCCGGAAACAAATCGCGCTCCTCATCCGCCACGGGATCTTCTTCCGTGCAATACGCCCACGGCTTGTCGCCTACGTCCAGCATGGTGAACCGGTACGGTGGTCTCCATCGGATCAGAAAATAGACCTGCTTCTCCCCGTCCTTGCCGTAAGCCGTGGAAACCTGCCATTGATCTGGATGTTGTGTGCAGTGAAGGGTCGGTGAGCTAAATTCCGAAAATGGGTCGGTGTGCCCCGTCCGCCATTCACGAAGCTGCGATCGTCGGCCTCGGTCGGTCCACGGCTCAACGTCGGTCCAGGCATCCCTCAGCCAGAATGCGATGAAATGACGTGGGCTCAAAGCAACAGGTTCGCGACGTTCCAGTTTGTCGCTCGTTAGTGAATAGTGCCGAATCTCCGGACGCCAGAATCCGCCTTCAAGGCTGGTTACCGGATATTCGACGCTCACATCCTTGAGACTCGCGGTTCCCCGAATGGGTCCAAGGATCTGGGCTTCTTCGTTTCCGTCCAATAACAACTTGGGTTCTGGGAAGCCACTTTTCGTGTGCCACACCCGGTAGTACACAGTCTGCCAATTCGAGGTGCACCACGGATAATGCCCGAGCGTGAGAATGAGATGTTCATTCTTGTCTGCGCCAGGCGTCCAATTCGTGAGTGAGATCGCGACCTCATCAAATCTCTGCGGAGAGTATCTATCCTCGCTGTAGTTGGTTTGTTCGCTGTGCCAGAACCTCTGCCATCGTTCATCGGCTGACTCGTACCCATACGCCGATTGATCCTCTCCGCAATTCGCGATACCCACGCCCGTCTTGACCACCAGTATTCCCCACTTCATGTCGAAGACAAGTCGTCCCAGAAAGCCTAACCGGCTCCAGTCCGGACAAGGAACGCCGTACTCCGAACCGCAGAACAGGCCTGCACGCTCCAGTTCGTCGTTGAGCTTTTCTTGCAGCACGATTGGATCAAGCTCCCAGTGATTGTCCTTCCACCGGATTTCCGGCAGTCGCGTTTCCACCCATACGATCAGTTCGTGTTTGACTTGGGTCAGCGCAGGCGTTGCACCCCGAACCTTTAAATTTGCTTCATGCCTCTCTCGCATCGGCACCAGAAGATCACGAATCGTGGTGAGATGTTGGTCTTCTGCGGCAAGCAGCGTCGTGAGAGTGAGCAATAGAACGATGGACCGCATACCATCCCGATCCTAGCTCTTTGCACAACCGCCAAGAAGCCCTGTTGGACTGGCCGGCGTTCGGATCCTCGTTCATTCGATGCGTTCAACGCCTTGACACCTGTCCCCGCCACGCCTACCCTGAAGGCGTTATGGAAGTGAATTTCACGCCCGAGCAAATGCAGCGCATTTCCCAAATTGCGGCCCACGCCGGCACGGAACCTGAGCATCTGGTAAAGGACGCCGCCATGCGTTTGGTGGAAGAAGACGAGAAGTTTCGCGCGGCCGTGCGTGAAGGCATCGCGCAGGCCGACCGGGGAGAGCTTATCGACGATGAAGAAGTGCGTCTCTGGTTAGAACAGCAAGAACGCGCCTGATGCGCATACGCTGGACGCCCCTTGCCCTCAACGATCTAAAAAACATTTCCCGCCGCATTGAGCACGACCGCAACCTCGCCATCGCCAATCGGGTGTGCCGAACCATTTACGACGCCATCCAGATACTCCGTCGCCACCCGCACCTGGGCAGATCCGGTACAGAGCCCGGGACACGCGAACTCGTGATTCCCAAATCGCCTTACATCGTGGCCTACCGGCTGCTCCAATCGGACGCTGTCCAGATTCTTCGCATCTGGCACGGCGCGCAAAACCGATAGCAAGCACGGGGCTCCAGAGCCCCGGTCATCCCGCCCCCTCCCTCCCATTTCCGATACAATCTCATCGGATAGCGAGGTCTTTTTATGGAAGATTCCATCGACGTATCGCGACGTTCGTTTCTGAAAGGCTCCAGCGGGGTTGCCGCCGGCGCTGCGGCATTCACCATCATCAAACCCGAGCTCGTGCGTGGCGCGGGCAACGAAAAACTCAAAGCCGGCCTGATCGGCTGCGGCCAGCGCGGCACCGAAGCCGCCTCCCAGCTCTTGCATGGCAACGAGAATGTCGACCTCATAGCCATGGGCGATATCTTCGAGGACCATCTCGAATCGTCGCTCGAGAGCATTCGCAATTCGAAAAAGTATCCCGGCCTTGCCGAAAAGGTCAAAGTCGATCCCGAGCACCACTTCGTCGGCTTCGACGCCTACAAAAAGGTTCTCGCCTCGGATATCGATCTCGTCATCCTCAGCACGCCGCCCGGCTACCGGCCCATGCATTTCGAGGCTGCCGTCGAAGCCAAGAAGCACGTCTTCGCAGAAAAGCCCTTTGGTACCGACCCCGTGAACGTCCGCCGCTTCATGGCCGCCGCCAAAAAATCGGAGGAGCTGAAGCTCACCGTCATGAGCGGCGCCCAGCGCCATTCGCAGCGCGAATACGTCGAGACCGTCCAGCGCATCCACGATGGCGCCATCGGCGACATCACCGCCGCCTACGCCTACTGGGTCGGCACGCCCGTCATCCAGCAAAAGGCGCGAGACGCCAACTGGAAGGACATGACCTGGCAGCACCGCGCCTGGTACTCCTTCGTATGGATCTGCGGCGATCAGGTGGTCGAACAGCACCTCCATAACATCGACGTCATCAACTGGGTTATGGGCACCCATCCCGTCGAAGTCGTGGCCACCGGCGGCGCCGCCTGGCGTCCGCGCGAAGAGATCTACGGCAACATTTACGACCACATCAGCGCCGATTTCGTCTACCCCAATGGCGTTCACATGTCGAGCTACTGCCGCCAGTATCCCCGCGGCCTGCCGACCAACGTCTCCGAGTTGGTCGTGGGCTCGAAAGGCCGCAGCGACTGCAAAGACATGGGGACCAAGGGCATCGACCCCTACGTGCAGGAGCACATCGATATGGTCAAAAGCATTCGCGGCCAGGGCCCCTACATCAACCACGGCATGAAAGTCGCGGAAAGCACCATGACCTGCATCATGGCCCGCGAGTCCGCGTACTCCGGCCAGAAGATTACTTGGGACCAGATGATGACCTCGCAGCTCGATCTGTTCCCCAAGGCCTTCGACTACGATCTGCCCATGGACGTACCGCCGCTGCCGGTCCCCGGCATCTACAAGTTCAACGTGGGGTGATCAGGCCGCCGAGCTTGTCCTGCTCGCCCGCCGCCGTTCGCGGAAAACGCGTGGAGTAGGCTTCGAGGTACTTGAGCCCGGAGCCGGTGTTGTAGATCACGATCTTCTCGTCGGGTTTGAGAAAACCCGTGCGCAGCAGTCTTTCGACTGCCGAAACACACGCCGCTCCCTCGGGCGCAATAAAGAGGCCCTCGTCGCTCGCAAGCTGGATCCCGGCATCCAATAATTCCGTGTCGCTGACGGCCACCGCAGTCCCGCCGCTCTCCCGCACCGCGTGCAGAATCAGAAAGTCGCCCAGCGGCTTCGGAACCCGCAGCCCGCTGGCCACGGTGCTGGCGTTTTCCCAAAACTCGCTGCGTGCCGCACCTTTTTCGAACGCACGCACGACCGGTTGACAGCCTTCCACTTGCACCGCGATCATCTTCGGCCGCTGCGGTCCGATCCAGCCCAGTTCCTCCATCTCGTTGAAAGCCTTCCACATACCGATCAGTCCCACGCCGCCGCCCGTGGGATAGAGAACTGCATCCGGCAACTGCCAGTTCATCTGCTCGGCCAGTTCATAGCCCATCGTCTTTTTGCCTTCAATGCGATACGGCTCTTTGAGCGTGGTGACGTCAAACCAACCCTCTTTCTTCGCCCCCGCCGCGACGATTTTGGCGCAATCGCTGATCAACCCGTCTACCAGCGTGACGTGGGCGCCGTAAGCCTTGCATTCCACGAAGTTTGCCTGTGGCACATCGCGCGGCATGAAAATGTGGGCTTCAATTCCCGCCGCCGCCGCATATGCTGCCATGGCGCTCGCCGCGTTTCCGGCCGACGGTATGGCCAACTTTTTGATGCCGAGTTCGACAGCCATGGAAACCGCGCAGGAAAGCCCACGCGCTTTGAATGATCCCGTGGGATTCAAGCCTTCGTCTTTTAACCAAAGTTGATGCGCACCAACGCGTTGGCCCGCCCGTTTCGTACGAACGAGCGGCGTCATGCCCTCACCGAGTGAGATAATAGAGGATTGTTGCGTCGGCGGCAGCACGGGCGCATAACGCCACATGCTGTTCGGTCCCTGCGCTATTTGTTCGCGGTTCCACGTGGCACGTAGTTGGGCGAGATCGTAGCGGACCAGAAGCGGGCCGCCGCACTCGCAAAGGTTGTAAACCTTGCCGGGTTCGTATTTCCGGCTGCACAGGCTGCATTCGAGAAGCGTCATTTGGGTTGAACGTTCATGATACTGCGGTTGGCGGTTTTGGCTTTGTTTTGCACATCCTGCTCCGCCGGCGAATACGCCGTGCTGGCCAGCGGGTTCCGCCTTCACGCCGACCGCCACGAAACCGACGGCGCTGTCGTTAAGCTCTACACCAACGGTGGTGTGACGGAGTTTCCGGCTGAAAAAATCAAGGGATTCGAAGCCGATGAAGTGCTCCCTGCCCCTGTCGTTTCGCTGCCCATCCTGAAAATCCCCACAACCGACGAACTGATCGCCGAGGCGGCTAAACGCAACGGCTTGCCGGTCGAGTTTGTGAAGAGCGTCGTTGCCGCCGAATCCGCGTTCCGCCCGGATGCCCTATCGCCCAAGGGCGCAGTTGGCTTGATGCAGCTTATGCCATCCACCGCCAAGGAATACGGCGCCGAGCCGACGGATCCGAAGCAGAATGTCGAAGCCGGTACCCAGTACCTCCGCGACTTGCTGCTGAAGTATCAGCACGATGATCATCAGGTGGTTCGCGCCCTCGCCGCCTACAATGCGGGACCTGGCGCGGTCGATCGCTATCACGGCGTTCCGCCGTACCGGGAGACCATCGACTACATCAATCGCGTGCTGAAAAAATACGCTAAGACTTCGGGCGATTAGCGTATTCCTGCTCGATCTTCGCCGCGAGAATAAAATCACTCTCCGTCAGCCCGTCGATTTTGTGCGTGTAGGTCTTCACGTCCACGCGGCCCCAGGCAAGCAGGATGTCCGGGTGATGGCCTTCGGCCTCGGCTACTGCGCCGATGCGGTTGACGAATTCCAGCGCGGTCTTGAAATCCGGGAATTTGAACGTCTTGTTGATGTCATGCTCGTCAACAATCTGCCAATCGGGAAGCTGAGACGCGAACGTCTTCAGCTGTTCTCCTTTGAGCGGCGGAACGCCTCCGCGGCAGGGCACACAATGTTTCGCGGCAAGGCCGCTTGAAGATCCATCCATACTTCACCTTAATTCCAATGTAGATACCCGTGTCAACGGCATCCAACCTAAGTACCATAACGCAGCGTTCCTTCGTACCAAATGCAAATGAGAATGGCGGCCTATTGTTCAATTTTGTGAACGCCCGCATGATGGTTGCGGAGACAAATGATGCACTTACGAGAAGAGCAGACCTTAGACACCGATCGCCGCGGTACGGACCGTTTCCCTATCGAAAGTGAGCTGCGGTACAAGCTCATGGATACCAAAGGGGACAAGGACGGGGGCGTCGGGCGCACGCTGAACATGAGCAGCAGCGGGGTTCTGTTCACTTCCGAGAACCAACTACCGGTGGGACGCCGTGTTGAAGTTTCCGTGGACTGGCCGGCCCAGCTCAATGAGCATTGCGGGCTGAAGCTGGTGGCGCAGGGCCGCGTGATACGCTCGAGCACCGGTTCGGCCGCAATCCGCATCGACAAATACGATTTCCGCACGCGCGCGACCGCCAAACTGCGGACCGCCGGGTCAACGAACTAGCGGATCTTCTACCCAGGGTGGGGTGGCTTCTATCAGGCGGCCGAGTTCGGGTTCCTGCTGTTCGAGTTTCAATTTCATTTGCCAGGCGATGTTGCGGTAGCTGAAGTGGCCCTTGACGCCGCTGCGCACGCGGGCGATGTACTCGGCTTCGGCGAAATCCATCTTGAAGAGGAAGCGCGAGCGAGCTCCGAACGGCAGCAGGTAGTGAGAACCGGGCGCGGGGAGCGTCTGCATCTCACCGAACGCAGCGCGCATGGCTTTGCCGAATGTGTCGGCCACTCCGGCATCGGCGACCGCGGCGGGGGTGTCGTAGCCGAGGTTGCCCGCATACGCCTGGCGGTACTGATGGCAGCGTCGGTGCCGGTGAAGATCGCGGTAGGCCCCGATATCCATAATGAAATCGAACGCATAAGGACCGCCGCGGAATGCTCGTAGGAGTTCATCGCGGCGGCTGCGGGATTTCAGCGCGACGTCGAGCACTTCGCGGCGGCGCGCGTCGTTCCAGCCGGCGGCGGTTTCGTATAGCTCGCGGAATGGGCGATCCGTAACGGTGTACAGCAACGTCGCGACGATATCTGCGCCCACATGTACGGGGTGCACGAGATCAACGCAATCCACCTGAATGCCGGCGAAAGGTGGCAGGTTCTGCTCGGCCCATAGCTTTAGATCCGCGTGTGCGTTGCGTAGGTATTCTTCAGGCTCGGCGTGGCGGGCGAGCGTCGGCGCCAGAGGCTCGCGGACGGCTCCTTCCCAAACGCAATCGGGCTCCGCGGCGCAGGCGGCGGCGATCTCGTCGCCGAGGCTGCGCACTTCCGCGTATTCCGAAACCCGGAGCCGCTTGATCTGCTTTTCGAGAGTGCGAATACTCGTCACCTGGCCGACATTGGTGGGCACACCCCAGAACAAGAGATAGCGCGCCACGTCGAACGCGCGTGCGGCAATGTTGCGCTTGTAGGCGTCGGGTTTCATCTCCTCGGGACGAGGAAGCTTTTCCGTGAGATACTCGCCCACGCGGGCATTCACTTCCTGATAGGCGGCAAGCAGATTCTCGCCAGCTTTGTGATAGCGCTCGGCATCGGCGCCGATCAGTTCGGGCGGCGTGATGAAACCGGAGCGCGAGAAGTCCTGATATCGCGATGACTTTGCCTGGCCGTCCCAAAGCGTTTCATCCTCGGCTTCGCTCGCGCCCAGCTCCGAGAGGCCTTCGAAGCACAGGACGGTATGGCCGAGATCGGCGATGGAGGCGTGGCCGTATTGGAAATAGAAGCTCTCGAGGAATTTCTGCGAGTCGTGGGTGCGCACCCATTCGAGCGACTGGCGAATGGAATCGGGTGAACGGCTGTAGCGCGCCAGGGCGTACGCGCTTTTCTCGGGCGGCATGGGGGAGACAGTGATGACACGCTTCGCTGGGTCTGGCATGCTGATCCGTTATTATCGGATATTCGATGAAGGTGCGAATCAAGCGTCTGCGTGATGATGCATTCCTGCCGAGCTACGCGCATGGGCCCTCGGAGGACGCGGGGCTCGATCTGCAAGCGGCGGAAGATGCCGTGCTGCGGCCGGGAACCCCGCAACTGGTGCCAACGGGGCTGGCCATTGAGCTGCCCGCGGGTTACGAAGCGCAAATTCGTCCGCGCAGCGGGCTGGCATTGAAGCACGCGATCACGCTGCCGAACAGCCCGGCCACCATCGATCCTGGCTATCGCGGCGAGATCCGCGTGATTCTGTTGAACCTCGGCAAGGAAGATTATCAGGTGCACCGAGGCGACCGCATCGCGCAGATGGTGATCGCCCGGTATGAAGCCGTCGAATGGGAAGAAGGAGAGTTGGGGGAATCGATCAGAGGAGCGGGAGGGTTTGGATCATCGGGACGCTAACGCGTCATATGAATGGGCACGCTCGAAGTCACATTGTGCCCGGCGGCATCCGATGCCGTGAGCTTGTACTCCGTATCCTTCGCGGGCGAGACCGGAAAGCAGTAGCTAAGGGCAGGCCGGAGCTCCGCGACCGGCGGTTCGATGCGCAATTGATTCGCGCCGGTTACGCTGTAGCAAAGCGTGGTGTGCTCGCCTGCGTGGATGGCTCCGGGGGTCGCGTAGAAACTGAGAATCTTCAAGCCGCCACCGCCCAGCGCATCGAGGGTTTTGCGTGCTTCAGCGGATTCCCTTTGCTGCTGTAGCTGATCGGCATGCCGCGAACTGCTCCAGCGGGAATAAAAAACCCAGGCGTCGTAGGCGATGGCTGCGACCAGGGCCACCGTTAAGAACGGGAGGGTGCGGCGCAGCATGGGCGCGAGTTGGGTTGTCCCCGCCACGAATTCAGCGTAGCGCGATCCGCAGCGAGAGTCCGTTCGGGTCCTTACGAAGAATTCCAGAGAGGATGTGGCGTATAACTGTTGGCTCAGGAAGGCGTGGAAAAATGGATCAGGATGGAGCGGGAGACGGGATTCGAACCCGCGACATCGACCTTGGCAAGGTCGCACTCTACCAGCTGAGTTACTCCCGCTTGATGGAGATTCTCATTTTCCTCCACTCGTAATGCAACTGTCAAACCATTCGCCAAGCTGCTACCAAGGACACGGAACCTTATCACCTCAAAAGAGTTATAATCTTGTATCCAACTTGTGCAGATGTGCTAGACTGTCATTTCCGTTCGGGAGCACAAGCGGGCGGAACACACAAAACTTCTTCCCTCCAGTCTGGACAGGCTTGAATTTTAGGTTTTCCGCATTCTGTGGAAAAGCTGTGTGAAATCTGTGCCCAGAGTGGTGTGTGTGTTCGATGAATCCTTGGGAACAAATCAAACAACAGCTTGAAGCTACACTGAGCGTGGAAAGCTACGGGAACTGGGTGAGCCAGACCAGATTTGGCCAGCTCGCCGGCGGCGTATTGCGGGTTCTGGTACCGAATGCCGAAAGCAAGACCTGGATGGAGACCGAGTATGCGAACCAGGTGGGAGCCATCATCCGGCGCCTCAACCTTCCGATCCAGGCGGTGTTTTATGAATCGGCAAAACTCATGAAAGAAGAGACGGCAGGGGTATTGACGGAAACGCGGGAAAGCGAACCGGAGGTGCCGGTGGCGCAGCTCAATCCGCGCTTCACATTCGAGACGTTCGTAGTGGGCGCGTGCAATCAATTTGCGCATGCCGCTGCCCGGTCTGTCGCGACGAACCCCTCCCGCAGTTACAATCCGCTGTTCATCTACGGCGGTGTGGGTATGGGCAAGACGCATCTGATGCACGCGATCGGACGTGCGCTTATAAGCAATTGTACCGGGATGCGGATTATTTACACGTCGAGCGAGCGCTTCACGAATGAAGTGGTATCCGGAATCCGGCTGGAACGCATGCCGCAGCTCCGGCAGCGGTACCGGTCGGCCGATGTTTTGCTCATCGATGACATACAGCTGCTGGGAAATAAAGAGCGAACCCAGGAAGAATTCTTCCACACGTTCAACGAGCTGCACGATAACCAGAAACAGATCGTGATCTCCAGCGATTCACCACCGAAAGACATACCAGGGTTACTGGAGCGCCTGCGTTCGAGATTCGAGTGGGGGCTGATGGCCGATATACAGCCACCGGACCTGGAAACCAAGATGGCGATCCTGGACAAAAAGGCGGAAATCGAAGGCGTCCGCCTGCCGGAAGACGTGCGGACGTTCATCGCGACGAAAACCAAATCGAATGTCCGGGAGCTGGAGGGGGCGCTGGTGAAGCTGATGGCGTATTCCTCGCTTACCGGGGCCCACATCAACCTCGTCATGGCGCAGCAGGTTCTGAAGCATCTGACCCATGCGCAAGACCGCCGCGTAACCATCGATTCGATTCAAAAAGCCGTTGCCGAAAAATACGGAATCAAGCAGTCACAACTGAAGGAAAAAAGTAATACCAAAACGATTGTGGTGCCGCGCCAAGTGGCCATGTACCTGGTAAAAGAACTGACCACAGCGTCGCTGCCGGAGATCGGCCGGGCGTTTGGCGGGAAGCATCATACGACGGTCATTCATTCGATTAGTAAAATCGAGCGGCTCAGGCAGTCCGATCCGGATTTGAACAGGCTGCTACACAGTCTAATGGACTCATTACAATGAAGTTATGCTTGTTATCCACAACGGCATCCAATTTAGGCTGCGGAAAGGTGTGTATCGCGGCCCCCAGTTCCTCAGTTTCCTCCCCCATGAACCCTGTTTGCACATGGATGTTGAGCAGGAAGTTGTCGAATTTTGTATAATTTAGGTAGAATTCAACATTTCGACAGACCCCATGAATACGGTTCTTCTTAGGTAGGAATCTGTATCAACCAGTTAGATAGAGGAGTTCTGCCCGATGGAATTCACGGTAAGCAAAAACGATCTGGTTCGGGAGCTTGGTCTTTCCCAGGGGGTAGTGGAAAAGAAGACCACGATTCCGATTCTCTCCAATGTGCTGATTGAAGCACAGGGGGACCGGATTATTTTGACGGCAACGGATCTTGAATTAGGGATTCGCTGCACTTGTCCGGCGAAGGTGAAGAAGGAAGGCGCGGGGACGATACCGGCGAAGAAGCTTCTGGACTATACGCGACTGCTGCCGGATGCGGAACTGAGCCTGAAGTTTTTAGAGAATCACTGGGCGAATCTGACGTGCGGGCGGTCGCGCACGAAGATCGCCGGCATGTCGAGAGAGAGTTTTCCAGAATTGCCGACGATGCCGGATGCTATTTCGGAAATCCCGGTAGGGCAGCTGGCATCGATGATTTCGCGAACATCCTTTGCGATTTCGATGGAAGAATCGCGGTTCACATTGAACGGCGCCCTGCTTCTATTGGGCAGTAACGGGATGACGATGGTGGCGACCGACGGCCACCGGCTGGCTTACGTCGAGAGCCCGACGCATGCTAACGGGAATCCGGCGGCAGGTTTCCGGGCTTTGATTCCGAAGAAAGCGATGGGAGAGATCGTCAAGCTGGCAGAGCAGAGCGGGCCGGAGTCGAAACTTATTTTTGCGGGCGACGATAATCACCTATTTTTCCGATTCGGGGAGCGTTTGCTGATCACGCGTAAGCTGACGGGCAATTTTCCGGACTACGAGCGTGTACTGCCGAAGGACAACACGAATATCGCGAAGCTGAAGAAAGAAGAGATCCGGTCGGCGATCGAGCGCGTTTCACAGTTTGCGGATGAGAGATCCCGCGCTATCCGCGTGCAGTTCGGGCAGGGCGAGGTAAAAGTCTTTTCTTCATCGGTCGAGACCGGAGAGAGCGAAGAGAGCGTGCCGGGCGATTATGCGGGTCCGGACCTGGAAATTGGGTTTAACGCGCAGTACCTTCTCGATTTTTTGCGGGCCATTCAACAGGACGACGTGTCATTTGCATTGAAAGATCAGAAGAGCGCGGGTGAATTGAGACCTGGCGGCGGTGAAGAGAGCAAAGATCAGTACCGCTATGTCGTCATGCCCATGCGTATTTGACGACGGAGTTTTCCCAATCAGTGAACCTATGGCAAATCAAGTAATTCCTCCGCCCGGAGGCGGGGACGTGTACGACTCCTCAAGTATCAAGGTATTGGAAGGCCTGGAAGCCGTGCGCCTCAGGCCGGCCATGTATATCGGATCCACGGGGGAGATGGGCCTGCACCACCTGGTGTACGAGGTAGTAGACAACTCGGTGGACGAGGCGCTCGCCGGGTACGCGACACAGGTGGACGTCACGATCCACCTGGACAATTCCGTTACGGTCGTAGACAACGGCCGCGGCATCCCGGTGGACATCAAGGAAGAATTTGGCGTTTCCGCAGCAGAAATCGTGATGACGAAGCTGCATGCCGGCGGCAAGTTCGATTCGAACAGCTACAAGGTTTCCGGCGGACTGCACGGCGTGGGCGTGAGCTGCGTAAACGCGCTCTCGGAGCGGCTGGACCTGGAGATTTTCCGCGAAGGTTTCACCTGGCAGCAGGAATACGCCTGTGGAATTCCGAAGGGTCCGCTGCAAAAGGCGGGCAAAGCCGGCCGCAAGACGGGCACGCGAGTCACATTTAAACCCGATCCCTCTATCATGGAGGTGACGAAGTTTAATTACGATACGCTGGCGCAGCGGCTGCGCGAACTGGCGTTCCTGAACAAAGGTCTCAAGATCACGCTGACGGATGAACGCGAAGAGCCCGTCAAGTCGCACGAATTTCTGTATAGCGGTGGCATCTCGGAATTCATTAAGCACTTGAATCGCGGCAAATCAGTGCTGAGCGAGAAGCCGATCTACTTTGAGGGCCAGAAGGATCTACCCAACGGCGGCACCCTGACGATGGAGGTGGCGCTCCAGTACAACGACGGCTACTCGGAGAATGTTTTCAGCTTCGCGAACAACATCAACACGGTCGACGGCGGCTCGCACCTGAGCGGATTCCGCAGCGCGCTGACCAGAACAATCAATTTCTATGGGCAGCAGGCCGGGCTGTTCAAGGATGTGAAAGAGAACCTTTCTGGCGACGATGTGCGCGAGGGATTGACGGCCGTGGTGAGTGTCAAGCTGCCCCAACCACAGTTTGAGGGGCAGACCAAGGGCAAGCTGAACAGTGACATCCAGGGCCAGATGGCACAGTTCGTGAACACAGGCCTTGGTGAGTACTTCGATAAGAACTCGTCGGTGATGCGCAAAATCGTGACCAAGTGCATCGACGCATCGCGTGCTCGTGAAGCGGCGCGAAAAGCGCGGGACCTGACGCGGCGCAAGGGCGCTCTTGATTCGGGCGGGCTGCCGGGTAAGCTGGCCGACTGTCAGGAGAAGGATCCGGAGCGTTGCGAGCTGTTCCTGGTGGAGGGTGAATCGGCCGGCGGCACCGCCAAACAGGGCCGCGACCGCCGATTCCAGGCGATCCTGCCCCTTAAAGGCAAGATCCTCAACGTCGAAAAAGCACGCTACGACAAGATGCTCGGTCACGAAGAAATTCGTGCGCTGATCACGGCGATCGGCACCGGGATCGGCAAGGACGATTTCGACACGACGAAGTTGCGTTACAGCAAGATCATCATCATGACGGACGCGGACGTGGATGGCTCGCACATTCGCACGCTGCTGCTCACGTTCTTCTTCCGCCACATGCAGGAGCTGATTTTGCGCGGCAACGTATTTATCGCGCAGCCGCCGCTCTATCGCATCAAGAAAGGCAAGAGCGAGAAGTACATCAAGGACGAAAAAGAATACACGCGCGAGATCATGCGCCGCGCGACCGAAAACCTTTCGCTCGAGATTGGCAAGAACGGCCAGGGACCGAAGTCGACTATTGATTCCGGCGAGCTACGCAATTTCCTGATGAATTTGGACGAGTTCGAGCAGATTTTCGGCAAAGTGGAGCGCAAGCTGCGCGACGCGCGTGTAGTTGAAGTCATCGCTAACCCCGAGCTTCATCTCGATACCAAGGCGGATTTTGCCGAGAAAAAGAACCTGGAGCAGGTGATCGAGGGGTTGAATGCGGCGCAGCTCAAGCCGGAGCTCAAGCAGGACGAGGAGCACTCGGCGTGGTATGTGAGCTATCACGACTCGACCAATGCGGAGCGGATTATCGGAGTAGAGCTGGCGGCACGGCCTGAGTATAAGCGGCTGCGTTCGCTGGCGAAGCAGATTGCCCGCTACAACGAGCCGCCGTTCACCGTGGTGAAGAGCGAGCATCGCGAAACGCAGACCAACTGGCGCGACCTTCTGTCGTTCGTTAAGAACGAGGGCAAGAAGGATTCTTCCGTGCAGCGTTACAAAGGTCTGGGCGAGATGAATGCGGACCAGCTTGCGGAAACGACAATGAACCCGGAGAAGCGCACGCTGCTCAAGGTTCGCCTGGAAGACGCCGTCGAAAGCGAGGAAATCTTCTCGACGCTGATGGGCGAAGATGTGGAGAGCCGCCGCAAGTTCATCGAAGAGAACGCGCTCGAAGTGAAGAACCTGGACGTATAGAGTGAGTTACCCTCGCGCAAACCGGTGCACTCCGGTCGGATCATCCGGCGCGTAAGGCGACGGGCCGGCTGGTTGGGGCCGGTCACCCAGGGTTCGCTTGATCCGCGGCAGCGCAAACGCCATATCGGTGATGTAGCTCCGTCGCGCCTCGGTGACCCAGCCGTGGCTGCGAATGCATTCGAGTATGTGCTCTCCTGCGAGACAATCGGGCGCCTGCACCTTTCGCACGGTTGCCATAGGATCCGTAGTCGTGCCTCTGGTGATCGCATTGGTGAACGCTGTGGTCGTGATGTCGCTTAACCAGTGTGCGACGCTCGTTTCCTGATGGACTTCGGTAGCCAGTGCTTCCACGGTCGCACCAGGTAAATACATCAGTAGGCCTTCGGCGATCATGAGGGCCGGCGCAGTGCCCACTGCCGTGTAGATGGCGCGCCGTTGCTCTCTGTCGGTCACGTCAGCGGTCAGACGTTCCCGGCGGCATCGCGGCGCCGCCGCTATCAGCCTATCTTTGTAATCCAGCATGTCCGCGAAATCGACTTCGATCCACCGCAGATCCGGCGGCAGATCGAGCCGCCACGGGCGCGTATCCAGACCACACCCCAAGCTGAGAACCACGGTGATCGGCTTCGATGCCAGCACTTCCAGCAGCAACTCATCCATAAAACGGCTGCGCACGCCGATCCCAAAGCGCATCATCTCGGGGTACGGCAGGCCTTGGAGGATCGCCAGCCCGCGCTGTCCAGCCAACCGTGCAGCGAACGGATCGTGAACAAAGCCATCCGGCGACTCGGATTCGAGAGCCCGGCACGCAGCTACCATAAGGGCTGTGTCGCTGACGTGGGTGATTTCGCTGGACGATGAGGACATAGCCTCCATTATCCACTTGCCATCCGGGCCACAGCAGCGCTCAGGCCGCACGGAGAGGTACACGTCACTCGAACAGCTCCTGCTTGATGAGCGGCCTTCCGGCGAGCGCGGTGTGGAAGCTCCAGGCGGCGAGTACGGCGACGAAGAGGAACGGAAAAAGCATCGAACCTGCGTACCAGGCCGAGAAATCGGTCGTTGGCGTTGCGTTGCCCAGCAGATCGGCAGTGAGAATTCCAGCGAACAGTGCAATCAGACCGAAACGCACGACGACGATGGCAGCCACGGCATAGACGAGGAGGACGATGGGGGTGTCGATCCAGGGATAATCGCTGCTGAGAAGCTTCAGCAGCGAGTAGATCAGCGTAAATCCCACAGCGGCGAGCCATTGACGTCGCAGAGCCACACGCAGTAAAAAGATCAGGAAAAAGAACATGAGTGCCCCGTTGATGGATGTGGGAATCTGCCAAAGCAGGGCCGTCAGGGTGCCGCGAGCCCCGAGAAAGTAGTCTGTCGTGCCCAGGCCGGGGGGCGCTCCAAGACGCCGAGTCAAAAGGACATTCACGGTGAGCAGGGAACACCAGAACATGCCCAAACAAACGCCGAATAGTACGTCGCGTCCCACCAGAGGATCGCGCCACCGCCCGGCGGAAAGGCGGCTCCAGGAGATGATGGTCTGCGGCCAGTGGCGGCGGACATAAGGTTCAATCGCCAGATAGAGGGTCCAGACCACACCCGAGACAAAGAGGCCGGTGCTGACGGCGATGATGAATGATCCGAGCGTCTCGAGACCGGGTACAAAGTGGCTGCGAGTGAGCCAGAGGGCCAATTCCAGGGCGAACACGAACAGTCCAAGGCGGAACGCCCCGCGGCGGTCACCACGGCCACGAACCAGATTCCACCGGGCGACAGACACGGCGCCCACGAGAACCAGCACAAGTAGGGCGATGCCGATTATATCGCTGGCCTTCTGCCCGGCAGAGCGTTCGAAGGGCTGCATGCGTTGGGGGCGTGTCCAGGGTCCGATGAGCGAAAAGAATACGGGCTTACCGCGCCAGGCGGCGGCTTCCACGCGTAAAGGCCTTTCGCTTCCCGGCCATTTGCCGGTCCATGCGCCGCGAGTGTCGGAGGCCGCAAGCGAATTCCACTCCGGCTGAACCGGTTGGAAGGTGTTGAAATCCAGGCCGGCTGCGGTGAAGAGTCTTTTCCAGTCAAAAGGCGCGGCAGATGGCGGCGTGTTATCGAGCTCCGGGGGAATCGCCAGAAGATGGAAGAGCCGTCCCTGCGAATCGAGATAGACGAGAATCATTCCGGATTCCGTGGAGCGAGGGTCGGTGGGCGTGATGATGCCGGGCGTGAGGAGCTGGTCGATGAAGCCATTGGACGAGAGATACTGCTGGCTCTGGCGGTACCAATACTGCACCATGGTCGGGCGGCTGGAGAAGACCTCTGACCAGCGAGCGGCAGAAGGATGCTCGTGCAGCTTTACGTACTGGCGGAAATCGTCATCGTATCCAAAGCCATGAGCACGGTCGACCGGCGCAGGGTAACCGAAATCGCGAAGGAAATCGCGGGCCTTTTCCTCGAGTACTTCGGGGGGCTTATCCAGATTTACATACTGCAGCCCGTTGGTTTGTGCCCCCTCGATCAAAAAGAAAATCAGCCCGAAAATGACGCCCACCAGGCAGGGAAGCGCAATACGAAGGGAGAGGCCTGCGGTTTCGCCGGCTGCCGCCACCATCTGGGGAGATGGAGTCTCGCCGGCCGCGAGCGCGGCAGCTAGGGGATCGCCACCCGGAAGTGCCGCGGCAACGGCCAGGGCAGAAGCCGGACGGTTACGCGGATCAGCGTCGAGACAACGAAGAATCACGCGCTCAACCGCGGGATCAAGGTCTTTGACGAGCGAAGTCGGGCTAGCGGGCGTAATTTCGCTGTGGAGGCGGACGAGCTCGGCCAGGGTGGAGGCTTCAAAGGCGCGCTTTCCCGTGAAGACCTCATAGAGCACGAGGCCAAGCGAGTAGATATCGCTGCGCGCGCTGACCTCGGTTCCGGCAAGCTGCTCCGGCGCCATGTAGGCGGGCGTGCCGTTGCGGATTTCGGCGCCTTGCAATTGGTCGGCGAGCCCGGCGAGCCCGAAATCCGTGATGAGGACGTGCCCGCGGCCATCGAGCATGATGTTGGACGGCTTGAGGTCGCGATGCAAAACGCCCTTTTCATGGGCCGCCGCCAGTCCGGCGCAAAGCTTGCGCGCAATCTCGAGCGCTTTATCTTCCGGGAGGCGGCCGATGCGGCGGAGGAGCGAGCCGAGATCCTCACCATCGACGTATTCCATGGAAAGATACGGCTGGCCGTCAACGTCGCCGAGATCGTAGACGCGGCAAACGTTGGGATGCGAGACCTGGCGGGCGATGCGAATTTCGTTGTAGAAGCGCCCCAGCACAGTTTCGTTCTTCGCAGTCGCTTCGGGAAGAAATTTCAACGCGACCGGCTGGCTGAGTTTGAGATCGTTGGCACGATAGACCTCGCCCATGCCGCCCCGGCCAATCAAGGCGACGATGCGATAGCGCCCCACGAGCAGAGTGCCGGGAAGAAACCGGCCCTCATCGAGAGATGACGACGTGCTGCTTACGGGACGGCTGACCGGCGTAGGAGCTGATGAAGAGATGGCCTCGGTCCGCGTAACGGCGACGTCGCCGTTGAGGGAGGTGCCGCAGTGCGGGCAGAAACGGCTGCTTTCCGGCACGTCGTGGTCGCATGCGCGGCACGCGGGCATAGCCTTACTTTAGCGCAGGGCCGATGATTCCAACGCGCGGAGATGCTTCAGCAGATGACGGCCGCGTGCCTGCATGGCGGGAGTGCCGGTGCGCATGAGTTGTTCAATCAATTCCGCCACTTCGACACGCCGGCGGGGACTCGATTCCGCCAGGTCGGCGAGCGCCTGCATTCCGGCGGTTCTGACCAGGGAGCCGCGACGAGTGAGGTATCCGCGGAACGCTGCGGTGGCCCGGCGCCGTTCGTCGTCGGTCAGCGGGAGCCGTGGAACCATTTGAGCCAGGTGCCACTGCACTTCCTGTTGTTCGCTTTCCACCAGCAGACCGAGCAGCTCGGCTTTGAACGGGGCCAGCAATTCGGGCCGCAGAGCGGACACTTTCTCGGCGGCGTCTGCAGCACGCATGCGGACGATCGCGTCGGCGTTCCACAGGCAGTCGATGAGCTCGGCGAAACGGGCTGGTTGTTTCCGGACGATGGCGGCAACTGTGTTTGACTGCCCGATAGACCTGCGGTCGCCGCCGGCAAGGAGAACTGCAATCTTCACTGGCGGGCGGATTCTGCTGATGCCGGCGGGCCGTCGAAGTACTCAATCCAGCTCGTCATCATTTCCTCTTCGCTTTTGTCTCCCCAGCGGATGACCTGAGAGGGATCGGGATTCGCCGGATTATTCGGACTATTGTCGTAGTGGGCGGTCACGATGAGCCTGCTGTCCTTTTCTACGAGAAGCGGTTCTTTGAGACGGTAGACGAGCTGCCAGTTGAAGTCGTAATGCGGCACGACGAGAAGCGTCTCAGTCCGGCCCGACGGGCGAACGAGCTGGTAAGTGACGTCGTGGGCGCGGTAGTGCATGTGCGGCGTGATCGAGAGCAGCAACTTGTCGCGCTCGAAAGTGTAGCAACGTTTTACTTCGTGGCTGGCATCGCCGGGTGGAATGCGGAAGAAGAAGTTGCGCAGGTCCATGCGGCGAAGGATGCGATCGGGCGGCGCGGGAGCGAGGTAAAGCCCGACGCCGGTGCGGTCCGTCTGACGGGCGTCGGAAGTTCGCGCGTAATGAATGACGAACTCAAATTTCGATCCTGCCGGAATCCACTTTGCCGAACCGTCCGGAAAAACATCGGGCGCCCGGCCTGGTAAATAAGAAGCCAGAGCGCCTTCCTGGAAGCCGTGGAGATAGGGCAGATCGGGCAAGTTAGCGGCACAAGCGTTGTCCACAACCGGCGCATCCATGCGCACGCGGGTGAGCGTGCCATCGCGGACGAGAAAGGAGCTCAAGGCGGTCATGGACTCAATCGATGTTGAGCCGGCCTCCGACGCGTCGGCGACCACGCTGACGTGGACGTGGTGCACGACTCTGCGATTACCGGGGCGGATTTCGGCGGCGCGTATCCACCGCCCCCCGGTGAAGTTGGCCGGCACCACAAAATGCTCGTAGCTGTCCTGCCCCGGCTTGACGCGGAAGTCTTGTCCGATGTCGATCACGAGGTCCGGTTTTCCCAATCGCCAGCCTTCGACGAATTCGGGGGCGCGCGGCAGGTCGCGCATATCGCCTTCGGGCGCGCCCGCGTCCACCCAGGCTCTGATCGTGTCGATTTCCGCATCGGACAACCTGGCGTCGTTCGCGAAACTACCGTAGTGCGGGTCGGCGAACCATGGCGGCATCTTACGTGACACCACGGCTTCGCGGATGGCCTTCGCCCAAGGGCGCGCTGACTTGTAGTCGAGCAGGGACATGGGCGCGATGTCGTTCGGGCGGTGGCAGCCGGCGCAATGCGTAAACAGGATCGGCGCCACGTCTTTGGTGAAGGTGGCGGCGGATGCAAGGGAAAGGGCCAGGAGGCCGAAGAGCAGCACCCGGGCGGTCATGACAGCATCATACAGGTAAAATAGGCATTTCGCCTGCGGAATGTGCGCGGGGTGGACAGATAAATACGATGCAAAAAACTCGTTGGGGTGTTCTGGGCGTCGCCAACATTGCTGTTGGCAAGGTGATTCCGGCCATGCAGCGCGGGGAGCGGTCGGAAATAACGGCGATCGCGTCGCGCGATCTCGGCAAAGCGCAGGAGGCTGCGCGCAAACTAGGGATTCCGAAGGCGTATGGTTCGTACGAGGAGCTGCTGGCGGACCCGCAGGTCGATGCCATCTACAATCCGCTGCCCAACCATCTGCACGTGCCATGGTCCATCAAGGCAGCGGAGGCGGGTAAGCACGTTTTATGCGAGAAGCCCATCGGGCTCACTACAGCCGAGGCGAAGCAGCTCCGCGATGTTCGCGACCGCACGGGCGTCAAGATGGCGGAGGCCTTTATGGTGCGAACCCATCCGCAATGGTTGAAGACGCTGGAGTGGGTACGGCATGGCCGTATCGGCGAGCTGCGCTCCATCATGGGTTTCTTCAGCTACTCGCTCCACGACCCGACGAACGTGCGGAACGTTCTCGAATGGGGCGGCGGCGGATTGATGGATATTGGCTGCTATCCGATTTTCACTTCGCGGTTTCTGTTTGGATCGGAGCCGGGGCGCGTTCTGGGATTGATTGACCGGGATCCGAAGATGAAAATCGACCGGCTCACGTCGGCGATTCTCGATTTTCCCACCGGCCAATCTGTTTTCACCTGCGCTACGCAGCTCGTTCCATATCAGCGCATGCAGATTTTTGGAACGAAAGGGCGCATCGAAATCGAGATCCCGTTCAATGCCCCGCCCGATCGGCCCTGCCGTATCCTGTTCGACGACGGCCGCGATCTTTTGGGCGGCGGCATCGAGCCATACCAGACGGCGATTTGCGATCAATACACGCTTCAGGGCGACCAGTTCTCGCGCGCGGTACAGGGCGAGGGAGAAGTGCCGGTGCCGCTCGAATCGGCCATCGCCAACATGGCGGTAATCGATGCGGTGTTTCGGTCGGCGGAATCGGCGAAGTGGGAAGAGCCTGAGGTGTGATGCATGATGAAAACGCTAACAATCTTTGTGACGACTCTTGTCGTTTCGTGCTTTGCCGCTGCACCCTATGAGGTCACCATCGAGCGCGCCGTCACCATGACCACGCGCGACGGCGTGACATTGCGCGCGGACATTTACCGGCCGAAGGCCGATGGCAAGTTTCCCGTCTTGCTGCAGCGCACGCCCTACAACAAGGGCGATGGAGAGTCACCGTTCGGCCGGCGCGCGGCTGCAGGCGGTTTTGTGGTGATCGTTCAAGATGTGCGCGGGCGGTACAGTTCGGATGGGGAATGGTATCCGTTCAAGAACGAGTCAAACGACGGTTACGACACCATTGAGTGGGCCGCTGCCCTTCCCTACTCCAACGGTAAAGTCGCGATGTACGGAGCTTCTTACGTGGGTGCGACTCAAATGCTGGCCGCAATCGGTTCGCCGCCGCACTTGGCCGGCATCTTTCCGGTGGTCACGGCATCGAATTATCACGACGGCTGGACCTACCAGGGTGGCGCCTTCACGCAGTGGTTCAACGAATCCTGGACGTCGGGCCTCACGGAAGACACGCTGAATCGCAAAGTGCGCGCGCACAATCCGCTGAACTGGATCTGGAAGCTGCCTTTGACGGAATATCCATTTCTGGAGGAGCCGAGTCCGGCCAGTCTGGCGCCGTATTTCGCCGATTGGGCGCATCACCCCGATTTCGATGACTACTGGCGCCAGTGGTCGATTGAAGATCACTTCGACAACATCAAAGTGCCGGGATACTTTGTTGCCGGCTGGTACGACATCTTCCAGGGGGGCACGATTCGCAACTACGTCGGGCTCAAGAAGCGTGTGCCCGGCCAGCGTTTGATGGTGGGACCCTGGTATCACGGCCCGTTCGACGGCCAGACCGGCGAGCTGAACTTCGGACCGGCTTCCAAGGGCGACACCGACGCCGATGAGCTGCGCTGGTACGATAACCTGCTCCGTGGAGTGGACAACGGCAGCAAGCAAGAGAAGCCGGTCAAAATCTTCGTCATGGGGAAAAACGCCTGGCGCGACGAAGATGATTGGCCGCTGGCGCGCGCGCGTTCGACTTCGTACTTTCTGCACTCGGCGGGCAGTGCGAACACACGAACCGGGAACGGCGCATTGAGCACTTCCACGCCCAATGAGGAGCGCGCCGACCGCTACACGTACGACCCGGCAAACCCCACTCCCACGCGCGGCGGCGGCTTGTGCTGCGATAACGACCATCTTCCCTCGGGTGCATTCGATCAGCGAACCAACGAAGAGCGACAGGATGTTCTGGTCTACACTACGCCGGAGTTTGCGAGTGACTTTGAAGTGACCGGGCCTATCGCGGCAGAGTTGTACGTGAGCTCTTCAGCCGTCGACACCGACTTCACGGCGAAGCTGGTTGATGTTTGGCCGAATGGATTCGCGCAAAACTTGACCGATGGTATTCTTCGGGCACGCTATCGGAACTCGCACGCGCATCCGGAGCCCATGAAGTCCGGCGAAATTTACAAAATACGCGTCGACATGTGGAACACCAGCAATGTCTTCCTCGCCGGGCACCGGCTGCGGCTCGAAATCTCGAGCAGTAACTTTCCGCGCTTCGATCGCAACTTGAATACCGGCGAGCCCGCCGGGTCCTCCAGCCAGTTCGTCAAGGCTGAGAACGTTGTGTATCACGACACACAACACCCCTCGGCGTTAATTCTGCCGGTAGTCCCCTGACCCTTCCTTGCTTCCGGATTTTGGCGGCGTTAAGCTCCAACTCAGGGTTAGTGTCATGAAATATGTCGCGCAGTACCTTCTGGTAGGTGTCCTGGCCATTGTTCCGCTTTCTGCCCGTAGTGGCGGCGGCGGTCACGGCGGTGGCGGCCATGTAGGCGGCGGAGGACATGTCGGGGGTGGTTTCCACGGCTCCGCAGGCGGCGGATTTCACGGTTTCGCAGGCGGCGGTTTCCATGGCGCGACCGGTGGCGGGTTTCGCGGTGGTTACGGCGGCATTGGGCGCGGAGGGCATGGTGGTTTTGGGCGCGGGTACGGCCATCCGGGCTTCGGACGGAATCGCTATGGATACGGCCTGCGCTATCGAGGCCTTTACGGCTATCCCTATTACGGACTGTGGGGAGGTTACTGGGGCTATCCGTATTACGATACGGGTTACTACAACAACGATTATTACGATCCCGGCTACTACAGCCCCAATTACGACTATGGCTACCAGCCACCGGTCGTGATCTATCAGACTCAACCGGCTTATCCCGAGCCGCCCGCGCGTCCTGAGATGCATGATTACAACGAAGGCCCGGCAACGGCCACTATTCGGCCCGCTGGTGAGCCGCCGATTTATCTGATCGCCGTCACGGGTCAGGATAATATCCTGGCTTGCCTTACGTACTGGGTAGAGGGCGACACGCTGCAATACATCAACCTGCAGCACATGCAGAAACACGTCGCGCTTCGTTCGATTGACCGCGCTCTGACTGCCCGCCTGAATCATGAGCGCAATATGGAGCTGCGGCTACCACCAGCTTAGGTCAGTCTCATCGATGACGAGGCGACTCTAATCGACTGTACCTCAGTCATTGTTGCCTCCCCCCGAACTCTTCTGTGCATGTCACTGCGACTTATCGCATCTTGACTGAGTGGGGAGTTAGAGGTTAGTGAACAATTGGCCCCGCGCCTTTGGCGGCACGCTTTGATAGAATAGCTGCCCGAAAGAGGACCTCCCCTATGCCCAAGAAAATCGATCCATTGAACAAGAAACAGTACGGCGCCGTGTCTACTATGCTAACCGTCAGTGACGTAAAAGCGGCGGTAAACTTCTACCAGAAGGCATTCGGATTTGCCAAGCGGGCCATGATGAACGGGCCTGACGGCAAGCCTATACACGCAGAGCTTGTTCTGCGCGGAACAGTCCTTATGTTAGGACCTGAGAATTTGGAGCGGGGCGCTCGTGGCGCGAAGACCATGGGCGGCTCGCCGGCGACTCTGTTCATTTACACCGAGAACGCCGACAAGATAACCGCCAAGGCAATTAAACTTGGAGCAACGGCTCAGGGTCCTGTGGCCGATATGTTCTGGGGCGACCGGTGCGGTGTGGTGATCGATCCCGAAGGCTATATGTGGATGATTGCCACTCACAAATCCGAGCCCACCCCGGCTGAGATGAAGAAGGCAATGGCCGCTATGGCCAAAGAGCAGGCCGCGGCGACAACAGCCTGACACAACCAGAATTCCAGAGTTATTGATTCGTTTTCGCGTGCAGCGCTTCGCGCAATTTCTTGACCTGATTGCGGTGTTCGAGCAAGTGCAAGCGCTGCACGAGTGCATATTCCTTCCAGTTCAGCTCGGCGGAAAAGATCTGGGCAGTTGCCCCGTTATCTGCATTGGGGCGAGAAATCACCAGAATCGAACGAGCCGCGGCGCCCTCGGGAACGTTGCTCTCGGAAATCGCATCCAAAACGGCTAGTACCTCCTGGTTGGCCGAACGCACGCCGTCGGCGAGTTCCGTCCACGGCGCCCAAGCCGGCGCGCCCGAGCGCAGTGCCTCATATACCGGTGGTCCCGGCGGGCGCCGTCCTGCCACCAGGTGACGGAGTTCTTCAGCGGCCCGAATTTGCGTTTGCGCGATGTGGTCGGCCACTTCCCCGATCGTCCACTTTCCCGGGAATGGCCGGCTGCGCGCTTCCTCCTCCGTTACCGGGGCCAAAGCGGCTTCGAGTTCGCGCATGGTTGCGCGCAATCGCTCTCGCAGACCGGCAGTGGTCAGCTTTTGTGCTCGCGTGCGGAGATACTCAATAGCCTGCCGCGATTCGGGCCATAGCGGATCGCCGTTCGCAGCTTTTATGTCGGAATCTGGCGTCAAGGAGACCGTGGGCTTACTTCTTGACCTTCTCGTCTCTCTCCACTTTTCCATCGCGGATGTGGATGATCCGGTGAGCGTTGAGAGCGATATCGTTCTCGTGCGTCACCAGCACAATCGTATTGCCCTGCTGATGCAGCCTGGCAAATAACGCCATGATCTCGTTGCCGGTAGCAGTATCCAGATTTCCCGTGGGCTCGTCTGCCAGAAGAATGGAAGGATCATTGACCAGCGCCCTGGCCACAGCCACCCGCTGCCGCTGACCGCCGGAGAGCTCGTTCGGTTTGTGGTCCATGCGCTTGGCGAGATCCACCTGTTCAAGCGCCTTCTTCGCGCGGGCCAGCCGTGTTTCGGCGTTCATCCCGCTGTAGATCAACGGAAGCTCCACATTGTGAAGCGAGGTAGCCCGCGGCAGCAGGTTGAAGGTTTGAAAAACGAAGCCGATTTCTTTGTTGCGGATGCGCGCCAGCTCGTCGTCATTCATCTCGCTGACCAGCCGCCCGTTGATGTAGTACTGACCTTTGGTCGGAGTATCCAGGCAGCCGATCAAATTCATCAGCGTCGACTTTCCGGAACCCGACGGTCCCATGATGGCCACATACTCGCCGCGCTTTATCTCGATATCTACTCCCGAGACCGCGTGGATCTCCTGATCGCCCATCACGTACGTCTTCCACAGATCGTAGGTGCGGATGACGATACCGTCCCGCTTCAGCTCTTCGCCGCGCTCGATCAGCGCCTCAGCCGCTTGTGCCATCGTGGGTTCTTTCGGATCAGGCTTCTGTCTTGACCGGCGCTTTGTTATCGACCTTTACCGACGCATCCGGCTTGATCGTCCGGATCACCTGGTAGCTGCCGGTAACAATCTCGTCGCCTTCCTTGAGGCCGCTCAACACTTCGATGTCCGTGGCCCCGGTTATACCCGTTTCCACTTTGCGGAACTGAGCCTTGTTGCCGGAAACCACGAACACGCCTTGAATCTCTTCTTTTCGGGCTTTTTCAGCCGCCGGGTCGAACTTTGCCGCCTGTGCCTGGACCACCGCGCCGTTCTTAGGCTTGGGTTCCAGGTCGCCTTTCTGCCGAATGGTGAGCGCCTGAATCGGTATCGTCAGCGCACGCTGCCGGGTTGCCGTCGTCACCTTCGCGGTACAGGAAAGACCCGGCCGAATGTCTTCCGGGGGGCTATCGAGGGCCACCACCACTTTAAAGTCCTTGGCTTCCTGGCTGGAAGTCGTGCTCTGGGACGCCGCTACGCCCGTTGACCGGATGATCGCCGTGTCTCCGATCTCAATCACGTGGCCTTTGAACGTCTTGTTCGGAATTGCGTCGATGGTGACGTCGGCTTGCTGATCCATCTTGACGCTGACGATGTCCGTCTCATCCACCTTGACCTCGGCTGTGATAATCGACATATCCGCGATGGTCATGATGGTGGTGCCGGGCAGGTTGGGAAGTCCCGGGATCACAGTTTCGCCCACGCGCACCGGCAGATTGGTGACTACGCCCGCCAAGGGCGCATAGGAGTCGTACTTCTTCAGAACATCCGCGGCACGTGCAACGGTCGCGTGAACCTGGGCGACGCGCCGTTGCGCGGAATATAGCTGTGACTTGGCCTGCTCCCGTTGGGCTTTGGCTTGCACGACGCGCGACTCCGCTTCTTTGAGAGAAGCCTGCGACGCCTGGAACGTTGCCTGGCGCGTATCGTAATCCTGCTTGGGAATCAGCTTGTTCTTATACAGTTCTTCACCGCGCTTCATGTCGAGCGAAGAGTGTTCCAAGTCGGCCTTCGCCCGATCCACACCCGCCTGCAAAGTGGCCAGGTTGTCGTCGAACGATTTCAGACCGGCTTCCGCGGCTGCGGCATCCGCCTCGGCTGACGCCAGTGACGCGCGCTGCGCGTTGACATCGGCTTCAGGTTGCGTGTTTTCGATGCGCGCCAGTAATTGCCCCTTCTGCACGCGCTGGCCTTCCACGACTGGAATCTCCGTCAACTGACCCGTCGCGTTGGCGCCGATATTGATGTATTTGCGCGGCTTGATCTCGCCCGACGCCGTCACAAGGCTGGTTAGATCCTGTCTCAGCACACGGCCTGTCTCCACGGTGACAATTCCGCGATGGCTGTAGCGGACGCCCGCAAATACCGCGATTGAGCCCACCACCAATACAGCTACGGCGATGACAATTTTCCACTTACGCTTCAATGTGAGATTGCTCCCTCTGATTAGACGCAGTAACCGGGGCAGTTGTTCACAGATAAATATGGTATCACGCGGAGCGGGGACGGAACGGCTAATGCCTTGATACTAAAGGGCTCATTAAGCTACTTGTGTGTCAGCCAAATGACGCTGGCGGGCGTCCGGCTTTCGCAGGCCATTGAATCGGTAACTCCTGATGCGACCTCGGCGCAGGCGTTTTCGGTTGCCGTTCGCTGCGCCTGCTCCTGCGAGGAGGCTGCCGCTGTTTTGCATGACTCCCTGCCGTTGAACACGACGCAGACCTGGCATTTGTACCGGTCGTTTCCAAGCGTTGTATAGACAAGGACGATCAGCACAACGGCAATGAATGCGATCCCGAGAATGACGGTTTTCTTCATGCCTCAGTCGCCTGCGACCAAAGTCTTGCCGGCATGGGTGGTGAAGAAGTTGCCCATGCGGCGGAACTTTTTATAACGCTGTTCGACCAGCTCTTCCCCCGACAGACGGCTCAATTCGTCGAGCGATTCGTGCAACTTCTTACGCACGAGGTCGGCGGCAGCGTCCGGATTTTCGTGCGCTCCCTCCGGCGGCTCCGCGACAATGCCATCGATCAGACCAAGCTGAAGCAGATTCTCCGCCGTGAGCCTCAGTGCCGCCGCCGCGAGCTCCGCTTTGGCGGAATCGCGCCAGATAATCGCCGCGCAGCTTTCCGGCGAAATCACGCTGTAGACCGAGTTTTCCAGCATAAAGACCTGGTTGCCGACTCCCAGCGCCAGCGCCCCGCCTGATCCGCCTTCACCGATCACCAGACAGATCACCGGGACGTTCAGCCTGGCCATTTCCCGCAGATTCCATGCAATGGCCTCGGCCTGTCCCCGCTCTTCGGCGTCGATGCCCGGGTAGGCGCCCGGCGTGTCCAGAAAAGTAATGATCGGACGACCAAATTTTGCCGCTAGCTGCATGACCCGAATGGCTTTACGATAACCTTCCGGTTTGGGCATACCAAAATTTCTATGCAGCTTCTGTTTCGTGTCTCTGCCTTTCTGCTCGCCCACCAGCATAACCGGCCGTCCCTCAAAGAGGCCCATTCCGCAAACTATGGCAGGGTCGTCCGCGAAGGCGCGATCTCCATGAATCTCCTGGAAATCCGTGATCAGCCGCTCGACATAGTCGAGGGTATGCGGACGCTTGGGATGGCGCGCCAGCAACACGCGCTGCCAAGCCAGATTCGGTGCGTCCGGCGGCTTTTCTTCCGGTACTTCAGGATCCATGGGCATCTAGATTCTACCGCATACGCGATCCTCATCTTCGAGCGCCAGCCTCGGTCCTGCGGCTTCGCCGGGCCGCTGTTGAGATGGGTAAGTGGCGTGTCGAAACGTTCGCTGGAAGATCACCTGCAAAGGATTTCCAGCACAACCCACCCTCATTGCCCCGGCTGCTATCGTCCAGCAAAGGTGGCAGAACCTATTTGGCGATGATGTCCCGATCGTCGAAACCACCAGTACGGAAGCTGAAGAGCAGAGGGAGCACGAAATCGAACGATTCGAGTTCGAGCAGAAGTTTAATGCCAAAGCCAACCCGGTGCAGTAACTGCCCTTACCGGCTGAGGCGGAATGAAGTGAACGCCCGGAAAAACGCCAGCCGGAAGCTTCCGGCATCCGCGTTCAAGGCAACCCCGGCATTGGGGGGATAACCGGGCATTTCCGCGGTTCTGCCCTCTTCGGGCGGTATCTGCTTGATCTCTATTGCCATTTGTCTTTCCTGGACCGTTCCGGGCTCGACCATGGCCACCGCGGCCAGCGGATCCCAGGCAAAGTAGATGGTTTCCCGAATCTCGGGAAGATGTTGCTTGAGGATGGCCGTCACATACCGGCCGAGCGCGCTGCGCGCTTTCGACTGGAAGGCCCTAAACAGCTTTTCGTCGATTTGCACCTGATTGGTTGCGTCCAGCGGTACCAGATGAATGCGGGCGCCGGAGGCGAAAACTGCTTTGGCCGCAGCGGGATCGACGTAGAAATTCCACTCCGCCGTCTTATTGGATGTTTGGAAATACCCGCCGTCGCCCAGGTTGCCGGGCGCGAACACGGCTCCGCCCATGATCCAAATATCGGCATTACGCATGGCGTCCGCTGCGTGTCGGAGTGCAGCGCCGAGATTCGTCAGCGGCCCGAGCGCAAGAATGTGCACAGGGCGGCTGCGCTCAAGCGATCTTGACACCAGATAATCGGCAGCCGTCTGTGGCTGCGGAGCTTTTTGCGCCGGATGCGAGCCTGTTGGGACATCCGCGCTTTTGCGCCAAACCTCCGGAAAGGCGGCGGTGCCCTGAAGCGGAGTGTCACCTCCAAGATATACCGGTATCTCTTCCCTGCCGGCAATCTCCAGCAGCCGAAGCACGTTGTCCGCACCGGGGCGAACGTGGGCCACGCCGTTGGCGATAGTCACCGCTTCAATCCGCACGTCGCGCCGCGCCAGCAGGAACGCGATCGCCATCAGGTCATCGCCGCCGCAATCCGTATCGACGATCACGGGTACGTTTTCGGCTGCACACAATGTGCCGGCCAGGGCTACGGCCAGGACGGCGATTCTCAATTCGCCAACACCTCGATAGCCTCGGCTCCGCACAGTTTCTCGATTTCGGCGCGGAACTCGCGATCGGGGCGGACTTTGGCCGGCACGTCCAGGACAACCGTGAAATCGCGCGGAGACTCGAGGCGCAGACGAACCTGCGTATCGCCGGCTTTGCGCTGGAATAAATCACTCAGTTGCGAAGCGCGGTCGCCGCCGTTCTTTCCGATCCACACCCGAATGGAGATCAGCGAGGGCAACGGAATACGGGCCACCTCGAGCGGAACAATATCCTGAACAGAAATCTTAGGCGGCGCGTTGTCTTCCGGCAGTACGAGGCCGCGAACCAGGACCGCCTGATCTTCCACAACTGAAGCGGACAGCCGGTCGAAATTGGTGGTAAACAGTAGGGCGTCTACGGCGCCTTCGCGATCTTCCAGCAGCATGGAAATCCATGGCTTGCCCTCGCGGTTTCGCTTCTTCTGCACTCCGGTGATGACGCCGCATAGCGCCACTTCGACACCCTTCTCCAAACCTTCCAGATTGCCGCTGGTATGCGTGGCCAGCTCGTGAACTTTATCGTCGTATTGATCGAGGGGGTGCCCGGTAACGTAGAACCCGAGCATCTCCTTTTCGCCCGCGAGCTTTTCGCGGAGTGATGTCTCCGCAATTTTTGGCAGGGCTCTTTCGGTATGCTGCTCGCCGCCGAACGCATCCCCAAACAGGCCCTCCTGGCCGCATTCGCGCGCGCGCTGGGCGGATTGTCCTGCTTCCATAGCGCCTTCGACCGCCGCCATGAGCTGTGCGCGATGGCCCTCGAAAGAATCCATGGCGCCGGCGCGGATCAGACTCTCGATCATCCTCCGGTTCATGGATGCGAGATCAACGTTTTCGCAGAACTGATAAATCGAACGGAATTGGCCCCCGGTTTCACGAGCGCTCCGGATGGCCTCAACGCCGGATTGCCCGAGATTTTTCACTGCTCCCAGTCCGAAACGGATGGCATCGCCGACCGGCGTGAAATTCCAATCGCTCGAATTGACGTCGGGTGCGAGCACGGTGATACGCATGTCCCGGCACTCGTTGATGTACTTGGCGATCTTGGCCGGGTTGCCGGTTTCCGAAGTCAGCAGCGCCGCCATGAAATCGACGGGATAGTGCGCCTTGAGAAAGGCCGTCACGAACGCCAGGAACGCATAGGCCGCCGAGTGGGATTTGTTGAACCCATAGCCGGCAAACTGCTCCATCAGGTCGAAAATCTTTTCGACTTTCTTCTGCGGGAAATTGCGTTCGAGCGCTCCCTTGATAAACCGCTCGCGCTGCGCGGCCATCTCCTCGGCCTTCTTCTTTCCCATGGCGCGGCGCAGAATATCGGCATCGCCTAGCGAGTAGCCCGCCACGCGGCTGGAAATCTGCATCACCTGTTCCTGATACAGAATGACGCCGTAGGTTTCTTCCAGGATCGGCCGCAGCTCCGGCAGATCGTAAGCAACCGCCTTGCGCCCGTGCTTTCGCTCGATGAAATCGTCGAGCATGCCGCCCTTCATCGGCCCCGGACGGTAGAGTGCGTTGAGAGCGGTAAGATCCTCGATCCGGGTCGGTTTATACCGCATCAGCACATCGCGCATTCCCGGGGATTCAAACTGGAACACGCCGCTGGTGAAGCCCTTGGTGAAAATCTCGTATGCTTTTGGATCTTCGAGCGGCAGATCCTCTAGCACGAGCTTGACTCCGTGGCGCTTCTCAATGAGTTTTAGCGCGTCATCGATCAGCGTGAGCGTGGTCAGGCCGAGGAAATCCATTTTGAGAAGCGACAGCTTCTCCAGCCCGTTCATGTCATACTGCGTGACAATTTCGTCTTTATTGGTCTTGTACAGCGGGACGAGATTCTTCAACGGCTCCGGCGAGATGACCACTCCCGCGGCGTGCACGGAGCAGTTCCTCGCCAGGCCCTCCAACCGCTGCGCGACTTGCAGAATATCCGCCACGCGCTGATCTTTCTTTGAGAGCTCGTCGAACCCCGGCTCGGCCTTGATGGCGTCATCGAGCGAAATATTCAGCACGTTGGGCACGAGCTTGGTGATGCGATCGACGTCGGCGAAGCTCATATCGAGCACCCGGCCCACGTCCTTGATCGCGGCCCTTGCGCCCAGCGTGTTGAACGTGATGATCTGCGCCACCTGGTCGCGCCCGTATTTTTCGGTGACATACTGAATCACCTCGCCGCGCCGGTTCATGCAGAAATCGATGTCGATATCCGGCATGCTGATGCGTTCCGGGTTGAGAAAGCGTTCAAACAGCAGCCCGTACTCCAGCGGATCGATATCCGTGATCTGCATGGCGTAACTGACCAGGCTGCCCGCTGCCGACCCGCGGCCCGGACCGACCGGGATGGAGCGCGATTTCGCGAAGCGGATGAAGTCCCAGACGATGAGGAAGTAGCCCGAAAACTTCATCTGCTGGATCATTTTGATTTCGCGATTCAGGCGCTCGGCATACTCCGCCAAATCGTGCTTCAGCCGACCCTGCGCGCGCAGTGCCTCCAGGCGTGGACGGCGCTTCTCGAATCCCTGGCGCGCGACAAATTCAAAGTAGGTATCGGTGGTATGCTCCGCGGGAACATCGAAGCGCGGGAACGGCTCTTTGATTTTTTCCAGCTTCACCTGGCAGCGCTGGGCAATCTCCCAAGTGCGGTCGAGTGAATCTTCCAGCTCGCCGAACAGCTGCATCATCTCGGCACGCGACTTGAGGTAGAAATCCGGGTGATCCCAGTGCATGCGCGCGGGATCCGACATCGTCTTGCCCGTCTGAATGCACATGAGAATCTCGTGCGCGCGCGCATCCTCGCGGTTCAGATAATGCGCGTCGTTGGTGGCGACGAGCGGAATGCCGGTCTCGACAGAGAGCCGGTTCACCTGGGGGGTGACTCGTTTGTCCTGCTCGAGGCCGTGGTCCTGGATCTCGAGGAAGAAATTGCCGCGCCCGAAAATGTCCTGGTAGGTATAAGCCAGCCGCCGCGCTTCTTCGTAACGGTCGGCGAGCAGCGTCTCGTTGATATCCCCGCGCAGGCATGCCGACATGGCGACCAGGCCCTTCGAATGCCGTGACAGCAGGTCTTTATCGATGCGCGGTTTGTAGTAAAAACCTTCCAGATACGCGGTCGAGACCAGATCGATCAGGTTTCGGTAGCCGTCCTGGTTTTCGCACAGCAGCACCAGGTGGTTGTAGCGGTCGGAATCGGAACGCGTGAGCCGCCCCTGCTGTGAAACGTACACCTCGCATCCGATCACGGGATGAATACCCTTGGCCTTGGCGGTGTTGTAGAACTGTACGGCTCCGAACAGATTCCCGTGATCGGTCATGGCAACGGCCGGCATTTTTTGCGCGGCTGCGATGTCCATGAGCTGCGAAATTTCGCAGGCGCCGTCCAGGAGCGAGTAATCCGTGTGGCAGTGCAGATGTACGAAGGGTGTATCGGCCATAGTTAAAACTCCGCCTCAACGAGGCGGTCGGCGGGGAAGGTGAACATTTCCATTGTAACGTCGCTCGTCAGCGGGCGCGAGCACAAATCCTCCCGCTATACTACGCATGTGCGCCCTACGTGGCGGTCTCTGCCCTATCTGCTTCAGCGCACTCTTCTGGCTGCCATCGACGACGGCTGCTTTTCCATCTCCAAAGGCGCCGCGTACTCCGCGCTGCTTTCGCTTTTTCCGATTCTGACTTCCGCGGCCACCGTGTTTGTCATGACCGGCGCGGAGTTCGTAACGCGGTCCATTACGGAGGTCCTGAAGAAGGTGCTGCCGCCGGGCACAGAGACGGTGGTTCTGGCACAGTTCCGCGCGCAAGGGCAGAAATCGATCACGTTGCTGATCGTCGCCATCCTGGTCGCGGTGTGGGCAGCCACCGGAATCCTCAAGAGCCTGATGCAAGGCTTTAACGCCGCCTATCGCATTCCGCGCGATCCATCTTACTTTCATCAGACCGGCGTGGCCATTGGACTTGTATTTCTGGCGGCGCTACCGCTGGTGGGCGCATCAGCGCTGGTGCTGTTCGGCAACGAAGCGGAACGCGCGTTCGTGGGCATGACGAGGCTCGACCCTACGCTGAATCCGTTAGCTCCCCTCTGGCGCATCATTGCCGATGGCGCCCGATACCTGGTGGCTTCGGGCGCGACGGTGGCGCTCACCTGCATCCTTTATTACTATGGGCCGTACCGCCCGCAAAAATGGAACAGCGTTTGGCGCGGCGCCATTTTCGCAACGGTCCTGTGGTTCCTGGCTACGAAAGGGTTCGCCACGTACGTTCGGCACATCGGACGATACAACGTCATGTACGGCAGTATTGGCGTGAGCATCGCGCTCCTCGTATGGATGTACCTGATGGCCACCATCGCCATTCTGGGATGCGAGTTCAACGCGGAGTTCGAGCGCCTTTCCACGCCGGATGAGACGGCGCCGCCATCACCGTAGGGTGTCACTTCACAAGCTGGTACAGGTTGCTGTAATCGTCCGTCCAAAGGCGCAGTCCCGGCCGCGGCTCCACTGGCGTCGCTGCTTTGACGATGAGGGGGAATTCGAAGAAATCTCTGCGGCTCGAAACCAGCACCCAGTCCGATTCGAATACGCCCGAATCGGGCTCGTCCTCGTTGTCGATTTCTACGCTATGTTTGCCGAGTGACCGCGCCAGCGAATCGACCACCGGAGCCAGCTCCAAGTGCTTGTTCGACACATGCATGGCCAGCACACCGCCCGGCTGCAGATGGCGAAAGTAGAGTTGAAACGCCTCGCGCGTCAGCAGATGGATCGGAATCGCATCGCTGGAAAAGGCGTCCACTGCGAGGATGTCGTAGTTCTGCGGGCTCTCGCGTTCCATAGAAAGGCGCGCGTCGCCCACCACCACTTCAGTCTTCGCCTTGCATTCGGGAAGAAACCGGAGTTGAGTGCGTGCTATGTTGACGACCAGCGGATTGATTTCGTAGAAGCGGTAGAAATCGCCTCCTCTTCCGTAAGCCGCTATCGTACCTGTACCCAGCCCGACTACCCCGACGCGCAACCCCAGCCGACGCTGTGCTTCTAAAATGGCGAGCCCGATACCCGAGCGGTAACCGTAGTAGGTTGTGGGCTGCAGGTGGCGCTCTTCGTCCATAAATTCTTCGCCATGCGTGATGGTGCCGTGGGTCAAGCGGCGGATCTTCGCTTCCTTGACGCCGTCGCCTTCGTCATCCACGCGCAGCGCGCCGTAGAAGTTGCGCACGAGCACCCGTGATCCGGTACGAAACTTGTACGTCTCGTACCCCAGATCTCCCGCCAGCACCAGCGTTCCCGCCATCATTCCAATCCAAACCGTGTATCCGAGCCAGCGGCTTTTCATTAGAAAGCTGGACGGCCGCAGCACAATCACCATCATCACAGCGCACCAGACGAGCGCCATCTGCAGCTCGAAATAACCGTTGAAGAAGTGCGGCGCGATCAGTCCAACCAGCACTCCGCCCAAGGCTCCTCCCAACGAAATCATCAGGTAAAACGATGTCAGGTGCCGGTGCGCCGGCCGCAGCCGTGCAAGCTCTCCGTGACACACCATGCAGCAGATAGCCAGCCCGCAGGCAAACAACGGAATTAATATTGCCAGATCCGGATTCAGTAACCGGTTGCCGAGCCCGTAACCCATGCCGCCGAGGGCCACCGCGCCGAGCTTCAGGAATGTGCTGCGGTGATACCAGCCCCGTCCTTCGAAGCAGAGAATGAATGTGAGCAGATAGAGTGCCAGGGGAAGGATCCACAGGAATGGAATAGACGCTACGTTTTGCGTCAGATGATTCGTCACCGCCAGCAGCAGCGTGGAGGCGCACGCGGAGAGTGACAGCCACATCAACTGGCGCTCCCAACCAGGCCGCTCGCCGTGGGATTCACTTTCTTCTTCCAATGGCGTTCCGTTGCGCGCTCCCCATGCCACCGCGCCGCACAATACAACAAACGCCGCGTAGGCGACCGACCATCCCCACGCCTGATGGCGTGTAGCGAGCTTCGGTTCGACCAATATAGGGTAGGTCACCAGCGCCAGCATCGAGCCGGCATTCGATAGCGCAAACAACCTGTATGGCGCCGCCTGTTCGTGAGTTCTTGCGTACCAGGCCTGCACCATTGGACTGGTGGACGAGAGCAGCAGGTATGGCAGACCAAGCGTCACCGTCAGCAGTCCCAGGATGCGCCATGACGGGTCTTCGCCTCCCAGCGGCTTCCAGGCGGCATTCGGGATTACCGGCAGAACTGCCAGGCTGATGGCCAGCAGCCCCAAATGTACCCACACCTGTCTCTGCGGCGTAAGCATCTTCACCGCCAGATGCGCGTACAAATATCCTGCAAGCAGCACGATCTGGAAAAACAGAAGGCAGGTGGTCCATACCGCCGCCGACCCGCCGAACCACGGCAGCACGATTTTGGCGATGATCGGCTCTACTTGAAAAAGCAGGAACGCACTGGCAAAAATCGTGATCGCGTACAGTAGCAGCGGTGTACCCTGCCCCTGCGTGCCCGGATTCCTGGCCGGGGTGCTACTTGTAAGCTGCGACACCTGTGACCCGTTCTCCTATCACCAGGGCGTGAATGTGGTCGGTGCCCTCGTAAGTCTTGACCGTTTCCAGATTGCACAGGTGCCGCATGATCGGGAACTCGTCGGTGATGCCGTTGGCGCCCATCAGGTCGCGGCTCAGCCGCGCGCATTCGAGAGCCATGGCAACGTTATTCCGCTTGAGCATGGAGATATGTGCTGGCTCGATTTTTCCCTGGTCCTTCAGCCGTCCTGCGTGCACCGCCAGCAATTGCCCTTTGGTAATCTCGGTGATCATCCACGCCAGCTTTTCCTGCACGAGCTGGTGCGATGCAATCGGCCTGTCGTCGAACTGCTTCCGCACGATCGAATACTGGCGCGCCGTTTCGTAGCAATCCATGGCCGCTCCCAGCACGCCCCAGCCGATCCCGTACCTGGCTTGTGACAGGCACGACAGCGGACCTTTTAATCCCTTCGCTCCCGGCAGCATGTTCGATGCCGGAATTTTACAGTCCGCAAACGCCAGGCTCGATGTCACCGACGCCCGCATCGACCATTTGCCGTGAATGTCCGACGCCGTATAGCCCGGGGTTCCCTTCTCCACCAGAAATCCGCGGATGCCTTCGTCGGTTCTGGCCCAGACCACCGCCACTTGCGCGGGCGTCCCATTCGTGATCCAGGTTTTCTCGCCGTTTAACACCCAGCAATCGCCCGTGCGCCGCGCCGTCGTCTTCATGCCCGCCGGATTCGACCCAAACCCGGGCTCCGTCAGCCCGAAGCACCCGATCGCCTCGCCCGATTGCAGACGCGGCAGCCAGAATTGCTTCTGTTCCTCCGATCCGTACGTGTAGATCGGATACATCACCAGCGCCCCCTGCACAGAAACAAAGCTGCGCAGACCCGAATCTCCGCGCTCGAGTTCCTGCATGATGAGGCCGTATTCCACGTTCGACATCCCGGCGCACCCGTAGCCATCCAGATTGGCGCCCAGGAACCCCAACCGGCCGAGCTCCGGAATCAGCTCGCTGGGAAAACGCGCATCGCGATAACAGTCGCGAATCACCGGAATCAGCCGGTCCTCGGTGAATTGCCGCGCGGTCTGCCGCACCAGCAGCTCTTGCTCGTTAAACAGGGAATCCACCAACAGATAATCCACACCGCGAAAGGCTTGCATAACCTTCCTATAGTAGGACAGGCCTTCCGGGCTGTCCCGTTTTCTTTCAATTCACTCGCCGGTCGGGGTTATCATTGTTACTTCCGTCGAAAGCGGCCCGCATAAATGAAACTTCTCGCGAAATTCACCCTTGTTTTTCTTGTCGTCTTCGGCGCCGGCGGTTTGTTCGCGTCCTGGCTTTCTTACCGCTTCCTGCAGGAGGACGCGCGCGATCAGGTACTCCAGCAGGCCCGCCTGATGATGGAAACCATGCTCTCCGCGCGCAATTACACGACGCTCCAAATCAAGCCGCTCCTGGTCACGCAGCAGGAACACCAGCGCTCGTTCCTGCCGCAGACCGTGCCCGCCTACGCAGCCACGGAAAGTTTCAACTATTTGCGGCGGAAATACCCCGAATACGCCTACAAAGAAGCCACGCTCAACCCCACCAACCCCCGCGATCGCGCCACCGACTGGGAAGCTGACGTCATTAACGATTTCCGCAATCGCCCCGACCAGCGCGAACTAATCGGTGAACGCAATACGCCTACCGGACGTTTCTTGTTCCTCGCCCAACCCATTCGCGCCGCCCAGCCGTGCCTCGAATGCCATGACACCGCGCAGAGCGCACCCGAGGCCATGATTCGCCATTACGGCGCCGCCAACGGGTTCGGGTGGAAGCTCAACGAAACCATCGGTGCGCAGATCGTGTCTGTTCCTTTTTCGGTCCCTGTGCAGATGGCCAATCACGCCTTCAGGAACCTGATGACGTCGCTCGGAATCATTGCTTTGCTGAGCCTGGTTGTTCTCGACCTCCTTCTGCTGTTCACCATTGTTCGTCCCGTTGCCCGGCTTTCCACCATGGCCGACCAGGCCAGCCTCGGCAATATGGAAGTCCCCGAACTTCCCGTAACCGGCAAAGACGAGATCTCCGTCCTCGCCGGTTCCTTCAATCGCATGCGGCGCAGCCTGGTGAGCGCGTTAAAGATGTTGGAAGGACATTAATAGGCGTTGCTGAGGCAGGCACCTGTTTGGCGGGAGGCGTACGACGCGGATCCGGCAGTTATCTACGCGCTCGATGACGGCCTGAGGATCGTTCGGTGTAATCCCGCCTGGGACCGTTTCGCCCGCGAGAACGGCGCATCAGACTTGTATGGCTCTCGCGTCTCCGGCCTCGCCATTATGGACGTTGTTCCAAAGGCGCTGCGCGATTATTACGTCGAGGCGTATGAAGCGGTCCGCAAGTTTCATCGCGAGTGGTGGCACATTTTCGATTGCTCCTCGCCCGGCCTGTTCCGATCGTTTCAAATGAGAATCCTGCCTGGAGATCCCGGCATCGTGGTCATCAATACCCTTCTTCACGAGGAGCCCTCCGGTCCGGACCAAACCGTCCGCCGACTCGAGCAATACACCGACGCCGAAGGCATCATCACCATGTGCGCCCACTGCCGCCGCGTCGAACACTTGACTCAACCAGGCCGCTGGGACTGGGCGCCGTCCCTTCTTCGTGCCAATCAGGCCCTGGTGAAGCCAAGCCTCTGCGGCTTCTGCACCGCCTATCATTATCCGGGCAGGAAACGCTAGGCCCTACTTTCCCACCGCCCCCAGAAACTTCTCCCGGTCCTTCGGGGAAGAGATCTCCGCCGCCAGCATCTCCACCAGCTCCTGTTTGGTTTGCACCTTCTTTGCGGCCCGATCCACCATGATGCTCGCGATGGGCCCCAAATGAACCGCTAAGTGCCGCTTCACCGTTTGCAGGAGCGCCAGGTCGAGCGGCGTACCCGTCGCCGTCGCCCCCGGCATGGGCAGCGTAGGTGCCTGCTCCGCGATCGTCGTCGTATCCACGGGCGCCGTAATGATGCCCCCCAGCTCTTTATTGCACGCGCGCAAAAACGCCTCGCGCTCGCGCTCGCCCGGAATCTGCTCCGCCAGATTTCGGCAGAACTCCCGCAGCGTCCCGAACTTCCGCGCCGCGCGCGCCACCAGGTGTTTCGCGATCGGTCCCAGCACCGGCAGCAATAGCGCCTCGACCCGCGCCATTTTTCCCGGATCGATCAGCGCCGGCGATGCCGTCGTGCTTCCCGCGACGGCCGCCAGCGGGGGAACCGGCGTCGCCGGCCGCTGTGTGGTCGAACCCGGCTGAAACATATAGCCCGCATCGTAGAGCGCCGCTTGAAACTCGCGCGCCGATTGGAACCGCGCCGCTGGATCCTTCTCCAGTGACTTCAAAATAATGCCCGAAATCCGTCCCGGCAGGCTGGGATTTAACTCGATAGGCGGCACCGGGATCTGCTCCACCTGCGCCCGCATGATGGAGTACTCGCTGTCACCCGTGATCGGCCGCTTTCCCGTCACCATTTCGAAAAATGTGACGCCCAGCGCGTATAGATCCGACCGCGCATCCACCGTTCCCGACCGGATCTGCTCCGGCGCCATGTAGTACAGCGATCCGAGCGCCATCCCAGTTCTCGTAATTCGCTTCGAATCAGCAGCCTGCGCAATCCCGAAATCCGTCAGTTTCACCACTTTATTCGTTGTCACCAGAATGTTCGCCGGCTTCAGGTCGCGATGCACGATGCCGCGGTCATGGGCATACCCCAGCGCCGAGAGAATCTGATCCATGTACCGGATCGTGGCTGACGGCGAAAGGGGCATCCCGCGCAGTTTCTCGTCCAGCCCCACACCGTCCACGTACTCCAGGATCATGAACACCTGGCCGTTGAAGTGGAAGGCCGTGCTCAGCCGCGCGATATTCGGATGGTCGAGGCTGGCGTGCAGCTTGATTTCGCGCAGGAACCGGTCGGCGAGTTCCGCGTCCGCCGCATGGTCCGGCAGGACGATTTTCATGGCCTCGATACGGTCGGAAATCACGTTGCGGACGCGGAATACTTTGCCCATTCCGCCCCTGCCCAAAACCCCTATGATTTCGTAATCCCCGACCTTATCGCCGGCTTGCAGCGCCATTTTCTTCCAGGCCCCCAGAATACCAATCCGGCGGCGGGAGGCGCAGCGTTGCCCTTAGCGAACTAGCGCCGCTCCGAAGGCGGCCGCTCGGACACGAGTGACAGCCCCATCGACATCACCACAAATGCGAAAAGTGCGTGTGCAATCCACATGTCATCACCTTGCCTGTACCTCCGCCACGGCCCGGTCATAAACCCGCAGCCCGGCGCGTTTTGGTCGCCCGCCATCCCTGCCGTTCGACCACTCCACCTGATACTCCCTCCCGCACACCCGGCATGCATAATGCCCGTGTATGGGCCACGTTGGCGCATCGTGCGCCACCGAACACCAAAGCGTTGCCAGTTTCTCCATAACCTCGTCCTCAAACTCTATATGCGTATTTCGATGTGGATTTTGGATCAATGATGCGGGATATTTCGGCTGGCCGCAGGTGTAACGGTAAACCGGCAATCCTTTCGGGTATTCGGTCCCGCTCTACTGCAGCAGATGTTTGGAAAAGAAAGCTTCCGCCCGGCGTTTGGTTTCTTCGGTGGCGCGGCGGTTCGCTGGATTCGATTGCTTTTTCGCTCCCGGATCGTCGAAGTTGTGCTCCGCTCCCGGATACACGAACCACTTCACATCGCTGCCCGCCGCCCTCGCCCGCTCCGCGAATTCTTCGCAGCGTTTAGGCGATACTTCCTCGTCCGCCGCCGCAATCATCATCAGGAGCGGCGCATAGGCGTGGTAGCGGCCTTTGGTGGCATCCATGCCGCATCCCGGGTACTCCGCCAGCGCCGCCCGAAACCCGCTCTGCGCCGTTGGATGCTCGATTCCCGGCGCCTGCTCGGACATCGTGACCAGCACCGTCATCCCGCCGTTCGACCATCCCTGCACCCCGATACGGTCGGGAATCACGTCCCGCCTCCCCCGCAGGTAGCGCAGTGCTCCATAAGCGTCCAGCGGCCTCACTGTCTGCTCGCTGACCGCCGCCGGCCGCTCGTCATAACTGCCTTTTGGGAACCCCTCGGCATAACCGCGTGGGCCGAAACTATCCACCAGCAGTGCCACGTACCCGTGCTGTGCCCAGAACGCACCCCACTCTTTGTGTCTCTTCGATAGCGTTTCCGCTTTGTAAACGCCGTGCGCCAGCGAGGAATACGGACCCGCCCGCCCGTGCAGCATCACGATGCCTGCGTGGGGACCCGGCCCGACAGGTTCGAACACAAAGCCCACCAGCTTCGTCCGGTGATCTTCACTTGGGAAATGAACCGTCTTGACTTGAGCCGCCGCCAGAACCCAAGCCAACAGCAACAAGAGGGCACTGCGAACCGGCAGCTTCACCGCCGCTCGGAGGGCGGACGCTCGGAAACCAGCGATAACCCCATTGAGAGCACTACAAACCCGACCAGAAAGTGTGCGATCCACATAACATTCATCCCTAATACGGGCCGCGCCGTCAAATGGATGGTGTTCGTGGACCGCATTCCGTTTCAGGCAGCTTCCGTAAACACGTATTCGTGCTGCCCGTCACGAATCACCAGCACCCTCTTGCCTGCGCGTTCCCCCACTACGAAATCGAAGCCTGCATTGGTGGGATCGATCGTGATGAACGATGTCGTGCCATCATCATTTTTCCGCGACGCTACCGTGCTTTTCCACTCGCCGAAATCGAACATCGTCACGCCACCCTCGATGAGCACCGCCAGTTCCCCTAATTCCCTGCTCGTGTATTTCTTAGCCAGACCGTTCACGACGTCGGCCGCCGCCGGAACCACCAGCCGTTCGCGTTCCTTGGCAATCTCCGCTTTATGCGTTGCTACCCGCGACGCCAGATCTCCTTCCGCCTCCGGCTTGCCGTCATAAACCAGTTCCAGAAGGCGCCGGATGAACGGACCTTCCAGCAATCCTCCCGTATCCGCATTCGTCAACAGAACTGCGCCGATCCCCGCGTCGGGCAGCGCGTACCAGTTGCTCTTGAAGCCCGCCATGCTGCCACCGTGACTCACTATCGGGATTCCGTACTTGCGATCCACCTGGAGCCCCATCCCGTAGCTCGCGTCCTCGCCCAGCGGCACCTGCGGCGCGCGCCGCGCCAGCAGATTCTCCGCCGAAACAAGCTGTTTTCCGTTCGGAAGCTTTCCTTGCGAAAGCTCCAGTTGCACGTACTTGATCAGATCCGCGGCCGACGTCCACACCCCGCCCGCCGGACGAGCCGGGTAAATCGCATAATTGAACGCCATGCTCGCCACCGCCGTCTTTCCGTCCACGTCCTCCCCGTGCGGCGTCGCATGATTTCCTTTCAGCGCCTTCGCATAATCAAACGTCGTCGATTTCATCCCCAGCGGATCGAAAACCTTCTTCTGCATGGCCTCGTCGTATGCTGCCCCCAGCTCCTTCTTCGGGTAAACCAGGTGCCCGCCAATGTAGCCTGCCGCCGTCGCCATGAGATTGCTGTACTGAAACACTTCGCCGAACTTGCTGGTCGGCTGCATCGTCCCGAGCAGCGCCAGCTCCGATTCCGGCGTCGCCTGCTTGAACTCGAAGAGCCACTCCAGGTCCTGTCGCGGCAGCCCCGTGCACGCGCAGATCAGGTTCTTCACCAGGACTTGCTTCGTCGTTTCCGCGCTCCCCAGCTTGAAGCTGGGATAAATATCGATCACCGGCTCATCCCATCGAAGCTTCTTCTCATCCACCAGTTCCGAAATCAGCAGTGTCGTCATGCCCTTGGTGTTCGAAGCGGCCATGAACAGCGTGTTCTCGTCCACGCGATCCGGCTTGCCTTGCTCCTTCACGCCCAGACCGCCCTGGAACACCACCTTGCCGCCGTCCACCAGCGCTACCCCGGCGCCAGGGATGCCCAGCTCTCGCATGCCGCGTTCCACGAACGCTTTGAACTTCTCGATTTGTGCGGCATCCAAATGCTGCGCCTTCCGCCCGGCAAATTTCTCGCGCTCGTATCCCTTCGGCCGCAGGCTCCCCACCACGAGCCCCATCGGCGATGCCCGCTTCTCAAAGGTCGGCTCCGTCCCGTCCAGGATGACGACGGTCCACTCGCTCCCTGCCCGCAGCGCGATCGCCTGCACCACCGCTCGCTCGTTCGGCGACGTCTCGTACTCGAAAACCTGCCGCTCCTCCCAGCCTTCTCGCGCCGGCCTCGGCGTCACCAGCTTCAATGGACGCTTGGCATCCGGCCTGTACGCCGCCCACGCCGCCTCCACCGCAGCCTTGGCATCCGCCGCCTGCGAATCCGCAATCGCGACATGGGTATCCGTCTCCGGCGGCGTCACCACAACCAGATCCTTCCCCGCCTCCACAGACCACCCCGCCGGCACCGTAAACTTCGCTCCCCCCGCCGTCACCCGCGGTGTGTCACTCGTGACTGTCTCGCCCCGAACGATACCTGTTGCCACAATCGCGATCAGCGCAGCTCGATAAATCAGCATGTGTGCCATTGTAATCCCGATGACTAACCGAGCCGCGCGCGAAGCAAGCGGCCCATCGCCTCTCTGCACCAAACTGCTGCATAATGGTGTTATGCCCATCGCCAACAAGGCGGTTCGCCAGAGTGTCACCCTTCCGGCCAAGGTCGCATCCCAGGTGCGTTCCATGGCGAAGTCACGACGTGTCAGCGCCAATCGCATGCTGGTCGAGCTGGTCGAGAATGGAATAGCCGTCGAAAAACGCAAGCAGCAGGAATTTCTCGATTTAGCCAAGCGTTTCCGCAACGCCACCGACCCCGAGGAAGTCAAGCGCCTCGGCGATCAAATGGGCCAAATGGTCTTCGGCGGCTGATGCCGAAAATAGCGCAGTGGCCCAGTTTCCCCGAACCGGTCCGCCGCCATCTCATCGAACGAAATGCACGACCGGGCTGTCAGCATCACTGATCTGGATCGCCTGCGGCGATGGATCGAATCCAGCCCCGAAGTCCCCGAGAGTGACTGGTACAAAGATTTCGGAACCTTCAAACTCTGCGGCCGCGGTTCGCTGCCCAAAACCTTCCTACTCCGAGGCCAGGCCGCCAAGGGCAAGTCTCTGTAGCGCAGGGCTCCATGCTTTTGGAGACTTGCCCTCCTCCTCCCCCATCTTTTTCCCTGCGATAATCCCCCGCCCTCCCCCACTATCTCTCCAAAAGCAGCTTAGAATATGCGGCTCGTTATTCCAGCCCTATTGCTCTGCGCGCTCGCCCAGGCGCAGACGCCAGCACCCAGCCCCGATCCGGCCTACGCTCCGCTATCCAAAGCTTATGAGTACCTCCGGGCTAAGGATTACGACAACGCCATCGCCTTCTTCGAGAAAGCCATCGCCGCCGCTCCCACTCGACCGTCCATTCGTAAGGACCTTGCCTATACGCTCCTCAAGGTCGGCGAATCCGAAGCCGCCCGCGACGCGTTCGGGGAGGCCATGCGCCTGGATCACAATGACACCCACGTTGCCCTCGAGTATGCGTTCCTTTGCTACGAAACCAAAAAGCAGGCGGAGGCCCGCCGCATCTTCGACCGGATCCGTAAGACCGGCGACCCCACCTCCGCCGCTACCGCCGAACAGGCATTTCAGAACATCGATACCCCCCTCCGCACCGGCATCGAGCGCTGGACCAAAGCTATCGAGTTGAACCCCGGCAACTTCAGCGCGCACGACGAGCTTGCCGATCTGGCCGAACAGCGCGACGAACTCCCTCTCGCCGCCGAACACTATCTCGCCGCCTGGCGCCTGCTGCCCGATCGCAAGTCCGTCCTTCTCGACCTCGGCCGGGTCCTTAAAGCCCAGAACAAGATCGAAGAGGCCGATGCCGCTCTCCTCGCTGCATCCCGCGGAGGTGAGCCCCGCGCCGCCGAAGCCGCCCGCGAGCTGCTCCCCCGCCGCTACCCCTACGTTTACGAATTTCGCAAAGCGCTCGACCTCGACACCGCCAACGTCGAGCTCCGCCGCGAGCTCGCCTACCTTCTCCTCAGCATGAATAAGAAGGACGAGGCCGAGCGCGAATTCAAAATCATTACCGACCGCGCCCCCACTGACCTCCTCTCCGCCGCCCAGCTCGGCTTCATGTACTTGGCCCGCAACGACCGTGCCGCCGCCATGCCGCTCCTCGAGCGCGTCCTCAAAGGCAGCGATCCCGAGCTCGCCAATCGCGTTCGGGCCGCTCTACAATTGCCGCAAGCACCCACCGGCGAGCCTCACAGCGCCAATCGCGTCGTCGCCAAGCCGGGCGAGCCCGTTGCTGGCTCCGCCGAAGCCAAAGTCATGGCCGAGCGCAGCATGAAAGCCGGCTATCTCAAGGATGCTGTCAAATACCTCAACATCGCTCACGAAGCCGACCCCCTCGATTTCGCCGTCATGCTCCAGCTCGGCTATGCCTACAACATGCTGCATGACGACTCCGAAGCCATCCGCTGGTTCGCGCTCGCCCGCAACAGCGACGACGGCCAGATTTCCTCCGACGCGAAGAAGGCCTTCAACAATCTCCGCCCCGGCCTTGCCTTTACGCGCACCACCACCTGGGCCTTTCCCTTCTACTCCACCCGCTGGCACGATATGTTCGGCTACGGCCAGATCAAAACCGAATTCAAAATCGGCAAGCTTCCCTTCCGCCCCTATGTCTCCACGCGTATCGTCGGTGATACCCGCGCATCCACCGGCGGTGCGCTCCCGCAATATCTCTCGGAAAGCTCCTTCATCTTCGGTGTCGGTCTCGCCACCCGTTACTGGCACGGCATCATGGGTTGGGCCGAGGCAGGCGAAGCCGTCAGTTATTTAGGCCGCCACCCCGGCGTCGGCCTCGCCATGCCCGATTATCGCGGCGGCGTCGCCTTCGCCCGCGGCTGGGGCCATAGCATCCGCTCCGAAAAGCCTGGTCTGTTCCTCGAAACCAATGCCGATGGCGTCTTCGTCAGCCGCTTCGGCAACGACTTCCTGACTTACTCCCAAACCCGCGCCGGGTTCACACCCCGCCGTATCGCCGGTCTCCAGACTCAGCTCTTCATCAACGCCAACTTCACCATGGACGACAAGCACCAGTCCTGGGCAAACTTCGTCGAGGTCGGCCCCGGCGTCCGCTTCCGCTGGCCCTGGATGCCACCCGCCCTGATGTTCTCCGTCAACGTGACTCACGGCGCTTACACCATCTCGCAGTACGGTGTCCGCAAGCCCGATTTCAACGACATCCGCGCCGGATTCTGGTATGCCTTCACTCACTAATCCCAAACTGCCCATGCCACCCACTGGCGCCAACCGAACTGCGCCAAACCGAGCCGCATCAAACCAAGCCGCGACCAAAGGGAGCGGTCACGCCCTTCTCTTTTTCATCCTCGCCGTCTCCCTCTCCGCCGCCACCGTCACGCCACCCACCGTTCCCACTCCCACCACCACCTTCGCCGTGCTCCCCAACGATCCCGGCCCCTGGCAGCAAATCCTCTCCTCCGTCGGCTTCCAGCCTCAATCGCCCAATTCCGCCGACATCCTCGTTCTCCGCCCCGGCGCCGCCGCTCCCGCTCACCTCACCGAGCGCGTCGAGCAAGGCGCTTTCCTCATCCTCGAAGGCCAGACCACCCCCGCCGAGTCCTTCGGTTTCCGCGCCGCCCGCGACACCCTCCCCGTCATCAACGTCGAAGACGTCCACCGCCCCAAGCTCCCCATCATCTGGCAGAAGGGCGTCGAGCTCCACAAATTCGAAATCCCCAAATCGGCCCAGGTTTTCGCCAAAGAGCGCTGGACCGGTGCCCCTCTCACCGCCGGCTACACCAGCGGCCGCGGCGCTGTTCTCTGGATCGCTGCCAGCCCCGGCGATCGCGGTTACGAGCGCTTCCCCTACGTCCTCCAGGCCCTCACCGACCTCGGCCTCCGCGCCCCCTTCCGCTCCGCGCGCCTTTGGGCCTTTTTCGATTCCGCCTATCGCGCCCGCGTCGACATGGATTATTTCGCTGACCGCTGGCGTCGCTCCGGCATCGCCGCCCTCCAAGTCGCTTCATGGCACTATTACGACCCCGATCCCGAGCGCGACCGCTACATGAAGGCTCTGATCGAGGCCTGCCACCGCCACGGCATCCTCGTCTACGCCTGGATCGAACTGCCTCACGTCAGCGGCAAGTTCTGGGCCGAGCATCCCGCATGGCGCGAGAAGACAGCCCTCCTGCAAGACGCCCAGCTCGATTGGCGCAAGCTCATGAACCTCACCAATCGCGATTGCTTCCGCGCCGCCTCAGCCGGTGTCAAGGAGTTAATCAATCGCTTCGATTGGGATGGCGTCAACCTCGCCGAGCTCTATTTCGAATCGCTCGAAGGCGCCGGCAATCCCGCCCGCTTCACGCCCATGAATGACGATGTCCGCCGCGAGTTCAAAACCGCGCACGGCTTCGATCCCATCGATCTCTTTCACTCTCGCAAAGACGCCGAATCGCTCCGCCTCTTCCTCGATTTCCGCGCCTTACTCGCCCGCCGCATGCAGGATGAATGGATCGCCGAAATCGAAAAGGTACGTAGCGCTCATCCCGATCTCGACCTCGTCCTCACACATGTCGATGATCGCTTCGACACCGGCATGAAAGATGCCATCGGCGCCGATGCCGGCCGCGTCCTGCCGCTCCTCGATTCCCACGACTTCACGTTCCTCATCGAAGACCCGGCGACCGTTTGGAATCTCGGCCCTCAGCGCTATCCCGAAATCGCTAAACGGTACCAGCCCCTCACGCCACACGCGAACAAGCTCGCCATCGACATCAACATCGTCGACCGCTACCAGGACGTCTATCCCACCAAGCAGCAAACCGGCACCGAGCTATTCGAGCTCGTGCATCTCGCTTCGAGCGCCTTCCCCCGCGTCGCGCTCTACTTCGAAAACTCCATCCTCGCCCCCGATCTCCCGCTCCTTCCCGCCGCCGGCGCCATCATCCCCCGCGCCGAGCGCACCGCCTCCAAGCTGACCATCGATTCCCCCAACGTGATCGGTGTCTCCTGGCCCGGCGAAGCCAAAGTCGACGGCAACCCCTGGCCCGTCACCGACGGCTCCACCCTCTGGCTCCCCCCCGGCCCCCACACCATCGAGCCCGACACCGGCGCCGGTGCCCCCCACATCCTCGACTTCAACGGCGACCTCCACTCCGCCGACCGCACCCGCAAATCCACCATCGATCTGTCTTATGAGAGCCCCTCCCGCGCCTTCGCCCTCGTAGATCACAAGCCGACAAAGCTAGAAATCGACGCCACCCCCTCCCCCCTAACCTTCCTCATCACCGACAAAGGCGCCTACTCAATCTCCCTCCCCCGCGGCCAACATTTGGTCACGGTCGAGTTTGAATAGCACGCTGTTCTTCTCGAAAATGCAATCCGCGATGACCTAAGGCTTCAGGTCGGGTGGCTCGGGATGGACTCCGCCTTCAACATCACCGGTCCGGATGTCGATCGAAAAAGAAGCGTGTGTGTCGTTCACGGCATCCCAGCACTTGCCGAACAGTCTGCCGGCATGTTCACGTAAATCCCAGATGCCATCCCACGAGATTCGTCGAGTCCGCCACAGCCTGCCGCCATCACCATGGCATTCCAGCCAAAGGCCATTACTGATGACGATCGTCTTTAGATTCGGCAAAAAGAGGGCGTACTGCAATTGACCGCCCAGCAGTGTGATAAGTCGACGCGCCTTCGAATCAACCACGTACCCCTGTCCGCCTGCGATTACGATGATACCGTTCCCGCTTGGATGGAGGAACACGGCGTCATAGTCGGTCAAGCCCCGTTGAAAGTTCCCGACCCACGAGGAACTGGACTCTGGATTGAACTCCACAACGAAGCCTTCTCGGTGCGTGCCGCGTCCAGTTGCACTGAACTGCTCTGGCCACGGACCCGTCGCGGGGAGGCTCAGAAGTGTGCGAAATGGGTTCATTACTCATCAGAGTACGATAGGGTCGAACCCGGTGACACACCGCCCGTTTCCATGCCCAAACCCGGTGCCAGACCGCCCGTTCCCCCATACGTCAAAACTCCTCCAACGCGAACAGTTGCCTGCGGGAGAAGGCCCAATTGCGACCAACCTCGGCGATAATCAAGTTGAATGACCCGCGTTCGCGTGATGTTCGTCTGCGGGCTGGCATGCGCGCTCCTCGCCAGGGCAGGTGTTCGCCAGGAACTTTGGCGCCTGAACCTATCTGACTTTGCGAACCACGATCCAGAACTTGCAGCAAAGGTGTGGGGAATCCGTTTTTCACCTGACGATAAGCAGGTTGCGATCGGTTTCGGGCCACGTTGGAACTTTGACTCACGTCTCAGTCACGTCGTGGTGTTGGATGTCGAGAGCCCAGAGAGTACACGGCGTATGTTTGACGTGGCGGCCGGCTCTCCCTTCCCATCTGCGAAAAGCATTGTCTGGTCACCTTCCGGTGCCATCCTAGTTGCCAGAACCGTTCCACCCGCCATGTTCAGGCTGGGTAACGAACCGCCATGCAGGTTGCCCGGCGAATCCGAGTTTGGTGGCTTCCTGAGCGGGGACCAGATGGTTGTCGTCTTTAGGTACCGGGCGGAGATTCGCATCATTTCGACCGACTGCTCCACAACTGACAGCTGGGTAACCGAGGCACCGACGGACGTGCTAGACACCTCACCTGAAGCCAACCTGATTGCCATGAAAACGTCTGAGAAAAACCCCGGGAAGTCCACAATCAAATTGGTGGGTGCCAGTGATCATGAAGTCAAGAGGAGCTGGATTTGGGATCCTATGGCGACTTTTCATGGGGGTTTCTTGTTCTGCAATCAGGGAAGGCAGGTGTGCACTGCCAATATGCGCGAAGGAAGTTGGGTTCCGGACGTCGCCTGCTGGGACACGAAAACAGGGGCACAAATTGCAGAGAATACCAAGGTGGCTGTCGATTGGGGAGGAATATCAGGCTCTGGAGAACTTTTGGCACTCACGGACTATAAATACCTATCGCACGAGGGAAGGATATGGCAGTTTTTTGACTTGCAGAGTAGCTACACCCTTCCGAAGCGGTTCGTACTTTGGAACACGCGCACTGGTCAGGAAATTGAGTCGTGGGGACGCTTCGAGAGCTTTTACCAAAAGGAACTAACGGGCCGAGATTTGAAGACGGTATCGGAACGCAAGACGCCCATCGTAGTGTCGCTCTCTTCGACGGGCAAATACATCGCCCAAGGCGGCTCGGGTTCTGTCTCAGTCCATGTCATTAAACCGTGAAGAAGCCTCAGGACACGCAGTCGCCCGAAACTGAGCCGCGCGCGAAGCAAGCGGTTTCCCGGTTTACGACTGCACGAAAACCCCGGTGCCGGTAATCCCTGGGTAAAACCCGGTGACAGACCGCCCGTTTCCACTAGACCATCGCCGCTGTGCAGACACACCTCCATGACTGCCTGCGCAACGGTGAAACTTCCGCCTGGAACGAACGGCGTGTCCATCTCAAGATCCAGATCACTCTTGGAAAATCTGGACCGGCAACACGTTTTCTCGAAGCAGGCTCGCGTTCCCTCCAACAGACTAACCCACGCTCCGCAATGCGGCCATGTCGGGCGGCCCGAATATCCTCCACTCACGGCCAGACAATGAGCCGGCGGAAATCCGCATGCGACAGGAGTTCGGGAGAGGTTTTAGCGCCTGGCAACTCAGCAATCACGATCTGAAGGCCAGCCTTCCTGCCGTGCTTCATCGCCGGTATGCAGTCGGTGTCATTCGAAACGAGAACGATGCGGTCCACAGCTCGGGTCGCCGAGTAAAGGGCGATGTCGAGGCCTATCGGCATATCGACGCCCTTTTGTTCAAAGTCAGGTGTGAAATCGCTGTCCTGCAAAGCCCCTCCTGCAATCTGGATGTGTTTCGGCTTAAACCCCCTGAACTTCAACACGCCCCTCCGAACTGCGAAGAGATCCTTGCGAGACAGTTCAATCAACCAGTGAAGGAATGTGTGTTACCTGACACGGGGAGTTTTGCCTGTCCGACATAAGGGGCACAGTCGTAGTAAAGTACCCGGAGAATATCCTCATCGGGTACGGCGCAGTTGCGAGAGAATCGCTCAATGAAGTCCGGATCATACACATGACCGGCTTTTCTAGCCAGGACGCGCACGTGGCCGCCGTCAATGAAGACAGCGATGCGTTTCAGCATCAAATGATAAAGGCCCCCGAGTAACCGGGGGCCTTTGAATACTTGCTCGCCTACGAGCGTAACGGATATGTACACATGGTACAGCCCTCAGGAACCTGTGTAAATTGGCCTAGTTCTACAGGTCCGTTATCAATTACGCTCGGCCAACACGACAAATCGCCTTTCCCCTATCCCCACTCCGCCGCCCGCCTCTCGCCCAACCACATCACAAAATCCGTCGCCGGTGGTGTTCCTCCCAGCGACCTCAATCGCCCCGCGGCCTGCGCCCGGTGGCCCTGGCTGTGCAGACAAACCTGCATCACTGCCTGCGCCACCGAGAACTTGCACCCCGGTATGAAAGCCGTCTCCACTACGCGATTCCAATCACTCTGCTGCGCGCCCGATATCCACGCCAGTTCCCGGTCGTGCGTCTCGCGATACCGCTCAACGACTGCCGCGATAGACTCCGGAACCCGCGATTCTGCTTCGTGATCGAACGCCAGTCCAAGAATCAACGCCGCCCAAAACCGGTCGGCCACCAGAATATGATGCAGAAGCGTGCGCAGCTCTTCATCCCCTGAGGCTTCCGGATAATCTCGAATCGCGCGAATCAGCGAAGCATTCGCGTACCCTTTGTGACGAACAAGATCTTGTAGGAGCGCAGTCATGTGTTCGTACTGTAACAGCCAAAATCCGGGGACGGCTGTCCCCCGGTTTGTGCCGTCCCTGAGTTGCGCCCAGAACGTTGACCGCAAAAGCCTTCCATGTATACTGGTCCGACGAAACGATTGGGTAGCCCCATGGGAAATCCCGCGTGCCACTAATAATTCCAGACGAGTGCGTCGCCGGTTCGCACGATCACTAATGTTGCTTCTAACGAGCCTCGGCTGCGCGGTCAGACGCAAATGCAACTACAGAGTCGTTCTGCTGCTACTACTCATGAACGCTCAAGCGATTCTGCCGCAGAACGGGGCCTTGCCGGGTGATGTATTGACTTACCATGGCGATAACCTTCGGACGGGCTGGTTCTCCCAGGAAACCCAGTTAAATACAAACACTGTAAATCCGAAGTCGTTTGGGTGGCTGGCCACTGTTCCACTGGATGGCCGCGTTGATGCCGAGCCTCTCGTTGTGCTTAACCAGGAGATCGAAGGTCACGGCGTCACCAACGTTGTTTATGTCGCAACCGAGAAGAACAGCGTATATGCCATCAACGCCGATAACGGCTCTATTCTATGGCGTCGCAAACACGCAAGCCCAGTCTCATTCAGCTACAAGAACTATGACGATAACGTTTTGCCGGTTATGGGAATACTTGGAACGCCGGTGATAGATCGGGTGGCCGGGAAAATATACTTTGTGGCCGATACATTTATCGGGGGAGTTGACGTGTTTTATCTGCATGCGATCTTGCTCAAAAACGGAAAGCATGTCGACAAGCCTGTGGCCATCAAATTCTCGACTACAGTGCAGGATGGAAGCGTATGGACTTTCGATCCGAAATACCACTTGCAGCGGGCAGGTTTGCTGATGGCAAACGACAGTATTTATGTCGCCTTCGGCAGCAATGGCGACATTAACCCCGATATCTCGCGCGGCAGCATCGTTCGATTCGATGCGAGCACCTTAGAATACTTGAAAGCGGAAGTTACCGACCAGCTTCAGGAGGCTTCTGCCCCATATTACCTTTCCTCGATATGGCAATCCGGTTACGCTCCTGCTGCTGACCCGGGCGGCAATATCTATTTCTCAACGGGCAATAGCGATCCGAACCAGAAAAGTTACTCACGATGGTTCAACCGGCCGAATAGCGTCATTCGGCTGACGGCTGATTTGCATCGTATGGTTGACAGCTTTACGCCTTCCAATTATTTTGCCCTGGACCAGATCGACGCGGACCTGGGCTCGGCGGGGGTGCTCGTGCTACCCGACCAGCCCGGCGTTACCCCGCATCTCGCCGTGGCCGGCGGTAAAGACGGTCGTGCATTCCTGCTCAACCGCGACCATATGGGGGGCTACACCGATGGGGGCCCTGACCATGTGATGCAGACGGTTGACATGGGACCGTGTTGGTGCGGCCCCGCGTTTTTTGTGGGCTCGGATGGCGTGCCGCGCGTCGTAACGGGAGGCGCAAACGGCGTAACCACTTGGAAAGTCGTCAACTCGCCATCCTCACACCTGGTATACGAAGCCTCGACGGGGCCGGATGCAGTGGGTGGCCTGCCGGACTACGGCGGTGTCATCCCGGTGATCTCTTCTAGCGGAACAACTGAGGGCTCGGCCCTCGTTTGGTATGTTCAGAGGCCAGCCACCTCGTCCGATAAAGATCCCGGCACTCCAGTCACTTTAGTCGCGTATGCGGCATCGAATCTTGCGCAGCCGCTTTTCTCCGCACCTGCCGGAACGTGGACACACGCGGTGAATAGCAACGCTAACATCGTCCCCACGGTGGCCAACGGTAAGGTTTACGTGGCCAGCAACAAGCAACTCCAGATCTTCGGACTTCGTAACGGCCTTTCCTCGGGCAACCAGATCCCAGCGCCGGCGCCGTTGGAGGTCCCGCGCGTGGAGTGCCCGCCGATTACGGCGGCTGCAGCTACAGTGGATGGCACGATAGGTGCCATCCACGATTTTTATGGGACAGTCTGCCGGGTTGACGGAACTGAATTACGGCTTGCGCTGCGAGGTGGCCATTCTATTGGCCTGGACATCAGTGATGCAGTCAAGCAGCACCATACTGTTTTGCTAACGCCGGATCGGCCGATACACGTTCGGGCCACAATTGACGAAAACGGAGCCGCGCAGGCGCACTTCATTTTTCGTTCACATCTCATTTCGCCCATAACTCCACCCGATCGCTAAAAGTCCGGTCATCCGCACCCCACCCTGTGCATCGCCGCAACCGGCGGTTTAGTTTCCTTGAATACTTGCTCCCCTAACTGGAGCGCAGTCATGTGCTCGTACTGTAACAACGCCTGAGGATTCAGACGGCTCGGAAAAGCAAGAAAAAGACCACCCGTTATCCTTGGCTAAGGTTTCGCACCTTTTCACCTCCCGCTAAACTCATCTATATATGAAGGCCGCGATGCTCGCTCTCCTCGCGATCGGCGTCGCCGTCTATCTCATCGACTCGATCGAACCGCGCCACGCGCCCGGTGTCCTCGTCCCTGAAGAACCCGCCCAGCGCCCAACCAGCTCCGACCACCACTGGACCATGGGCAAGTACGAAGTCACCGCTCTCGCCGAGTACAAGATCCGCGCTCGCGTCCTGCACACAGAATCCTACTGGTTTGACCACGGGGCTGATCTCTCGCCCCTCGATCTCGCCGTCGGCTGGGGCCGCATGTCGGATCAGTCCATCATCGATCAACTGGAATTCTGGCAGGGTCAACGCTGGTATCGCTATTGGCCGCGCAAGTCCGCTTTTCCTTTAACCTCTGACGACATGAATGCACATAGCGCAAACATGCACCTCATCCCTGCGTCCGCCGCGGTTAAGAGCACTCTGAACTCGCTGCGAGCCGGAAATGTGGCGGAGCTCGCCGGTTATCTCGTCGAAGCAAGAGGATCCGACGGGTCCACCTGGCGCAGCTCCCTCAGCCGCACCGATACCGGCAACGGCGCTTGCGAGCTATTCCGCGTCGAACGCGTCACGCTGCAATAAACGATCCCGGACTGCGCCGTAGCGAAATCAAGGCCGCCGTTCCGCCCCGGTTCCCTGCCCCGCTGCACACTGGTGATTCATTACCCTCCGCAGCTCTCCGTCCGCCAAATCCACAATCGGCGTGTAATGGCAAGATTCCCCCGGGTCCGGCGCGCCGGGGCCAAACACCGCCGCGCTAGAATCGTATGCAATGCAGGAAAACTACGACGTCGTGGTCGTGGGCGCCGGCCACGCCGGTTGCGAGGCTGCGCGCGCCTGTGCGCGCATGGGCCTCAAAACTGCTATGGTCACCATGAACCTCGATCTCATCGCGCAAATGTCCTGCAACCCCGCGATTGGCGGCATCGCCAAGGGCCATCTGGTTCGCGAAATCGACGCTCTCGGCGGCATTATGGGCGAAGTTACCGATGCGGTCGGTATCCAGTTTCGTCTGCTCAATACCAGCCGCGGCCCGGCCGTCTGGTCGCCGCGCGCGCAGTGCGACAAGAAGATGTATCGCCTCAAAATGCGCGAGGTCCTCGAGCGCGAGCCCAACCTCCGGATCAAGCAGGCTGAAGTTGCCGAGCTGATGATCGAGGTCAATGGTCATCGCAGAGTTTCCGGTGTGAAACTCCGAGATGGCCGTTCTATTCGCGCTGACGCCGTCATCATCACCACCGGAACATTTCTCAATGGCCTCGCCCACGTCGGCGAAATGACGTATACATGCGGCCGGAACGGCGAAGCGCCATCTCAGTTGCTCGGTGATCAGCTTCGCACGCTCGGTCTCGGTTGGACCCGCCTGAAAACCGGTACCCCGCCGCGCCTCGACGGCCGGACTATCGATTGGTCGCGGTTCGAGCCGCAGCCAGGCGATTCGGATCCGACCCCGTTTTCTTTTTTGACCGAGAAAATCGATCGCCCTCAGATCTGTTGCTACCTCGGCCGTACGACTGACGAAACCCGGCGTATCTTGCGTGACAGTATCGCACGGTCGCCACTTTATAGCGGGCAGATTGAGGGCGTGGGCCCGAGATATTGCCCCTCGATAGAAGATAAGATCATCAAATTTCCGGATAAGCCAACACACCAGATCTTCTTGGAACCAGAGGGCTTAGATACGAATGAGGTGTACGTCAACGGCATGTCCACGAGCATGCCGATAGACGTTCAGGAAGCCATGGTCGCTTCCATTCCTGGTCTGGATCAAGCCGAGATGATTCGCCCCGGCTACGCCATCGAATACGATGCCATCGATCCTCGCGAACTCCTGCACACTCTGGAGGTTAAGTCCATTCGCGGCCTGTTCCTGGCCGGCCAGATCAACGGGACATCGGGCTACGAAGAGGCCGCGTGTCAAGGCCTTATTGCTGGGATCAACGCGGCACGGGAAATCGGCAAACTGGATCCGGTCATCATTCCGCGCACGGACGGTTATACCGGAATATTGATCGACGATCTCATTACCAAGGGCGCCGATGAGCCGTACCGCATGTTCACCTCCCGTGCTGAATTTCGACTTCGATTGCGCATTGACAACGCCGATGAGCGGCTCACGCCTATTGGGCGCAGCATCGGGCTTGCCGACGACAATCGCTGGCAAGTTTTTGCTAAGAAGCAGTCGCAGAAACAACGGCTGCAGGAAGCTCTTCGCACCCACACAAACGGCGAATGGTTAAAACGCCCGGAATCTAGAATCTCCGACATCCGAGGGTGGGTTGTGGAGAAAATCGGCGCTGATCCGGTTTTCGGCGTCTTAACAACAATCGAAACGGAAATTAAGTATGCCGGATATATTGAACAACAGGAGCGGCAGGTTCAGCGATTGAGGAACGCAGAAGACCGGAGTATTCCGAAGGGATTCAATTTTCGCAGCCTTCCCGGCCTCTCGAAAGAAATCGGCGAAAAACTGGAGAAAGTTCAGCCCTTTACCCTCGGTCAAGCTGCTCGGATTCCTGGTGTTACGCCCGCAGCTGTCGCAATCCTCGATATTTATTTGAGCGCTGGGCGTGTTTCCTGAAATTCTTCGCCGGGAACTCGGTGCTCATGGAATTGTTATATCCGACACACAGGTTGATGCGCTTTATAGTCACTTTAAGCTTCTGCGTCGCTGGAACGCGGTAATCAATCTCACGCGGATCATCGACGTAGAAGAAGCCGTCGTCTTCCATTATTGCGAGAGCATGTTTCTGGCTGCGAACCTTCCGTCCGCCCCGCTGCGTATTCTGGACTTAGGTTCGGGAGCTGGTTTCCCCGGAATTCCAATTGCGGTTTATCGGTCCGATTGTGTTGTGTCCCTGGTGGAGTCCCACAAGAGAAAGAGTACATTTCTGAGGGAGGCAACGCGAAGTCTCGAAAACGTCGAAGTCCTTGGCCAGAGGGCCCAGGACACGATCGGAATGTTTGATTGGGTTGTGATGCGCGCTGTCAATTTCGCGGAGGTTGAGGGCTTTCTCAAGAATCTTGCGCCGAACGTTGCTTTTTTAGGAGGGGCGGACATCCCGACGCACGGTTTCACGTGGAACACTATCCAATCCCCCTGGGGCAAAAACCGTTTTCTTTGGCTTGGCCGTTCCACGTGAAACCAGCGTGATAACATAGGTCAAACTTGGCCAAAGTAATTGCGGTAACCAACCAAAAGGGCGGAGTGGGGAAGACCACGACCGCGATCAACCTTGCGGCCTCGCTTGCGGTCAGTGATATCCGCGTTTTGCTGATTGACTCCGACCCACAGGGGAATGCTACCAGCGGTTTAGGTGTTCCGAAATCAAATGACCGGCCCAGTCTCTACCACGTATTGCTTGGCGACGAAAATCTGAATAGTGCCACGATAACGAGTGAACTGGAGGGCCTAAGTGTTGTTCCATCCGACAAGAACCTGATCGGGGCTAATCTTGAGCTAGTGCCAGCGGTCGATCGCGAGTTGCGCCTGCGGCATAAATTGTCGGAGATCAAGGATCGATATGGTTTTATCGTTATTGATTGCCCCCCAGCCCTCGACCTGCTGACCTTGAATGCATTAATGGCTGCAGACTCGGTACTGATTCCAATTCAATGCGAGTTCTTTGCGCTCGAGGGAATATCTGAGCTCATGGCTACTATCGACAGAATTCGCGAAAATTTTCACCATCCGATTGCGATCGAGGGAATACTACTCACGATGTTCGATGATCGCACGAACCTGGCACGACAGGTTGCGGCCGACTTGCGCGAATTCTTTGGCAAGGATGTCTTGCAGACGGTCATTCCTCGAAGTGTCCGATTGGCGGAAGCCCCTAGCCACGGCAAACCCATACTGACCTATGATCTGCGATCAAAGGGTGCGGAGAGCTACATACAATTAGCGAAGGAGATTCTGGATCGTGACCACGCCACACGACAATCCGCGCAGAGCGCTGGGTAGAGGGCTCGGCGCGTTGCTGCCGACGCGTCCGATTGCGGCTGCCGCTCCGGCACCTGGGACCGAAGAGACCGCTAGCCGAATCGCGATTGAGCTAATCGATCCGAACCCGGTCCAGCCCAGGCGCGTTTTTCAACAAGAGCCGTTGCACCAGCTGGCCGACTCGATCCGGCAGCATGGAATCATCCAGCCACTAGTCGTGCGGAAGAGCGGGGAACGATACCAGCTCGTGGCGGGGGAAAGGAGATGGCGGGCTGCCAAGCTGGCAGGGCTGACGGAAGTTCCCGCCGTCGTCCAGGACATCTCCGATGATCATCTTCTCGAAATTACGCTGATCGAGAACATTCAGCGGGAAGATCTTAATCCAATTGAACTGGCGATCGCGCTCGACCGGATGGCGCATGAACTCAACATAAGTCAGGACGAAATTGGGAAACGTACGGGGAAGGACCGGAGCACCATTTCCAATTCCATCCGGCTGCTGCAGCTACCGCACGATTTACAGCAGCTTGTGGCGGAGCGGCGACTCTCCGCGGGCCATGCAAGGTCCTTACTTGCGCTTACCGATGAGGACATACAACGGAAACTGGCGGAGAAGATCGTTGCGCAAGGACTGTCGGTACGACAGGTGGAGCGGATGACGAAACGGATGACCGAACCACGGGATCCAGACGACGAAGAGGCGACGCTCGATCCGAACGTTAAAGCCGCCATCGCCGATATGGAGCGGGTGCTCGGCACCAAGGTCCGTATTGTTGAGAAAAGCGGCCGGCGCGGCCGGATCGAGATCGACTACTACTCGCCCGAAGACCTGGATCGCATCTACACCACCATCGCCGGCACGGCGGAATAGCGGTCTACTTCAGCAGTTTCAAAATCTCCACCAACTCCCGTCGAATTTCAGGAAGCGGATCGGAAAACAAGATCTGTTGTTCCTGTTTTATCTCTTTATGCGCGTTTCTGGCTTCTTCGTGAAGAAACTGACGCGCTCCGTCGATGGTGAAGCGCTTCTCATACAGGAGATGCTTAATGCGCAGCAGGAGCTCGACGTCTTTGCGGCGGTAGAGGCGGTGGCCGGTACCTGACTTTTTGGGGCTCAGGGAAGGGAACTCGGTTTCCCAGTAGCGCAGGACGTAGGGCTCGACGCCGAGCATAATGCTCACTTCGCCGATGCGGAAAAACAGCTTATCGGGAATCTCGGGGGCATTCGCTGTTGCAACGGCTTCCGACACTACACAGGCCATGCTACGAGATGGTGATGGGAGCGTCAACCACTGTTTAGTAGATCACTGTCGGGAATGTTACGTACAGTCGGAACATGGAAGTCGTTATCATTAAACCTCTATGAACATTCTGGTGATCGGGTCTGGGGGGCGCGAGCATGCCATGGTTTGGAAAATCGGACAGAGTCCGGGGATCCGTGTGTTTGCGGCACCGGGGAATGCGGGGATGGGGGCAGCGTGTGTCGAAGCGAAGGGATCATATTTGGAAGTCGCCGAGGCAGTAAGGGCGGATCTGACGGTAGTGGGGCCGGAGGCGCCGCTGGTGGACGGAGTGGTCGATCAGTTTCGTGCAGCGGGACGCGCGATTGTCGGGCCGACGGCAGAGAATGCGCGCCTGGAGGGGAGCAAGATTTTCGCGAAAGACTTCTTCCGGCTGCATGGGATTCCGACGGCGGATTTTGTGGCGGTGGACGGCGTAGATGACGCGAAGAAGGCCCTGGGGCGGTTCAAGTGTCCGGTGGTCGTGAAAGCAGATGGGCTGGCGGCGGGTAAGGGAGTGGTGATTGCGCAGGATCGTGCGGAGGCGGAGCGGGCGATCGAGGCGCTAGGGCCGCGGATGGTGATCGAGGAATATCTCGAAGGCGAGGAGGTCAGCTTCATCGCGCTGTGCGACGGACGGGACGTGCTGCCGTTTGCGCCCACGCAAGATCACAAGCGCGTCAACGACGGCGACACGGGGCCGAACACCGGCGGCATGGGCGCCTACTGCGATTCGCGAATCCTGACGGAGGCAGAAACGGAGCGGATCCTCGATACGGTGATGCGGCCGGCGGTGGAGGCGACGCGGTTCACGGGATTCCTGTACGCGGGGCTGATCATGACGGCTGATGGACCGAGAGTGCTGGAGTTTAATGTGCGGCTAGGGGATCCGGAGACGCAGCCACTGATGCATCGCATGACGACGGACTTCGTGCCCGTGCTGGAAGCGGCCGCGCGCGGAGAACTGGGGCGATGCAAGCTGGAGTGGCGGCGTGGGGCGTCGGTGTGCGTGGTGATGGCGTCAGGCGGATACCCAGGGAAGTATGCGACGGGCGCACCGATTCGAGGGCTCGCAGACGCCGAGGCAACGGGCGCGACGGTGTTCCATGCGGGAACACGGGCAGGGAATCAGGGAATCGAGACTTCGGGCGGGCGTGTGTTGGGAGTAACGGCCGGGGGTGAGGATCTGCGCAGCGCCATCGCCGAAGCGTACCGGGCGGTGGAGAAAATCGAGTTCGCGGGGATGCATTACCGGAAAGATATCGGCGAGAAAGGTTTAAAACGCTGGCCGCGAATGAACGCGACTGCACGCGAATGACAATATTCCCCTTGCACTTCTACAAGAGGCGTGATAGCTTTCCTTTGTAGAAGCGAAAGGGGAGCATGGACGATCGAATTGATTTACCGCAGGGCACGCTGGACCTGCTGATTCTCAAAACGCTCGCGCTCGAACGCCAGCACGGGTGGGCAATCTCAGAGCGCATCCAACAGATTTCGCGCGACGTGCTGCAGGTGCAGCAGGGATCGCTCTACCCGGCGCTGCACCGGCTGGAGCGGCGGGGATGGATTGCGGCCGAGTGGGGCGTTTCCGACAACAATCGGAAAGCCAAATACTATTCGCTGACGCGCACGGGACGGAAACAACTCGAGAGCGACGAGAACGCGTGGCGGAAGTTGAGCGCGGCGGTGGGGCACGTGCTCGACATGGCGTAGGTGCCGGTCATGTCGGCAAAAAGCCGCAGGTTTCCTCTAAAAACAGGGGCCGCTCTGCGCTACATCTTTCGACGAAAGAGGGTGGAAAGCGAACTCGATGACGAAATGCGCTTTCACATCGAGCAGCAGGTCGAGAAATACTTGCGATCCGGAATGTCGCGAGATAAGGCGGTAAGGCGCGCGCGGATCGAGTTCGGCGGCATCGAAAGCGTCAAGGAGGAATGCAGCGAGGCGCGCGGCATCATGCTAATCGAAACCGTTCTGCAAGACCTGCGGTATGCGTTACGCCTGATGCGGCGATATCCAGGTTTCCGCGATGGCGGTTCTGCTGATCGCTCTCGGAATCGGCGCAAGCACGGCGATGTTCAGCCTGGTGGCGGCAAGTGTTTTACGGCGGTCCGAGTTTTCTGACCGCCTCGTCTACATCTGGCGGTTTGACAAACACGACGGGGAACTGCACACGTATCTTCCTCCCGATGTCGCCGCCGCTGGGCAGGCCAGCAGCCTCAATCACTTCGCCATTTACAAACCCGAGTGGCTCATCATGGACGGGCCGCGGGCCGCGCGGCGAGTGTACGGGTTTTCAATTGGAGCGAACTGGTTTCGGGTGCTCGATGTTGGTCCGGCCGCCGGACGCGCCTTCTCGCCCGAAGAGTTCCGAGCCGGGACCGACGTGGTCATTTTGAGTGATCGGTTCTGGCGGCAGATGTTCGCTGCCGATCCCGGTGTGCTGGGCAGTCGAATCACGTTGCAGGGCCGGCCGTTCACCGTGATCGGCATTCTTCCGAGGACGTTCGACTACGAACAGGCCGAACTGTTCACACCCATGGCATCTCACCTGGCGGCAGACAATCCGGGCGATTACGTGCGCGCCTTCGCCAGCTTGCGGGATGGTGTCAACCTCAACCGTGCACAGAGCGAGATGGACGGCCTTACCGCCGGTTTAGCGCGAACCGATCCTCAAGATTGGCGAGACTGGGAGATTCGCCTGTTGACTCCCGATATGGCCCTCGGCGCTGCATGCGGACCGACCTGCGCGCAGGCGCATCGCGGTATCTGGCTGCTTTTTGGGGCGGTGGGAATGGTGCTGTTGATGGCATGCGCCAATGTGGCGAACCTGCTGCTATGTCCGCTTCGCGCTCGGTAAAGATTCGTCCCTCGAGCAGCGGAATTCGCAATGTATGAAAAAGGTCCGCGCTCGCCGAGACGACGCGCACTTCGGTTCCCCTCGGGTCCGTGGACGGAATCCCTTCTATTTCGATTCCCGCCGAGTCCGCGCCGGTGAGAGGTGGATTGGAGGTCAATGCCGCTTCCACTCCCGGTATCTCCCGGACTTTTTCCAGAATCGTGCGCGGCAAGGCCAGACGCGCGTCCGCGCCTTTGGTGGTGGTGAACGAAACGATGGCGCGCATGTTCTTTGCCGGGCGCAGCGCAGTGGGGAGGCGAATCCGAATCGTCGCTGCGAAAGAGCCAACATGGTTGGAAATCGTGGGAGTGGTAGGAGACGTGAAGCAGAGGAACCTGGAAGAGGATTCACGGCCCGTGTTTTACCAGGCGTACGCGCAAGGACTCGATGGCTCTATTTATGTGATGGCGAGAGCCAGATCCGAGGCCGACTTAAGCCGCGTAACTGTTCTATTGCATGAAGCGGTCCATAAGGATCTATGGGGTGATGCATTGCGCGGTGACGCAGCGAACGCACGAGATCGGTGTCCGCATGGCGCTCGGGGCGCGACCGGCGAACGTGGCGCGACTGGTGATCGGGCAGGGAATGATGCTGGCCGGTGTAGGGCTGGGGGCGGGACTCGTGGGAGCGTGGTGGCTGACGCGGCTGTTATCGACCCTGCTGTTCGGTGTGACCGCGGACGATCCAGTGACTTTCGCGGCGGTGGCGGCAATTCTGATGATGGTCGCGGCGCTGGCGAGCGCGATTCCGGCAATGCGCGCGGCGCGGGTGGATCCACTCGCGGCGTTGCGGTGCGAGTAGGGCGCGAACGGCTTAGGTGAGCCGGTGCGGGGCGCTTTATTCTTCGAAATCATATGCGTGCGCCGGTGATACCTTGTTCATATGTATCGTCGAATGTTTATTATGGGCGCGGGTGGCGCCGCGTGGATGCAGGCTGCGCCGTCCGATCAGGTACGTGCGGGGATCATCGGCCCAGGCGGGCGCGGGCGATTTTTGATGGGGCGGTTCCTGCAGGACCCGGCCGTGCGTTTCACGGCGGTTTGCGACGTGTACGAACCGAACCTCGAGGCCGGTCTGTCGGCGGCCAAGGGCAGCGCGAAAGCGTACCGGCGATACCACGAACTGTTGAGCGATCCGGGCGTCGACATTGTGGTGATCGCGACGCCGGAGCACTGGCACGCGCAAATGGTGCTGGATGCGCTGAAGGCGGGAAAAGACGTTTATGTCGAGAAGCCTTTGTGCCACACGCCGGAGGAGGGTGTGGCGCTGATGAAAGCGGCGCGCGCATCGAAGCAGATTGTGCAGGTGGGGATGCAGCGTCGGAGTTATCCGCTATACATGAAAGCGCGCGACATCCGGGCGGAGGGCACGCTGGGCAATGTGCGGCTGGTACGAACGTGGTGGATCAATAACAGCCTGAAGAAAGGTCCGAACGAAAAGCTGAGCGGCCCGCTCGATTGGGAGCAGTGGCAGGGTCCGGCGCCTCGCCGGCCCATGGACGTGGACCGGTTTCGCAACTGGCGCAACTATCGCGACTACGCCGGAGGCATTGTGGCGGACCAGGGAGCACACATCTACGACGGCATTCATCTGATTCGCGGCGTCGGGTTTCCGTCGGCCGTGAATGCCTCAGCAGGCAAGGTCCACAGCCCCGGGGGCGACACGCCGGAGACGGTGGTGGTGGCCGCGGAATACCCGGACGATTTTCTGGCAGTGTTCACGATCAACTACGCCGGCATGCGTTATCCGACCAGAATCGACCAACTCAATCAGTATGACGGCGATGAGGCGCGCATGGACGTGGGCAGGGAATACCTGGCCGTTTACAAGCAGGCCGAACCGGAGAAGGCGGTGATCACGGACACGGGCAGTTTTGAGAAGGCGAGCGATGATCATGTCCGGAACTTCCTCGACTGCGTGCGGACCCGAAAGGAGCCCAATGCGACGGTCGAGAAGGGCTTTCAGGCCGCACTAGTTATTCAGATGGCGAACCGTTCCATGGACAGCGGGCGGCGCGTCAAATGGAACGCCGAAGCGCAGAAGGTGGAATTTTAGATACAACCTGAGATCCAGACGTATTTACGTTATTTTTCCTTTGTAATCATTTGGTTATGTGATTTATAAAACATTGCGCCCAGCATTTTCCTGGCGAGGAAAAAGATTGGGGTAAAGCCCCCGGTTTTTGGAACGTCGTTAACTTCACAAGTCGTTTGAGCTCTGATGGTTACGGTTTGATTTTTTACGGTAGCCGGATTGCACCCCGTCAGGTCCATTGGAGACGACATGACGCGGTCACGTTCTACTACGCTTCTATTTTTGTTCATGCCGGCGTGTTTGGGCCTGGCCAGAGCCGACCAATTGTTTACAACGCCCGCCGGTTCAACGGTAGGTTCGCCCGCCGAGGCCGTCTCTGCTTCGGCAGATTTCAGTGTGAGCGGCACGAATCTAACGATTACGCTATCCAATACGCTGGCAGGGATTTCAGACGCGGGCCAGCTGCTGACCGACCTTTTCTTCACGCTCAGCAGCAACGGTAGTCCGACACTAAGTTCACAGAGTGCGGACATGGTGATGGTGAATAAGAACAAGAAAACCAAGGTCCAGAGTGTGACCGATCTTGGGATCGGTTCACCGGGCTGGAGTTTCGGAGCGGCGAGCATCAGCGGGCTGAACGGGTTTGAACTTTGCGTTGTGTGTAATGGTGGTCCCAGCCACTCCACAGCGAAAGGCGGAATTCTTGGCCCGGCTTCCAGCGACGGGCTCTATGACAACGCCAACGGGTCCATCGAAGGAAACCCGGGACACAATCCCTTTGTCAACGGCACTGCAACTTTTGTGATTGGCGGGTTGCCGGTTGGAGCGACTATAGATGGCGTGATCTTCTCGTTTTCCACCACGCCCGGAGAAGACGTAGACGGAGTGCCGACCTCGCCCGTACCCGAGCCTGGCTCGGTTCTGTTGCTCGGAGCGGTCTTGCTGGCGATGGGAAGGCTCGGAAGGAAGCTCCGACGTCAATCGCAGGGTTAATTCTCGTTACGCCAAGCGACGTCCTGAGGAACTCACCGACAAGCTAATCCGCGCCGTGGGCGTGACGCGTAACCGTCGGACGAAGGAAACAACTCCCCACTCAGATGGCCGGCGAGTTCGCACCGGCCATACTCAGCAAAGCTCAGGCGGACGACATCGCGGATATGGTGTGGCTGGAAATTTTGACAGCCCTACGTCCCGCATCCCCTCGATGGTCCCTAGTGCAAGTTTCTTGGCAACGAGCTTAGGGCTCATGCAGGAGCCTACAAATTTGTGCAGAACCTGGTGAGCGCGGAAGGAATCGAACCTTCAACCTAGTGATTAAGAGTCACTTGCTCTGCCAATTGAGCTACGCGCCCGATCGCCTGACGACAACAGAAATTTACGGGAGTTGAGTCCGGCTGCGACCAGACTATTGTAGCATCGCGGCGCCGGGTTGCGACACAACCCAGAGCGGAGAGCATGGCCGATAATGGGTGTTCAATTCCGGAGGAATATGGATTGCGTGGACGAGGTATTTGCGCTTTTTGAGCGGCAAGGAAAAGCCGCATACTTCGGCGAAGATGTTTCACAGGAGGAACATGCGCTTCAGGCCGCGCATTTCGCCGCGCTGGATGGCGCGACCGAGACGCTGGTGGTGGCCGCGCTCTTACATGACATCGGCCACCTGATCGACGCCCGCGAAGACGCCGCGGATCACGGAATCGATGCGCGACACGAGGAGGCCGGTTGTGAATGGCTCGAGCGCTATTATCCACCGGCCGTGACGGAGCCGGTGCGATTGCATGTGGCGGCGAAGCGTTACCTGTGCAGTGTGGATGCGGATTACCTGCGAGGGCTGTCCGCGGCTTCGGTGAAAAGCCTGCAGCTTCAGGGCGGCGTTTTTACACGGGAAGAGGCGGCAGAGTTTCTGCGGCTGCCGTTCGGCGAGGATGCCGTTCGTTTGCGGCACTGGGACGACGCGGGTAAAGTTGTGGGTCTGGCAGTGCCTCCGCTCACGGCGTATCGCGATGCTCTGATGCGGCAGTTGAAGCCGGGCGTGTGAACGCCGAAAATAACCAAGTGGCCCATCCCGAAGTTCTTGAAAGGATGCGCGCGGACTGGAACGCTCGCGCCCATGAAGACCTGCGCTACTACGTCGCATTCGGACGGCGAGGCCAGGATGACGAGGAGTTCTTTGCGTCGGCGGCCGATGTGGTGAAGGTTCTCGAGCAGGAACTGGTCCGGCTACCGAAGAATTTGCAGCCGGTGGAACGTCGAGGTTTGGAGATTGGATGCGGGCCTGGCCGCTTGCTGCGTCCGATGAGCCGCAACTTCGGCGAGCTACACGGCGTGGACGTTTCCGACGAGATGATCCGGCTCGCGCAGGAACGTTTCGGCGGGTCGCGCAGCATTCATTTGCGGGTGACGAGCGGCCAGGACCTTTCCCCGCTGGCATCGGATTACTTCGATTTCGTGTATTCCTATGCCGTTTTCCAGCACATACCCAGCCGCGATGTGGTGCTGCAATATTTCAACGAAATCCGGCGCGTGCTCAAGACAGGGGGAATCGCCAGGTTGCAGTTGAACGGACTTCCCGAGGGCAGTCAGACCCCCGATACTTGGGAAGGTGTGCGATTTACGCGGCAGGACGTCGCCGACTATACGCGAGAGCACAACTTTCAGCTTCTGCTGCTGGAGGGTGAAGGCACGCAGTACATGTGGACGACGTGGCGCAAACAGGCGGATAGCTGGCGCGCACGCTTGCAGAACCGAGACGCGCTTTCCAAGGTGCAGCGAATCGCGGATGCGCGCACAGGCGAGCCCGTGGTTCCGAATTCCGGGGCATTTGCCTATGCCTCCTTCCGGCTGGAGCAGCTTTCCGAAGATTGCGATTTGAACGACCTGCGGATCTTATTCGACGGCGTGGCGGGGACGCCCTGCTACATCGGGCCGCCGGAGTGGGACGGCGTGAGCCAAATTAACGTGCTGTTGCCGCCCGGAGTAAGGACCGGAATTGTTCCGGTCCAGCTCTTGTGGCTGGATAAGCCGCTTACGCCTCCCGCCTGGGTACGCGTGATTTCTCGTGGGCCGTCGGTGCCGCGTGTGTGCGGAGTGAGCGATGGGACGAACCTGCTTGCCGGGACACGTATCGAGACCGGAGTGCTCAAGCTGATGATGGAGGATCTTGCAGACGGTGCGGAGGTTACGGCATTCGTGGACGGCAGAGCGCTTCATGACCTGGAACTGTTTTCCACCGACGCACTGACCGGCCGCTTTGAATTCAATTTCCGCTTGCCGGCGGATCTTGCAAAGGGCCCGCATCAGCTTGAGGTACGGCAGGGTACGCGGCGATTTCCACCCATTGCCATCGAGGTCGCGTAGTGTGCGGGCGGTCGCTCTGGCGGTCCTGCTGGCGATAGGGGCGCTGGTTTTGTCGGTCAGGGAACCGCGCGCCGGAACAGCCGAAGATGCGATCCGGCGCGAAGTTCTTGCCGGCGGAATGGTGGAGCTTCCTGCAGGGGTTTCCGAGATCCGAGCAGAAATCGAAATTCCGGCCGGAATTGACGGCCTGGAGATTCGGGGCGCGGCATCGGGAAGCACCTTACGTGCGTCCAATCCATTTCGCGGCCGTGCAGTTTTTCGGTGCGACGGCGCCCGGCGCGTGCGCTTTGCGAATTTTGCAATTGACGGGAACCGGGCGGCTCTGGAGTCACGTAGCGGGCTGCCCGGCTTTAGTACGCCGTTTGCAAAATTCACTAGCGGAAACGGGATACTCGTTGTCGCCGCAGCGGCCGTCGATATTTCTAATATCCAATTTTCCAACATGCCGGGCTTCGCCATTCTCGTCAGCCGATCGCAGAGAGTTGCGATTGACGGCGTACGCGTCGCCGATTCCGGCTCCCGAAGCCCCTCAGGCCCAAACAACGCCACCGGGGGGATTTTGCTGGAAGAAGGGACGCGCAATTTTGTCATCACGCATTGCGATCTGCGCGAGATACGCGGGAATGGCATCTGGACGCACTCGCTGGCCAGTTCGCCGCACAATCGCGACGGACTGATCGGCTCGAATCATTTCGAGCGTATCGGACGCGATGCCGTGCAGGTGGGCCATGGATGGGGCGTCCGCGTTCTGAACAACACCGGCGCTGAAATCGGCTATCCGCTCGACACGGTTGACATGGAGCACGTGGCGACGCCGGTGGCATTAGACACTGCGGGAGACACGGGCGGCTCAGAGTACGCGGGCAACCAGTTCTCTGAAGTGAACGGGAAGTGCATCGACCTTGACGGATTCCACGACGGAAAGGTTCATGGCAACTCGTGCGTCAACCGTTACGGCGCGGAGCATTATCCTTATGGAAACATCGGGGTCGTGTTTAATAACAGCGACGCGGCAATGCGGTCGCAGGGCATCGAATTGGAAGACAACACGCTAAACGGCACTCTGTTCAGCGGCATTTTCGTGATCGGAAATCATCACCTGATTGCGCGTAATCATCTGGCGCGTATCAATTTGGCGCATTGCGATGGGGTTTCGACCAAGTTCGGGTGTGGCTATGCGCCATCGGAGCCCGGGTTGTTGCGCAGCGGGATTTATCTGGCAAATCGCGGCTCGCGTCCAGCGCCGGCGCAGAACAACAGAATCGAAAGCAATGAGATTTCAGGATTCGATATGGCAGCGAACTGCATCAATGCGGCGCGAAGCGTAGCTCTATCGAACAATGCAATCGCGGACAACCGTTGCCAGGATGATCCGGCTCAATGAGCGCGGAAACGCACGCCGGCAAACTTCCGCGCACGCTGGGACTTTTTGATGCAGCGGCGATCATCGTCGGCATCGTGATCGGTGCGGGGATCTTTCTGGTACCGCGCTTGGTAGCGGCGCAGCTGCGGTCGGCTCCGGTCATCCTAGCCGTTTGGATCACGTGCGGTGTGCTCTGCTTTTTCGGCGGCTTGGCGTATGCGGAGATGGGCGCGATGATGCCCGAAACAGGCGGGCACTATGTGTATCTGCGCGAGTGTTATGGTCCGCTAGCTGGCTTTTTGTGCGGATGGACGTTCACTCTGGTTGTGATGTGGGCGGCGATGGCGTGGCTGGCGGTCAGCTTTTCTATCACGCTGGGGTTTTTCATTCCCCTATCCGGGTGGTGGTCCAAGGCGATCTCCGTCCTGATGATTGCAGCCTTTTCCGTGGTGAACTATTACGGCATCCGGTTGAGTGCTGCCGTGCAAGGTGTACTGACAATCCTGAAAGTCGCCGGTTTGGGCATTATTGTGGGCGGCGCGTTCATGCCGGGCGTGCAGCCCGCAACGAACAAGTGGTCGCTATCCACCAGCGGATTCACCTGGGCCGCGCTCGGAGCTGCGATGATTCCCATCGTCCTCAGTTATGACGGGTGGCCTGCGATCAGCCACGTCGCGGGAGAGATTCGCGATCCGCAGCGGAACATTCCTCGCAGCCTCGGTCTGGGCGTCGGGGCCGTGATCGTTATTTACTGTCTGGCCAATCTCGCGTACCTGCGTATCCTCGCGGTGGATCAAATCGCCGCAACCGACCTGGTTGCGGCTGCGGTCGCGCAGCGCTCTCTGGGGAATGCCGGCGCGGCCATTCTGTCGGTAACGATTCTGCTCTCCATCGCGGGCGCGCTGAATGGCTTCATCATGACCGTTCCCCGCCTTTGTTTTGCGATGGCTCGCGACGGCGTGCTGTTCAAAAGCCTGGCTAACATTCATCCGCGGCACCAGACGCTCTCGGTGGGAATCGTGGTTCAGGCGGTCTGGGCATCCATCCTGGTACTGACCGGATCGTTCGAAACCCTGGCGCCTTACGGCATGATTGCCGCCTGGTTTTTCTACGGGCTGACGGTCGCCGGCGTGATCGTACTCCGGCAAAGGTATCCGGATCGCCTGCGCCCGTATCGCATGTGGGGATATCCGCTGACACCAGTTCTGTTTGTCGCCGTGGCAGGCTGGTTTGTGCTGAACACTTGGATCACACAGCCAGGACCCTCCACGATCGCGTTTCTGATCATTGCGAGCGGCGTTCCCGTGTATTACCTCTGGCGCCGCTTCAACCACTGAATCTTTGCGACCGTTCGGGACATCACAAAATCATGTTCCCTGTTTTCTCTTTCGTGTCTGATGAAACCGTTACGCCCCGGCCTGAGGTGGTCCACAACGCCGATTCCGACAGCGAACTGTTGGACGCCTATTCCCGCGCGGTAGTAGGCGCGGCGGAAAGTGTCAGCCCTTCAGTGGTCAACATCGAAACACGGCATCGCGTTCGTGGCCGGGAGGCAGGTGGGAGCGGTTCGGGCTTCATATTTACGCCCGACGGATTCATTCTGACCAACAGCCATGTGGTGCACGGCGCGGTCAGTATCGATGCTACGCTCTCGGATGGCCGTCGATGCCGTGCGGACCTGGTGGGCGATGATCCCGATACCGATCTCGCAGTCGTCCGCATCGATGCACCCAACCTGCCGCCGGCGGCTCTCGGAGACTCAAGCCGGATTCGCCCGGGGCAGCTCGTTATCGCCATCGGTAATCCGCTCGGGTTTCAGTGCACGGTGACATCAGGCGTAGTGAGTGCTCTTGGGCGGTCTCTGCGCGCTCAATCGGGGAGACTGATTGATAATGTGATTCAAACGGACGCCGCCCTCAATCCGGGTAACTCGGGCGGCCCGCTCGTCACATCGAACGCCGAGGTTATCGGCGTGAACACCGCCGTGATTCGTGGCGCGCAGGGCATCTGTTTCGCCACCGCCATCAATACGGCTAAGTTCGTGGCCGCACGGCTTATCAAAGACGGGTTCATCCACCGTGGCTACATTGGTGTAGTTGGACACGATGTGGCACTGCCGAGGCGCCTCGTCCGTTTTCACAATCTTCCCGTGGATACAGGCGTTCACGTAGAAGAGGTACTACCCGGCGGTCCGGCATCGTCTGCCGGTCTCCAGCGGGGCGACGTGATCGTGGGCCTCGCGGGCCGTCAGGTTGCGGGAATCGATCAGTTGCACCGCGCACTGGCCGAGTTGCCCGCGGGAAATCGATGCGAAATCAGCATCATTCGAAATGTGGAAAACCTGCGCCTTCCAATTACTCCGCAACCGCGTGCAACTGATTAAGAACAACGGCTAAGCCGTTTGCTGTTAACTTACTGTTAACCAAAGTTATCGACCAGCTATTAACTTACTTTGGCTACCCAAAGAGATCAGAAAGTTTTCTTGCTAATTGCTTCGTCGAGCGTCACAATTATAGCCAAAGTTAGTTAAGGACTGACCACACCATGTTGACGAATTACGAAGCTTTGCCCGAGGCGAGAACGGTTTTAGTGGTGGACGACGATCTTTCCGTACTCAGCGTAATCAAATGCATGCTCGAATGCGGCGAATACAACGTACTCATAGCTCATAGCGCTGAAAGTGCCATGCGGATGGCCGAACGGGAAGATCTTTCCATCGACTTAATGCTCATGGATGTAGTGATGCCGGAAATGAACGGCCCGGAGTTAGCCGAACGTATCCTTGCGCTGCGTCCACATCTCAAAGTGCTATTCATGTCCGGCTGCACAGAATCCGACGTCGTGCGAGTGAAGATCCTCGACCGAGCTCTTGGCTTCCTGCCCAAGCCGTTCACGTCTGACAGTCTGCTCGAGCGGGTGCAGAAAGTACTCAGCCCGCCGGCGCCGCGCGCGTTCGGTGCTGCCGGCGGCGTTAGCTGGCGCTGAACTGAGCGGTTAAACCGCAGCGATGCGGTTGCGCAAAACGCCGATCCCTTCGATATCGACCTCTACTACGTCGCCCTCATTCATCCGGCTGGTGTGACCGGGAGTTCCGGTATAAATCACATCGCCGGGTGTGAGGGTGGCGTACTGACTGATCCAGCTGACAATGGCGGGTCCGTCGAAGATCAGGTCGGAGGTGTATTGCTTCTGCACCACGTTTCCATTCAGGCGCGTTTGCAGTAGCAGGTTGCCGAAATCCAGGCCGCTCACGATCACCGGACCGAGCGGAGCGAACGTGTCGGCGCCCTTGGCCCGCCACCACTGCAGGTCTTTATCCGGGCCGCCCTGCCAGTCGCGTTCGCTGACATCGTTGCCGCATGTCACGCCGAAAATCGCTGCGCGCGCCTCGTCAACGGAAGCCCGGCTGACGCGTTTGCCGATGACCAGCACCAGCTCACCTTCGTAGTGTACGTTCTTCGCCGATTTTGGAATCACGATTTCACCTTCCGGGTGCTGAAGCGCGGTGATGGGTTTATAGAAAATCTCCGGGCGTTCCGGCATCTTGCGGTCACCCACGTGACTCTTATAATTCAGACCGACTGCAAAAATCTTCGGCGGCTCGCATGGATACAGGAGCCTGACATCCCCTAGCCGCAGCGTCTTGCCGGTGGGTTTATGCTCGCCGAATAACTCCCCATGAATCACGTGAACGGTCTCACCCTCGAGAATTCCGTATGCGCTCGTGGCGTTGTGGCGGTAACGTATGTACTTAGTCACAGTTTTCTTCCCTTGTGCGGCCAGCGCCGCAGCGGCGATCGTTCCAAATAGTTGTCTGCGCGTACTTCGCATAGGTGTTACTCGTAATAATTTAATAACCTAGTCTATCGCGCATGCGCCTGCATGTTTTGTTTAAGGAACTGCACTCCGTCATAGGCGATGGCTTCCGGAGAGGCTGCTAAGTCGCGCCAGATGGAAGCCGCCGCCGAAATCTCACCCATAGCAAATCCAAAACTTTCGATAGTCAGCCACCCGTCATATCCCATGTCGCGCAGAGCCGAGAACACCTCGCTCCAGGCAACATGTCCCGAGCCCGGAGTTCCCCGGTCGTTTTCACAGGTATGAACATGTTTCAAATGGCGGCCAACCTTTCGAAACGCAGCACCAAGTTCCTTCTCTTCAATGTTGGCGTGGAACGTATCGAACAAGACGGCGAAGCGCTCGTGGTTGACTTCATCGCATAAAGCTGCAGCATCCGCCGCCGTATTCAAAAAATAAGTTTCGAAGCGATTCAACGGCTCCAATGCGATGGTCACGCGATTACATTCCAATGCCGGAACCAGCGACTGAAAGCATTCCACCGCCCGCTTCCATTCATCCGCCGTCCGCCGGCGACCGGGCAGATATCCCACCGGGCTGTAAAGTGGACCCGCAAGAATCATGGCGCCCGCATCGGCGGCCAGTTTGATGCAAGTTTCCAAGTACGCACGCGTCTTCTGGCGAACGGCCGCATCATCTGAACCAGCGTGCAAGCCCTGCGGAACCACCGAGCAAGCCGTGCACTCCAGGCCATTCTGTTCCGTGCCGCGGCGCACCTCAGCCGCATGAAAATCCGGCGGCGAGAAAATCGGCACTTCGATCCCGTCAAACCCGCGGCGCTTGATTTCCGGAAGCAGCGGCAGGTGCTCGCCCGTGAAGTTCGCGGTCCAGATCAGCATGTTGACCCCAAACTTCATTTTTTCAGCCCTTTTGCATCGGGATTGCCGGGTCCGAAGTGCTTGAGCATAACAAATTCTTCGGTATCGCTAAGATTTGTAATCACAGGACCATGTTTCGCCGCCGCGGCCGTTACGAAAAATTCGTCACTGGTCATTTGACCGAAACGAATCATCGAGGGGGCTTCTGCCTGTAGATTCCCAATCCGTCCGCGACCTTGGACGATGATTACCCCGTAAGCTGCCGCATCCGTAATGGTAACCGAGCGGGATGGATGAACCGTAAGTTCCTTGGCGGAATAGTAACTTGTTGAGTAACTCACCCATTTTTCGCAATAACCTGCATCAGCCATCTCACTTTCGAGCTTGACGGGCCTCGGGAAAAATTGTCGGTGTTGAGCGAAGCACGGGTCAAGGTTGGCGTCCCAATCCAGCATGTCGACCAGATAATCCAGATCGTCGTGATACTCGGGTAGGACATCTTTCACCAACAGCGATCTCGGTACAGGGCGCCCGTCCACCATAGATTGAAACATCGCCATAACATCCGAGTTGACCTGTGGCTCATAGGTCACTAACGATCCGGGCGCGTGCAGAATGCCGGGGTCGATCTGCCATCCCGTGCCCAGCTTCAGCTTATAGGCGCGCGAGTGGTGAAGTATGCCGTTGTCGCCTTGGTTCCACCGCTCCAGGCACAGACGCACATCAGCTTTCGTGGTTCCGGGCTCCAATCCCATGAAAGTGTACGGAAAATTGTTTTCGGTGGCGTTATATTGCGGTGGGAAGTAATACGATTCGGGCTTGCCATGCCGTCCCACCTTCTGCGCGTCGGCTTCGGACTGGTGCATGTGGTGCGGTATAGGGCCCAGGTTATCGAAGAACTTGCAGAGCACGTTCCAGCCGCCTTGTTCGCGCATCACGTCGCCGCCCAAGAACTCGTCACCTATGGTTTCGATGCCGTCTTTGAGCAGAGCGCGCCGCCCGTTCAAGTCGATGTAGCTCAGTCCTTCGTCCTCAGGTGTGCCCGGACCGTTGTCCGCCTGATTTGTTGAAGCGAACCAGCGCTCATCGATGCCTCCGCGATGCGCGCCGAGAGCGTACAAGTCCCGCGGATCAAGTTTCAGCCGGCCGCCGGGTGTGAGAAACACTCGCGGCACCCAGGTAGGCGCCAGCCGCACCACGCCCTCGCCCGCTGCGAGCGCATCCTTGAACAAAGCTGTATGGGACATTTACTTATTGGCTGTGGGACCGGCGAATGCGTGGTTCACCATGGACCCGCTGGCTTGCAGGTTCGGCTGCAGCTTCAGAAGAATCGGTTCCGCGGCGTAGGAATTCTGCTGATCTCCCGCCCGCGTCTCAATCTCGCCCGCCACCACGATCTTCTGCTCAACCGGTTGGGCGCCCGGCAGCGCACGCACTACAAAGCTACGCCGGTTCTCGGTCTCATTGATCAGGACACCATTCAAGCCGACGTCCGTCACAATCACTCCGGGAGGTAGATTGCGCACTTCCACAGGCACGCGCCCGCCATACTCGTTGTTCCTCGTGATGGCCACTGCTATTGTGGCCGTTCCGCCGGGTTCGAGAGTCACTTCTTTCGTCTCCGCAGTCATTAAGATGTCCGGCCTAGGCATCAGAGAAATGAGTTTCAGCTTGTCCTCTGGACTCGCCCAGCGCTCCTGCCACCCTTTTGCCAGTTGCGCGCGTCCCACGATCTCGAGCGGCACGGCACGATCGAGATGCGCGTCTTCACCGGCGCTGAGCAGCAGCACGGTGCTTTGCTGGCCCGGCGCGATCACAGCCTGGGTCGCATGTAACCCCGCCGGCAGATCCTTCATCGTCACCTCGATGGGTCCGTCGAAATCGTCAAGCCTCTGCGCCGTCACGGTGATGGGGATTCGACCGCCCACGGGGACATTGGGGTTACGTGGGGAAACACTCAGCGTGAAATCAGGCGTTGGGGGCCGCATGGTGAGGCGGTACGTATATTCGGGACCTTTCAGGCGCCGGACATCGCGCAACCGGATGATATACTCTCCGTCCTCCGGTGCCGTGAAGTGGAGCAAAGAATCTTTCTCGTAACCAGGGCCGCCGTCGTCATTGCGGTATTTGAGGTGAACAACGGGTAATCCGTTCGGCGCGAAGGTTTGTCCTGGAGGATAGATTTGCACCTTGTACACCGCTTGGTCCACGGGATGCGCCTCCGAAGTGGTGTCCAGATACGCCAGGCGCTGGCCACCGAAACCCTTGAAGAAAAAGTCGTCATCCGGACCGCGGGGCATTGCCTCCACTTGCACGATCTCTGCGCCGATCATCAAATAATCACCTACCGCCAATCCTGTTTGCGAGAGGATGCGGATGCCACGGTCCGATGAATCGCGGTCCGCCAGCGTGGTCGAAGTTTCCAGCACGCAGCGAACCGTGGCGCGTTCCACGGGAGTGCCCTTGGTATCCAGGATCTCGAGCAGTGAGTCGAGCGGTGAGCCCAACCGGCTCGCATTTACTTCGAAAACTAGTTTCTGTTCTTTGCGCGCGCGAAACCGGAAGTAATTTTCCCCAGCTTCGAGCTTACCGTTCACGGTAACCGGGCCAGTTAATTCCTGGGCTTTTGCCAAAGTCGTGTTTGTTCCGGCAGCGAGAACCTCGGGTTCCCTGCCGAGGGCCAGAGTCACCCGATTGAACGACGCATCCTTAGCTCCTTGCGGCCGGAAAATGACGGCATGCCGGTCTTCTGGCGATGCATCGCCTTTCACCGCAACTTTTGCGTTCAGATTATAGCCGGTCAGGTGAATTTCACGTTCCTTGCCTTCTTCCAAACCTAACGGAAATGCGGCCATGGCCATGGGAAACTGGCCAACCTTGAAGCGATAGAAGTGACGGCCGCTGCCGCCCTCCTGGTAATCGGCTACTCGAATGTAGTAAGTGCCGCCTTTGGCAAACGTGTACGCGAAATCATTGCTATCGCGACCGCCGTCTTCGCCGAACGTCTTCACCAGTGTCTGGGTTGCGTCGTAAATGCCCACCACCGGTTCCAGGCTCGATCCCAATTCCGCGGCGGCATTCTGGAAGACAAGCTGTTCGCCATTCTTCACCGAGATCTTGTAGTAATCTACATCGCCCGGTTTGGAAATCGTGCCAACCAGGATGGCCGGCAGATACGTTTCCACGGCCTCTTCGGGCGTATCGTTCGGCTCCCGATCGGGGCTCTCGCCATAATATGGCTCGACGGCGAATCGTGCCATCGGGCTCGTGCCTAGCGGTGTCTGCAAGCGCATTCCAACTTCGCCAATGGCCGCGTCCGGGCTGATTTCCAGTTCCAGGGTTACCTGGTTGCGGGGTGGCAGCGGCCCAAGATCTACCGTGGATATGGTCCCATTCGATCCCAGCCGTATATCCGGCAGGTCCGGCAGTTCCTTGATGCGCAGGATCCGAGCCTTGATGCCCGGCTCGCTGAAATACACCCCACTGGTCCTGGCCAGATTCAGACCTTCGACATTCATCTCGAGCGTCGCACCGCGTGCAACGCCCAGTGGCGAGATGGAGTTGATGGTCGGAGGAGTCGTGCGATTTCCCGTGGGCCATTCGGTCGCGGTCTGTGCCAAAGCCGTAACCGATACAGCGGTGATAATCAGAATGCGTCTCATACCAACCTCAGTGGCTTGCTCCAAGCGCCTGGTGCACCGGCGCGCTGGCAAGCTTCCGTAAATCGTAAATCTGCAGCGATCCGTCGTAACGCCCGGCGGCCATGGCTTTACCGTCCGGCGAGAATTCCAGCGACAGAACCCAATCCGGCTGATTGGCGAACGTTTTTACTTCCGTCAGATCGCGGACGTCAAAAATCTTGATCATCTTGTCAGCGCCGCTCGAAGCGATCCATTTTCCGTCGGGGGAATAGGCGAGCTTCAGGATGGCGTCTTCATGCGCGATCAAGGAGTTCACCAGCTCGCCACTGCTAGGACCGAGTTCCCAGATGCGAATTGTTTTGTCCAAGCCACCCGCGGCCACGTGTTTTCCGCTCGGGTCAAGCGCAATGGTGTTCAGGCCGTCCTGTGGTTCGCTCAGCGTATAAAGGCGTTCGCCGGTCGCCGCGTCCCAAATCTTCACCGTGCGGTCCGCCGCTCCTGAGATCAGCCGCTTGCCGTCGGGAGTAAATGCCAGCGCATAAACCGCGTCAATGTGATCCTTGAAGGTTCGAATCTCCCGGCCGGTTTCGACGCTCCAGAGCTTGATTAGTTTGTCATAACTGGAGGTCGCGAGGTTTTTGCCGTCAGGCGAAAAGGCAAGAGCGTATATGCAGTCGCTATGCCCTTTGACGGTTCGCAACTCCTTGTGTGAGGCGACGTCCCAGATCCTGGCTTCGCCGGACCGGCCCGGCAGACCGCCGGCCGCCGCCAGCAATGCACCATCCGGAGAAAACGCAACGGCCCGCACCGCTTCAGCGTGGCCCCCCAGTGTGGCCACCGTCTGTTCGGAACTTGGATCGATCAGGCGAACCTCTTTGTAAGTCCCCAGCGCCAGCAGCTTCCCATCCGGCCGGAATGCTAATGCTCCAATTTGCGGCTTCAGGGAGACCGCCGGCTTGATATCGGGAATAGCAGGTGTCATGAGCCGTGCTGCCAGTTCGCGCGCTTCCTCCGCCGAGGGCGGCGCAGCTCCCGCATCGATCCATTTGCGAACGGCTTCGATGTCACCCTCCGCCAATGGCTTGCCTCCAAGCGGCATCGCGGGTGCGGCCTTGCCGGTGATCAAAAGGAAAAGGCGGCTTTGCTCGCTCTTTCCCGGCTCAATCACCCGCCGAACGTCTTCGTACGTCTCCAGGCTCAATTTGCCCATGCGCGCGCTGCTGTTGTGGCAGCCCAGACAGTTGCTGTTCACAATCGGCACGACATCTTTGACGAAGGACTGCGCCCAGGCAGTGCCGGCGAAAATGACTGCAACAATCAGGCGCATCAGTAGTTAAAAAGGAATTCCTTGCTGGTCAGCATGGCCCACATCATGTCTTCGAGAGCCTGACGCCGCGCTTCGCGCTGTACATCGGCCGATCCGCTGCCGGCGCGCACTTTTCGCAGCCCTTCCAGCATGGGCTGCTTCTCTGCTTCGGTTGGGTAGCGGCTGTAAGCCGAAAGAAATAAATGGTCCAGGATCCGCGAATCGGACAGCCCGAGCTTGATGGCCAGCGCGGGGTAAGCTTCCGGCGCCGAAAGCTTCAAATTCAATGTGTCGCCGTTGATCACATGCAGCGCCTGCGCGATGCTTGGCGCGCTCGTGCGCTCGGCGGCGTCGCATAAAATTCTCGGGGGCCGTCCGAAAGATGCGAGAAACTCCGATTTCACCTGCGTATCAGGGAGTTGCAGCGCCCGTGTTCCTGCGGGGTAGTTGCTGAACTGGGTCGGAACGCCGGTGACCTGCGACAGGGCATCCAGCAGCACTTCCGCGGGAAGGCGCTTCACCACGTACTTGGAATAATATTTGTTGTCATTTGAGTTGGTTGCATTGGCTTCGGCGGAGAGCTGATAGGCCGCCGAATTCATAATGGTGGCAACCAGGTGTTTGACACGGAAACCGTGATCGACAAAGTCTTTACACAGCGCGCGGAACAGCTCTTCGTTCGACGCGGGGTTGGTGGCGCGGACATCGTCAACCGGGTCGACGATGCCGCGGCCCATGAAATTACCCCACACGCGGTTCACGATGGCGCGCTGAAAATAGGCGTTCTCTTTGCTCGTCAGCCACTCGGCGAAATGCACGCGCCGGTCCTCGGGGGAGTCGAGCGACATGGGAGTGCCGTCGAGCGGCGTAGGGGGAAGTGGCTTCAACAGGCGGGGGTGATTGATGTCGCCCGAAGCCTTGGCAAACACCACAATATCGCCGCGCTCGTCGCCGTTTTTCTCGCCAACACGGGCAAACAGGTTCGCGAACTGGTAATACTGCTTCTGGGTCCACTTCTCGAGGGGATGGTTGTGGCAGCGCGCGCAAGTTAAGCGCTGCCCGAGAAAGGCCTGCGTGGCATTTTCTGCGATGTCGATCGGATCCTTGTGAATGACGAAGTAGTTGAGCGCGCCGTTTTGCCGGGTATTGCCGGACGAGGTGTAGATCTCGCGCGCGAACTGGTCCCACGGTTTGTCCTGCTTGACGCTATCGCGGATCCAGTCATAGAACGACCACATGGCGCTCGATGCCAGCTTGCGGCTCGAAACCAGCAGCAAATCCGACCACTTGTAGGCCCAATAATCCACAAATTCGTCGCGGTTCAACAGCTTTTCGATCAGTTTCGGGCGTTTGTCGGGTGATTTGTCGGCCAGAAAATCCTCGACCTCCTCTGAGGTCGGCAGGATTCCAGCGGCATCGAGGTATGCCCGGCGAATGAAGGTGGAGTCATCGGCCAAAGCAGAGGGCGCGATGTTCAGTGTCTTGAGTTTTTCGAGAACCAGGTCATCGATGTAGTTATGCCGCGGGAATTTTTCGTAAACGGCCGGGTCAATTTTGTTGGCATATGGCACGCTAACGCGTGAATAGAGGACGCGGCTGGAATACCAGAGCGTGATCGCCGCCTCTCCGCTGCCGTTCATCTTCACGTGGCCCAGGTCATCGACCGAGGCTACACCCTCGTCACTCGAGCTGAACTTGACCCAACGCGTGATATCGCGCATGGTGCCGTCCGAATACTTAGCCCGGACGACAAGCTGCTGTTCGGCGGCGGGTGCAAGACGCACGGCAGCGGGGAGCACTTCAAGCGCCGTCACCTGCGGGTCGTCGTCGCGCGGGCGCGGCATACCTTCGGCAATCCAGCCGGAAAGAATCTTGTATTCCTGGGAATTCGTATCGAAGCGTTTGCCGCCGCCATGGGGCACGGCCATGGTGGGCTTGAGGAGCATCAGGCTGCGCGCCGGCTCTTCGGGATCGATGCGCCGGCCCACAGACTGGCGGGTCAAGGTATCGTAGTCGACATCGGGATCGTAGCCGCGCAACGTCAATTTGAAGCCGTTCTTGCCGGCGAGGGCGCCGTGACACGCGCCCTGGTTGCATCCCACCTTGGTCATCACAGGGATGACGTCGTTGCGAAAGCTCCAGGCGCGCGGGTTCTGCGCGTTTTTCACACGAACAGAAGCAGTCGCGATGCGGCCATCAGCGGTTGCCGTGATGGTTGCGTCGCCGTCGGCAACGGGCCGCACCTCGCCATTACCATCCACGAGGGCGACTTTGGGATTCGAGGAATGCCACGCGGCTTTACGCGTCCAGTCCTCCTGGTGGTCAGCCAAAGAGGCCTGAGCCAGCAGATGCTGACGCGCTTCCGAACCGTTCAAATCAATGGTGGCGGGCAGCACGGCAAGTTGTTGAGCCAGGCAGCACGACGCGGCAAGGATGAGAAGCGCAGTTAATTTTTTCATCCGGGACTCTAGACGAACAGCTCCTTCACCGGCTCGACGCCTCGCTCGACGAGCGGGATCGGGCGGCTTTGCGCGCCGGGCAACTCGAGCTCGAGCGGCACACCGAGAGCCTGGTAAACGGTTGCGGCGACCTGAGCCGGGGTCGTGGGGCGATCCTTGGGGGCGGCGCCAATGTCGTCGGACGCACCCACGGCTTGGCCGCCTTTGATGCCGCCGCCGGCCATGAGGATGGTCCAGCACTGCGGCCAGTGGTCGCGGCCACCCGCGGGATTCACTTTCGGCGTCCGGCCGAATTCGCCCATTCCTACGATCATCGTGCTGTCGAGCAGGCGGCGATCCTGCAAATCCTGCAGGAGTGAGCTGAAACCATGATCGAACATGGGTCCGACGAGATCACGATAGCAACTGATGGGACTGAAGGGCTTGGAACCATGGATGTCCCAGGTGATTTCGTCAAACACGGTCTCGAACATGTTGATGGTGACGAAGCGGACGCCCGCTTCAACCAGACGGCGTGCCAGCAGGCAGCTCTGGCCGAAACGGTTCAGACCATAACGCTGGCGGACCTCTTCGGGTTCCTTGGCGAGTTCAAATGCTTCGCGAGCTTTCTGCGAAGACATAAGGGTGTACGCCTGATGGAAGGTGGCATCGAGCAGGCGGGCATCCTGTGAGGTTTCGAATTTGCTGACGGTGTGATCGATCATCTCGCGCCAGTTACGGCGGCGATCGACGCGCAGGGCCGACAGATAGTCGGGCGGCAGCATGTCCGGGACGCGGAAGTTGGGGTCGGAAGGATCGGCATTCAGAACGAATGGATCAAACGTCTTGCCGAGAAAGCCGGCGGACTGTCCGTGCGGCATGTTGCCGCCGGTATTGCCGATGGGGTGCGGCATGAGCACGTGCGCCGGCACGTCGCCTTTCGGACCCTTGAGCTTGGAGAGCACGCAGCCGATGTGGGGATACTCGATTCCCCCCTGAAACAGGCGGCCGGTCTGCATCATCTGGTGGCCGGTATCATGGACGGCGGCCGCAGTGTGATAAACGCTACGAATGAGCGCGTACTTATCGGCGTGCTTCGCCATCAGCGGGAAATTTTCGGAGATTTCGATGCCGCTGACGTTGGTCTTGATGGGCTTATATGGACCGCGGATTTCGGCGGGCGCGTTGGGCTTCATGTCCCAGGTGTCTAGCTGCGAAGGGCCGCCGACGAGCATCAGCATGATGCAGTTCTTGTCGCTCTTGGAGTTGTCGACCGCGCCCAGCGCCTTCAGGCCAAAGAGTTGATTGAGGCCCAGGCCAAGGCAGGAAAGGGAACCGGCATGGAGGAAATCGCGCCGTCGCAAACCATCACAAAACTCAACGGGCTTGTCGGCGTCCAAACGAAGCATAGACGCTCCTTTTAAGGAGTGAAAACTGTTCAGATTCTATCGAACTCGGCACAAGGGCCGCAAACCGGGTAGTGTCCTGATTGTGACTAGTTCGGGGCCGGGCCCGGAGATTGCTGCCAGGGGAGGGAAGAGGCATAACATTAGTTGCATGGCTGAACCCGAAGCGGAGACGACCAGCGATTTTTACTGCCCGCAATGTGCCAAGCCGGTACGCGAGCCGCTGGTGTGCGGCGACTGCCACGCGCTGATTTGCAGGGATTGCGGCACGCCGTTAGAAACCGTGGATGAGCTGGGAATAGGTTGAGTTGGCTCTTTCGGAAAACGCAAGAAAGATAAGCGTTGGAAGCTACTTCTGCTGCGCTTTCTTATCGGCTATTTGTTTAGCCGCTGCGGTCCAAGGCGGCACGATGCCGTTTTGCCGGCTGTAGGCGATGAGCTGGCCGAGATGTTCGTGCTGGTCGGCGACCAGAAGATAAACCACATCGCCCTCGTTGGCCTGCGGGCCGAACTTCGGCAGGAGTTTGGCGAAATCCGCGTTGGTCATGTGGCTGATCGCATTCCGTGTGAACTCCCAGGATTTGTTCAGTTCGTCCACGATGCCCGTCCGCTCTGTGGTTAACTTTTCCAGGGCCTTTCCGTTGAACCCCGCGGGGCGGTCGGCGCCGACGTTGCCTAGAAATGCATAGCGCTCCGCCGCAATGTGAAGAAAGGTCTCGGCGAAGGACCTGGTGCCGGCTACCGGGCGCCATGTGAACTTATCCGCAGGAAGAGCATTCGCGAGATCGACGAATTTCTTCTGGACGTTCTCCAGGTCGAGGAGCGACTGGGCTTTCATGTCATAACTTGGCGCGGTCTGATCCGTGGCAGCGGGCGCGGCGGCATCCTCGGGAGAGGCTTGCAGCAGCGCCAGGCCTGCCAAAAGCAGCAGAGTCGTTAGTCGTCGGGTCACGTTCGTCCTCCTGCGTGCTGGATCGATCAATACCGCATCAGTTTAAGGAGGACGGAATTTGCTGTCTTGAACGGGAGAAAGGTCCGAGGCCGGGTGAGCCCGGCCCCGAAAACCGCTTCTCGCAGCCGCGGCCCAATGCCGCGCTAGCTCAAACCCACAATGAACTGATGCAAACGGTCGAGGCCGCGGGTCAGTTCATGCAGCGAGGTGGCGTAGGAGATGCGGATGTGGCGATCCGTGCCGAAGGCCTCGCCGGGGACGACGGCGACGTGCGCTTCCGAGAGCAGGCGTTCGGAAAATTGCAATGTGTTCTGGATGCCTTTCTTGCCAAGCGCGCAGCCGATGTTGGGGTAGGCGTAGAACGCTCCCTTGGGCTCAGCGCACTTGACACCGGGGATCTCATTGAGGCGTTTGATCACGAAATCGCGGCGGCGCCGGTATTCGGCGAGCATCACTCCGACGGAATCCTGCGGACCGCGGAGAGCTTCGACTCCGGCTTTCTGGGCAATCGAGGTGGGATTGGACGTCGAATGGCTTTGCAATTTCAGCATGGAGCCGGCGATGGGCTGCGGGACAAGGCCGAAGCCGATGCGCCAGCCGGTCATGGCATAGGTCTTGGAAAGCGTGCCGGCGATGACCACGGTTTCCTTTGCGCCGGGAAGCGATGCAATCGAAAACGGCGAGCCCTGATAGAGGAAGTGACAGTAGCACTCGTCGGTCAGCAGATAAATGCCGCGCCGCGAGGTGAGGTGATAAATCTTCTCGAACTCTTCGCGATCGAGCACCGCGCCGCTGGGATTGGACGGCGAGTTGATCAGGATCATCTTCGTGCGCGCAGTGAGATAAGGCTCGATCATGGACGCGGTGAGCGTGAAGCCGTTTTGCTCGTCGGTCTCAACGAAGACGCACTTGCCGCCCGCATAGTTCACGACGTCTTTGTACGTCACCCAGTAAGGGACGGGAATAATGACTTCGTCGCCCGGATTGACGAGTGCCTGCGTGAGATTGAAAATCACGTGCTTGCCGCCGACACTGATGATGCACTCGGCGGGGGAATATGAGGTTCCGAAGTCATGGGCGTGGCGCTCGCAGACCGCCTGCTTGAGTTCCGCCGTGCCCCCCGCGCCGGTGTACTTCGTAAAATTTTGTTCGATGGCGCGGATGGCGGCCTGCTTAATGTTGTCGGGAGTGGGGAAATCGGGCTCACCGGCGCCGAAATCGACCACGTCGACGCCCTGGGCGCGAAGCTTTTCCGCATCGGCCGCAACTTTCATGGTGGAGGATACGCTGATGAGAGCGATCCGGTCTGCAATTTCAGTTTTCAATTCGAGTGCCATTTTCTCCTAGTCCTTGTGGGCCACGGTGACGGCCGCGTGCAGCCGCTGGCGGAGCCGCGCTTCAACCGCCGGCGGCACCAAACCAGCTACGTTGCCGCCCAAGCGAAAAACCTCTTTCACGATACGCGAGCTGATAAAAGAATGTGCTTCACCGGCCATCAGAAACAGCGTTTCAATTTGAGGCCGCAGTCTACGGTTCATCAGCGCCATCTGCAATTCTTTCTCATAGTCGGAAATGGCGCGGATTCCTCGCAGCAATACCGTTGCGCCACGCGTGGCCGCATAGTCGACGAGCAGCCCTTCGAAATGATCGACCTCCACATTGGGAAACCCCCGCAGCACCTCGCGCAACATCTCCATCCGTTCCTCAACGCTGAAGAGCGGCTCTTTTTCGTCGTTACACAAAATCGAGACGATCAGCCGGTCGAAGAGCTTAGAGCCGCGTTCAATCAGGTCCAGATGCCCGTTGGTGATGGGATCAAACGAGCCGGGATAGATAGCGATGACGGTCGGCGGCTTCGTGGACAATAGAGCCTCTTGGATGAACGGTAAGTTTTGATTTTAGCGGAAAAAAATGGGTCGCACAGGACGCCCGATCGTTCGCGCGCGAGGTTTGACTGTTGCGGTTGCATGACGCTAGGATATGGGTGCGGGGTGGAGCAGTCTGGTAGCTCGTTGGGCTCATAACCCAAAGGTCGGTGGTTCAAATCCACCCCCCGCAACCAACCCTAATCCCTCCGTCACCGTCTAGAATGGTTACAGCCCCTATGCACAAACCAGCCCTGGTATTCCTGATGGCCGCGAGCAGTCTGCTTGCGCAGTATAAGACGGAACCGGCGGGATCTCCGCCCGCGGAACTGGCGCCGGCCGTCGGTCAGGCGCTGCAACAACAGGGAACGAAGGTGCTCTCGGGAACCGGAGCGCTGGTCTGTGAAATATGGTTTGTGGCGAAGATGCCCTCGGGCGGACAACCCGCGGACCAGAACGTGACGCTGGGTACGGTGCCGCAAGGCGCTCTGCTGGGTGCGATCCGCTTTTCGAGTCCGGGGTCCGACCGGCGCGGGCAGCCGATCAAACCGGGTGTGTATACACTGCGCTACGGTTTGATTCCGGTGAACGGCGATCATCAGGGGGCGTCGCCGCAGCGTGATTTTGCGGTGCTCACGCCGGCGGGCGAAGACAAGGATGCCGGCGCGACGCCGAGTTTCGAAGCTCTTATGGGCATGAGCCGGAAAGCTTCGGGTACGCCGCACCCCGCGGTGCTCAGCATCTGGGGAGCGGGAGCGAGCGACCCCATGGGCTTCACCAAACAGGGTGACAGCAACGACTGGGCGTTAACCACGAAGATCGGCGACACAGCGATTTCCATCATCCTGGTCGGCAAGTACGAAGGCTGACCGCGCGTGAACGCCGTTCCTGAACTGTCAACATTTGACCGGCTTGAACAAGCCACCGCTACCGAGGTTCTGCAGTGGGGGCTCGAGAAGTTTGGGAATTCGCTGGCCATCGCCACCGCGTTTCAGGCGGAAGGCATGGTGATCCTGGACATAGCGGCGCGGATTTCCCCGAGCGTCCGGGTTTTCACGCTCGACACCGGACGGCTGCCCAATCAAACGTACGACATGATGGAGATGGTGCGGGCACGCTATGGCGTTACGGTAGAGACGGTTTCACCGGACGCTGCAGAAGTCGAGGCCATGGTGGCACGGCACGGTCCCAATCTGTTTTATGGCACGGTGCCTTTGCGGAATTTGTGCTGCGAGATTCGGAAAGTGCGCCCGCTCGAACGAAAATTAGGCGAGCTGGAAGCCTGGGTAACAGGGCTCCGGCGCGAACAACATGAGTCGCGCTCGGAAGTGCGAAAGGTCGCGGCCTCGCGCGGCAAGGTGAAGATCAGTCCGCTGGCAGACTGGAGCACGGAGCAAGTCCAGGCGTATGTTCGCGAGCACGATGTCCCTATGCATCCGTTGTATGAGGCCGGCTACCGGAGCATCGGATGCGCTCCGTGCACGCGCGCCGTGCAGCCAGGCGAGGACGATCGGGCAGGGCGCTGGTGGTGGGAACTGGATTCCAGCAAAGAGTGCGGCATTCATTTCACGCCTGAGGGGAAAGCTGAGCGCAAACTGGACGTGCTGTTGAGCGAAGTACTCGAGGCCCGGCGCGCTTGACGGACCGCTCTTTTTCGCACAAGGGTTTTACGCTCTGGTTCACCGGACTGTCCGGAGCGGGCAAGAGCACCATATCGGGCATTATCGAGAAGCGGCTGCGTGCAGCGGGCGCAAAAGTAGAAGTGCTCGATGGCGACGTGGTGCGCGAGAATCTTTCGAAAGGCCTCGGCTTCAGTAAAGAAGATCGCGACATCAACATCCGCCGGATCGGTTTTGTTTGCGAGCTACTTTCGCGTAACGGCGTGATTGCGATTGTGGCGGCAATTTCGCCTTACCGGGCGGTTCGCGAGGAGATCCGGGCGCGCATTCACAATTTCATCGAAATCTATGTGGAGTGCCCGCTAGAGGTGGTCTCGGATCGCGACGTGAAAGGCCTATATAAGAAAGCGATGGCCGGGGAGATCCCGCAGTTCACCGGCGTTTCCGATCCTTATGAGCCGCCCCTGAATCCCGAGGTGGTTGTGCATTCGGCCAGCGAGTCTCCCGACGAGAGCGCGGTGCGGGTGTGGACTAAACTGGAAGAACTGGGGCTGATTTCCCTCTGATCGATCTTCACGCACATACTAACGAATCGGACGGCACGTATACACCGGCGGAACTGGTGAACGCGGCCGTGGCAGCACGTTTGGAAGCGCTGGCGGTCACGGACCACGATACGATGGCCGGCTACGATCTGGCGGTGCCGTTCGCGCGCGCGGCAGGGCTGGATCTGGTGTGCGGGATCGAGATTTCTACGCGGTTTCACGGGAGGTCCGTGCATCTGCTCGGTTATTTTGTAAACGAGCCGCCGGCTCCCGCTTTTCGTGACTGGCTGCACGAGCTGCATGAGTCGCGCCGTGACCGGAACCGACGATTGATTGCCCGGCTGCGCTCGCTCGGCGTGGACATCACCCTGGAAGAAGTGGAAGCCAAGGGACGGGCGATGACCGGCCGGCCGCACTTCGCTCGCGTGCTGGTGGAAAAAGGCTACGTGACGACCATCGATCAGGCGTTCGAGGACTACCTGGACGAATCGGCAAAGGGCTATGTAGAGAGGCGCGAAGTTCCCATGGACGAGGGGATCGAGAGAGTCGTCAAGGGCGGCGGGATTCCGTCGCTGGCGCATCCGATTCGCGTGGGGCGGCGCGCGGCGGCGAACGACGGCGATGAACTCGATAAGTGGGTAGCGGAAATGCGCGACATGGGCCTGCGGGCTCTGGAGGCATTTCACAGCGACCATTCACCGCAACTTGTGGAACGGTACGTCGACCTGGCCCGCCGGCTGAATCTCGCGGTAACGGGCGGTTCGGATTTTCACGGAGCCAACAAGCCACGCATCGAGCTTGGGCGCGGCTTTAACGGGAACCTCTGTGTTCCTCGTTCGGTGCTCGACAATTTACGCGTGATGTAGCGCCCGGATGACGACCGGGTGGCCGTTGACCGAGACTTCCGTTCCGGGTTCGGCAAGCTCACGGCGCACGTACGCCAGGCCGGCAACTTTGCCGAGCGCCGGGGAAAACGCGGCCGATGTCATCTTTCCCACATCCTGATCGCCCTGGAACAGGCGCGCGTCGGCTTCGGGCGGTTCGGTGGCCTCGATCTCCACGCCGGCGAGCAGACGATGAACCAGGCCGCGTGATCGCACGCGCTCGACGATTTCCTGCCCGAGATAGCAGCCCTTATTGAAATTCACGGCGTGCGGCTGCTGCGTTTCCCCAGACAGCGTGGTGCTCAGAATGTCCTCACCGTATCGCGGCTGGAAGTGCTCCAGACGCACGACTCGAGCAGCCACGGGTGAAGCTTGGGGAATACCGGCGAATTGTTCGATCAGGTGCGGCTTCTCATCAGCAGGAACGAAGAGACGGAGGCCCGGCGCCCCGGTGGCGCTCACGTTTGCGACCGTGACATGGTTCCACGCCGCATGAGCCCACGCATTCTCCGGTATGGGTAGGCCCAGCCGCTCTGCCGCCGCGAAAGCTTGCGGCCCTTCGAGCGCCAGCGTTGCGAGACGATCGGTCGCGTCTTCCAGCGTGACATCGTCGGCGATGATGTATTTGTCCAGGTGTTGGTAAATCACCTCGCGCGTCTCCGGCTCCACATCCAGCAGGAAATCGTTCTCGCGGCAAAAAAGGTTCATGTCGCTCAGGATGCGGCCCTGAGCGTTGAGGAAAAACGCATAGCAACCTTCGCCGGGTTTCAGATTCTGCACCTGATTGGTCGTCATAGCGTGCAGCAGGCGCGCGCGATCCTCGCCGGTGACGATAATTTCGCCGCGGTTCGAGAGGTCAAGCCAGGCGGCGGACGTGCGGAGAGCGAGGTATCCAGGATCGTTGACGGAAAGCGGGCCGGCCGCCGGGCTCATACTTCCATCTTAGTGAACTGGGATGAGGCCGGGCGTGGCCGGACACTACGGATGGTCGGCATCGACGCCTTGCCCTTTGCGTCGATTGCGCCAATACAGGCAGACAGACAAAAAGAAAGCGAGTCCCGCAAGCACACATCCAACGGCCGTGCCTTCGTCAAAAAGGGGCGAAGTTTGCGCCCGCGTTGTGGTAAAACTCCTCATCACCGTATTTGATGTGCGCAACAATTATTGTGCCGAACCAACCAATGGCGAAAGAGGCGACAACGGATAAGCATCCAATGAACTGGTGACGCTCGTTCCGGTCCATTGGCATGTATTCATGTTATGCAAAGAGCGCGGACGCTGTTCTGCGTGATACAAGAGTACTCATGCTGCGCCGCACATTTCTGCAAACCGCCTCGGCGGCCGCGTTGGGGGCCGCTGCCGGGACCGCGGAGACCGGCGGCATCCGGCTGGGGTTCGACAGTTTCTCGATCCGCGACCTGAGATGGAAGGACATCCGGCTGATCGACTACGCGGCGAGCCTGAAGCTGGACACGGTTCAATTGTCGAGCCTGGACGATTTCGAGAGCCTCGAACCCGCGCATCTGGCGAAAGTGAAAGAACACGCTGAGCGTGTGGGCATCACCATCGATGCGGGCATCTACACGATTTGTGAGCTCTCGACCAGTTGGAATCCGAAAGAAGGCAGTTCGACGGCCTATCTGCGGAAGGGGCTGCACGTTGCGCACGCGTTGGGCGCGCGCGTGATGCGGTGCGCGATGGGCACACGCGAAGACCGTCCGCAGCTTCAACGCTGCATCGACTCCACGGTCAAGGCGCTGCGCTCGGTACGATCGGAGGCTCTCGATTTAGGAATCAAAATCGCGGTCGAGAACCACGCGGGCGACACGCAGGCGCGCGAGATGAAGGGACTGATCGAGGCGGCGGGCAAGGATTTCATCGGATCGTGCCTGGACGCCGGGAATCCGTTTTGGGCCATCGAGGACCCGCTGCTCACACTGGAGATTCTAGGCCCATACGTGGTCACGACGCACATTCGCGATACGGCGGTATTCGAGCATCCGCGCGGCGCCGCCGTGCAATGGGTGGCTCTGGGCGATGGTTCGGTAGATCTTAGACGCTTCATGGACCGCTACAGGCAGTTGTGTCCGAACGCGGCGATGCAGCTCGAAATCATCACGGGGATTCCGCCGGAAATAGTGCCGTATTTCGAGCCGGATTTTTGGAAAGTGTTCCGGAACACGCCCTCAGCGGATTTCGCGGGGTTCCTCCGGCTCGCTAAGAACGGGCACCCGTACACGGGACCGATGGTCATTGCGGGCTGGGGCGAAAAGCCTCCCGTGCTCGAGGCGGCGTTCAAAGAACAGCAGAAGCGGGATCTGGAACGGAGCCTGGATTATGCAAAGAAGACGCTGGGCGCCGGGGTGAGGTGGCGAGCATGAGCGATACGCCCATCAAGCTCGGTTTCGACAGCTACTCGATCCGCGATTTTCACTGGCGCGATATGCAACTGCTCGATTATGCAGCCAGTCTGAAGCTCGATACGATTCAGCTCTCCGGACTTGACGACTACGAAAGCCTGGAGCCGGCCCACCTCGTGAAAGTGAAGGACCATGCGGCGCGCTTGGGCATAGCCATCGACGCGGGCATCGGCTGCATCTGCCCGTTATCGAAAGGCTGGAATGGGAGTCATGGCACGCCCACCGAATATCTGCTCAAAGGCCTTCGCGTGGCGAATGCGTTAGGGGCGCCCTCGATGCGCTGCTACCTGGGAGGTTTCGCCGACCGCCCGAACTTGCAGCAGTGCATGGAGGCAACGGTGCAAGCGCTGCGAAGCGTGCGCACGCAAGCAATGGACCAAGGTGTGCGAATCGCCATCGAAAATCACTCGGGCGACATGCAGGCGCGCGAGACCAAGATGCTGATCGAAGAAGCCGGCAAGGATTTTGTCGGCTCATGCCTCGATAGCGGCAACCCGATGTGGGTAGTGGAGAATCCGCTGGTGACGCTGGAAACCCTGGCGCCCTATGTGGTAACCACGCACATTCGTGACTCGGCCGTGTGCGAACATCCTCGCGGGGCATCGGCGCAGTGGGTGGCGCTGGGCGACGGCTCGGTAGATCTCAAGCATTTCGTCGAACTCTACCGCAAGCTGTGCCCGAACGCTGGCATGCAGCTTGAAATTATCACCGGCCGGACTCCCACCGTGCTGCCGTATCTCGAAGATGAGTTCTGGAAGGTGTTTCCCAACGCCGTGGCCTGGGAGTTTGCGCGCTTTGTGGAACTGGCGAAAAGCGGGCATCCATATATCGGGCCGATGGTGATTGGCGGTCCGGGCGAGCAGTCTGCGGATTTGAAAGCTGCACTACGCGAACAGCAGCGCACCGATCTGGAGCGCAGTTTGGAATATGCGAAGAAGGTGCTGGGTGTGGGTGTGAGGTGGCGGGCGTGAATATGCGCTAAGCCGCCACCGCGCCCGGTCGTTATCGCACCAGTCCCGTTGCCGGATCAAGATACAATTTCCCGGCATCGCCGCCGTCGGAGAGATTGAACATATTCCACAGCGGGCCAGCGATCTGATCGAATGACGAGCCGCCAATGCGCCCGAGACTCCAATTGTCCTCGATGAAGCGCAAGATTGAGGCTTGATCCGTGATGGAGTGGTCCACGAAGTTCTCGCGTGCGAAGGGAGAGATCACGAGCAAGGGCAGGCGTTGTCCGTAGCCGCAGCGGCCGCTGGGTGCGTTGGCTGCCTGCGTTCCGCAGGCGCCGGGACCGCTGAGCGCATCTACATTGGACTTCGAACCGTTGACGATGGGCGGCATCACGTGATCGTACAGTCCGTCGGAATCGTCGTAGGTGATGAACACCGCAGTCGACTCCCAAAAAGGCGAGGATTCGAGTGCATTGATCGTGTTCACCAAGAACGTCTGCTCGTCGAGAGGGTTGGAATACTGTGCGTGGCCATCCTGGTATGCCGGGGCTTTCAGGAAGCTGACGGAGAGCAGGTTTCCAGCGTTCAGTGCAGCGAAGAAATCGCTGATGTCGTACTGGTGGTTCGCCTGGTCAGTTTTGCCGATCATGGCAACCGATGTCGGCGGCAAATGATGCGGATTGGCAGTCGACTGGAAGAACTGAAATGGCTCGTGATTCGGAACGTAGTCGGCCCGCGACGCGGTGCCATCGAATTGGGTGTGTTGAGTAGCACAGGTTGCGGAGCCGGAGCTGACGGAACTCGGCTTGAACCCGCCCGCGAACCAGCCCCAAGTGACGGCGTTCTTGTTGAGCAGGTCGCCTATGTTGGTACCGGTCATGGTGGCACTGGTCGAAGTCGCCGAAACGCAGTCGTCGAGCGCCGGTTGAATATCGCTCACGATGGAGCCATTCTGCACGAGTTTCGCGCCGTTACCGGCATCGTGCACAATGGTGGCGCCGTTGGTCCGTCCCGAGATCAGATTGAGCGCGCCGAGAGTCGATGGGCCGAAGTTGGTACTGAAGAAGTTGTCACTCATTGCGAAGTGCTGCGCGTAGTTCCAGAGAGCCGTCACGGTGTTACCGTCGTAATAGCTCATAACGAGGCCTGCGCCCTTGCCGGCGTCATTGCAACCCTTCGGAGTAGTGCCGAGATTCTCAACGAACTGGTCCATGAGCCCGCCGTTCATGGCTTTCTGTTCGGCGGTGTAGTCGTGGTCCTGATCGCAGATGATGGCTTGAGTCCGGTCAAGGCGAAACGGTGAGATGGCATTCGGATTATTGGTCATGAGCGGGCCGGAAAGACCGTTGACGCTCGGCGTGCCATGGCGCCCTTCGCGGGGCACAAAGACGGGTTCGCCGCCCGGATTCGCAGCGTAGGGATACGTGGCGAAGTAATGATCGAACGAAACGTTTTCCTGGAATATGACCACGACGTGCTCGATCTGCGTCGTGGGCTGGGCCATTGTTTGCGCGGCGGCGGATCGCAACGCTGCGAGGGCGAGCGCGGCCGTGACTACTGGATGAGTCTTCATGATGTGCTTGCGGGAGCCTCCTGGTCTCACTCGTCCGGACTACGAGGCAGGCGCAGATATTCCCAACGGGCACGATTTTGCAAGTGGGCCCCGTTCGGTGGAATGTGTGCTTTTTTACGGACTTGTGCTACGCGCGAATCAGCTTCTCCATCGCGCTCGCGAATAGATCAATTTCGCGCGGCGTGGTGTAGATATTCGGCGTGACGCGAAGACCTTCGAAGTCCTTGTGCACGATGGGCACGACCAGGATGCGGTGCTCTTTCCATAGCTCATCCACCATTGCCGGGGCCTTCTTGCCCTCGACGGAAACCAGCACGACGCCGCAGCTCTGCTGAGGATCGGAACTGGTTCGGATGGTCACGTTTGGAAAGCGGGCCAGGCGCTCTGTCCACAGGGAGCGGAGATATCGCAGCCGCGCGGCTTTGCGTTCCACCCCGATGGACTCGTGAAACGTCAGCGCCTCGGCGATGGCATTGTGATTCGCTGCCGGATGCGTGCCGATTTCTTCGAACTTGCGGATGTTGGCGTTCATGGACGCGGGCGCGGCCATCATGGGCCAGATCTTTTCGATTTTTGATTTGCGCACGTAAAGGAATCTCGTGCCGTGCGGTGCCAGGAGCCATTTGTGCAGGCTGGTGCCGTAGTAGTCGCAATCGAGATCGGCGTGCTGGAAAGGAAACTGCGCGTAGGCGTGAGCGCCATCCACGATGGCTTCAATGCCGCGGGCGCGCGCCATCTGGCAGATTTTCTTCACGGGAAAGATCTGGCCCGTCAGATTCGTGATGTGGCAAAAGTGGATCACTCGGGTGCGCGGCGTGATGGCTAGCTCGAAACGCCGGCAAAGGTCGTCCATCGACGGCGGCGGTGTCGGAAAGGAAATGAGGTTCAGCTTGATTCCATCGCGGCGCTCGCGCTGCTGCCAGGTGGTGATCATGCGCGGATAATCCTGATCGGTGGAGAGCACCTCGTCGCCCGGCTTGAGATCGAGGCCGAGCTGCACGATTTGGAGCGCTTCCGATGCGTTGCGGGTGATAGCGAGCTCTTCGGGGTCGCAGCCGAAGCTTGCGGCCAGCCGTGTGCGGACGTTTTCAATCTCGGGCTCGAGCACCGTCCACATGGTATAGGCGGGGGCCATATTGCTGAATTCGAGCTCGCGGCGCATGGCGTCCTGAACTACTTTGGGCGAGGGACAAACACCGCCATTGTTGAGATTGATAATGTTGCGATCAACGGTGAAGGCCTGCTGGATTTCCCGCCAGAAATCCTCGTCGCGCGCGACGTCATCGGCTCTTCGGCCGTCGATCGACGCAGCAGCGGCGCGGGCCAGTGAAAGAGACTCCGGCTTAAGTGCTGCCAGTCCGGCGGCAGCGCGGAAAAACGTTCGACGACGCATGGCTCCCCCTTCGAGAATGTTCTATGCCGTGGTGCTCTTGCGCCACGATTCTATGGCACGGCGCATCTGTTCGCGATGTTCCAGGTACTTGGGGCTCTCGTATTGGTTGGATTTCTCGCGCGGATCGTCGGCGAGATCGAAGAACTCGTTCGGGCCGTCGCCGTTGTTGCGCAGCACGAGCTTGAAACGCGTATCGCGCGCCATCTCCGTGTTGCGATAGTTTCCAAACACCAGAGAGCGCCAGGGCGACTTTTTCGGCAGCGGCTTGCCCGTAAGCTGCAAATGATAACTCCGGCCGCACAGGTTGCGCCCTTCGGGAACCGGTATTTCCAGCAGACCGCAGACCGTGGGCAGGAAATCGTAAATGCTGACGGCTTCGGGCCGCAGATTCTGCGCCGGCACATGGCCCAGCCATTGCCAGAACATGGGCGTTTGCGTCACCTCGTCATACATGTTGATCGGGTTCGACGAGAGCCCACCTGTCCATAAACCATGCCGCCCAAGCAGGTGGCCGTTTCCGCTGGTGATCACGATGACCGTGTTCTCGCGCAGCCCGCGCTGGCTGAGCTTCGCGAGTAGCACCGGAAGCTGATCGTCGAAGGCAGTAATCCCCGCGGCGGCTTTGCGGAGCGATCCGACAGGGTCGCTGAAGTAATTTTTCCCCCGAAGGAGATTCGCGGCAGCAGGCTCCCAGCCCGTCGTGTCGAACGAAGTCTTTGCGTACATCTCGTAGTACCGCGCCGGATGACCTTCGTAGGGCGGGTGCGGATTGAGATATCGAACCGTTAGGAAAAACGGCTTGTCCGCTTTCTGCTGGTCGAGGAACACTCCGGCTTTGGCCGTAATCAGCTCGGCAAGGTAGCCCTTCTCCGATACCGGCTGCCCGTTCCAGTTCATATGCGGATCTTGATAAGCCGCGGTGCCGTCGATCGTGTACCAGAACTTGTAGCCGTGCTGCGCCGTGCGGTCATTGCCCAAATTCCACTCGCCGGCGAATCCGCACTCATACCCGACGCCAGCCAGAATGTCGGACACCATCACCTCGCTCTGAAACGACGGCGGTACAGCGGCCTGGCCCTGCGGTGGATTCTCGACCGGCTCAGGCGTCAGGAAATCCTGAATGCCGTGCTGCCGCGGCACCCGGCCCGTGAGCAGTGTCGCCAGGCTCGGTGACGATGATCCCGTGCACGCCGAATGATTCTGAAATCGTGCTCCGCCCTCGGCGAACTGGTCAAGATTGGGTGTGCGGATCTCCTTATTCCCGCTCGAGCCGAGCATCCACGACCCGAGCCCGTCTGCCATGATGAGGACGATATTGGGGCGCGGGCCTATCTTCTCCTTACGGGCCAGCGCGGGCAGAGCCAGGCCACCCAGCAGGAAATTCCGGCGTTGAATCGACATAGCTGAAACAGCCATCATCCCACAGGCGAGTCGCTGCTCCCCATTGTTACAGCTTCCGCTTTCGGCCGTTTGGTAAACTCATTAGAGCGTATTTCCCGCCGGGCGGCGTAGCTCAGTTGGTTAGAGCGACGGTCTCATAATCCGTAGGTCGAGCGTTCGAATCGCTCCGCCGCCACCAGTGTCCACTCCTTGTGATCATAATGTGGTTATGCTGAAACAATTCATCGCCACGTTATGCCTTTCTTGCGCCGCCTCGTTTCCGGCTCTGTCCGCTGAATGGAAGCAGCTCTTCGACGGCAAGGACCTGAATGACTGGCAGCATGTCGGACCGGGATCCATGACCCTGGAAAACGGGCTTATTCGAACACACGGCGGTATGGGCTTGCTGTATTGGAAGGGTGGAAAAATCGGCAACTGCGTTTTGCGCGTCGTCTACAAAATGCGCGATCACAACGATAATTCCGGCGTGTTTGTGCGCATTCCGCTGGAACCTCGCGAAGAGTGGATGCCGGTGCACTATGGCTACGAAGTGCAGATCGACAATGAACCAGAGAAGTCCAACGAAGACGAGTATCACATCACGGGCACCCTCTATTCACTGACCAAGCCTCTGGCCAAGCCCTTCAAGCCCGGCCCGGAATGGAACACCATGGAGATCACGCTCGATGGGCCCCACACTGTGGTCACCGTCAACGGGGTTAAGGTCACCGACTACACCGAAGGCCAGCCGGTTCCCGCGCGCAAGTTCGATTTTGAGCCGCAGCGTGGCCGCCGCCCGCTCGAAGGCTACTTCGGCCTGCAGAACCATAGCGATAACGACATCGTATTTTTCAAAGAAGTGGCGATTAAGCAGTTGGGCAAATAGCACCGGCGCGGCTGCGGCGATATAATTCCTATTCAGGAGTATGGAGTCTGAATAGGAGGTTTTTATGCAGTCCAGGCGCGAATTCCTGGGCGGGGCCGCGGCTTTTCTGACTGTTGCGCGGGCCCTTCCTGCCGGCAAAGAACCGTCATCGGGATTGAACTTCCCGGTCATCGACTATCACGTTCATCTCAATCCTGGCCTGTCACTCGATGAAGCCGTAGCCATCTCGAAGCAGCGCGGCGTCAAGTTCGGAATTGCCGAGCATGCGGGCACCAAGGAAAATCACTATCCGTCCATTCTCTCCTCCGACAAAGATATTGACGCTTGGATTGCGCGGCTCGAAGGCAAACCCGTGTTCAAAGGTGTGCAGGCGGAGTGGATCGATTGGACCACATGCTTCTCCAAAGATGCCGTGGCCCTGCTCGATTACGTTCTCTCCGACGCCATGACCATTACCGGCCGTTCCGGTGAGCGCTTGAAAATGTGGCAACCCGATTTCGATCCCGGCGATGCCGAAGATTTCATGAAGCGTTACGTCCAATGGAACGTTGAAGTGATCGAGAAGGAGCCGCTCGACATCTTCTCCCATGCCACTTGGCTGCCCAAGCCGCTCGAGAAGAGTTATGAAACGCTTTGGACGCCGGACCGGATGAGGATCATCATCGATGCGCTCAAGCGCACAGGAACCGCGGTGGAAATCGACTCAGCTTACGAAATACCAAATCTGACGTTTCTGAAAATGGCCAAAGAAGCAAAATTAAAGTTTTCGTTCGGCTCAAACAGTGGCAGCGGCCCGGTGCGTACTCTCGACTTCTGCGTCGAGAGTGCGCACCTGCTTGGCCTAACGGCTGGCGACATGTTCATTCCCGCGCCCCGGGAACGAAAGCCGATCAAACGCCGAAAAATCGCGGCCTAGATCATTTCCAGCGAAACAGTTTCAACGCCGCAAAGAAGCAGATGATCATCCAGCCCGTGATCACGGCAAGTTGCGGGCCGAGCTGCGCCAGATGCACACCCTGCAGCATGCTGGCGCGCAACGCATCGATCACCGCCGTCAGGGGGAGAGCGCGCACAAAAGGCTGCACCACATTGGGGAAACGATCGGCCGAAAAGAATACGCCCGAAAAAATCCACATGGGCAGCATCACCAGGTTCATCAGACCCGAAGCCGCCTCCATCGTTTGTGCTCGCGACGCCACCAGGAGGCCGAGCGTACTGAACGAAACCGCCGCGATGAGGCAGAACAGGGCCAGCTCCCAGATCGACCCGCGTACCGGAACCCCGAACACCAGCACGCCGAACCCGGTGATCGCCGCAATTTCCACATAAAGCATCGAAAGCCGCGAAAGCAGGAAAGAGAGCAGATACTGCCAGCGCGGCATGGGCGAAGCAATCAAGCGCTTGAGTAACTTCTTCCTGCGCGCATCCACGATGGTGAATCCGATACCCCAAATCCCGCTTCCCATCAGGTTGGTCCCAATGAGCCCGGGAAGGAGAAAATCGATGTAGCGGGAGCCCGGTTCGCGGACGTAATCGTCCTTGGCTGCGACGGCGTCTCGCGCTCCGGCGGCGCGTTGCACGGCCCGATCCACCAGCAGCTTTGCGTTTCGACCATCCGGGTTCGTGTCGTCGAAGCGATACGTGACACCGCCATCGGCCGCGGGTATCGCGAGCAATACGATGCGCCCTGCCCGCAATGCCTGCTCTCCCGCAGAACGATCCAGCTCTTCCACCGACAAGCCTTTATCGGAGCGCAGCGCGCCTGCAAGCTGCGGTCCCACGGCGCCGACCTTCATCACGTCCGCCGGTTTGTTGCGGAATGCGACGCCCAGCCCTGCGGCCAAGAGTATGGGAAAGATGAAAACCCAGAACACTGCTTCCGGCTCTCGCCAGAACTCGCGAAAACGTACTAGTGTGAGCTGCACCAGCGAATGCTGCGAGAAACTCCTACTTTCCGCAGCGGGCCGTAATTCTTGCGTTGTTGCCGCACTACTCATCGCGCAAGTGCCTCCCGGTGAGCGACACGAAAACATCTTCGAGCGTGGCGGAATGCGTACGCAGCTCCGTCAACGGAATCTTGCGGCGCGCCAGCTCGTCAAACAACGCCGGAACCGCCCGGTGCAGCAGGGTCACGTGCAACTGGTAACCGCCGTTATCCGAGCGCGCCATGCGCACGCCTTCCAGCTTTTCGAGCGAAGCCAGGTCGAGCGCCGCCGCCCCATCCACGGCAAACTCCACCATGTGATCCGCGCCGATCGATGCGATTAATTCGCGCGGTGCTCCGAGTGCGATGACTTTACCGTGGTCCATCACCGCCACCCGCTCGCACAGCCGCTCCGCTTCATCCATGTAGTGCGTCGTCAGAATGATGGTGCGCCCTTCCTTCTTGAAGCGCTCAATCAGGTCCCAGAGCTGCCTGCGCGCCTGCGGGTCGAGGCCGGTCGTCGGCTCATCGAGAAACAAAAGGTCGGGGTCGCCCACTAAAGCGCATGCCAGGGCCAGCCGCTGCTTCTGCCCGCCCGACAACCCCCCTACGCGCGATTTCAGCTTTTCCTCGAGCTGTACCATCGCAATCACATCGGAAACTGCCGGCCCGCGGCGGTAGAAGCTGCGAAACAGATGCAGCGTCTCCTCCACCGTGAGCTTTTCCGCAAGTTGCGTTTCTTGAAGCTGCACGCCCAGCCTCTGCCTTAATTCCGCGGCGTCGGTTTCCCAGCGCAACCCGAGGAGCTCCACAGTGCCCGCGTCGGCTTTCGTCAGCCCTTCGCAAATCTCGATGGTCGTGGTTTTCCCCGCGCCGTTCGGACCCAGTAAACCAAAACACTCGCCTGGAAAAACTTCCAGGTCCAATCCGTCGACGGCTACGACATCGCTAAAAGCTTTTCGCAGCCCGTGTACGCACACCGGCAGTGTGTTCGGCGCTTGGGGCATAGTTCAGTATGATCTGCACGGCGAGCCATGCGCAATCGCTCAGGATCGAAAGTTCAGTGATCTCCCGAACGCTCACCCGGTTCCCTGAATTCATCATTTATGCTATAGTTTTAGTGCAATATCACCCACCGGCTTCGTCGCCTAACTCTTTTCCATTCTGATAACTAACGATATCGGTCTCCGCGTCGGAGACACTCGACGAGTTCTTAAATCGGCTTGCATTTTTCAATAAATTGGAGGAACCAGATCATATGAGTGAGCCCAATAAAATTCCGCGGCAGTATTTATTTGCCAGCGATTTCGACCAAACCCTGAGCTTTAACGATTCCGGAATGATTCTCGGCGAGATGCTCGGCTCATCTGGGTTTGAAGAGAAAGTCGCGGGCCTTTCCCGTGCGCATTTCGTCCAGCAGGGCGCCGAGCTGGCTTACCTGCTTCTGCACGACCCCGAATTTCGTTGTGTGCGCAAGGAACATCTCATCGAGGTCGGTAAACGCGTGCATCTGAAACAGAACATCCGGATGCTTTCGCAACTGCTCCATGACCTCGACGGGCGCCATTTCGAGTTCTACGTCATCTCGGCCGCTCCGGAAGAAGTGATTCAATCCGCCCTCGAGGGCATCGTGGCCAAAGATCACATCTACGGCACGCGGTTCGCCTACGACCCGGCAAGCGGTGAAATCCAGTCGATCATCCGCGTTCCTGCCGGCTACGGCAAAGTTGCTGTGCTCGAAGAACTCCGCACCACCATGCAGGTGCCTCACGATCGCGTCGTCTACGTCGGGGATGGCAGCTCCGATCTCCACGTCATGTTGCACCTCAACCGCCTTGACGGCCTCACCATCGCCGTCTCTGAAAACAAGTACCTGACGCCCATCGCCCGCCGCACCCTGCTCAGCGACAACGCACTCAGCGTGCTCGTGCCCGTGCTTGAGGAAGTGGCCGATTGGGACGCGCAGAAGATTCGAAAATTCTTCGAAGCCCATGGCTTGGTCTTGCGCGAATGGGACAAGGTGCGTACCGACAGCGTCAGTATTTACGAAATGTCCGAGCCCGGCGAGGTCCGTCGTGTTTGAGTGGATCGGCTGGATCGCCACCGCGGCCTTCGCCAGTTCGTATTTCTTCCGGAAACCCGCCGTCTTGCGCCGCATTCAGGCGCTGGCCGCTGTGCTTTGGATCGGCTACGGGGTCATCATCCACGCCCTGCCCGTTATCGTGGCGAATGTCGTGGTGGCGGCGGTTGCCGTCTTTTCCTCATTCCGCGCGGAACGTCCGGAGCCTGTCTTTGCAGAACGCGATCCGCAGGGCTGAACCTCAACTTCACGCGCGGATGCTAGACTCCCTGCCGCTCCACCGCCGGCACGCCTATGCGCTCCAGCATGGCCGTGAAGCGCGGGTCATCGCGTAGACAATCCCAGATCGGCGACACGCTCAGGTGCGGCAGCCGCGGGTCGCGCTCCTCGAGAGCCTTCGCCAGGTATGCAAAAGCCTGGTCGTGATCGTGGCACAGGTGCGCCCGCGCCAGAACATACGAGGGCACATAGCACGTACGCCGAAATCGCTCCAGCGCCTGCCGTAGCCGATCCGCCTCTGCCCGCGCTCCCGAAACGTTATACGCGTGCGCCAGTAGCGCCAGCGGCACCGGCGAGCTCGGCATCAGCTCCCGCGCCTTTTCGAACATTTCGATCGCTTCGCCGCACCGGTTTTGGTGAAGAAACGACCGCCCCGCACTCAAGTGCGCACGCACGAATCGCGGTTCCATTTCGAGCACACGGTCGTAATATTCCCTCGCCCGCTCATACTGCCGCGCGAAATCGTAAATGGTGCCCAGCGTTGTCGCGATGATCAACGACAGTGGATCCAGATGGTGCGCGCGTTCCAGTTCCGCGATGGCTTCGGGAAGCCGGCCCAGCGTCGCCAGGTAATCGTATCCGTACCAGTGGTGCGCTGTGGGATAACTCGGGTTCAGCTCGAGCGCCCGTAGATAGTGCTGCTCCGACGCCGCCCAGTTCCATTCGTGCAGCCCGCACACCGTGCCCAGCGAAACATGCGCTTCCGCGAGCCGTGCATCGATCTCCAGCGCCCGGCACGCCGCCGCCCGCGCTTTACGCATCGTGCTCTCTGCCGGAGCCGACCCGTATTCGCCCAGCATGATATACGCGTCCGCCATTCCCGCGTATGCCGGCGCATAATTCGGCTCGATCTCGATCGCCTGTTCGTAGAATCCCAGAGCTTTGTAAAAATCTTCTTCCCGGCGCTTGTTCCAGTAAAAACGGCCTTTCAGGTACAAATGATACGCCTGCAGATTTTCCGTGTAACGCGTCACCAGCGATCGTGCCGCTGATCCCGTCAGCTTGATGCGCAGCGCGCCCACAATCGCCGATGAGATCTCGTCTTCGATGGCGAAAATATCGCGCGACGGCCGCTCGTAAGTCTCCGACCACAGGTAATGACCCGTTGCCGTGTCGATCAACTGTGCCGTGATTCGCAGCCGGTCTGCCGTGCGCCGCACGCTGCCTTCCAGCACCGCCCGCACACCCAGCTGTTCCGCGATCCTGCGGATATCGCGCGTCTTTCCCTTGAGCTGTGCCGCCGAGTTCCATGCCACCACCCGCAGCCCTTCCACCTTGGTCAGCGCATTGATCAGTTCTTCCGTTAACCCGTCGCTGAAATATTCGTTCTCCTGCTCGGAGCTCAGATTAGCGAACGGCAGCACCGCGATTGCGCTCTCGGTCGTTGCCGCTGAACCCCCAGATACCTGCGCGGCGTCACGGGTCTGCACCACCGGCGAATAACTCCCCGTCGGGAATTCGATCTGGATCGGGTCCGTGAAGCCTTCGGTCTCGTAATACTTGCGCAGTTTCTCCCGCAGCCGCCGCGCTTCCACGCGCACGATCGGGTCCATGCGGGGATCGTATTTCTCGTTCTTGTCGAAGACTTCAACCCCGATGACGAACTCTTTCAGTTCCTCTCCGCGGCCGGCCAGCATCTCTTCCACAGTGAAACTCAGGAATCGCGCCAGGCGCTCCGAACGCACAAAAGTGCGGCTGGATAGAATTTTCCTGAGCTGCGTCCGAATGGACTCAGCGGAAAGCTGCCCTGTCTGCACTTGATTGGCTCCGGAATTGTTACCTATTAGACTAGCAGCCTCGCATTCCGTCACCAAAGCGCAACCGAAGTTTCGGTTACCGTAAGGAACTCGCAGTAAAGCGCTCCGAAAACACTTTCCGCGTTCCGGGATTTCGCAAAACAACACGGATTCCAGGCGCACTTGTAACACGCTCGCCCCGCCGCCCGCTCGTTACCGTAAGGAACACACCGTTAGCTTACCTGCGGACACCTGTCGCGTCTGAAACCCGAGCGTCAAGCTGAACAAATGTACGGCTTCGTCATCTCCGCGGGCCTGTTTAGTACTGGACATGTGCAACGCTCGCGTCGCCTGCTGCACTTGTTACACGTGTACCGAAGAATTTCTATGGCGCTCTGGTGTCTTGCGCTGCCGGCGGCAGCCATTCCCCCGGCCGACGACTGGCGGGGCTTAATGTCGCAGGCCCATGCCGCTTATGAGCGCGCGGCCTTTGCCGAATCCGAGCGACTGTACTCGGCCGCTCTGAAGATTCAGGAAAGGGTACTCGCGCCCGGCGATCCCGCACTCGCGGTCACACTCACCCACCTCGGCGACCTCAGCCGCCGCGAATGGCGACTCGAAGAAGCCGAACCGCTTTACCTGCGCGCCATTGCCATTGGCGAAAAGGCGCTCGTGCCTGATGATCCTCAACTGGCCGACAGCTTCAACGCGCTGGCTCTCCTCTACAAAACCGAGGCGCGCTACGCCGAAGCCGATGCGCTCTACCGGCGCTCCCTGCAGATTCTGGAAGCGACTCTGGGCCCGTCTCACCCGCGGGTCGCCGTTACCCTTAACAATCTCGGTCAGCTTGCCGCGGCCCAAGGCAAGTATAGAGAAGCACTGGAGTTCTCTAAGCGTGCCGTTTCCATCTGGGAAAAATCAGTCGGTCCTATGAATCCGGATTTCGCTGGAGGCCTCACGAATCTTGCGGCCATCTACGTGGCAGAGCATAAGTACTCGAAAGCGGAAGAGCTCTACCGGCGAGCCCTCGCCATCGATTCCGAAAATTTTGCGCCATCGCACGTAAGGCTGGCTCGTGATTTCAACAATCTCGCCACCCTCGCCCACGCCCGTCACCACGAAGGCGAAGCCGAAGATCTTCTCCAGCAATCCATCGCCATGTATGAGCGCGTTCTCGGCCCCGGCGACCCGGCTCTCATTGATCCCCTGCTTAGCCTCGCTGAGTTGTATGTCGGCCAAAGGCGCTTCCCGGAGGCTGTCCGCTATTTCCGGCGAGCGCTTCCTATTCGGGAAGGTTTGCACACCGCCGAAGATTCCAAACTTGCCGGTCACCTCGAAAGCTACGCCCTTGCGCTGCGAAGCGTCGAGGAGTACGCCGATGCGGAACAGGCCGAAGTGCACGCCACTCGCATCCGCGTCCAAACCGTCATTCGCGCGGCACGGTAGAACGGCGTCTCGACCTATCCACCCGTCTCTTGATGCATTTGTTGTTCATTCACGGGACTAAAAGTTTCCGCCGCTGACAACTCTTATCTTCTCAGCGCCTCCGCGCCTCTGCGGTGGTCCTCTCTTCCCGCTTCTGTTCGAATTCCCAAGCCGACGCAACGATTTCCCGCAACTCCGAATACCGCGGCGTCCACTTCAGCATTTGGCGAAGTTTTGCCGAGTCCGCCACGAGCGCCGCCGGGTCGCCATCTCGTCGCGGTCCCACCACGTAAGGAACCTTCTCCCGCGTCACTTCTTCCACTGCGCGAATCACCGCCCGCACCGAGTATCCGGAGCCGGTTCCCACATTGAAAACGTCCGATGGACCACCGCCCAGCAGCCACTCCAAGGCCACTACGTGAGCTTGCGCCAGGTCCATTACGTGAATGTAATCGCGAATGCAGGTGCCGTCGGGCGTCGCATAGTCGTCGCCAAAAACTGTTACAGGCTTGCGCGTCCGGATAGCCCGAAACAGCAGAGGGATCAGGTGCGTCTCGGGCTCGTGCTCCTCGCCTAAGCCTCCCTCTACGTCGGCGCCGCAGGCATTGAAGTACCGCAGCCGGATGTTCCGTAAACCGTGAATGGCGTCGTACCAGTGCAGCAACTTCTCCACCATCACCTTCGATTCCCCGTACACGCTGACTGGCGCATACGGAGAGTCCTCCGGGATCGGCACCTGCGCCGGCATGCCGTACACCGCTGCCGTTGACGAAAACACCAGTCTTTTGACACCTGCCTGTACCATCGCATTTAGCAAGGACAGCGACCCGCCCGTGTTGTTCGCGAAATACAACCCCGGTTCCTTCATCGATTCGCCTACCGAGATGTACGCCGCGAAATGAATGACTGCGTCATACGGCCGTTCCGCGAAGACACGCCTGAGTTCCGCGCTGTCCGCAAGGTCCGTCTCTCGCAGGCGCGCGGCATCCACATTGTGCCGGTGACCGCGAGAAAGATTGTCCACAACCGTCACGTCGAAGCCCTGTCGCAGAAGCATGTGCGCGGTGTGTGAGCCGATGTACCCCGCGCCGCCTGTTACCAGAATGTTCGCTTTCACCACACCCGATTGTAGACGGTACGATGACAAATGCAGGGGGCTTTATGACACCAGTTCAGCCAACCGCCGGCTTTTTTCAGCATCTGACCCTGGAGCGCGAGGGGCCTGTAGCGCGCGTGACCCTGAACCGGCCCCAGCGCCGCAACGCCCTCTCACTCGATCTGATGCGCGAGCTCATTTGCTGCCTCGACCAGATCGCCGCAGATCGGGATCTGCGTGCCGTCATTCTCGCTGCGGCCGGCAAGGTCTTCTGCTCCGGCCACGATCTTTCTGAGATGACCGGCCGCAATATCAACGAATACCGGACCATCTTTGACGTTTGCACGGACCTCATGCAGCGGATGCAATCCATCCCTCAGCCCGTCATAGCCCAGGTCCAGGGCATCGCCACAGCAGCGGGATGCCAGCTGGTGGCCACCTGCGATCTGGCCGTGGCCTCCGATCAGGCTGCGTTCGCCACACCGGGTGTCAAAATTGGCCTGTTTTGCACGACTCCAATGGTCGCGCTCAGCCGCTCCGTCGGCCGCAAACGAGCCTTCGAAATGCTTGTCTCGGGGGAAATGATCGACGCGAACACCGCCGCCGATTGGGGTCTCGTCAATCGCGTCGTGCCGGCTGATGACCTTGCTTCGGAAACCGGCAAACTTGCCGCGAAGATCGCCGGCGCCAGTCCGCTGGTTATGGCCATCGGGAAACAAGCCTACTACGCCCAGATCGATCTCGACCAGCCCAAAGCCTATGCTTACGCCAAGGAAGTCATGAGCCTGAACGCCCTCGCCGCTGATGCGCAGGAAGGCATATCAGCGTTTCTGGAGAAGCGCTCCCCCTGCTGGACCGGAAGCTAATTTGTAGATCACGGTCGTTTTGGTTCGTGCCACTTCTTTGTATTGCGCGAGCCACGGCCGCAACTCCTCGTAGCGATCCATGGCCAGTGCCGGATTGTACAAACTGAGTCCGTCCATTACGATGGAGGGCCGCGATCGAGCCAGTTCCTCCCGGTTTGCGCTTGTGAACTTCGCTCCTACCGGTGTCGATTGCGAGAGATGGCGGTCCGCCGGTACCCCCGTGAGCGGCTGGCAATCGATGAACCTGCTCGCTGCCGGCAGACCCGTGTAGACAAACAGGTCCGGGCGGAATCCCCAGACAAACAGCGTGTCGCCTGGCTGAGCAATTCCCGCTGCCAGCCGCGCCGCCGCCTGGCTATCTTCGTCCATCGCGATGTCGCGCCACTCCTGCGAGTGCCCGGTTGCCAGGAGCACATAGCGTGGGCCGAACCGGATCAGCGGAATCAGCAAAAGCGCAAGAACGGCCAGCCGGCACTTTTTGTTCATGACCACAATGCCGTGCGCCGCCATAATCACAAGCACCGGCAGCACTTGGAAGAAGTAGCGCGGGAAAAACCTCCAGCCCAGCGTGGCCGCCGCCAGCGAAATCGCTGCCCATACAATGAGCCTCCAATTGCGATTCCAAGCCGCCGCTATGATCAAAACTGCATGAAAACCGGCCCAGTTCGCCGTCCGCACCATCCCATCACGGACTGGGTGCTCGAGAAAGGTGCTGCCGGCATAAAGAAATCCCCATCGCCAGACTTCGTCTATATAAGGGATTAGCGCTCCGGTTGCCGCCATCCACCCTGCGGCGACGGCATTGGTGGCGAGAAACCCCGCTGCCAGCCAGCCAACCGCAGGGAAGCACCAGACTGCGCAGGCGGCCAGGACGAATAGCCCTTTTGTGTTGAAAAGAAAGCAGATTCCTGCCAAAGCTCCGCTCCAAAATGCCCTTCCTCGGTAGGCTAGCCAGACTGCCGCAAGGTGCGGCGCCAGCATCGATAAATCGGCAGCCAGCGGAATTACCGCTGACGGAAAGTCAAAGAGAAGAAAGAACCCAAGCAGCCCCGCGGCCCAGAATCCTTCGCGCTCGCTCCACAAGTCGCGCGCGAAGGCGTATGCCAGCCAGCAGGCCAGGAGCGCAAACAATGCACCGGCGACCCGGTTCGCCCATCCCGGCTTTACACCCCACGCAAGATATTGAGCCGCAAGCAACGGAGGTTTGTCGAACCAGACGTCCCGGTAGATGGTTTTGCCGAATGACATCTGCTTCGCCGCCGCCATCGGGAGGTCTTCTTCAGCCCACAAAATGTTGATATGGCAGAGCCTTGACCCCAGCAGGAGCAAGAATAGGGCGGTAAAGAAGATGCGGGGCACAGTCCTTGACTATAGACCAAACTTGAACCCCTGCCGATCTCGTTCTATAGTGGGCGAAGACAAAGCGAATGTCCGGTCTCCAGGCCCAACTCGCCATGCTCCGCGAAAAAGTGGCTCGCATCGACCGGAAGTACGCTGCGGAACCGAAGCGGGTTGAGCCTTGCCACATCGAGAATGTGGTTTCGGGGCAGGTTGTGGAAACGCCGCTCGGCACGCATTTCGAGACCGAGCGGGTCTACGAGCGCCACCGGCGGCATGGTTCGGTGGGGATCGCGGATCTAACTGATTTACCGGGAGATCTGCTGAATCCACTCTCCGAGGGCGCAATTCCCCAATCCGACCCTACGAAATGGGTTTTTCTCGACACAGAAACCACAGGACTGGCAGGGGGCACCGGCACTTATGCATTTCTGATCGGCTTAGGATGGATCGCCGCCGATGGCTTCCACCTGCGCCAGTATTTCATGCGCGATTACCACGAAGAAGCCTCAATGCTTGCATCACTGAGCGAGCAACTGGCGCGCTTTGAGGTGTTAATTACCTATAACGGAAAGGCTTACGATCAGCCGCTACTGGAAACACGCTACTGCATGGTGCGATCGCGCCCGCCATTTGCACGGCTGGAGCATTTGGATTTGCTGTTCGGGGCGCGGCGGCTGTGGAAATTGCGATTGGAGAGCTGCCGGCTGGTGGAGCTGGAGAATCAGGTACTTGGCGTAGAGCGGCAGGGCGATCTTCCGGGGGAACTGATTCCTTACTACTACTTCGAATACCTGCGACGGCGGGAAGCGTTTCGCTTAGTCCCGATTTTTCATCATAATGCGACCGATATCGTTTCTCTGGCGTGTTTAACGGCCATTGTTCCCGCAGCGTTTGGAGACGGCGCGATGCTGCGGCATGGCGCGGACATGATCGGAGTCGCCCGGTGGCTGGCGGCCGCAGGGAGGAACGACGAAGCGCTGGCGCTTTACCGCAGGGCGGTGGATGCCGGGCTGAAGGATTCCGTGTTGTTTCGTTCGTTGGCCGAAATCGGCGCGCTCGAGAAGCGGCTGGGAAATGACGCGGCTGCTTTCCAGGTCTTCACGGAACTTGCAGAATCAAAGAATCCCTATCAGGGCCATGCCTTCATCGAACTGGCGAAGCACTATGAACATCGGGCGCGGGATTATCGAGTAGCGGTCGACATGACGCAGAAAGCCCGTGCATTGCAAGACTCGCCGGAACTGGCGCACCGCGAGGAGCGGCTGCAACGGCGGCTGCAGGGCAAGCGTTAAGATAGTCCTCATCCCTGGATGAAATTCCTGCTGGCCTTGACGGCGATCCCGCTACTTGCGTCCAACCCCGATGATCAGCAAGTTCGGGAGCTTCTGAAACAGCTGATCGAGATCGATACGACCGCTGCAACGGGCTCAACGGGCAAGGCCGCGGAGGCCATGGCCGCGCGGCTGGTTAACGCCGGTTTCGCGCCGGCGGATGTTCAGGTGCTCGGACCGAGGCCGGAACGGGCCAACCTGGTGGCGCGGTTGCACGGAACAGGCACAAAGCGGCCGGTGCTGCTCATCTCCCATCTGGATGTTGTGGAAGCGCGAAGGGAAGACTGGACCACGGATCCGTTCCAATTCGTCGAGAAGGAGGGTTACTTCTACGGCCGCGGGACGATGGACATCAAGTGCGCCGATGCCATTCTGGTTGCCAACCTGATCCGCTGGAAGAAGGAGAATTACAAGCCGGATCGGGATGTGATCGTGGCCCTGACGGCAAACGAAGAAGGCGGTGAGCTCGAGGAAAATGGAATCTACTGGTTGCTGAAAAATCACCGCGAGTTGATCGATGCCGAGTTTTGCGTCAATCCCGACGGCGGGAATCTGGAGACCAAAAAGAGCCGGAAGCTTCTTAATGAACTGCAATACGCGGAGAAGGGCTTTCTGAGCTTTGCACTGGAGGTGAAGAACAAGGGCGGTCACAGCTCGGTTCCGGAGAAGGAAAACGCTATTTATCGCTTGTCGAAGGGACTGGTCCGTCTGAGCGAATTTGATTTCCCGGCCGTGCTGGACGCCGGAACCAGGGCGTATTTCGAGGCGGTGGGGACACGTCAGGGCGGCAGCGCAGCGGGCGCAATCAACCGTATGCTGGAAACCAACCCGCCGGATCCGGCGGCGCTGGCGCTGGTAGCGAAATCACCGGATTGGAATGCCAAGCTGCGCACAACGTGTGTCGCGACCATGCTGCAGGCCGGGCATGCCGAGAACGCGCTGCCACAATCGGCGAAGGCGACGGTCAATTGCCGGATTTTGCCGACGGAGAAGCCGGAAGACGTGGAAGCGTCGATCCGGCGCGTGATGGGGGATCCTGAGATCCATGTCGCCCCTATGGAGAAGATGGGACTGGTGCAGAGTCCTCCATCGCCGTTGCGCCAGGATGTGACGGAGGCGGCGAGGGTGGTCACGTCCTCTATATGGCCTGGGGTTCGGGTGGTACCGTTCGTGTCAGTGGGCGCCACTGACGGCAAGCACTTACGGCGCGCGGGGATACCGACCTATGGCGTTTCGGGGATTGCGGACGATTATGACAATATCCGGGCACATGGGAAGGACGAGCGCATCGCGGCGACGGCGCTTTACGAGGGACGCGAATTTCTGTACAGACTGGTGACGAGGTTGTCTTCGGGAGAGTAATGGGTCAAAGCCATCGGATTAGCAGACGGAGGCCGGGCATGCCCGGCCCCCACATTTGCGTGGTAGCGGCGGTTCTCTGTTCCACGGTAGGCGCGCAGACGATGTCGATCGAGGAGTATGAGCCGAAATCGACGCTGGTGGTGCCGGAGCATATTGTCAAACGGGCGAAGTACCCGTTTATCGATGTGCACAATCACCAATATGATCTGACGCCGGAGAAAGTAGACAAGCTGGTCGCGGACATGGACGGCATCAATCTGCGGATCATGGTGAACTTAAGCGGCGGCTATGGAGAGAAGCTGAAGCAAAACGTCCATATTCTGAAGGACCGGTACAAAGACCGGTTCGTGGTGTTCGCCAACCTCGATTTTTCGAACATGGACGCGCCCGATTACCCGGAACGAGTGGCGAAGCAGCTCGAGGAGGACGTGCGCAACGGCGCGCAGGGACTGAAGTTCTTCAAGAATTTCGGCATGGACCTGAAGGACACGAAGGGCCAGCGCATTCACGTCGACGATCCCCGGTTCAACCAGGCTTTTGCATTATGCGCGAAGCTGAAGATCCCGGTTCTGATCCACACGGCGGAGCCAAGGCCATTCTTCGAACCAAAAGATCGCTTCAACGAGCGCTGGCTGGAGCTGAAGCAGTTTCCGCAGCGGGCGCGGCCGCCGGATAAGTATCCGAGCTGGGAAACGCTGATTGGCGAACAACATCACCTGTTCGCCATGCATCCGCACACGACGTTTATTAATGCTCACCTGGGCTGGCTGGGCGGGAACCTTGCGGAGTTGGGGCGGCTGATGGACCAGTTGCCGAATATGTATACAGAAATCGGCGCGGTGCTGGCGGAATTGGGCCGCCAACCGCGGTTCGCTCGTGAATGGATGATCCGCCATCAGGACCGCGTGCTGTTCGGCAAAGATGTTTGGGAGCCCACCGAATACTACTGCTACTTCCGCGTGCTCGAGACGGCGGACGAGTATTTCGATTACTACCGCAAGCGCCATGCGTTCTGGAAGATGTACGGGCTGGACCTGCCGGACGAAGTTTTGCAGAAGCTTTACTATAAAAATGCGCTGCGGATTATTCCGGGTTTAAACGCCGCGGGGTTTCCGCAATAGAGCTCATGCACGCAGTCCATTTCGAGAACGTCTCGAAGAGTTATCCCATTTACGAAAAGCCCGGCGACCGGCTGAAGGAACTGCTGACCTTTAACCGGAGGTCGTTTCACCGCAATTTCTGGGCGCTGCACGAGGTGAGCTTCGAGGTGCGGCGCGGCGAGACGTTCTGCGTAGTAGGCGAGAACGGATCGGGCAAGAGCACCTTACTGCAACTGGTGGCGGGGATTCTTCAACCGAGTTCTGGAGCGGTCAAAGTGCAGGGGCGGGTTTCGGCATTGTTGGAACTGGGTGCGGGCTTCAATCCGGAATTCACGGGACGGGACAATGTGTACCTGAACGGATCGATTCTGGGGCTATCGACGAAGGAGATCGACGGGCGGTATAAGGCCATCGAGGAATTCGCCGAGATCGGCGACTTTATCAACCGCCCGGTAAAGACATATTCGAGCGGGATGGTGGTCCGGCTGGCGTTCGCGGTGGCTATCAACGTCGATCCGGAGATTTTGATCGTAGACGAAGCGCTGGCGGTGGGCGACCTGTATTTCCGGCAGCGCTGCATGCGTAAGGTACATGAACTGCGGACGCGGGGAATCACCATACTGTTCGTCTCTCACGCTATGGCGGACGTGAAAGCGCTGGGCGATCGCGCGCTCTGGCTGGATCAGGGACGGGTAGTGGAGCTGGGCCCGACGGACAGCGTAGTGGCGAAGTACCTGGCTGCGATGACGGAGAAGGACTCGGTCTACCTGGCGCATCATCATCCGGCGCCTACAGCTGTGATCCAGGGAAGCACACGAGCACCGGAGATCGTAGATACAATTCCGAACATCGACCATCGCTCGGGCGACAGGCGCGCAGAGATCCTGGGGATCGCGGTGCTGGATACGAACGGGCTGCCGGTGCAGCTTCTGGCGCCTGGAATGGAAATTGTGGTGCGGATCAGCATTCGGGCAAACGAAGGGATCGCAGAGCCCAACGTGGGATTCCTGATGCGGAACCATCTGGGCATGGATTTCTCCGGGACGAACACGCAGCGGGAGGCATACAGGCTGCCGCCAATGATGGCGGGAGATATCTACACGGTGGATTTTCATCTGGAACTTCCGGAGTTTTATCCCAGTGAGTTTTCGTTTTCGCCGGCCGTAGCCGACGGGCCGGTGGAGGGATTTCGGATATGCGACTTCATTGACAACGCGATCGCGCTGCAAATGGCGGCCGGGCAATCGCAGGTTTACGGGTTCGTTCATCTTCCGTGCAGGATCCTGTTGAACGCGCGGCTGCGAACGGGTGAGGAAGAGGCGGCGGTGAAGCGGGGTTAAGCAACCGCAGAGGCGCAGCAGCAGAGAGAAAGCTACAATAGTTCAAACTTGCGCCTCGTCGGACGCCGGCGCTAAATGCGCACAAGGGGCTACCAGCCGGACGCAGGAAGCTGCCCCCAAAACGTTCGGCAGCGAGCCGGGCGTGCCCGGCCCTACAGGGATGACGATTGGCTGAATTCACGGGCGAGCGGGTAGTTCCGGGCGAGGTCGATCCGGATCTGTGGAACGAGCACGCGGCAAGATATGCATTTGCGGCGCGCGCGGCGCACGGACGACGGGTTCTCGATGCGGGCTGTGGAGCGGGCTACGGAGCAGCGGAGCTGTCGCGCGAAGCTAGGGGCGTACTGGGGATCGACGTGGCCGCAGAGGCGATCGAATACGCGCGCGAGCACTACGCGGCGGCCAATCTGCGATTCGAGCGAGCCTCGTGTCTGGAGATTCCGGCAGAGGATGCGGCGTTTGACCTGGTTGTGGCGTTTGAGATTATCGAACATTTAAGCGACTGGCGGGGTTTCCTGCGTGAAGTGCGGCGGGTGCTCGAGCCGGGCGGGCAGTTTCTGGTCTCCACGCCCAACAGACTCTATTATGCGGAAGCGCGAGCGGAGCAGGGTCCGAATCCGTTCCACGCGCACGAGTTCGAGTTTGACGAATTTCGCGAAGAGCTGGCGGCAGTATTTCCCAAAGTGACGTTGTATTTGGAAAACCACGCCGCGGCGATCGTCTTCGCTCCGGCAGGCGCGGGCGGCGGCATGGAAGCGCGCATTGAGGAAGGCGGCGGGAGCGCGGCGGAGGCGAATTTTTATCTCGGCGTGTGCAGCGTGACCGGCGATGCGACCCTGGCGCCGTTCACGTATGTGCCGCGGGCGGCGAACATGCTGCGGGAGCGCGAGCGTCATATCCAGACGCTGGAGTTGGAAGTGCGGCGGCGGATCGCGCGGGTGGTCGAGCTGCAGGAAGAACTGACGCGCGAGCAGGCGCTGGCGCAGAGGCGCATCACGGATTTGGAAGGCGAGCTGCACGCTTCCGAAGCCGCTGCCGGCCGTCTGGCTAAAGAGCTGGATGGCAAGGTGGCGGAACTGAGCGATTGCGTCGGCCACCTGCACGAGGCCGAGGCGACGGTGGACGAGCGGACACAATGGGCGCGCCGCAACGAAGCCGAGGCCAACGATCTGCGCGGTCAGCTGCAGGCGCTGTGGAGCACGCGTTGGGCGCGGCTTGGGGGCAAGCTGGGGCTGTTGCCCAAGATCGAACCGGGTAAATGAGGTTCCTCGCGCGCCTTGTCCGGCAAATCCCCTGGTTGATTCTGTCGCCGCTGATGCTGGTGGTGAGTGTTGTGGCCCTCGCCCTGGAGGATCTCGCGTGGAAGATTTTCGGCAGGCGGCGGAAACCGGAGAATTCCAGACCGGCGACTACGGGGGCGAGCGTAGTGATTCCGAACTGGAACGGACGTGACCTGCTGGAGAAATATCTGCCATCGGTGATCACGGCCCTCGAAGGGAATGCCGAAAACGAGATCATCGTGGTAGATAACGGGTCGTCAGACGGGAGCGCGGAGTTTGTTGGCGAGCGGTTCCCTTCCGTGAAGCTCATGCCCCTGGAGCGGAACCTGGGCTTCGGGGGCGGATCGAACGCCGGGGTGCGCGCGGCGCTCAATGACATCGTCGTGCTCCTTAATAGCGATATGCGGGTGGAGCGGGACTTCTTAGGGCCGCTGCTGAGCGGATTTTCGGACGAGAGCGTTTTCGCGGTTTCGTGCCAGATCTTATTTACTGATCCGGCGAAGCGTCGTGAAGAGACGGGGCTGACGCAAGGTTGGTGGGCGGAAGGCGGGCTGCGGGTGCGGCATCACCTGGACGATGAGATTCGCGAATTATACCCGTGCTTTTACGGCGGCGGCGGATCGTGCGCATTCGACCGGCGGAAATTTCTGGAACTGGGCGGCTTCGATCCGCTACTCGAGCCGTTTTACCTGGAGGACACGGATCTCGGATATCAGGCATGGAAGCGCGGCTGGAAAGTGCTGTATCAGCCGCGAAGCATTGTGTATCACGAACACCGGGGAACGATCGGAAAGCGGTTTACGCAAGAACAGATTCAAGCTGTACTGCATAAGAATTTCATTCTGTTCGCGTGGAAGAATATTCACGAATGGCGACGGCTGGGGTCGCATTTTTTTTTCACGTTTGCAGGTGCACTGGCCAGCATAGTGTTCGGTGATTCCCCACGGCGTGCGAGCATAAGCGGCTTGGGACGAGCCTTTGCGCAGCTTTCCGGAGCCATGCGGACGCGCTGGCGGGCTCGGTCGCTGGCAATGGTGAGCGACACGGAAGCGTTCCGGCGACCTTTAGGCGGATATTTTCGGGACCGGTTCGCGGCCATGGAGCCGGACCCGGAGCGGCTACAGGTACTTTTCGTTTCGCCGTACCCCATCTGTCCCCCGATCCATGGGGGCGGGGTCTTTATGTACGGGACCCTGGAAGCGCTGGGAAAGCTGGCGGAGGTGCATGTAATCGCGTTTCTGGAATCCGCGGATCAACGGGAGGCGCATGATGTCCTGCGCGGGTTCTGCGCATCGCTGGAGCTGCCGGTGCGGCCGCCGCGGCTGCCTGATACGAGCGCCGACTTCGCGCCGCATGCCGTCCGTGAATTCGCGGATGCGGATCTGGAATGGCTGATCCACCGGCAGATGTATCTTCGTAATATTGACGTTTTGCAACTCGAGTACACACCGCTCATGCAATACGGCGGCAGGTTCGAGCGGCTGGCGAGTGTGGTGTTTGAGCATGACGTGTACTTTCAGTCGATCGCGCGCGGTCTGGCACACGGAAACGGAACATCGAAATCGAAAGCAGCGTTCGAATATCTGCGGGCGCTGCATTACGAGCTGGCGCGGCTGCCGGAGTTCGACAGTGTGCAAGTGTGCACGCGGGAGAATCGTGAATACCTTTCGTCTTATTTGCCGCGGATTGCGGATCGCGTTCAAGACGGGCTGCGGGCGGGCGTGGACGTGCAGCGGTTCCCGTTCAGAACGTCAGGACGCGAGCCGGGAACGATGCTGTTCCTCGGCAGTTTTCGCCACCTACCAAATCTGACCGCGATCGAATGGTTCATGGAACGGGTACTGCCAAAAATTCTGAACAGCAACAGCGGAGCGCGGCTGGTCGTGGTGGGCTCGGATCCGCCGCCGCGAGATTTGTTCGAGAAGGCAGGGACCGCGGTGGAACTGGTCGGGTTTGTGGAGGATATCCGGAGCGAGCTGGCGCGGAGAGCTGTGTTTGTGTGCCCGATTCTGAGCGGTTCCGGGGTGCGGGTGAAGCTGCTGGAGGCGTTCGCCAGCGGCATTCCCGTGGTATCCACGCGCATAGGAGCGGAAGGATTGGCCCGGGAGGATGGAGAATTGTGCGCACTGGCTGACCGGCCCGAGGAATTCGCTGCGAAGGTCCTGGACATTTTGAGGTGCCCGGATCGCGCAGCCGGCATGGCGACACGGGCGCGCGCGGAAGTGGAAGCTAATTGGGACATGCCAGTGCTGACGAGGCGGCTCGAGGAGAGCTACCGCGCAGTGCTACGCGGAAAGCGGAAAACTACTTGCCCGCCAAATCCTGCTTAAGCTGGTGGACAACCCGTTTAGCCGAACCGTCGAGACTGTGGGGGTTGGAGGCGACGGGTTTCTCGTATACAGACCAGAGAACGACGCGGGAGCGGGAATCCACCACGAACAGCGTGCCTTTGCCCTTGCCGAAAGTAGATGCATGGGGCGGCTCGGGATCGCGAAAGGTTTTAGGCGAGGCGGGTTTCTCTTTCGTATCGGACTCATCTTTGTCGGAGGCCGATTTGTCGGATTGCACAGTTTCCGCGGGTTTGGGTTCTTCCGGTTTGGGTGTGGGGTGCAGTTTCTCGAGCTGCTGCTGGAGCGAATCACCCAAGCCGTCGGTAAAAATGGCATCGGCGCGGGCGGGATCGGAGGTCACTTCGCAGAGATGCTCGCGGGCGATGTGGCTGGCAATATACTGGTCGAGCCCATGGCGCATGGGCATAACGTATATGGTGCGTACCTCCGAGCCGCCGATTTCGACGGCGCGCGCCAGCAGGGGAAGTAATAAAAAAACGGTCCAGCGCATAGCAGTCACCATGATAGCAACGCCGTTTCGTCGATATGCCGGGTGACGTGTCAATTATTGTGCCGGTATGGAACGGGCGCGCATTGGTAGAGCGGCTGATGGGCTCGATTCGTGCCCAGACGTGTCCGGTGGCTAAGGTTCTCGTTGTCGACAACGGTTCCGAGGACGGTGCGCCGGAGGCGGCCGAGGCACTGGGCGCACAAGTCATTCGCATGGGAAGGAATGCAGGGTTCAGCCGCGCCGTCAACCGGGGGATTGCCGAGTGCGGCACTGCGTGGACGGCAGTAGTGAACAGCGATGTAGAACTGGCGCCAGCGTGGCTGGAAATGCTGATAGCGGCGGGCAACGATCCAGAAGTATGGTTCGCCACCGGAAAGATCCTGAACGCGGCAGACCATGGATTGATTGATGGAACCTACGACGCGCTTTCCCGGGGCGGGTGCGCCTGGCGAGTGGGGAACGGACGCGCGGACGGCGCAGAGTTCTCGAAGGCTGCCAGTATCCAGTTCGCTTCCGGAACCGCGACTATATTTCGCACGCAACTATTCCAGCGCGTGGGGTTGTTCGATGAGACTTTCGAATCGTACCTGGAGGACGTGGAATTTGGTTTACGGTGCGCGTGTTTTGGCTACGCCGGCCGCTATGTGCCTGAGGCGGTTGCCTACCACGTGGGCAGCGCGACTTTGGGGCAGTGGCACCCCGAGACAGTGTGCCGGATTGCGCGCAACCAGGTATTTTTGGTAGCGAAATATTACCCTGCACGCTTCCTTTTGGTGCTTTGGTGGCCAGTACTGGTCGGCCAGGCGCTCTGGGGCTTCACGGCCATGCGTCACGGCGCGATGGGCGCCTTTCTGCGAGGCAAGCTGCAAGGGCTGCGGGGATTTTCGGCATACCGGCGGGTCCTCAGGCCGGGGAAAGTGAACGCCCAAAAATTGTTTCGGATTGTCGCTCAATCGGAACAGGAAATTGCGCGGGTTCAACGGGCCGCTGGATCGGACTGGTACTGGCGTGTTTATTTCGCCCTTACCCCGTTGGGCCGAACCGAAGCATGAGCGACGTTGCGATCATCGTAGTCACGTTTAATTCGCAGGCGGAGATTGGGCCATGCCTCGAAGCCGCGCGGGCAACGGGTGCCGATACGCTTGTCGTCGACAACGCATCGGAAGACGGGACGCGGCAAGAGGTGGAGCGGCATGGTGTTCGAATGATCGCAAATTCCCGTAACCTCGGTTTTGCGGCCGCCGTCAACCAAGGGGTACGCGCCCTGTCCGCGCCTTTATTGCTCCTTCTGAACCCGGACGCGAGGATTGAAAACAGTATCGAGCCGCTGCGCCGGGCCTGTCTGGCTCCTCAGACAGCCGCGGCAGGCGGCATGCTGGTGGACGAGCAGGGGGAGCCGCAGAGGGGCTTCATGGTGCGGAGATTTCCTACGCCAGCAGCTCTAAGTTTCGAGGCATTGGGACTGAACCGGCTATGGCCGCGGAATCCGGTAAATTGGCATTACCGTTGCCTTGATTTGGACGCTCGGACCGCTGGTGAAGTGGAGCAACCAGCGGGCGCATTTCTGATGTTCCGGCGAGACGTATGGGAAAAGGCCGGCGGTTTCGACGAGAGGTTTTATCCGCTGTGGTTCGAGGACGTGGACTTCTTGCGGCGGGCGAAAGACCTTGGGTATGCGACGCGATATGTGCCGGAGAGCGTGGCGAAACACACAGGTGGGCACTCCATCCAGAAGATTTTACTGGAGTTCCGGCAATTTTACTGGTATGGTAATCTGTTTAAATACGCGTCCAAGCATTTCTCTCCGGGCGGACGCAGGTTGGTTTGCCTGGCCGTTATCTTCGGCTCCGTGTTGAGGAGCGTGCTGGACTCAGCGCGCCACAGAAGTCTGAAGCCCATAGCAGTTTACGGCAGCATTGTCAGGCTGGCCGGCCGTCAGTTACTTGCAAGGCCGGCGGCTTAAAGTTGGGGTGTCCCGAGCTCATGCGGAGAATTTTTTCAGGTTCAAGTTCATGTCCTATAGAGACTTGGTATCGGTCACATTAGTAACCTACAACAGCGGCAGATTCATCAAGCGGTGCCTGGAATCGGTGCTCGAGCAACGGTACCGGTTCAAGGAAATCATCATTATTGACAACTGCTCCACCGATGGCACGGCGGATATTCTGGAGCAGTTTGAAGATCGATGCCAGATTGTCTACAACGAAGAGAACATCGGCTTCGCGGCGGCGCAGAACCAGGCGATCGGCATCTCGAGCGGTGAGTGGGTCCTGACGCTGAACCCGGACGTTTTGCTGCTGCCGGATTTCATCCAGGTCCTGGTGGATGCCGGGCAGATGCACCACAAGGTCGGCACGGTCTGCGGCAAGCTGCTGACCATGACGGCGGCCTTCGACATTCCCGCCAAGCCGGTGGTGGATTCAACCGGCATCTATTTCACGCCAATGCTGCGTCACCTCGACCGGGGCAGCCAGGAAGTGGACAACGGGCATTATCTGAACTACGAATACGTTTTCGGCGCGACGGCCGCTGCTGCGCTCTACCGGCGAGAGATGATCGAGGATATCCAAATCGGCGGCGAATTCTTCGATTCGGATTTCTTTGTTTATCGCGAGGACGCCGACGTGGCCTGGCGGGCGCAACTGCTGGGCTGGCGATGTTTGTACGTTCCCTATGCCCGCGGGTATCATGTGCGCAATGTTCTTCCGGGCAAGCGGCGCGCGCTGCCGCCTGAAATCAACATGCACTCGGTGAAAAACCGTTTCATGCTGCGCATCAAGAACATTTCAGGGGATCTCTACTGGCGCAACTGGCTTTCGATTTCCCTCCGCGATGCCATGGTGGTGGCGTGCTGCCTCATGTGGGAGCACAGTTCGCTGAAGGCGTTCTGGTACCTGGCGAAAAATTGGAAACGGATCATGGCAAAACGCCGGGAGATCCAGCGGCGCCAGAGAGTGGACAACGAATACATGGCGAGCTGGTTCAACTATGCTCCCGTCAGCAAGCCCGCGCCGCGGGAAAGCGTCGGCGTTCTGTCCCGTTCGCAGGCATTTCGCAGCTAAATTCCCGGCCTGTGCTGTAATGGGATTCCATGCGGATCGCCATTCTGGGCACCAGAGGCATCCCTGCGCACTACGGCGGCTTTGAAACCTTTGCGGAAGAGCTCTCGACGCGGCTGGCGCTGGTGGGGAATACAGTTTCGGTTTATTGCCGCGAGCGCCCGGCCGAATCTCCCTGGCGCGGCGTCGAACTGCGGTATCTGCCCACCATTCGTCACAAGTATTTCGATACTCTAGCGCACACGTTTCTTTCCACCCTGCATCTCATGTTTTACCGCGCAGACGTGGCGCTGTACTGCAACGCCGCAAATGCCATTTTCACCCCGCTGGCGCGCATGGCGGGTATGCCCGTGGCGCTGAACGTCGACGGTATCGAGCGGAAGCGCAAAAAATGGAACCGGCTGGCGAAGGGGTGGTATTTGATCTCGGAACGAATGGCAACGCTGTTTTCCACTGCCGTAGTGACCGATGCGGAGACCATCGAGCGCTACTATCTGGAGCGCTACGGCAAGCAAACGTCGTTCATCCCGTACGGCGCCGAGACCGGCAAAGTAGAGAGTACGGAGGTCCTTCGCGAGCTGAACCTGGAGCCTGGGCGCTATTTTCTTTACGTCAGCCGAATGGAGCCGGAGAATCACCCGCTCGAGGTCCGGCAGGCGTTTGAACGGGTCAGCACGGGCATGAAGCTGGTGCTGGTGGGCGATGCACCCTACGCAGCGGATTATATTCGACGCGTCCGCGATACGAAAGATCCGCGCATCGTGATTCCTGGAGCCATCTACGGAAAGGGTTACCGCGAGTTGGGATCTCATTGTTTCGCATACATCCACGCCACGACGGTGGGTGGGACGCACCCCGCGCTGATTGAGGCGATGGGACGCGGAGCGCTGGTGCTCTTTCGTGACACAGAAGAAAATGCCGAGGTGGCGGGGGGAACGGGAATTGCGTTTGGAGCAAATGACCTGGCAGAAAAAATTGAACACGTTCTGCGCATGAGCCATGACGAGCGCGACGCGCTACGCCAGGCGGCGGCGGACCGCGTACGCGACCGCTATTCGTGGGATGCCGTGACCGCGCAGTATGAGGATCTGTTCCGCCGCATTGCCCCGAAGCGTGCCGACAATTAAAGAAAATGCCTGAGCATGCCTTCCGCTCCTACGTGTTAATTTCGCGTGAGCAGCTAGTGCGTAATTATCGGAGCGTGCGCGCCGCCGCCGGATCGGATAAAGGTGTCATCGCGGTGGTCAAAGCTAACGCTTACGGGCATGGGGCAATAGAAATCGCACGGGTGTTGGTCGCGGAAGGCGTCGAATGGCTCGCGGTGAGCTCGGTGAATGAGGGCGTTGCCCTTCGCCGCGCGGGCATTGAGAGACCCATACTCGTGATGGCTGGATTTCTTCCCCACGAATGGGCGGCGATGGTGGACGCGGGGCTCACACCGGCGGTTCATTCGCTCGAAGGGCTACGCGTCCTGGAGGAACTGGCGCGCGCGGCAGACCGGAATTTCAACTATCATCTGAAAATCGATAGCGGAATGTACCGCCTGGGTACGCGGGGGAGCGCGGCGGACATCATCGCCGCTTTACAAAAAACAAGGCATGCCCGGCTCGATGGGCTAATGACCCATTTCGCGTCACCGGCGGATTACACATCGCGGCAGACGGACGAGCAGATTGCATACTTCGGCGGCGTGATCGACGAGTTGCGCGCCGCGGGATTCGCGCCTCCGCATATTCACATGTCCAGCACGAACGCGCTCGCCTACCGGAGAAGCGCCGGCTGGTTGACCATGGTGCGGCCGGGGCACGCGCTCTACGGCTATGTATCACCGGCACGCGGCGATGCGCCGAAGCCTGCATTGGATGTGAAGCCGATCCTGACGTGGAAAGCGAAGATTCTGGTGGTTAAGGACATTCCAGCGGGTGCACGCGTGGGGTATGGCGGCTCTTACCGGGCGCCGGAGGCCATGCGCATAGCGGTGCTGGCCGCCGGCTACGCAGACGGTGTGCCACACCGGCTATCGGGTCGCGGAAAGGTGATTGCGCGGGGTATGCTGGTTCCCATTCTGGGGAGCGTATCAATGGATCTAACCACGATCGATGTGAGCCAGGTGCAGCCGATTGCGCCTGGCGATGAAGTAACGCTATTAGGGCGTGAAGGCAATGCCGCATTAGATGCGCAGCAGATTGCCCGTGTTGCGGGAACCATTTCCTATGCCATCCTGTGCGGGATCGGTGACAGGGTACAGCGGGTCTACGTGTAACCATGGGCCGCCTGAATCTGATTGCCGTTTGCGCGGTCGTGCTACTTGTCAACGTCCCCGTGCTTGGCCAGCATAATGCGGCGGAACGCGCGGAATGGAACAAGCCCATAGAGCCGTTCCGCATTATCGGCAACATATATTACGTGGGTGTCGCGGGCGTCAGTTCATTTCTGATCGCGACGCCGAAAGGGCACGTCTTAATCGACGGCGGGCTAGCCGAAAGCGTACCGATCATCGAAAAGAATATCGCCACGCTCGGTTTTCGCATTCGAGACGTTAAATACCTCCTGAACAGTCATGCGCACTACGATCATTGCGGGGGGCTGGCGGCTCTGAAGCGGGCTTCAGGCGCTCAAATGCTGGCGAGCCGTGCGGATGCCGAGACTCTGGAATCGGGGCGGCACAAAAACTACTCGATTCCTGATTCTCTATTTCCTCCAGTGAAAGTGGACCGCCGCATTACGGATGGAGAAGAAGTAGAAATCGGCGGTGTGAAGCTGACGGCGCTGCTCACACCTGGCCATACCAAAGGCTGCACCACCTGGACCGCGGCGGCGCACGAGACGGGCAAAACGTACCGCGTCGTATTCTATTGCAGCACTACGGCCCCCGGCTATCCGCTGGTGAGTAACTCACGGTATCCGGAGATCGCGTCCGATTACGAGCGAACCTTTAGCGTGCTGCGGGCGCTTCCGTGCGATGTCTTCCTCGCGCCGCACGGCTCATTCTTTCATTTGATGGAAAAGCGCGAAGCGATGAGCAGGGGCGGATCCAATCCGTTTATCGATCCGGGCGAGATGCGGCTATGGGTCGAGCAATCGGAGCAGGAGTTTCAGCAGGAACTGGCAGCGCAGCAAGAAGCCAAGAATCGTAGATAGGTGGGTGCCTGACGGGCCGCTAAGCGTGGGTAACCACTACAGGTTCTGGGTGCGTTGCGGTTCGCGTCACGGGAAGGCGCACAAAGAATCGTGCTCCCCGGCCCGGTTCGGATTCCACCCACATGTCACCGCCGTGATCAAGCACGGTCTGGCGCGACAGAGCGAGTCCAAGGCCGAGGCCATTCTTCTTGCCGGAACTGACGAAGGGTTGAAAGAGGTGATCGCGAATCTCGGGCGAGATGCCCGGGCCGGTGTCGGCGACCTCGATGGTAACCGCGTCCGGTGAAGCGCATGCACTGATGCGAACCGCGCCCCCGGCCGGCATCGCTTCAATCGCGTTATCAACCAGGTTTACAAAGACGCGCTCGACGCGAGCCCGCTCAAGCGGGAGTTCGATAGAACTCGAAACATCCACGGTGACACGGACTCCCTGCGCCTCTGCTGCCGGAGCCAGCGAATCACAGGCGGCCGAGGCCACTTCACTCAGACGGCACATTTCGGCGCCTTCGGTCTTCCCGCGGCCGACGTTCACCAGGTCCTGAAGCAGTTCCTGAATACGACGCGAAGCCCGGTAAATATTGCCGGCGAGGCGTTTGAGCTGGGGCGGAGCAATCTCGGAATCCACCATGATCTCGGCGCCTCCGTATATGGCGGCGAGGGGGTTGCGCAGATCATGCACGATGGAGCTGGAGAGGCGTCCGATGGTGGAGATGCGTTCCTGACGAATCAATTCCTGGCGCGCCGTTTGAATGGATGCGCACATGCCGTTGAATGTTTCGGCAAGGCGGCCCAGTTCATCCTGGCTGTCCACCGGAACCCGATACGCGTAGTTCTGGCGCGCGACTTCGGTGGCCGCACGGTCTAGCGTTTCCACCGGCTGCATGATTCTCCGCGCAAGAAGATAAGTGAGGCCGAGGCCGGCGAGAACGGCAAACAACCCGAGTAACACGATGTTGCGCCGCAGAACTGCGAGCTGTTCGCGGGCATTCTCGAACGACCGGAAAATCCAGAGCTCCCCGATGGGGCGGCCCTCAATGTCGGTAAGGGGCGCTTCGAGCGGTGCGAACTCACTGACGCCATCACTCACGCGACTGAGTTTCTGGCCCGTTCCGCGGGCGGCAACCACACGCGCCAGGACTCCGGTGGCTCGCGGATTCAGGGTCGAGGCAATGACCTTTCCTCCGGCAAGGAACAGGAATTCGCTGCCTCCGGTCGACTCTTTCAAGCTCTGTGCCACCAGGTGATCCACCTGATAACCGGCAACCAGGACATCCAGCAAGACCCAAAGCCCGCCTCCGGATTGCACGTAGACCGGCGTGACGGCCACCTGGTAGAGGTTGCCCTCCTTGAGCATGAATCCGTTGGCCTGCTGCTCCTTCAGCGTGGAGCCGGAAGTTCGCGGCGTGAACTTTTGCGCGGCGTCGGGAACCACGTCGAGCGCGCGCCAGGCCGGCGAATCCGGCGCATTGCTAACCGACGCGATGAGGCGGCCCCTCGGGTCTGTTACCAAAAGCCAGGCATTTTCCGAGGCCGATGACCACAGTTCGCTGGCCGAATCCTTGATCGTAGCCGGATCACCAGTTCCGAAAACCCGCCGAACGTCCGACATCCGGCTCAACAAAAGACTGGCGGACGCCAGCCGGTCGGCGCGCGACTGCCACAACGAACGGTATGCGTGGAAACTGGCCTGCACCTCCTGATCCAGGCTGCGCGTTGTGGTATCGAGAGCATCGTTCTCGGCAAGCCAGCCGGTCACGGAAAATAAAAGCGTGATGGCCACCGAAGTCGAAAGCAGGATTTTCCATAACAGCGAGAGCCGGGCAAAGCGATGGCCCGTCATTTGGATGCCCCCGGGTAGGCGGGCCGGTCAATCTCGGGCGGGTATGCCTTATCGTACTTGTTGAGATGGGGGGACGCCAGATAGCCGCTCTCTGAAATTGTGAGGGGCGGCAGCTCGAGGCGTGCGGTTTCCACCGAAATCCGGTGAACGAATTTATCCAGCGTTTCCGGAGATGCGCGTTCGTGGAAAACATGAAAATCGTAATCACCTTCCGGGACGTTATCGATTTCGTAAGCGCCGTTTTTGTCGGAGACGGCGAAGTAGGGAGTGGGCAGAACGGCGATCACTGCGCTCATCTGCGGGTGAATGTTACAGAAGACCCGCACGATTCCCGCGCTGCGAAACGGAACAGTGCGGCTGGAGCCGGGCTTATACAAGCCGACGTCGAAAATCTGCCCGTTAAAATTGGAAAACGCGTTGTGAAAGATGGGGTCCTCGTTAGGAAAGCGGACGCTGTTGCCGACCTCGACGGCGAGCACATGCGGGATGAAAGTTTTGTTCTTTTGGTGCATGACTGCTGGCGGGGCCGCGGGAGCCGATACGGCCGTACGGCCCGAAGGCTCCAGCCAAACCACCACGCCCGAGTAGTCCTTGTGCCGCCGGACCATGGGGTCGCGCGATTCCACCAGTGCCACCGATCCGCGCACCATAGCCGGCGTAGCCGTTTCCGGCCGTGAGCCCAGCAGCAGTGCGCTAAAAAAGATACGCGACGCCCAGGTCATAGTGGTTGTTCAACGGATGGCTGGCACCGAAGAAGTTGGTATGTTGCTGTTCACTCTCGAGGCTGAGAATGACGTTGGGCGCGATGCGGTACATCACGTTACCGCCGAAGGTCTGATTTTTGGCCACGTCGCCCATGCCGAGATCAATGCCTCGATTCTGCTGCTCGCCGCCAAATAGATTGAAAGTCAGGCGCGGAGTTGCCGGAATGCTAAACTGCACCCAGCCGCCGTCGGCATGCACCGGAATCACATTGTAAGACCCCACGACGGTATAACCCATTCCGGCACCACCGAGACCCGTGACATCCTGTCCGCGGAAAAAGGAACCGGAAAACTCCAGTTTACGCCATGGGTTCACGAACCAATCCACCGTATACGCGCGGGAAGGCACAGTCTGGCCCGCGACATGCGTCGTGCTGGCGGCGAACCCGGAGCCGATCTCGATACGGCGCGTGTCGTCGAAGCGGTGAGCAACCGCCACGCGGGCTTGTAGCGAAGGCCGGGCGGCCTGGATCCCGCCATAAGCCGGAGCAGCTTCCCCATACTGCTCGCGCGTCTCGAACAAACTGGCTTGTGCGCGCAAGGTAGTGCGGTCGTCGAGATGAAGCCGCTGCTCGAAACGGACCTGAGGCTGCCACACCCAAAGGTTGCCCGAATCCGATAACGGGGCAATCCACACGCTGGCTAGAGAGTTGGGTTCTCGAGGTGAAATCAACGGCTTGTCCTGCCCAACCATAACGCTGGTATCCGCCCAATTGAACTCGATGCCGCCGGTTCGAATGCGGAAAGCGGTGCCATAGGGATCAATCGTGGCGCCGTAAAAATCCATACTGAGGAACCCGTGAACCTTGCCGCCGGCAAAGATCTCCGGGCCCTGGTAGTCGAGGCCGATCACGGATTGCCGTAAAGTGGCGCCGCCGGTCAACGGGCTTCCAGGCTGTACGAGCAGAGGGACCCCGGCAAAGCCGGCATGCGTATTGATAGAGGAGTTGAATAGCGCCATTCCGGTAATGCGAATGGGGAAATGCTGGGATGATTCCACTTTGGTCTGGGCCATTTCCTCTACGCGGTGCTCGTCGACATCCATGCGTTCGGCCAGATCCGGTGGGCGGGATTTTCCGGCTTCCGCAGCGGGTAACTCGCCGGGAGCGGAGGCATGCGATGCAGCCAATTCGTTGCGAAGAGCGGCAACCTGGTCTGCCAGCTCCCGGTTCTGCTGCTCCAGGCGATCCAGGCGCTCCAGAATCCGGCGCATGCTGCCGGCATCGTCAGACGCCGCCACTTGGGAACACACGGCGCATGGGAGAAAGCAGAGGAATACGGAGGTGGCCCTTAGCCATCTAAGGAGAAAAGGGTGACGAGTTTGCATCGAGTAGCTGCTCCACTTTCTGCCGCACCTGGGCGGGAGAATAAGGCTTGCCGAAGTACGCATCCGCTCCCAACCGATGAATGCGGTCGGGGGTGCGCGGGTCGCTGTCGCCACTGACCACGATGATCGGCAGGTGTGCCGTACGGCTGTCGGAGCGAATGCGCTCGATCAGCTCGAAGCCATCCATCGAGGGCAGGTTGAGGTCCGTTACCAGAGCCGAAATTCCGCTGCCTGCCGCTGTCAGCAGTTCGAGCGCCTGCCGCGCGGTCGGGGCGACATGGACTTGGATGTGGGGAATGCCAAGCAATGCAAACTCGAGCGTCGTGGCACAAGACTCCGCATCCTCGACGATCAGGACGGTACGGAGGCGGGGACTCTCTGGTGGCACGACCCCTCCATTTTGCCTGATACCCGCGGCCGCCGTTGCCGCCCGTTGTTAAAAAAATGTTAAAGCTGCGTGCCGCAGGTTGCCGATCACCTGCTAAGGTGCGCGTTATCAGGCTGATCGTGACTGTCATGGCACGAACCGGTAACCCACCCCGTGCACCGTGAGAAAATGGCGCGGCACATTGGGGTCAGGTTCGAGCTTTTGACGCAGCTTCACGACATGCGCATCCACGGTCCGGGTGTTTGGGAACGATTGATAACCCCAAACCGAATTGAGGATCATGTCCCGGGTCAGCGGGCGGTCGGGATTTTGCAAAAAATATGTCAGCAGATTGTACTCGGCCGGGGTAAGCTTCAGTTCTTCGCCGTGCCGGGTAACGGCGCGGCGATCGAGATCGATCTCGGAATCCGCGAAGTGAAAGATCTTGCGCGCATCGGGAGAGGTTCGGCGCAGCAGAGCACGGATGCGCGCTAGCAACTCGCGCGTGCCGAAGGGTTTGACTACATAATCGTCAGCGCCGATCTCCAGCAGGATGACCTTATCGACTTCATCTCCCACCGCGCTCAGTACGATGATGGGAGTTTGCATGTGCGCCCCGCGCAATTGCTTGCAAATATCGACGCCGCTCATTCCCGGCAGGCGGAGGTCGACCAACAACAAATCCGGTTTCAGCAGGAGCGCTTTTTCGAACCCTTCGCGACCGTCCGCAACCAGGATGGGACGAAAACCTTCCTGCTCGAGCAGCACACCGATGGTGTCGCGCAGGCTCTCGTCGTCGTCAATCACCAGAACGGTTTGCATGTGGTTTGAGGGCTGGCGCCACCCGTGAACTGCCGCGGCGGAACCGTCCCGGCCCCGCTCGCCGACCTCCCAGGTTCTTCTAAAACGATTGTAACGAAACGGCGGAGGCAGAGCGTGTTACAAGTCTGCCAGTCCAGCTAGCGGTTGAACCAGCGTTTGCGCAGGGAACGCACGCTATCGGAGACACGATCGAAAAAGGAACGGGAGGCGGGCGGCGGCTCGCTGTTATCGCTATTCGCCCCCGCGACCAGCGTACCGCGCGTTTCGGGTGTTCTTTCGATGGCAGGTGCTTCGCAGGGCTTCTCACCCGCTGCCCGAACCGTATACCCAACCAGCGAATAGACGCGGCGCGCGCGCGTGCCGTCAGCCTTTTCCAGGCAGACAGAAAACCCGGGCGCTTCGGCCAGCGTGGGAAAAAAACCTTTTACGCGGCGCTGAATATACGCAGTTTCGTAACGGTGGTGCCGCGAGCTCCACGCGAAAACGCGGTAGCTGTCGAAATCGTAAGGAAGCAGGGATCGCTCGATGGTTGTCCAGAGCCATATTTTCTTCACCTGGTCGCCATCGCGTACCTCGCCGAGAGGAAAGTAAGAGGTGATGCGGCGCCCCTCCGCATATTGCGCAACCTCGTCCGGTATAGCCATGAACAGGCGCCGCGTCAGTACCCAACCGCTTTCGCCGGCGGCCGTGCGAACGAGAGACCAATCATCAACGGGCTCGGGTTCCGGCTCTTTCTCCTCGTCACGGGGCAAATCCGTCTTCGACAAATCGAGCCAGCCGGCTGGAGGCGGCGGCGCCGGCGGCGCGGGAGGAGGTGGGATCTTGGGCTCTTTCGCCGCTTTCTTTAGCGGTTCCGGTTTCGGCGGGCGTGTGACCAGTGGTTTGCGAGGGGGAGCTTTACGGGGCGCGAGCTCATGGCCGATGACATCAAACTTTTCGCCGGGCTTCACCTGAACAAAGCTGGGTGAATAGCGAGATGGTTCGGTGTGAATGTTCATGGCGTCGTAGGTGGTCGCCGCCCCCTGCGAGGGCAAAGAGCGAGCCTGCACGTTGAAACGCTTCAGGCGCGCCACTTCGTCCGGGGTGAGCAGCAGGTGCTCGTCGGTCCAGCCTTCCTGCCCCTTCACCGTTCGCACGCGGACGAATCGGCGACGCACTTGGATAATGTCCAGCTTCTCGCCGTGCAGCGCCGTGGTGACCACGCTGGATCGCGGATTGATCTCCTGCCGTAGCGGCAGCTTGGAGGGTCCCGCAAACGCCACCCCAATCGGGTTTGCGCGCTCCGGCCGCGAGTCGCAGCCGGCCAGGAGCAACGTAAGGCCTATGATGGTGGCAGGGATACAGCGCATCCGGCGAGAGACAAAACCCCACACACATTTTATCGCTTGCCGGCGAAACGCCTCCTATGCGCTGGGGCGGGGGCGAATGAGCGTGGCGTCTCGCAGCTTTTCCAGCTGGCGGCGTGCGATGTTCGCCCAAGTACCCGTATTATCGAGCTTCAGGTAGCTCTTCCAGTGCCGGACGGCTTTGAGAAAATCGCCGCGCCGTTCCGAGAGCAGAGCCAGATTGAAGTGCGCATCCGCATAATTCGGGTTCAACTGGAGAGCGACCGCATAATGTTCCCCGGCACGAGTCAGATCACCTTGTTCGTCGTAGAGGTTGCCCAGATTGTAATGCGCCAGCGGGTAGTTCGCGTCCACCTCGACGGCCCTCAAATATTGTTGCTCGGCATCTTCATACCTGCGCTGGCGGTAATAAATGGTCCCCAGGTTCACCAAAGCCCCGGCCGCTCCGGGATTTAGCTCTACCGCTTTCCGGTACGCTTCGATAGCCTTTTCAACAGGAGCCCCCGTCTCCTCAAGGGCCAGCCCGTGTTGGAAATAGTTCTCCGCCTGCCGCTCGGCATTGGCCTGTTGCCCGGCCGGCTTTGGCCCGAATGCGCGAAGGCTTCCCAGCTCCGCGGCATCGAAATTGAACAGCATTTGTCCCGTCAGGGCTTCCATCTTTTGGCCCGCGATCTGCACTGCGATCGTACGCCCGTCCGAAAAAATTTTTAATTCCGAGAGCGGTTGCTCGACATGGGACAACTTCTTCTTTAGAGCGGTCAGGGCCCGTCCGATTTTTCTGGGCGGCACGCGGTTCTCACGTAATTTCTGCAGTGTCTTGAGCGCAATCAGGTCCGAAAACGAAAAGCGCGCCTCTTCGCGAATCAGCCCGTGCCGCTCCCAGCTACGCAGCTGCTGTTCGGAAACGCCCAGCATGCGGCGCACATCCTGGCGGGTATACTCGTTTTTGGCCGCGGAAGCGAGCACGCGAAAATTTTAGCATGCGTGAGAATCGAAGGCGAAGAAAAATCGGATAACGTCGTTGTAACCCTATTATTATTCATCGTGGATTCATGTGGTCGGCATCACACTAGATGCTAGGTTGGATGGCTGTGCCGGTTGAGGAAAAGCGGTGAGAGTTCTGCTGGCGGAAGACGAACCCCGTGTAGCCGGCTTTGTCGCCAAGGGGCTGCGCGAAAATAGCTATGCCGTGGACGTGGCGCCCAATGGAGAGGAGGCGATGTACCTCGCCACCGTCAACCAATACGATTTGCTGATTCTCGACGTGATGCTTCCCGTGGAAGACGGCTTCTCCGTCTGCCGGAAACTTCGCCGTCAGGGCACCCGCGTGCCGATTCTTATGCTCACTGCCCGTGATGCGGTGGACGATCGCGTGGCGGGACTCGATTGCGGCGCTGATGATTACCTGACCAAGCCTTTCGACTTTAAAGAGCTCCTGGCGCGTCTGAGGGCTCTGCTCCGGCGTCATGCCGAGGTCCGTCCCGAACTGCTTCGTGCCGCAGACCTGATGCTGAATACTGCCGATCATACTGTGACCCGCGCAGGTAAAGCCGTCAATCTGACCGCCAAAGAATATGCCCTGCTCGAGTTTCTGGTGATTAACCAGAACCGGATCGTAGATCGCGAGCAGATTGCGCAGCACGTTTGGGACGAAAACTTCGATCCATTTTCCAACCTCATTGATGTATACATCCGCCGGCTACGCACGAAAATCGACGCGGGTTTTGCGCCCGCGCTCATCCACACCCGTCGCGGCGCCGGTTACATGCTGACGGCAAAAGAGGGCGCCTCGGATGATTAAGAGTTTTCGTCTGCAGCTGACCGCCTGGTACCTGTTGCTGTTTGCCGCCGTTTTTGTAGCCTTCAGTCTGTTCCTGTACGGGCTGGTTTCCCGAGGTCTGTATCGCCGCCTGGATGATACCTTGCTCTCGCAGATCCAGACCGCAGCCCGGCTGTTTCGCGACGAACTGAATGAGAATCACGGCGACGCGTCGGCCGCTGCCCGCGAGATCATCGCGGATCTCGACCTGCGGAGCGAGTTGGTGGCCGTCTTTCAGGGAGACCAGCTGCTGGCTGCGAGCGCCCCTGTCCATCATCCAGACATCCTGAGGTTTGCGGAGCAGGCCGGCTCCGGCGAGTCGGATGCCCATGCGACCACTTCCCGGGCCGGCAACACCCGCCCGCTTCGATTGATCGCGCGTCCTGTTACCTTGGACGGCCGGCGCTTTGTCATTTTGGTGGGAGAATCCCTGCACGCCACTGGGGAAGAACTGGAACTTGTGCGCGGCGTTCTCTATATCGCACTGCCTCTGGTTCTGATCATTTCTGGAGCGGGTGGGTTTTTCCTGGCGACCCGCAGCTTGGCTCCCCTACGATGGATGGCAGAACAGGCGAAGACGATTACCGACAAAAACCTCGATCGCCGGCTGGATATAGGCGCGGCTCATCACGAACTGAAGGTTCTGGCCGACTCCTTCAACGAGCTGCTTTCCCGCCTGGACCAATCCTTCGACACGATGCGCCGGTTTGTCGCGGATGCGTCGCACGAATTGCGTACTCCGCTCGCCGTGATTCGCGGGGAGGCGGACGTGGCCCTCGGTCAGGACCGCTCGCCGGGAGAGTATCAGGAATCTCTCGTCATCATTCAGGATGAAGCGCGCCGCCTCACACGTCTGGTGGATGATCTCCTTCACCTGGCGCGTGCAGATGCCGGTCACGTCAACCTGCGTTTCGAAGAGTTCTACTTGAATGATCTGTTGGCTGAATGCTGCCGTGCGTTCCAGGCCGCGGCTCAGGCCAAGCGGATTGACTTGCAATGCGTGTGTCCCGGCGATGTCCCGTTCAGCGGAGATCCGGAGTTAATCCGGCGCCTGGTCTTGAACCTCATCGATAACGCATTGCGGCATACGCAGGAAGGCGGCAGGGTGACGGTAGACCTCCAAGCCGCCGGCCACGAGTTGCAGATCCGAGTGGCCGACAACGGTTCCGGTATCTCGTCTGACGCCGCCCCCCATATTTTTGAGCGTTTTTACCGCGGCGACCAGGCGCGATCACGCCAGGATGGCGGATTCGGCCTGGGGCTGTCCATCGTCAAATGGATCGCCCAGTCTCATCAGGGAGATGTAGATTTCACGACAGAGCCGGGGGCCGGGACGACTTTCACGGTTCTCCTTCACCGGTAAAATTCATCGTATGTTCATCTCTTCGCCCGTACACTCGAAGTTTCGCATGACGGGCCGTGCTTCTACTGTGTTTTTGGCTGCGTGGCTGGGAGGCGCGGCTTTGGCGCAGAACCCGGAAATGCCGGAGCCGAACGCGGGGCGTCTCACCATCAGCTTGGCGGATGCGCTCGAGCGCGCGCGTATCAATAGCCCGCAGTTCCAATCCGCCAGTATCGCGGCACTCATCGCACGTGAAGATCGTGTGCAATCGAAGGCGTCCTTGCTGCCTGCCCTGAACTATTTCAACCAGTACATTTACACGCAAGGCAACGGCTTGCCCTCGGGTACGTTTGTCGCCAATGACGGCATACACGTCTACAACAGCCAGGCTCAGGTGCACGGCGATCTCTTCGCGCCCGGTAAGCGGGCGGATTACAAGAGAACCATCGCTGCGGAGGTCATGGCGCGGGCGAAAGCCGAAGTCGCCGCGCGCGGGCTGGTGGTCACGGTTGTGCAGAGCTACTACGGGTTGGTGGCCGCGGAACGTAAGCTGCAATACGCCCAGCAGAGCCTGCGCGAAGCGCAGCAGTTCTTCGATATCACGCAGAAGCAGGAGCAGGGCGGAGAGAGCGCGCATTCCGATGTGGTGAAAGCGCAGATTCAGCTCGAGCAGCGCCAGCGCGACGCGCAGGAAACTGCGCTCGCCGCAGAAAAGGGACGTGTAGCGCTCGCCGTGCTCCTGTTCCCGGATTTCCAGCAGGATTTCAATGTCGTCGATGATCTGCAAAGTGAAATGAATCTGCCGCCATTTACTCAAGTTCAGGTGTTGGCCGCGAAGAACAATCCCGACATTCGTGCGGCGCAGGCGGCCGTCGAACAGGAGAAATGGGGGGTGTCGAGCGCCCGCAGTAATTATCTCCCATCGCTTTCGTTCGACTATTTCTTCGGTATCAATGCCAACCAGTTCGCGCTTGAAAACCGCGAAGGTCTGCGGAATCTCGGGTCGGTGGTCCAGGCGCAGTTGACCATTCCCGTATGGAATTGGGGAGCTACGCGCAGCAAGGTTCGCCAGGCCCACCTGCATCTCCAGCAGGCCAAGCTCGATCTGAGTTTCACGCAGCGGCAGCTTCTGGCCAACCTGAACTCGTTCTTTCAGGAGGCGCAAACCGCCGAATCGCAGGTTGCATCACTTCATCACTCCGCCGATTTGGCCACGGAGAGCCTCAAGCTGACGCTGCTTCGTTATACCGCTGGAGAAGTCACCGTTCTTGAGGTCGTTGACGCCGAGGCCACTCTCGCGCAGGCGCGCAACGCTTATGCCGACGGATTGCTGCGCTATCGTGTGGCGCTTTCTGATCTGCAAACTTTAACGGGGAGCTTCTAACCCATGCGGCAACGATCGCTGTGTTTTGTGATGGTAGGTCTGGCGGTGTTTGTAGGTTGCGGCAAGAAGGCCAGCGAAAAGGAATCCGAGGCAGTCGCTCCGGTGCAGGTGGCCGCCGTCAAGCTGGATACCATCCGTCGCATCGTAAGCGCCGATGCCGTGCTGTTTCCCGTGAATCAGGCCAGCGTCACTCCTAAAGTCAGCGCTCCGGTTAGGAAGTTCTATATCAATCGCGGCGATCACGTCAAACAGGGCCAGCTTCTGGCCGTGCTGGAAAACCGCGATCTCTCGGCCACGGCTCTCGAAAGCAAGGGCCTCTACGAGCAGGCTGCAGCCAACTACCGTGCTACCTCCTCGGCCACTCTCCCCGTGCAGATAACCACCGCACAGGCGAATCTGCAGGCCGCCAAAGAAGGCCTGGATGCTGCCAAGAAGCTTCTCGAAAGCCGCCAGCAACTTTTCCAGCAGAACGCTCTGGCCCGGCGCCAGGTGGATGAAGCGGCGGTCGCCTACGCGCAGGCCAAGAGTCAGTTCGATACCGCTCAGGAACAGTTGAAAACTCTACAGAGTGTTGGCAAAGAGGAGCAGATCAAAGCCGCCAAAGCACAGGCTGATGCTGCGGAGGCGCACTACCACGTCGCCGAAGCGCAGCTGGGTTACACCGAAATTCACAGTCCGATTACCGGAGTCATCACAGAACGCGCGGTTTGGGAAGGTGAAATGGCCAGCGCGGGTACGCCGCTGCTCACCGTTATGGACGTCTCGCGCATTGTCGCGCGCGGCAACGTTCCGCAGGATCAGGCTACCCAACTGAAAGTCGGCGACGACGCCACGATTACGCCGGCTGATGGCTCGGGCGACGTGCCTGGAAAGGTAATCGTCGTTAGTCCTGCCGTCGATCCCAATACCACGACCATACAGGTCTGGGTGGAAGCCCTCAATCCTAAGGAGCGCCTGCGGCCTGGCGCGAGCGCGCGCGTTTCCCTGATCGCATCCAAAATCCAGAATGCGCTGGTTGTCCCTCCTTCGGCCCTCCTGCCCACGGCGGAGGGCGAAACCGTGGTCATGGTGGTCGGCTCGGATTCGCTGGCGCATGAGAAGAAAATCGAAATCGGCGTCCGCGAGCCGGACAAAGTCCAGATTCTGTCCGGTGTCGCCGCCGGCGAACAGGTAATTACTATTGGCGGCGTCGGTCTGGAAGACAAGGCCAAGGTGGCGATCCAAAAGCCGGGCGAAACGGGCGATAAGGCCGGCGACGGCGGTGATAAAGACGAAAACGGGGCGGCCAAGGACGAGAAATGAGCGAGTCCTCCACGCTGCCGCCCGCCACGCAGCCTGATACCGAGCATTGGACGGCCCGCCACGGCAAGCCGATTATTTTTGTCATTCTCACGCTGGTGGCGATGGGCATCTATTTGGCGTTTACCATTCCTATCGCGGTTTTCCCCGAAACCAACTTCCCGCGGGTGATCGTTGGCGTGGATAACGGCGTTGCTCCGATTGATCAGATGCTCGTCACCGTGACGCGCCCCATCGAGGAGGCGTTGAACACGGTGCAGGGCGTGGAGCGCGTCTGGTCTGTCACCAGCCGCGGCTCGGTGGAAATCGATCTTTTCTTTTCCTGGAACGTCGACATGTATCGCACTTTGGAATTGGTGAATGCAGCCTTGGCCCGCGTTCAGTCCGCGCTTCCGCCTACCGCCAAAATTACCTCCAACCGGTTGACGTTCGCTGCATTCCCCATCATTGGTTACAGCCTGACGTCTGACACGGTCCCGCAAACACGGCTTTGGGAACTCGCCACCTATGAGATCAAGCCCCGCCTGAACCGTATGCCCGGCGTTTCCACTGTCATCGTGCAGGGAGGGCAGGAACCCGAATTCGAAGTGCGGCCGGATCCCGCGAAATTGCTGCAATCCGCGATCACCATTCCCAACATCCTCGACGCGATCGGCCGCAGCAACATGATCGATTCGCCGGGCCTGTTCGAGAATAACCACCAGCTCGTATTGAGCCTGGTTAGCGGGCAGGCCAAGACGCCTGTCGAAATATCCAACATCGTCGTGAAGACGTCACCGGCCGGCACTCCCATCCGCATTGGCGACATCGCAGCCGTTGGTCCTTCGGTCAAGCCCGTTTATACGCTCGTCACGGCCAATCAGAAGCCTGCAGTCCTGTTGAACGTCAATCGCCAGCCCGATGGCAACACCGTCGAAGTCGCGAACGCTGTCCACGCCGAGGTCGAGGCTATTCGTAAGGGTCTGCCTCGCGGCGTTGTCTTGGAGCCCTTCTACGACCAGTCCGAGATCGTCAACGACTCCATCCGCAGTGTGCGCGATGCCATTCTGCTCGGTCTGATTCTGGCCTCGCTCATCATGGTCGTCTTTCTGCGCGACTGGGGCACTTCGCTTGTCGCCGGCTTGGTTATTCCGGCAACCATCGCCGTGACGTTCATCGCCTTGCGTGTCGTTGGTGAAAGCTTCAATTTGATGACGCTGGGCGGCTTGGCCGCGGCTGTTGGCCTGATCATTGACGATGCCATTGTGGTCGTCGAGAACATCGTCACCCACCGCGACGCCGGCCAGACTCGAGCAGAAGCCATCCGCAGCGCCATCCTTGAAATCCGCGTGCCCCTTATTGGCTCCACCATCACGCCCATCGTAGTGTTCTTGCCGTTGATTTCCATCACCGGCGTCACCGGGACGTTCTTCCGATCTCTCGCCATTACAGTCGGGGCCGCCCTCCTTACCTCCCTGATGTTGGCCTTAACGTGGACACCTACCCTTAGCCATTACTTCATCCGCCAGCGGCGGTCGGGTGCTGCCCGGCATGATGAGGTCTCGCCGCGCTTGATGCGGACCTACGAACGAACGCTCCGCATGACCCTGGAGCATCCCCTGCTCCTGGGCGTCTTTTCTGTCGTGCTGGTAGGATTTTCCTACATCTGCTATAAGAACCTCGGTTCCGATCTGCTCCCCCAGATGGACGAGGGTGGATTCATCCTCGACTACATCATGCCCGCTGGTTCTTCCCTCGATGAGACCAACCGTGTGATTAACGACGTAGAAGGCATTTTGCGCGTAATACCCGAGGTGGAGAGCTTTTCGCGCCGTACCGGCTTACAGCTTGGACTAGCCACCGTTACCGAGGCGAATCGCGGCGATATCGCGGTCAAGCTGAAACGCAAACGCACACGCGGCGTTGAGGAAGTCATAGCGGAAGTGCGTTCCAAGGTGAAGAAACGGGAGCCGATGCTCGATGTCGAATTCCCGCAGTTGTTGCAGGACATGATTGGTGATTTGATTACCAGCACGCCGGAACCTATCGCCATCAAGCTGTTCTCGCAGGATCCTGCGGTTCTACGCCAATGGGCCCCGCAGGTGGGCGACGCCATCAAAAAGATCAAGGGCGTGGTCGATGTCCTGAATGGCATTGACGACACCATTAGCGGTCCCGCCACTCAGTTCCAGGTGGATCCCTCGGTCGCCGCACGCGCCGGCTTCACGCCCCAGGAGATTGAGCTCGATGCCAGCGCCATTATGCAGGGAGAGCCCGCCACTACCCCGGTGGTGGTCAACGACCGCGCCTACACCATTCGTGTCCGCTTTCCCGCGCAAACACGCTCGTCCGTGGAAGCGATTCGCAACACTCTCCTGGTGAGTTCCACGGGCAAAACCGCCACCCTGGGCACGCTCGCCAGCGTCGTCGAATTGCCCGGCCAGACCGAAATCCGTCGTGAAAACCTCCTGCGCGATGTCGCCGTCACGGCCCGTCTGGAGAACCGCGACCTCGGAAGCGGTATGACCGAAATTCAGAACGTAGTCAACGGACTTCATTTGCCGCCCGCCATTCGCGTGCAATACGGCGGCCAGTATGAAGAGCAGCAAAAGTCCTTCCATGACCTGGTATTTGTTCTGATTCTCGCTGTCCTGCTGGTTTTCATCGTGCTTTTGTTCGAATTCGGCGACTTCGCCGCGCCCATTGCCGTGCTTGCCTCCGCACTGCTCTCAACGTCCGGCGTTTTTCTCGCGCTGCTGATCACCGGAACCACCTTCAATCTGTCGTCGTTTATGGGTTTGATCATGGTCATCGGAATCGTCGCCAAAAACGGCATTCTTTTGCTCGACGCCGATCACAAATTTCGTGCCGAAGGCATCGCCGCCGAGCAAAGTATGCTCCATGCCGGTGAGCGCCGTCTGCGGCCCATTATGATGACCGCCCTTGCTACCGTCGCCGGCATGATACCCCTGGCCCTCGCCTGGGGCGCCGGCTCGCAGATGCTCCAGCCCCTCGCGATTGCCGTCATCGGCGGCATCCTGGCATCCATGATTCTTTCCCTTATCGTCACCCCCGCCGTTCACTACTACATCGCCCGCCGGTGACGTGAAACGCTCGTCGCGTTCGCCGCACCATGACATTAAAGCGGGAAGCATTCCGATCCTTCCGGTCCGGACGCACGGAGGAGCGGCGTGTGCTGAACGGGAAACCCTGCCTGGGCTTTCTCTCCGTAGGCGCGCGTTCGCCCGTCCGGGCCGGAGGCTCCCGCTCCTGCATCCCTCATCCCCTGCTTTGTTGATACAATGCTACTTGCAAACGAGTTGCTATGTTGTCGATCTTTGTGATCGCCCTGCGTGAAGGCGTCGAAGCCGCCCTGGTGATTGCCATCGCCGTGGCCTACCTGCGGAAAATCGGCCAGAATGCATTATTGTCTTTGGTATATAAGGCTTGTGGAGTAGCCCTGTTTGCAAGCGTTTTAGTGGCTGCTGTCCTTTATCGCTTCAATATTGGCGACGATCGTTATGAGGGCCCTTTACTGCTGGCGAGCGCCGTCTTTGTGCTCAGCATGGTGCTTTGGATGAACAGCCATGCCCGCGGCATGAAATCTGAAATTGAAACTGGTTTGCAAAAGCGTTCGGAGAGCGGTGCCTCCCGCATCGGTATTTTCCTGTTTGTTTTCCTGATGATTTTCCGCGAAGGTGTCGAGCTGGTCCTGATGCTGATGGCCGTCCGGTTTGATACCGATGGACTGATGCAAGCCCTCGGTACGGTCTTGGGGCTTGGTTTGGCTGTCCTCTTTGGTGTCAGCTTCGTGCGCGGCACCATTCGCATCAATCTGGCCAGCTTCTTCCGCGTCACCACCGTTATCTTGATGGTCGTTGTCTTGCAACTCACTATCACTGGGCTGCATGAGTTGTCCGAAGGGCGCATCCTCCCCAGTAGCTCTGCTGAGATGGCCCTTATCGGCCCCATCGTTCGTAACGACGCCTTCTTTTTCGTGATGATCCTCGCGCTGGCGGCTACCATGATGCTGATGGAGTGGCGCCGCCGGCGCACTCCCGCCGTGGAAAACCTTGATGGCGCTGCCTTGCGCAAAGCCAGGTGGACCGCCCGCCGTGAGCGGATGTGGATGCTGGCTGCCTGCGCCGCGGCCGCATTGTTCATGCTCACGATCACCGCCGAGTTTATCTACGCGAAATCGGAAACCGAGCTTTCCGCCGCCGCTGAGCTCAACATCTCCGACGGTGTTGCGCGCATTCCGGTGGCATCCGTCAGCGACGGAATGCTCCATCGCTTCGCCATTAAATCTGACGGCGTATCGGTCCGTGTCATCGCCATCCGCCGGCCCGACCAGTCCATCGTCGTGGCTTTTGATGCCTGCGAGATCTGCGGCAGCCAGGGTTATTACCAGAAGGGACCCAACGTAATTTGTAAGAATTGCGCCTCCGCCATCAATATCCCCACCATCGGCCAGGAGGGCGGTTGCAATCCCATCCCGCTAGAGTCGCGTGTGGACGGCGGCCAGATTGTAATTCCCGCGGCCACGCTGTTGGCCGGATCTAAACACTTCCGTCCCGGGAGCCGTTGATTTGTTCCTGCGCTTTGTCGGCCAGTCGATCCGCCGAGCTCCGCGCCGCAAAGCCATGGCCATCGGAGCGGTCGCCCTGGGATCCGCTGTCGCTACCGCCATGCTCGGAGCCATGCTCGATGTCGGCGACCGCGTAAATCGCGAATTGCGCAGTCTGGGCGCCAATCTTCTGGTTACCCCGAAATCTGCTTCGCTGCCCGTGAATATCGGCGGCATCCGGTACGATCCTCTGGCGAATGACGAATTTATCCCGCTGGCGGGCGTGCCAAAAATCAAGTCCATCTTCTGGCAGTTGAATATTACCGGAGTTGCGCCGGCGCTCCACGCCCAAACCAACATCGAGGGCCGCGAAGTTCCTGTAGAAGGCGTCTGGTTTCGTCGCGATCTGCAGGCGGCCGACGGAACTCACAGCGCAGCCGGCGTTCGCGTGCTGAACAGCACATGGAAAGTCGAAGGCCAGTGGATCGATGACCGCGTGCCAAACGACCGCACCAATGACTGCCTGGTGGGTGCATCGGTCGCCCGGCGGCTGAGCCTCCGTCCGGGCTCTATTCTCCCGCTGTTTGGCGAGCCCTTTACCGTCGCCGGCATTCTGTCAACCGGCGCGGAAGAAGAGGATCAGGTCTTCGTGCGGCTGGAAACCCTCGCGCGCCTTACTGCCCGCGCCGGCCAGGTTGACGCTATCGAAGTCGGCGCCCTCACCAAGCCCGAAGACGCATTTGCCCGCAAAGACCCCTCCAGGATGGCGCGCGAGGAGTACGATCGCTGGTACTGCACGCCGTACATCACGTCGATCGCGCATCAGATTCAGGAAGTCCTGCCCATGGCCGTCGCTCGTCCCATCCGCCGCGTGGCCGACAGCGAAGGCCAGGTCTTGAGCCGCGTGCGCGGGCTGATGCTGCTGATCGCCCTCGCCGCCCTCGCCACCGCCGCCCTCACCGTCTGGAGCGTCATGGCGACCACCGTTCTGGAACGCCGCTACGAAATCGCCGTAATGGAAGCGACCGGTGCCGGACGCGGAATCATCATCGCGCTGCTTGGGACTGAGGTTGCGGTTCAAGGCGCTCTCGGCGGCTTAATCGGCGCACTGGCGGGCGCGAAATTATCGGGCATGGTCACGCAAGCCGTTTTTGGCGTGCATGGCGAAGCTCCCGCGGCGCTTGTGCCTCTCGCCGTCATGGTCGCGACCGCAGTCGCGCTCGCCGGCGCAGCCCAGCCTCTGCGTCGCGCTCTGGCCCTCGAACCCGCGGTCATTCTTCGGGAGGGCGCCTAGTGTTCTGGCGATTTGTCATCGCGGCTGTGAAATTTCGCCGCCGTCGCTTGTTGCTGGCGTTCTCCGGTCTCGCCGTCACCGCTACGCTTGCTACCGCCCTGTTCAGCATTTACTCCGATGTCGATCGCAAAATGCACCGTCAGTTCCGCGGTTATGGCGCGAACATCGCCATCGCGCCCGCTGGAAACAGCCAAACCGTCCCGCTCGCGGCTCTTGCGGAAGCGGATCGCCTCGGCGCCGTGGCGGCACCGTTTCTCTACACTATCGGCCGCGTTGGCGATGAGCGCGTCGTCGTTGAGGGCGTCGACTTTCACCGCGCCGCCCCTTTGACCAGTTACTGGCAAATTACCGGTGAGCGAACCGCCGCAGCGGAGCAATGCCTCGCGGGCACCACACTCGCCGCCCATTTTCACTTGACCGTCGGAGAAAGCCTGCCCCTCGCCTCGGGTGCGTGCGTCGTTCGCGGCATCGTCTCCACTGGCGGCAACGAGGATAACCAGGTCATCCTACCTTTTGACCGCGCCGCAGCCGGCGCCGCAATCCACAATGCCGCCAGCGTGATTCAGGTCCGCGCCGACGGCCAGAAGGTGGAACAAACCCGCGCCGCGCTGGCCCGCGCTTTTCCTCAAACCGAAGTTCGCGTCCTCCATGCCATCGCCGAGACCGAGGCCAGTGTCGTTCTCAAAGTGAAAGCCGCGGTCTTTTCTTTAGCTCTCGTCATCTTCGCCATCACCACTCTCTGCGTAACCGGTAATTTCAGCGCGTTGGTGATCGAGCGCAGCAAGGAAATTGGCATTCTGAAAGCCATCGGCGCTGCCGAAGCCAAAATCGCCGCGCTCTTGCTTTCCGAGTCGCTGGTCCTCGCCCTGGCCTCAACCTTCGCCGGTTACCTGGCGGGTCTCGGCGTCGCCTACGGAATCGGGCGAGGTATCTTCGCCGATGCTGCCGCCGTCCAAACCATAGGCGTTGATTTCGCCGTCCTCGCGCCCGTCCTGCTGGTCACTCTACTGGTTGCTGTCATCGCCACGCTTTTCGCCGCTTCCCGTATCTGGCGCATCGAGCCGGCGGTCATCTTGCGAGGAGAATAATGCCCGAATTCCTCGAAGTCGATCGCGTCTCCAAGCACTATCGCGTCGCCGGCAATTCGGTTCTTAGGGCGCTCGACCAGGTCAGCCTCTCCGCCGCGGCCGGCGAGTGGATCGCCATCATGGGCCCTTCCGGGTCCGGAAAAACCACACTGTTGAATATTCTCGGCTGCCTCGATCAGCCTACCAGCGGCTCCGTCCGCATCGGCTCAACCGACATCGCCCAGCTCAGCCGTTCGGACTTGATCCGCTTCCGCGCCGAAACCGTTGGCCTCGTCTTCCAGCAGTACCACCTGATTCCGCACTTGACCGCCCTCGAAAACGTCATGCTGGCGCAGTATTTTCACAGCATGGCGGATGAGAGCGAAGCGCGCGGTGCGCTCAAGCAAGTCGGTCTCGCCGAGCGCGCCGGCCACTTGCCGTCACAGCTCTCCGGCGGCGAGCAGCAGCGCGTCGCTCTTGCCCGCGCCCTTGTGAACGACCCGAAAATCATTCTCGCCGACGAGCCCACCGGTAATCTCGACGCCGCCAATGAGCAGATCGTTCTCGATCTTCTGAGCGGTCTTCACGCCCAGGGCCGAACCATCTTGCTCGTCACCCACGATGAAAATGTGGGCCGCTGCGCCGACCGCCGCATCAACCTCGAGCATGGCCGCATTGTCGAGACCGTCCGTTTCACCGCCGAAGAGAACGAAGATTTCGATGAAATTCTCGAAGAGCTGTGGATGCGCCGCGAAAGGGCTCTGCATCACGAAAGCTCTCACTTTACGGAGGTGCAGCGCCGCAAGCTGTTCGCCACCATGTCGCGCATCGGCCTGTTGCAGCTTGCCGGCAGCGAGCCCAGCTTCACCGGCGCGGGCGAAGAGCGCGCTCGCAGCGTCATCCGCCGTCACCGCCTCGCGGAGCGCCTCTTCATGGACGTGCTCTTTATCCGCGACGACGACTCAGTCGAGTCGAATGCCTGCACTTTCGAGCACATCCTCAGCCCCGAAGTCACCGACCGTATCTGCACCTTCCTCGGCCATCCCACCACCTGCCCTCACGGCAGCCCTATCCCTCCCGGCGAGTGCTGCAACAACCGTTCGTAACCGAATCCTAAAAGTGGAGTATCACTCTCAAGGAGACTTGTGTGAACTCCCTCAGCAACGATCTGCGCTTCGCCCTCCGCATGATCCGCAACAGCCCTGGTTTCAGCATCGTGGCGGTCTTGACCCTGGCCCTGGGTATTGGCGCCAACGCTGCCATCTACAGCTTCGTGGACGGCGTGCTCTTGCGGCCTTTGCCTTATCCCCAAGCCGAAGGGATCATCGAAGTCTGGGAAAAGCGCCCGGATGGAGGTCGCAACGGCAATTCCACGTTAAATTTTCTCGACTGGAAGAACCAAAACACCGTCTTTACTGCGATGGCGGCGCAAACTGGCGGCTCCTATACGCTCACTGGCGTCGACGTTCCCGTGCAGCTCCGCGGCAGTCGGGTCGGCGCGCATTACTTTGATATCTTCGGCATCAAGCCGTTGTTGGGCCGCACTTTCACACCCAACGAGGACGAGCCCGGAAACGAGCGCGTGGTGGTGCTCAGTAATCGCATCTGGCAGAGCCGTTTCGGAGGTGATTCCAGCGTCATCGGTCGCACGATCCATCTCGACAATCAACCCTACAGCATAATCGGCGTGCTCCCTGCCGAAGATCCGCACGGACGCGGGTGGCAGGACATCTGGACACCGCTCGCTTTTCAACCTCAGGACATGACGCGTAACTATCATTGGATGAGAACGTGGGCGCGGTTGAAATCCAGCGTGTCGCTCGAGCAGGCGCGTACGCAAATGAAGTCCATTGCTGCGCGCATCGAGCACGATTACCCCGATTCGAATAAGGGTTGGAGTGTTACGCTCGATCGTTTCATCGATCGTGCCGTCCAGGACGATCTCCGAAGTTCACTTTTCGTGCTTCTCGCGGCTGTAGGTGCTGTGCTGCTGATCGGTTGCGCCAATTTGGCGAATCTCCTGCTGGCGCGCGGAGCCAGCCGGGAGAGGGAGATTGCCGTTCGCGCCGCGCTGGGGGCAGGACGCTGGCGGTTGATGCGCCAGTTGCTCACGGAGAGCGTGCTCATTGCCTGTGTGGGCGGCACACTCGGCATCGCGCTCGGCTATGGGCTCATGCGGGCGCTAAAAGCATGGATACCGCCGTTCTATCTCCCCGCCGAAGCCGACGTCCACATGGATGCGCGTGTGCTTCTGTTTACCGCGGCGGTCATTCTTCTTACCGGCATTTTGTTCGGCATTGCCCCCGCCCTTCATGCGGTGCGTTCGAATCTCGCCGGGTCGCTCAAAGAGGGCGGCCGCGGCGCAACCGCGGGTGTTGCCAGGAATCGATTGCGCGGCGCACTGGTGGTTGGGGAAGTTGCTCTTGCTTTCGTGCTGCTCTCTGGCGCTGGCCTGCTCATCCGCAGCTTCTATCAGCTCCAGCAAGTCGACCCCGGATTTGAAACTACCAACGTCATCACCATGTATCTGCCCATGGCAAATGAGCAATACCCCGACGCTCCGCACGTAACGAACTATCTCAGCCAGATCATGGAAAAAATCAATGCGGTGCCCGGGGTGCGCGCGGCTGCCGTTACCACCACGCTGCCGCTCGAAGGCTGGGGCAATGGGATGCCGTTTCTGATCGACGGCCAGCCGTATTTGGACCGCGCCAATCGTCCTGCCTGCTTTTTCAAAATGGTTAGTCCCTCTTACTTTCCCGCGCTAGGCATGCACGTGCTGAAGGGTCGCACGCTTTCCGAAACCGACACCCAAAGCGCGGTTCCCGTGCTCGTCGTGAACGAGACCATGGTGAAGCGCTTCTTCAAAGGTGCCGAGCCGCTCGGCAAGCGTATTTTCATACAGCAGATCGTTACCGCGAAACCGCAGCTCGGCCCGGAAATCCCCTGGCAGGTGGTTGGTGTAGTGGCGGACGAAAAGGTGGATGGCCTCGACGACACCAGTCCGGGCGTGTACGTGCCTTACAAGCAAAGCGCCCAGGTAGGCGATGCGCTCGTGGTGCGCGGCAACGTGGACCCCAACACTCTGATCAAATCGATTCAGCGGGCCGTCTGGAACGTCAACAAGAATCAGGCCCTCGAAGACATCAAATTGCTCGAGCAGATCAAGACCGAGTCCCTCGGCGCGAATCGACTCCGCACCATCCTATTGGGTTCTTTCGCGGGCCTCGCCATGTTGCTTGCCGCCATCGGCATTTATGGCGTGATCTCCTACTCGGTGTCCCAGCGAACCCACGAAATGGGCGTCCGCGCCGCACTGGGCGCCAGCTCCTGGGATCAGTTGCGCCTCATCCTGAAGTCTGGCTTGTCGCTCACCCTGGCGGGCCTCGCCCTCGGCACACTGGGAGCCCTCACTCTCACTCAATTGCTATCCAGTCTTTTATTCGGCGTCAGCTCACGCGATCCCTGGACCCTGGCTGTCGTCGCCCTGGTGCTCGCCTTCGTCGCCACCGCCGCCTGCTATGTTCCGGCGCGCCGCGCCACTCGCGTCGACCCGACCATCGCTCTGCGCTACGAGTAGGACCGGCATTTTATGCCTGTCCTGCACGCTTTACGCCTTAGCCAGACTCTCCCGTGAGAGCAGCGCCTGCTTTCGCTCCACCCCCCACCGGTACCCGCCCATCTCGCCCGAGTCCCGCACCACGCGATGACACGGAATCACCAGCGCCGCCGGGTTCGCCGCGCACGCATTCGCCACCGCCCTTACCGCTTTCGGCTGCCCCAATGCCTGTGCAATCTGCGAATAGCTCCGCGTTTCCCCGTACGGGATCTTCCGCAATTCCTGCCATACGCGCCACTGAAATGCCGTCGCCCGCACGTCCAGCGGCAAGTCCAGCTCCGGCCGGCTTCCGCATAAATGCGCCACCACCGCCGACGTCCACAGGTTCAGTTTCCCGCTGTCCCGCCGGATCGTCGCTTCAGGATATTCCTCGTGTAGTGCCCCTTCCAGCGCTTTATCCGCGTCCCCCAGGCTTACGGCGCAAATCCCGCGCTCCGTCCGGCCTACCAATAACCTGCCCAGCGGGGAATGCACCGTCGTATAGACAATCTCCATCCCGCGCCCGCCGTGCCGGTACGTCGCCGGGGTCATGCCGAGTTGCTCCGGCGCGCGTTCATACAGGCTCCGGCTCGATCCATACCCGGCTTCGTACAGCGCCGTAGTGACGTCGCGGTTGTTGCGCAGGTTTGATTTCAGCCGCTCCAGCCGCAGCGCGTCGGTGTATTGCTTTGGCGTGATCCCTAAGAATCTTTTGAATGTCCTCTCCAGATGGAACGGGCTCACCTCCAGCCCCTTGGCCAAATCCGCCAGCGTAAACGGCTCCTCGCTGCGCTGCTCGATGAACTGGCACGCTCTCGCAGTCATCTGGATCTGCGGCGACGAATGCCGCGATGCCTTTGGCCGGCACCGCCTGCATGCCCGGAACCCGGCTTCTTCTGCCGCGTCCGGAATAGCGAAAAACATCACATTCTCGCGCCGCGGTCGCTTCGAGGGGCAGCCCGGCCGGCAATAAATCCCCGTCGACCGCACTGCGTACACAAACCGCTCGTTCGCACAAATTTCGCGCGCCAGCACAATCTGCCACCGCGCCTCGTCAATCACTACCTGGGAAATCGCTTCCATGCCTCGAGATTACTTGTTCTCCTTAGATGCTACTATCCGCTTTTTGCGATGCAATTCATAAAAAACTGCTGCCGGCCGGTCGATTGCGTCGCCGAATCGCAACCAACGGGAGCGGTTTCCTTCCGCCCGCTGTATCATAAAAAGATACCCCTATGATTGATAGTGACATCCGCGAAGGCCTTACCTTCGACGACGTCCTGCTTCAACCCGCTCGCAGCGAAATTCTCCCCACCGACGTGGACACCCGCACGCGCCTGACGCGCACCATCGCTCTCAATGTCCCCGTCGTCAGCGCCGCCATGGATACGGTCACCGAGTCCCACCTCGCCATTGCCCTCGCCCAGCAGGGCGGCATCGGAATGATCCATCGCAACATGACCATCGAGCGCCAGGGCGAAGAAGTCGACCGCGTGAAACGCAGTGAAAGCGGCATGATCGTCGACCCCATCACCATCGCCCCTGAAAAGAAAATCTCCGACGCCCTCGAGATGATGAAGCGCTATCGCATCTCCGGCATCCCAGTCACTCAGGGCCGCAAGCTGGTCGGCATCCTCACCAATCGCGATCTGCGCTTCGAATCCCGTTCTGATCTGCCCATCTCTGAGGTCATGACCAAAGAGAATCTCATCACGGTTCCGGTTGGCACCACGCTCGAAGAAGCCGAGCAGATCCTGCACCGGCACCGCGTCGAAAAACTCCTCGTTGTCGACGAGCATTACGACCTCAAAGGCCTCATCACCGTCAAAGACATCCAGAAGAAGCTGAAGTACCCGAACGCCGCTAAGGACGAACAGGGCCGCCTGCGCGTCGGCGCTGCCATCGGTGCTAAGGGCGATTATCTCGAGCGCGCCGAAGAGCTCGTGTCCCGTAAAGTCGACGTTCTCGTCATCGATACCGCCCACGGCCACTCCTCGGGCGTGATGCAGGCCGTGCGTGCCGTCAAACGAAAATTCCCCGAAGTCCAGCTCATCACCGGCAATGTCGCCACCCACGAGGCCGCCTGTGAGTTGATCTCCCTCGGCGTCGACGGCATCAAAGTCGGCATCGGACCCGGTTCCATCTGCACCACGCGCGTCGTCACTGGCGCCGGTGTCCCGCAAATTACCGCAATTTCCGAATGTTCTCGCGCCACGCGCGGCGCCGGCGTTCCTCTGCTGGCCGATGGCGGCATCAAGTATTCCGGCGACATCACCAAGGCCATCGCTGCGGGCGCCGATTGCGTGATGATCGGCGGCCTGTTCGCCGGCACCGATGAAAGCCCCGGCGAAGTCATCCTCTATCAGGGCCGCACCTTCAAAACTTACCGCGGCATGGGCTCGCTTGGCGCCATGGCCCAGGGTTCCGACCGCTACGCTCAGGATGGCAGCGGCAAACTCGTTCCCGAAGGCATTGAAGGCCGCGTCGCTTCAAAAGGTCCTCTCGGTGATCTCGTCTTCCAGCTTGTCGGCGGCCTCAAAGCCGGCATGGGTTATTGCGGCTGCCGCGACATTCCCGAGCTGCAGGAAAGGGCGAAATTCCTGCGCATCTCCCCCGCCGGTCTGCGCGAAAGCCACGTCCACGATGTGATTATCACGAAAGAGGCTCCAAACTACCGTCTGGAGTAGCTATTTCTCTGCGTCTCCGCGCCTCTGCGGTGAAGTCTCGAAATTGTATGTTCCGTAAAGTCCTGATCGCCAATCGCGGTGAAATCGCCGTGCGCGTTATGCGCACCCTGCGCGAGATGGACATTCGCTCCGTTGCCATCTATTCCGATGCCGACCGCGCCGCTCTCCACGTTCGCATGGCCGACGAGGCCGCGCACGTTGGGCCACCCCCTTCTAGCGAAAGTTACCTGCGCATAGATCGCATTCTTGATGCCGCCCGCGCCCACCACGCCGATGCCATCCATCCCGGATACGGCTTCTTGAGCGAAAATGCCGATTTCGCTGCTGCCTGCGGGCAGGCCGGAATCGCGTTCATCGGCCCTTCGCCCGAAACCATCCAAAAAATGGGTTCGAAGACCGCTGCCAGGGAAGTCGCCGTTGCCGCCGGCGCGCCGGTCGTCCCCGGCATGCAGCATCCCGCCGAAAATGCCGCGGCTGCTCGGGCCTTCGCTCGCGATTGCGGCTACCCCGTGCTGCTGAAAGCTGTCGCCGGCGGTGGCGGCAAAGGCATGCGCCGCGTCGACCGCGAGGAAGAAATCGCCCCCGCATTTCGCGATGCGGCAAGCGAAGCCGAACGCGCGTTCGGCGATGCCGCCGTCTACGTCGAAAAGCTGATCGAACGTCCCCGCCACATCGAAATCCAGTTGCTCGGCGATCAGCACGGAAACGTCATCCACCTGGGCGAGCGCGAATGCTCTCTCCAGCGCCGTCACCAGAAGATACTCGAAGAATGCCCGTCGCCCCTTGTGGCCGCCCATCCCGAGATGCGCCACGCCATGGGTGAGGCTGCCGTACGCATCGCGCGCGCTGCCGGTTACTATGGCGCAGGCACCATCGAATTCCTGGTTGACGCGCATCGCAGCTTCTACTTCCTCGAAATGAATACGCGCCTCCAGGTCGAGCATCCCGTCACCGAGCTCGTCACCGGTCTCGACCTTGTCCGTGTCCAGCTCGAAATTGCCGCTGGCGAACCGTTGCAGATCCAACAAAGTGACGTTGCCTGGCGCGGCGCTGCCATCGAGTGCCGGATCTATGCCGAGGATCCCGATAATCACTTCTTCCCTTCGCCCGGCCGCATCACCCACCTCGATCGCCCTCTGGGCCCCGGCATTCGCCTTGACTCCGGCGTCTATCCCGGCTGGACCGTCCCTCTCGATTACGATCCTCTCCTCGCCAAGCTCGCCATCTGGTCCGATTCCCGCGAGCACGCCATCGCCCGCATGACCCGCGCCCTCGACGAATACCAGGTCGTGGGCATCAAAACGAACCTGGGATTTTTCCGCCAGCTCATGAACGACTCTGAATTCCGCGCCGCCGCTCTCCACACCGGGCTGGTCGACGACTTTCTGGCGCGCCGCCCCGTGCCCGATCAGGACCCTGAGCTGCAAGCCATCGCCGCTCTGGTAGGACAGGCATTCCTGCCTGGCCAAAAGAAATCAGAACCATCACGGGTTTTGTCCTCTAAATGGCGCGCCTCGGGCCGCGACGATCTCCTGCAATGACCTTCGACGTCCAGATCGACGATTTCTCCACGCGCCTCCAGGTCGATCGCGACGGTGAGCGCTACCGCTTCCGCCTCGACGATCAGGCCGAACGCGAGGCCCGGCTGGTTGAGGTCGAGCCTGGCATTTTTTCCGTCTTGCTCGAGGGCCGCAGCTACGAAGCGCATGCAGAACCAGGCAACGACTGCGCTTGGATCACCATTCGCGGCCATCGGTTTCGTGTGGCCATCACTGACCCGCGCCGTTTCTCCTCCAGGCGTTCCCGATCCCATGCCCACGAGCGCGAAGAGATCATCGCCCCCATGCCTGGCAAAATTGTTCGCCTGCTCGTCGAACCCGGCCAGACCGTCGAGCCCGGCCAGGGCGTTATCGTCATGGAAGCCATGAAAATGCAAAACGAAATGAAAGCACACCGTGCCGGCCGTGTGGCTTCCCTTCCGGTGTCCCCCGGCGACACCGTTTCCGCCGGTGCAATTCTCGCAACCATCGAGTAGCGCCGGGAGTATAAAGTAGTAGGGACCCATGCCGGAAGCCGTTTGCCCTCTCTGCGAGGGCTCAGGTTGGAAAACCATCGAGCGCGGCGGTGTGTCCGGCGTCGAGCGCTGCGAGTGCGCCAAGGAAAACCGTTCGGTCCGGCTCGAAGAAGCCTCTGGCATCCCTCCGCTTTACCGCGACTCTTCGTTCATTAGCTTCCAGATTCCCAAAGACAACGACATCACGGCGCGCGATTTGATCGCCATCAAAGACCGCGTCTCCAAGTATGCGAGCGATTTCCTTCCCACGCGGCCCAAGCCCGGTCTCCTGCTCATTGGCGAGCCCGGTTGCGGCAAGACGCACTTAGCCGTCGCCGCATTGCGCGTCATCATTGCCCGCGGTTTTCAAGGCGTCTTCTTCGATTATCAGAATCTGATCGATCGCATTCGCGCCGGCTTCGACCCTAACTCGGGCTCGAGCGATCGCGAAGCGTACCATACCGCACTGGATGCGGAAGTGCTTCTCATCGATGACCTCGGCTCTCACCGCGTCTTGCCGTGGATCGAGGATGTGGTGACATCCATCATCACCCATCGTTGTAATCACAGAAAACCGCTGATCGCTACAACCAATTTGCCGGACCCCGAAGCGGGCCGGCGTATCTCGCAGAAAGGTCCCGACGGAACAGTGGACTACCGGCGCACGTTATCGGATCAGGTTGGCGAACGTGCCCGTTCTCGTCTGTTTGAAATGTGCAAGGTCGAGCTCATGCCTCTGGTTCCCGATTACCGCCTGCGCAAAACCGCCGCGTGGTAGATGCGCTCTGTTGCCCTCTTCCTGCTGTTCGCCGGCCTGGCTCCCTCGCCTGAGAAGCCTCGCGGTTTCGTCCAGGCCGTAGAGTTCCCTTATTACGCCTACCCGCCGCAGCTCTGGGAACGCGAATTGGTCTGGCTCAAGAATATTGGAATCGATACCGTTGCGTTCTCCATCCCCTGGAACTGGCACCAGATTGGTCCCGGATCGCTCGATCTTAACGGTCGTACCAGCCCGCGACGCGATCTCGTCGGCTTCGTCCGGCTGGTAAAACGCGCTGGTTTGCAGGCCTGGATCCGTCCTTCGCCCCCCGTCCGCGGCTGGCTCAATTCCGGATACCCGGCAGGACTCGAATCCGATCGCCGCGCCCTCCGCAGATGGCTCTCGGATCTAGCGGACGGGCTCGAGCCGTTTCTTGCCGTCCATGGCGGCCCCATTGCCTTTGTGGAAGGCGCTCCTGCATTCAAAGCCCCCGAGCCTCCACCACCTGTTGCGGTCATCTCCACCCGCGTTCCGCAGGCGCTCGGACACAGCCGCCAGATTCTCGCGGCTGGACGTGGCTCGATTCTCTGGGAGGAAGTCGAGGACATGCTGGTTCCCACGGGCTGGGAACCCTCCGGCGTCCCGGCTTTTCGCGCTGGCGCTGTCTCCCTTACCGGTGAAGAGCGCACGCCCCTTTCTCCGTTGCGTCGATCCGCTCTCCTCTGGCGCTATTGGGGTGCCGCGCTCCCCGCCATGAAGCCAATTCCTGCACGCCTCGCGAATGGCAAGCTGCCTTCCGGCGTCTTCGCCCAACAGCTTCTCTCCACCCAGGGCGCGTCTGCACTCAGTGTCGTGAATCAAAGCAACGCCGAATTCACCGGCGCGTTCCGGGTTTTCTATCCGCCCACTCATCACAGCTTCACCCTGCCTGAAATCAAGCTCGCTCCCGGTGAGGCGCTCTGGCTTCCCATCGATGTTCCCCTTGCCGCCCAGGAATTCTGTCGGGATTGCTCCGGCTTCGCGAATCACGACCACATCGTCTATTCCACCGCCGAATTGAACGCTGTCGAGTTCGAAAATGGCGTCCTGGCTATGGAATTTTCTGCGCCCCGCGCCGCTGAAGTCGTCCTTAAACTCTCTCAGGAGCCGAGCGGCCCGCTCCTTACCGCCGGTCATCCCGCAAGTTTCGACTGGGACGACAAGACTTTCCGCGTCCGCCTGCCGGTTCCACAAGGCACCGGTCCCACCCACCGCGTGCGCATCGGCCTGGCGATTCAACCGCCCGACAGCTCGGCGTTTTTCGTTGATGCGAAGAGATTTACCATCGGCCAAAAGAATCGCCTGGGAACTTCCTACTCCTCCGAAAAGCTCGCCCAGCGCTCCAGGCTGCTGATTCCACAAACTTTCCACACAACCAACCAGGTAAAATCGCCCACCGAAATTGAGTTCCAGATCGATGTCCCGCCTGATGCCTTGCACGGCGAAATGACGCCCCTCGCCTTGGAAGCCGACGGCGTCCTGATGAGCCGCGCTCGCGTGCAACTCCTTCGTCCGGCTTCGGTCCGGCTCCGCGAAGCGATCGGCCTCCACTTCGGATCATCGGCGGAATTGCCCGTTGTTCCCGCAATCGTCCCAGTGGATGCGCACGCCGGCCGTGAAGTCAGCCTGGTGATTCACAATAACTCTCCTGAGATCCGTAACTTCGTGGTCGAAACGAAGGGCGACGGCTTGGAATTCTCGCCCGCCCGCACCGAAATCGCCATCGGCGGCGGTCTCGAACGGGACGTCCTGATTCGCGTCTTCCCCATCTCTTCGTTGACCGGTCTCGTCCCTTGGAATATTCACGTCAGCGGTGCAGCGGAAGTCGATCTGCCGGCTCGGTTTGCGGTCATTCCCCGAGGTACGCTCGCCTATTCTGCCGACCTTGCCAGCGACGGCCAACCCGAGTGGATCCTGGAAAATCAACACGTTCGCGCCGTCTTCTCCAGCCGCGACGGCGGCCGCTGCCTGGAACTTGTCTCCAAGGACTCCGGCGTCAACGTTCTGCCCGAGGCCGGAGCATTAGCCGGAAAAGGCGACACCGACGTCCAAATTCGCGATGGCGCGCTGGAATTTCAATCTGCCAGTTGGAAACGAACCGTTCGTCTCACAGGAGGGACTCTAACCGTTGACCAGATCCCCCCCCTGCCCGCCGAAACCCTGCAATCCGGCAAGTTCGGCAACGTGGTCTTCGACGTCCGGCGCGAGTCGCCCGGCAAAGCCGTTTACACGCTGTCCGTTACTGGGACGAAGGATTCCGCGCGCGAACAGTGAGAGCCCGTGATACCGGCGATTACCATCGATAATTCACGGAGTTAGACTAAGAAAGAAATGGCACCGAGCGTGCCAACTCTAAAGGGAGGCCATATGGACATCGTACGCGAGGGAGCCGGTCGTAAGCGCATGATCCGGCGCATCATTTACGTCTCGATTTTCGTATTGGCCCTGGGCGGAATTTGGATTGCCGTCGCCCGCCTCAAACCGGCGGCGCCGAGCGTCGAAGCCGCCACGCTCTGGCCGGGAACGGTGAAGCGCGGACCGATGAAGCGGGATGTTCGCGGTCTCGGCACGCTGGTTCCTGAAGAGAAACTGGTAGTGCCGGCACTGACCGACGGGCGCGTCGCGAAGCGCCTCATCCTGGCTGGGCAGGATGCCGTCGTTAAGCCCGATACGGTCATCATGATCATGGAAAGCCCGGAGCTCGAGAACGCCATGGTGGACGCCGAGTTCCAGCTCAAGACGGCGGAAGCCACGTACACCGACACGCAGATGACCCTGGAGAAGCAGGGGCTGGATCAGCAAGCCACCGCCGCCACCGTTAATGCCGACTACAAGCAGGCCAAGCTGACGGCTGATCGCGACGCCTTGCTCGCCAAGGAAGGTCTGATTCCCGATCTGACCGAAAAGCTTTCCGCGGTAAAGGCGGAAGAACTGGGTGTACGCACCAAGCTCGAGCAAGAGCGCTTGGCTTTCCAGAAACAACAAGTGCAGGCGCAGCTCTCTGCGCAGAAAGCCAAGATCGATCAGCTCCGTGCCATGTTTGAGCTGAAGAAGAGCCAGGTGGAAGCGCTCAAGGTCAAGGCAGGAACCAATGGCATCCTAACGGAGGTGTTGGTGGACGCCGGGCAGCGTGTTGTTGCCGGCACGCCGCTCGCCCGCATTACGCAGCCCTGGAAGCTGAAAGCGGAACTCAAGATCACCGAGACACAGGCAAAGGATATCGCCATTGGTCAGGATGCCCAGATCGATACGCGCAACGGAATCATTCCCGGAAAAGTTTCTCGTATCGATCCCTCGGTCATCAACGGCACCCGGACTGTGGATGTCCGCTTGATCGGCGAACTGCCGCAGGGTGCGGTGCCGGATTTGAGTGTGGACGGCACCATCGTGCTGGAAAATCTGTCCGACGTGGTCTACGTCGAGCGCCCCGTCTTCGGTCAGGCCAATACCACCATTACGCTGTTCAAGTACGATGCCGACGGCAAGGGCGCAAACCGTGTTCCGGTCAAGCTGGGGCGCGCTTCGGTCACCACCATCGAAGTTGTAGATGGGCTGAAAGTCGGAGACAAAGTCATTCTGTCGGATATGTCCGCCTGGGATGGGCGCGACCGCATCCGGCTTAACTGAGATTCGGAAGGAGCAGAGATGGCAGACGGAGCGGTTCCACTCATTCATCTGGAAGGCGTGACCAAGGTGTTCATCACCGACGAGGTTGAGACGCACGCCCTGGCGGGCATTCATGTGGATATCAACAAGGGCGAGTATGTGTCGATTTCCGGCCCTTCGGGCTGCGGCAAGTCGACCTTGCTGGCCATCCTCGGGCTGCTCGATACGCCTTCGGGCGGCACCTACATCCTGAACGGCAAGCCGGTGAGCGGCCTGAAAATGCAGGAGCGCGCGCGCATCCGCAATCGCGAGATCGGCTTCATTTTTCAGGCGTTCAACCTCATCGGCGATCTCACCGTCTACGAAAACGTCGAGTTGCCGCTCACCTACCGTGGTACGCCGGGCTCAGAACGCAAGAAGCTGGTCCACGAAGCGCTTGAGAAAGTCGGCATGTCGCATCGCGTCAAACACTATCCATCGCAGCTCTCGGGCGGTCAGCAGCAGCGCGTCGCCGTCGCGCGTGCTCTGGTCGGGTCGCCCTCGGTGCTGCTCGCGGATGAGCCCACAGGAAACCTCGACTCCGCTAACGGCGAGGCGGTCATGGAGCTGATGCGCGAACTGCATCGCAATGGGGCCACCATCGTGATGGTGACGCACGATCCGCGTTACGCCCGCTTCGCCGATCGCGGCATTCATCTTTTCGACGGCCGCGTGGTCGAAGAAAAGATGGAAGTGGCATAAGCCGCGAATACTCGCGAATTAACGCGAACACAAAGGAGGTAGGCGGATGCTACGCGATCTCCGTTTCGCCTTGCGGTCTCTCCTGAAGGCCCCGGGCTTCGCCGTGGTTGCGATCGCAACGCTCGCAATCGGCATCGGCGCGAATACCACCATCTTCAGCCTGATTAACGGTATTTTGCTGCGGCCGCTGCCGTATCGCGATCCCGGCAAGCTCGTCGCGGTCGATCTGATGAGTGGCGAATCGCCGTTTCCCTGGTCGTATCCGATGTTCGATGACCTGCGCCGCAATCAGCGGACTTTTGAGAGCGTGGCGGGATTCTCAACCGGGTCCGGCAACCTGACCGGCATCGACAATCCGTTGCGCGTGCAGGTCGAGCTGGTTTCGGCATCCTACTTTCCGACGCTTGGCATCGAGCCGGGTCTGGGCCGCGTGTTCCGCGCCGACGAAGATCGCGAGGCAAACGGGCATCCGGTAGCCTTGCTGAGCCACAGAATCTGGCAGGAGCAGTTCGCCGCCAATGCGGGCATGCTGGGCCGCACCATTCACCTGAATCAGCTTCCTTACACCGTGGTGGGCATCATGCCGGCCGGTTTTCGCGGGCAGACCGATGACGTCGACGTCTGGATTCCTCTCACCATGGCGCCCGCGTTCTACAACGTTCCCAACCGGCTGACCATCGCATGGAACTTCTGGCTGCGTGCCGTCGCGCGAGTCAAGCCCGGCATTACCATGCCGCAGGTTCTGGCGCAAATGGGTCCACTGGCAAAAGCCATCGATGCCGACCATCCCCACCCCAACAAGATGCCTGCCTGGCAGGTTCGCACCGTTGCCCTTTCTACCGCCAAGACCGATCCCACATTGCAGAGATCGCTCCTCATCATGTTCGGCGCGGTGGGTTTCGTTCTTTTGATTGCCTGCGTGAACGTCGCCAATCTGCTGATGAGCCGCTCGGTGTCACGCCGGAAAGAAGTCGCCGTGCGACTGGCGGTCGGCGCCAGCCGCGGTGTGCTGATCCGCCAGTTTCTGACGGAAAGCCTTCTCCTTGGGCTTGCCGGAGGGCTGGCCGGCATTTTAATTGCGGGTTATGCCATCGACCTCGCCGTCGCCTTGCGCCCGGAAGTCGCGGGAGATTTCTGGCCTTTATATGCACGCACGATGCAGGCGGAAACCGTGCGCCTCGATCCACGCGTGCTGGCGTTCAGCATCGCCCTCTCGATATTGGCCGGCCTCATGTTTGGTCTGCTCCCGGCGTTGCAGTCATCCAGACTCGATTTGAACCAGGCTTTGAAAGATGTTACCGGGGGGTGGTCGGCCAAATGGTCGAGCCTTAGGCGTCCAAACTCGCGTAGTTTTTTGATCAGTGCAGAAATGGCGCTGGCGGTTGTGCTGCTTGCTGGGGCGGGCGTGATGATCGAAAGTTTCGCCCGGCTGCTCCGAACTCACATCGGTGCGGCGACCGACCACATTCTGACCGCGAACATCGACTTGCCGCCTCGCCAGTATTCGTCCGACGCTGCCATGCGGTTTCGGCAGCAGCTTCTATCGCGGCTGGCGGCGTTGCCCGGAGTCCGGCAGGTCAGCTTCTCCAATTCGCTTCCTGCTCGCGGCCAGTCGGATATCACGATGCTGGACCGGGGAAGCGGCACGGACAATGTCGCGGTTGGAGTGCACAGCGTCAGCCCGGACTTCTTTGCCGTGTTTCGCGTTCCCCTGATTCGCGGCCGCCTCATTACAGACCGCGACCGTGCCGGTGCCACCCGCGCGCTGGTCCTGAGTGCGACGGCGGCGCAGCGCTTATGGCCGGGCGCAAATCCAATCGGCAGGCGCGTAGAGCTCGCCGTTTGGGAAACCGGGCACCAGGATGCCGAGGTCGTGGGCATCGTGGGTGACGTGAGGTATGACGGTGTCGGGCAACCGCCGGGCAGCGATGTTTACGTGAGCGTCTGGCAATACCCGGAGGGCGGAAACGTGTCGGTGCGGGTCGCCGGCGAGCCATCTAGCTTTGCGCCCGCCGTTCGAGCCGCCGTACACGCCCTCGACAAGGATCTTCCCGTGTACGGCATGCAGACCATGGACCAGCAGCTCGCGCAAGCCACATCGCGTCTGCGTTTCAGCGCGGTATTGCTGGGAGTGTTTGCCGCGCTCGCTCTCGCGCTCGCGGCGATTGGCCTTTACGGCGTGGTCGCATATTCGGTGGCCGCTCGCACGCGCGAAATCGGTATCCGGCTGGCGCTGGGCGCAAAGCGCGAAGACGTTTTCCGGCTGGTGGTAGGCGATGGCCTCGTGCTGTGCGGCGCGGGACTACTCGTCGGGATTCCCGGGGCGCTGGCAGCAACACGTGTGCTGTCGAGTTTTTTGTATCAGACGAAGCCCGGAGATCCCTGGGTCTTTGCAGCGGTGTCAACAGTCCTGATCGTCGTGGCATTAACTGCCGCATACGTTCCGGCGCGGCGAGCCATGAAGGTCGATCCGATGGCGGCGTTGCGGTGGGAGTGATTGAGGATTTCCGTTTGATGACACCACCCGTGTAGCGCAGGGGCGCGCTGGGTTTGCGGGCACCTGCGGGTTTTGGACTGAAACTGAAACCCCGCAGGTCTCCAAAAACGAACCCCGCGCTACAGTAACCTGGAATTTCATGATTACTCCACGCAACCAGGATTTTGCCGCCTGGTATCAGGACGTCGTGCTCCAGGGCGACATGGCGGAGCCCGCGGAAATCGTCAAGGGCTGCATGGTCATCAAGCCCAACGGTTATGCCGTGTGGGAGCGTGTGCAGCGCGAGCTTGACGATCGCTTCAAGGCCACCGGCCACCAGAACGCGTACTTTCCGCTGCTGATTCCGCAGAGCTTTCTGCAGCGCGAAGCGGAGCACGTGGAGGGCTTCTCGCCGGAGCTCGCGGTCGTGACCATCGCGGGCGGCAAGACGCTCGAAGAGCCGTACGTGATCCGGCCGACATCGGAAACCATCATCGGCCACTTCTTCGCCAAGTGGATTCAGAGCTGGCGCGACCTGCCGGTGCTTATCAATCAGTGGGCCAACGTGGTCCGCTGGGAGCTGCGCACGCGCATGTTTCTGCGCACCACTGAATTCCTCTGGCAGGAGGGCCACACGGCGCACGCCACGCACGAAGAAGCCGTGGAAGAAGCGCGGCGCATGCTCGATATTTACGCGGAAGTCGCCGAAGACGTGATGGCCATGCCGGTGATTAAGGGCGTAAAGACGCACGCCGAGAAATTTGCCGGTGCGCTGCGCAGTTATTCGATCGAGGCCATGATGCAGAACGGACTGGCTCTCCAGGCCGGCACCAGCCACGACCTGGGCCAGAACTTCGGCAAAGCCTTCAACGTGCAATTTCAGAATCGGGAAGGGCAGCTCGAGCATGTGTGGCAGACGAGCTGGGGCGTGAGCACGCGGCTGATCGGCGGCCTCATCATGAGTCACTCGGATGACAAGGGGCTCGTCCTGCCGCCGAAGCTTGCGCCGGTGAAGACGGTGCTGGTGCCGATCTACCGCAAGGACGAAGAGAAAGGGCAGGTGCTGGAGGCGGCGCATCGCATCGGAAAAGAGGTCGGCGCAAAAGTAGATGATCGCGAAGGGCAGACGCCCGGCGCGAAGTTCTTTCACTGGGAGCGTCGCGGCGTGCCGGTGGTGCTGGAGCTGGGACCGCGCGATCTGGCGTCGGGCAACATCGTGCTCAAGCGGCGGGATACCGGCTCGAAGGAACTGGTGGCGCAGGGTGAAGTGGCAGCGCGGCTGCCCGCGGTGCTTCGCCAGATGCAGAAGGATCTTTACAGCACGGCGAAGGAACGCCTCAAGAACAATACCGTCCTGGCGAATTCAATCGCCGAGGTGGAGTCGATCCTGCGCGACGTCACCGCCGAAAAAGGTGGTGGCAAGTTCGTCATGGCCCACCTCAAGGACGACCCGGCCTGCGACGCGCGCCTCAAAGAATTCAAGGCGACGGTGCGGAACATCCCGCTAGTGGACGAATTCGACGGCCCGGGCAAGTGCATCATCACCGGCGAGACGGTCGAGCGCCGGGTGGTGGTGGCGAAGGCGTACTGACAGCGCAAGAATTTTTCTTCACGGGGGAACTTTTTCGTCTCGTGCGGCATTACAGGTATTGGAAGAGTTGGCGCCGCCCGTGACTACCGATGAAGCCCTGATGCTGCAGTTCCAGCGCGGATCGCGCGAGGCTTTCGAGGAGCTGTTTGCCCGGTATCGGGAGCCGCTGTATGGATTTTTCCGGCGCAGATTGGACTCGGGCGAGCGAGCGGAGGATCTCACACAGGAGACATTCCTGGTAGTGATCCGCGGAACCTCGAAGTATGAGCCGCGGGCGCTGGTCCGCACGTATCTTTACGCCATCGCGTTGAAACTCCTATCCACTGAGCGGAGAAAGCAAGTCGCATCGCAAGGTCTCTCGGGCCCGGAACCGGCCGTTGAAGAGTCAGCCGAGACCTCGCTTTGGGTGAGGGAGGCGTTGGCGAAACTGGATGACTCCGACCGCGAGGTTTTGATGCTGCGGGAATACGAACAGTTGAGTTACGGTGAGATCGCCGATCTGCTGCGTGTACCGGTCAACACCGTGCGGTCGCGGCTGTTTCGGTCGCGCATGGCGCTCAAGAACTGCCTGGAGCCGCGCCGGGAGGAGGTGTGACATGGGTGAGACGAATCATGTCATTGCGCCCGAAGAACTGATGGCGTATCTGGACGGTGAGCTTTCCCTGGATTGCGCGGCCAGTGCGGCGGCTCATCTGGAACAGTGCCGCGAATGCCAGGGTGTTGCGGCGGATTTGCAGGGAGTGTCGCGGAGGATGATGCAGTGGCGTGTGGAAGGACCGAAGCGGCTAGCGTTGGCAGACATGTCGGGTGCTTTAGAGAAACGGGCGAAGACAACGCAGGAACCGAAAAAGCGTCTGGTGTGGCCTTGGGCCATTGTGGCGGTGGCGGCGTGTGTTTGGGTCATTCTATTCCCCCCCATTCAGTTTCGAATGGCCGACAAGTCCCGAATGGCAACGGATATGATTCGAACGCGCGAACCGCTTAGTGTGATGCTATCGGCACCGGTGCGACAGCAGTACGCTGCGGTCGCGCCCTCGCCCGCCTCCAAAGGCCGGCTGCCGCGTCCATCCACCGCTCCCATGATCGTCCGGAGCTCGCAATTGACCCTCACGACCTCCCAATTCGATCACGTGCGTGATGGCATCACGGCTGTTCTCACGCGACACAAAGGCTATTTCGCGGAGTTGAGCGTGAGCGCCACAACGGGCACAGCTCGCTCTCTGGATGCGACGTTGCGTGTGCCGTCGGATCAGCTCGAATCCACCACCAGCGAGCTAAAGGCTCTCGGCCGAGTGGAGTCGGAATCGCAGCGCGGCGACGATGTGACCCAGGATTATGTCGATTTGGAGGCGCGGCTCACCAACGCAAAGAACACCGAGCAGCGTCTGACGGAGATGCTCCGCCAGCGAACCGGTAAGCTGTCGGACGTCCTAGCAGTCGAGAAGGAAATCGACGACGTTCGCGATCGCATCGAGCGCATGGAGGCGGAGAAGAAGAACCTGGGAAATCGCGTCGATTTCGCCAGCGTGACGCTCAAAGTCAGCGAGGATTACCACGCCCAAATGCAGGTGGTTCCGGACTCATTTCTCAGCCGCTTCCGAAACGCCGCCGTTCAAGGCTATCAAAGCCTGGTCGAGGGTCTGGTGACTGTTCTAGTCACTCTCCTCGAGTGCGGTCCCAGCCTTCTCATTTGGGGCGTGCTTCTGTTCCTCCCCGCGCGCTTTGCCTGGAAAAGATGGCGGCGCACCGCGGCGCGGTCTTAATATTTCCGCGCCCAGTACCGATCCCGCGCGCGCACCACTAAATCCTTCCGGTCCGTCGTCAGCGCGATCTTCCGGAACTCCGATACCTTGACGGGCACGTCCGAAATGTAACCCAGGTCGTATTGGCTGCGCAGCTCGTCCTGTATCTCATCGAAGATCTGCTCGATGCCGAGTTTCTTCGACACCTCGAAGAAGCCGCCGCCGGTTTCGCGGCTCATGCGCTGCAGCACGCCCTTGCCGTGGCCGCCTTCGAACGAAAGCGCTCCGTAGAACGTGGCGTCGGAAAAGAGGATCGAGTAAATCAGCGTATCGGCGAATTGCGCTGCGTCGATAGCGTCGGCAAGCGTAGCGTCGCTCCCCGTATCTACCCCATCGGTGAGCAGGATGAGCGCCTTGCGTCCCTGCTGCCGCTGCATAATGTCCTTCGAAGCCTTGATCACGGCGTCGTAGAGCAACGTGCCGCCGCCTTGCTGGCGGTAAAGCTCCTCGCGCGTGGGCGTGTCGATCTGCACGAGCGTATCACTGAGCTTCTTCAGCGACGATGTCAGCTCCTGCCGCACCATCACCGCCATGTCGAATTGCACGATGAATACGTTGTCTTTATTGGGACGGAGAACCTGCTCAAAGAAGCGTGCGCTGGCGCTGCGCTCGGCGTCCATCACGCGCTGCTGGCTCACGCTGGTGTCGACCATCAGGCCGAGCGTCAGCGGAAGGTCGGTTTCCCGGGAGAAGTACTGGATGTTCTGTTTGCGGCCGTTTTCGGCAACCGTAAAGTCTTCTTTCGCCAGGTCGCGAACGATTTGGCCCTTCCGGGTCGTGACCGTGGCCAGCACCTGCACCACTTTGACGTCGGTCGAGAAAGTCGGCTGCTCTTCCTGTGCCCGCAGGAGTGGGGCGCACGCCAGCCCCGCGGCGGTACGAAGGAATTTGCGGCGGCCTGGGTCCAATGCCATCTCTCCTAGTATGCCCCTAGCTTTCGAGGAGCCCTCGTTCCAGCGCTCTTCCGTACCACCACGTCGACGCAAGGTACACGGCGATGACGCCGGCGAGAATGACGGGATGCGCCTGCACCACCCCCGCGGCGCCGCCCAGTAGCACCAGTTGCAGCAGGCTCAGGCCGAACGAAGCCCCCGACGAGAACCGCCAGCGCACCTGCTCGCGCCGCTCGTTGACCGACGACGCATGCCCCACCGCAAGTGCCGCTAGCGCTGCCGCGGCTCCGGGAAGAGGCGCCACAGGCAGGGTCAGTAAAACCGCAGCGAGGAGAAACGAGCAATCTTTCGCAACCAGCACCTGCCACCCGTGCAGGGGCAGCAGACGGTAACGCGTGAGAGCCTGGTCGCCATCCAGCCCGAACAGCGATTGCGCATAGCTGGATAACGCCAGCACCACGAGGATGGTCATGGGCAGCAGCGCGTCCGGCGGAAGTGTGCCCGCAAAGCGCATACCGGTAACCGCGAGGCTGAGAACCAGGGCACAGTAAAAATCGAGGGTCGAAAGTAGCTCGCGCAGATTCTTGCGGATCAATTGATTCAGTGGGCCGGGAAAACCGGGGAGATGATGCCATATGCCATTCTTTGGGGCCAGGGGCAGGGAAGGCGCGACGAAACCAATCACAAACACCGCGCAAACGATTGCCCAAATGCTCAGCGCGACCTTACCGCGGGCCGCCCAGACGGCCAGCGCTGCCAGCAGCCAAGTGAGCGGATTGAGCCACGGACTGGCCACGCGCAGCAGCCACCTCTCGCGCGAGCTTAGCGGCCAGAGCGCCAGTCGCGACGGCGGTATTTTGCGCAACGGGTCGGTGCTCATGGGAAAGAACATCACCAGACCCATCAGCAGGTAGAGAAACGCGCCGGCCTGTTGGAGGAGCAGAACGCTCATCAGGAAGAAATTGTTGGTAGCGAAAGAGCCGAAGCTTTTCGTGTCTCGCCGGAAGATCGCAACTAATGCGCCTAGGATCGCGCGGATCCGAGCCATTGCATCTCCTCCGCGGCCGGCGATTCGACCAGATCGAAATAGTGATCTTCGAGCGACCGGGGCAATTCCTCGGCCGGAGAATTCCAAACCATCCGGCCGCCGCGAATCATGATGAACTGGTGCGCAATACGCTCGGCTACCGACAGAATGTGCGAGGTTAGAAAAATGGTGACGCCGCGTCCGGCGAGCGTGACCAGAAGATCGTGCATCATCTTGCCGGTAACGGGGTCAATCGCTTCGAACGGCTCATCCAGAAACAGGACCTGCGGGTTGGGCAGCAACGCCATGGCGAACGCGGTTTTCTTGCGCATCCCGTGCGAGCCGTATCCGGCAAACGTGTCGCGGCCGTGGCCGAGGCTCAGAACGCGCAGGAGCTGCTCTGTGCGCGCCTTCGCTTCCTGTTGCGATAGTCCGTAAATCCGTCCCGTGAGCAGGAGATGTTCTTCCACCGTCAGATCGTCGAAGAGGCCCAGATCTTCGGGCAGCACCCCGATGCGCTTCTTGATTGCGAGCGAATCCCGCGCCACGTCAAGTCCGGCGACCGTGGCCGCTCCGGAGCTCGGCGGCAGCAGCCCCGTGAGCATCTTGACCGTGGTCGATTTGCCGGCGCCATTCGGTCCGAGCAGAGCACAGATCGCGCCCCGCGCTACTTCGAACGTGAGGCCCTCGACGGCGGTAAACTCGCCAAAACGCCGCGTCAGATCCCGGCAGGAGATCACGGCCGGTAGCTGGCTTTCACGGTACCTTTTGCCTGCGCCACCGGCATGAGCGTGGGGTAGAACTGCACGAACGTGTTCTCTACCGCTCCGTTCTGGCTGTGGCAGCTGTGGCAGGCGTTCGAAGGAAACGCCTTTGCCGTCTCGCGCATGTCCTTCGGGCCCCCGAAGCCGAAGTACGCCCATTTGTCGGGAAAGCGGGATTCATCCTTCACCGCCGCCTCAACGGCAACCAGGTCGCTTTGAAAATGGCCGGCCTGATTGATGGAGCCGTGCTGCTTCGCCGCTCGCACTTCCAGCACGAACATGGTCTTGTCGGGCCACTTGCCCGTCTCGAGGAACGCCCGGTAGGCCGACGGCTTAACGAAGACATTATCGAACGGCGGGTCGCCCGTTTCGTGTGCTGCCGGTCCGTAGGACATGCCCAGACCGGAAGTCAGATAAATCCACTCGCGATAGTCCGCGGGACGCACGAGTTCGTTGTCCTTGGTAAACCGGGGTGCGGCATCCTTGGCAGATCCGCTTTCGGGCGCGCCACCGCAAAGCGCGGCGGCAAACAACGTCAGAATGCAGATCGCGGCCTTGTTCATGACAGAAGCTCCTCGAGGGTTCCCTACCATCATATGCTGTCACACGGCAGGATCGCGCCAACGCCAAAATTGCTAACCTTTGGCCGCTTTCCATTGAAAACAAGCCACAATTAGCAGTAAATTCCGGCAATTTTACTGAAAATGCGCAGGGACTCTGGGGATATAATGAACTTGCGCGCCAGAGGACCGTGACAGCCTGTGCAGTGTCTTTACTGCGAAACTGAACTAAAGCCCCTTAGAGGGCTATTCGACGAGGATTTTTGCTGTAAGGAGCACAGGGAGAAGTATTTCTCGTCCTTTCGCAAGGGAATTAATCTCCTTCCGGACCTGGATCTTCCGCCGGTCACTCCCGTTCCGAAACGCGTCGTCGAGGCGCCGGTTGCCGAAAACGTCGAGCCTGTTCCGGAGCTGATCGTCACCCAGCGTCACGTAGAACTCGAGGAAGAGGTGACCGAAGAACCGGTCGAGCTTCCCGAGCTGGTGATCCCAATGACCGCCGCACAAGCGCCGGAGATGGTGGTCGAAGTTTCCGAGCCTGCCCTCGCCATAGCTGCCCGTGAAGAACCGGAACCGGCGGCCGAAATACCCGAGCCCGTGGTTGAGCCGGCTCCGCTGATTTCCGAGCCCCCAGTCGAAAACGAGCCCCCGGTCCAGATCGCGGCCCTCTCTGCCGAACCAGCAAATCTACCGGAGATGCCGGTGGGGGCGTCCGTGGAAGCAGCCTTCGAGGAGCTCGAGGCGGAGGAAATCGCCGCGACACCTCTCGCCGCCGATTTCCTGTACCTGCAGGTTGCCCCGTATGAAGCCCGGACTGCTACTTCATGATCGACGAGAATTCGTTCTCGGCGTGCAACGGTCCGTCCATACCCGATGTCGAGGTTTTCTGCGACGCCGCGCTCGATCCCGAAGAATGCCTGGCGCATCTGATCGTCCCGGCGGACGTGCCTGCGGGAGCAGCCACGCATTCGGCTACGGCAGAGGCTCTGGCCGTTGCTCCCCCTACGCCCGAATTCCGGGCCTGGAATTACGCAGCCCCGGTCATGGTGTCGCTGGCAACAGCGGAACTCATCGAGGACGTCGAGTTGTTCGTCCCGGGCGCCATTTCGAGCGGCATGAGACGCGAGTGCGATGGCCGGCCGCTCGATCTCGCGCCCGCACCCGTCACGCTGCCGGGTTTTGAAGCATTCGCGCAAGTTGCGCAGCCGGCCGTGGCCGAGCCGGCACTGTTCGATGTCGCTCACGCGAATATCGAGAGCGGCGCGCTCATGTTCTCCGACATGCCGCTCGAGTTTGCGATTCACTCTCCGGCGTTCCAGGTGTCGGCTGTGGCCATGGAGCTCGACGAAGAGCTGAAACGGGCTGTCGAAGAGCAGCAGAAGGAAGCCGCTCGTTTGGCTGAGCCCGAAATGGCTCGTCCGGCCGCCATGAGCGCTGCCCCAGTAAGCCACGCCACGGCGAGTTTCCAGCCCACCATGCCGGCTCCGGCCAAGCCTGATGCGCCGTTGAATGTTCCCGCCATGGCCGCAAAGGCCGAAGCCGTTCCGGGTATGGCATCGGAAGCTATGCCCGATCCTCCGCGCGGCGTTGCTTCCGAACAAACATCCTCCGCGCATTCGGCCGAGCCTGTGCAACCGGCCATCCAGAGCTCGGTGAAGATCAAGAACTGGCGCCTGAAGATCACCTTCGCCAAGCCGGCGTAGGTTTGCTCAAGCTCCAACCAATGATGCACAATGAGGCTTCGTTCGACGGAGCCGCATGCGCATCAGCATTACCTATCTCTACGTCATTTTCCGTTACGGCTATCCACACAGCGTTCGCGATGTCTTGCGTGCGCTGCCTGAGATTCGCAAACTGGGATTTCGCTTTCTCGAAATGGAGGGCCTCGGTCCCGCGCATCTGCGCGCCATGTACAAGAGCCGGACATCGGTTGCGGCTGCGCTGGAAGACAACGGGCTGCACGTGCACAACTTCTGCGTTGTGGATCCGTTGCTTGTTTCTCCGGACGCGGCGAAGCGCGCCAAGGCACTGGACGGCTTCCGCATGGGCGCGGAGCTGGGCGCATACTTCGGCGCCGAGACTCTGCACCTGGCCAGCTATGCGCCTCCGGTGCGTTACATCAGCGCCAGGCCTTATCAACTCGGCGGTAAGCGGAAGTACGCATTTACCAATCAAACACAGGTGCGCATCCCCAAGGACTTCGCGTGGCAGACCGTCTGGGACGCCCTGGTGTCCTCCTGCCGCGCATGCGCCGACGTCGCCGCCACCTACGGCAAGACCGTCATTATGGAGCCGCGCGTCGGTGAGGTTGTTTGCTCCGTGGATTCCGAGCTTCGATTGATCGAGCACGTGGCTCGTCCCAATTTCCAGGCCAATTTCGATACCGGCCATTTCTCGGCGCAGCGCGAAAACGTCGTCCTCGCCTTGAAAAAGATGGAGGGCAAGTTTGCCAACATCCACCTTTCGGATAACGATCCGGCAAACACAAACCACCTGCCAATTGGTGACGGCGCCATCGATTGGCCGGAGTTTTTCCGCGTGCTGAAAGACATGCACTACCACGGGTATCTGGGTCTCGATCTCGGAATGACCAAGACGATCGTCCGAGACTACGCGCGGTCGGTGGAGCGAATTCGGGAGATGGCGGCGAAGCTAAAAATCGCCGTTGAGGTTTAGAGCAAGCTCTCGATGGTCTTGTCCACGGTGGGCCAGTGCTCCGTGCTCGGGTCGACCGGCGCGAAGTGGTCCGCTCCCGGCAGCACCACCATCCGGGCATCATCGCCGGCACGCGTCGCCGCCTTCTGGTAGTTGTTACTAAGCTCAATCGGTACCACCGAGTCATTGGTGCCGTGCAATAAACGCACGCGCCCGCCGATCGGCGCCAGCTCAATCGGCGACCCGGCGTGATAACGCTGCGCCAGCTTCGCGGGCGGCCCTCCCATCAATTCATCCACCACGCCGTCACTCAGGCGCAGTTCCCAGGCACGGCGAAGGTCGACCACTCCTGCGATAGGCGCAGCGCCGTGGATTGTAATAGGATCGCGTCCTGCCAGGGGGTCGCCTGCCGGGATGCGCGATCGCGCTGCGAGCCACAAGGCGAGGTGTCCGCCGGCCGAATGTCCGATCGTAATCACACGCTTCGGGTCGAGCGGGTACTTCTTCGCCAGTTCGCGTACGTAGTCCGCTCCCGCGGCGGCATCAAGGAACGTGTTCGGCCATCCACCCCCTGGGTTCCCGATGCGCCGGTACTCGATGTTCCAGGTAGCAAGACCGAGGCCCGCGAATGCCGCGCACAAATGTCCCATGTATTCGAGTCCGTATTTCGCGCGCCAGAATCCACCGTGAATCACCACGGCTAACGGATGCGGTCCAGGGCCCTTCGGGATGCGAATGTCGCCGAACTGCGAAGCGTCGGTGCCGTACGATAAGCGCGCGTCGGCCGCGGGCGCAGGCCGTTCGAGTATGTCACGCCCCATAGACCGGCAAGCTGTCGTCAATGACCATCCGGCAGCTGCCGCACCCGCCCGGAGAAAGTCTCGCCTGCTGGTGTAACGCGGCGGCGCGGGCCACTTCATTTCGTCTCGATCAGCTCGCCGGAGGGCCCGTCAATATCCACCACCCGCAGCCTGAGCCGCTTGCGCGCGTCCACCTTCGCAACCGGCAGATCGAAGCGCGCGGCGATCATGCGATCCAGCGTGGCATGCGGCGCGATACGGTCGCGAATGATGAGTGAGTCGTTGTATTTTTGCCCCAGAATCGGATAGTACTGGAACAAGCGGCGGGCATCGCTCTCGGAAACCGTCTGACCATCTACGGAGCTGCCGTCGGGCGCGTCCATGGTCACCACCACTTCGCGCACCACCACCGCATAATCCGCCGAATTGACCACACGGAAATCGACGATCGCCACCGAACTGTTTTCATCCAGCGCGAGCGTGCGCACCTTCAGGATTTTGCCTGCGGGTTCGATATGCGCGCCCCGCTGCATGTAGAACATCCACGCCACGCCGATGGCGACAACTACTAGCCCCACGCCCAGCGCAGTCAGGAACGTCCGGTTGAGATATTGGCGGATAGCGGGCTCCCCTGACGATGATAGCAACCGTACCGGTTGGACACATCGAGACGCCTGTCCTACTCTAGATGAGAACTGTCGATGAGAAACCTGCTCCGCCGGCTCGCCTTCGTCGCGGGACTGATCGCCCTTGTGCTGCTCACGGGAACGGTCGGGTACACACTCATCGATCATTACCCTCCGTTCGACGCGTTTTACATGACCCTCATCACCGTCTCGACGGTCGGTTATGCGGAGATCCACCCGCTGAGTCATGCGGGTCGTGTTTTCAACTCCTTCGTCATCTTCTTCGGCGTCATCACCATGTTCTTCGCCATCGGTGCCATGACGCAGAGCATTATCGAGCTGGAACTGGGAGAATACTTTGGAAAGCGGCGAAACCGGCGAATGATCGACAGGCTGGAGAACCATTTCATTATTTGCGGATACGGACGCGTCGGCCGCAACGCGGCGCATGAACTCATGCGCTCGGGCGTGCCATTTGTGATCGTAGATCGCGACGAAGATCGCGCCGAGGGCGCCATGCAATCGGGCATGCTGGCGGCGTGCGCCGATGCCACTCGCGACGAGACCCTGCGCGGCGTGGGAGTGGAGCGCGCCCGTGGGCTGATTTCCGCGCTTGCCACCGATGCCGACAATCTCTTCGTGATTCTGTCCGCCAAGAACCTGAACCCCAAACTGTTCGTAGCCACGCGCGCGGCGGAGGAGGATGCCGAAGACAAGCTGCGCCGCGCGGGTGCGGATGCCCTGTTCGCTCCGTACACCATGACGGGCTATCGCCTCGCGCAGGCGGTGCTTCGGCCGCACGTATTCCAATTCTTTGACGTCGCCACCAAGGGCATGGGAATGGATGTCGACGTCGAACAGGTGCGCGTGCCCGAATCGAGCCAGTTTGTGTCGCGCTCCATCGGGCAGACCCGGCTGCGCAGCGAGCTGGGTGTCATTGTCCTGGGCATTCGCAAGGTGGACGGCGCCATGCTCTTCAATCCCGCCGCGGAAACCGTGATCCATGGCGGCGACTATCTGATCGTCATGGGCGAGCCCTCCAATTTGCGGGCACTCGAGAACATCGTCACCAACGGAAGCCACACATGAGCCTGGAAACCATTGGCCTGGTGGTCACGGCGGAAGATCAGCTCGGCGTTCTGCACCGCCTCACCGGTGTAATTGCCGAGCACCAGGGGGACATCACTTCGGTGGCGATTCTCGAAAGCGGAGCTCGGGAAGCGCGCATCTACTTCGAGATCAAGCTCCCTGCGGCGCCGGAGATCCTCGAACGGGATCTGCGCGCGTTGCCGGGTGTCAAAGCTGTCGAGATGGTGAAAACGCTGGAGCGCGTGTACGGGAAGCGCATCATCATCGTCGGCGGCGGCGCGCAGGTGGGCCAGGTTGCCATCGGCGCCATTTCCGAAGCTGACCGGCACAACATTCGCGGCGAGCACATCTCCGTCGATACGATTCCGCTGGTGGGCGAACAGCCGCTGGCCGATGCCGTGCGTGCCGTCGCGCGCTTGCCTCGCGCCAAAGCCCTGGTGCTGGCCGGATCGCTCATGGGCGGCGATATCGAGCAGGCGGTCCGCGAGGTCCGGCAGAGAGGGCTGCTGGTCATCAGCCTCAATATGGCGGGCAGCGTTCCGGAAGCTTCGGATCTCGTCGTCACCGATCCTGTTCAGGCGGGTGTCATGGCCGTGATGGCGGTGGCTGATACTGCGAAGTTCAACATCGGGCGATTAAAGTCCCGCGTCTTTTAGGCTCGCGACGGCCACTTGGTACGCTGGTGGATATGCGTCCCCAGCCTCTGATCGCCGTCACCGATGTGGAAGCCAGCAGCCGTTGGTACCAACGCTTGCTCGGCTGCACGAGTGCTCACGGCGGCCCCCATTACGAGCAGCTGGTTGCAAACAATCAACTGGTTCTTCAGTTGCATAGCTTTGAAGTCGAGCATCATCACGGCCGCATCGGCAATCCCGCCGGCAAGCCCTACGGCAACGGCGTTCTGCTCTGGTTTGAAGTGGATGATTTCGACGCGGTAGTGCAGCGGGCGGCGGAAATGGGCGCGGATATCGTGCTGCCGAAGCACAAGAACCCTCCCGAAGGCGATGGCGGGCCGAATCACTGGGAGTGCTGGATGCGCGACCCCGATGGTTACGCCGTCGTGGTGGCGAGTCCGTACGGAACGGCCGGCGGGTCATGGCGCCCGGAACGTCCGTGGGGAAGGTAAGCTAGCGCTTGTCTACAGCCGCTGTAGGCGAATCGGTCCGTCGCCCGTGCGCACTTCCAGAGTTGGGCCGCCGCCGTTCAGTTTGCCCCGCATCTCCGACCCGCGGATTGTACCCGATACGGTCAGCGGCAAATCCACCGTCACTTTTCCGTCGCCGGTGTGCGCGTCAAGATCGGCCGCGAATTGTTCGGGCAGATGCAGCGTGATGTGCCCATCGCCGGTTTGCACGCGCCAGCTCGCTCCCATTTTCGATTGTTCGCGCGCCGTCGCTTCGATCGATCCGTCGTTGGTGTGTAGATCCAGCCGGTCCCAGTGCCCGCTCGCGCGGATACGCCCGTCGCCGGTTTTGGCGTCGAGAATTCCGTCCACCGCCTCCACCTCGATCGCGCCATCGCCCGTGGAGAGATGAAATTCCCCCTTCACTTCCTGACCCGAAATACTGCCGTCACCCGTACGTAATTCGGCGCGCAGCTCATGGGGAACCATCAGATCCACGTGCACCGAATGCGGGGTGAACGATACGAATTGCCTCGGCGTGCGGACTTCGATCTCTACGCGGTCTCCGCCCTGATGATCGGTGACGCGCACCTCAGTATCGTTGATGCGCCAGCCCCGGGTGGTGACGCGTGCACCCACTTCCTTGCGGTCCCACGATCGGATGGTAATGCCCCCGTCACTCACATCTACACGCAGATCGGCCTTCTCCAATACCGCGAAGCTCTTCTTCCACTCGTCCGCCAAACCAGTGGATGACGTCATGGCTGCCAAAACGAGGAACGGAAGCAGTCGTTTGCCCACGCGCACCTCCTTTCGGGACCAGGATACGAAAGGCAGCAGCGAAAAGTTCCGCTAAACGCCGCCTTTGATGGCCGTAACGAAATGGACTTCGCTGGCCGGCCCGACCGTTTCCAGCAGCCCCATGGGACTCACTTCGCCATCCACCGCCACGGAGATGTTCGGCAGCAGCCGGTCCTGCTCCATCAGCCGTTCACGAATCCCCGGCCACGCGTGCTCCAGGTTCTCGACGACCTGCCGTACGGTCGTGCCTTCCGCCTGCACCGAAGCCTTCCCGCCCGTCAGCGATCGCAGCAGGGCCGGGATGAAGACGATGGCCAACTCAGTCCCGCTGGCTCCAGATGGCTTCCATGATGGCCGGCGGATTCATCGGCAGCCTCTGCATGCGTACGCCGGTCGCATGGTAAATGGCATTGGCGATGGCGCCGGGCGGCGGAATGATATTGGCTTCACCCACGCCGCGCACGCCAAAGGGATGCCCGGGATTCGGCACTTCTACGATCACCGTGTCGATCATCGGCAGATCCAGCGCCGTCGGCATGCGGTAGTCCAGCAGGCTCGAATTCATCATGGTGCCGTCAGAGCTCATGTAGTACTCCTCGTTCAGCGCCCAACCGATGCCCTGCGCGCTCCCGCCCTGCATCTGCCCTTCCACGTAGCTCGGATGGATGGCTGTGCCCACGTCCTGAACCGCCGTAAAGCGGAGGATCGTGACTTTGCCTGTTTCCGGATCGACTTCAACGTCCACAATATTGCCCGAGAACGAGCCGCCTGCGCCCTTCGGATTCACCGCACCCCGGCCAACGATGGGGCCGCCGGTCGCATCGATCTTTGCGGCGAGTTCGGCGAAGGTCATCGACTTGTCGCCCGCGCTGAAGACCCCGCGCTCGAGCGTCACCGATGCCGCATCCGTCTCCCAGAGCTTGGCCGCGCGCTCTTTCATCTGCCGCACCACGTCCTGCGCGGCCTCATACGCCGCCCATCCGGTCGCGAAGGTCGTACGGCTGCCTCCGGTCACCGCCGTGAAGCCGATCGAGTCCGTATCCACCACCGTCGGCCGGACGTTCTCCGCCGGTATGCCCAGCACTTCCGCAGCCTGCATGGCGATGGATGTGCGAGTGCCGCCGATGTCGGTCGAGCCTTCGACGAGGTTAACGGTTCCATCTCCGTTTACGCTGATGGTGCAACTCGAGGGGAGACCGATGTTGAACCAGAACCCGATGCCCACGCCGCGCCCGCGATTCGGCCCGCCCAGCGGTGCTTTGTAGTGGGGATGGTTCTTCATAGCTTCCAACACCTCCACGCATCCGATACGGCGGTATTTGGGACCGTCGGCGCGCCGCGTGCCTTCTTTAGCGGCGTTCTTGAGGCGGAAGTCGATCGGATCAATGCCGAGCTTCTCCGCGATCTCGTCCACAACGGTCTCGGCGGCGAACGCCGCGTTGGTCGCGCCCGGAGCGCGGTAAGCCGCGGTGCTCGGCTTGTTGACCACCACGTCGAAGCCGTCGATCATCACGTTTGCGATATCGTAGGCCGCGAACACGCACATGGCGCCCGGTCCAACCATTGCGCCGGGATATGCACCGGCTTCGTACGCGAGATACGCCTGCGCTGCGGTGATGCGGCCGTCTTTGCGCGCGCCAATCTTGACCTTGATGTACGATCCCGGCGTCGGTCCCGTGCCCTCGAAGACGTCCTTGCGCGACATCACGATCTTCACCGGCTTGCCGGTTTTCTTGGAAAGCAGCGCCGCCACCGGCTCGATATACACCGGAATCTTGCCGCCGAACCCGCCGCCGATCTCCATCGGAGTCACCTTGACGCGCGAGACCGGTACGTCCAGCAGGCACGCGGTGACGTCGCGTACTACGAATGCTCCTTGCGTGCTGCACCACACGAGGATGCGGCCGTCGTTGTTCCAAAGCGCCGTCGCGTTGTGCGGCTCGATGTAGCCTTGATGCACCGTGGCTGTATTGAACTCGCGCTCCACCACCACGTCGGCTTCGGCAAAACCGGCGGCAATGTCGCCCATGGTGTGACGGAAATGTTGCGACACGTTGCTGACGCGGCTGGTTTGCTCGCCGAACTCGTTGGTCTTGAGGTCTTCATGCAGAATTGAAGCCCGCTCCTGCATCGCGTCGGGCGCTGTGAGCACCGCGGGCAGCACTTCGTAATCCACCTCGATCAATCCCGCGGCTTCCTCGGCAACGTGAGCGTTGATCGCCGCCACTGCCGCCACGGCATGGCCCTTGTATAGCGCCTTCTTGCCTGCAAGCACGTTACCCCGCGCGTAGCTGAGCGGCGTATCACCTTCGCCCAGGTCCACCATCCGTTCGGGTGTTTCCGGAAAATCGGCGGCCGTCACCACGGCTTTCACGCCCGGAAATTTCTCGGCTTTGCTGGTATCGATGCGCTTGATGCGCGCGTGCGCGTGCGGGCTGCGCAGCACGTGGCCGTAGAGCGTTCCGGCCATCTGCAAATCTGCGCCGTACTGCGCGCGTCCGGTCACTTTGTCGACGCCATCATGCCGAATGGGGCGCGTTCCAACGATCGTGTATTGTTGCGTGCTCATGCTGCCACCTCCCGTGCAACTGCCGCGGCCTGTTGCACCGCGTGAATGATCTTGTCGTATCCCGTGCAACGGCAGAGATTGTTGGCCAGCCAGAGGCGGATCTGATCCTCGGTCGGGTTCGGCTCATGATCGAGCAGCGCCTTGGCGGCGACGATGAATCCCGGCGTGCAGATGCCGCATTGCAGCGCGGCGTTTTCCAAAAATGACCGCTGCAGCGGGTGCAGCTCATTGCCTTTGGCGATGCCTTCGATGGTCGTGATACGTGCCCCTTCGGCTTCCACGCCCAGCACCAGGCACGAAGTCACCACGCGGTCATCGAGCATCACCGTGCAGGCGCCGCAGTTGCCGTCGTTGCAGCCCTCCTTCGTACCGGTGAGCCCCACCACGTCGCGCAGGCATTCCAGCAGGCTTTGGCGCGGCTCGCACAGAAACTCGGCCTGCTCCCCATTGATGACGGTTTGTACGCGAACTTTTCCGGGCATGCTATTTTCCCTCCCTGGCCCTCTGAACGGCTGATTCCAGCGCGCGGCGCGTGAGCACGGCGCACAAATGCCGGCGATAATCCGCCGTTCCGCGCATGTCCGTGATCGGCTTGGCGGCGCCACGCGCGGCGTCCGCCGCGGCAGCGATGGTGGCGTCATTCACCGGCTTTCCGTCGAGGGCCGCTTCGCGGACGAACAGCGGCGTTGGGGCGACGGACGCCAGAGCAATACGCGCGGAACGGAACGACCCGTTTTCCAGCACCACCTGCACGCCCGCCCCCGCCACCGCGATATCCATTTCGTTACGCGGAATGAAGCGGATGTAGCGCGCCCCCGAATTGGGCTTGGGCGCCGGGATCTGAAGAGAAACCAGCAACTCGCCGGCTTGCAGGGCGTTGCGCCCCGGAGCCGTGCAGAAGTCCTCCACTGGAATCTCACGCGTACCCTTCGTCCCGTGGATCCGGCAGGTCGCCCCAAGAGCGATCAGCAGCGGCACCGAGTCGGCGCTAGGCGCGGCATTGCACATATTGCCGCCGATCGAAGCGCGCCCTTGAATCTGGGTGCCCCCGATCAGCGCCGCAACTTCGGCAAGCGCCGGGTAATGCCGCGAAACCGTGGCATCGCCATAGATGCGGTAGCACGGAACCGCGGCCCCCAGCGTCAAGCCGGATTTCGGATCGTAATGGAGCGCGTTCAGCTCGGGAATGCGCTTGATATTGACAACGAGATCGGTCTCTTTGCGGCCGGCGCGGAGCTGCACCAGCAGGTCCGTTCCTCCGGCCAGCAGGCGCGCGTTCGGGTAAGCCGTCAACAGTCCGACAGCTTCACCGAGAGACGCGGGCGCGGCATAATCAAACCACTTCACAGGAATCTCCTTCGATTGGGGCTCATAACAGGATAGCGAACTGTCAGCCCAGATGAACTCGGATTGCCGCGAGGAACTTCATTTGCTGTACACGTCGCCCTTGAGATCGTCCGGCATGTTCGTCAGGCGCCCAAGCATCTCGTACACCTTCGCCACCGAGCGGTCAACCAGATGTTCGCCGGCGCCGGTCTCCACCCAGGTCGCGGCACTTGCAGCGCCGTAACCTCCGCGCGACGCCGCGGCAATCGTCGGAAAGTAGCCGTTGTACCCGTTGGTATAGCCGAGCAGAAGCGCCACCGGGACAGGGCACCGGTCGCGCCAGTTGGTTTGGAAGTCGACGAACGGCTCGCCCGGCACGGTCATGAGCGCGATCTGCTTGTTGATGAGCACCGTCGCCGCTTCGATCGGGAACTCGGCTTTGATCTCCACGCCGTCGGAGTTCATAGCGTCGGGTCCCATGAACTTGATCAGCGCTGCGCGAAACTTCTCGGGATCCCAGCGCAGCTTTGCCGGAATGGTCTCTTCGGCGAACTCGATGAGCGGCGCTGCCGGCGCCTGCGTGTGAATCTCCCCAGCCACCCGCGCTGCTTCGCGCCCCAGCCGCTCACCCGTCCAGTCGCGCCATTTCACCGGATCTTCCTGCAGAGGTGTCACGGCGTAATAAGGGTTGATGTCGCCCGGCGCACCTTGGAGAAAGAAGCTCAGTACCCCTTTGCCGAGCTTCTCTTCCACCACACGGTTCATCACGCCGGGAAAGTCCGCGGAGTATCGCAGGTTGTCGCTGCCGAAGACGACCGGATGACACGCATAGTTGGTCAGAATGGCCATCGGCGATCCGTCGGTACGATCGATGCGCAACACAGTGACCGTCGGGTCGACGGGCGAGGTGGGCACCTGCGTCAAATTGCGCTCGAACCAGCTCACCGACCCGTCTGCGTTGACGTGCAGGCGATTGTGCCCGATGTAGACTGCGCCCGTTCCGGATCCGATGCGCGCCTCGGTCAGCCCCGAAGCTGCGGAGTCGATAGCATGCTCGATCTTCCCGATGGCCGCCTTCTCCCAGGCAGGCGTACCCTTCTTGTAAAAATCGGCGATCACCGGTGCGGAGTGGGTGTGCGATGCGGTGACCAGCAGCCAGGAGATTCTGCTCGTGCGGCGCGCGGAATCGCGAATCTCACGAAGAGCGGCGGGGCCGAAGGTGCGCCCAAGATCCAGCGTCACAATTCCCAGCCGCTTGTCGCCCGACTCCAGTACGAGCACGCGCGCGTAGAGAGGGTCTAGCGTGCCGATGGCGGGCTTGACGCGGTCCTCGTAGCCCCAGAGCTGCTCTGCACCGGGCGGCGTGATATCCGCCTTCGTGGTTGCGGCGCGAAAGGCCGCTGCCAGTGACGGCAGAGAGGAAACGATAGCAGTAACGGCGAGCGCGAGAAGTCGCACGAGGCACCCCCTGGATCGAAACCGCTATTCTACGCTGGCGCGGGTGCAGTGTGAAATAATCCGGTTCGAGAGGGCTCATATGAAGAGACGGCAGTTCCTGACTGGATCGATGGCCGCGCCCGTGCTGGCCGCGGCGGCGCAGCAAACGGGAGACAAGAAGCGCGAGTACTATGTGCTGCGGCGTTACCAGTTGCAGCGCGGTCCACAGCACAAGCTGACCGAAGACTTCCTGGCGAGTGCGCTGGTGCCGGGTTTGAACCGGCTGGGCATCAGTCCGGTCGGAGTCTTCAACGTAACCATAGGTCCGGAAGATCCGACGTTCTACGTCCTTATACCGGGCACATCTGCCGACGCCCTGGTCACCGCGGATTTCCGGCTGGAGCAGGACAGCGAGTACGTGAAGGCTGCGTCTGCCTTCTTCAGCGCCACCGACAAGGCCCCGGCCTTCGTGCGCGCGGAGAGCTCCCTGATGCTGGCTTTCGAAGGCTGGCCCAGACTCACCGTGCCTGCGGCCACCGCGCAACACGGCAAGCGGCTTTTCGAGCTGCGCATCTACGAAAGCCCGAGCGACGCCGATCATCGCCGGAAAGTGGAGATGTTTAACAGCGGCGAATTCGCCGCTTTCGAAAAGGCCGGGTTTTGGCAGGTGTTCTTCGGCGACACGCTGGTGGGGCCGCGCATGCCGAATCTGACCTACATGCTGGGCTTTGAAGACATGGCCGCGCGCGACCGCATGTGGAAGGCATTCGGCGCGTCCGAAGAGTGGAAGAAGCTCTCCGGCTCGCCGCGCTACAACTACGAGGAGATCGTCTCCAGCATCACGAACGTGATCCTCACGCCGACTTCGTATTCACAGATCTAGGTTGCCCTAGGCCTTCTGCGCTTTCGCGGCGAGCTTGGATTCAGCGAGGTCCACTGTGTCGAAGATTGAGAGAATATGATCGGCTTTCGCGACCTGCAGGAGAGTCTGGACGCGCCCGCAAGCTCCGGCCACCGCGAATCCGCGCTGGGTTCTCTGGCATGACGCGAAGAGGCCCAGAATCGCCCCGAGGCCAGCCGAATCCATATAGGGCGCTTCCGTGAGGTCCACGATCATGGCGCGCTCGGTTTCCTTGCGGGCGATGCCTTGGAACTCGAACACGTTCTGGAGGGTAAACGGACCCAGTACCCGCAGAATGCAAGCTCCCGTTGATCCCACGCTGGTCTGGATCTGAAACTCGGCCATTGGCCTACGTTACCATACACGTGAACCCGTGATACTCGCTGCGCGTTGCCGGTTCTGGATCATCGCATGCCTGGCGCTGGCAACAGCTTCTGGTCAGACCTTCCGCTTCGCCGTGCTGGGCGATCGCACTGGCGAAACACAGCCCGGTGTGTACGAAGAAGCCTGGTCAGAAGCGGCGGCCGAGCATCCGGCTTTCGTCGTAGGCACGGGCGACACCATCCAGGGCCTGAACGACGCGACCGCCGAGAATGAATGGCACGCCGTCGATCAATCACTGGCTGCCTATCGCCGGATTCCGTTCTATGCCGCGCCGGGTAACCACGATATCTGGTCGGCCTTGTCCGCACGGCTTTTCCACCAGCACACGGCTCACGAGCCGCACTACTCATTCGATTACCGGCAAGCTCATTTCACGATTCTCGATAACAGCCGGACGGAGGACTTCGCGCCGGCTGAGATGGCGTTCCTCGAGAAGGATCTACAGATGCATGCGCCACAGCCGCTGAAGTTCGTCGTGTCCCACCGCCCGTCGTGGCTGATGGACGCTGCCGGCCGCAACCGGAACTCCGCTCTGCAGCAACTAGCCCGAAAATACGGCGTTCAAACCATCATTGCCGGTCACCTCCACATGATGCTGCACGTGAATGTCGATGGCGTCGAGTACATTTCCATGCCGAGCGCGGGCGGCCATTTGCGGGGCACGAAGAAGTACGAAGATGGGTGGTTCTTCGGATACGCGCTGGTTGAGGTCAACGGAAAGGACGTTGGCATCGAGATCAAGGAGCTGAAGCCACCTTATGGCCGAGCACGCGTCACAAAACTCGCCGGCTGGAACGCCGGCGGTCTCGTGGAGCGACCCTTACCGTAATCCTCCCGGTCAAAAAGCGGCTTCTGTTAGAATGAAGGCTCCCCAAAAACAGAGGCATTCGCTTTCATATGTACTGGAGCAGGCTGTTCATCCCTACGTTGCGCGAGAATCCCGCCGAGGCCGAGGTGGTCAGCCACCAGTTGCTGTTGCGCGCCGGCTACATCCGGCAGTTATCGGCGGGCATTTACAGCTACCTGTTTCTGGCGCAGCGATCGCTGCTGAAGATCATGCAGATCGTCCGCCAGGAAATGGACGCCATCGGCGGGCAGGAGATGCTGCTGCCGGCGCTGCATCCGGCAGAGGTCTGGCAAGAGTCCGGGCGATGGTCGGTGATGGGCGACAACATGTTCCGCCTCAAGGACCGGTTCGGCCGCGATCTTTGCCTGGGCATGACCCATGAAGAGGTGATGACCGCGATCGCCCGCGGGGAGATGCGCAGCTACAAGCAACTGCCGCAGATCTGGTACCAGATCCAGAACAAGTTCCGCGATGAGCCCCGGCCGAAGTCGGGCTTGCTGCGCGTGCGCCAGTTCACGATGAAGGACTCGTACAGCTTCGACGTGGATGCCGCGGGTCTGGACGCGTCTTACAACAAGCACCATCACGCCTATCGCCGCATCTTCGATCGCTGCGGACTGCAGTACCTGGTGGTCGAGGCGCATTCGGGAGCGATGGGAGGCAGCCAGTCGCACGAGTTCATGGTGGCTTCCGACGCGGGCGAGGATTTCGTTGCGCAGTGCCCGGGTTGCGGCTATTCGGCAAACCTGGAAAAGGCGGTCTCGCAGCCGCGCGCGCCGGAGCTTGCCGATCCCGAAGGCCAGTTCTCTCCCGAGGCGTTCCACACGCCGGGGCGGAAAACCATCGCCGAGGTTGCGGAGTTCACGAGTCTTCCTGAAACCTCGCAGATGAAGAGCCTGGTGATGGTGGCCGACGCCAACCCCATCCTGGCGCTACTCCGCGGCGATCACCAATTGAGTGAGACCAAGATCGGCGCAGTGCTGGGAGCAAGCGAAGTGCGCCCCGCGCATCCCGAGGAGCTACGGGAATGGCTGGGCGCGGACGCCGGATCGCTGGGACCAGTCGGTGTAAGCAAGCTGCGCATCATCGCCGATGAGGCGCTCAACGGAAGACGCAACATGATCGCAGGCGCCAATCGAGACGACTACCATCTGAGAAATGTGACGCCAGGAGTGGACTTTGTCGCCGAGTACCACGATCTTCGCCAGGTAGCGGCGGGTGACGGATGCATCAACTGCGGCGCGCTGCTCGAGATTCGCAAGACCATCGAAATCGGCCACATCTTCAAGCTGGGTTACAAGTACTCGGAGTCGATGGGGCTGCGTGTTTTGACAGCCGGCGGCGCAGAAGTGCCCGTGATCATGGGCTCCTACGGAATCGGCATTGAACGAATTCTGAGCGCGGCGGTGGAGCAGCGCCACGACACCAACGGCATGGCGCTGCCGGTTTCCATTGCTCCCTTCGTGGTCGTCATCACTCCGGTGAACAGCAACGAACCTTCGCAGCGCGCCGCTGCCGAACAGATCTATCAAGCCTGCCAGCAGCTTGGTTTGGACGCGCTGTTCGATGATCGCGACGAGCGGCCAGGCGTGAAGTTCAAAGATGCCGATCTGATCGGCATTCCGTTCCGCGTCACGGTGGGGAAGAAACTGGCGCAGGGATTGGTGGAGCTGGTCGACCGGCAGGAGAAGGGCTCGGAAGACGTTCCCGTCGTGGAGGCTGCCGCGGCAGTCAAGAAGCGGGCTGCGGATCGGACGCTTGTGTGACCGATTGGAAGAAAATCCGCGCGGAGTTTCCGGCACTCGAGAACTGGACGTTTCTGAATACGGCCACCTTCGGCCAGCTGCCGCGGCGCGCTGTGGAAGCCGCCGCCGGCCACTTTGCGCGCCGCGACCGCTACGCCTGCGACGATTTCATGGAGTGGTTCGCCGACGCCGACGGCATTCGCGCTTCGATCGCGCGGTTGATTAACGCGGCGGCGGACGATATCGCCTTCATCCCGAACGCGTGCTCCGGCCTGTCGTTGCTGATGGGCGGCATCGATTGGAAGCCCGGTGATCGCGTGGTTACGCTGGAAGACGAGTTCCCCAACCATTACTACTACGCGAGCTTTCTGCGGGGCCAGGGCGTGGAATTCATCGAGACGCCATTCGAGCGCTTTCACGAATGCATCACGCCGCGCACCCGCGTGGTCGCCATCAGCATGTTGAACTACTCCACGGGGTTCCGGCCGCCCCTGCCCCTCATCGCGCAATTCCTGCGCGACCGCGGCGCGCTTCTTTACGTGGACGGTACGCAGGGGCTCGGCGGGCTGCAGTTTGATGTCGAGTCCGTGAAGCCGGCGATGTTTTCGGTGAACGGCTACAAGTGGATGCTCTCGCCCACGGGCGCGGCGTTTCTCTATGTGGATCCGGAAGTGCGCGCGTGGCTTCGCCCGAACGTCATCGGGTGGAGAAGCCACAGCGGCTGGAGGCAGCATGAGAACCTGCATCACGGCGCGCCGGAATTCACGTCGAAGGCGGAGAGATATGAGGGCGGGATGCTGGCGTTCGATCCGATTTACGCCATGGGCGCCTCGGTCGGGATGATGCTGGAGATCGGCCCGGAGCTGATTGAATCGCGCGTGATGCAGCTGGCGGCACTCACTCGCGATGCGCTGCGCCGGGCCGGAGGAAAGCTGCCCGCGGATCGCGACGCGCACTTCGAATCTCCGGTGGTGACGGCGCGTTTTGAAGGAACAGATGCGAGGCAGCTTGTGAGAGACCTGCACGCGCGCAAGGTGCTGGTGGCGGCGCGGCACGGCAACCTGCGCGTGTCGCCGCACTTCTACAATGACGAAACGGACCTCGACCGCTTCGAGCGGGAATTAAAGCAGGTACTCAGCTAATTGACACCCCAACGGGCGAGGGTGGTAGCGTCTTTGATCACCACGCCGTCCGGCAGGACGAGCGGATGCGCCCACGTGGGGCTGTCGGCGACGGTGTAGCTGTGCGAGGGGGCGAAACCTGTGCCGCCGGCCTTGGCGACCATCAATTTGGCGTCGTCTCTCAGGACGATCAGGTTATCGCCCGCAATCAACAGAGCCGCATTGTCAGCTTGCCTTGGTTCTCCCGCCCACTGGGTCTTACCGGTGCGCAGGTCCAGGCAGAAGAGCTGGCCGCGTTTGTAGTGCGAGAAGCCGAAGAGGAGATCGCCCGCGTCGACGGGAGAGCTCATATACAAAGCGACATCCGGATTGCGCCAGACGGTCTCGGCGGACCACTTACCGTCTCTCTCACGAGGCCGGACGGCCATGACTCCCTTGGAAATGCCGGACACAATCACCTCATCGTGGTAAATCACCGGAGTAGGAATGTTCTGGTCGTAATCCGTCGTGAACGGGATCTTCCAGAGTAAGTGGCCGTCCGTTTCCGAGAGACCCACGATGTTATTCTGCGTTTCCGTGACCACCTGGCGAACCCCGCTCAGCTCTATGACTAATGGCGACGCATAGGCTGGACCATCACCGTTCCAACTCCACTTAGTAACTCCGGAAACGGCATCCAGGGCCATGAGCGCACCATCGTCATGACCACCTAGATGCGCCAACAGAAGACCCCGATCCACAACCGGCGACATGGCCGCGCCGAAATCGGGCGACGTGGACCGGTGATCTTTGACGAAGTCTTTGCGCCACTTCACCGCGCCCGTCGTGGCATCCCAGCAGGTAAGAATTCCGCTGATTCCGAGCGTGTACAGCCGGCCCTCTGCAAAAACGGGGGTCGACTTAGGTCCCTTTCCATGCTGCGTTGCCGCCGGGTGCATGGTGTAAGGAGCAGGGTTCGACTGCTGCCAAATTACTTTGCCGTTCTCGAGATCAACAGCCGAGACGACTTCCTTATCCTGCTGCCGCGCCTGCAAGTAGATTCTGCCGCCCGCTAAGATAGGCGATGCGTGGCCTTCCCCCACCGTGATTCTCCAGCGCAGCTTGAGCTTTTCGGGCCAGGCTGGCGGCGCGGCGGAGGCGGGCATAACGGCGTCGCGCTGCGGACCACGCCATTGAGGCCAATCGGCCGCAGCGGCCATCAACAACGCAAAGGCAACGAGCGGAATCATGCTAAAGCTTCTCCATCCAGAAAGAGCCGCCTTTCTTCAATAACGTCTCGGGCATATTTTGCCTGAACCACTCTTCGTGCGCGGTCTGCATATGACTTAGGAAGAGCAGAATACGGCACCGCTCGTTATATTGCAGAAATGCGCGTAACATGTATGCCTCATTCCAGGCGCGCCCTTCACGGAGCCAGACGCCGGGATATTCAAAACCCAGGTATATATCATGGATCTGTACGATGACTCCGCGTTTAATCCTGGGTAACACTTCGAAAATAGCGTAATTGACGTCGCTACCGGCTTTCGATATGTGAGTGGAATCGATGAATAAGATATCACCGGCACTTAGTTGGTCGAATACTTCGAGGCTAACATCCTGTAACTTTTGTTCAATAATTGTTAACGAGTCGTGTGACTTTTCAATGAGCGTCCGCAGTAACTTCGCGTGCGGCTCGATAGACGTGATCCGAGCCTCAGAATGGAGAGACGTACGATTCGTGTCGAGGATAGCACACGTGGAAAAGCCGGAGCCGATTTCAATGACGCGGCGGGGCTTGAAGAGATTCAAGATGCAAAACAGTATGGCGCCGTCTCCATAAGAAAAGTGCGGGTTATCGAAGTGATAGAGCAAGCCCTCGACGGGACCAGGCTTGAAGGGTATCTGGGTGTAGAAAGGCTTCAGGCGCTCGAGAAAATCGATCTGTGCCTGGTCATCCATGCGGACGGCCGGCATTTCGGAGGGCCATCCTATGCGCTTCAGCCGTTCTAGGTGCTCTTCGACATCACCTTTGGAGGGAATCGGCGAGTAGAAATGGCCTGGAGGTGCGAAGGGCACGGCTTCGGCCAAGATACGCTTTAGCTCGTCGCGCTCGCGGATGACGGTCGCCAGGCTCTCTTTTAAGCGAGCGATCTCCCCGGCATCTTCGGGCGAACCTTTGGGACTAAACAGCCGTTTCATCCTGGCGCTCCAGCCGGGCGGACATCGCGCAGAACCAGGCTCCAGCCCGGAAGTCCGGCGGAGGCAGAATAGGTATCGTCCTCCAGGGTGAGAGCCGCGTCCACGCGCGCTCCGGGCGCAAGTTCAGAGAGCCGCTCCGCAAAGTTCCAGGCTTTTAGCCAAACCGTTCGCCCGTTCTGGCGGAGAGGCACGCGCAGATGCTTCTGTTTCCAAACGGAAGGCGGCCCGGCGACCTCTGCGTCGAGCGCGGCGAACACGGGCGCGGGATGACCGCAGCCAAAAGGAGCCAGGGCGTTGATTTCGGCGAGTGTTCGTTCGTTGGCGGCGCTCAGGGGCAGGATGGCATCGATTTCGGTTTCGCGTACGAAGTCGTCCGGCGTGAGCCGGTTTCCCGCGTATTGTTCGAGGCGGGTGCGGAAGCCGGCTACACACTTCGATTCGATCGTCAGGCCCGCGGCGTGGCTATGGCCTCCGAACTTAGTGAAAAGCTCGGGCATGGATTCAAGCGCTTCGAGCAAGTGAAGCCGCGCGATACTTCGACCGGAGCCGCTGGCCAGGCCGGTTTCGGGATCTTCGCTCAAAACGAAAACGGGACGGCAGAAGCGCTCGACCAGCCGGCTGGCCACGATGCCGAGCACACCGCGATGCCAACCGGGCGCGCTAAAAACGAGTGCCGGCTGCGCGTCGGTCACCGGAACACGCTCGCATTCCTCAAGGATCGTCTCAATAATGCCGGCTTCCGTTTTTTGGCGCTCGGCGTTCAACGTATGCAACTGCCCGGCGAGCACACGCGCGCGATCCGCATCGGTTGTGAGCAACATCTCGATAACGTCATTGGCGGTGGCCATGCGTCCGGCGGCGTTCATGCGGGGCGCAATGCGAAAGGCGACTTGAGTAGCCGACGGAATATTTCCGCCGGTGAAACCCGCGACATCGAGCAGCGCGCGCAGGCCGGGGCTGCGAACATCGCGCAAGCCGCTCAAACCATGTTTGACGATGATGCGATTTTCGCCGGTGAGCGGCACGACGTCCGCGACGGTACCGATGGCCACGAGCTTCAGGAACGATTCGAGAATCCGTTTGCGTTTTTCGGGCGGCCAGTCGAGAGTCGAAAGCAGCGCCTGCACGAGCTTGAATGCCACGCCGACGCCGCAGAGGTTCTTCTCGGGGTACAGGCAATCCGGGCGGTTCGGATTGAGCACGGCGAGAGCGGGCGGCAGTTCGGCCTCGGGCAGGTGATGGTCGGTGATGATGACGTCTATGGAAAGCTCGCTGGCACGGCGGACGACTTCGGCGGCGCGAATGCCGGTATCGACGCTGATGATGAGCGAGACACCGCGCGCGGCCGCGGCTTCGACGACTTCAGGCCGCATGCCATAGCCGTCCTTCAGACGATCGGGCACATGGAAATCGGCCACGCCGCCGGCGAGCTCGATAGAGCGCTTTAGGATGGCCACCGAGGTCGCGCCATCGACATCGTAATCGCCATAGACGAGGATCGTTTCGCCACGATGGATAGCACGCGTTAGGCGCTCCAGAGCGCAATCCATGCCGCGCATGGCCAACGGGTCGTGCAGGTCGTCGAGCGACGGGCAGAGAAAGCGGCGAGCCGAGTCAGCATCGTGAAATCCGCGCCCATACAGGACACCGGCAGCGGGCGCTCCGATACCGAGAGCACGGCTTAGACTTTCCACCGCGCCGCCATCGAGGTCGGGAAGCAGCCAGCGCGCCGGTCGAGTCATCCGGCGATCAGTTTTTTGAATAGAATCCGCCGAGGGAGCCGTCGTCTTCGTCCTCTTCCGCGGGGAGGTGGCTGGTGATTTCTTCGCAAACCGAGATGAACTCTTCGTACCAGTCGGGACGCAGTTCGTAGACGAACATGCGAGCGTGGTGATCGAAGGCCAGCTCGAGAGAGCAGGTGACGCCTTCGTAAGAGCGGGCTATGCGAACACGGCGCTCGAGCTCGCGGCGTTCCTCGGAAGAGAAATCGCTGTCTTCCAGTTGTTCGAGCGCGTCTTCGATTTCTGCGCCATCGAATTCACGAGCGGCGAACAGGATCATCTTGCAGCCGACTTGCCTGGCGGTATCGAGGAAAATCTGGTAATCGGGGTAGCGTTCGGTATCCCAAGTGACCATGGGCAGGCCCTCGAGCCCACCGGCGTGACTGTGAAAAACAGCGAACCCGGATTTATCGAGGTAGTCGAGGATTTCGCGCTTGAGGGTGTCGAGATTCAGATCCACAGTGAGGTCCTTCGTTTTGCCAGAACCAGAATAACATCGGGCGGTATTGCGTCAGAGTTCCGGAGTGTCCGGAAATGGGAATGGCTCTGTTTGGCAATTTTGATTCTTTTGACGCAAGTAGTTCTGCCACAAAGAAATGCGGTCCTCCTTCAGGTATACCATCGCGTGAACATTACAGCCGCGAAATTCGCTGGTAGATGGGCTTCAAGGCAGGATAGAGCGAAGCGTACAGGGAATGGCCGGCTTGATAGAAATCGGATTCGGCTCCGCTGGGCATGAGCGAGTCGATTTCACGAATCGCGACGCGGCAGGCTTCGGGAACGGACTTGTAGGCGCCGGTGCCAACCAGAGACAACAAAGCCGCACCGTAGGCCGAGCCTTCCTGTGTTTCGAGAGTCACTACAGGTTTCGCCAGGATGTCGGCGAGCACCTGGCGCCAGAAGGGACTCTTCCCGCCGCCGCCCGAGACACGGACCGATTGGACCATCACGCCGAGCCGCTCGATAATATCGAGGCAGTCCTTTTGGCTGTAGGAAACGCCTTCGATGAGGGAACGAATCAAATCGGCGCGCGTGTGCTTGGCGGTCAGGCCGATCCAACCGCCGCGGGCGGCGGCGTCGAGGTGCGGCGTGCGCTCGCCCATCAAATAGGGCAGCCAGAACAGGCCTTGGGATCCGGGCGGCGCTTTGGCGGCTTCGGCAGTGAGCGCGGCGTAGTCTGTACCGGGCGCAAGCTGATTGCGAAGCCATTGCAGGCTCAAGCCTGCGCCCTGCGTCACGCCCATTACGTGCCACTTGCCGGGAACGGCGTGGCAGAAGGTATGGACGCGGCCCGTGGGGTCGTAGGCGACCTGATCCATATGCGCGAAGACGACACCGGAAGTCCCCAAGGTGCAGGAGACAATGCCGGATTCGACGATGCCGTTGCCGACGGCACTGGAAGCCTGGTCGCCACCGCCGCCGACCACGGGAGTTCCGGCGGCGAGACCAGTAAGGCTGGCAGCGGACGGGCTAATGGTCGCGCTGACTTCGACGGACTCGTAACATTTGGGCAGAATGGCGCTGTCCAGACCCAGGGCTTCCACCATTGGCGTGGACCACTCACGGCGCACGACATCGAACAGGGCGGTGCCGGAAGCGTCCGAGACTTCCGTGGCGAACTCGCCGGTAAGGCGGAAGCGAACGTAGTCCTTGGGCAACAGCATTTTATGGACGCGCTCGTAGAGATCGGGCTCGTTGTCGCGCACCCACAAGAGTTTCGGCAGAGTGAAGCCGGTGAGCACGGGGTTGGCCGTATACGAGAGCACGTTCGCGGTGCCGACCGCCCGATTGATGGCGTCGACCTGCGCCTGGCTGCGCTGGTCGCACCAGATGAGCGCGGGGCGGATCACTTTGTCGTCGCGGTCGAGAATGACGAGGCCGTGCATCTGGCCGGAAAGACCGATGCCCCGAATGTCGCGGCCGTTGATTTGAGCTTCGGCGAGCGCGCCGCGTATGGCGAGAATGGCGGCGTCCCACCAGTTCTCGGGGCGCTGCTCCGCCCACAGCAGGCGCTCCATGCGCATATCCTCGTGCGGCGCCGTAAAGCCCGCGCGAATTTTTCCACGCTCGTCTACAACGAGGGCGCGGGTACCGCCAGTGCCAACGTCAATGCCCAGCCACATTTTCGAGATTTGGTTCAGCCCACGGAAGATAGCCCGCGCCGTAGAGGCCCGCTTCATTCCCCAGGACGGCCTTTTCCACGCGAGTATTGCTATTGCGAAAGGTAAAGGAGCGCCGGCGAGTTTCCGCGATCATTGCAGGCGCAAAGAAGTCCCAGGCCGCGAGGACGCCGCCGCTCAACAGGTACAAAGGAAAATTGAAAATGTTCACGACGTTGGCGAGCGCGACACCGAGGGATTCGCCCATGGATTGAAAGATCCGGCGGGCGTGCTCGTTTCCATCCTTGGCGAGCTTATAGACGTCTTCTGAGCTTAAGTCCTCACCCAAGCCATTGAGCCGCGCCATGGCTCCGATGGCGGTAGCGGATGCGTGCTTTTCCACGCAGCCCTGGTTGCCGCAGCCGCACGGAAATCCGTTGGGGACGACGGTCAGGTGGCCCAGTTCACCGGCCATGCCCAGGAAACCGTGCAGCACTTTTCCGGCCGAAATAATGCCGCCTCCGATACCAGTACCGAGTGTGAAAAGGATGAGGTCGTCCACGTCGCGACCGGCCCCCATCCATTTCTCGCCGAGTGCCGCGGCGTTGGCGTCATTTTCCAGGACAACTTTCGTTTCGAGACGGCGTTCCATTTCATCGCGGAAGGGAAAGTCCTCGATGCACGACAGGTTATTCGAATTGCGAATCACGCCTTCCTTGAGCAGAATGAAACCAGGAATACCCAGCCCGATGCCCGCCAAAGTTTGGGTGCCCCAACGGGACCGAAGGTCGGCAATTCCGGCCACCATTTCGCGCAGCAGAGACTCGCGCCCGAGCAACGGATTCGTGGGGACGGAGACCTTTTCCAGAATTTTGCCGTCGCGCGTGATGGCGGCAGCGCGCAGGTTGGTGCCGCCCAGATCGACGCCAATGGAGTATTGGGCCATGAATTCGTGATGATAACAAAGGTTAGAGGCACAGGACGGGACGGCACATTTCGGGTTACCCCCTTCCATAGCAACCGGTTATGGGGCGGATAGGATTTTGCTTACGTCGATGAAGGCGATTTCATGCTACATAATGAAACAGAACAGTGTCGGACTTGCGTCGATAAGAATAGGTAGAGACGGTTATGGGAGACCGGCGATACATCGACATTCCGGGCAGCGGGACTCACGAACTGCCGCCACTGCTGGTGCATTCGGCCCAAGAGGGCACGCCCGTATCGGAAGTGGTGGACATGGCTGCGGGAATCGTCGAGGCTGAGGATATTCTCGGCGATGTGCCGGGCGAAGAGAGCGTGCTGGAGCAGCGCAAATTCGACCTGGCCTTGAACCTTGCCGATCAATACCTCCGCCTGGTCTCCCACTGGCAATGGGGAGACTCGATTCTGGAATGGGTGCGGCAGTGCGAGATCACGTTCGAAGCGTCGGACGGATTGCGCCATCTTCTGCACGCGGATGTCTGGCCTCACGCCGGGCGGAGCAGCTTTGTCAGCCTGCTGATGGAAAAATCAGTTCCAACGCACGGCGTGGGATTGGAGAATGCTGTAGGACTGCGGCTGACATTCCGGCAGCCACCGCCCATCGACTGTTTCTCCAACCAGTTCCTGTTTTATCTGAACGCCAGCGTGGCAAACAGCGCGTACCAGACCTGGGCGCACCTGGCACAGGACACACCGGCGCTGTTTCCTCCCGAGCGCTTTCATTTCGACGTGGTCGACCTGGCGGCCTAGGCGGTTTCGAGGGCAGGACCGGATCTTCCGGTATTTTCCATCCACCGCCGGCGATTCATCCACACCAATCCGAAGAGCAGTAGAAAGGCGATCAGGAAGCCTAGTGATGCGCCGACACCGATCCACTGCGGTTCGGGCCTACGCACAAACAGAACGAACCCCAGATTGAAGACTGCGGGAATGCCGACGGCGCTTAGCGGCAATGCCGGGCGATCGAGAGCGAACAGAGCGCGCGACAACAATTCGAGCAGGCTCCAACCGATCAGACTGGGCGCGAAACCGAGGAATACGGCGGCAACCAGATGCGTCGATTGCGAAGTGAAGTTGCCCCGCTGGAACAGCAGGGCGATCAGAGGTTCCCGCAGCGCAATACCCACGGCGCACCCTAGGGCGCCAGCCAATGCGACCAGGCCGATGGTCTTGTCGATCAGGTGGAACGCCTGGCGCAACAGATCGCGACTTCTGAGCCGGGCAATCTCCGGGAGAAGAGAATTCGATACAGGGTTGATGAGATAGGCCAGGGGCACATTCAGACAGCGCATGCTGTAATCGAACGCGGCTGCCATCCCCGGGCCAGTGTGGGTGGCGTAGGCGCGCGTGATGATCACGTTCAGACCAAGAACGCCGGCGTACACCAGGAACGACGCCGGCTTGGCCAACAAAGTGCGCCAGTGAATCCCCGGCTCGGGCGCAGTATGGTCCTTGAGGCTCGATCTGCTGGCGAAACGAACGATTGCGAGCTGCATGGAAGCGCCGGCCGAATAGCCGATGGCAAATCCGTAAACACCTGTAACATGCCAGAGTGCGAGCGCGCCGGCGATGGTCAGCATATTGAGGGACGCCTGATAAAAGGCCGTTGCCGTAAAACGCCGGTGGGTGTAAAGAAAAGCCACGTACAGAGCGGCCACCCCGGCGGGCAGGGAAGAGATGGCGGCGATGCGGAGAAGAGTAACGGCGGTATCGACGTACGCCGGATCGAGTCCTGGGGCCAGCACGCGAATCAGCAGCGGCGCCGCGAGGACCATACCGGCAACGAGCACGCCGAAAACGCGCACGAAGACCCGGTTCAACCTGCGGAATAGCGCCGCGCGTTCCGCTCCGTCGCGCTCCGTCAGCATGGGGACGAACGCAAATATCATCGTATTGATGAGGACGGAGTTCAAGGTGTCGATGGGGCCGATAGCCACCGCCAAGGCGTCGGCGGCGCTGCGGGTGCCCAGCAGATAAGCCGTGAGAGCGACGCGGGCGAAGCCCAGCAGGTTGCCTGCGACGAGTCCGGCGCTGAGCGCCAGGCCCCCGCGCACAATTTCACCTCTGCCGCTCGCACCCGCTGCCTGGCCGCGCACGCCTGGAATGCGCAGCTCGGAGGACGGGACCGGATCTGTTTCCCTGCGGTTCAGAGGAAATCCCGGTAAGTTCGACGGGCCGGATGATTGTCCGGAACCGAACTCAGGCTGACGCCGCCGAGGCAGCGCTTCTGGCGGCTGCGAGAGCGGTGTCGTAGTTAGGAAAGTCGGCCACCTCTTTTACGTACTCCGCGTGGCGAATGGTATTTTTTTGATCCAGCACGAAAATCGCACGGCTCTCGATGCGCAGATCCTTGATCAGGGTGCCGTAATTCGTGCCGAAGGAGCCGTCGCGGTGATCGGAAAGCATCTTGACTTTGTCAACGCCGAACGCCCCGCACCAGCGCTTCTGCGCGAACGGCAGGTCCATGCTCACGGTCAGGATATCGACGCCCGGGAGTTTAGCGGCCTCTTCGTTAAATCGCTTGGTCTGCGCGTCACAAACCGGCGTGTCAAGGGACGGAACCACGCTGATGATCCGCACGTTGTTCCCCGTATCGGCGAGCGTCACGTTCTTGAGGCTGTTATCCACCAGCTTGAAATCGGGAGCTGTGTCGCCGGGCTTCAGCTCGGGACCAATCAGAGTCAGCGGATTGCCCCGCATGGTGGTCGCTCCAGGTCGTTCCATGTTTATCTCCTGAGATTGAGTTTGAGTGCTCTATTGTAGCAATTCGGCGAACTTTTCCGGGTCAGCCGTGGGCAGCTTGCAAGTGTAATTTTCACAAACGTAAGCCGCGGTCTTCCCGTGATCGCCCGTCATGGTGTCAATGACGGGCAGGTAACCGGCCAGGGTTTTTCGTGACGGTTCGTCCACAAATAAAACGATCCGTTCGGGAAGGAACCGTGCGTGCAAAACGTGCAACATTTCACGCGCGGCGGCGCTCGAACGATCACCCACCAGGATGATCTGTTTCGGCTTGGACAAGCTGAATTCGTAGGCAACCAGCATTTGCGGGACGCCAGAAGGCATGTTGTTGATCCGGGACGCGAACGCGGCGAGGGCCCGCTCGGCGGACTGGCGCAGGTTCTGGCGATCCGTCATCTGCGCCAGTCGCAGCAGGTTCAGCGCCGCCACGGAATTCCCCGAGGGCTCGGCTCCGTCGTAATCATCCTTCATTCGCATCAAGAGACTCGCATCGCCTGCCGCGGTGCTGAAGAACCCTCCATGCTCGTGATCCTCAAACAACTCGCTCTGTTTGACGGCCAGCTTCAATGCGAGGTCGAGAAAACGGGTATCGAACTGCGTTTCGTAAAGATCGAGCAGGGCCTGCGTGAAGAAGGCGTAATCGTCCAGGAATCCTGGAATGGCGGCATCCTGCTGGCGGTAGCGGCGCAGAAGCAGTCCCGTCTTTGCGTCATACATACGGGCCAGGATGAAATCCGCGGCTTTGGCGGATGCGGTGGAATACCGAGGCTCGGAAAGGATCGCGCCGCCTTTGGCCAGAGCCGAGATCATGAGCCCGTTCCACGCGGTGAGGACTTTGTCGTCCAGATGCGGGCGGACGCGGTTCGACCGTGTTGCGAGCAGCTTGGCGGAGGCATCCCGTAAGCCGCGTTCCACTTCTGCAGTCTGCATGGAGAAGCGCCGCGCGGTTTCCTCCACGGTGTGGGCTTCGAACAGAATATTTTTGCCCTTGAACTCATCGTGCGGGTCGCTTTCGACGTTGCCATGCGGCCCGACGCCATAGCGATAAGAAAACCAAGAGGCAAACGGCTCGCCTACCGCCTCAGAAATTTCAGGGTGGGTCCAGACGTAATATGCGCCTTCGCCTTTCACGTCCGGATTGGCCGGGTCGATCACGCTATCGGCGTCTTCGGCCGAGTAGAAACCGCCGTCTTTATCGGTCATATCGCGCAGGATGTAATCGAAAATCCGGCGCGCCACCCCCGCGAACAGCTCGTCGTGCGTAAGCTGGTAGGCCTCCAGGTACGAAATGGCCAGCTGCGCCTGATCGTAGAGCATTTTTTCGAAATGGGGCACGAACCAGTGATCGTCGACGGAATAGCGATGAAATCCTCCGCCCAGTTGATCGTGCATGCCGCCCCTTGCCATGGCGCGCAGCGTAGTCAAGACCATGTCGCGAGCTTCGTCGTTATGGGAGTGGACGAAATAGCGCAGCAGGAAATTGTGCGTCGAAGGTCTCGGGAACTTGGGCGCGCCGCCAAATCCTCCCAAGCGGGAATCGAAGGACCGGCGGAACTGTAGAAATCCCGACTGCAGAGCATTGGGATCAAGCCCGCCGGCGGGCGTGACATCCGCCGCCTGCTGCAGATGGTTCAACACTTCCACGCTCGAATGCACGATCTTCTCGCGATCCGTACGCCACGCTTCGGCCACGCGTTCGAGCAGCGCGGGAAATCCGGCGCGCCCGTAACGGTTTTCCGGCGGGAAATAGGTTCCACCGAGAAACGGCTTGAGGTCGGGAGCGAGCCAAACGGACATGGGCCAGCCGCCGCCGCCTGTGCTGGCCTGCACGTACGCCATGTAGATGCGATCCACATCCGGCCGTTCCTCGCGGTCCACTTTGATGGCGATGAAATATTTATTCAGAATGGCGGCGATCTGCTCGTTCTCGAACGACTCGCGCTCCATCACATGGCACCAGTGGCAAGTGGAGTACCCGATGGAGAGGAAGATGGGTTTGTCCTGGCTGCGCGCTGCCTCAAATGCTTCCGCGCCCCAGGCGTACCAATCCACCGGGTTGTGCGCATGCTGCAGCAGGTAGGGGCTCTTTTCTTGAATCAGGCGGTTGGTGTGCATGAGTTTGACTGGTCGGGGCGGCGGAGCCTGCACGGCCAGCAGACACGCCGCCACAAATGCGCCCGCCGGCCGGACGGTCATGCCAGCCTCTCCGCGCCACAAGCGCAACGACAAATCGTGAACTGCAAGCCGAAGACTCTATCTTCATTTAACACTAACGGCGGCTGACTTATGATCTTTTCTGGGAGAAAACATCGATGTGGACCCACATGTTCGCGCTGACCCTGCCAATCGGGGAGAAGATTCTGCGCCCGGTGATTGTTTATGCATTTCTTGTGGTCATGCTGCGCATTTTCGGGAAGCGCGAGCTGGCTCAGTTGAATCCGTTCGATCTCGTGGTGCTGCTCTCGGTATCCAACACCGTACAGAACGCGATTATCGGCGACGACAACTCCGTTTCCGGCGGCCTGATCGGCGCCTTTGCCCTGTTCGGCGTCAACTATCTGGTGGTGCGATTTCTGTTCCGGCACCGGCGACTGGACGAGATCTTGGAGGGCAAGCCGACGTGCCTGATCGAGAACGGCTCTGTTTGCCCGGGAGGGCTGGCCAAGGAACTGCTGACGGAATCGGAGCTACTCACCGTAGCCCACCGCCAGGGGTTCGGCTCGCTGAATGAGATTCAGCACTGCACCCTTGAGCCGGGAGGGGCGTTCTATTTCGAGCCAAAAGAGCCGCGGCCGCACGAAAAGCAGCACGGCGCGGTGATGAAGCGGCTGGATCAGATCAGCGGGCAGCTTGACGAATTACGGCGGCTAGCCGGAGCTCGATGACTGCGCGGTATCGATTTCCCAAATGCCGTCGAAGTCGGCGAAGTAGCATTCAATGGATACTTCCGGGTGCGCCGCACGGATCACTCGTTTAGCCCGTGAGAGCTCGTCGCTGTGGAAGGTCACCTCGGCGGCGTTATCGTTATTGAAACGCCCCGATCCTCCATACGCCGCGCAATCGCGGTGCCCGAACAACATGACACGGTCGGTTTGATGCAGCTTTCGCGAAAGCCGGATTTGGTTAATCACGAAGTCCTGCTCGAACTGATTTTTGGGCGACGCCAGGGCCATGGCGCCGCCTGCAATCCGGATCGTATCGAACTGACGGACGCCGCTCTTCTTCAGGAATTTCTGCACCGCGATAGTGATGCGGTCGTCGAAGCACCAGAGAACGGCTGCGTCCGCCCGATAGACGTCGACCGGAGACTCAAAATGAAATCGTTTGATCATGGGCTTATGCAACGCCGCGGCGGGTTTTCATCTCCGCCAGCAGCTTATCGATCTTGTCCTCTTTCTCGAGAGCCGCTAGGCGCTCTTCCATATTATCGGAGCTCATCTCGGATTTTGCCTGGCTGACTGCTTCGGAATGCATCACCTTGCGCTGCATGCGGTCGAACGCGGCGGCTTTCGATCCGTCCCCCATGGCGAGGCGCGCGTCACTCGCCTTGCCCAGAGCGCGCGAACGCCGGTGCTGCGCGATCAGGAGATCGCTCTTGGCTTTTGCTTCAGCCAGCTTCTGCTCCAGTTGGCGCAGCGCGGACTTCAGATTCTCCACCTGCGTTTTCTGATCAGCGATCTGCTGATCGAAGCTCGCAGCCATTTGCTGATAGCTCATGGCACGCTCCAAGGCGGCTCGCGCCAGATCGTCCTGCTTCTTGTCCACGGCCAGCTCCGCTTTGCGTATCCACTCGGCGTGCTTGTCGCGGTTGTCGGTCTGCTTCTTCTCCAGTAGATGCTGGTCGGCGATGGAGATGGCGACCTGCGTTTTGACCTGCATCAACTGATTCTCCATATCGAGAATCACCTGCTTGATCATCTTCTCGGGCTCTTCGGCCTTATCGATCAGGTCGTTAAGATTGGCCCGCACCAGTGTTGAGACTCTTTCGAGTAGTGCCATAAAAAACTCCTTGTGTCTGCCTTATTTCTGCGCGCCGTTGCCGTCCGGCTTGGGCGACTTATCCCCGATCGACCGAACTTTGCCCAATAATTCCGACATCTGCATACCGGAGAGCGTCTCGAACAGCGCCGGAATCTGCGCCGCCATCTTGGCCAGGTCGCCCGTCACTTTGTTCATACCTGCGGCGTCGCCGTTGCCGGTAGACACGATGGTGATCTTGTCCACGTTGGCCAAAGGCGATGCCAGGGCCCTCACCACTTCCGGCATATTGGTGATCAGTTTGTCGATCACCGCCGCCTGGTTGTACTCCTGGTAAGCCTCAGCCTTCACGTTCATGGCGCGAGCTTCGGCGTCACCTTTCTTGAAGATGATCTCGGCTTCGGCTTCGCCCTGCGTACGGGTGGAGCTGGCGCGGCCTTCGGCTTCGGAGATCAAACGCTGCTTCTCGGCCAAGGCCAGGGTTTCAATCCGCTGGCGCTCGATTTCCGCCTGCTTGAGGACGGTGGCGATCAATTCGCGCTCGCGGCGCTGGATTTCGGCTTCCTGCACCTTGATCTGCTGCTCTTTTTCGACCTGCTGCACTTTGACCTGCTCCGCGATCACGGACTGCTGCATGACGTTGGTCTGGATTTCGTAGGCCTTGTCCGCCTGTGCCTGCTGCTTCTTGACGGTTTCGAGATAGGCGGCTTTCTTGACGTCGAGGTCGCGCTGCGCTTCGGCCTGCTTGGCTTGGGATGCAGTTTGCGCTTCGATGCGCTTCTGATCGGCTTCGGCCGTCGCGACGGCGGCGGCCAGCTGCGCGGCGGCCGTGGCTACCGCGGTATCGCGTGTGGCTTCGGCTGCGGCTACGTCGGCGTCGCGCTTGATCCGCGCCACGTCGGGCTTGCCCATGTTGGTGATGTATTCGTTCTTGTCGCGGACTTCTTTGATGGTGAACGAAATGACTTCGAGGCCCATCTTGTTCATGTCGGAAGCGCAGGTGGAGCGCATGCGATCGCCGACCATTTCCGGCTGCTTGACGATTTCTTCGACCGTCAACTGGCCGATAATGCCGCGGAGGTGGCCCTCCATCACGAGCCGGATCAGACCTTCGCGCTCCGGCGGGGCCTTGGTCAGAAACTGCTCGGCGGCAGTGAGAATCGATTCCGGATCGCTCTTGACCTTGATCTGCGCAACGGCTTCGACGGTCACAGCGACACCTTGTTTCGTGTACAGGTCCTGCTGAGGCGCCACGTCGAATGACATGAGCTCCAGAGAAAGCCACCGGCAATTCTGGAATACCGGAAAAATAACGTGACCACGCCCTTTGACGACGCGCGTGCCGCCGAATCCGTAAACCACGAGGGCCTCATGCGGACCGGCCTTGCGATATAGCCTGCCGATGCCCGATACCACGAAGATGAAACCGAGCACAATCAAACCTGCAATCACGAACCAAGGAATATGTTCCATATGCCTCCTCCGTGCAGGCTTTCACGCCTGCGAACGTTTCTCCTTTCCCGTTGAATCTTCCTCGACGCCGGACCATTCATCCCAGCGCCGCACGTAGGCGATCCCGCGCTCGTAGCGCGTCACAACCACTTCCGTGTTGTTCGGAATGGCCGCCCCATCCTCGCTGCGCGCGGGTGCGCTGCGGCGCGTTCCTTCCTGCGAGAAGATGATTTCTCCGGTGCCGCCGGCTCGAATCGGGCTGCTCAAACGGCCCAGCACGCCTTCCATGCGATAGTCTTCCGGGTCTAGCGGGCGATCGTCCTTGGCGAGTTTTCTGATCACCACAAATACCAGCCCCGCACCAGCCAAGCCTGTCATGGCCGAGATGAAAAGCGCCAAGGCGAACCAAAGTGCGGAATGTTCGGTGAGCAGATACCCCGTGCCGCCGAACCATGCGAGAAACGCCACAATGGTTCCAAAGTTGAGAAACGATCCTCCGTGCCCTCCGCCATGCGGCACGTGCGTGTGCCCGACGTGGAAATGCATGACTCCCAGATGCAAGTGAAACGTGCCCAGCACCGACAGCAGGCTCAGGAAGAACCCCACGAAAAAGCAAATCAGATAGAACTCAGCCCAGGTCATATCCCCTTGCTCCCGCCCCGTTCCGCAGGCGACAACACCTCAAATAACCGGTCCGCCAGGCCTGGAGTTTCCAAAATTGCGTCCATGAGCACCAGGCAGCGGCGCGAATCCGGGTGCTTAGCCAGATGCAGCAATGCCTGGCTGACGTCCAGATCGCGCCGGAACCGCTCGGCGCCCGAGATCAGCCACAAGTCCAGCTTGTCTTCGAGCGCGCCCACATCCGAAATCAGCTCGGTCTGAAATCCTTCCGGGTCATCCACCAGATATCCCGGGTGCACTTTGAAAAACCTGGCCAGCAGCATGCGCGTTTTGTTGGTCAGGTGCGGCCGCGCGCCATTCTCGATTTGCGAGAGATACGCCTGGCTGATGCTCTGCCGCAGTTCCTTGTGAATCGCGCGAACCACTTCCTGCTGCGTCATCTCCCGGTCCAGTCCGCGCAGTGCGCCCTCCATTTCGCGTAAATAGCGGATCTTCTGCCCGAGCTTCATAATTTCTAATTGCTATTTTTATATCGCAATTAGTTATAAACTGCAAGAGGAATAGAGGACGCTGTTGCAATGGTTTAGGGGCGCGCCTAATCAGGGGCGGAACCGGCTTTGCGGTAGATGGTGTCGCGTACGCGCAAAAACCACTCGGCATCGAGGGCATCGGTTGCGCCCGGCTTACACGCGTATTTGCTGTCCTGCATGCCGGCGCGGCGAAGCAGCTCAGTGCGCAACTGGTGTCCTTTGCCTTCTTCTGCGCGGGCTAAAGCCATGTCCTGCTCGGCATTTCGGTGAATCAATTGTCTGAGAGTCAGACGCTGCTTGCGGTTGCGCTCATGCTTGCCACAAAGAAAGTCGCGGAACGCACTCGCCGCTGCCGCATCGGCTCGCTCGCTGACCGGAGGTAGCGCCGCGTGGCGCTCTGGGATCGTCGGGACGACGGCGGGCATTACCCGGACTTCCAAGGGATAAACGATCCAGCCGCTGCCGATCTTCATCAGTACCTCCAGGCGAATACGGCTCACCGCGGTATCGGCGGGAACCCAGACATCCATCCAGTAAGCGACCGTATTCTGTCCGGGGATTGGCGCGGGAAAATAAGGCAGCGTATCGAAAACCGGCATTTTCATGGGCTCCAGGACATCCGGAACCCAGCCCGATTCCGTCTTCGCGTACAACTCTTTGTAAAGCGAAACCCGGAACACGTCGGGGGGATTGGTTTGCACGTAAATGAAAAACGGCTCGCGATCGGGTGCCGAGGCAATGACGTGGAAAGACGAATAGGCGTTGCGCGCGACACCTGGAGACAGGATCTCCCGCGGGTGCGGCGCCCGGTCGGCCGGCACCACTTCGCCGAACGGGTCCACACGCTGAAATTCCGACACTACGCGCAGGGACTGCGAATGCACGGGTCCGGCCAGCAGAAGAAACAGCATCACCCGCTGGCTTACCAACGGTCCGTCCCGCTGGCCGGCCGGACAATCCGGTGCCCCGTGCGCATCCTATGGAGCGGCGTTAAACCGCGTCATCGCCTGATAGAGCCAGACGCCGACGACCCCCACCGCCAGGCATGCCGAAGTGTATCCCAGGCCTTTGGTGTACGGACGAAGCCGGCTGAGCTTGTTCTGAATTTCGACTTGCTCGGCTGCGGCCGCTTTCTGCGCACCATCGAGGAATAATTGGTCATCCTCACGCATCGTGATCAGTGAACGGTAGATCATAAGCACCACGAAGGCGACGGTGACCGCTCCCCAAACGAAAAGCAACCACGTTAACGGAGAAACACCGGACATAGGTTTTCCTCCCCTTGCGGTATATAGGTAGGAGAAAAACAAGTCCAAGTCAAGGGGGCGGCTAACCCTGGGCGTTCCGGCTCCATTCTCTGATGGAGCGGATTTCCTCCGGCGCAATATGGAGATACTCCAGAAAGTGCTGGTGATCCTCGGGCGCTGCCTTTTCAAACTCGACGTGCCAGCGGTGCATATCGGATTCCGAGAAACCCGACGCCTGCATGATCGCGACCCATTTCTCTTTACTCATGATGACTCCCTCTTTGAATGCTTTTTTGTTTCGTAGTAGCTGCAGGATGGCACGCTGATGATTTCGCAGTGTCGCGATCTCGGCGTGCAATTCCACCAGCCGGTGCTGCAGAACGGCCTCCGCATCGCTGCCGGCGCGGGTCACAATCGAATGAATGTCAGCGAGCTTCAGTCCCGCGTCCCGATACAGGCAGACCTGCTCGAGCCTTTGCAGGTCCTTCTCGCCGTACCGCCGGTAATTGCCGCTGCTGCGTGAAGCCGGCTTCAGCAGCCCGATCGATTCGTAGTAGAGCAGGGCACTCCGGCTTAACCCGCATTTTCGCGCCAGTTGGGTAACGGTCCACATGGGCCCGATCCCAATATGAACCCTAAAGCTGTAGACAGGTCAAATGGAATCTGATGGTTCGACCGCTAGCCGATTTCCTGCGTTCCTTTGCGCCCGGCGCACGTAATATGTCAATGAGAAGCCCGAAGTGACAGCCAGTTTGGGAGGGGCAGCAGTTCGCGTGGCGGAAGTTCCCGAAACAGCGGCGGAGCGAGTGGCGCTACCGGCTTTCGCTGACATCGTTCGGGAGCAGCAGGGTATGGTGTATAGCCTGGCCTGGCATTTCCTCCACGATCGTTCACTGGCTGAAGAACTTGCCCAAGAGGTGTTTCTGGAATTACACCGGCATCTTAAGGATATACAGTCACCCGAGCACCTGGTCTTTTGGCTGCGAAAGGTGGCCAGCCGCCGCTGCATCGACCAGACAAGGCGGCGGGCGTTCTGGCCGAAGTTCGGGCTGGAGGAGGTGCCGGAGCCGGTTGCGAAGAACAGACCAGCCGATCCCCTTCTTTCCAGGACACTTAGCAGGCTTGTGGCATCTCTGCCGGAAAAAGCGCGGGTGGTGGTGATTTTGCGCTATCAAGAGGATCTGGACCCCTCGGATATCGCGCAAGTCCTGGATATGCCTGTGGCTACGGTGAAAAGCCAGTTGCAGCGAGCGCTCGAAATGCTGCGCGGGAAGCTGTCTAGAACTATGGGGGAGATTGCGTTATGAGCCATTTGGAAGACGATCTTAGGGCAGCGTTGCGGCGGCAGGAGCCACCGGCAGACTTTGCCGAGCGCGTCTTAGCCCGGTTGAACCAGGCGCCGGAACCGTCGTGGCGCGAGCGGCTCTCGGTGCTGATGCATCCCCCCCGTGTTCAATGGGTTGCCGTCGCCGTGATGGTCAGCATTCTGCTCCCTACGGCGGCGGTGCAGTATCGCAAGGATATGGAAAAGGGCGAGCGGGCGAAGCAGCAGCTTTTGTTCGCCATGCATGTAGCTGGAAACCGCTTGCATCAGGCGCAGAAGAAAGTCTTAGAAAGCAGTCGTTTATGAAGATTCCATGGGTGTTAACAGCATTAGTTGTGGTAGCGGGTGCCTCTGGGCAATCGCTTGACCTGAAGAGCCTCGATAAGCTGAGCGACAAAGCCAAAGACGTTACCGTGAATCTCGATGGTTCTCTGCTGAAGTTTGCGGCCAAGTTCCTTTCGAACGACGATCCGGACCAGGCCAAGGTAAAGAAGCTGGTCGCAGAGTTAAAAGGTATTTACGTCAGGACTTACGAATTCGAGAGTGAGGGCGAGTATTCCGAAGCGGATCTGGCGCCGATTCGCAGCCAGCTTCGCTCGCCGGGCTGGTCACGCATCGTGGGTGTACATAGCAAGAAAGAACACGATAACGCGGAGGTCTATTTAAATTCAGGCGGTTCTGAGCCCGGCGGGTTGGTCATCGTGTGCGCCAATCCGAAAGAGCTGGTAGTGGTCAATATCGTTGGAAAGATTGACCTGGACGAGTTGAGCGAGCTTGGCGGAAACTTCAGTATCCCCAAGGTGGATGTGGATAAGTCGAAGTCGCTGAAGCCCGACACGAAGAAGGACGACTGAGAGATGGGGCCGGCGATCGCTCTGACCGTACTCACCTGGTACGCGGCGCAACACCCAGAAGCGCCGGAGATCATCATGGCGCGGGTAGCACAAAACCAGGATCGGGCCCAGGAATTGCGGAAAGCGTACGTGTACCACCAGAACCTGCTGATCCGGTTCAAACGGGGAAACGGAAAGGTGGCGCGCGAAGAACAGCGGGAATACACGGTCACGCCGTCGGAAAAAGGATTTAAGAAGGATTTAGTCCATTTTGCCGGTAAATATGAACGCGGCGGCAAGATGCTCGAATATAATGAGCCGGGTTTTGAATACAAAGGCGTCGATATCGACGGCAATCTGGCAAATGAGCTAGCCAACGATCTGGCTAACGACAAAGGCTCGCGCGACGGCATTACAAACGACCTGTTCGCGCTGACCGGCGAAAAACAAAAGAAGTACAACTTTACCCTCGGGGGCAAGGAAAACTACCGCGGGACGGAAGTGTACCGCATCACCTTCAAACCGAAGAAAGCTTCGCTGTTCGATTGCGACGAAGCTGACGGTGGCGAATGCTGGGCGGGAGAGGCGCTGATCGATACGCACGAATATCAGCCGGTGCTCGTGACGACGTGGCTGGCGAAGAGCATGCCCATGGCGGTACAGGTGCTGCTGGGGACGAACATCAAGCACCTGGGATTCAAGGTTGCGTACCAGAAGTTCGGAGAGGGGATCTGGTTTCCGGTGACATACGGCGGGGAGTTCTATGTCCGCGGAGTGTTTTTCTATAAGCGGACGATTGCGCTGTCTGCAATAAACAGCGGCTTCCAGAAATCCGACGTAACCTCTACGGTCTCGTTTCAGCTACCGCAGCAGACTCAGTAGCCGCGGGCTGATGCTCGAGATTGACGAGCGCATCCGCGATCATGCTGACCACCTGCTCCTCGGCGACCCGCGACGACTTGTTCAGCGGCAGCACGGAGAGGTGCAGGTGCACCAGCTCGTGGACGATGGACAACTCCATGTCGGCTGGGATTTTGTCCGCGGGCAGCTCGTAATCCGCTGGGTTGAGCACCTTGATCACGGCGGTGTGATGGGGTGTCGACCAATCGATGTGGCCCAGGGTTCCCTGTTCCAGTTCCCAGATCCTCACAATTTTGACCTCGATCTTCCAATCTTCCAGACGGAGCCGTTTCTGCCACACCCGGAGCCAGCCTTGCGTCTGGTCTTCCGTAACGCCGGAAGGGGACGCCACGCGATTGCGGGAAGCGGGCGGCTCAGCCAGGGCGAAGCCGGCAAGGAGTATCAAAACTGTAAGGGTACGCACCTTTATTTCCCTCTAATTTTATCGGAATTCCAAAAGAAATCGAGAAAAAAACAACTTTCTAGGAAGAATTACCGTGGTCGCCGCCGGATGATAACTGATGGAGGGCACGGGTGTTAACTTAGGCCAACGCTCGAAGGGGAAGCGTTCGGAAACGGTCCACCCCGACGTGTTACTCTTGAGGTTTCAAGCAATCTTTTGCGATATGCCCGCTCGCCTGAGCGAAGCCATCGTTTTGCAGACATACCCGTTCAAAGAATCGGACCTGGTGGTGAGCTTTCTGACGCGGGACCAGGGAAAGCTGCGCGGGATAGCCAAGCGCGCGCGGCGTCCCAAGAGCAATTTTGGTTCGGGCCTCGAGCGGCTCTCGCAGGTGAAGATGTCGTATTTCCAACGCGAGACGCGAGAGCTGGTGAGTTTGGACGGCTGCGATCTGATCCGATCGCAGTTTGGGTTACTGGGAGATTACGGCGCGGCAGTGGCATTGGACTACCTGGCGGAGATTTCGGAACAGTTGCTGCCTGCGGGGGAGCCGAACGAGCGGTATTTCCGGCTGCTGCTGACGGTGCTGGATTATTTGCGGTCCGGCGCGGAGGGAAGTGTTTGGCGAGGGGTGACCTATTTCAGTTTGTGGGCGGTGCGGCTAAGCGGAATACTTCCAGAGCTACACGTTTGCATGGGCTGCGGAAACTGGCTGGATAATCCGGAGGCGAGGGAGCAGGCGTATTTCAGCCGGTTTCGAACGGGCCTTTATTGCGGCCACTGCCGGAGAAGCGGGGAGTTGGGGAAGACCTGGGAGTTGAGCGTGACATCAAGAGACATCGCGGCGGAGATGCTACGGAAACCGGTGGCGGAGCTGGCGCACACGGACTGGCGGCGCGAGACAGCGTCGGATCTGCGGCATTTTCTCGTGAGGCAGATCGAGAACCATATCGAGCGGCGGCTCATCACGGCGCCCACGCTGGAAGCTGCATAGGGAATGGATTCCTACCAAGAGATCATTTTCAAGCTGAAAAAATACTGGTCGGATCGCGGCTGCATTATTCAGGAGCCGTACGATCTGGAAGTGGGCGCGGGCACGATGACGCCCGAGACCTTCCTGCGTGTGCTGGGACCGAAGCCGTACCGGGTAGCTTACGTGCAGCCGAGCCGAAGGCCTGCAGACGGGCGCTACGGCGAGAATCCGAACCGGCTGTACAAGCACATGCAGCTACAGGTCATTCTGAAGCCATCGCCGGCGGATGTGATCGATCAATACCTGGGCAGTTTGACGGCGATCGGGATTGATCTGAAGAAGCACGACATCAAGTTTGAAGAGGACAACTGGGAGTCGCCGACGCTGGGCGCGTGGGGTGTGGGCTGGCAGGTGATGCTGGACGGTCTCGAGATCACGCAGTTCACGTATTTTCAACAGTGCGGCGGGATCGATCTGGACCTGGTGCCGGCGGAGCTGACGTATGGGCTGGAGCGGCTGACGGCGTTTCTGCAATTGAAGGACAGCGTGTACGACATCGAGTGGGCGCCGGGCGTGAGTTACCGGGAGGTGCGGTTTGCGGACGAGCTGCAGTTTTCGGTTTACAACTTCGAGATGGCGGATGTGGGGATGTTGTGGAAGCTGTTCGAGCTGCATGAGGGAGAAGCCGGGAGGTTGTTGAAGTTGTTCGACCCGAAGTCCGAGGACAAGGCGCGATTTCCGTTGTTGCCGACGTACGAGCACGTGCTGAAGTGCTCGCACCTGTTTAATACGCTCGATGCGCGAGGAGCGATTTCGGTAACAGAGAGGGTGGCGGTGATTGGGCGGGTGCGGAAGCTCGCGGTGGGTGTGGCGCAGGCGTGGATGGCGCAACAGGGCGCGGCGGAGCTTGTGGAGGCCGGCCAGTGAGTCTGCCGTTTCTGCTGGAGATCGGGACCGAAGAGATTCCGGACTGGATGATCGAAGGGGCGTTAGATTTCCTACGGAATCTATTTTTGGAAGCTGTGGGCGGCGAGATCAAAGTAGACGTGGATGCGACGCCGCGGAGGCTGGTGCTGCGCGCAACGGGGCTGATGGAGCGGCAGCCTGATATGGTGCAGAAGGTTTCGGGGCCGGCGGTGACTGCGCCGGAAGCCGCGGTGGCGGGATTTGCACGAAAGCAAGGCGTGAAACCGGCAGAGCTGGAAAAACAAGACGGCAAGTACGTCGTGATGAAACGGGTGGCGGGACGTACAACGAAAGAGATTCTGGCGGAAACTCTTCCGGGGATTATCGGCAAGATCTATTTCCCAAAAACGATGTACTGGACCGCGAAGAACGGGCTACGGTTCATCCGGCCGATTCGATGGATCGTCGCGCTACTCGGCGATGAAGTAGTGCCTGTTGAGATTGCGGGTGTGCGATCGGGCAGTGCAACCGCCGGGCATAGGGTTTTGGGTGCGCCGAAGATCGTGGTGAAAATCGCGGACTACGAGCAAAAGCTCCGAGAAAACTTCGTGATTCTGCCGGCGGTGGGGCGGACGCAGCGCATCGTAAGCGTGGTTGGCCAAGTGCAGGATGAAGGCCTGCTGAAGACGCTCGTCTATCTCACCGAGTATCCGAGCGTGATTTCCGGCAGCTTCGACGCGGAATACCTCAAGCTTCCTGCCGAGGTGCTCGTCACTGTCATGAAGCACCACCAGAAATATTTCGCGGTGTACGAGAACGGGAAACTGACGAATCGCTTTCTGGCCGTAACGAATACGGACGGCGATCCCGACGGCCTGATCCGGCGCGGAAACGAGCGCGTGCTGCGCGCGCGATTCAACGATGCGCAGTTTTTCTGGGAAACGGACCAGAAAAAGAAACTGGCGGATCGCGTCGCGGACCTGGAGCACGTGACGTTTCAGGCCAAGCTGGGCTCGTATCTGGAGAAGACCAAGCGCATCGAGGCACTGACCGCGGAGTTAGGCGGTGATGCGGCCGCGGTGCGGGCGGCGCATCTGTCGAAAGCCGACCTCACAACGGAGATGGTCAAGGAGTTCACGGAGCTCCAGGGTGTGGTCGGTGGCCTGTACGCCCGCGAACAAGGCGAGCCGGAAGAAGTCTGGACTGCAATCTACGATCACTACAAGCCGGTGAGCATGGAAGATTCGATTCCGCGCACCCGGGCAGGGCAACTGGTTTCGATCGCGGATAAGCTGGACACGCTGCGCGGGTGCTTCGGAATTGGCCTGATTCCCACGGGATCCAAGGATCCATTTGCGCTGCGGCGGGCGGCGCAGGGGATCGTCAAAATTCTGGTGGAAGGCAAACTGCGGCTGCCGGTGCGGAAGCTTTTGAGCGGGGATGCCAACCTGGAAGAGTTCTTCCTCGACCGCATCCGCTACTACTTCAAAGACATTCGCGGCTTCAAATATGACGAGATCAACGCGATTCTGGCGTCGGGGTGGGATGACCTTGTCGATGTCGAAGAGCGGCTGCTTGCGATTCAGGCGGTGCGGCCGACGGAAAACTTCGAACCGCTGGCGGCGAGCTTCAAACGGATTCAAAACATATTGAAACAGGCCCAGTTCGCGGGAAACGGCGGCACGATCGATGCCACGCTGCTCGAGCCGGGGCCGGAACAGGATCTTTACCAGGAATTCCAGAACGTGCGCGGCCGGCTGGCGAACCTGCCCTATCAGCCCGCGTTGGAAACGATTGCTTCGCTTCGTCCTCAGGTTGATTTGTTTTTCGACAAGGTGCTGGTGAATGCGCAGGACCCGAAAGTCCGCGCGAACCGGCTGACGCTGTTATATACGCTGCTGGCGGAATTTTCCACCATTGCAGATTTTTCGGAAATCGTTACTCACACATAGGAGAAGAGAATGACGAAGTACGTGTACTCGTTCGGCGGCGGTTCGGCCGACGGCGACGGAAAGATGAAAGACGTGCTCGGCGGCAAAGGCGCCGGGCTGGCGGAGATGTCGCGGGCGAATCTGCCTGTGCCGCCGGGCTTCACGATTTCGACGGCGGTCTGCAACCTGTATTTCGAGAAGGGCAACCAGGTGCCCGCCGAGGTCGATGACCAGATGCGCGAGGCGCTGGCTGCACTCGAAGGCAAAATGGGCCAGAAACTGGGCGAGACGGAGAATCCGCTGCTGGTGAGCGTGCGGTCGGGCGCGAAGTTCTCTATGCCCGGCATGATGGACACCATTCTGAACCTCGGGCTCAACGATCAAACCGTTCAGGCGCTGGAGAAAAAGGCGGGCAACGCGCGCTTCGCGCAGGATTGCTACCGCCGCTTCATCCAGATGTTCGGCAACGTGGTGCTGGACATCGAGAAGCACGACTTCGACGAAATTTTCGACGCACGCAAGAAGAAAGTGAAGGCGAAGTTCGACACCGACCTGACCGCCGAAGATCTGAAGGCCATCATCGTCGATTACAAGAAGCTGGTACAGAAGAAGACGGGCAAGCCGTTTCCGCAAGATGCGCGCAACCAGCTCACCATGGCGCGCGATGCCGTGTTCCGCTCGTGGAATAACGACCGCGCGATTCACTATCGCAAGATGAACCAGATTCCCGACAGTTTGGGGACGGCGGTGAACGTGCAGTCGATGGTGTTCGGGAATTTGGGCGAGACATCAGCCACGGGCGTGGGCTTCACGCGGAATCCATCGACGGGCGAGAAGGCTTTCTACGGCGAGTTTCTGATCAATGCGCAGGGCGAAGACGTCGTGTCAGGTGTTCGCACGCCGCTGGACATCTCGGAGCTAGAAAAACTGATGCCGCCGGTGTATAAGCAGCTTCACGAGATCACGAGCAACCTCGAGAAGCATTATCGCGATGTGCAGGATTTCGAATTCACGGTGCAGGACGGCAAGCTGTACATGCTGCAAACGCGCAACGGCAAGCGCACAGGGCCGGCGGCGGTGCGCATCGCCGTCGACATGGTGAATGAAGGGCTGATTTCGAAAGAAGAAGCCGTCCTACGGGTCGATCCGCAGCAGCTCGATCAGTTGCTGCATCCGGTGCTCGATCCGGCAGCGAAGAAGACGCTGAACCTGCTGGCCAAGGGCTTGCCGGCATCGCCGGGAGCCGCAGTGGGACGCGTGGTGTTCACGGCGGACGAAGCCGTGGAGCAGGCCAAGAAGCAGCCCGTGATTCTGGTACGCGCCGAGACCGTGCCCGACGACATTCACGGCATGGAAGTCGCCAAGGGTATTCTGACTTCGCGCGGCGGCATGACGAGTCACGCAGCCGTTGTGGCGCGCGGCATGGGGACGCCGTGCGTGGCCGGAGCGGGCGAGCTCGAAGTGAACGAGCGTAAGAAAGAGCTGACGGTCAATACCAAAGGCAAGAAGCTGCTGTTGAAGGAAGGCGACTGGCTTTCGCTCGATGGGTCAACGGGCGAGGTGTTCAAGGGGCAGGCGAACACGATTGACGCGGATCCGTCATCGGGTATTCTCAAGACCTTCATGGAATGGGCCGACGTGTTTCGCGGCAAGTTCGGCGTGCGGGCGAATGCAGACATTCCGCGCGACGCGAAGGTGGCGCGGAAATTCGGCGCCGAAGGCATCGGCCTGTGCCGTACGGAGCACATGTTCTTCGCCGAGGATCGGATTCCGCACATGCAAGCCATGATTCTGGCGCGCGATGAAAAGACGCGACGGAAGGCGCTGCAGAAACTGCTGCCGATGCAGCGCGCGGACTTTGCGGGGCTCTTCAAGGAGATGGACGGATACCCGGTGGTGATCCGCACGCTCGATCCGCCGCTGCATGAATTCCTGCCGAAGCGCGAGAACCTGATGGTGGACATCGCGCGGCTGCCGCACGCGGACACGAAGACGAAGAAAGAAATGTCAGAGCGGTACGGCTTCCCTGTGGGGCAGCTGAAGAAGGAATTGCCGACGCTGCTGGCGCGGGTTGAGGAATTGCACGAGTTCAATCCGATGCTGGGGCATCGCGGCTGCCGTTTGGGGATCACCTATCCAGAGATCACGGAAATGCAGGCGCGGGCGATTTTCGAAGCCGCGGTGCAGGTGGCGCAGAAGGGTGTGAAGGTCATTCCCGAGGTGATGATTCCGCTGATCGGCAGCGTGCAGGAGCTGGAGCATCAGAAGAAGATCGTGGTGAAGGTGGCGGAGGAGGTGCTCGAGAAGGGCGGCAAGAAGGACCTGCGCTACATGGTGGGCACGATGATCGAGATCCCCCGTGCCGCACTAACGGCCGACAAGGTCGCCACCGAGGCGGAGTTCTTCAGCTTCGGCACCAACGATCTGACGCAGACTACGATGGGGCTTTCGCGCGATGACTACACGAAGTTCCAGAGGGACTACGAGAACGCCAAAATCTTCAAGAACGATCCGTTCGCGGTGCTCGATCAGGAAGGTGTGGGCAAGCTGATCGAGATGGCAGTGAAGGCCGGCCGCTCGACGCGTAAAGACCTCGAAGTCGGGATCTGCGGCGAACATGGCGGCGAGCCAAGCTCGGTGCAGTTCTGCTATCGCGTGGGCATGAATTACGTGTCGTGCTCACCCTATCGCGTGCCCATCGCGCGATTGGCAGCGGCGCAGGCGGCGATCTCGGGCGACAAATCCGAGACCATGCGGACGGCGTAATTAGCGGGTAACAAGCTGGGCCGCGGATGGGGGGATTCCGCTCCCTCTGGCCGCGGCTCAGCCAGTTCTAGAACTTTGCTCGCAAACGGATGGAATAGCTGCGTTGCGGGGCGATAGAGTTGCCGGAGAACAGGCCGGCGAAATCGATCACGTTGAGACGGTTGTTGAGATTGGTGCCGTCGAGCTGCAGGGAGAGCTTCACGCGGTCCTTGGAAACGAGCTCCGCCCCCAGTGAAGCATCGATGGAAAGGGATGGCCTGATCCGGCCGTGGGCGAAATTCACACGGTTCACGACTGCTTGCCCGTATTGGGCGACTGCATCTTGCGGGTCTCCGTTAAACTCAAGCGGCAAGCCGCTTCCGTACTCCCCACCTACACCAGCCCACAGCCGCCTGGTGAATTCGTAACGAAGGCGGGCGCGGACCGTGTTCCGCTGATCCTGAGTGTCCCAGAAGCGCCCCACTCCAATGGCGTTGGCGACGTCGGCGCCTAAAAATAACCCGCCCGTTACGGGGAAATAGGCGGAGCCCACGATATAGGAGTAACTGAGGAAGCCGTTGAAACGGCCCCAACGCGGGACCTCCAGCTTGGCTTCTGCCCCGTACACGTTGGCCTTGGCGAAGGAAATGGGGAAGCTCACGGCGGTATTCAACAGTTGGTCGTCATCGGCGTAGTTGTTCACGCGGCGGTCAAAGCCGTTGATGTCCAGCCGGAGCTTTTGATACAGGCCTTTGGTCAAGCCGGCCTCGTAGTAATTGCCATAAGAGGGCTCAACGGGAAGGCGCAGAAAAACGGGGTTCAGCGACAGCACTTGATTCGAGCTGGATAGCAGGATGTTTTCGAAGAAGGGCGTTTGAAAGACGCGGTCGTAGGAGGCGTGCAGGACGAGGTCTGCATTCTTGAAAAAGCGCGACGCGGCGAGGCGCGGACTGAACGCGGTCTTATTGACGAACAATTGATAGTGGTCGTAGCGCAGACCCGCGCTGATGTGCCAGTTCCCCAGGCTGATCTGATCCTGAATGAACGCGGATTGCTCCAGGTCCCACTTCCGTCCAGCGAATTGGAACGCAGGCGGTGTACCGGGATCGAACTGGTTGAAGTCGGTGATCACGTCGCTGAAGCGCTCGCGGATATTGGTTGAATCCGTCTCAAAGCCCACCTTCCATTCATTACGCCCCTGATGGAGGGAGAGCGTTCCCTTGAAATAGCCTTCGTCGAAGCTGCGATCCTGGAAGGCAATGATAGGCGTGGAGAAAGCGTTGGAATCGAATGTCTGCTGGTCGGCGCGGACCATACCGCGCAATTCGCCGACAATGTTGGGCGAAAAAATGTGCTGATAGGAAGCAATGCCCATGGTCTCGACGATGCCGCGGTCCTGGCGCTGCCCGGCGGCCTGCTGGATCTGTTCGTTCGGCACTTCGAAATGGGAAACCGCCCGCGTCACCGACGCGCTGATACGGTCACTCCTGCTGAGATCGCGCTCGTAGCGCAGTGAAAAGTCGCCTGTGCTGCCGTGATTCGTGAAATTCTGCAACACGGGAGGATTCAAATAGTGGTCGGTTTCCGATCCGTCCACGCTAAGCGTCAGCGTGTTTCGCCCGGAGGCGTACTGCCCGAGGAAATAACCGTCGGCTGTGGAGTAGCTGCCTCCGAATGCAACCATCTCGCCGTGAAATCCTGGCAGCGTGTCCTTTGCGGGCTCGATAGCCACCACGCCGCCGAGCTTTCGCCCGTATTCGGCAGGGAAACCCGCGGTGTAGATGCTGAGGGACTGCACATCGTCCGCTTCAATCTCGGGACCGAAGCTGGGTGAACGATTGTCCGTCAGGGGAATACCGTCCATCACAAACTGGGTCATGTACTCGGAGCCGCGCGGATGCAGTACGGCATTGCCTTCGTACAGCCAACCAGGCTGGGAATTCACCAAGTCGACGATCGACCGTCCTGGCAGCGAAGCAGGGCGTTCGGCGATCGCCTCCGACCCGATCCGATTGACGGTTCCCGTGCGATTGGGATCGATCAATGTTTGACTATCGGTGACCGTCACGGAAGTCGCAATAGGAGCCAAACTGAGAACAACACTAAGCGCCTTAGGTACGGCCGACCGGACCTCAACCAGCCCCGAGTAGGGAGCAAACCCAGGCTGTTGCACAGTGAGGCGATAAACGCCGAAAGGAAGGCGTGTGACGGAAAGATGCCCGGTGATGCCGGTTTGAAATGCCCGCCTGTAGTCGTTCGCTTCACTGACGAGTGAAACGGCCGCCTGCAAGGGATGCTGGGTCTCGTCAGTAGCTGAGATGCGTAGCTCGCCGGTGTTCGTCTGGCCATGAATACAGACCGCCAGCGCCAGCAGGCCGCAGAGAACTCTCAAATACGCAGCGCCCCCTCCCCCTTTATTCTAATGGAGCGGGGAATGCGCGCCGCGCAGGTGGAACCTACTTCAACGTCCGGACGAAAGCGACCACGTCGTCCACTTGCTTGGCCGACAGGCCCGCAACAGCTTTCATTTTGCCTTTGCCTTCCGTGATAACTTTTTTCAAGTCGGCATCGGACATCCCCTGCACTTCTTTGGACCCGAGCGGCCGCAACTCGACTTTCATCATCTTGGCGATGCCCGGGTTGCCCTGACCCGATTCACCGTGACAGCTCTTGCACTTGGAAGCGTACAGGTCTTTGCCTTCCGCAGCTCCAGCGAACGCCGGGACCACCGAGACGCCGAGTAACACGGCACAGCTAAGAATGTGAGCTTTCATACTTCCCTCATCCTATCGCGGATCCGGCCGCGTAGGATACCATTTTTGCTGGCAAGGAGGCCGAGAATGAAAAGGCTGCTGATTCTAGTGGGTGTGGTTGTAGCGGCCAGCCACGCACAGCAACGCACTTGGCGAGCATTCGCTTCAACGCCGCCGGTGGGAAAGACGGATGCAGAGAAGAAAATTCTGGTGGTGCTCAATGAGATCGTGAAGACTCATCAAACTTATCTCAGCGTTCCCACGCAGGATGGACGCGCGCTGCGCCTGTTCACGGAGGCAGCGGGCGCGAAGAGCGTCGTTGAAATCGGAACATCCACGGGCTACTCGGGACTATGGTTCTGTCTTGCGATGCAGGCGACCGGCGGGCATCTAACAACTTTCGAATTGGATCACCAGCGGGCTTCGACGGCCCGTAAGCATTTTCGAGAGGCGGGTATAGAAAATATGGTGACGATCGTGGAAGGAGATGCGCATCAGAATCTGGCCAAGCTTCAAGGGCCGCTCGATGTTGCGTTCATTGATGCAGACAAAGAGGGGTACATCGATTACTTGCGGAAGGTGTTGCCGCTGGTGCGACCTGGCGGCCTCATACTGGCGCATAACGTGGAGATGGTGCCTGATTACGTCAAAGCGGTAACGACCAGCCCGGATCTCGAGACCATCTTTTATATGGAAGGCGGCGGGCTGGCGGTGACGCTGAAAAAGCATTGAGCCTTTTTGCATGCATCCTCCGCGTTAACCATTGGAGGAAGTCACATCTTGAAACGAAAACTCTTTAGTGTCATAGCCCTGGCGGTGATGCCCGTACTAGGCGGTGAAACATCCAGCGCCGAACAGCAAGTGCGCGAGCTGATACAACGCTGGGATGCCGCCTACTGCAGTCTTGACGCCGCAGGACTGGCAGCGCTCGCGGCGCCGGATTTTGAATTGATCAACCGCTTAGGGCAGTGGACCCCCATGAGTTCACGCGCCGAGCTCGAGCGTATGTGGAGCTGGGGATTCACGAACATCTACCGGGGAGTGCCTGGACCGCGCCACACCATAGAACGGATGCGTTTTCTGAGTGCTAACACCGCCATCGTCCAAACGCATGCGTCTTGGCCCGCGCTGAAACTGGACAACGGCATGGACATTCCGCCTCACGGCGAAATCACCACATTTGTTGCCGTCAAGCAACCTGGCGGCTGGCGGGTGGCATCCGAGAGCATCCATAATCAGATGCCCGGCGACGAGTTGCCTGCGACGCTGCCGTGGAACGTGAGTGCTCGCGACACGAAGTGACGCGCCTTCGCAGCGGCTGCCTATAGCAGCTTGTAGAACCGGGCGGCCGTCGCACCGAGGAGCTTCTCGCGCGTTTCGATTGATTGTGGCCCGAGCGATTGTGTAAACGCCGCCAGGACTTCTTTCCAGGTCCCGGCGAGTGTGCAAACCGGCCAATCACTGCCGAACATCAACCGGCTGGGACCAAAGAGCGAAAAGACATGCTGGACGTAAGGGCGGAGGTGCTCGGCTTTCCAGCCGCGCGGGTCGGCTTCCGTGATCATGCCGGAGAGTTTGCAATGCAGATGCGGAACCTTCGCGGCGGTTTCCATGTCTTCGGCCCAGCCGTCCAAGCGCTGCTGTGCGATCAACGGCTTGGCGATGTGGTCGATCACTAAACGCAGTTCCGGAATTTGCTCGGCGAGGCGGGGAACGAGTGCTAGATGCTGCGGGCGCAACAGGAGATCGTAAGGGATGCCCCGACGGGCAAGCTCCTGGAGACCGCGCAAAACATCCCGGCGTAACAGCCAGTTGACATCCGGCTCATCGTGCACCAGATGACGCACACCTTTGAACTTGGGATGCCGCTGAAGGTCGTCCAACGTTGTGCCGAGCGCGGGATCTGTCAGATCGACCCAGCCCACCACGCCGCGGATGAACTCATGCTGCGCCGCCAGCTCGAGCAGCCAGCGGGTTTCCTCCAGGATCACGTTCGCCTGCACGACCACCGACCCGTCAAGCCGATTGCGCTGGAGAATGGGCTCCAGGTCCGGTGGAAGGAAGTTCCGGTGCAGAGGGGAATCTCCGGCAGGCATCCAGGAATATTGAAATCGCGTGATGTCCCAAAAGTGTTGATGCGAATCGATGCGCATGTTTAGCGGACTGGAAAACTAAACTCGCGGGTCAAAGGGGGACTCTGACCGAAGTCGCCATAACGGATCCAGGTGGGACGGACTACGAAATAAACGATCCCCGGCCAGCTCAGGCGGGACGGACCGTCCGGAAAGGCTTTGAAATAGATCTGCTGGTAGGGCTCCAGTTCCGGTGATTGCAACTCTCTGGCTTCGCCTTCGTATTGAATGGTTTGTTCGCCGGCGTTCCAGCCGCCTATGACGAACGAGCATGCAGGGCGCGCGATGAGATTCGGATACTTGCGCGAGTGTTTGACGGTGTCAAAGACGATCTCGAGCTGATCGGTTGTGGCGATACCCATGAGTGCCCCTTGCGGCCGGCCTTCCGGCCCGATTGTTCCCAGCACGCCGAGTCTGCATTTTGCGAGGAATGAGTAAACATCACCTTCGGTCATGTCCGTTATCCGCGATTGAGTGTATCGGATTGTTTTGAGGAGTGTCCAGACGAGTGCCACGGACTATAGTGAAGGCATGGCCACGCCGCGCGATCGTGCTGATGTCTTCTGCGCCAGGTTTGGGCTCCAGGTGCCTATTCTGCTAGCTCCCATGGCAGGGGCGTGTCCGGCAAGTCTCTCCATTGCGGTCGCCAACGCGGGTGGAATGGGAGCGATGGGCGCACTGCTGACTCCTCCGGACGGAATCCGCACCTGGGCGCGTGAGTTTCGTGCCTCGAGCAGCAGGCCATTTCAATTGAACGTTTGGATTCCGGATCCGAAACCGAGGCGCGACGAAGAGGCTGAGGGCAAGGTGCGGAAGTTTTTGGAGGCGTGGGGACCGGCGGTACCGGCGTCGGCAGGTGACACTGTTCTGCCTGACTTCGATGCGCAATGTGAGGCGTTTTTGGAAGTGTCTCCGACCGCGGTTTCATCCATTATGGGTGTGTTCCCGCCGGCGTTTGTCGGCCTACTGAAAGAGCGTGGCATCGCGTGGTTTGCGACGGTCACGACTCTCGATGAAGCAAGAGCAGCGCGGGATGCCGGCGCGGACGCGATTATTGCGCAAGGGTTTGAAGCCGGCGGACATCGCGGTTCATTTGACCCGGCATCGGCCGAGAAGCAATGCGTAGGCCTTTTCGCATTGGTGCCGCGCATCGCGGATCAGGTGAATTTGCCAGTGATCGCAGCCGGCGGAATCGGCGACGGGCGGGGCGTAGCCGCCGCGTTGATGCTTGGCGCAAGTGCGGCGATGCTCGGGACGGCGTTCCTTCGGTGTCCGGAAGCGGGTACGCATACGGCTTGGGCCAACGCGCTGGAGAATCTATCTCCCGAGGCGACGACCTTGACTCGCGCTTTCACAGGCCGACTGGGACGGGCCATCGCGACGGATTATGTGCAAGCGGCTGGTTCTGCCGGCGCGCCTCCACCAGCACCGTATCCCGTGCAGCGCGGCCTGACGGCGGCGATGCGCCAGACCGGCGCGGCGGCGGCCGATTATCATCGCATGCAGGTTTGGGCGGGCCAATCGGCGGCCATGGCAAAGCCGGTTCCGGCTGCTCAACTGGTTCGCGAGATCTGGGAGGAAGCACGAGAGTACCTTCATTGAGTCTTCAGCGGGATTTCTGGCCATGCTGAAGGATCGAATACGCGGATGCTTGCTAGGGGTGTATTAGGCGACGCCTGGGGCGGTCCGTATGAAGGCAGAGCTGGTCCTGTTGATTTTCAGGTTCCCGAAAGAGCGGCGATTTCGGACGACTCGCAGCTAACACTGGCGACCTGCGAGTCAATCATTGAGTCCGGCTGCGTCGAGCCCCAGAGTATAGCGAGACATATGGCTCGTTGTTTTGCAGCCGGGCTGGTTCGGGGTACCGGCTCCAGTACGCTGAAGGCGTTGCGCGACCTTGCAATCGGAACGCATTGGGCGCTGGCCGGAGCGCGCGGAGAGTATTCCGCCGGAAATGGGGCAGCGATGAGAATCGTACCGCTGGCTTTTCTACTGAATCCCGACGATTCACAGGATCGTGTTGTGATTCGCGATGTGTGCCGCATTACCCACCATAATGATGAGGCGTATGCGGGCGCACTCGCAGTGACCATCGCGATTCGCCAAGCGTTGCTGAATCGATGGTCGCCGCCTCGAACATTTTTGCAGGCAGTTCTCGGTGGGTTGCCGGACTCTGCAGTGCGCGACCGGGTAGCGGAATTGGTATCACGCGGGTCGTCGCCGAGGCAGGCCGCGCTCCAGTTCGGCGCCACCGGCTATGTAGTGGACAGCGTTCCCCTGGCACTCTGTTGCGCGCAAGAAATCGCGCGGAGACCGCTTCAGATGGTGCTCGCGGAAGCCATCGCACTGGGAGGCAATACGGACACCGTCGCCTCTATCGCGGGCCAACTAGCGGGAGCGGTTGCCGGCGTGGAGCAAGTGCCCGGTGAATTCGTTGCAACAATCGAAAGAAGCCAGTACATCGTTACGGTTGTCGACGCGTTTGCGGAGTTTGTTGGCGAGAGTGCTAGCGGCTCCCCATGATCTGGTCCGCGGCCTGCAACGCGAGCTGTCCCGGATCAAGATCGGTGCGATTACACAGGACAATGATCGTGAGCCTGTTGCCGGTGAAGCGTTCAATCGCAGTGCGGAATCCCATGGTGCTGCCGAAGTGCCACATGCGGGGGTGCCCGTTATAGGGATCAAGGAACCAGCCAAAGCCGTAGGAGACCGGTTTGCCGGGATGCAGATTATCGTCACTGGCGGTTTGAGGCCAGTGCGGCTGGGAGCCATCCTGCAGTTGCACAGGCTGGAGCGCTGGTTTCATCTCCGGTTCAGGCAGCAGGGTGTGGCTGTCCAGAGCGGCATCCCATTTCGCGAGATCTTCCACATTGGAGTAGATGCCGCCATCGCCCAAGGTGGCCGATGTCGCGCTCTGATCCGTTTCCGTGAAACGGTCTCCTTCTTTTGTGTGGCCGAATGCGCGATGTGATACGGAGTTTGCTGCCGGCACGTAGGCGATCGTGCCGGCCATGTGCAGGGGGCCAAAGATCCGGTCGTGCAGGAATTGCGGAAACGGCATGCCGGCGGTTCGTGAAACGATGAGGCCCAAGAGAACGTATCCGGAGTTGCTATATGCCCAGTTTGTTCCCGGCTCGAATTTCGGTTTAGCCTTTTTCAGCAGGGCCAGCACCTCTTCATCCTGGATTTGATGGACGGGCGACCACGAATCATTCATCAAATCCTCGTAATCCGGGAGGCCGGAGGTGTGGGTGAGTAAATGCCGGATGGTGATGCCGCGGGCGTAATTCGGAAAATCAGGGAAGATGTCGGCAAGTCGGGTATCATATTTCAATTTTTGGTCGTGAACCAGCAGCATCGCGGCTAACGCCGTGAACTGTTTTGAGCACGAGGCCAGGCGAAAGTTCGTTCGCGCATCGATGCTTTTTCCCGTTCGTAGATCGGCTACGCCGTACCCCTTTTGAAAAATACTGTGGCCATCCTTGCGGACCAGCACCGCAAGTCCCGGAGACCGTGCGTCCACCAGCGGCGAGAATAAGGAATTGAGACCGGAGGGCAGGGCAGCGGCGCCGGCGAGGAATGCCAGATATGCCATCGTTCCAGCGGCCGCGGCTTTGCGCGCTAATCGAACCGGATGCCTTGACGACCGGCCGCCTGCACCATGGGGGCTTCCGCCTCCGCTAAGTTCTTCTTGAGCCATTGCGCGATCACCGTTCGCGTATTCAGCAGGTGTTCCGGCTTGAAATTTTGCCGCGTCCACTGCGAGTTTTCGTGAAAGATGATCCGGGAGAAGTAGCCGTCGCCCTGAAAGTCGCAATCCGTCAACGTTCCGCGTAGGAGCGCTTTGCGGGCCACGACACTCACCTTGGTTCCGGGTTGCAAAAATGCCATTGTCTGCACGCGGGCGCCTTCTGTCCAGATTTCCTCCAGAATGGCGATCGTATCAAACGAACCCGCCTTGGTCTGCCACTCCAGTTTGATCAATTCCGAACAGAGATATCGAGTTTTTGCAGACATATCCATAAATTCACAGTTCGGCCTTTTGGCTGCTTTTTTTCCGCTGGAACTGTACGGTTCAATACAAAAGAGAATGGTAGGCACGGGCAGATTCGAACTGCCGACCTGTCGCTTAGGAGGCGACCGCTCTATCCATCTGAGCTACGTGCCCATTGCGGCAAGTGACCGGCACCTGAGAAAGCGATGCGTATCCAAACTGTATCACGCTTTAGCTTCAATGAAATACAGTAGACTGTTTTTCGGGAGATCGTGATGCGCGCGAGAACCACGGGATGCCAGCTTTTGCTAGTTCTGCTTGCCATCAGCGGAGGGACGGCGGGTTCAGCGCCCACGTTTTCAAAAGACGTGGCTCCCCTCCTGTACTTGCACTGCGCCACTTGTCACCACCCCAACGACATTGCCCCGATGTCGCTCCTGACCTACGAGGAAGCACGGCCCTGGGCTGCGGCGATTCGCGAGGCGGTCCTAACGCGAAAAATGCCGCCGTGGCACGCCGACTCTCGTTTCGGCCATTTCTCGAACGACGCCCGCCTGTCCGAATCTGAAATCGCCGTCCTGGATGCCTGGGCAAAAAGCGGCGCCAAGCAGGGCGATCCCCACGATCTTCCGCCGGCCCCCCACTTTGAAGAAGGCTGGCACATTAAGCCGGACTATGTGGCTACTATCCCGGAAGCCAACCTGGCGGAATCGAAGGATTCCGATAAATACGTCTACGTTTATGTGGCGACGCCGTTTAAAGAGGACAAATGGATCCAGGCGGCAGAGGTGCTGCCCGGAAATCGCCGCATCGTCCATCACGCAACCGTCAGTATTATGCCGCCGGGCACGAAATTGGGGGTGGAGTCGAAACAGGGCGACAAATACCGGTACACCACGGGCGGTGTTCTGCACATCCGGCCCGAGGTCCCGATTCAGAACGACGGCTGCACTCTGCCCGGCGGCGGTGCTTTGCCGGGAGAGGAACCAGATCCCATCCGCGTGCCGGGAATCTACCTTCCCGGGCACATGCCCGAAATCCGCCCTGCGGGATTCGCTCTCAAACTGCCGGCTGGTTCCGTGCTCGAGTTTCAGATTCACTATCACAACCGAACGGGCAGCACCTTGCCCGACCGCACCAGCATCGGCTTTGTGTTTGCGCCAACACCTCTCGTGCACGAAGTGAAACAGTACGAGATCTGGAATAACATGTTCGAGCTTCCTCCCGGTGCCGCAAACGCGCGCGTCACCAGTTGTTACACGCTCGACCGTGACGTTCAGGCTCTGGCCTACACCGCACACATGCACTACCGCGGAAAGAGCATGATGACGGAGGCGATCTACCCTGACGGCCGCAGAGAGACGTTGTTCTCCGTGCCCAAATATGACTTCCGCTGGCAGGAGACCTATTTCCTCAAACAGCCTCAGCCACTTCCGAAAGGAACGAGGCTCGTGACGACGGCATATCTCGACAACTCGCCCAATAATCCATTGAATCCCGATCCGGCCCGGACAATTCGTTGGGGCGAGCCGAGCGACGAGGAAATGGTCGGGTTCTGGCTCCAGTTCACCGAGGCCGGCCAGGACTCGCGGGCTTCGATCAAATGATCAAAACGCCGTTGCAGGACTAGCGGGAACGAATGGGCGCGCCGTCCCTGGTTTCATCGGTCGCGCGGCGGAGCACCTTGTCGCCTGCCCTTAGGCTGCCGAACACTTCGACCAAGTCGCCGTCGACGGATCCCTTCCGGACATCTACCCATGCGGCGCGACCGTTCTCATCGCGAATGACGAAGGTACGTTCCGTAGTGGTTACGACGCTGCTTTTGGGCACGAAAAGGGACGGCTGCTTGCGTCGTACCGGCCACTTCACGGCGGCATACATGCCCGGCGACAGTGAATCGTCACGATTCATAACATCCAGTTCGGCGTTCATGGTGCGTGTCCTGGTGTCGAGAGCATGGGCGATCCGCGCGACGACGCCCGAATACGTCCGCTCCGGCCATGCGGGCACTTGAAAAGACACGCTGGCACCATTGGCGATTCCGCTGGTATGTTCTTCGGGCACGGGAACCACCAGTCGAAGATGCGAGACCTGTTGGATCACGAGGAGCACACTGTCATTCCCCGGACCTACCAGAGCACCCGGATGCACCAGACGGTCGGTCACGACACCGTCGAACGGCGCCGTGATCTTTAAATAGGCCTCCAGATCCCGGATGGAGCGAACCGCAGCTTCAGCGGCAGCGGTGGCTTGCCGGCGGGAATTCAACAAAGCCTTGGCGGCATCCCGCTGTTTTTCGGCCTGAATCAGCTCGTTGCCGGCCACTGCTCCGGGAGTCTGAGCAGCGGTTTTCGTCCGATCGTACGTGCTTTCGGCTGCTGCAAGCTGCGCTTCCGCCTGAATACGGTCGGCATGGGACGCCTGCACCTTTGATTGGGCTTCGGCCACTTGCGCAGAAAGTTCGGGCGCGCTGAGATCGACCAGCAATTCTCCGCGTTTCACGACGCTTCCGCGGTCCACCAGCACGCGTTCCACATAGCTCTGGAGCTTTGCATGCAGCGAAACAGTCAAAAAGGGCAGAAACTCACCCGGCAATTCCACGGTGCGCGATACGGATTTGGAGACAACGCTGGCCAATTCGCTGGTTTGAGGAAGACCCGGCTGGGCCAGTCCGGCCGAAATGACCAGGAAGAACCATTTACTGGTGCGCGTCATAGTATCGGCTCGTTGGGTCCATCGGGTTAAGAGAAGCGGATGCCAGGGAAGCTCTTCCTTGCAGGATGGCGTAGATAGACGGAAGAATCGTCAATGTGGCGAAGGTGGACACGATGAGGCCGCCGATCACGGCGCGGCCCAGCGGGGCGGCTTGCGGGCCACCTTCGCCAAAGCCAATGGCCATGGGGACCATCCCGAAGATCATGGCCGCAGCGGTCATCAAAATCGCGCGCAGGCGGCTCGCGGCGCCCTGGCGCGCGGCATCAATTGCGGACCGGTTCTCACGCCGTGCTCGCTCGGCGAACGTGATCAGCAGGATGGAATTTGCCACCGCGATGCCGATCGCCATGATGGCTCCCATGAAGGACTGAATATTCAACGTGGTTCCGGTTACGGCCAGCATGAGAAGAACTCCGCACAGCACCGCGGGGACGGTTAGAATGATGGCCAACGACAGCCTGGCGGATTGGAAATTTGCCGCAAGCAAGAGAAAGATCAAGGCCACGGCCAGCATCAGGCCGGTGCGCAGCCCGGTAACGGTCTGTTCGAGCGGGGGGATTTCGCCTTTCATCACGACCTTCGCTCCCCGTGGCGGCGCCCCAGCCCCCGCGAGTGCTTGAGTGAGTTTTTCCGACGCCTCTCCCAGCGTGACACTGTGAATGTTGGCCGTGAGGCTTATGATGTGTTGGCCGTTGAAGCGCTCGATCAGTCCCGGCATCGTTCCGAGTTTGAGAGAAGCGATGTTATCGAGCTGCGGTTCGGGCCGGCCAGCCGGCATGACAGGCAAACTCCCGACCGCATCAATGCTCTGGATACGGTTGGACGGAAGCTGCACCTGAATCTGAAACGCGTTTCCCGAGTTCGGATCCCGCCAGTAGTTGGGCTGAACGAAGCGGGACGAAGACGTGGCGGGGACCACCGAGCCCACGACGTCCGCCATGGTCAAACCGAACTGGCCGGCGCGGTTACGGTCAATATTAATTTCGAGCGTCGGGTAGTTGTACTCCTGGGCAAACTCCAGATCGCGGATGAAGCTGAGCTTGGCAAGCTGGGAATGTATTTTTTGAGCATACGCGTAGTCATTCGCCAGGTTCGCGCCCTGCACGGCAACTTCAATGGGAGTAGGCGAGCCGAAGCTCATCACCTGCGAGACAATGTCGGCGGCTTCGAAAGATACTTGGCAGTCCGGCAGCTCGCGGTGTAGGTCCTGCCTGATTTGCTCGCGCAGCGCTTCACCTCGTGGAGTGTCAGGCTTCAGGGCAACCTGGATGATGGCTTCCTGCGGGCCGCTGCTGAACAAATGGATCAAGTCGACGGGGTAGCTGGAAGGGATGAGGCCCATGAAATCGCTGGTCAGTATGACGTTCTCGCTTCCGGCATCGTGCTGAATAACGCCGAGGGCGTGGAGAACTATGCGTTCCGTTTCCTCGATACGCGTTCCAGCCGGAGCACGCAAGCGGAGGCGAATCAATGGAGCGTTCGCCTCGGGAAACAGCTCGGTGCCGATACGCGGCAGGAAGAGATATAAGAATCCGATCGCCGCGACCAGATAGACCAGGGCCACCGGCCAGCGGAAGCGCAGAACTACGGCGAGATAGCGCTCATAGAAGGTTCGCAGTCTTCCAAACAGGCCTTCGTGCTCTTCGCCGCGATTTGTTTCGCGCATCAGCCAAGTTGAAAATACCGGAACAAGGCTGCTGGAAAGCAGGTAGGAGGCGATCATGGCGAAGGCCACGGCCAGCGACAGTGGTAGAAATAACTGGCGGCTCACGCCCACCATGAAAAACGACGGCACAAACACCGCAAGAATGCAGATCATGGAGAGCAGGCGCGCCACAGCCGTCCGGCTGCACGCCTCCACTACAGCGCGAGCCCGGCTGACTCCGGGCAGCATTTGGGTATGGATGTTCTCGATTTCAACAGTGGCTTCGTCAACCAGAACTCCTACGGCCAGTGCGAGACCGCCCAGGGTCATGATGTTGATGGTCTGTCCGGTCGCCCACAGCAACAGCACGGAGCTGAGCAGAGCGAAAGGAATGTTCATGATGACGATGAATGCGCTTCGCCAGTCGCGCAGAAACAGCAGCACCATCAGACCGGTCAGCCCGGCGCCAAGCATTCCTTCAACAATCAATCCGCGAAGGGAGTTGGTGACGAACGGAGACTGGTCAAATTGCAGACTGACGTCGACATCATCTGGTACGACCTTCTTGAAATCGGGGATGGCTGCCTTCACGGCGCGAATGACCGAGAGAGTCGATGCGTCAGCGCGCTTGGTGACCGGAATGTAGACGGTACGTTTCCCGTTGACATGGGCATACGCGGTGATGATGTCTGTTCCGTTGTCGATCGTTCCAATGTCGCGAAGGTAAATGGTGGCTCCGGATACCGGCCGGATGGGCGTGCTGAGTAGTTCTGACAGATTCCCGCCCAGAGCCGCATTGGTCCGGGCTATGCGGTTGATCGTTCCGGTCCACATATTTCCAGACGGCACGACAAGCGTCGCCCGGCTGACGGCGGAGATGGCCTCCTGCGGAGAGACGCGATATTGCTGAAGCTTGTTGGGATCAAGCGTGATCACGATGGTTCGTTGATTTCCGCCGAACGGCGGGGGCGCCGAGACTCCGGGTAGAGTGGCAAACAGAGGGCGCACACTGTTCAAGGCGAAATCCTGCAGTTCGCCTTGGGTGCGGGACGCGCTGCTGAAAACCAGCTGTCCTACGGCGACGCTGCCGGCATCGAATCGTGTAATAAACGGCGGTACCGTGCCTGGCGGCATAAAAGCCCGCGCCCGGTTCACATAACCCACCGTTTCGGCCATTGCCTGGGCCATATCGGTGCCTTCATGAAAGATCAATTTCATGAGCGCCGCGCCCTGAATGCTCTTGCTCTCGACCCTGGCGATCCCGGTGATGTAGAGGAAATGATACTCGTAGTAATACGTGAGGTAACCTTCCATCTGTGCGGGATCCATGCCGCCGTACGGCTGGGCCACGTAGATCGCGGGCTCGCCAACTTTGGGGAAGATGTCCACGGGCATTCTCTGCACTGCGAGCGCCGCGAAGAGCGCGATGGCGATGAGCGCGATGACTACGGTCACGGGACGGCTGAGGGCGGCTAAAACGATGCGCATGCATCCCCCCGGCAGTGAGTCATTGGCTAGCCTCCGAAAGAAATGGCTGCAGATCCCCGGCCGCGGCGGCTATGCCCAGAAGCGCACGCCAAACAGACAGGCGTGCCAGGGCGTCGTCGATCTCGGCTTGTGTGAGCAGCCGCTGGGCCTCGGCCAGTTCGTCGATATTCGCTAAACCAGATTTATAGCGCGCTGTTGCCTGGTCTGTCGCCGCTCGTGCTGCAGACACCTCCACAGGCGTATTGGCAGCGATATTCCTCGCAGCCTGCTCGGTAGCAACGGCGCTGTTCCACTGAGCTTTCAAATCCACGGCGATTTGCTGAGCGCGGGCGGTCTCGGCGCGAATGTTCGCGGTTTGCTCCGACTCCCGGGCCCGAATGGAGGCGAAGTCCATGGCGGGAAAGGTGACCGTGAGCCCGAGAGCGTAATTCTGGGTAGCCGGCGCGAGGCCGTTCAAGCCTCCAAGAAGCCGGCCGTCGGTTTCCGCACCCGTACCGCGCGCGTAGGCGGTTCCCTGGAGCAGAAACCGGGGGAAGTACGAGCGCTCCAGAACCTTCAGTTGTGACCGGAGTTCCTCCACCACCGAGTTCTGCGCCACCTGGATGGGATTCGCGGCCGTGTTCAGAGGAGCAACCGGCTGAGCCGCAGGCAGTTGCAGCAATCGAGGAGCGGCCAACTGAATCTGCGGCGGTTCCAAGCCTACAAAACGGGACAGATTGGCACGTGCCACGTCAACGGCCTGCTTCGCTTGAATGACCTGGCTTCGCGCAGCAGCCGTTTCCGCCTCGGATCTGGATGCGTCGGCGCCTGGGCGCAATTGCGCATTGACCAGGGCGGTGATCGTCTTCAACAAGATTTCGGATCGATCGAGTCCGGCTTGTGCCGCCCTCACGGTTTCCTGCGTCGCCGCCAGAGTGACGTACGCGTCCGCACACGCTACTGCCGTGTCGTATTCTGTCCGTTTCAGCGCGGCCTCCGACCGCGCGTGCGCGGCAGTGGCGGCATCAATGGAAGCCTTACGCGCGCCGAAGTCGAATGGTTCCCAACTGACCAAAGTTCCGATAGCGCTGCCCCATGCGGTTCCCAAATTGTTGGTTCCGAGCACCGGGCCGGACATTGAAGAGATTGTTCCCTGCGGTAAGAGCAGGCCGAAAACATTGTTCCTGGTCGCGCGGCTTGCCTGTGCCAGCCAATCGACTCGCGGAAGGTACGCCGTGCGGGCCAGGCGAATGCCGGCTGCAGCCGCGTTCATCTGTTCCTGAGACACGCGGATGGCCGGATAATTGTGCACAGCGGCGTCCACGGCCTGTGCGATCGTCAGCCCGCCCGGCGAGGGCTGCTGCGCATGAATGAGGGCCAGGGAAGCGAACAGCAGGCATATGGCGCGAGTGGCCGGGTCATGCAGTCCATGCACGGCCTATTTCCCCTCGAACAGCTCGCCGATGAACTCGCGAACTTTGATTTTGGCTGCCGCGAGTGCTTTGCGGCCCAGGGGAGTCGCGCGATAGACCATGCGCAGCGACTTACCATCGCGCCGCTCGGTTCCGCGGATGTAGCCCTTCTTTTCTAAGCCGTGCAGTAGAGGGTAGAGCGTTCCTGGGCTGATGCGATATCCATGGCGTCCGAGTTCTTCGAGCATGCCGAGACCGAAGATCGGCCCTTCCACCGCGTGATGCAGGATGTGAAGACGCATGAGGCCTGAGTACAGGTCTCGGTCCACCGCGTCTTGATCATCGAATTTCGTTTTCATTATTCGATTACGAAACTCAGTTTAGAGTGCTACCAAACTTTCGTCAACTGTCCGAATCGGTTCATTCCATCACGAACCTCTTTACTTTTCCTTTTTCTTCGCCCACAATGAATGCATATATGGCACTCACCAGACGGCAGAAGCAGGCGATGGATTTCATCGCCGGGTTTGTCGAGGAAAACGGATACAGCCCGAGTTACGAGGAAATCGCACAGGGGCTGCAACTGGCATCGCTCGCCACGGTGCACAAGCACATTCTTGCCCTGGAAGCAAAGAACTACCTGAAGCGCGGATTCAATCGAAGCCGCTCGCTCGATCTCGGGCCGAAGTACTTGCAGGAGCACCGGCGGCAGCGTGAGATGGAAGTACCTTTACTCGGCCGGATCGCGGCTGGGCGTCCGGTGGAAGCTGTAGAGCAACGCGCTTCGCTCAGCTTTGCCGATTTCGCCGGCCATCGCGACACCTACGCGCTCGAAGTGCGTGGCGACTCCATGATCGACGCTCACATCTGTGATGGAGACATGATTCTAGTGGAACGCACGTCGGACGTTCGCGATGGTGAGATTGTTGTGGCGCTGGTTTCGGGAGTCGAAACCACACTCAAAAGAATCTACCGCGAGCCAGGTGGGCGCGTTCGTCTGCAACCTGCTAATGCCTCATTGCAACCGATCCATTTACCGGCTACTGAAGTGCAAATACAGGGGCGGCTTCTCGCAGTTCTAAGAAAATACAAATAACGGGTCAGACTTGATGCTACGCCGTCGCGCTGGCGGCCAGAGTTTCGCGAAGCTCACGCTCGGCGCGAAGCCAGTCCTCTTCCGGCGATCCGCCTACGAACCCACGCGATTCCCAATACGAATAGGCCAGTCGCGCAATGGCTTGCCGGTCAAGGATATTTTCTTGCTGAACCATGGTTTCCGATACGGTCGAGGGTGCTCCGTCTACCGGAACCTCGGCACGCTTGGCGCGCGGGACGCGACGCTTTACCGGGCTGGCTGCGGCGGCCGCACCAGTCGGATCGGAGTAAATCGCGTGATGCTTTTTGGGCATTCCACTTTCTCCCAATTGATTTTCTTTTTTATTTTATCAAAGCCCTCGCACGCCGTCTTCAAAAAACGTTTCTATCCACACGATAAATCGCTGCTCCCGCGCTATCTCGGGATATGGTCCCAGCATAGTTACTAAACGGTGACAGTAATCGACTCGCCTTTCAACTCCCAGGCCAGGTGGTTTAGGTAGAACAGCAGGGTAGTTTCGGGATATGATCCGCGGAAATGCTCAAACACTCGCTGGGCCCAGCCATCCGTCAGATATTGACTGGCATTCAGATCTTTTTCAAAGAATCCGTTCTGATTGGGAATGCCCAGGAAATCGAGCACGGCAGTGATCAAATCCAGGTGCGATACCAGGACCGCCTGTGCGAAATCTTTGGCAAACTCTTCGTCCCCGTCATTGATCCTCGCCCACAGGCGTGGCGCTGCCTTGCGTAGGTGCTCGGTGTTGAGTTTTACCATATGCGCGCGTGTCTTGAGAGGGTCAAACAGTTGATAGGTTTTCAGCTTCCCAATGGAAACTCCGCGAACGAGCTGGCCAAAGGCGTCCTCTCCGAGCTTTCGATAGATCTCGCAAAGCTGCATGAAGGCAGCGTAACACAGCACGGCGTGAGCGCCGGCGCGATACAATAGCGGGGTTTGAGCATGAGCAATATCATTATTCTCGGCGCGCAGTGGGGTGATGAAGGGAAGGGGAAGATCGTGGATCTGTTCTGCGATCGCTTCGACATCGTGGCGCGCTACCAGGGCGGACACAACGCCGGTCACACGGTGCAGGTTGGGGTGCAGAAGTTTGTCTTAAAGCTGATCCCTTCCGGCATATTGCACAAGGGAAAGCGCGCGGTTATCGGAAACGGTCTGGTGATCGATCCGGCGGCGCTGCTTACTGAAATTCAGTCGCTCGAAGCGCTGGGAATCGACGTCGCGGCCCAACTTTCCATCAGCAATCGCGCACACGTTCTTTTGCCGTACCACCGAACCATGGAGCGGCTGCTGGAAGCGATTGGAACGACCTCTCGCGGAATTGGTCCCTGCTACGAGGACAAGGCGGGCAGGCGGGGCATCCGCGTCGCCGACCTCCTGGACACAAAGCATTTTGGTGAGCGTTTTGAGGCGGTAGCCCAAGAAAAAAAGACGCTAGCGGGCGCGTTCGGAATCGACGACGAACCGGATCTGGCACGAATACGGTCTGAGTACGAGGGGTTTGCGGAGCGAATCCGTCCGATGGTGTGCGACACTGCGCGGTTGCTCAACGACGCCATCAGCGCAGGCAAGAGCGTGATGTTCGAAGGGGCCCAGGCGACCATGCTGGATTTGGATCACGGCACCTATCCGTTCGTGACTTCATCGAGCGCCTCCGCCGGGGGAGCGTCGACCGGTACCGGCGTGCCGCCGACCCGCATTCACGCCATCGTCGGCGTGGCAAAAGCTTATACGACCCGCGTGGGAGGCGGTCCGTTCCCCACCGAGGCTCTTGACGCAATGGGCGATCATATTCGTAATCGCGGCAACGAGTTCGGATCGGTAACAGGCCGGCCGCGGCGCTGCGGCTGGTTCGATATACCGCAAGTGCGGTACGCTGCAATGCTGAACGGCCTCGATTCTCTGGTTGTCACGAAGCTGGATGTGCTGGATGAGCTCGAAAAGGTTCCGGTCTGTGTGGCATATCGCTCCGGCCGCCACGAGGTAACGGAGATGCCTGCGACCACGGCGGCACTCGAGTCCATAGAGCCTGTATTCGAATGCCTGCCGGGCTGGCGGATATCGACGGAGGGCATTTCCAATTACGACGACCTGCCGCAAGCCGCACGCGAGTACCTCACGTATCTGGAACAGCGCACGGGAGTGGAGATCGGGTGCATCTCGACAGGCCCTGAGCGCAATCAGACCATTGTGCGAAAAGCATCGCGATTCGCGAAACTGTTCGCCTGACTCTGTCAGGTGGCCCGCAAAAAAGACCGGTTCGGCAGCAGCCAATACACGAGCGCAGTTGCCAGGGGATGCATCAATCCAGCGGCGAAGAACACAGGCGAGTAGGAGAAGTGCTGCACGACGTATCCGGTGACCAGATTGGCGATGATTCCGCCTACCGCGCCCCCCATTCCCGAAAAGCCGGAGGCTGTGCCGATTTCCTGGCCGGGAAACAGGTCAGCTGGCATGGTCTGGATGTTGGAAACGAAGAATGCGTGGCCGACGGTGATGAAACAAGTCGCGGCGATGGCCAGCGCCGCGGTAGGAACAAGCGGCGCCAGCAGCGCGACGGGCATCAATAGAGAACTAACGAGCAAACCGAACTTGCGCGCCTTCGGCAGCGTCCAGCCCGTTTGCATCAGACGTCCGGAAAGCCAGCCGCTGAACAGGTATCCGATGGCGGCTGCGGTGAACGGCACCCAGGCGTAACGTCCGACCATTTTGAGATCGAAACCGCGCTCCTTCTGGAGATACTCGGGAAACCAGAAGATCATGAAATAGATTACAGGGTCGGTGAAGAATCGCGCCAGAATCAACGTGTAGCACTGCCGCATGCGAATGACTTTGCGCCAATCGACATGCGACGCGGCCGAAGCCTCTTCGGGGGGCTCAACTTCATCACGGATCTTCGCATACTCCTCGGTGCGCAGCCACCGGTTCAGGTGCGGCGGCTGATAGAGGAACAGCCATGCCACCAGCCAGACGAGGCCCATAGATCCGACGGCTATAAAAGCGAATCGCCACCCATATCGCAGCGTCAGGTAAGCGACCATAGGCGGCGCAATTGCCGATCCCAGCGATGAGCCGGCGTTGAAGACTCCAACGCCCAGGGCGCGCTGGCGGGGCGGAAACCACTCGGCCACCGCCTTAGCCGCGGCCGGCCAGTTGCCCGGTTCGCTCAGGCCCAGGAGAAAACGAACCGCGCCGAGCGACCAGATGCCCGCAGTCACCGCGTGGAGCACTGCGGCCACTGACCAGGTCGAAATAAAGACGGCAAAGCCGCGGCGGGTTCCCAACCGGTCCACCAGGTATCCGGAGCCCGCGTACATGATGGCGTAGGCTACGAAAAATGCGGTTACCACGTAGGAGTAGTCCTGCTCCGTCATGTGAAATTCGACGCGCATCTGGTGGGAGACGATGGAGAGGGCCAGGCGGTCGGCGTAGTTGATCATCGTCGAAAGAAAAAGCAGAATGGCGATGATCCAGCGGAGCTTGGGAATTTTCACCGGCCTTCCAGGGTATCGTCTTTGAGGGCTTAAGAACGGGCCGGGTTCAACCCTGGTAAAAGACAAGAAGGCCGATCAGCCCGCCAAACCAGATCGTGAACCATGTAAGGCCGCCCGGCAGCATGAGACGCGCCGGACGAAAGGGAGTGGACCAGCTGCCGGCGGGACGAAGGTCGCGGCCCATGTGGGCCAGGCGCTGCTCGCCGCGGATCATGAGCGCTACAAAAAAGGCCCAGGGTACAAGCTGCGCGAGAACGAACGCCCAGTTCAACCAGCCCCCTTGCGCCGCCGCCCACGACCGAATGACCGCATAGGCCGCGAGATTCGCCAGCAGACACCAACGAAACGCATCCATGTACCGAAGGGAGTAGCGCCGCCGGGCTTCTGATAAGCGGTGATGCTCTTCGGTCCGTTCGGGCGGCAATGGGAAACTGCTTCGGACCAGAACGATCTTGCCGGGCAGCAGACCCAAAATGGCCCAGGTTGTGGTCACGGGATTGCTCCAGTCAACGTGGTGCCCTCGCAGGAACAGCGTCAGCCAACTGAGCCCAACGATCCCGGTTACAAACGCTTCGAGCTTCCAGGAGACGTAATCACAGAGGCGGCGGGCTTCGAGCGGCGCCGCAACGGTTGCAAGGACTGGCGGGTTCGCTCCGATTTTGTGGCGTGTCCACGCAACGAATCCCTGCATTGTCGCCACAAAGACAATGGCCGTTCCCCCGCACCATAGCGGCGTCGCATCCAACCTCCCGGCTACCACCATGGCCGCCAACGTCAGGCCCATGACGCTGAACAGCAGGATGACCATGAAGTGATAGTGTTTCAGCCATCGGATTCCAGGGCCCGAGTAGAATCCAGGTGGGACCTGCACGCCGAGGAAGTAACCCGGACCGTTTCGCAGGGGAGAATTCCACTGCCGCCGGAAGCCGTACAAGACATAAAAAAGCACGATCAGAGAAATGCTGAGCACGTCCAATTGGAATTCTGTCGGTGCGTTCATCGAGGCTCTCCTTTCTTGCGCAGCAGTGCGAGTTCCTCTCGGGCCGCCGCCAGAATCTCGCGGTCATTCATTCCCGCGAGGACCATATCAGTCAATGTCGTCCGCCATAGCTTGCGCAGCTCGCTTTGATCTATTCCTTGCGGGCGTGTTGCCGAGACTATGGCTCCTGCGCCGTGCCGGACCGTGACCAATCCTTCATCCTGCAGCTGGCGGTAGGCCACCGCGATCGTGTTCAGATTGACGCCCAGGTCGCCTGCCACCTGCCGAACGGAGGGCAGAACCATGCCCTCCCGTAGCGCGCCCCCGGCAATCAGGGCCTTGATTCCGTCAACGACCTGGCGGTAGATCGGGATCTTGTCGTCGGCATCGATCGAGAGAAACATCTCTTTTGTCTCTGTCTTGTGTATGTATACTCCATACTGTTCGGGATTGCAAGCCCCTTCTTCCAGGTGCCGCCGCGCGGCCGAAGTCAGAGACGCTCTCTTGAACGTCATACAATTGAAAAAATGACGCTCTCCTGGCACGCAATCTCCATGTTCGGGTTGGCGGTCCTGTCTGTGGGCCTGATGCTCGCAGCCTCGATAGCGCCCACACCGCCCGCCGCGAAACGCATCCCACACCGCGAGGTGCGCCATGGCGCGACCGTAATCGACGATTATTACTGGTTGCGTGAGAAATCCAACCCGGAAGTCATTCAATATCTCGAGGCGGAAAACGCGTACACGGAATCCCTCACCAAAGACTTGAAGCCTTTTCAGGAAGCTCTCTACCAGGAGATGCTGGGGCACATCAAGCAGACGGACTTAAGCGTGCCCGAGCGGCGCGGAGATTTTTACTACTATTCGCGCACCGAAGAAGGCAAACAATATCCTATTTACTGCCGCAAGAAAGGCAAGGACGGCAGCGAAGAAGTTCTGCTGGATCTCAACGAGCTGGCGCAAGGACACAAGTTTGTCGGATTAGGCGCATACGAAATCAGCGACGACCAGAATCTTCTGGCATATACGACTGATTATGTGGGTTTTCGTCAATTCGATCTGCACGTAAAGGATTTGCGTACCGGCCAGGTCCTGCCCGACACAACGCCCCGTGTGGACAGCGTGCAGTGGGCCGCAGACAACCGGACCTTGTTTCTTACCACGGAAGACGCCGTCACCAAGCGGTCGGATCATCTTTGGCGCCACACACTCGGCACGCAAACTTACGATCCGGTCTACGAAGAAACAGATGAGCTCTATCGGCTCCGGCTCATCAAGACGCGCGACAAACAGTACTTGATGTTGGAAATGCACAGCACCGATACGACCGAAGTTCGCTATCTGCGCGCCAGCACACCGCAAGCTCAATTCAGTGTGTTCCTTCCGCGCGAGAAGAAGCACCGCTACGAGGTCGACCATCGCGAGGGGCTGTTCTACATACGTTCCAACAAAAACGCCAAGAATTTCCAGATCCTCACGGCACCCGAACACGATCCATCCCCGCAGAATTGGAAGGTATTTGTCGCGCACGACGAGAACGTGCTGGTGGAGGGCATCGATTTGTTTCGGGGGTTCGCCGTCGCCCTGGAGAAGACGCAGGCGCTCAACCGGTTGCGTGTCTACGACTTTGCATCGGCAACCTGGAACACGATCTCGTTCTCCGAGCCCGTGTATGCGGCTTTTCCCGGCGGCACGCCCGATTACGATTCCACCACATACCGCTACAATTACCAGAGCTTTCTCACGCCGCCCAGCGTCTTCGATTACGATACACAATCGGGAAAATCAGCCTTGCTGAAGCAACAAGAGGTGCCGGGGGGGTACGATCCCGCGCAATACGTTTCGGAACGCCAGTGGGCGACGGCTCGCGACGGCGTGAAGGTTCCGCTCTCCATCGTCTACAAGAAAGGTTTTCACCGGGACGGTACGGGTCCGCTCTTTCTTTACGGGTACGGTTCGTATGGACTTGGAATGCCGGCCACGTTCTCGAGCTCGCGACTGGTACTGCTCGACAGGGGAATGGCGTTTGTGATCGCGCACATTCGCGGCGGCGACGAGATGGGCGAGCACTGGCATGACGATGGCATGCTCATGAATAAGAAGAAGACGTTCTTCGATTTCGTCGACAGCGCCGAATATCTGATCAAGGAAAAGTGGACTTCAAGGGACCGGCTGGTCATAGAGGGCGGCAGCGCGGGCGGTCTGCTGATGGGCGCGGTGGTCAACCTGCGGCCCGATCTGTTCCGCGCGGTTCATGCCGCAGTTCCTTTCGTCGACGTGATGAACACCATGATGGACGCGTCGCTGCCGTTGACGGTCGGCGAATATCTGGAATGGGGCAATCCCAACGAGAAGCCGGCTTACGATTACATGAAGAGCTATAGCCCCTACGACAATCTGGAGAAGCGGGCCTACCCGGCAATGCTGGTTACGACCAGCCTGAACGACAGCCAGGTGATGTACTGGGAGCCCGCCAAGTACGTGGCCCGGCTGCGCACCCTCAAGACAGACAGCCACCCGCTTCTGCTCAAAACCAAAATGGATCCCGCCGGGCACGGTGGGGCCTCGGGTCGTTATGACCGGCTCAAAGACCAGGCCTTCGAATACGCATGGCTCCTAACACAGGTTGGGATCACAAAATAGCCGAACGTATAATGAATAGATCCGCTACGGCATGGCTTCCCGAACAACGCTGTTAGAACCGGTACCTGGCACAGCCCTCACTCCGGTAGCGCGAGCCGCGGTGATTTCGTTCACGTTGTTCACGCTCACGCATTTTGTGATCGACATGTATTCGGGTGCGCTCGGTGCGCTGCAGCCGCTGCTCATGAGCCCGTTTCACATGAATTTCACGCAGGCCGGAATTGTTGCGGGCGTGCTCTCGCTCTCTTCTTCTGTGCTGCAGCCGGCCTGGGGTTACCTGGCGGATCGTTTTCACTCCCGCCTCTTCACGGCTCTTGCCCCGGCGATGGCGGGTCTTTTTATCTCCTTCCTGGGATGGGCGCCCAATTACGCACTGCTGCTGGCCATGGTTTTTTTAGGCGGCGCGGGCATCGCGTCGTTTCATCCGCACGGAGCCTCCAACGCTACCACCGGCATGACCCGGCACCGCGGTCAGGCCATGGCCGTTTTTATCAGCGCAGGAACCGCCGGGCTGGCCTTCGGGCCTACGTATTTCTCGGCGGTGTCGGGTCGCATGGGTCTCCTTGGAACTTATTGGGCCGCAGTTCCGGGCGTTGTACTCTCGTTGGTCCTGCTCATCTTTCTTCGCCCGCAGGCCCACGCAAGGCCGGCGCGTCCGCGCTTTGATTGGGAGCCTTTACGCGCTGTTCGTAAGCCGATGGCCCTCTTGTTTCTTCTCGTGTTCATTCGCTCGGTGGTGCAGATCAATTTCACGCAATTCCTGCCGCTCTATCTGAACACGCAGCGCGGTTACTCGCTGGCCAGTGCGAGCTTGAATCTTACGCTGTATCTCGGTACCGGCGCTCTAGGCGGCCTGATCGGCGGTCACCTTGCCGACCGTTTCGGCGGCCGCCGCGTCATTATTGCCTCGATGATCGGCTCCGTGCCTTTTCTGATCGTATTTCTGTTCACCGGCGGTTGGATCTCCAGTGCTGCCTTGGCCGCCGGCGGGATGATTCTGCTCTGTACCAACCCGGTGAATGTTGTCATTGCGCAGGAACTGGCGCCTTCGCAGACAGGAACGGTTTCCGCGCTGATGATGGGTTTCGCCTGGGGAACGGCCGGCCTGGTCTTCATCCCGCTGACGGGCTGGATTTCTGACCTGTTCTCCATGCAAACGGCTTTTATGGCGCTGTCGGTGTTTCCTGTTCTGGGATTCCTGCTGGCCTTGAAGCTCCCGAAATGAGCAGCCGTCCCAAAGCGGTTTGCCTCCTCAGTGGCGGTCTCGATTCTTCTACCGTGCTCGCCGTGGCCCGGCAGGATGGCTTTGCATGCTATGCTCTTTCGTTCGACTACGGTCAGCGCCATCGCGTGGAACTCGAAGCGGCCTGTCGCGTCGCCCGCAGTCTCGGCGCTGTCCAGCATCTGACCGCGCACATCGATCTCCGGATTTTCGGTGGCTCTGCGCTCACCAGCGACATCGAAGTGCCCAAACACCGCGAACTCTCGCAAATGAGTAGCGGTATTCCTGTCACCTATGTGCCCGCGCGCAACACCATCTTTCTTTCGTTTGCGCTCGCGTGGGCGGAGGTACTCGGCGCGTCCGGCATCTTCATTGGAGTGAATGCGCTCGATTACTCCGGCTATCCCGATTGCCGCCTCGAATACATCGAGGCTTATGAGCGCATGGCCAATCTCGCCACCAAGGCAGGCGTCGAGGGCCGCACCCGCTTGAAAATTCATGTTCCGTTGATTCGCATGTCGAAAGCCGAGATCGTGAAACTTGGAGCGAAGCTGGGCATCGACTTCAGCCTCACCCATAGTTGTTACGATCCGGATTCCTCCGGCCATCCCTGCATGCAGTGCGATTCGTGCCGGCTTCGCCGGAAAGGATTCGAAGAAGCAGGAATGCGGGACCCGCTGGAGAATGCGATTGCCTAGCACCTTCTGCTTGCTGGCACCTGAACCCTGACACCTGCTTTTTATGTACATCGCCGAAATCTTTCACTCTCTGCAAGGCGAAGGCTCCCTTATCGGCGTTCCGTCCATCTTCATTCGAACCAGCGGCTGCAATCTGCGTTGCTCTTGGTGTGACACCCCCTACACATCCTGGCAACCCGAAGGGCGGCATCTTTCGCTCGACCAGATACTCGCGGAGATTGCGTCGCACCCGGCGCGGCATGTCGTTGTAACGGGCGGCGAGCCCATGATCGCGGCTGAAATCGTTTCACTCACCGAACAACTGCGCGCCCGCGGGCTTCACATTACGATCGAAACCGCCGGTACCATGTTTGTTCCTGTCACCTGCGATTTAATGAGTATCAGCCCCAAGCTCGCAAACTCCACGCCCACAGGCTCCTGGTCCGCGCAGCATGACCGGCTTCGCTTTCAACCGGCCATCCTGCGCCGGCTCATGGATCATTACGAGCATCAGCTCAAGTTCGTGGTCGCTGATCCCCGCGACATGGAGGAGATTCGCCGTATGCTCCATCAACTCGGCGCCAATCCTGCCAGCGTGATTCTCATGCCGGAGGGTACCGAGGCATCCGTCACGCGCGAGCGCGGCCTCTGGCTTGCCGAAATCGCCAAGCGTGAGGGTTTTCGTTTCAGCCCGCGTCTCCACATCGATCTCTGGGGCAGCCGCCGCGGCGTCTAGTCCGCGCTCAGGGAAGCAGAGAGAGGTACACCTTTAGCGACACTCCGTCGAGACCAACCACCACCGGTACCGTAGCCACGGCAGCCACCGTGCCGACCGATACCGTGAACGTTCCGCTGCTCCAGCCAACAGGAATCGTGATGGATGCCGGCACGGTTGCGTGATCCGAATTCACCCCGATTTGCACCACGATACTCGTGGCCCTGGTCACCGGGCTTGTCAGAGTCACCGTGCAAACGGTCTTTCCCAACGAAAGTATCGAGGTCGCCTCGCACGTGAACTTCGAGAGCTTTGGCTGTGGCGTTCCCGACTTAATCGTTTGCGTCGCACCCGTCGCTGTAGTCGCTAATGTTTTTGCTGCCGGCGAAACGGCAATCAAACCCTTTAAGCCCAATGGAGAGCTTGCCGGCGCGTTCGCGGCAACCGTGAAACTTACGCTGGCGAGGACGCCGTTGCGTATGGCGGTGTTGTTGTAGCCCCACACCATGCAACGGAGCTGCCCCGTGCTGCTCACGCAGCTGAGAGATTTCGCGGCACTGTTCAATGTGGTTCCTGACGTCAATTTCACGTTGCTGAAGACGCTGGACGAATAGGTCAAGGTCCATTGCAGCGCGCTAGGCTCGGCGCCCGCCGACGTGGAACTGATCGTCATGCTGGCCGTGCCAGAACTTCCTGCCAGGGCCGTCCCCGGCACTACATTTATGCTCGTTTGTCCGAATACCGCCGGAGCCACCAGGAGAAACCAGTATCTCCACACACGCATCCCTAGACACTCCTCGCTGTTCAAAAAATGGGAATAGATTCGAAGTGGGGCTGCGCGACGTCCAGCGGCGCGATATCAACCGTACCGTTCTAGGAATCGTACAAAATGTTTCTCACGTAATGCAATAACATTTCGATGAATATTGAAAAAGTTTGCGATGAACCCGGGAACTAACTAGACTGGAATGTACGGAAAGGCACAATGGAGAATCCGACACTAGACCGGGAAATTGTTGTACTGCTTGCCGAGCATGATCCCGATATTCGCGTCATGATCGAAAAGCTGCTGAGGCAGGGCGGCTACGACATCCTGGTGGTCGAAGATGGCCAGCAAGCGCTGCAAAAGTGCGAAGAGCACAAAGGGCGGATCGATATTCTGGTTGCCGATATTCAAATGCCCGGCATGACCGGAAGCGATCTGGCGAAAGAAATGCGCCGCACGCGTCCGGACCTGCGATTTCTTTTGCTGTCGCCGGCGCTGCAAGGTCTGCTGGTCCTCGATTCCACCTGGCATTTTCTTCAAAAGCCTTTTCTTCCAAAAGCGCTGCTGGAGAGGCTTGTGGACGTAATCCGTAAACCGCCGTCGCAGCATACGGACCAAGGCAGCTAGCGCACGATTCTTCCGCCCGCCACCGTGTTGACTACGGCGGTATGTGGAATCTCGTCCGGGTCAATCTGGAAAATATCCTGCGAGAGCACCACAATATCCGCCAGTTTGCCCGGTTCGAGCGTGCCCTTCTCGCGATCGCTGAACTCGGCGTAGGCTGATCCCGCAGTATAAGCGCGCACGGCTTCTTCCCGGGTGATCTTCTGTTCCGGAACCCATCCATGGGGATTCTTGCCGTCCGCGGTTTCGCGTGTCACCGCCGCGTAGATACCGTTGAGCGGGTTGAGAGGAGCCACGGGCCAATCTGTCCCGAACGCCAGGTGCGCACCCGCATCCAGCAGCGAGCGGAAGGCATATGTGGTCTGTAGCCGCTGCGCCCCAATGCGCTTTTCCGCCCATCGTCCATCGTCGATCGCGTGCGCCGGCTGCATGGAGGCAATTACCCCAAGCTGCTCGAACCGTGCGATGTCCGCCCGTAGAAGGTGCTGCGCGTGCTCGATGCGAAAACGCCGGTCCCGCGGACCGTTGCCTTTTTCGGCCTGCTCAAAATATCCGAGCAGCATGTGATTGGCTTTGTCGCCGATCGCATGTACCGAGCATTGCAGTCCGGCTTTGTCGGCATCGCGAATGTCTTGAAGCAGCTTGCCTTCCGGCAGGTTATCGCTCGCCATCAGCCCCGCGGTGTTCGGTGCGTCGTTGAACACATCGAAGAAGAGCGCGGTCGTCGAGCCCAGCGAGCCGTCCATGAATGCCTTGAGCCCGCCCACCCGGAGCCAGGCATCGCCCTGACCCGTACGGGCTACCAGCTTCGCCTGCCGCTTCCATTCGCGCATGGGCGTCCGTGCGTAAATGCGCACCGTTAGCCGTCCTGAGTCGCGAAAGCGTTGATATACCCTGTAGTGATCCCACAGCGTGATGTCCTGAATGGAGGTGACGCCTACGCGTGCGGCTTCCCGGAGTGCTGCTCCAAGCGCCTCGTCATACTCGGTGTCGCTCGGCTTCGGCATGACGGCGTTTATTAGCTCTTGCGCCGCGTCTTTCAGGACACCAGTTGCCTCCCCGGTTGCATCCCGCACAATCGTGCCTCCCGGTGGATCCTGCGTGTTCCGCGTGATCCCCGCCAGGCGCAGCGCCAGCGAATTCGCCAGACCCATGTGCCCGTCGAGCCGCGAGACAAACACCGGGTTCTGCGGCGTAACTGAGTCGATCCATTCGCGTGTGGGCAGCGGCGCTCCAGGCCACAATTCATGGTCCCAGTTGCCGCCCGTAATCCAGCGGTTTTTGCCCAGCTTCTTCGCGTGCTCGGCAATCCGCCGCGCGAACTCCTGCCGCGTCCGGGCGTCTCGCAAGTCCACCGATAGCAGTTGAAACCCGCCGTCGATAAAGTGCGTGTGGTCGTCAATGAATCCGGGAAGGGCCAACTTTCCGTGGAGATCGATCACCCGCGTTCCGCTTGATACCAGTTTCTGAATCTCGGCAGTTGTGCCCACCCCGATCAGGTATTCTCCTCGCGACGCCAAAGCTTCTGCCCAGGGCTGCGCCCGATTTCCCGTCCAGATGTGCCCATTGACCAAGGCCAGGTCTGCCTTTGGTGCGGCGCGAGAAAACTCTTGCGCCACCAGTTGCGACACGAAGGGAATAATCTCCGTCTGCTTGCTGTTGTCTACTGTGAACACCGCAAGAATGTACTCTGAACCGTTGGGAAGCCGGATGTACGCGGTGTCGTGCCGCGTGTCTGACGTCCAGCCGGCCTTCGAATAGTATTGCGAACCTTGTGGCAGTGATTTTCCCGCGAACGCTGTCGCCTGGTCGTCCGGATCATCCGCCTTCCCCCGCGGATCGCGGTGAAGCAGGCCTAGCATTTCCCGCGTCCCCACCGCCTGCGCCGCTCGTCCTGTCACGATCTCCCACCACAGCCGCGCCACCGCACTTGTCGTCAGCCGGTTGCGGTTCTGAAAATCACTGCCCAGCCCTTGCCGTTCCCGCCCGTATGGCCCCTCGCACCACGTTTTTTGATTTACGTTGATGTTCCCGTAACCGAGCGACACGAAGTAGCGGTTCATCAGGTTCCGCTTGTCCATCCACGATCTGAGCGATGCGTCATCCAACTCCGGCCCGCTCGTCGTCCCCGTCAACAAGTCCACCACTTGCGCCGTCGCATCGTTCGAGGAATCGACAATCATGTCGCGCACCGCGCGCTCCAACTCCGGCGTCCTGGGCAGCGCTCCGCTTTCCATCTGGTGATGTGCGGCGGCCAGGTAAAACAGCTTTACGACGCTCGCCGGATAAGTCGGGACATCCCCGCGATACGACCCGCATTCCGGCCGGTTCGCGTCTGCCAGGTCGATCACCGTGATGGCGATCTTGTCCGCCGTCATTCCGCCCTTGCCAAATCGGTCCACCGCGGCTCGGGCCGTCTCGCTCACCAGTTTGTCCAGGCGTTCCGAGGTACGAAATGCCATCTCGTCAGCGGCGTAAAGCACGCTGATGCATCCCGGCACCAACAACCAGAATCTGTGCATGATGTTGCGTGGTTTACCGGTCCTCGAGATCGTTGCCGGCAGGCCTCTGGCTTGTCCCATAGGCCTAGACAGTTACTCCCAGGCCCGCTTCGCTGCTCCCTTGTCCCTGTCCTTCACTCGGTCATAAAGGTAGAGAGTCGATACCGTCCCCAGCGCTTCGTTATACAAGCTCGTTTGCCCCAGCGCTTCGCGCAGGTCTTCCTGAAAATCGTGCAGCAGCTTTAACTCGCCCGCCAGCGCCGGCTTGCGCTTCCCGCTCTCGGTGAGGAAAAACTTCTGGTATCCGCTATCGGTCAGCACGCCGATTTCGTTCCCCATCATGATGCCGGCCGGCTCTACCACCGTTGCATTTGCTCCCTCCAGGTTGAGCACCACCGCGAAACCGTCGCGGCTGACCCGCACCGCGCGCGTTACCGGCTTGACGTCAACCGTAAACCCTGCCTGCCGCACGCGCTCCAGGCGCTCGTCAAACGTCAATTCCTTCGGCCGTTCATGGCGGAAAAACATGCCTTTATTATAATTGCCCCCATGCCCTTCATCCTCTCGCTCGACGAAGGTACCACCAGCGCGCGCTCCGCTCTCTACGATGAGCAGGGCCGCCGCGTCGCCATGGAATCCCTCGCCTTCGCGTGCCGCTATCCGCAGCCGGGTTGGGTCGAGCAGGATGCGCTCGAAATCTGGCGCGCGCAGCTCGAATCCGCACGCGCTGTCCTCGCGCGCTCGCGTGTGGGGCCCGGGGACCTCGTCGCCATCGGCATCACCAACCAGCGCGAAACCACCGTCATCTGGGACCGCTCCACCGGCGACCCCATCGCTCCCGCTATCGTCTGGCAGTGCCGCCGCACCGCCGAATTCTGCACGCAACTCGCCGCGTCTCCTCAGGCCGGAGAAATCACCCGCAAAACCGGTCTCGTTATCGATGCCTATTTCTCAGCCAGCAAGATTCGTTGGATTCTCGAAAATGTTCCCGGTGCCCGTGCACGCGCAGCCAGCGGCGACCTCCTCTTCGGCAACGTCGACACCTGGCTTATCTGGAAATTGACCAACGGCGCCGTGCATGCCACCGACGTCTCTAACGCATCCCGCACCATGCTCATGAACCTCGCCGCAGGCGATTGGGACGGCGATCTGCTGCGCATCTTCGACATTCCCCGATCTATGCTGCCGCGCATCCTGCCGTCCAGCGGGATCGTTGCCGAGACGGCTCCCGAGCACTTCGGCGCGCGCATTCGCATAGCAGGGATCGCCGGAGATCAGCAGGCCGCGCTCGCAGGCCAAGCCTGTTTCCGTTCCGGCCTCTCGAAGAATACCTACGGAACCGGCTGCTTCGCGCTTCTCCATACCGGCTCCCGCGAGCCTGTTTCGAAGAACCGCCTCCTCGCCACCCGCGCCGCTTCCATTGATACTCAACCGCAATTCGCTATCGAAGGCAGCGTCTTTATCGCCGGGGCAGCCATCCAGTGGGTGCGCGATGAGTTGAAAGCCATATCAACCGCGGCCGAATCCGAAGCCGTCGCCCTATCCGTTCCCGATAATGGCGGCGTCTATTTCGTCCCCGCGTTTGTCGGCCTGGGCGCGCCCCATTGGGACCCCGATGCCCGCGGCCTCATCACCGGACTCACCCGCTCCACCGGACGCGCCCACATCGTGCGCGCCGCTCTCGAGAGCATCGCCTACCAGACCCGTGAGCTCGTTGAAGCCATGCAAGCCGATTCCGGCGAAGAACTCAGTGAGCTGCGCGTCGATGGCGGCGCCGCCGTCAACGACCATCTCATGCAGTTCCAGGCCGACATCCTCGGCAAGCCCCTCGTGCGTCCGGTGGATGTGGAAACTACCGCTCTCGGCGCTGCCTATCTTGCCGGGCTCGCCACCGGTTTCTGGAAAAGTCTCGCCGAGGTCGAAAGCTTCTGGCGCGCCGAGCGCCGCTTCGAGCCCCAAATGCCCGCCTCTCAACGCGAAAGTTTGTTCGCCGGCTGGAAGGAAGCCGTCCGCCGCGCCCGCTAATGTGGCGCACGCTTCAGCGTGCTGCTGCCGGCTTTAGCCGGCAGAGAGAAATCCTCCGGTCCACACACTTGGCGCTTAGAAACATGACGCGAAGGCGCTTGCCGCATATCTATCCTAAGGGCGCCTGGTTGTTCGTCACCTGGCATCTGCATGGCAGTCTCCCCCGAGCGCTCTATCCTCCTCCAGGCAAGCCTTCTGCCGGAAAAGCCTTCGTCTGGATGGACCGCTACCTGGACACCACCCGGCTCGGACCGGCCTTTCTCCGGCGGCCGGAAGTTGGGGATGTGGTCGTCGCCACTCTGCACCGGGGCCTGGGCATGGGGCTTTACGTGTCGCGCCCGCAACAGCCTGTGAGCCGTTTGCTGCAGTGGCTCAAAGGCACGACCGCTCGAGATTGCAACCGGATGCTGGCTCGGACAGGCACACCGTTTTGGCAGCGCGAATCCTACGATCACTGGGTCAGGAACGAGCGTGAGCTCGAACGAATTGCGTCCTACATAGAAAACAATCCAGTGAAAGCCGGCCTGACCGTTGAACGATCGCACTATCGCTGGTCCAGCGCCTGGGCCTCGCCGAACGGATCGTGGCGCACGCTTCAGCCGGCAGTTCTCCGAGAAGCAATCCCATGCATTTGCCCCTCTTTATCTGCTTCCAATCCCGCTGCAACCTGTAGGGGCCGGGCACTGCCCGGCCTTCGCCCTACGTAATCGGTGTAGCCGTCAACTCAAGCTGCATCTGGTGCTTGCCGGTTACATCATCGGACGAGAAAATTGCGGTCGCTTTCCTCAGTGGGACGGTTACTCCCGATGACCATTTATTTTGGCGGATGATCGGAGGAATGGAGGAAGCCGCTAGGGACTCCTGTGGCGCGGTACTGATGTCCGCGTTAACGTACAGCGCCAGCGAGCCGCCAGTTTCGTTGATCAATCGGCAATCAATGTTTACTCCCAACTCTATGAAGGTATACTGTGCGGCTGCAGCCGCGGCCGTCGGAACCGGCACCTTGCTGCCTGTGCGGATGGAGCAAGTTCCTCCCTGTCCCGTGCCGGCCACCACCCAATAGCTACGGCCATTCAAGGTCTTGCCGCCATCAATCTCCTTGACCACGAAGTCCAGCCGGTAAAACTTAGGCGGCTCCGCGTCGTTAGCAAAACAAGCAGTCGCTGTCAGCACTGCCAGCCATAGGCTCACGAATAAACTTTTCATTATCGACATTTCAGCTCCTCACTCACCCCTGTCGCCAGGCAACGGCGTTATTCGAATCGGCCGGATCTCGACGGGCTCAGACGCGCGAGCCTCGAGTTCGCCCCACGCTTGCATCCCTTGCGGATCCCGACGCACCAGGACCACCAACGCCCGCTCCTCCGCCGTCATCGGCGTCGGTGTCGGAAACTGCTCCAGTTTCGGTAAGACTCTCGTCCGCGCTACCCTCTTCACTCTCACACGCGCCTTGGGTGCACTCACGACCGCAGTCTCACGCGGCGCCACCGCCGGCTCAACTCTCGCCACCATCACCGCCGCCTTCTTCACCACCGTCTTCTGCCCGCTCCACATCACTATCCCCACCACCACCGACGCCGCCACCGCCGCCCCCACTCCGCAAACCAACCACCGCCTGCGCTTCCGCACTCCGCGCACCCGATTCACTACCCGCTGTTCCAGCCCCGCCAGCGGTTCCGCATCCGCGTAGCTCGCGAGAGCTCCGTCAATCAGCCGGTCCAGTTCGTCCCGCTCCCTATCCATTACTTTTGGCCCCCAACTCCGCCAACCTTTCCCGCAAAATGGCCCGCGCCCGCATCAACCGCGTCCGCACCGTGCCTTCGGGAATACCCATCACCTCGCCGATTTCCCGCGAGTTCATCTCCTCCACCGTCGAAAGCGCCAGCGGAAGCCGCAAATCATCCGGCAACTCATCCATCAGCCGGTGAATCCTCGCATTCCAATCCGACGCAATCGCCTCCTGCTCCGGGTCCGGTCGACCTGATACGCGATCCACCTCCATCACTTCCACACCTGCCCGCGATTTCCGCTCCACCGCCATTCGCCATACGGTTCGCGCCAGGTACGCCCGCTCATCCTCCATGCTTTTCCACGCTTGCGTCCTGTACAGCTTCAGGAACGTCTCCTGCACCACGTCTTCGGCATCTTGTACGTTTCGCAAAACCGAATATGCAACGCGAAATGCAAATCTTGCCTGCCGCTCCACCAGCGCCGCAAATCGTTCTTCGCGATCCGCAGCCTCTTCCTTTGCTCCGCGAGGCCTCTCGAACACAAGCTCCTGTGCCGCCTCCCTCATGCATGGGCCACGTTCATGAGCTAAGACCGCTGGCGCTCGCGAAGTGTTCAACATCGTTTTAGAAACAGACGTAAAAATTCCTTAACTTCTGTAAAGACTAAGTAAAATCACGCCGGCACCAGAACTCTCTCGCGCATTCTGCCTTATTCTGGCACCACGGACTCGCTAAATATGACCAAACGAACACTCGCACTGTGCTTCTCGTGTCTCTTTGCACCCATGGCTTTGCCTCTGCTCGAAGCCAACGACGCCTACCTGGTCCACAACCTGGTCTCTGATATCCAGGACCTGGCCGATTTCACCGATCCCAACCTGCTCGGCGCTTGGGGCATCTCTGAATCACCCACCAGTCCTTTCTGGATCGCCGATGCCGGCGCCGGATTCTCCACTCTCTACAACACCAGCGGCAACCCGATCCCGCTTGTCGTGGCGATTGCTCCTTCCAAAGCATCCGGAACTGGTTCTCCAGGGTCCCCGACTGGTACCGTCTGGAACACTACCACCGGAGGCTTCGAGATTGCTCCGGGCATGGCCACGCCGTTTCTCTTCGCGACTTTCGACGGCACCATTCAGGGCTGGAGCCCTGCCGTCGACAAAACCCACACCAAGGTCATGGTGGATAACTCGGCATCGGGCGCGGAATATCTCGGCCTCGCCATCGCCACTGACCCGCTGAGCACCAACACCTACATCTACGCTGCCAATTTTTCCAATGGGACCGTCGATGTATTCGATCGGAATTACAATCCGATCCCCATGCCCGGCGGATTTCGCGATCCATCCATACCGTCCAAATACGCACCGTTCAATATCCAGAATCTTGGCGGAAAACTTTACGTGGCGTACGCGCTGCGTAACGCCAACAACACCTTTGAAGTTTCAGGGCCTGGCCTCGGCTATGTGGATGTCTATGCCACTAACGGCGTAATGATCCAGCAACTGATCGCCAAGGGTCCGCTCAATGCGCCTTGGGGTCTGGCCATCGGGCCAGCCGGATTTGGTGACTTCGCCGGCGATGTGCTGGTTGGCAACTTCGGCGACGGAACCATCAACGCGTTCGATCCCAAAACCGGCGCCTTCGTCGCTCAGTTGAACGATCCCATAGGCGCGCCCATCACTATCCCGGGGCTTTGGGCATTGCAAGCCGGCAATGGCAAGAGCGGCGGCGAGTCCGCGGCGATTTACTTCACTGCCGGTATTCCCGGTCCCGACAATGGAAATCACGGGCTCTTCGGACGCCTGCATGCCGGCCCGCAGATCAACGCCAACGGAGTTGTAAACGGCGCCGATCCCAAAGGCGGCATCGGGCCCAATACCTGGATCGCCATCATGGGCAACAATCTCGCCGAGACTACCCGGATGATGAATGCCGGAGACGAATCGAACGGCAATCTTCCCGTCGAGTTGGATGGCGTCAGCGTCACCATCAACGGGGATCCCGCGTACATGTGGTGGGTGAGCCCCACACAGGTGAACGTCCTCACCTCTGCGGATCTGAAAACCGGTAGTGCTCAGTTGCAGATCGACAACCACGGACTGATCAGCGCTACGTCCCGGATCACGGTACAGGCACTCGCCCCGGCGTTTTTCGCGGGCAGCGATGGCAAGCATGTGATGGCGACTCACGCCGATGGAACCGCGGTTGGGACCACCGCCCCGGCGACTCCGGCCAAGCCGGGAGAGACCGTCTGGCTCGCCGGAACCGGCTTCGGCCCCACCAATCCCGCGATTCCCGACGGCATGGCCGTTTCAACGCCCCTGCCCTTGGTCAACATGCCCACAGTGACCGTCGGCGGAGCCACTGCGCAGGTGACCTCCGCCAATTTGACCAGTGCCGGTCTTTATCAAATAGCGGTCACCGTCCCAACCACCGCCTCTTCCGGAGATGCGCCGGTCGTAGCCCGGGTCAGCGGCGTCAGTTCTCCGGTTGCCCTGCTGCCGGTGCAGTAAGCCAGTAACCTCCCGCAGCCCAGGGGCGGGCTGAAAGGCTCACCCCTGGATCGCGTCTTGCTCTCAATCCTGCTGGCCGCCAAGCCTTCCGATCAGCAATTCCACGAATCGGTCTACATCCAGATCCACTGCTACTTTGGCGTTTGTCCGAAATCTGCTCTCGATTTCGGCATCTTCGGTAGATGACATAGCCGGCGATCGGCGCACAGGTGGACGCCGGTAGCCTAACGTTTCACCGGCGGTGAACTCGCCGGTGGTCTCCACCTCGATGTGGAACTCCTGAAGCGTTACGAGCGAGGAGTCCAGGAATGCCGCAACCGCCAGCGCGTCGTGCATCACAGGACCACCGGTTTTACCAAGCGCGCGGTACCGGTTTCTTATTGCACGGGTCATTTGACCTGCGGCACGACCCGCCGCATCGCTGGCCAGTTCCAACGCCCGAATTTGCTCATCGTGCAGAAGCGTTCGGCGCGTGACATCGAGGCCCACCATCGTTATGGGTGCGCCTGAGCGAAAAACGACACTCGCCGCCTCCGGGTCGACATAGAAGTTGAACTCCGCGGCCGGCGTCATGTTGCCACCTGAGACCGAGCCGCCCATCATTGTGATATCTCGGATTAGGGAAGGCAGGTTCGGCTCTTCTCGAAAAGCCAGGGCAAGGTTCGTTAAAGGTCCCAGGGTGATGATGCTGATCTCGCCCGGTGACTCCCGCGCGAATCGGCGGATGAGTTGGACTGCGGTTTGGGGATGCGGCTTGAGCTTCGGTTCGGGAAACTCGACGTCGCCCAGTCCGTTCTCTCCGTGAGCTTCCGTTGAGGTCACCAGGCGCCGCACGAGTGGGCCGCTCGCCCCCGCCGCCACAGGAATATCCGAACGGCCCGCGATCTCGACGACGCGCAGCGCATTCGATAAGGTCATATCCAGTGGTTTGTTCCCGGCCACGGTCGTAATGGCGTCGATCTGAAGTTCCGGCGAGCGCATCGCAAGGAAGAGGGCCACCGCATCGTCGATACCCGGGTCGGTGTCGATAATGACCCGCCGCTTTTCCGGTGTCCCTAGGCGCTGTTTTGTGGGCATGGCCCGGTACTTTATCGCAAACCGGTTCCCGGCGCACCTGGTAGCCGTAAAAGGAACCGAAGGCGCCGGCATGAGCATCCAATTGGGTTGAACATAACCTTAACGGATTGGTAAACTACGATCTTGCAACTAGATATGAAGTTCCTCGGCAGGTTGGCCGTCTTCGTACCCCTACTGCTCCTGGCCGATACCCCGCCATCTGCTCCCTTCTCGGTTGTCGATACGTATGCCGCAGCTTCGAGCGCGCAGAGTGCCAAGATGCGCGGAGCCTCGATGGAGGTCGATATCGAGGCAGCCCTGCCGAAGTTAAAGAAACAAGGGCGCTTACACGCGCTCCGGCGGATTTCCGCGTTGGGTCGCATCACCTATGAAGCCCTTCGGTTTGAGGGAGATAGCACGGTCAAGACCAACGTGATTGCCCGCTACCTGGCGGCCGACGTCCAATCGCAGGATTCCGACGAAGCCTCGCTGGCTGTCACCCCGGCCAACTACAAATTCAAATACACGGGAATGGCGAACAACGCTGGCCGCCCCGTGTACGTCTTTCATTTGACGCCTAAGAAGAAGCAGGTCGGGGCATTCAAGGGCGAGTTGTGGCTGGACGCAGAAACCTGTTTGCCGGTAAGGGAGTCGGGCCGTTTGGTGAAAAATCCATCAATTTTTGTGCGGCGCATCGATTTCGTCCGGGAGTACGATATTGAGAGCGGTCTGGCCATTCCACGGCAGATTGCCAGCACGGTGGAAACGCGGCTGGTAGGCAAAGCCGAACTGACGATCCGGTTCCATGACCTCGCGTTGGCCGCAAGTCCTTCGCTGTCTATGGCGGCCGGGTCGGGCCAATAGCTGGAGAGAACGAGAATCGATGAGAACACTGTTCCTGAATCCGCCGTCATTCGAAAAGTTTGATGGCGGCGCAAGCTCACGATGGCCTGCGACCCGCGAAATCGAGTCGTATTGGTATCCGGTCTGGCTCTGCTATCCCGCAGGGATGCTTGCAGATAGCAAGGTCGTGGACGCTCCGCCCCATGGCATCTCCATCCAGCAAACCGTTGCCATGGCGAAGGATTTCGAACTGCTCGTCCTATTCACCTCCGCCCCGGGGTTCCAGGTGGACATTGAGATGGCGGGCATGATGAAGGACGCCAACCCGAAGCTGAAGGTGGCGTTCGTCGGGCCGCCGGTCACCATCGATCCGGAAAAGACGCTGCGGAACAAAGCCGTCGATTTCATTGTCCGCCGGGAGTTCGATTACCAGATCGCCGACTATGCGAACGGCAAGCCGCTCGAAGAACTCGCCGGTGTGAGCTTTCGCAAAGACGGCCGCGTGGTCAACAATCCCGAGGGCGGCTATATCGAAGATTTAGATGCACTTCCATGGGTCACAAAGGTCTACAAACGGGATTTGGATATCAGCCGTTACAACGTTCCTTTCCTGCTTAACCCCTTTATTTCGATGTACACGACCCGGGGGTGCCCGGCTATGTGCACGTTTTGCTTATGGCCGCAAACGCATTCGGGCCACCGCTGGCGGCAGCGCTCCACAGACGATGTAGTAAACGAAGTCCGGTATGCGCTCGAGGCGCACCCCAACGCCAAAGAGATCTTCTTCGACGACGATACCTTCAACTATCAGAAAGCAAGGACAATTGAGCTTTGCAAGAAGCTCGCGCCGCTGAATTTCACCTGGTCGTGCAACTCTCGCGTCACGACGGACCACGATACCCTGAAAGCCATGAAGGATGCCGGTTGCCGGCTCATGATCGTCGGGTACGAATCAGGCGAGCAGCAGATTCTGAAGAACATCAAGAAGGGCGCCACCATTGATATGGCGCTGCGCTTCACCGAGAACTCCAAGAAGCTCGGATTAACCATCCATGGGGATTTCATCATCGGGCTGCCTGGGGAGACGCGGGAAAGCATTCGCAAGACCATCGATTTCGCGAAGCGCCTCGACACCGAAACCATTCAGGTTTCCGTAGCGCATCCGTACCCGGGGACTGAATTTTACGATTACGTCAAGCAAAACGGCTTAATCGCCATCGAGTCACTGACGGATGACACCGGTCACCAGCTTCCCAACATTATTTACCCGGGTCTCGATCGCGCCGAACTTATGGACGCGGTAGAGCAATTCTACGCCGAGTATTATTTCCGGCCAAAGGTGGTGTGGCGCGTGGTGCGTAAGGCTATCTTCAACGGCGAAGAGCGCCGGCGGCTGGCAAAAGAAGCGCGCGAATACCTGTCATTACGATCCAAGCGCAAGCGTTTCATCCACGAGCAGCGAGAGGCAGCCACTGCAACCAGCAGCGCCGGCGACTGACACCGCCGCCGGTATGGCCGAAACGTCGCCGCGCCTGAAGACGCGCGTTTTCACTGCAATCGTAGTTACTGCGAATGTCGCGGGCAATTCGTGCCTGAGCCACGGCATGCAGTCGGTCGGCGAAATTGTTTCCCTTTCGCCCGTTCCCTACATTCGAGCGCTGTGGAATCCGTGGGTGGCTCTAGGAACGTCGCTGCTCATTGTCTGGCTGCTCGCGACCATGGCACTGTTGAGCTGGGCGGACCTGAGTTACGTTCTGCCGGTGACCTCAATCGCATACGTCCTGGTGGCTTTGGTGGGCCGGTACGTGTTGCATGAGACGGTTTCGTGGGCCCATTGGGCCGGCATCCTGCTGATTATGGCCGGCGTTTCGCTGGTGGGGAGCACGAATCCGAATACGGCCTGTCCCAGGCAGAGGGCCGGAACATGAGATGGCTGCTGGTTTGGATTATCGTGCTCGCCACCACCGCTGGAAACGTTCTGCAAGCCTTGGGGATGCGCCACCACGGCGAGATTCACGATTTTCGTGTGGGCGCACTGGGGAAAGTGGCGGCGGCGCTGTCGCGCTCGCGATTCATTATCGCCTCGGTGGTTGCCATGGCGATCTCTTTTTTCGCGTTTATGGCGCTGGTCTCCATCGCGGAGCTGAGCTTCGCGGTTCCGGCAACCGCCATCACCTATGTCCTTGAGACCATCTTCGCCAAGTATCTCCTCAAAGAGCAGGTAAGCGCGAAACGATGGGCGGGGGTGTTGCTGGTGGCGGCTGGAGTCAGCCTGCTGACGCTCTAGTGCGCTACTTGGCCCTTCCCGTTGTGCTCGCGGGAATCTATCATCTCATTGCGCTCACCGCAGCCCTGCGACGAGCGGGGAAACGGGAAGGTCGCTTATCCAACTTTCAGCCGGGCGTCTCTATTCTCAAGCCGGTATACGGGCGTGACCCGAACTTTTGCGAGGCAATCCGGTCGCACGCCGTCTTGGACTACCCCGAGTACGAAATTCTGTTCGGTTTGAATGATCCGCAGGACGCGGCGCGGGCGGATATTGCGCGGCTGGCCGATGAATTTCCCGAACGCCACATCCGCGTGATCGAGTGTCCGCCCAACATGCCCAACGCCAAGGTCGCATCCCTGGCGGAGCTTTCGCGCCACGCGAAATATCCCCTGCTTCTGGTCAACGACAGCGACATCACCGTGGAAAGGGACTATCTGCGAATAGTGGTGCGTCCGCTGGAAGACCCCAAAACCGGCCTGGTGACGTGCCTATACCGGGCTAAGGGCGAAAGCTGGCCGGCGCGATGGGAAGCGCTGGGTATCGCGACGGATTTTGCTCCGAGCGTACTGGTGGCACGCGCCATTGGGATTGCGGAGTTTGCCTTGGGATCGACCATGGCGTTTCGAGCCGCGGATCTGGAACGAATCGGCGGGTTCGCGGCCATCGGCGATTATCTGGCTGACGATTACCAGCTCGGGCTGCGCATGAATGAACTGGGGAAACGCATTGCGCTGGCGCCCACGACCGTCGAGACGCGGCTCTCGGACGATACCTGGACGGCAGTCTGGCGACACCAGGTGCGCTGGTCGCGCACTATCCGGGTATCGCGCACGGCCGGCTATTTCGGCTACGTGATTACGAATGCCAGTTTCTGGGCGATCCTCGCCGCGGCTGCGGGAGCATGGCCCGTGGGGATCACGGCGCTTTCGATTCGCATGCTGGCTGGTGTCATCACGGGACGCTCCGCACTGGGAGACCAAGAGACGCTCAGGCTGTGGTTTCTCATCCCATTCCGCGATCTTTGGGGATTCGCGGTGTGGATCGCCGGACTCGGCGGTTCCACGGTGGAATGGCGCGGAACCCGCCTGCGGTTGCGGCGGGACGGCCGGATCGCGCTGGGGTGAACCCAGGCTCGCCCGACCTATTGCTCCCAATACGAAAAGACCGATACTCATATGGGATTGGTCGCGGCTCAGTAAGCGTCGCGCACGTGGTGAAGAAACGATTTAATCCACGTGCAAGATGCCGCGGCGGATGGCGATAGTGACGGCCTGTGTGCGATCGGCAGCTTTGAGTTTGCCGAGGATGGTTTGAATTTGATTTTTGACTGTGCCGCTGGCGGTACCGAGACGGTCGGCAATTTCCTTGTTGCCCAGGCCTTCGGCAACCCAGGTGAGCACTTCGGTTTCGCGGGCGGTAAGAGCGATTTGCGGGAAGTGCTCGCTCAGGCGCTCGGAAACTTCTGACGGGATCAGCCGCTTGCCGGAATGCACGCGGCGAATAGCGCGCAGCACTTCGGTGTGGACCATCTCTTTGAGCAGATACCCGCGCACGCCGGCGTCGAGTGCACGATAGATTTCCTGGTCACCGTCATAACTGGTCAGCGCGATGATGCGGGCGTCGGGAAATTCCTGGAGGATATATTTGGTCGCGGTGACGCCATCCATTTCGGGCATATGGAGATCGAGCAGAAGTACATCGGGCTTATGCACACGAAAGAGCTCCACGGCTTCGCGGCCGTTGGACGCTTCGGCGACCAATTGGGTATCCGCCTCATTGCCAAGTATGGATGCGATGCCTTTGCGGATGAGCGGGTGATCGTCGGCGCAAATAACCCGGATCGGCACCGCTGATTGTGGCTCTGCCATCTATACCTCCACCGCGCCGGCTTTGTGGGCGGGTAGCACCACGCGCACGGTCGTACCTTCGCCCGGAGCGCTTTCCACGAGCAGCTTGGCGCCGATTTGGGTTGCCCGCTCTCTCATCCCTGTAAGTCCGTAATGGCCAGGCGCAGAAATGCTGCTGCCGTCCGGCAAGCCAGAGCCGTCATCCTTTACCGATAGACGCACGGCATCGGCCTCCGATTGCAGTGCGACCTGAATGGTATGCGCGCCGGAATGCTTTACCGAATTGGTGACGGCTTCCTGGGCGATGCGCAACAGGTTGTATTCCGCCTCAGCGCCGATGTTGGCCGGACCTTCGTCGAGCTGGAGGTGCAGGCGAATGTCGCCGGTTTCCGTAATCTGGCGGGCGGCTTGAGCGATGGCCGTGGATAGTGCCGATTTGGTTCCGGTCGAGCTCCGAAGCCCGGCCACCGACCTTCTGGCTTCCCGCAGTGAGGCGCCCGCGTCCTGGACGATCTCTTCGAGCACCTTGCGTTCGTTCGAACCCGGCCAGCGGGCGGCCAGGGCTTGCATCTGCATGGTGACGCCCGAAAAGCCCTGGATGAGAGTGTCATGCAGCTCGCGCGCGATCCGATTGCGCTCCGCGAGGATGATCTGGAAATGCTTCTTCAACGCGCGAATGCGCATCTGGTAGACGAGCCAGCCGGTCAGGCCCAACGCCAACGCGAGCATGGGCCAGAACCATGCGCGCTGATAATAATGCGGAGCCAAAGTAAAGGCGACGGTGCTACCCGTTTCGTTACAGGTCCCATCGACATTACAAGCGGTCACGCGAAAACGATACTTTCCTGGCGGAAGATTGGCGTAATATGCCTCGCGCCTGGTGTCGGCATTGACCCAGTCCTTATCAAAATTTTCCAGCTTGTGGCGGAAGGTAATGCGCGTAGGCAAGCGGTAGGCAAGCCCCGTGTATCGAAAGCCGATGTTCTTTTGGCCGGGGGGAAGTTGATTGATGTCGCTGGGACGTTCGCTCTGGCCGTTGACGGTGACGTCTTCAATGACGACCTCAGGCGGCTGAAGCTTTCGTGAGAGATTCTTTGGGTCGATGACCAGGAGGCCGCGGATCGTGGAGAACCACAAGCTGCCGTCCTTCATCGTCCAGACCGCGGGCTGAACTCCTGCTTTACACTCGATGGTGCGCAAGACATCGGTCGGGCTGTAGGGCGTGCTCTGGAAACGAGGGATCTCTTTCGCGGCAAAACGGAGAAGGTCCTCGCGGCTGACACCGAAGATGCCTTTACTGCAGGCCATCCAGAGCCGGTCCTGGGAATCACGGGAGATCCCGTAAACTTCGTCGTCGAACAAGCCGTCTCGGACCGTGTAGCGGAAGAGCTTGCCGTCTTTCCAAAGGAGCAGTCCGGATCCCAGTGTCCCCATCCAGAGCGATCCCTCGGGGCCTTCGTAAAGGGCATCGACATCGCGCAGTGGGACGCCATTGGGCGCAAACTCGACGAGACTTCCATTTTCGAAAACGCGAAGGCCACCGTCGCAGGCTACGAAGAGACGGCCGGAGCGGTCTTCGCTGACGGCCAGCACAGACACGTTGCTGGATCCGCCAGCCGGATGGGTGACCTGCCCGTTCTGGAGCGCGTCCAAGCCGGTTGAGGTTCCGATCCACAGCGTGCCTTTGCGATCGCGAAACAGGCATTGAACGCGGCCGGGGGACAAGCCGTTCGCCCGGGTAAATGTGGCCACGACACGCCCATCGTGCAGGCGGCTCAGCCCGCCGCCGGTGCCCGCCCATAAATCCCCCTTCTCATCTTCGGACAGAGCGTAGATCGAATCGGATGCCAACCCGTCTTCGCTGGTAACGACGGAGAAATGTCGGCCGTCGAAGCGGCCCAATCCAGCATCCAACGTGCCCACCCAAATGGCCCCGCGGTGATCCTGAAGCACGGGTCCGGTTGCGTTACTGGGCAGCCCCTCGCTCGCGGTGAAGGGAACCGCACGGCCTTCCAGGAACTGGTTCAAACCATGCTTGGTGCCGACCCATAGATCGCCTTCGTGGTCCTCGTATACGGCGAAGACGGTGCTCTGAGACAGCCCCTGCGCGGTGCGGAAGCTTTCGATTTCGCCATGGCGCATCCGGCTGAAACCATTCTTGGTTCCGACCCATAGACTGCCGTCACGGCTCTCCGCAAGCGAAAAGATACTGCTGTCGGCGAGGCCGTCCTTGACGGTGAAAAGGTGTTGCTGGCTGCCCTTGAGGCGGATCAAGCCGTTCGTTGTCCCCACCCAGAGGACGCCGTCGGAGGCAGACAGCAGGGTACGCACGCTTCCATATTCCGGCAGGCTTTTGAGCGGCTGGTTATGGAACACTTTCCCATCCCAATAACCCAGGCGGGAATGTTCGCCGGCCATCCACAAGGAACCGTCAGGAGCTTCGGTGGCGGCATAAATTGCGCCGGGAGGCAGGCCCTCCGCCGCTCCGTATGCTGCGGCTTGATCGCCGGAAATGCGTGCCATACCCTGCGATGTACAGACCCAGAGAGATCCGTCGCGTGCCGGTACGAGGCAGTGAACGCTATCGGACGGCAGGCCTTCGGCTCGTGAAAAGCGCCGAACGGCTCCGTTCTGCAGGCGAAACAGTCCCGCATCGTTCGCGCCGATCCAGAGATTCTGCTGCCGGTCCTCGAACAGATTGCTGATCCATGCATCCTTTAATCCGGGAACTTTGGAATTGTCGAATGAAGTGAAACGGGCCCCGTCGAAGCGCACGAGGCCGGTCTGCGTTCCCAACCATAGATAGCCGTCATGCGTCTGCCAGATGGAGTAAATGGCGGCCTGGGGCAGACCTTGAGTCACTTGCCAGATTCGGTGGATGTATTGCGTGAGGGCGAGCGAGGGATCGAGGGCATAAACCGGCAGGAATGCGGCTAGAGCCAGACCCAACAAAGCCACCCGCGGCGCCGTTTTGTGCACTGCTTCTATTTTACGATTGCCGGATCTCAAACGGCTTGGCGAGGGGCGTGATACCCTGCGGTCTGTGAAGCTCCGAAATAGCCTTGCTGCGATTTTGATTGCGGCATCTAGCGGCGTCGCAGCCCCGCCCGCCGCCGTGGTAGAAGGCGAGAATTTCCGTATTGAGTTTGACCCGGCCATGCATAGCCGGGTGGTGGCGAAGTTTGAGGGCAAGCAGACCACAATAGGCGATTTCGCCCCGAGCGAGTTTGTGACGGCGGATGGGAAGCAGATCAAAGAGTTTGCGCTGGGTGACCAGTCCCTAGGGTCCACTGGCGGTCATCGATGGCAAAAAATCAGCGGTGTTGCGCCTTCCCTGATGAAAACGATTGAGGTCGACACCCTATTTTCTCCGCGGATGGCGCTTTTTAGCGTCGACTACACCAACACCGGCACTCACGACATCCGTATCTCCTCTTGGACCAACAACGCCTACTCCGTCTCGGGCAAAGTCTTCTGGTCGTACCAGAGCGGCTCGTATGAAAAGCGGCCGGATTGGGTCGTGCCGCTCAAGCCCGGTTTTCGCCAGGAGAACTTCATGGGTATGAATGCCAGCGATTACGGCGGCGGCACACCCGTTTCCGATGTCTGGCGGCGGGACGTCGGGATCGCAGTTGGGCACTTGGAGGCCGCGCCCAAGCTGGTTTCGCTACCAGTCGCGATGCCGGATACGGATCATGCCATGGTCGGCGTCACATACAAAAGGGACGTGCTGCTCAAGCCGGGAGAAACACTGAAGACCTTTCGAACCTTCGTCATCGTGCACCGGGGCGATTATTTCCAGGCGCTGCAGGATTACAGCCAGGCCATGCAGCAGCAGAATGGAGTGAATTTCCATCCCGCGCCCGAGAGCGCGTTTCAGCCGATCTGGTGCGCCTGGGGTTTCGAGCGGCATTTCAAGGTCAGCCAGATTTTGAACGCGCTACCCACGGTGAAAAAGGTCGGTTTCGATTGGGTGGGCGTAGATTACGGCTGGGAGACGGCCGACGGGGACTGGGCGCTCACTCCCGAAAAATTTCCACGTGGCGATGCCGACATGAAGGCGCTGGTGGACAAGATCCACGCGGAGGGTTTTCGCGCGCAGCTCTGGTGGCTGCCGCTGGGCACGCGGCCGGAGGCGAAGATTGCCCGCGAGCATCCCGAGTGGCTCCTACAGAACGCCGATGGGTCCAGGGAGAAGATTTCCTTTTTCAATGATTATTATTTCTGTCCCGCCGTCCCGGAAGTGATGGAGCATTATCGAAAGCTTGTGGTGAAGATCGTCCGCGACTGGGGATATGACGGGCTGAAACTCGATGGTATGCATATGAACGGCGCGCCGCCGTGTTACAACCCGGCGCATCGTCACGCGCGGCCCGAGGAATCGGTCGAAGCCATGCCGCAGTTCTTCAAAATGATCTACGACACGGCGCGCAGCATCAAACCGGATGTGCTGGTGGAATGGTGCCCGTGTGGAACCGCAGCTAATTTCTTCACATTGCCCTACATCAATATGAGCGTGGCGTCGGACCCGGAGAGCTCTTTCCAAGTCCGATCCAAGGCGAAAACGCTGAAGGCGCTGCATGGCGACGCGCTGGCGTACTTTGGCGACCACGTCGAGCTAAGCACCGGCCACGATGATTTCGCGTCGACGGTCGGGGTCGGCGGCGTGGTCGGGTCGGAATTCACCTGGCCGCCGGGTGCAAGAGGCCACAATCGCGACGATCTCACTCCCGCAAAGGAAGCGCTCTGGACAAAATGGGTGGCCCTCTACAAAGACAAGATGCTGTCGCGCGGCGAATACCTCGGTGGTCTCTACGACGTCGGCTTCGATCTACCCGAAGCCCATGCCATCCGGAAGTCAAACGCGATGTATTACGCGTTCTACGCGCCGGATTGGAAGGGTAAGGTCGAGCTACGGGGACTAAGTAATCGCACCTACCGCGTCAGTGATTACGAGAACGGCAAGGATCTCGGAACGGTGCGCGGACCGGTGGCCCCTCTCGAAGTCTCATTTCGCAAGCACTTACTTTTGGAAGCATACCCCGCAAGTGAATGAACTTTAACGGCGCATTCAGCGAAATTCAAGAATTAGAATCGTCTCTCTAGTTGAGGGCGATGAAGAAGCCCCAGAAAGAGAAGGACAAAAGTCATGAAGAAATTTTCAGCTTTGATGCTTGGGGCCGCGATGGTTCTCGGCACTGCGTTCGCCGCCCAGGAGACTGCTAAGGCTCCCGAGAAGACGGCTGCCACGTCGACCAAGAGCACCAAGAAAGTAAAGAAGAACACCAAAAAGAGCAAGAAGGGCACGAAGAAGGTTGCTGCGTCCACTGCGGCCGCCACTCCCACCCCGGCTCCTGCAAAGAAGTAGTCACCTGCCAAGAGGTTTGGCAGGCTCGCGAGGTCTGCCAAACCTCCCTTTTCCTTCCCGTACGCTCCCAATTTCCCTCTCGATTTCCGCCTGAACTTGAGGTAACGTTGCAGATGCCATGGCACGCCCTAGTTCCTTCGCTCAGGTCGAGATCGAAACGGGCGAGCAGCGCCAACGGATCGAGCAGCCTGAGCCCGACGCGCCGTTTCACATCGCGATTCTGGGTGATTTCAGCGGCCGGGAGAATCGCGGCACGCTCGACGCCAAGCTCCAGGGCCGAAAGCCCCTGCTGATTGACCGCGACAACTTCGACGATGTGCTTGCGCAGCTCGCTCCCGAACTCCACCTACCCCTAGGCGGGCAAGGCGGCCCCAAGGTTGCGCTGCATTTTCGCGAGCTGGACGATTTTCATCCGGACCGCATTTTCGAAAACCTCAAAATTTTCCACGCCCTGCGCGATATCCGTGAACGGTTGCACGATTCCGCTCAGTTCCCAGCCGCGGCGGCGCAGGTGCGGTCGTGGTCGGGCGAACCTGAGCCCGAGCCGGCTCCCGCGCCTAAACCGTCTCCCGATATTTCGCGCCTCTCGGCGAGCGAGCTCTTCGAGCAGGCCCTCAGCGCCACCGAAGCACGCAGCGGCAGCGCCACTCCCGCGCGTGCCATGGATGATTTCCAAAAGGTCCTTCGTGATATCGTCGCGCCTTATGCCGAGCCCAAACCCGATCCGCAGCGTCCCGAACTCGTTGCGCAGGTCGACGCCGCCATAAGCGGGCAGATGCGCGCTCTCTTGCATCACCCCGATTTTCAGGCATTGGAATCTGCGTGGCGCTCCTTGTTTTTCCTCGTGCGCCGCCTCTCGACCGACAGCAACCTGAAGGTGTACGCGATAGACATGGCCAAGCCCGAGCTCGCCACCGACATGGTCGCGACTTACGAGCGCCTGCTTGAGCATCCGCCGCGCGAAGAGCCCTGGGCCGTGCTCGCCGGCAATTACACGTTCGACCATTCTGCAGACGACGTTCGCCTCCTGGGACGCCTGGCCGCCATAGCGAAAAGCGCCCGCGCTCCCTTTCTCGCTGCCGCCTCACCGGGCCTTCTGGGATGCAAGTCGTTCGGCGAGACGCCTGAGCCGCGCCACTGGCGCCCCGCGAATCTCGAAACGTGGGCCATGCTGCGGCGCTTGCCGCTGGCTACCTGGGTGGGCCTCGCGCTTCCGCGATTTCTGCTGCGCCTTCCATATGGGCGGCAGACCAGCTCCACCGAGAACTTCGCCTTCGAAGAGTTCGGCACTTCGCACCGGCACGAGGATTATCTCTGGGCGAATCCTGGTTTGGCGTGCGCCTGCCTGCTCGGCGAGGCTTTCTCGGAATCGGGATGGGATCTGCGCCCCGGCGAGGTCGGCGAAATCAATGGACTGCCGCTTTACGTGCACCGCGCGGACGGCGAATCGCATTTGAAGCCATGCGCCGAGGCGCTGCTGACGGAAGAAGCGGCCGAAACCATTCTCGACCACGGCCTCATGCCGCTTCTCTCCATCAAAGGCAGTGATGCAGCCCGTCTCATTCGCTTCCAATCCATCGCCGAACCCCTGCAGCCTCTGTCGGGCCGCTGGGGTTAAATAGAAGGTATGTCCGCGCATCATACCCATGCCGATAAACACGAAGCGCACCGCCAGTTGATCGTACGTCTGCGCCAGCAATCCGCTGATGTGGCGCGGATCACTGCCGGCCTCGATGAGGCTTCGCTCGCGAAGCGCGCCAAGCCCGAGCAATGGTCGCTCCACGAGCTGGTCTGCCATCTACACCGGATCCAGCAGCTTTTCGAAGGGCGCCTGGATGCCGTGCTCGCGCAGGATAATCCGGCGGTGGCCTCGTATATGCCGGATGGCGATGTAGAATTTGAGCGCTTAACCGCGCGGCCGCCGCACGAAGCGATTCGCGCTTTCGTCGAGGATCGCGAGCGGTTCGCGCTGCGCCTGCAAGAGCTTTCGCCCGCGCAATGGCACCGCCCCGGCAGGCATCCCGATTTCCCGCACTACGACGTGCATTTCCAGATCGAGTACATGGTGCATCACGAAGGACATCATATCTACCAGATGTATCAGCGCCGCTCTCCGTTCGGAAAGATTCCGCACTAGATGTTCATCGGTCACTTCGCCGTCGGGCTGGCGTCCAAGCGCGTCGCGCCGCGGGCTTCGCTCGGCATGCTGATGGCTGCCCCGAATCTGCTCGATCTTCTCTGGCCGATCTTTCTGCTGCTCGGATGGGAGCAGGTGCGCATCGATCCCGGCAACACGGCATTCACACCGCTCGATTTCGTGAGTTATCCCATCACCCACAGCCTGCTCACGTCCTGCGGCTGGGGCATGCTGTTCGGCCTCGTTTATTGGCTCGTCACACGTTACGCCCGTGGTGCGGTGGTCATCGCGCTCGGCGTGATGAGCCACTGGGTGCTCGATTTCATCACGCATCGTCCGGATCTGCCGCTCTACCCCGGCGGTCCGCGCGTTGGTCTGGGATTGTGGAACTCGGTGCCGGCCACCATCGCGGTCGAGGTTGCTATGTACGCCGCAGGGGCATGGCTTTATCTCTCGATGACGCGCACCCGTGATCGCGCCGGCTCTTACGCCTTGTGGGGCTTTTTGGCATTCGGACTACTTGCTTATATCGGCAACATTCTCGGCCCGCCTCCCCCCAGCAGGCAGGTGATCGCGATCGCTGCGCTAGCCTTGTGGCTCGTGCCCGTCTGGGCGTGGTGGATTGACCGCCATCGAGAAATCAGACTCCACTCGCCGCTCCCATAATCCTCCCATCCTGCATGTGCACGGTCCTGTGACCGTAGGCCGCGGCTTCGGGGTTGTGGGTGATCATGAGAATGGTCTGGCCCAGGCGCTGATTCAGGTCGCGCAAGACCTCCAGGACCGTAGCGGAGTTGGCTGTGTCCAGGTTTCCCGTCGGCTCGTCGGCGAGTAATATCGCAGGATGGTTGACGATGGCGCGCGCGATGGCCACGCGTTGTTGTTCCCCGCCCGAGAGCTCGTTCGGTTTGTGCGCCAGCCGGTGCGCGATGCCCAACAGCTTGAGCGCCTCCTGAAATCCCGCGTCGGGCTGGTGATTCTTGCCCGCCAGGAAACGAGCCAGCTCGATGTTGTCGCCGGCTGTGAGATTGGGCAGCAGATTAAACTTCTGAAAAACAAAACTGACGCTGCTTTTGCGCATGCGCGTCCGGTCCGCGTCGGACATAGCCGCCACGTCTTTGCCGGCAACTCGCACCGCGCCCGCACTCGGCGGCGTGAGCCCGCCCACGATGTGAAACAGCGTCGATTTTCCCGACCCGGACGGCCCAACGATGGACAGGAATTCACCACGACCCACGTTGAGGTCCACACCGCGCAGCGCCTCCACGTCCACTTTGCCCACGCGATAGACTTTGCGCAGCCCGTGGATTTCGATGATCGGCGCGTCACTCATAGGCGAGCGCCTCAATGGGGTCCTGGCGCGCGGCGCGCAGGCCGGGGTACAACGCGCCAAGAATCGACGCCACCAGCACGATCACGCCAGCCTTGGGCCACCAGCTCGTCACGATGGCCTGCGTCAAGGATGCCGGTACAAGTGTATGAATCAGCCAGCGGGCTACGAAACTCAAACCAATACCGGCGGCGGTGCCGACAACACCCATGAAGATAGCCTCGGCAACGATCAGGCCCAAAATATACCCGCGGGAAGCCCCCAGCGATTTCAGGATCCCGATCTCGCGCGTGCGCTGCAGCACCGCCATGTACATGGACAAACAGACCACTGCGAAGCCGATGACTACCGCAATTCCCACGACCACTTTTAGAAACGTACTGAAGTACGGCAGCCGCTCCGGAGTGAACACGGAAAGATACTCGGCCATCGAGTAAATCGGGTACGAATCGAGCTGCCGGTGTAGGGAGTCCACTACCGCATTGGTGTTAGCCGGATCATCCAGCTTCAGGTAAATGAAACTTACCTGGCCTTTGTTGGAGGTTAAATCTTGCACCACCTCGATAGGCAGGATGATACGCGCCAGTTTCCCGTGCTCGAAAATGCCGCAAATGCGCCATGGATGGTTCAGGACCGTGATCGTGTCGCCCACGTGCAGCTTTCTCTCGGCAGCGTATTGATCATCCACGAGAATGTCGCCCGGTTGCTGGAACGGTCCACCTTCGACGTAATCGAAGCCGCCGCTCATCTCGGTGAATTCCGCGAGATGCACGCCGCTTACGGCCGTCAGGCCGTTGACCGGTACGAAAATTACGCCCGTGGCCAGGGCAACGTGGGGCTGCCGTCGGGCCCAGGCCACCAGCTTTTCGGACATTGGCGCCCCGCTGAAGCCCACGATAGAACTGTTGGGCGGCCGGATCATGATATCGGCGTTGGTACTTTTGGTCCGCTGTTTCGAGTCCTCGATCATTCCTTCGCTCATACCGACGATGGTGAGGATCAGCGTAACGGGGATGGCAATCAGCAGCGCGCTCAGCAGGCTTCGCAGCGGGCGGTACCGCATGTTTTCAAAAATCAGGGTGAAGGTCAATTAGTTTTCTTCCGCGAAGCGGATGAGCCTCCGGCTGTCGCCGATGACGAGCCTTCGGGCTTCGAGCCCAGCACCTGAACTTCGGTACCTTCCGGCGGCGGCTGCATCACGAACTTGTCATCCGTAATCGGCTTGTTGATCTCGACCTTTTCCACGGTCATGACCACGCCGTATTCGTCTTGCGGCCGGTTGATGTCGATGACGTTCGGAAACGACACGCCGTTGTGGTTCTTCCATCCGTTGTAACGAACGTAGGAGAGAATCTCGCCCTTCTCGTCAAAGCTGATCTGGCGCTGGATGTGTAGGGTAAGCCGGTCGAACCAAATGGTCCGGGCGATCAGCGGCTTGCCATCCGATCCTGTGCCAAAAATGTGCAGGATGTATACGGCGTTATCTTCGTCTGTGAAGTCGATGGCTTCGGAGGTCTCGTTGGCCCCCGGCGGGCGGATAAACAGGGCATCCAGAAAAACCTGCGGCCGCATATTTTCCAGCTTGTTCGGCGAAGGTTTGGCGGGCGGCTCATTGCGCCCTTCGATCAGGCGGTTCCTCGTCGGCAGGTAGAGTCGAAAATCCGAGCCGTTGGCCACCATGTCGAAAGCCGTCGTGCGCACTACGGGCAAAAGGCCAATGATGCGGATGTCGGTCGGCTTTTTGTAGCGGATGTATGCGTCGAAATCCTTGTACTCGGTGATCTTGCCCTTGTTCGCACTGCCCAGCGAAGGCACCATGTCTACCGTGGCCGTCAATGTGTTGACCAGTTGCGATTCGCTCTCCAAAATCCGCAGCAGGGCTTCCTTGTCGGCTGTGAGCAGCTTTTGCGTGGCCGCCGACTTAAGGCGGGGAATGGCACGCTGTCGCGCCAGGCAGGACGTCAAGACCAGGACCGAGCACGAGAGCGCAACAGTGGCAGCGACACGGCGCAACTCCATCAATTCATTGTAGGCAGGCGCAAAAGCGGCATGTCAATCCGAATTCGTGCGATTACGCGGCGTGGCCGCCAGGCGATTCATTCCATCGCTCGATCACGCGGATTTCGCGCTCATAACCCAGAATACTGAGGCAAGCGGTATCTAACGCGAAAAGGCGTCCGGCAGCTGGTTCCAGGCCAAGCCAGCAGGCCGTGAGAATACGCAGCACGTGTCCGTGCGCGAATAGGGCAACGTCGCCCGTGGCTGCGCGGGCGCGTTCAATGACGCGGCGTGCCCGCTCCCCCACCTGTTCCACCGTTTCCCCGGCTCTGACGCCGTTGATCCAGATGTTCCAGCCCGGGATTTCCTGCCGGATCTCGGTCGAGGTGCGGCCTTCATACGCGCCGTACCACCATTCCATGAGGTCCGGGTCCACTTGCGCTTTGTCCCCGTAACCAGCTAGCCGGCAAGTCTCTCGTGCCCGTTGGAGAGGGCTGCACAGAACCAGCCCGAACTCCCGCCCGGCGAGGAAGCGCCCGAGGGCTTGTGCCTGCGCCTCGCCCGCAGCAGTCAGCGGAATGTCCGTGCGGCCGGTATGCCGCCCCGACCGGCTCCACTCGGTTTCGCCGTGGCGAATGAGCCAGACGCTACTTGCGCCGGGCATCCGCTCTGGCGACAACGGATTCTATAGAACTGGCGGCAGAGCGTTCGGGCGGGCAGTCTCGATGCAGATGCCGTGAGGTGCGTGAACGACTGGCACGGCCGATGCCCGTGTAGTCGAATCCGGCGGCCCGCGCCGTCTCCGGATCATACAAGTTGCGCCCGTCGACCAGAACCGGCTGGTGCATCAGATGAGCGATCTCCTCGAGATCGATGTTCCGGAATTCTTCCCACTCAGTCACCAGCACCAGAGCGTCCGCATCCAAAACCGCAGTACGTACAGAATCACAGTACTGAATCGCCAGATCACCATGCTGCGCCTGGCAGGCGGGCATGGCGATGGGATCGTAAGCTTTCACACGCGCACCGAGCTGAATCAGCCTGGCGGCGATCTGTAGACTGGGGGCGTCGCGTAGATCGTCGGTATTCGGTTTAAATGCCAGGCCGAGAAGCGCGATCGTGCGGCCTTTAAGAATAAATAGCTTCTCCTGCAATTTTTGAATCGCCGCCTGACGCTGCGCACGGTTGACGGCCAGTGAGGCCTCCAGGAGCCGCGCCTGATATCCGTATTCTTCCGCTGTGTGCAGGAGCGACTGGACATCTTTCCCGAAGCAACTTCCGCCCCAGCCCAGACCGGCACTCAGGAATTTTCCACCGATTCGGGAATCCAGGCCGATGCCTGCCATGACTTCCTCGACATCAGCGCCCACGCGCTCGCACAGATTGGCCGCTTCGTTGGCGAATCCGATCTTCATGGCGAGAAACGTGTTTGCCGCGTACTTGATCATTTCCGCGCTGGTCAATGTGGTGGTGACCACCGGAACGCAAGTCATTCCGGCCGGGCGCGGCATGTAAACCGGCGCTTCGAATGTCTGGTCGATCATTGGCGCGTATAGGGCCCGCAGTGTGTCCGCCGCCGAATCCTCTTCGGCACCGAGGACGATCCGATCGGGATAGAGTGAGTCGCTAATCGCACTACCCTCCCGGAGAAATTCCGGGTTACTTCCGACCCCGAAGCGCACGCGTTTTTCTTCTCCGGGATGCGCCTCGCGGATGCCTTCGCGAATCAGGGTCTCGACCAGATTTCCACAGCCCACGGGAACTGTGGATTTATTTACCACTACCCGGAACCGGGTGCTGTCCATGGCTGCTCCGATACTCCGTGCAGCGCCTTCCAGGTACGCCAGGTTCGCTTCTCCGTTCGGTTTGGAAGGCGTGCCCACGGCGATAAATATCACGTCGCTCTCACGCACGGCGGGCTCCAGTTCGGTGGAAAAATCAATCCCGCCACGTTTTGCCGCATCGGCCAGCAGCTCCGGCAGAAATGGCTCATAAATGGGCATTTCACCGCGTTGGAGTTTGGCGATCTTCTCCTGGTCGAGGTCAACGCAAGTGACGCGGTGCCCAAGATACGCGAGACACGCTCCCGTCACTGTTCCGACATAGCCTGTCCCGATGACGGTCACGCGCATAAAGAATTCATCCCCCTCGACTTTGTTTTAGCTCTTTACGGGTCTTGTCGCAAATGCGGTTTTGTACTGATATCTATACGTGTTATCCACGTCCTGTACGGGCGGACGGGGTCATCGGCTAGGGACGAATCAGGCGGTGAAGACGCGTTCTTCTAAAGGATCAGTCACTTCCGCGAGCGGGATGTGGGCACCCGCGGTGCGGAATTCATGGAATTCGGCCCGGATTGCAATCACTTTTTCGCTGGTTCGAACAATACGGCCCCGCATCACCAGTTTCAAGTTGCAGGAGCCATGTAGCAGGAATGGCCAATTCAAGGCCACTTCGATTGGCCCGCTTATGGGTAGCTGACTGTCCGCCTCAAAAAGCACACCACCACTACTGATGTTCAGGGTCCGTCCAGCACCCAAGCGCTCCACACGGCGATGCTTCAGTAGCTTATAATGTACTTCTAAATGAATGGGATACCTACGTTTCGTCCGACGGTCAGAGTGACTCTCGACCGATGGCGCGACAACTTTTTTCAGGGCGGCTACAGCGCCCATAAGTCTCTCCTCCCAAACCGCAAAGTGGCGCAGGACTTTCGTCCTTTGTGGTAAACGGTACGCAATTTATGTTCCACCTGAGGACGAGGGCTAACGTGTTTTGCTTCAGGCTTAACCAGCTCGTGGTGCCTGGTAGTAAATAACCAAATTCCCAAACCTCGGGAATCCAGCAAAAAAACGGGAATTAGATTAGTGTCTCTTAATCCGGTGCGCTTAACCCGGTGCGCTTAACCCCAGCAGGTATTCCGGATATGCGAGGAAGATCGTACCGATGATTTTCTCGCATTCTAGAAAAAACAAATGGCGTGAGCCAGGATCCGTCCACCAATGATCCGGGTCGTAATGCGGATCAGCAGCCGACACCGAGATGAAGTGTATTCGCGGGAAGAAGAGGCGGAACGCGAGATCGGCCCGGCGCGAATGATAGGACGATGTCACCAGAATTACGCGGTGTACACCGCGGCGCACAAGTTCCTCGCCCACGACCGCTGCTTCGGTCGCCGTGGATGGGGCGTGGTGTCCGAAGGATTGGAATAAGCTTCGAGGGTAGCCTTTAGAAACCAGGAAGTCGATGGCAAACTCGGCCTCAGGGCGGCCGCGTTGATAGGGAGGTCCCGTGATCAAGACAAACGGGGCATAGCCCTGCAGCGCGAGGTCAGCAGCTTTGATCACGCGAGGGCCGTAGAAGTCACCGCCGATAACCAGGATGAGATCAGCAGGCTCAGGGGGCCCCGAGCACACCAGAAACCAGCCGGCGTGGAGGCGAAGCTCACGGACCAGGAGGGGCAAGGCCAGCAGCGCAAGAACGCAAAGGGCGGCGACGAGGGCGAAGCGCCTACTCTTAACGGCGGGCAACCAACGTGTTCTCCAGAAACAGGTATTCGATGCCGGTCCCCAAAAAGGTTTCGATCGCCTCCTGCGGAGTGTTGACGATCGGCTGCCCCTTCACATTGAAGCTGGTGTTGAGCAGCATTTCCCGGCCCGTGGTCTTTCCTACAGCTTTCAGAAGAGTATGAAAATCGGAATTATTCGCGGCGGACACGGTTTGCACGCGAGCAGAGCCGTCAACATGGGTGATGGCAGGGAGCTGGGCGCGATGCTCTTCGCGAACGTTGACGGTGGCGATCATGTAGGGTAAATCGGTCGACGCCGGGACATCGAACCACTGATGAACCTGCCCGGCGGATACCGCCGGAGCGAAAGGGCGGAAGGCTTCCCGCTTTTTGACCATAGCGTTAATGCGGTCGCGCATCTCAGGATGCCCGGGGTCGGCAATGATGCTGCGGTTACCGAGCGCGCGAGGACCAAACTCCATACGGCCCCGGTACCAGGCGAGCACGCGGCCATCGGCAACGAGGCGGGCTGCGGCGGCGCAGGTGTCTGCAAGATTGGTGAAACGAGTGATCTGGACTCTGCCAGCGAATTCTTCGAGGGCCTGGTCGATATGGTTCTGAGCGTGAGCCGGCCCCAAAAACGGTACGGGCATGCGGCAATTTTTGACCTCACGGTTGGCTGCCGCGCGATGAAGGGCCGCGCCCAGGGCTGCCCCATCGTCGCCGGCCGCGGGCTGGATATAGATTTCATCGAATACACCGGAACGCATGAGGGCGCCGTTGGCAGTGCAGTTTAATGCAACACCACCGGCGAGCGCGAGGCGGCGGATACCCGTGGTTTCGCCGAAGTGCTTACATATGTGAAGAATGGTCCGGTTGAGGCATTGCTGGAGGGCAGCGGCGACATCGCGATGCGAATCGGTGATGGCATCATCGGGCCGGCGCTCGGGGATCAAGTTCACCGACAAGTAATTGCGGGTGACCAGATAATTTTCGCGCTCCTCGCGAGAGCGATTGGAGTGCATGATGGGAATACGAATCGAGCCGTTTGGCCGGAGTTCCACTACCTCCTCAAAGAAGTGGCGGAAGCGGTCCGGGTTCCCATAGGGCGCCAGGCCCATGATTTTGTACTCGTCGGCGTTGAAATCGAAGCCGAGATGGAGAGTGATGAGCGAGTAAAGAATCCCGATGGAATCGTTGGCGGACACCTCGCGAAGCTTACGCAACTGGCCGGTGGTGGTGTCATAGACGGTGACACTTTGCACCTCGCCCATGGCGTCGATAACGGCGGTGAGACAATCCTGCCAGCCGGAGGTGAAGTAAGCGCTGGCAGCGTGCGCCAGATGATGGTTGACGTTGTGCACACGGTCGTGGCGAAAGGTGGGGAAATGGGTCTTCAGCTGATTGAGCAGAACAGGCCGTGAGAAGACCTCCTGGTACAGTTCTTGGGTAATGGGATCGAGGGAATAGAGCTGCTCGTAGGGTGAGTAGTCGAAACAGTGAGCGATCTCGTCGATGTCGTCTATCGAGAGGCCGGCCACGGAGAGGCAGTAATTGATCGCGTTGACTGGAAAGTCGGCGGTGTGTTTGTTGCGCGAGAAGCGCTCCTCAGCGGCGGCGGCAATGATTTCGCCGTCCACGATTAAAGCCGCGGCGGAATCATGACCCTGCGAGATGCGGTATTCACGCGCATCCAGCCCTGGCCAATAGGCGCGCTTAAAGCGCATGGCATTTTCCAAACCGCTGATTCCGATGATTCGCATGGTGGGCGCGTTTCGCTGCTCTTCTGTCATAATAGCGGGCCCGCCAACGGAATTTGCTGGTTCCGAGGTCGGGAAAAAACCCTAATCAAACAACGGAGAAGGTGCCCACCACTTCGGCTGCGCACAAAGATTTTCCAGAACCCTGGGATCCTCAGGACTTTTCCCTGCAAAACTAGGACGGCCAGACCCCCAGAAACTCTTGACCTGCTGATTCACCGCGGTTAGGCTTTAAAATCGACTGCAGTTTCGAGACGAGATTGAGTTCTCGACCTGGCAAAGCCAAGGATGTGCAGCGTTCGGTCGGAGGGGAGCATGATCATTCTGCTGTTCGGTGCCCCGGGTTCGGGCAAAGGTACACAAGCCAGACTCTTATCCGAATGGAGAGGCATTCCCGCCATATCCACAGGAGAGATACTGCGCGCGGAGTGCCGCACCGGGTCGCAATTGGGACAGCGAGCGTGCACGGTGTTGTCAGGCGGTGGTTTGCTGGACGATGCCGCTATGAATGCGATGGTGGAGCAGCGGCTGAGGCAGGACGACTGCCGAGGTGGGTTTATTTTGGATGGCTATCCGCGCACTGTTTCACAAGCCGATTTCCTAAGGTTCCTCATGCAAAACGCGGGTCTAGCGGAACTGGAGATCGTGCACCTGGACGTTCCGGATGCCGTGCTCATAGCGCGCCTTTCTTCGCGGCGGTACTGCCCGAAATGCGAACGCACATACCAGCCGTTACGCGAGAAACGAGAACGCTGGGCGCGGTGCGACAGGGATGGAGAAGTACTGATGCAGAGAAGTGATGACGCACCTGATGTTGTAGCGCGCCGGTTGCAGGCGTACCACGAGCTGACGGAGCCGGTAATTCAGTATTACCAGGGCGCCCGATACCATCGCATAGACGGCGACGGCGAACCAGAACAGGTTTTCGACAGGATAGGGGCGGTCATGCAGGTAAGCGCCCAGTTTGACCGCCCGGCAGGCCCGGTATGCGCGAAGGCTTCGCGCGTGTCAGACAGGTACTGCTCCCATGCCGACTATTTGCCAGTAGAGTAAGAGGACCTATCATGAAATCCGCTTTCCGCTATTGGTTGTTTACCGCCGTTTTCACTCTAACGGCAGCGGCTGCAGCTTTGCCGGACCGATACATCGTGGAACTGCGGAACGAGCCCGCCGCGACGAGGGTGGCGGCAGCAGGGCAGCGTCCTGGACCACTAGCGCTCGAGAGCAACCGTGCGGCAGTGCGCCGGGAACAGGTGGAGGTGAAGCGCGCCATAGAGCAAGCGGGCGGGAAGGTACTCGGCAGCGTGGATATTATCGCGAATGCCATTTTCGTCCATATGGGCGGGGCCGATGTCGGAAAGCTGTCCAATTTGCCGGGAGTGAAGGCGGTGCACGCAGTCAGGCGGTTCGGGCTTGCGATGGATCGCGCGGTGGTGGTGCACAAGATCGAGGATGCGTGGAACCAGGTGGGAGTCGCGAATGCGGGTGCAGGAATCAAAATCGCGATTATCGATACCGGTATCGAGAATACACACGCGGCATTTCAGGCGACCCGGACACCACCGCAGGGATTTCCGCAGGTCGACAATGCCAACGACAGGCCGTTTACGAACAACAAAGTGATTGTGGCGCGAAGCTACGTTTCGTTGCTGGGGCCTGATCCAGACCAGACCGCAAGAGACCTGGTGGGCCACGGAACGTCGGTAGCGATGGCGGCAGCGGGAGTTTTGAATTCCGGGCCACTGGCCACCATCCAGGGGGTGGCGCCGGCGGCGTTTCTGGGGAACTACAAAGTGTTCGGCTCACCGGGTGTTAACGATTTTGCCGGAGAGGACGCAGTACTCAAAGCCATCGATGACGCGGTGGCCGACGGGATGGACGTGATCAACCTGAGCCTGAGCAGTCCCGTCCCGGTGGTTATAAGTGAAGATCTCGAGGTGGCTGCGATTGAAAAGGCCGTGTCTATGGGCCGTATCGTGGTGGTGGCAGCGGGAAATTCCGGGCCGGATCCGCAGACCGTCGGGTCGCCATCGAGCGCTCCGGCAGCCATCACGGCTGGGGCGTCGGTGAACAGCCGGATGTTCGCGACGGAAGCGGCGGTAGGCCGGATCGCGTATCAAACTCTGCCGGGGAGCGGGCCAGCGCCTGCGCAGCCGGTTACGGCGCAGATCATCGATGTCGCCAAACTGGGAGGCGGGGGGCTGGCGTGCTCGGCCTTCCCAGCCAACAGCCTGAAAGGAGCGATCGCTCTGATCCTGCGCGGAACCTGTCTATTTACTGAAAAATTGACGAACGCACAGACGGCGGGGGCTGTTGGGGCGCTGGTTTATACGGATGAATCGAGGCCAGCGGCTATTGTCATGGACGTGGGGACGGTGACGCTTCCGGCGATGATGGCCAGTTACGCGGACGGCATCCAAATCAAGAGATCGCTGGCAAGCCAGAACGAACTGGCAACCCTGAACTTCAAGCAGACGGCATTTCCGGTGAATCCGGAGCAACTCGCAAGCTTCAGCTCAGCGGGGCCAAATGTGGATGGCTCAATCAAACCCGACCTGGTGGCGGTGGGCCAGTATGTGTATACAGCCGCGCAATCAACAGATCCGAAGGGCGAAATTTACAGCGCCGACGGGTATGCGATGGTGGACGGGACCAGTTATTCATCGCCAATCGTCGCCGGGTCAGCGGCACTTGTAGAAGCGGCAAGACCGGGGCTGACGGCGGCGCAATACCGGTCGCTCCTCATTCACTCGGCTGCCCCAGCGTTTTCGACACCGGGTGTTCCGTCGCGAGTTCAACAGACGGGAGCGGGGCTGCTGGATGTCAGCGCGGCTTTACGGGCGTCGGGAGCCATGGCACCCGTGGAGTTGTCGTTCGGAGTAGGGAACGGAACGATACAACTGGCAACCGGAATGGCTGTGACTAATGTGAGCAACACGTCCGAGACGTTCACGATTTTCGTGGAGGAGCGCGACGCGCCGCTGGGGCCAATCCCTCCAGGAAGCCGGACTGCGACTGCGCTTCAAACCTACGACGGGCTGCCCTCGGTTACGGTGACCCCAGGCACCTTGACGCTGGCACCCGGCAAGAGCGGACTGCTAACGGTCAGCATCACGGGCACTAATCTGCCGCCGGGTGCTTATGAGGGATTTGTGCACGTTGTGGGTACGAATTCCAGAGTGGACGAGCGAGTCCCTTACTGGTATGGAGTGGGGTCCTCGGAGCCGGCACGGATCACGCTTCTGAACACGGCAACCAGTCCGCTGGCGGGTTCGACGGTGCCCGATGCGGCGCTGTTCCGGGTAACGGACGCCAACGGCATCACAGTCCCCGGAGCGCTACCGATGGCGACGGTGATCGACGGAGGCGGATCGGTGCTCGCAGTTGTGGATCACGGCGCGGTAAACCCCGGAGTGTTTGGCCTGGTGGTGCAACTGGGGCAGGAAGCCGGAGCGAACGACTTCGCGATCCACGTAGGAACCCTTACACAGAGGGTGACAATCGTCAGCCAGTAAAGAACCTCACCGCGGATGCGCGGAGGCACCGAGCTGATTCAACCAGGATTGAAGGTCCGAAGGAAGCGGGGATTCCACCGTCACCATTGCGCCTGTTGCCGGCTGATGAAACACAATGCGATGAGCGTGGAGGAAATAGCGGGTTAGCGTGGGGGCATCTCCTAGCTTCGCAGGAGCGCCGTAGAGGCGGTCACCGACGACGGGATGGCCGATGCTCGAGAGATGGACGCGGATCTGATGCGTCCTTCCGGTGCCGATGCGGACTTCAAGAAACGTAAAACCATCGAAGCGGCCGAGGACGTGGTATTCACTCCAGGCGGCACGTCCGTGGGCGAGTCGCGCGGTCATACGCACGCGCTGCCGGGGATCGCGGGTTATGGGTTTTTCGATGCGGCCGCGATCCAGCTTTACGTTGCCGTGAACCAGCGCTAGATAGGTCTTCTCGACCTGGCGCGAGGCGAACTGATGGGCCAAATTCTGATGCGCCGCGTCGTTCTTTGCCACGAGAAGCACGCCGCTGGTATAGCGATCGAGGCGATGGACGATGCCGGGACGGAGATCGCCTGCGGCGCGGGAAAGGCTGGTGAAGTGATGCAGCAGGGCATTGACCAGCGTTCCCGAATGCACGCCGGCGCCAGAGTGGACGACCATACCGGCGGGCTTATCGATGGCGACGACGTCGGCATCATCATAGAGCACGGTGAGGGGGATCGACTCGGGCGAAGCGTGCAGCGGAGCGGGATCGGCGGGGTCGACGTCAACCCGGTCGGAGGCGCGGACGATATGAGACGGGCGGGGAGTATCTCCGTTGACCAGCACGCGGCCTGCACGGATCCAATCCTGTACGCGCGACCGGCTGACGCGGGGAAAGCGGCGGTGCAGGGCGTGATCGAGGCGAGTGCCCGCATCTTGTTGATTCATCTCGATTCTCAGGACGTCCTCCAGTATCCACATTGTGGCAAACGGTTGTAACCTTTTGCGGTACGGGCAGTTTACACAGATGCAGGCCACGATGAGGCAGAAATTCTAGTGGAAGCCCAGGCCGATCACCTGGTGATGCTGGCAGTTCGCGGCGGCGATGTGGAGCGCATCGGTGTGCTGTTCGACCGCCATCACCGCCCGCTGTTCAACTTTTTTCTGCGGCTGACGGGCAATCGCGGGCTGAGCGAGGACCTGGTGCAGGACGTGTTTTTCCGCATGCTGAAATACCGGCAAACGTTTCAACCGGAGACGAGTTTCGCGGCGTGGATGTACCAGATCGCGAGGAACGCGCACATCGACCAGGCGAGGAAGAGGCGGTTGGAGGTTGTGCCGGAGCAAGACACGGCCTGGGATGACGTGGCCAGCGAGGAGGCGGATCCGCAACAGCGGCTGGAGCAGGCTCAGGAAGTCCGGCTGCTGCGGAAGGCGCTCGAAAGGCTGCCTCTGGAAAAGCGGGAAGTACTGCTTCTCAGCCGCTATCAGAATCTGAAGTACAGCGAAATCGCGGAAGTTCTGGGGTGCGAAGTAGGTGCGGTAAAAGTGCGAGTGTTCCGGGCTGTGCGCGAGTTAGGGCAGATTTTTTTTGAGCTGTCAGGTGAGAGAGCCTCATGAATTGCGACGATGTGAGAGACCTGTTGCCGGACTACTGGACCGGCGGAATGGACGAAGGCGGAAAAGCGGCGATGCAGACGCATTTCGCCGTTTGCCCGGCGTGCCGCGGAGAAGCGGAAAACCTGGGAGCCATCTGGAGCAAGCTAGGGGCGATTCCCGAGGAACGGCCGAGCCGCGCAATGCGGGCACGATTCGAGGCGACGCTCGAAGCCTATGCACAGGGACTGCGGCAGGCGGAGCGCGGACCGTCGATGCGCCAGCGGGTCGATAAATGGCTGGGCGGCTGGTGGCCGCGCGAGCCGGTATTCCAGTTCGGGTTCGCGATGGCGTTCTTAATGATCGGGCTGCTGGCCGGATATTCGCTGACGCGCGGCGCGCAGGACAGCGGGGAAGTGGCACGGCTCCGCGAAGAGGTGACGCACACGCGGCAGCTGGTGGCTTTGTCACTGTTGCAGGAGCAGTCGGCGGCGGAGCGGCTGAAGGGCGTGGACTGGAGTTACAGGATTCCGCAGCCGGATTCTCAGATTTTGGGGGCGCTGCTGCGAACCGTGAATTACGACCAGAACGTGAATGTGCGCCTGGCGGCACTGGATGCGCTGCATTCTTCGGCATCAAACCAGATGGTGCGGCAGGGCCTGGTGCAATCGCTGCCGCGGCAGACGTCGCCCATGATGCAAATTGCTCTGATTGACCTACTGGTGGACATCCGCGAAAAAGAGGCGGCGGAATTTCTCAAGGGTCTGGCGCAGGAGGCGGGGCTGAACCCCGAAGTGCGGTCACGCGCGGATTGGGCGCTGGGACAACTGCGATGACGCGTCGAATGTGGCTGGTTGCGGCGATCGCGGGTGCTGCGGCGTTAGCGTCGGATGGGAACGAAGATCTGACGGTGCGGGATCAGGAAAAGATCGAACGGACGTTTCCTGCGGCGAAGAAAGTGGATGTGGACGACTTCGACGGATCGGTAACGGTGGTGGGGGGCGACACACGGGATATCAGGGTCGAGATTCATAAAACGATTCGCGCGAGGTCGCCGGAGAAGGTCGCAGAAGCGAAGCGCGACGTGCGCCTCGAAATGGGACCGCAGAATGACGAGCTCCGGCTGTTCGTGGACGGGCCGTTCCGATGTAAGTGCGGCGACGGATCGGTGAATTACCGGGGGGCGCGGTATTACGGGTACGAAGTCAGTTTTGATTTCACGCTGCACGTTCCAAAAGAGACGGCCGTGCGGCTACGGACGGTAAACCGGGGAGACCTGCGAGTAGAGAATACGGACGGCGGGTTCGACGCGGAAAACATCAATGGCGGGCTGGATCTGGTGGAGGTCGCGGGATCGGGGCACGCGTATGCACTTAACCGTCCGGTGCACGTCTCGTACCGCAGAAATCCGACCGGTGCGAGCGACTTTGGATCGCTAAACGGCGATGTGGAGGTGTCGTTTCGTCCGGGGCTTTCGGCGGACATGTGGTTGAAGACTTTCAATGGCAATGCCTATACGGATTTCGATGTATCGGCCTTGCCGAGCAAGCCCGCGACGAGAGAGCTCCACAACGGCAAGTACGTGTACAAAGGCAACCCGTTTTACGGAGTGCGCGTGGGGCAAGGCGGCCCGGAGCTGAAGTTCGACGCGTTCAACGGCGACATACAGATTCGCAACCGGGAGAAATAAGTTTTTCAGGAGAAGAAGAAAGTGAAGCAGGCAATTTTTGTTTTGGGATTTCTGGGGGCAGCGGCGGCGTGGGCGCAGAATGACCGCATCACCGTACCGTTCAGCGATCCTTCGCGGCCACACATACTGAAGGTCGAACTGATCAACGGCGGGATCACGGTCAAGGGTTACGACGGCAAGGACGCTATTATCGAGTCCCGGGGCGGGTCAGATGACGAAGAACGCCACCATCGTACTCCCCGCGGCGCCGAAGGTATGAAGCGCATTACGAACACGGCCCTGGGCCTGACTGCCGAAGAAGAAGACAACGTTTTGAGAGTGAGCGCGAATCCCGGCCGCAACATGGACCTGGTGATCCAGGTGCCGGTGAATACGTCGCTGAAGCTGAGCTGCATCAACGAGGGAGATATCGTGGTGGATCGGATCTCCGGAGAAATTGAGGTCAACAACACCAACGGTGGAGTTAAGCTGACGAACGTATCGGGGTCGGTGATTGCACATGCGCTGAATCAGAACGTGGTGGCGAAGCTGGACCGCGTCACACCCGACAAGTCGATGGCGTTTACTTCGTTAAATGGGAATATCGACGTTACCCTGCCGCCGGATATCAAGGCGCGTGTGAAATTGAAGACCGACAACGGCGAAATCTACACCGATTTCGATATCAAGATGGATTCGTCAGGCTCCAAGCCCGTGGTGCAAGACGGCCGGCAGAATCATGGCAAATACCGGGTGCGCGTGGATCACGCGATGTACGGGACTATCAACGGCGGCGGCCCCGAGCTGCGGTTCGAAACCTTTAACGGGAATGTTTACATCCGGAAAGCGAAGTGAGCGATGGAGACGCTGATTCAGATGGAGAATCTGTCCAAGGTATTTACGACCGATGAAGTGGAGACGCATGCGCTCGCCGGGGTGCATCTGGAGATCGAGCGCGGCGAGTTCGTCTCGATCGCCGGGCCCTCAGGTTGTGGAAAATCAACGCTGCTGGCGATTTTAGGGCTGCTGGATTCGCCGTCGGACGGGCGCTATCTGCTGAAGGGGACACCGGTGGAGCGGCTGGACCGGTCGGAACGGGCGCGCATCCGGAACCGCGAGATCGGCTTCATTTTTCAAGCGTTCAATCTGATCGGTGATCTGACGGTTTTTGAAAACGTGGAACTGCCGCTCACGTACCGGCATGTACCGGGATCTGAGCGGAAGAGAATGGTACGTGAGGCGCTGGACAAAGTCGGAATGGCGCACCGGCAGAAGCATTACCCTTCGCAGCTTTCAGGAGGACAGCAACAACGCGTGGCCGTGGCGCGGGCCCTGGTGGGAGAGCCGTCGATTTTGCTGGCGGACGAGCCGACAGGAAATCTTGATTCGGCCAACGGCGAGGCGGTCATCGGGATTCTGCGGGAACTGCATCGCAATGGGGCCACTATCTGCATGGTCACGCACGATCCGCGCTATTCGCAGTATGCAGATCGCACAGTACGCATTTTCGACGGGCGCGTGGTGGAAGAGCGTATGCAAATGGCCGTGAACTAGCCGGCCAGGCTGCGCAGGGACACTTCATACGGCGCGCGGGCGACTCCGCGCTCGGTAATGATGGCGGTCACATAGCGATTCGGTGTGACATCGAAGGCCGGGTTTTGGACGGCGATTCCTTCAGGAGCGACGGGCACGCCGAATACATGCGTCACTTCTGCGGCGGCACGCTGTTCGATGGGAATCTGGTCGCCGGAGCGCAGCGTCAGATCGAGCGTGGAAATGGGTGCGGCGACGAAGAATGGCACGCCGTTTTCCTTGGCGAGCACGGCCACGGAGTAAGTCCCCACTTTGTTGGCGACATCACCGTTGGCGGCGATGCGATCGGCACCCACCACCACACAGCCGATACGGCCGCTCTTGAGAAAATGCCCGGCCATGTTGTCGGTGATGAGGGTAGCGGGAATACCGTCCTGCTGTAATTCCCACACAGTAAGTCGCGAGCCCTGCAGAAAGGGGCGTGTCTCATCCGCAAACACGTCAATCTTTTTTCCGCCGGCAACGGCCGCGCGGATCACGCCGAGTGCGGTGCCGTAACCCGCAGTAGCGAGGGCACCGGCATTGCAATGCGTCAGAACCGTCTTACCGTCAGGCACGAGCGGCGCACCGTTGCGACCGATAGCCTGGTTGATAGCGATGTCCTCCAATAGAATCTGCTTGGCTTCACCGATCAAACGCGTGCGGAGCTGGGCGACCGGCAGAGTGCGCGATGCCGCGTAGAGGCGTTTCATGCGATCAATTGCCCAGAACAAATTGACAGCGGTGGGACGAGTGCTCGCGAGCGTATCGCAGATCTTTTCGAACTGAGCGTCAAGACCCTCGGGTTCGGCATGGGCGACGCCGAGCGCGACTCCCATGGCCGCCGCCACGCCGATAGCGGGAGCGCCGCGGATGACCATGGAGCGAATCGCTTCCGCGGTGTCCTGATACGTTTTGCAGATAACGTAGCGCTCCTCGCGGGGGAGGCGGGTCTGATCGATCATGACCACGCCCTCATCGGTCCAGCGAATGGTTTCTACCATGCGTGCGGGATGCCCCCCTTCTGCGAAAACATAGCCGCGAAGAAAATGAAATTATAAGCGGCATGCATGACGGCAGCAGCCCGTGTGGAACCGGAGACTTGGCGCATCCAACCGAAGCCGGCGCCGGCCATCGTGATCAGCAGGCCGTGGCGCCAGGATCCGCCGTATTGGGAAAGGTGCAACATGCCGAACGGAATGGCGGCCAGCAGGACTCCAATCACGGCTCCGAAGGAACGAACGAGCACCGGCTGAAGGAAACCGCGAAAGGCGAGTTCCTCGCAAAGCGGGCCCAAGGTCACGGCGAAAACGGCGATCAGGATGACGGAACTGCGGTCAGAGAGCAGGTCTTTCATGGGTGTTTGAATGTCGGGTGTCCGCAACACGCCGCCAGCAAGCGCCACGGCGAATGCCAGCACGAAACCGTACAGAGCGGCGCGCGCCGCACCAGGACGCGTGTGTACCCAACGAAGCGAGGGCCAAAACGAGCGGCCGTAGTGCAGTTTCAAAAGAAAATAAAGGGCAGAGAACAAGTACCCGTAACCCAGGAACTGTGCGGGAACCAATTCGAGGGCCTGGCGATGCACGCGGATATGGGTGGCCCACAAGAATAATTTGACCGTGAATGCACCCAGAAGAATGCAAGGCAAGGCAAGGCCGAAGAACACCACCAGATCCGCGTAACTCCAGAACGGATAGCGTTCCGGCGGCGAAACCGGTTGCGGAGAGGGTGCCTCTTCTGCCGGCGGCAAATCGGCGCCGGCCGGAACACCCCTCGTCTCAGGGTCGTATTGGGTCACTGCTCGTTCTCAATCAGAGCGGCTGCGAGAAGGGGCAGCATCAATTCATGGTGGCCGGTCAGAGCGTACCCGCGGCCACCGGATTTGGCGTGCGGCCGATCCACGACGTTGACGCGCGGGCGGTAGTGCTGCAGAAAATCGAGATTCACGGTGGTGAACTTTGCCACCGGATGGCCGAGGTTGCGCGCGGCCGAAACGGCCTTGAGGAAAACCTCAGGCATCACCACGGCGGAGCCGGCGTTCAGGTACACACCTCCGCCGTTTAGTCCAGCGACCAGCGAACAAAACAGTCGAAAGTCGTGATGGGTGGCGCTGCCAATAGCCGCTCCATCTGCCGCCGGGTGAGTGTGCGGCGTGTCCGTGCCCACGGCAATGTGTACCGTGACCGGCACGTTTTGCCGGTAAGCCGCAGCTAACAGGCTGTGCCCGGAATGCGGAGCATTTATGAGAACGCGCCCGAGGGCTTCGCCCGCGCCGATTCCATCGCGCACACCGCAGATGATCGCCTGGTTCATTTCCCGCCCGGTCTCCTCGGCGCTGCCGAAGGTGCCATCGGGAAGAACAGCTTCCACATCCTCACTCGTCTGCCCGGCGAGAGCGATTTCGAAATCATGGATCGCGGCCGAGCCGTTCATGGCGAAAGCCGTCGCGTAACGGCGTTCCATCAGGTCGATCAATATGGGCGCCAGGCCGCACTTGATCACGTGACCGCCCATTCCCCAGATGATGGGTTTCTCTGCGGCGCGGGCCTGAATTAACGACGCGACGACAGCTCGAAAGGAGTCCGCCGCCAGAATCTTCGGCAGCGAGTTCACCCAGCCAGGGATGCCGCTACCCTTGTTGTACGGGCTAGCGAAATCCTCCACGCGCACTTTCCCCCCGCGCGCCGCGAGCGAAACCGTTTTGAGCCCGGCGAATTCGATGGGCTGAACTTTGTACTTGCTCATCACTAATTTCCGGAAGCCGTAGCCAGCACACCCGGGCCGCCAAGGAGGCGTCTTAGTGCCTCCGCCGTGTAGCTCTTCTTCGATCGCATCACCTGTTCGGGAGTTCCGGCTGCCACGACGCGCCCTCCGTCCTCGCCGCCGTCCGGGCCGAGATCGATGATCCAATCCGCCGTCTTGATCACATCCAGATTGTGCTCGATCACGAGCACCGTGTTCCCCAGTTCGACCAGGCGCTGGAGCACGTCCAGCAGTTTGCGGACATCGTCAAAATGGAGGCCGGTTGTAGGTTCGTCGAGAAGATAGAATGTGCGGCCAGTCTGCCGCTTGCTCAATTCGCGCGCCAGCTTGATGCGCTGCGCTTCGCCGCCGGAAAGAGTCGTCGACGACTGGCCTAAATGAACGTATCCCAAACCGACATCGTGCAGTGTCTCGAGCTTGGCACGAATTTGCGGAATGTTTTCCAGTACCGGCAGAGCGTCTTCCACCGTGGTGTCCAGCAAATCCGCAATGGAGAGGCCTTTATATTTCACTTCCAGCGTTTCGCGATTGTACCGGCGGCCGTGGCAAACATCGCAGGTTACATAGACGTCGGGCAGAAAGTTCATCTCGATGCGCTTCAAACCGTCGCCCTGGCAGGCTTCGCAGCGCCCGCCTTTGACGTTGAAGCTGAAACGGCCGGGCTTGTATCCCCGCTCACGCGATTCGGGTAGACGCGAATAAAGATCGCGGATGGGGGCAAACAATCCGGTATAGGTGGCAGGATTCGATCGCGGCGTGCGGCCGATAGGGGACTGGTCGATGCGGATGACCTTGTCGATGTTTTCGATGCCGGTGATGCGATCGTGCGCCCCGGCGAGATCGCGTGAGCCGTAAATCACTCCGGCCAGGGCGCGGTACAGGATTTCATTGATGAGCGTAGATTTTCCGCTGCCCGAGACGCCCGTTACGACAGTGAGTACGGCCAGGGGGATTTCGACATCGATATTCTTCAGGTTGTGCTCGCGGGCTCCGAGGACGGCTATTTTCTTTCCGTTAGAGCGGCGCCGCGAAGCGGGAGTGACGATTTCGAGATCGCCCGAAAGATATCGCCCCGTGAGAGATGCCGCATTTTTCGCAATGCCCGCGGGCGTGCCGGTGGCTACCAGCGCGCCGCCCAAACGGCCCGCGCCCGGCCCGAGATCCACTACGTAATCCGCGCGCTCGATGGTTTCGGCGTCGTGCTCTACCACGATCACGGTGTTCCCCATATCGCGCAAATGTGTCAGCGTTTCGAGGAGGCGCCCATTGTCGCGGGGGTGCAGGCCGATCGAGGGTTCATCCAGCACATACAACACACCGCGCAGCTTCGAGCCGATCTGCGTAGCCAGGCGAATGCGCTGGGCTTCTCCACCTGAGAGGGTAGCGGCGGAACGCTCCAGGCTGAGATAATCCAGGCCGACGGCGGAGAGAAATTCCAGGCGCCGGCGTATTTCGTCCAGCACACGGCCCGCGATCTGCATTTCGCGGTCGCCGAATTCCCAGCTCTTCACGGTAAGCAGAGCGCGGGATAAAGGCATGGCGGTAAAATCCGCAATCGAGCGGCCCTTGACGCGAACAGCGAGGCTCGACGGGCGAAGGCGCTTCCCGTGGCAGTCGGAGCATTCAATAGGCGACATGTAGTCGGTGAGCCACTCGCGATAACCCTCAGGCGCTTCCTCAAAACTCTGCTGCAGAATCTTGAGTATTCCGGGGAATCCGTTGCCGCCCTCGAGGAGGAGGGTTTGCGTCTTCTTGGGAAAATCCTCGAAGGGCGTGGCGAGCTTGATTTTTAGTGTGCGGGATGCCTGATCCAGCCAATGATGCATGTGAGCGGAACTCGCGCCCGGCCCGAGTCCACCCTCGAGCAGCGGCTTGGAAAAATCGACGATCACTTTGCCGGGATCAAATGTCCATCGGTTGCCCAAACCGGAACAGGTTTCGCACGCACCGTATGGGCTGTTGAACGAAAAGGAGCGGGGCTCGAGCTGCGGCACGCTCGTCCCGCACTCGGTACACGCCAGTTTCTGCGAGTAAAGGCGTTCCTCGCCGTTCACAACGGCAATAAGCACCAGCCCGTTCGCCAGCTTGGTGGCGGTCTCAATTGACGCTTCCAGGCGCTTCTCGATGCCGGGCTTGACGAGCAGCCGGTCGACGACGACCTCGATGGTATGGTTTCTGCGTTTGTCGAGAGGTGGAATCTCTTCGTCGAGGGAGCGAAGCACGCCGTCGATCCGCGCTTTTAAGAAGCCCTGGCGCGAGAGCTTCTCCAGATCTTTTTTATACTCGCCCTTGCGGCCGCGCACGATGGGGGCCATCACCATGATGCGGTCTTCCGGCCGGAGGGCGAGTACGTGCTGCAGGATCTGTTCGGTGGTTTGGCGCGAGATCGGATTTCCGCAAACCGGACAGTGCGGGATCCCGATGGACGAATACAGCACGCGCAGGTAGTCGTAAATTTCCGTGATCGTCCCGACGGTCGAACGGGGGCTGCGGCTGGTGGTTTTCTGCTCGATAGAGATCGCCGGACTGAGACCTTCAATAGAATCGACGTCGGGCCGCTCCATCTGATCAAGGAACTGGCGAGCGTAGGTGGACAATGTCTCCACGTAACGGCGTTGACCCTCGGCGTAGATGGTGTCAAATGCCAGCGACGATTTTCCCGAGCCGCTCAGGCCTGTAATCACGGTGAGGCTGTTTCGCGGAATCTCGACATCGATGTTCTTGAGATTATGCTGGCGCGCGCCGTGTACCGAAATCTGCTTCAGCATAGGGAAGTCCGAGAGGGAGAGGACAGATCTTTATTGTCCCTTGATTCCGGGCCGTGCCGCAACGGTACGTGAATCCTGCGATACAATCCCTGCCATGCTGAAACGCACTTGTCTTCTCGGTTTGGCGACGGTCTCTTTGGCGCCGGCCGCGCTTCTTCGTATAGAGATCGCGCAGCGTGCGGATATACTCAGTGGGCAAACGTTTGGATCCGTTGGAGCGTATGAGCGGCTCATCGGCAAGGCTTACTTCGCCGTAGACCCGGGGAATGACGCGAACCGCATCATCTGCGATCTAAATAAGGCTCCGAAGAACGCCAATGGACTGGTGGAGTTTTCGGCGGATCTCTACATTCTGAAGCCCCGTGATCTTGCGCGAGGAAACGGAGCAGTACTGTACGAGGTCTCCAATCGCGGCGGCAAAGGCATGCTGAGCATGTACGACCATGCTTCCGGCTCACTCGATCCGCGCACGCCCGATCAGTTCGGAGACAATTTTCTTCTCAGTCAGGGCTATACGCTGGTTTGGCTGGGGTGGCAACCAGACGTTCCGCACAGCGAAGGCCTCATGCGCCTGTATGCACCTGTTGCGCGGGACGGGGACCGGCCCATTCGAGGTCTGGTGCGGTCTGAAATCGTGACCGATCGTGTCGAGAAACGGCACTCCCTGGCGGATCGAGAGCATATTCCGTACGCACCGATCCATCCTGAGGACCCTTCGCTGGTGTTGACCGTTCGCGACACGCGAGAAGGGGAGCGCATTCCGGTGCCGCGTTCGAATTGGCACATTGAAAACGGAACGCATGTCGTCATGCCAACCGGATTTCAGCCAGGCAGGATTTACGAGCTCGTCTATACGGCGCAGGATCCGGTAGTGGTTGGGTTGGGGCCAGCGGCGATTCGCGACCTGATTTCGTATGTAAAGTACGGTGGAGCAGAAACCGTACTCAGCGACGCTCGAACCTATCTGAAGCGCGCCTACGGTTTTGGAATCTCGCAAAGCGGGCGGTTCCTTCGCACGTTCCTCTATTACGGATTCAATCGCGACGAGAAGGACCGCCAGGTGTTCGACGGCATGCTGGCGCATGTAGCGGGCGCGGGCCGTGGAAGTTTTAATTACCGATTCGCCCAACCATCGCGGGATGGCCATCCGTTCATGAACCTTTTCTATCCGACGGACATTTTTCCCTTCACCGATCTACCCGAGACGGATTACGAGACCGGTGTGACAGATGGCCTGCTCACGCGTGCAACCAAGGATCACACGGTTCCCAAAATCTTTTACAGCAATTCGGCATACGAATACTGGGGCCGTGCGGCGTCGCTGATTCACATTTCCATCGACGGCCAGAAGGATGCCGCGATTCCAGACTCGACGCGCATTTACTTCCTTGCGGGCGGCCAGCACGGGCCGGCGGGATTTCCGCCGTCGAAGCCGCATACCCAGAACATCAGCAACCCGAACGATTACCGGTGGGCGATGCGTGCTCTGCTGGTGGCGATGGATCGTTGGGTGCGTGACGGCAAGGAGCCGCCGGCATCACAATATCCGCGCATTGCCCAAGATACGCTGGTGCCGGTCGGAGCCGTCCAGTTCCCGAAGATTCCCGGTGTTGCGGTCCCGACGCACGTCCAACTCGCGTATCGCGCAGACTACGGTCCGGACTTCCGGGAGAAGGGCGTGGCCACGCTCGAGCCGCCGAAGGTGACCAGAGCTTTTCCCATCCTGCTGCCACAGGTTGATGTCGACGGCAATGAGACCAGCGGCATCCGGATGCCTGAGGTTCAAGTGCCGCTAGCTACTTATACGGGCTGGAACCTGCGTTCCCAGGATATCGGTGCGCCCGACCAATTGAACAGCATGATCGGTTCTTTCATTCCCTTCGCGCCTACAAGAGCCGAGCGCGAACTCCACCGGGATCCGCGCCCGTCCATTGCGGAACGTTACTCCGGCCGCGAGGATTATCTGAGTAAGGTGGAAGCTGCCGCTCGTTCGCTCGCGGCCAATGGGTATTTGTTGGAATCCGACATTCCACAGGTAGTGGAGCACAGCGCATCGGAGTGGGATTACCTGAGCCCGCGTGAATAGGGCTAACGGAAGTTCACGCGTGGCGCGCTTGTTGGCTCCTGGTTGCTCCTGAAAGCCGGCTCTCTAGAAATTGCAGAAACTCCGTCTCGCGATCGAGTTCCATGCGGATCTTGAGCCAATAAACCGGCAGCGGCGACATTAGGGCGACGCAACCGTCACAAAAATTGATGCTGTCTTTCTCTGTGGTGATCGCCGCCTCCGCTTTTTGGGCAAGAAACTGCTCGGCCAGACGGCGCATTTCGCGGGGCCGATAGGCATGGTGATCATCAAACGCCACACGGTCCACCGGCTGAATCCCAAGGGATTTCAGAGTTCTCCAGAATGCCTGATGATTTCCTAATCCGCAGAATGCTGCCAGCCGGGTGAAAGGCAGCTCAGCCACTGTTTGTCCGCTGGCCGCGTCCACCCATGCTTCGGGAACAGCACGGGCGTGAAAGACAGGCGCGCGGCTGTTGTAAACGCGCAGAGCGCGCTCTATCTCAAACGTGGCTGGGGCGAGATTGTTGCGCGTGATGACGAAAACATTTGCTCGCGCGAGCGAATCGAGAGGCTCACGAAGCCGGCCCAACGGAAACACTCTGCCTCCGCCGAGCGGCGATAGCGCGTCTATCAGCACCAGGTCGATCTCTCTTTGCAATTGCACATGCTGAAAACCGTCGTCCAGAATCAGCACGTTGCACCCGAAGCGCTCTTCGAGCAGGCGCCCGGTCCGATAGCGGTCGGCGCCTATGCCGAGCGGGGCGATGCCGGAGCGGAGAAACATTTGTGGCTCATCGCCGGTCTGCTCTGCTCTGGCGTAAGCCCGAGGTTCCAGAATCAGTTGGTTGTGAACGGAATGCCGGCCATAGCCGCGTGTCAGGACGCCAGGATGACGGCCTGCGCGGTGCATTTGCTCTACCAAATAAAGGACGCAAGGCGTCTTGCCCGTGCCCCCCAACGTAATATTGCCGACACTGACGACCGCGGCATCTAATGTGCGGCTCTTGGCCGCATTCTGCCGGCGTCTCCACCCGGCGAGTGCGCTCCAAAAAAACGACAGCGGACCGAGGAGCAACCGCGTTCCCAGCTCGGGGGTGGGATTTGGAAGCGCCGAAGCGGCGGATTCGTGAATCGCCGTGAGCGCCCGGTCTGTGGCGCCGCGCCTGCCGGCAGCGCACTCTGCGGCTCGTCTACCAATATCTGCGGCGCGCGACCGGTTCGCGAGGAGAGAGCCAACCGCCTCTGCCAGTTCACTGGGCTTGGCGATACTGACGCAGGCGCCTCCATCCAGAAAATCGCGGGTTATTTCCCTGAAATTTTCCATGTGTGGCCCGCAGATCACCGGTTTAGCGAAAAATGCAGGCTCCAGGATGTTATGGCCACCTCGGGCTGCCAAGCTGCCGCCCATGAACACGACGTCCGCCAAGCTGAAGAGGCTGCTCAATTCCCCGATCGAGTCGAGAAGCAGCACGCTTGCCGGTGCACGAGCCATGCCCAATGTTGACCGCCGCACGTACGCAATACCCGCTGTTTGCAGCTTATTGGCGGCCTCTCTGAAACGCTCAGGCCTGCGAGGCGCCAGGATGAGGAGCAGGCGGGGGTGAGCCGGCGCCAGCTTCTGAAATGCTGTAATGACGGCATCGTCTTCGTCTACATCGCCTGTGAATCCGGGGGGCATGGTACTGGCGGCAATCCAGATTTCGGACGGCTGCAGGTTTTCGATAAACTGCCGCACCGGCGAACCAGGTTCAGGCTCTTTGGCGGCGGCGTCGTATTTGAGGTTGCCTGCTATAAGCAGCTTATCCGCCGGCGCGCCCGCGGCCGTGTAGCGATCGCTCATGAGTTGACTTTGCGTCAAGATCGCGTCAGGCCACCGCAGAACTTCCTCAAAGAACCAGCGCAGCTTCCGGTAACCAGCTTCTTTCCGATCCGAAATGCGGCCGTTCACGATGACCAGGCCGGAGCCGGCGCGCTTCGCTTCGCGAAAGAGGTTCGGCCAGATCTCCGTTTCCAGAATGACCACTACTGCCGGCTGCAGAGCTCGCAAAGCGTTTCGAACAGCAAAAACGTAGTCGATCGGTGCATAGAAAACCCCGGAAACGACTCCGCTCAATTTTTCGCGGGCCGTGGCGTAGCCGGCTAATGTGCCAACGGACAAAAACAGGGGTGCCCGAGGATAGACGAGATGCAACCTGCCGGCCAGCTCGTGAACCGCGGCAACTTCCCCGACGGAAACAGCATGCAACCAGATAGCCCCCGGAACAGTCTGTCTGTAAGAACCAGGCACGAAGCCCAGCCGTTGTCCCAGAGAAGTAAAATAGGCGAAGTTGCGCACACCGCGGAACAAAAAGTAAGCGGCAACGACCGGCAGCGCCAAGGCTTGAAGGAACCGATAGAGAAAATAAATGCCTTTTGTTTTCAAACGCTTGGCTCTACTGATGAGTATAGCGGCGGCGCTCGGGCCGGACAAGGCATGGGCCGCCGAGAAAGACCATCCGAAATTCGAGATGGCTCCCGCGGCTAGTTATCCGTCCCATCAGATCAGCGAAAAAGTCACGATCGGAGCCTCGGTTTACGATAGCCCCGAAAAGGCCAAGACGGCGTTTGGAAAGCTCAATCCGTACCAATACGGGATCACGCCGGTACTCGTGGTCATTCAGAACGACACCGGCCAGACCATTCGGGTCGATCGCATGCGCGTGGATTACGTGTCGCCGGATGGTGGCCACATTGATGCCACGCCGGCATCCGATGTCCGGTACCTGAAAGGCCCGACCAATCCGAAGATGGTATCGAACCCGATCCCGACGGTCCCGCGGTTGGGGCGGAACAAGAATCCGCTCGACGCCTGGGAGATCGAGGGCCGCGCTTTCTCTGCGAAAGTCATTCCCCCGGGTGAATCGGCCGGAGGCTTTTTCTATTTTCAGACCGGGCACCTGGTGAATTCGCGCCTCTACCTGACGGGAATTGCGGATGCCGGATCGGGGCGTGAGCTTCTCTACTTCGAGTTTCCGTTGAAAAGCGATCCTCAATAGGGATGCGCCTGCGCTGTCTGCTAACTACTGGCCACGCGGTTATCGTTAGATCTTATTGCGGTATTTTCTTTTTATATCATAACTAAAATTAGTAAAATTTCCTGCCAAAACCGCTCCAATATTGTCTCTGGTTAATGTTTGTACCGAGTCTCTAACGTTTGGCAGTCAGGCTCTGTATCCCGCTCGAAAATATACTTTAATTAATCAAAATCCCCTCATCGTTCTCCTTAAAAATTAGACAGAAAAACTCTTTAATTATGGGACTTTTCCGATATAATGAAAACCGCAGAAGGGAAGGCGACGTTTTTGCGCTGCCAATATTGCGGAAAAAATCTCTGGCCGTTGCGGGGGCTCTTCGATGAAGACTTCTGCAGCCGCGATCATCGCCAGCGCTACCACGAGCGCGTCCGCAAGGCCCTTGAGCACCTCCCCAAAACTGAGAACGGCCAGCCTACCGGTATCGCTGGTTTCCAATTCGACAAGCCGCGCGTCCAGCCCCTCGCTGCGACGCATCGAACAGCGACCGAGCCATGGAGGAACCCGGCATCACCTGCACTGCCCGATTTTCCACATGACGGCGCGCACCCTTCGTTCGCAGCCACAAAGGCCCGCTTTGCCCCCGTGGCGCTCGCCCCGGTCAAGAGTGCAGCCCGGGTCTCCTCCGGCACAGTCTCCGCGCTTGCCCCGAATGTCTTGTGCATAGATGCCGTCCGAGAGCGCCACAACCGGAAGAAAGCAGACATGGCACTGGCGGCGGACACGATGAAAATTGCGCCGCGGCCTGGCGACGTCAAGTTCTCCCAGCGGGCCCGCGTTGCGCCCGCCGGATTCGACGAATTGAATCACGTTTATGTGCGCGTGCCTGATCCGCTGCTGGACGCTGTTCTCCCCGTTTGGGGCAGCCTGGCCGCGCAGCTTCAGCCACTTTCCTTCACGGCTAAGGCATTACACACGGCATCGGCTGGCCCGTCAGGAGCGGGCCGCGTCGAATTCTTTCCGGCTGGTTCGCGTCCAGCGGCTGCGATGCCCGTGGGCGCCGAATCCAAAGACGGTCTTTCCGGAACTCCTTCCCAGCGTGGGGAGCAGATTTGGCTGGAAGATCCCATGAGCTGGCAAATTCCGGTGAACATTGCTAAATTGCGACCGTCCATGGCCGGACTGCAGGCGCTCGATCACGAACTGGCTCTCGAGCAGTTCCGTGAAGCACAGTCGACTTCCTCTTCCAAGCCATCTCCGGTGTCATGGGAATTTCACGCCAACGGCCTCGACCATAGTCGCACGGCGTTGTCGGCCGGCCCGGCTCTTGCCGCCGCCGTGGCGATTGCCACGCCCTCTCCGCGCGACGGGGCGTCGGCGCCGCGGTCCAACGAAGTGGCAACCTTCGGGTCGTCGGCTTTTCAGCTTCTTGTACCTGAGATCGATGTGGAAGCCAGCGATCTTGAAATGTTTGCGGCGCTGCTGTCGGATGTCGCGCTCCGCGCCGAGGTGGTCGCTCCCCAGGTGCAGGACCGCGGCAATGTACCGCTCAGCGACGAAAGCGCCATTTTTGACGCCTCGCCATTTAGCCTGCTCCTGCCTGACATTTCCGTAGATGCCGGTGATCCAGACATGCTCGCGGAAACTCCGTTGAACATGTCTCCGCAACTTGCATTCGCCGGGATCGAATCAGCGCCATTTCTGCGCAGTGCCGGTTGGGTGAGTATGGATGCGCATTCCGTGCTTCCTGCGACGTCTGCCGAGATCGGCGCCTGTTTGGCAGATGCCAAATTCGAATCGGATCTCGTCGCCAAGAGCACGCCCACGCTGGTCAGGACAAGTGCCAGCAGCCTGGCGGGTACTCTGCCGATCCATTTGCCCTTCCGGGCCGTTCAGCTTGCACACGGACCAGAGCTCTTCGCAACGGAACCCGTAATCGCCGACTCGGTGGCCCGGCCGGTCAGCGCCCGGGCGCAGTCCTTCACCGCACAATTGACTGTTCCCGAGCTGGACGCGAGCACCTCAGACGTTCTGTTCGAGGCAATGGCAACGGAGACCATCGTTCCCGCGGGTGCGCTGAGTGGCGATACCAGCATTCGTTTCGATGCCGAGGTGCTGGATATGGCCAGCCTGGCTGCCCCGGACGTCAATCTGGCGCCGGCCGGATTCCGCGCTGACGATCTAAAGAAGATCACCGTCTGGGCGCGCAATCCTGAGGACCACTCTCCATGGCACTTCGGCTGCATGCAACCGCAGTTGGCGCTTTGCTTACCGGAATCGCATTACGAAGAGTACCCACTGGCATTGCAGGTTTCCTTGCCAGAACCAAGGACAGTCACCGTGTTTGAGACGGCCAACTACGATGAGCAGCAGCCGTCCAATGTCGTATCGATCAGCGAGTCGCGTCCTGTGAAGCGGTTCACTGTGCCGGGCTATATGAAGGGCATGGCGGCCGGGGTAATGCTGGCATCATTCCTCTGGTTCGGCAGCTCGAGTATTAAGTCCGACGGCATCACCATGCGGCCAGGCGATCTGATCCGCCTCAGCATTCAGCGCCGCGCCGTATACGAAGTGGGCGACAATTTCCACGCCGGCCTGGCTAGCTGGGAGGGCAAGGGATTCTCGAAGAGCTGGGCCTACGACAAAGAAGGCTTCGTTCGCCCTGGACGCCTGGCCTTCTACAAACCGTCGCACGACATGCAGGACTATCGTATGGAGTTCCTCACCCAGATCGAACACAAGAGTGTGGGTTGGGTTTTCCGTGCGGAAGACGAACAGAACTATTACGCCATGAAGCTGGCGGTGACCGAACCTGGCCCACGCCCGCTGGTGGCGCTGGTACGCTACGCGGTTGTCGACGGCAAGCGCGAATCGCACGGAGAACAGCCATTGCAAGTGATGATGCACAACAACCGGCCCTATCGCGTCTCCGTTGACGTGAAGGGAAATCGGTTCCTGACCTCGATCGAAGGGCAAGTGGTGGACTCGTGGAGCGACGACCGCCTCAAGTCCGGCGGGGTTGGATTGTTCGCCGAAGGCAGTGAGAAAGCCCGGGTGTACTGGATGAAGGTCACCAAAAATAGCGATTTCTTGGGCAAGCTGTGCTCGATTCTGGTGCCCAAGGAATCCTAAAGATGATGCGGGATTGACGTAACGGGAGAGAAAGAGAGACAGCAATGAGCTCAGTGAATCGCAACCCGGTGGACATTGGAGCTTCACCGCGTTTATCTGTCGTCAGTAAGGCCTCGTCGGCCAAAGCCAGCCCCGCTAAGATCGCAAATGGATCAGTTGACGCCGACGATAAGGGCGGCCGTTCCCGCTCTCTCGCCACAGCCGTATCCCTGCATCTCGAGGGTAAAGCCGAAGAAGCGTTGAAAGAACTTCGCCGCGCGGTGGAGCGCGGGGAGAACAAGCCGGCCATCTTTTCGGCGATGGGCCACATCCTGTATGAGCTGCAGCGCTACCAGGAAGGTGTGGAAGCCTACTCGCAACTGGTTGAGCTCGAGCCGCACCATCGCAGCGGATATTTCAAGCTGGCCGTGTGTTTGGAAAAGCTGGGCCGTTGGGATGAAGCCGCATCCAACTTCCGCAAGGCCTTGCAGATTGCGCCCGGCAACTCGGAAGCGCAGCTGGGCCTGGGAATCTGCTTGCTGCATCTGGAGAATTCCGAGCAGGCGCTCGAAGCATTCGACCAGCACCTCAGCCAGCAGCCTGAGCAGCCCGAGGTTCTATTCGGCAAAGCCGTCGCTTTGCAACAGGCCGGCCGTCTGCAGGAAGCAGCGGATTTGTACAACAAACTTCTGGAGCGCAATCCGCGCTCTGAAGAATCGCTGGCCAACATGGTCGCGCTTGAGATCGCGCGTCGCGATTATGATGCCGTGCGCGAATACTCCGAGCGGCTTCTGACTCTTCGCCCGCATTCGCAAGCTGCTCTGGCCGGACTGGCCACTTCGGCTTTTGCCAGCGCCGATTACGAAGCAGCCGCTAAATTCTGCGCGAAGCTCGTCGACCTGGTGCCCGATAGTTTTGAGAACTGGTTCAACCTGGGCGTTGCACATCAAAAGACCGGCAACTATCAGGACGCCACCCAGGCTTACTCACGCGCGACCGAGCTGAAACCGGAATCGGCGCAGGCCCATCTCAACCTGGGCGTGACCTTCCAGGAGACCGGCGCTCTTGATCGCGCGCGCACTTCTTACGAGCGTGCCATGGAGCTGGATGCCGGATTGCCTGCGGTGTTGTGGAACCTGGCGCTGGTTCTCGAGCAGCAGGGCAACTATGACCAGGCGGAAAAGCTGTATGGCCAAATTCCCGACAAAGATCCGGAATGGGATGATGCGCAATTCCGCATGGGTTATCTGCGCTTGCAGCGTGGTGACTACAAGGCCAGCATCGATGCGTTTGAAGGCTGCCTGAAAAAGCGTAAGGATTGGCCCGAAGCGCGCCTTAACGCGGGCATCGCGTATTGGAAGATGGACGATTCCAAGTCCGCGCGCAAAGCCTTCGAAGACGTACTCACGCTGCGGCCGGAATCGGTCGACGCACTCCGCGGCCTCGCCGCCCTCTCGCTCGCGCAGCAGGATTACCCGCAGGCGTTTTCGCTCCATAAGCGGCTCCTCGATCTGGGCGAGCGCAGCGCCGAGCTTTACTACAATGCTGGCCTGATCTCGCAGAAGAAGAACGAGATGCAGGAAGCCGCCAAGTACTACGAGCAGGCTCTGGCCCAACAGCCGCAGTTCGCCGAAGCACTTCTCAACCTCGGCCACGTGCGTAAATCCATGGGCCAGGAAGAAGAAGCCCGCATCTGCTGGCGCAAGGCTGTCGAAGCCAAGCCTGAGCTCGCGGAAACCTACTTCGAGCCGGGTCAGTAACTACACCGGTCGACGGTCAAGAACCGACGTTGGCGCCTGCCAGAAAAGAAAATAGACGGCTGGCACCCAGTAAAACAATAACCAGCCTCCGGAGAACATGCGGAGTTCATAGGCGCGGCGCAGATGATATTCCGTCTCACCGATATGCGCCAGAACCTTTCCGTGATTTGCTAGCACGTACTCACCGTTCACGATCTCTGCTCCGCCGCCTTCCATCAGCCGCCCACACACAAGGAAATTCACCACGCCATACGCCAAGAGCAGGACGATCAAAATGCTCGACCACGTTGGCGCTCCACTAATGATGTCCCCGAGTGACGGCCGCCGATGGAAGTTGCTATCGCTGGAAATCAGAAACGGGAGAAATACCACAAAAATCCCGAAGTGCGGGCCAAATACGTAGGGCATTCGTTCCGAGACGTCCAGGCCAGCCACTGTAAGAAGGTGCACAACCAGGGACGCCCCGAAACCCACAACCGCGATGCCGCCTAGCACACGTTTCGGCGCCATACCCTACTGCAGCTTCTTGCCTTCTTTCTTGCCGTAATCTGTCAGCTCGGTTTTGACACCCGTCTGCACTAACGCCCCGTCCTTCCATTGCAGCGTAAAGATATCCATTGCAGAAATGCAGCAGTGCGCATCGCCGGTGAGGTAATGCGCGGACCGAATAGTTAGGGTTTTGCTTGCCGCATCGAAGCTGTACTTTTCTTTAGTCTCAATCTGCTCATTCCATCGAATCTGCTGAACTACATTCAGCTGGTGATTGGTCAGCCGGAAGATTTGAGCGTAGCCGTCCGTGTTGGCGGCAGCGGCAATGGAAAGCCAGTGAAAGACCACTAGCGCATACTCGTCGCCTGGCGTGAGGTACGCCACTTCTTCTATCTTGGCTTCGTTCGCGTCGCCATTCTTCTCTTTCCATTTCCGAACTCCGTTTTTGAACGGCATCACTGTATCCGGCTTGCCGGATGAATCAAACACCATCAGCCGCATATTGCGGAAATCAACTTTATGGATCGATTGGTAAATACCCGGGTACGCGTGGTCAACACGAACATTGTCGAAATCCGGACCGAAGAACTGGGCGTATGGGACGGTCGGGGATTGGGCTGTTGCTTTGCAAAGGAGAAACGCGAATGCCGGGATTATGCAGCGACCGGATTTCAATGCCTCCAGTGTATCGCTCGCGGGCTCATTCTTCTTCCGGCAGTTCCCCTAAGTCCTCCGCCCGGTTTTCGAACTTCGTTAGATGGTGCAGGAACACAAGGTCCACCTTGCCGATAGGGCCGTTGCGCTGCTTCGCCACGATCAATTCCGCGAGCCCGCGCAGGTCCTCCCGGTCGCGGTGGTAGACCTCTTCGCGGAAGATGAAACCGACCAGATCGGCATCCTGCTCAATCGAGCCCGATTCGCGCAGGTCGCTCAACTGCGGCCGGTGATCGCCCTGCCGCGTCTCCGGTGCGCGGCTCAACTGCGAGAGCACCAGCATCGGGACATTCAATTCTTTGGCCAGCAACTTCATGCCGCGCGAGATGACGCTCACTTCCTGGTTGCGGTTCTCGAAACGTCCGCGGCCGCTCATCAATTGAAGGTAGTCCACCACCACCAGTCCGATCTTGCCGCGTTGTTGTTTGAGGCGCCGCAAGCCGGCGTGCATCTCCATGAGGTTCACACCGGCGGTATCGTCAATGAAAAGGGGCGCTTCCACCAACTGTGCGGCCGCCGCCTGGAGTTTCCTGCGCTCGTCCTGGTTCAGGTATCCGGCCCGGAACCGCTGGCTGTCCACGCGCGCTGTCGCGCACAACATACGCGTGAGCAGAGATTCCTTCGACATTTCGAGCGAAAAGATCGCCACTGTTTCGCTAAGCCGCGTGGCCACGTGCTGTGCCATGTTCAAAGCAAGCGCCGTCTTTCCCATGGAAGGTCGTGCGGCTAAGATGATCAATTCGCCGGAATGTAGCCCGCCGGTCATTTCGTCCAGCTTTGTGTAACCTGTGCTGATGCCTTTGATGCGCTTGCTCGGATCCAGAAACGCATTCAGCCCACCCTGGTATTCCTCGATCACCTGCGCCGGACTGGCCAATCCAGGCTTCATCCTCGAGTCGCCCAGCTTGAGCAGACTCTCCTCGGCTCCCGCCAGGATTTGCTCCGGATCCTCTTCGCCTACCAGGCAGCGATTCATCAAATGCTGCGACGTGAATATGATCCGTCGCAGCATCGATTTGTCTTTGACGATACGAATGTAACTGTCGAGGTTGAAAATCCGCGGTAGCCCGTCGTCGAGCGAAACCAGATAGCTTAAACCGTCGCACGATTCAAGCTCGTTATAGCGGAGGAGTTCGTTGGCGACGGTAACCCTGTCGATGCGCTCGCCCCGTTCACTCAACTCGGTCATGCGCTGGAAAATACGCCGGTGCTTTTCGAGACTGAAGTCGTCGCCTTCCAGCGCTCCGGCTACCTGTATGAATTGCGAATCGTCCATAAGAATGGAGCCCAGGACGAAGCGCTCAGCATCCAGGTTGCAAGGCAGTCCCTTCTCAAGGGCGAGACCAGTGGACGACATCGTTGGCTGTATTACCTTACCTCTGTGGGGAGATCCACGTCTTGAAAATCTTGCCGTATTGTTTCGTGCATCTTAGACTCTGCAAATCCGTCGCGTAAATGGCGATCGATGTGTTCCCCCTAACAGGCTTAAGATCAGCGCCGCGGAACCTTCTTTCCACGGCTTTGCACAAAATTCCACAAACCGTACACAGCACCTTAAAAACAAGAGCGCGTATTTCTGTTTTATCCGATCGGCCGCGGTTTTGCCAGTTCTTCCCCCCCGCGATACGTCAGCCTTTCTGTGTAAGTAACTGCATTTATGATGTCTTATGCCATTGGGCAAAATCTGGCTTCATGGTTCTGAAACAGACAAGGGGATTTCTGCTACAATCGATCCTTCATAAAGGAGACTTGGGGGGGCCGGGCGGGCGTGGCGTTGGTGCCTACGTAACCGCATGCGCCAAGATACGTCACTATTAGCAGCGGTTTTTGAGTGGTGCCGCAGCCGCGCGGGCCTTGCCCGTGCATTAGGCTTTATGCGGGACCAGCCGGTGGGCGCACTCCTCCGAGCGTTCACCGGCTTTTTTTTTATGGACGCGCGACGGCTACGGTCGATTCGGAGCGATCCAGCGATAACGCGGTCACGGATGCTGTATCGGAACCACCGGCCGTTGTAGCGGTGCGCTTTTCTCGCTTCCAGGACAGACGATCCAGAATCCCGCCCTTGGGCTGCTGCACGCCCATCCGCATTCCCACCAGTTCACCGTTCTTTTCGCCGCCAAATCGTCCGACAAGCGTTTGCAGGAGACTCTCGGCGAACCGGTCGCTGAAACCGGCCAGGAATGCCAGCAGCCACATCACGTCATTGTTGCCCAGCGTTACACCTTCACGCGGGCTCGTGCCCAGGGTGAGAAAGCCTGCCTTAATCACGAGGTAAGTGATGGATCCCATCACGACACCGGTGAGAGGCCGCGAGAACAGCCAGCGCAGCGGATCTTCGAGCTCCTGATCGCCCGCATTGGTGAACCGGTAGAGAATCGCAGCAAAGCTGCCGACAAAGCTCCAGAAAAGGACGCACCATGGCACACCAAGGACCGGCGGAGCCGTATCGCCGTTGAGGTTTGTCGTGTCGGCGAAGCGAAGAAAGAAGCCGATTCCTGCCAGGCTCAGCAGCGAAACCAAAACACCGATCCAGCGCGCTTGGCGCCGGTAGTAGTTCGCCTGCTTGTAGCTGTTCAGCACGTCCTCGATCTGGCCGGCGCTGTATTGCACCAGGTTCAGGCCGCGCTCGGTGTTCGTTTCGTAGGCATCCGCCATCTGTTCCATGAGCAGGCACCAGATCTTCTGCTGGAGATCGGAATCCGTAACGCACAGGGCGGCGCGGTTGCGCAGCTCGTTAATCTTGTGAATCACATCGTGCCGCAAATTCTGAATGGGATCGCTGTTCTGGCCGAGCGCCTGTTGGTAAGAGTCCTGGGCCGACTTCACACGCTCCGCCAAAACCTGGATGCCGCTTTTCAATACGTCACCGGTCCCGGCGCTCAGCAGCGCCGAGGTCAAGGACATGAGATTTGCCGTTGCCATACTTACCTCGTTTCGCCTCATCCTTCCCCTGCCCGGGAACTCCAGCGCTTGAAGCAATCCCCGTGCCAGGAACCTGCCTCAGCTTCCTGATGCAATGCTCCCGCAATTATCCGTACACTTACAGACAAATAGCGGATATTTATGGTGCTTCCGGCTGTTAATTGCCGCTGGAACTCTATCCGCCCGGATAGTTGTTAACCATCCGAACGGATAGATCGAGGCCTTTCGGGGGGCTGTGTTAGTGAAAGTACATCACGTCTGGTCGGACCGCGTGATTGGCTTCGGCGCACGGCCCGCATTCCGCCGTATAGCCCGGCCATGCGGCGTGTACCAGCTCCTGAATCACTTTAGGGTGGTCCGGCGCATGGTAGGTGCACAAGGCCATGCGGGGATGGAATTTGGCGATGGTTTCACGGCCTCCGATCAATGCTTTCGGTTCGGCGGCCTCAATGTCCATCTTGATGAAATCCACTCGCTCGAGCTGTAATTCCGTAACCAATTTATCGATCGTTGTCAGCGGAATTCCTCGAACTTGGCTGCCGCCTTCGCGGTGGATCACGAAACTGTCGGCTGCCGAATTATTCGGGTCAATCTGCATCGGCAAAATTTCTTCTTTGTCCCAAACGCCTTTCGGGTAAACGATCACACGCCCTGCCGCGATTTCGTCTTTGAAATTCCGGTGCAGGACCTCGATATTTTCCGGCGCGGGTTCGATGGCCACCACTTTCTTAGCCCCCGCCGCCAGCCAGACGCGCACCGTCACGCCGACATTAGCACCGCAATCCAACACGATGTCACCCGCGTGCGCCGCCTGCTGCTCACTACCGTAAATCCGCCGCTTTTGTTCGGCTAAGTTGAAAGGCAGCACCCAGCGGCTCCCCGTGGGGTTCCAGAAACGCCCGGCTGGGGTATCCCAAAGCTGGTAACCGGCGGGGTCAGTCTCAATAAGCTTGCTGGCTTTTATGATCTCTTCGTTGTATCGCCTCTCCATCTCGAGGTTCTCATCTGCCTTCAAGGCATTCGCCAGCGGGCAGTCCGGGCTCCGTCCCGCGACGACATAGGCAAACAGCCGCGCCGGTGCATAAAACACAACCAGTGCCGCGACCAGTAAAACGGCGCATATCGAAGTTAGAATTTTCAAATCGAGATCCTTTTAATTCCGGCGCAAAACGAGGGCCGAGTTCTTGCTTCCAAACGCAATACAATTAGCGACCGCATACTCGATATCCATTCTGCGCGCGCCTTCAGAAATATAATCGAGATCGCATTCTGGGTCCGGACTTTCCACATTCCTGGTCGGTGGCGCGATTCCATCCCGCATGGCAAGCAGGGTTGCCGCTATGCCCGCCGCTCCGCAGGCTCCTTGCGGATGTCCGATCAGGCTCTTCACCGATGATCCCGCCACCTTATAAGCATGGCCGTCGAAGGCCAACTTCATGGCCCGGGTTTCGATGCGGTCGTTCAGTTCCGTTGCCGTTCCGTGGTAATTGATGTATTGCACGGCGCTAGGTGAGACACCGGCCTCCTCGAGCGCCATCCCAATGGTGCGCGCTGGTTCTTCCCCGCACTCCTCCAATCGCACGCGGTGATACGCCTCGCACGTGGACGCATATCCGAGAATCTCGCCGTAGACGTGGGCGCCGCGCGCCAGAGCCGCGTCGCGCTCTTCCAGCACGAAGAACCAGGCCCCCTCGCCGAGCACGAACCCGTCTCGATCGCGGGAAAATGGCCGTGAGGCCCGCTCCGGTTCCGCATTCCAGCTCGAGGTCAGGATACGCATGAGCATGAATCCGCGAAGGATCAGCGGTGCGATGGGTGCATCCACGCCCCCCGTTACCATCATCGAAATAACCCCCGCTTGAATGTTGCGAAAAGCGTAACCGATTGCGTCGGTTGACGACGTGCATCCGGTCGATACAACGTGGCTCATGCCTCGAAAACCAAACCGCATGGAGACTTCGCTTGCCAGCGTGCCGATCGTCCCCGTGGGAATGGTGTACACGCTGCATTGTTTCTCCCGCCCCGTGTAATACAGGCGGTATTGCTCCTCGGTGAACGCCTGGCTTCCGCCTCCCGACCCGACCATGACTCCCACTTTTCGCAGTTGATCGCGGTTCATTGCGCCGGGATCGACGCCGGAATCCGCCAGCGCTTCTTCTACCGCCGCCACCGCCATTGGAACTGCGCGCGAGACGTGCGGCCGGTCCTTCGGCTCCACATAGCGGTTTTCATCGAAATCCACCACTTCTCCCGCTACCTGTACGGAGTGTGCGGAGGGATCGAATCGTCTGATGCGGCGTATGCCGCTCACGCCGTCCCGCGTGGCCCGCCAGAAATTCTCGCGGCCGATTCCATTGGGGCTTACCGCTCCGATACCGGTGACAACCACTCGACGTGCCATGTGCAACCTTCCCGGGGCGAACATCAATCCGCGCAAACTCGCACCGGGCTGTTCCAAAATTTCGCCGGGCAGATTCTGCTACCGGAGAGTCTTTTGCCTTTACCTGTCCGTCAGTATAGGCTGTTTTTTATGGCTTCAGGCGCAGCCGGCCCGAATCGTATGCTGGCATTGGCGGGAATTCAGGCCGGCATGGCCGGCGCGCTCGTCCTGCTTGCGTATCTCGCACTCGATTCCATTTGGCACCGGCGCTCCATATGGACCGTCGCCAACCTGCTGGCCTCCACGTTTTACGGCGAAGCAGCGTACCGGCAGTCTTTCGGGTTGCGCACCGGCGCGGGCCTTGCCTTGGCTTTCGTCATTTATGGCTTGTTGGGATTGCTATTTGGATTGATAGTGCGCGATTACGGCACAGTCGCCCGAGGTACCCTGCTTGGACTGATCTACGGGACAGCCTGGTTTTTTCTCTCGTTCGACTGGATCTGGAAGCACGTCAATCCTATGGTTGCCCTCTATAGTCCCGATCGCGCCATGCTGATCGGACACCTGCTCTATGGCGGCGTGATGGGCGGCAGCTTCCCGGTTCACCGCACAGGGGTACGTGATGCGCCGCCGGAAATCCAGCCTCCTCTGTTACCAACCGAGCCCCCTACTCCAGGCGAAAGTTGACCTCGATCGTAGCGGAAACAACAACCGGCTCTCCCCTCTTCTTTCCCGGCTCGAACTGCCACTGCGAGATTGCCTCCAGGGCATTTTGATCCAAGCCCAGGTCCAGCGATCGGATCACTTTCGTGTTGTGCGCCCGGCCGTCCGGGTGAATTTCCGTCTGCAGCACAATAGTGCCCTCGATTTTTGCGTCCCGTGCCTCTTTTGTGTACGCAGGATCAACCTTCTGCAGCACCCTGGGGGTGGAAACGTCTTTTCCCGGCTTGTAGACCTTCGGATTCTGGGAACCTGCCGCAACACTTTGGGCACCGGGAATGCCGCCTTCAATTCCCCCGGCTACACCGCCCTCGACTCCGCCCGGCACTCCACCGGTAACCCCGGCGGCGATTCCCTTCTCGGGCCCCCCGTTGATCACCAGATTGGATTGCACGGCTTCGAGAGGGAACGACCACGCCACCACAGCGCCGGCCATGGTTAGGCACATCGTCAGGATTGTGAAAGAAACCAGCACACGCGACTTCGACATACGAGCCTCCTCAAGAATCCATCTCAGGCGCCTTGCCAGGTGCCTTTTATGCATAAACGCAGGAGCCTGCACCCCGGAATGGGCGCCTGTAAATGCCAGCAATACCCGTGCGTAAAACTTTCCACCCCCGACTACTCGCGCAACCTCACGATCTACCACCTGCTCCCTGGCGAGGCGGATTTCGGCGATTAACAGACCCAGCGCCGGATGAAACCAGAAGACGCAGCGCATAATCTCCTCGGCGCAATGAACTGGCCAGTCCCTGCGTCGGACGTGCAGTAGTTCGTGACGAACAATGGCATCGCGGCTCATCGAGTCGAGATCGAGCCATTGTGCAGGCAATAGAACGATGGGACGGCGGAACCCAAATGTGACCGGAACTTGAATCGCGTTCGAGATTTTGACGTCTGCACGAATGGCCGCTCGACACAGCCCCTCGGCGTCAAACTCTTTCGCGGCCCGGCGCAAGCCTCGCAATTTCCACCAGCCAACCGCAAGGCGAAGCAGACGGATCACGGCGATCCCAACCAGCAACCACCCTACGGCGCCGGAAAATTCCAGATGCTGCTGTGTCGGCAATGGTCCGAGAGCAATTGGCGCCGTTCGACTCGAAACTACATGCGTCACAAGCGTTATTCGCCACGGCTCGAGGAAAGGAAGAAGCAGGCAGCCCCCAAGCACCACTTGGAGATAGCCTAAGACGATTTGTGGCGAGCGCACTTCCAGCCGGCGCATCCACACGACTGCAAGCCCCGCCAGAACTGTGGTTTGCACCCACCACGCAAACAAATTTGAAAGGCACAGAGTGGAAGTCATCGCGCTTTCTTTAACAGTTGCTGGATTTCAGCAGCGTCTTCCGGCGACAACCGCGTGTCTTCCACCAGGTGCACCATGAGTGGCTTTGCGGCTCCTTGAAATACACGATCGACAAAATCACGCACCATGCCCCGCAGTACCTGCGCGCGTGGTTTTGCCGGGCGGTAAACGTAAGCGCGGTCCTCCTGCTTCTTTTTCAGATGGCCTTTCTGCTCCAGAATCTTCATGATGGTCATGACACTCGTGTACGCTAGCTTGCGCCGTTCACGCAAAGCTTCATACACGTCGCGCACTGTGGCTTGCTCTAATCTCCACACCACATGCATGATTTCCAGTTCGGCGCCGGTTAATGTCCGGCTCGCGGATCGCATACTATTTACATAATACTAACGAATTAGTATGTCAAGCCCGTGTGCGCTCATCGCCACAGAATTTCTCCTTTTAGTGCTGTTTGCCCAACGAAAGGGGCGCTGATTCCACGATCCGTAGCCGCCATCCATCCTTCACCTCGCCCAACGCAGCGAGCCGGACGATAAAATGGGCGTATCTTAATTCTTGAGGAGCGCCTGCCAATGATAAAACGCAGAGACTTCCTGGCTGCTGCTGCCGCGCCCCTGTTCACCCGGGGGAGCGTTGCTGCCGGCGATGACCATCCAGAATGGCCGCAATGGCGTGGCCCCCAACGTTCCGGTGTATCCACAGAAACCGGGCTCGCGCGTTCATGGCCCGGCGGGGGGCCGCCAAAAGTCTGGTCGATTGCCAATCTCGGCGAAGGCTATGGCTCCCTCGCTATTCGTGGCGATCGAATCTACGTACAGGGCGTCCAGGGTCGCGATAGTTCGGTCTTCTGTCTCCAGCGCGGCGACGGCAAAGTGATCTGGTCGAATGCCCTCGCCGCCCGCCTCGACCAGGATCGCGGAAGTGGCCCTCGCGGCACCCCCACGCTCGACGGTGAGCATCTCTATGCGTTGGCGGAAAATGGCGAACTAGCGTGCCTCCGCATTCAGGACGGCGGAAAAATCTGGCGCCGCAACATCCTGCAGGATTTTAACGGGCAAAATCCGCATTGGCTGCTCAGCGAATCGCCCCTGATCGATGGCGACCATCTCATTGTGACCCCCGGCGGCCCCGGCGCCGCCATCGTCGCGCTCGATAAGAACTCGGGCAAAACCATCTGGACCAGCAAGGAGCTCAGCGACCGGGCCGGTTACTCTTCATGCATCATCGCTGATGTCCAAGGTATCCCCACGATCATGGCTCTCACCGCCCAGGCCGGTGTCGGCGTTCGCGCCGCCGACGGCAAGCTGATGTGGCGTTACGAGCGCGTTGCCAATCGCACCGCTAATATCGCCACCCCCGTATTTCACGACAACAAAGTTTTTTACACGTCCGCATACGGAACCGGATGCGCCCTTCTCGGCCTGACCGCCCAAAACGGCGTCGTAAAAGCCGGCGAGGTCTACTTCAGCGGAGAAATGCAGAACCACCACGGTGGAGTGGTCTTCTCAAACGGATTCCTCTACGGCTATTCCAACGCCATCCTCACTTGCCTCGAATTCAATACCGGACGCGTCGCCTGGAAAGATCGCAGCGTGGGTAAAGGCTCTCTTATGGCGGCCGACGGCCGTCTGTATCTTTTGAGTGAAAATAACGTGGCGGGTTTAGCGGAGGCCACGCACGATGGCTACACCGAGCAAGGTCGTTTCACCATCCCCGATCAGGGATGGCCGAGCTGGGCCCATCCCGTCGTTTGCGGCGCCCAGCTTTTCCTGCGCAACCAGGGCTGGCTGGCCTGCTATAACGTCAAAGCGTAAACGCGAGACTACTTGGCCACCGCCAGCACATCCGCCATATCGATTGCGATCTTCGTTGGCGCCTGTTTCAAGCTTGCCGTAAATGGAACCGGCGATGCTGCTGTCTGCACCCACTTCACCTCACGCGACCCGCCCGCTTCGATTTCGACCGGAACCGTCACGCTGAACTCCGCATCCACGTCGCTTTGCATCACCGTTCCCGTTACTTTCACGGCCGGAGCCCGTCCGTGCACCGCGTAATCCATCTTCAACGCCGGAATTCCTGTCCCATAGACCCACTGCTCGAAAAACGTCTCAAGCTTCGCGTCCGGCGAGCGTGGCGGCAAAAACTCCGCCGCAAGCTGCTGAAATTGTTCTGTCGAAACCGTCTTCCATTCATATCGTCGCCGGAGCTCTGCCAGCATGGCGAAGAATCGCTCGTCTCCCGTTAAGGTCCGCAGCATGTGCAGAATCCACGAGCCCTTGCCGTAGGTGATGCCTACCCATGCCGCCGGAGTTTGCGAGTTTTCCAGCCGCATCCCCCACACAATAGGCCCCGCCGATTCCAATGTCTGCCCGTTCTGGTCCTTCTTCAGCAGGTCCTGCCGGTAGCTGTCCAGCGTCGCCTCGACCACGCTCTTCCCATCGCGTTTCTCCAGATACAACAAGGCTGAATAGTTCGCCAGCGCCTCCATCAGCCAGTTGTCGCGATATGTCGCCGGAAGCACAACATTCCCCCACCATTGGTGCGCCGCTTCATGCGCTTGCAGCATGTCGATGAAAAAGGTCTGCCCGCGCCGGTCCAGTCTCGCCATGGGCGCGTCTTCTTTGCGCAAGTACGACAGCGTCGACAAATACAGCAGCCCCGGAAAACCCTGGCCGAACGTTCCCGGAATAGGCGACACCTCCAGTGACCTGAGCGGCGGCCGACCGAATCGCGACGCCATGAACTCCATGCTCGACGCCACGTCCGAAGCCAGGTCCTCCAGCCGGATCGTCGGATTCAATGGCGCCGCCGCCGGCTCGGCTTCTGCACTGCCTTTCCGCCCTCGCTGTGGAGCCGCCGGTGTATGCAGCTTGCGATAGAGTGCCGATTCCACTGCGCGGTTGGCGCACACTTCTACCGTCAGTCCGTTCCGCTCCACGTGCGCCCGCTGATACATCCCCAAATTGAATCCTGCAAAGCGAATCGGCGCCTGTGTCACCCGCCGCGTGATGCGCTGTTCGCCTTCCGTGTTGTCTGTAACGATATCCCCCGGCGTCACCAGGTCCAGATCTTTGGGATAACGAAAGGTCAGATCGAAACGGGCAAACGTGGTCTCGAAATTCGGATACCAGCTTCCGCGCGCCCCCACAAAGTACACATGATTCCCCGCGTCCTCCACCACGGCGCCTTCGTGATGGAATTCCAGCTCATGCTCCCGCCCGGGTTCCAATGCATGCGCCGCCAGCACGAGGAAGAGGTCATTGCCGTCATTCCGCAGAAGATTGGAACGGAACGATTCCGGCTGCAAGACATCAGCCGGCTCTCCGTCAACCGTTGCCGAAGAAACATGCATCCCCGGCGTGATGTATAAGGGCAGCACACGCGTATTCGCTCGCGCCGGCATAACCTTAACGCGGGTCACGGCCCGCAGCAGTAAATCCTGGTCGAGCGTGGCATCTATTCTGTAATCACTCGGCGTCAGCTCGCGCTCCGGTCTCTTGGTTGCCCCTCGCCGGTACGGCCCCGCCGTGAAGCTGGTCCACACGTCGAAAAATGTGGCATTGTCGTGCGTGGTCACCCGGCCCGCTACGATCTGTTCTTCTGCCCGCGGCTCGTAGACCACGTCGAAATTGCCCAACTTCCTTCCGTGCACCGCTCCGACAAAGATTCCCTGATGCCGGTCCCGTGGCGTCATCAAGTCCAGCACCAGGCGCGCTTCAAAACTCGATGCCAGGTTGCGCACTGTGGGCGTCCATTGCTCCTTCATCATGGCGCCCATTTCCGGTTTTGGCCGGTTGAACTCATTTGCCCTGATCTGCTTCATCAACTCCGCATCCGTGCCGTCGCCAAAGAGCAGGATGGCTTCCGTGATGTGCTCGTCCAGGTTCGGGCTGCCCGTATACGAAGAGAGCGATTTGCGCTCGCTGCGGTCCGGAGGCAGCAGCAGCACCTCGCCATCTCCCGCTTCAACCTCTGCCGTGAACACCGCCGCCACTCGCGAGTCTTCCACCGGCTTGGCGAAGATCAGGTACCCGTCCGTAAAGTAGATGTGGAGATCGTCCTTGTTGATTTGGACGTCATGCACGCGGTAACATTCCGCGCTATCCAACTCGAGTTCGCGCAGGCCGCGATCGAGGCCCACCCCGCCCGCCGCCGCGTAAGATACCAGGGGAACCAGCAGACCCGCCGCCAACCGCATGTTCTCAGTCTACTGCGGGCTTCACGCGAAGATTTCAGATAGGGAAACTTCGATGCCCGCACTCTCCGCTCGGAGCAGGCCGTCTCTCACTTCGTGGCTTCCGTTGGCCGTATGCACGAACGCCCGGCGCGTCTCAGGGTTGATGACCCAGATGTACGGAATACCGAAGGTCAGATAATCGACGATTTTCTCCTCGAGGTCTCCTGCGCGATCGTCCGGCGATAGCACCTCGACGACAATGACCGGAGGTGCCGTCACGATACGCCCCGACGGTTTGCCACCAGAAACCACCGTTACATCCGGGACGCGGAATCGCGTGGCTGTCACCTGCACACGAACCTCAACCCCCGCCCACACGCGATTCCGACCATGCGTTCGCAAATAATGTGCAACGGCGGTTTGCACATGGCTGTGATCGACTCTACCCCGTTTCTCTCCACAATGCAGCCATCTACATACTCGCGATCCGCATCGAGAAAGCTTGTTCGCAGGTATTCTTCGACCGAAACCAGCGTGGTCGTACTCATGCCCATATTCTATTGCACCGCCGGCCGCCCCACCCGCTTCATCACCTGCCGCACCGTGCCTATCACGTGATCTTCGATCTCCTCGTCGTACGGTCCCGGCAGGCCGTAATAGATCATGCTGTCGTCGGCTTCGTAGCCCCCTTCCTTGAGCACGCGCAGAGAGGGAATATACGACATCACATCGTTGGAATAACCGGCCACCATGATGCCTTTGGCTCCGTATTCCCGCTTGATGCGCAACACGTAATCCACCACGACTTCGCCGCCCAGCGCCATCAGAGTAAACTCCTTGCCGAACTGGATGGCCTGCACCGGATAGGGATAACGGCGGATCGGATTGCCTTCATCGTATAGCCGCAGCATAGCCTTCGCGTGCCGCACGCGGTGCACGTTTTTATCCGTAAGGCGCGCCGCGAATCCGTCCCTCGATTGCGGCGCAAATCCCAGTTCAACTACTTGAAACGCACCCTTTACCTGGCCATGCACTCGGCTCAACTTGCCGCCCAACACCCGGTTCACTTCCGTGGACAGCGCTTTGCCGTGCTGCTGCGCTAACTCCAGAGTCCCGCGCGGATGCGGATTCTGGTCGGCGCCGCACAACATCATGAACATCGCGGTTGCGCCCGGGTTCGCCTCCTCAATGGCGATTTGCGCGTACCCTGCATAGTCGCCGCTGATGCGGTAAAAATCACCGTTCAAGGTCGTGTTGTGGCACGCGTACCCAAAAAGCACCGCGCGCAGCTTGCCGTCGGCCCCCGTTACTTTCAAAACCGGAACATCCTCATCGGTCGGCCCCGCCGGATTCTCGCCGATGATGACTCCCCTTTCGGCATTCTGCCTCCGATTCATGGCAAAGGTTGCTCGCCCGTTGCCGAACGACACATTCGCGGGCTTGAGATCTTTCAGCGCCGCGCCAACCACTCCCACCAGCTTTTCCGTCAAAGCCGCCGTGTATTCGCTGACGACGCGGTCGTCCTCCGGCCCTAGCTCGAACATAGTTTCCAGATTGTGCCGAATCAGCGGGCCCGTATGCGTGTGCGAGGAACTCAAAACCAGTCGCGATCGGTCGATCCGGTATTCTTTCTCCACCCGCGCTGCCACAATGTCGGTAACGCTCCGCGGCAGCCCGATCAGATCCGTGGTAACGACGACCGCGCGGTCACCTTTCGCGTCCTCAATGGCCAGCGCCTTCGCCCACAAATCGTGAACCACGCCTTCCGACGGGTGATTCCGGCTCGCATATCCCGACATGTAAATGGGCTTATCCGGCGTAATCACGATCCGTCCTATCCCCGCCTTATAATCCACCGCCATCATGGGCACAACGCACAGCGCAAGGCATGCAAGTCGCATATTGAGAGTGGCCATTGTAACGCGAGGGCGCCGCCGGTTTTGCTCGCGACTCACTCCGCCGAGTCAACGGGCCGGTTTCCGCCGGTCTGCTACCATTCATCCATGCCATTGCCGCCTGATCTGGATACCGCCATTGATGCGGCATGGGCCAAGGCACAGCACGTGCCCGGTTACATAGGCGACCGCGAATTCCGCGCTTTGGCGATGCTGTTTGCTGCTGTTCCCGCGGGCGGTGCCGCCGTCGAGATCGGGAGCTTTAAAGGCAAATCCACTGTCGGACTCGCGGCCATGTCCGCGCATTATGGACTCGGCCCGGTCGTTAGCATCGACCCCCACACCGCTCCTTGCGAAACCGACCCTTTACTCGGCGATCAGGACTCTTCGTTCGAGGTCTTTCAATCGTCATTGCGTGAGGCCGGCGTCGAACAACACGTCGAAGTGCATCGCGCCTTTTCGCGTGACGTAGCTTCCGGTTGGAATCGCCCCATCCGCTTTCTTTGGATCGATGGCGATCACACCTACGCCGGCGCGAAACTCGATTTTGACTTGTTCTCCCCCTTCTTGGTCGACGGCGCCATCGTCGCCATCCACGATACGCTCCACGAGTTCGAAGGCCCGATTCGTGTCTTCGTCGAGCAGATGCTGCGCTCCAACCAGTTCGGTCCCGCTGGTCTCCTGCACACCATCGGCTGGGCTAAGTATCTTCCTCATGAAGGCGCCCGGTTTCAGCAACAGCGGGAGCGCCTTGCCCGCCGCGCCGCGCGGCTCATTCCTTTGGTTCGCGAGGGCCGCCGCGTCACGGGCCTTCGTAAAATGCTTTGGAAACTGGAGTGCGCCTTCATTCCCCACCCCGTCCTGTCCCCGGCCGAATGGGAATCGTCGGCCCTCACTCCGTCCCGATAACCGGCCTGCTCGCGTCCCGTCCGCTCAAAGGTTGATCGTTGGCCAGCGCGTTGTATCCAAGCGCCACGACTACGAGGAAGATCGTCAGCACTTCGCTGTCACCGAGATTCACATCGGTCATGCCTTCCACCAGAAGCGAGAGCACCACCGCGATGCCTCCGTGCAGAAGGAATCTGCGGTCGTCCCGGCCCGCGGGGAGGGCGCGCAACCCTCGCCGGAAATCCCACAGAATCTTGCCGATCAGCCAGAGAAAGATCAATAGCACCGGGATCCCGCGTTCGGCCGCATATTCCAGGTACACGTTGTGCAGGTGCATGTACGAGCCCGCGGGTAGCGGTAGAGGAACATCCGGTGGAAGATAATCAAAAAAACGCTTTCTGGGCATCTCCGGGCCCAGCCCGAACCAGGGATGCGCTTTCACCATGCGGACGCCGGTACGCAGCAGGATAGTGCGGAACTCATTCGAGTCCGATGGGCCGGGCTTCGTGATCGAGATGGCCCGCTCGCGAATCGCCGGAGGCGCCGCCAGCACGCCAATCAGTGCCAGTACCGGAATCGCCAGCGTTACCCAAGGCTTCCAGCACCACACCAGATAGATAGCACCCACGACCGTCGCGATCCACACCGCGCGTGTCTCCGCCAGCACGATCCCGATCCCCATCGCCGCGCCCAGAACGCTCCACACCCACATGTGCCGCCTCGCCGATGGCGAAAAGAATAGAAACGAGCCAAGCAGCAGGAGAACCAGCATCTCTTCTACCGAAAACGTGTACCAGTGGCTCATGAATCCCGTGATCCGCCGTTGCACGTACTCCGTGTAAAAATCCATATGCGCTTGCCGGATTCGATAGAGCTTCACGCCAAACTGGTACACTCCCAGCACCGCACTCGCTGCTCCGCACCCCGCCCACGTCAACACCAGCCAGCGCGCCAGTTTGAGCTCCCGGATCAGCGTGTAAACCACCAGGAGCTGGCTAAACACGTAGATTTTTTTCACCTGCGGAAATCCGGCCATCGGATCGCCGGACAGCGCAACAGCAAGCAGCGTTCCCAGGAGGAACAATCCCAAAGGCAGTTTGATCGGTGGGAGCCGGAGTTCTTCCCTCGAAACCAGGAGGGCGATCAACGAAAGGCCCAACAGTACCTGCGAAGGTGCGATTCCTAACACAATCGCCGCCGACGAGCCGAAGGCCAGCCAGCGCGCGACCGTGGTTGCCGTCTTCTGATTCATCCGATCATTCGTTGAAGTCGATAGAGCTTAACACAGCCGGCTCGTGGCAGACCGTGTGCATCACTAGTCGCTCGGGCAATTCCCATGTTTCGGCTGAAGCAGGACGAATATCATTCGGTGTCATCTACTTGCGCTGCGGTTTCGTATGCGATCCGGTGGCTCCCTCTTGTGTCACCATTCGGCACACGTGAGTCTGTAGCACTACACCGCGCCGGCGATGACAAGCCGGCTCGGCCTGCTTTCCGCCCCCTGCTATAATGACGCAATCACCAATTTCATACGTGCTTTCATGTCTATGAGGTATATTCTTGTCTTCTCGCTTTTGGTCGGCGCCGGCTCCGCCCAGCAGTTCGTCCAGGGGCAGGCCGCCCGCGCGGTAATCGGGCAGCCGTTCTTTACCGCCGGCTTGCCGGGCGCTAGCCAAACGCTCATCGGCGCCGCCTCCGGTTTGGCGTTTGCGAACGACACCCTGTTTGTGGCTGATTCAAATCGCGCCGGAGCCACACCCGTCAATAATCGCGTTCTCATTTATCGGAATCTCTCCAGCCAGTTTCCCGATCCTAGTATCGAGCCCCCAAATCAAGGTGTGCGCTGCCCGGTCTGCGGCGGGATTGCAACTACGGTTGTCGGCCAGCCCAATTTCTCGGACACCGACGCTAATATTCAGCAAAACGGCCTCTTCCTGCCGACTTCCGTGGCCACCGATGGCAAAATTCTCGTGGTCGCTGATACCAATAACAACCGCGTTCTCATCTGGCAATCCATTCCCAGCACCAATCACACCGCCGCCAGCGTAGTCATCGGGCAAGCCGATTTCACCACCGGTGCCACGGCTGTACCACCCACTGCCAAGTCCATGCGAGGTCCCCAGGGGGTTTGGCTCCAGGATGGCAAGCTTTACGTTGCCGATACACAAAACAACCGGATCCTGATCTACAACTCCGTCCCCACGTCGAATGGCGCCGCTGCCGATCTCGTGCTCGGGCAACCGAATTTCACCACCGCCGTCCAGCCCGATCTCACCCACGCCCAGGCTAATACGGCTGCCAATAACATGCTGAACCCGGTATCGGTGACCTCGGATGGAATCCGGCTCTTCGTGACCGACCTCGGATATAATCGCGTCCTGATATGGAACAGCTTACCAACCCAAAATCAACAACCTGCGGACGTAGCTGTGGGCCAGAAGGATTTGGTCACTTCCATTCCAGACAACGCTTTTTCCGGCGCTCCTGCCACCACCGCCGGGGATAAGAACGTCGAAACCCCTGTGATGTGCACGGTGTCCAACGGCACCGACAGCAACAGCAAACCGACCTATCCGGCCCTCTGTGCCTCGACTCTGAGCTTTCCGCGTTACGCGCTCTCCGATGGCACTCGCTTGTTCGTCGCCGATGGTGGGAACGACCGGGTCCTTATTTTCAATCACATCCCGACGGAGAACGGTGCGCCGGCCGACTTGGTCTTGGGCCAGCCGGACATGATCACGGACAAATCATCCGCCGACTCGGACTCGCTCGCCACCCCTACTTCGCTTGCCTTCGACGGTACAAACCTCTACGTGTCTGATACTTACAACCAAAGGATTGTGGTCTATACGGCCGCGCAGCCCAATCTGCCCGTCACAGCTGTGAAAAACGCTGCCAGTCTGGAAATCTATGCCGAAGGAACGATCACACTCGGCGGGACGCTGCAGGCCAACGACAGTGTGACCATCACCATCTCCGGGAAGAACTACATTTATAAAGAAATCAAGAAAGACACTTTCAGTAATATTATCAATACGTTGGCCAATGCCATTAATGCCGGCTCGGGAGACCCGAACGTGGTGGCCGTGGCGAATGCCGCGCTCCAGCAAATTCTGCTGGTTTCACGCGTACCAAGCACGGCGGGCAACAGCATCGCCTACTCCGCGAAGGTCTCCACCAGCGCAACGATCACGGCGAGCACGGCTGGCTCGACGTTGTCCGGAGGTGGAAACGCCGCGCAGATCGGCCCGGGTACGCTGATCACCTTGACCGGGACGAACCTCAGTGATTCCACGGCGGCGGATCCAGGTACAGGTAAATTTGCTCCCAACGAGCTTGCCGGGACGCGCGTTTACATCGACGGGACGCCTGCGCCGCTGATTTACGTTTCTCCCACGCAGATCAACGCACAGATGCCTTTGCTTCCAACCAGTACGGGTAGCGTTAGTCTTTATGTCCGTACGCAACATGCGGATGGGACAACGACGGCCAGTATTGCGGTGCCGGTGCAGATTGTGCCAGAGAACCCGGGGATTTTTGCCAGTTCCGGCAGCGAGCCGCGTCCCGCCATGGCCTTCCATGGCTCGGCCTACGCCAATGCGCTGGTTTCCGTTGACGGCACCGTGAAGGCGGGTGATGTTGGAACGATTAAGATTGAATCCCGTTCCTATAATTACACCATTCTGGCGACCGACACCTTGATGTCGATCACCCAAAAGCTGGCCGCCCTGGTTGACAAAGATCCGCAGGTGCATGCGTTTCCCGCTAACGTGTTCACGCGAGTGGTTCTGCAGGCGCGAAAAGCCGGGAAGGCGGGGCTTGGGATCACGTTTGCCGCTTCCGTCAACACAGGCGCGAAATTGCTGTTAACCCCAATCGGTCTAACGTCTGGAGCAAACCTGGTGCTTTGCTGTCCGAACACGGGGCCGATCGTGGGTGACAATCCGGCGGTTCCCGGAGAAACGATCCTTGTTTATGCCACCGGTTTGGGGGATCTGGTGAGTCCAAACCCGGGCTACGCAACCGGACGACGCTATGACGGTCCTGTCGCTCAACCCGCGTCATTTCTGTCCTCCTTGGCAGGTGGAAAGACCGCGAACGTGCTGGAGGCGACACCGCTGCCGGGCAGCGTGGGCGTTTGGGTCATCCAACTTCAACTCAACTCTTCGCTGGCCACGAATAAAGATACCCAACTCACGATTGCCCAGGATGTCTTCGTCAGCAACGTGGTCCGGTTTCCGGTTAAAGCGCCGTAGAGCCTAACACTGGCGCTTAGAAGGGCCGGTATCTACCAGGCGGGCCAGAACCGGCGACAGCAGTTCAAGGGAAATGTCCCGCGCAGCGGACTGATTCGCTCCGGCGATAAGGCCGACCTCCTTTCGCAGCACTTCGACCTCTTTCGGCGCGCGTATGCCCAGCTTAACCCGCGCGGAGCTGGTTTCGAGCACTTCAATTTCTATATCACCGGCGATGAGGATACATTGGCCGGCACGCCTGCGGATCACGAGCACGCCAAGACCTCCGCAGCCGCCGGGAGCGGATGCCGGCAACTGTAGATGGAGTCGTCGCGCACGGCCTGAACGGCCATTCCAGTCGCACGGTTAATGACCACCGGGGCCAGCAGATTCGCCGTGAGGACGTGGTCCTCATCCACTGCGACGATCGCCCAACATTCGGGCGGATCGGCCGGATCCGGATGCCGGTCGAAGCCAACTGCGGCCAGATCGTCGGCATTCATCTTCAGCCGGTAAGCCGGGTCGATCATCCCTACCGGGAGCGTGAGGAAACAAAGCCGGGACTCTTCGAGGCTTTGCAGAAAAATGAGCGGCCTGCGGGAGGCGTCCTCAAGAGGCAGAAAGCGGCGGCACTGGACGAAGCCGGGCAATCCATTGGAAAACGCGATTACCGCGGTTTCGTCAAACGAGATACTTCCGAAATATCGAGTCTCACAGCTTGGCATGAGTGTTTTTGTTGATGGGTTGCGGGGTGTTTTTTTCTGTACCGTCAGGAGACGGAGCCAGGGGCGCCGGTTCGTTGACCAACTGCCGCCGGCTGAGAATCACAATATCGACGCGGCGGTTGCGGGAGCGGCCTTCCTCGGTATCGTTGGCGGCAACAGGGATGGTTTCCGCATAGCCGGCAATGGCCAGACGTACCACCGGGACCTGAAAACGATTGGTCAGCAGATCGAGAACGGCGATTGCGCGGGCGGCGGACAGATCCCAGTTGCTCCGAAAGCGTGAAGTATGGATGGGCATCGCGTCAGTGTGCCCTTCGAGGCGAACAGGATTGGGTAACTGGCGGATTGCAGTCGCCACTTTTTCCAGGCTGGAGTAAGTCGCCGGGTCTATGGCATCTTCGCCCGAAGGAAAAAAGGTCGCCTGTTGCAGGCTGACCACCAGGCCGCGGCCTTCCAGGGTGACGAGCATCTTACCGCTGGCGATTTCATTGCGGAGTTGAGCGTTGAGGTAATGCAAGGAGGGCAGCAACTCCGTGGCCTCGACCGACGGCGATTTGTCCGGCCGCGGATCCGGTTTTAGGTCTTTCAATCCGCCGGTTGGTCCGGCTGTTGCCGGCTTGGCGCGAGCGGCGCCGTTTTCCAGTGCTTCAGCGACGGCCGCGGCCACGCGCTTGATTTTCACCCGGTCGGCTTGCGAGGAGGCGAACATCACCACAAAAAACGCGAACATCAGGGTGATGAAATCGGCATAGGATACCAGCCAGCGCTCGTGATTTTCGTGAGTAACCGCAGAGCGCCTATGCGGCATGTGAATCCTCATCGCGAGAGACCACACGGCGCGGACTGACCGGCGGCGGGGCGCCCGCTTCGCGCGCGTAAGCCTCCAGCTTGGTCCGAATCAGCTTGGGATTCAGGCCTTCTACAATAGCGACGACGCCTTCGAGCATGAGTTCCTTCACTTGCGTCCGGCGGCGGAAACGCGAGCGAAGTTTGTTGGCCGCCGGGAGGAAGAACAGATTGGCGGATCCTACTCCGTACACCGTAGCTACGAAGGCGACCGCGATGCCTCGTCCGACTTCATCGATATTCTCCAGGTGTTTCATGACCTGAATCAGCCCGAGCACGGCTCCGATGATCCCCACAGTCGGGGCGTAGCCTCCGGCCGCTTCAAAAACCTTCGCCTCGGCTTCGGCGCGATGTTCGTCCATGATGATTTCGAGATCCATGATGCGCCGCAATGCATCGAGATCCGTTCCATCCACGGCCAGATTGAGAGCTTTGCGGAGAAAATGTTCGGGGATGTTGTCGGAGTCGTGCTCGAGCGAAACAATGCCGTGTTTGCGGGCTTTGGCGGCAAAGCTGATGATCTCTTCGATTGCCTGGTCCGGGGGGTGTGTGCGTTCTATGAAAACATCGCCCAGCCGCCGCAGGGCGCGGCCGAATACCGGAAGGGGTGTGGTAATCAGGACCGCGCCGAACGTGCCGCCGAAAACAATACAGGCGGCGGTGATCTGCGCCACATCCATGATCTTTCCGCCTTCAAGAATCAGCCCGCCCAAAATGCCGCCGAATGCCAGGAGCAATCCCGCAATGGTGGCGAAGTCGGGCCGCGAAACGACGGGCTGCAATTCGACGGGCTTGGGCTTCGGCTGATCCGCCACGGTCTAAACCGCCTCCGGACCTGACGGAACCCCTGCATTTCCCCGAATCCGCAGCGGGCATTCGAGCACTCCGGTCAAGGTAGACCGGCGGAAGGCCACAACGCGCTCCACGACCTCATCGGCGTGTTCGAGCACCATGATTTTCTGGCCGCTGGTCAGGGTAATTACCGTGTCAGGAGTCATTTCGATGTGCTCAATCAGATCCGAGTTCAGGACGAGTGGAATGTGGTTCAATCGCGTGAGCTGGATCATGGAACTACCCTCACCAGCAGTATCGGCGGGAGCAAGAAAGAAGTTTATGGAGTTCCAGAACGTGATCTGCGCCAAGTTCCGACTGCAATCACAGCGATTCAGCTGAAATCGTTAGCGATATCACAAAACTTCTTCTATTAATCCTTTTGACAATTCCGGCCTGCTACGTATAATCGATGAATCCGAGGTTGGATGTGACGACGCGAACATAACCTCGGCCCTGCCACCGCGCCGCTCCGCAATTCGTTGTACACAGCAGAAGCGCCACACGTGTATCCGTAGATCAAGCCTCGCATTCGCCGGAACTGCCAAAGGCGCTGTGGACGCCCACCGCTCCGCGGATTAGAGGAAGTGAATCGGCTCCCGTTGTGGGCGAGAGCCGATTTTTGCCCGGAGACCGCCATGGACGGGTCCGAGCTGTGCTCCAGCACTCTCGCATCCTACCAGCAAGGGCTCCGACATTGAATCACTGTCCCACGACGGCAACTGTCTGCGGGCGTTGCGTTTCGTAACGCAACGCTCTAAGTGTGCCCTGCCTCGTAAACGGAGGTAGGGAATGAGGACTCCGCAATGAATCGGCATTCTTTCCAACGGGGACGAAGTTTGTTTGTTGGGCGTCGGCGCAGGATTGTGCTTGGCCGCGTGTTGTTGATGGTAGCGGCAACCGTGACGTACGGGCAGGTGGATCCCGGGATTCGCAGCGGGCCGCCGGGAGCGGGACAACCGCTGGCAAGCGGAATGAGCGGTGGAGAAATGGCTTTCTTCACCGGCATCGCCACCGCGCAGTTTAACGAGACCGAGAACGTGGCGAACGGCTTGGGGCCGCGATTCAATCTGGATTCGTGCGGGGGCTGTCACGCGTTCCCGGCCCCGGGAGGATCGAGCCCGCCAACGAACAATCCGCAGGTCGTGCTCGCTGGAACCATGGCTCCGGGGAACACGGTTCCGGCCTTCCTCCGCGCCAACGGGCCGATACGGGAAGTGCGGTTCATCCGGCAGCCGAACGGGTCGCCGGACGGCGGCGTGCACGATATCTTCACGATCGTGGGACGGAGCGACAATCCGGCGGGCTGCAACATATCCCAACCCGACTTTTCGAATACCAGCAACATGATCTTCCGCATTCCTACGCCGACTTACGGCGCCGGTCTAATCGAGAGCATCCCCGACACAACCATCAAGAACAACCTGGCGGCCGACCCCACGGGGATCAAACACCAAATGGGTATTACCGGGCACGTGAACACGAGCGGCAACGACGGTTCAGTGACCCGATTCGGCTGGAAGGCGCAGAACAAGTCGCTCCTTATCTTTTCCGGCGAAGCATACAACGTGGAAATGGGAGTGACCAATGAAGCCTTCCCCAATGAACGCGAGGAAAACGCGAACTGCGCTACGAATCCGCTGGCGGAAAGCGAGACGGGGTTTGACAATGGCAACCGCCCGTCGGATATCGTGGCGTTTACCGCGTTCATGCGCTTCCTCGACCAGCCCACGCCGGCGTGCGGGGCCTCTCCGCTGCCAGCCTGTTCTTCATCCATCACGAATGGCGGGAACCTGTTCAACGCGATCGGCTGCGCGGCCTGTCATACGCCGTCGCTGACCACAGGTCTATCCTCGGTGGCCGGGCTGAATCAGAAGCAGGCCAATCTGTTCTCGGATCTTGCGGTGCATCACATGGGATCGGGGTTGGCCGACCACGTGAGCCAGGGCAGCGCCGGGCCGGGCGAATTTCGTTCCGCACCGTTATGGGGATTGGGGCAGCGAGCCTTTTTTCTGCATGACGGAAGAACGAGCGATCTGCTGCAAGCCATTCGGGATCACGCCAGCAGTGGATCGGAGGCAAATGGCGTGATCAATATGTTTCGGCAGTTACGGTCATCGCAACGGCAGGACATTTTGAATTTCCTGCGATCGCTGTAGATAAGGCCCGGGCATCCGGGAAAAGACTCGAAAACCCGGTGCCCGGCCCCTACACTTTCCATTTGTAGTAATAGAACAGCAGCAGTTCTTTGCCGGTGTTGGTGATGCCGTGAAGCTTGCCGCTGGCGCAATACATCATGGAGCCGGGCGCAACTTTGGTGGTCCTGCCTTCGATGACGATCTCGCCGGTGCCTTCGGTGATGACCATGAACTCTTCTTCGGGATGCGTATGGGGCGGGTGCGGCGACATGCCGGGCTTCAGGCGCAGGCTGCCGGCGGTCATGGAGCCGATCTGGTCAGTGGGTCCTTCGAAGTAGATGGAGAGATCGCCGAAGGGCTCGTGGGTGACGCGGGCGGCTGAGGCGTCGAGGGTAGCGTTGGGGATTTTGGCGCCGGCCGCGGCAGGGAGGCGCGATGCGAGGGCGGCGGCAGCGAGGGTGAAGAGGTGTCGGCGATTGGGCATGAGATAAGAATAATTCAGGCTGGCCGACATCCGCGTCGGCGTTTTGCAAGGCTCGGGCGTCAATAAATTCGAGATGCTTCAGGCGGCAAAATTCTTCCGCTGGTTCACTGTGTTCGTCTGTTTACTTGTGATCGTCGTGCTCGCCTCTTCGCACGGACCCCGAAATCGCCAGTTCTTTGCCAGAGCACGGATCTACGAATTGGTCGAGGCGCTGTCGTCATATCAGAAGGACATCGGCGAGTTTCCGAATGACTTAGAAGCTCTAGTCTCTAACCCAGGCGTAGCGGGCTGGAAAGGTCCCTACCTGCGGCACGGTGCGCCGCTCGATGCTTGGGGACGGCCCTACATTTACAAAATGGTACCGGAGATCCTTTCATTTGGCGCGGACGGAGTCCCCGGGGGCAAAGGGCCGAATGCCGACATCTCAAGTCGGCACTTGGATGACCTTGATGACGCGGCCCGTGGGCAGGAATCCGTATTCTTTGTAGCTGTGGCAGGTTTCTTAGGATTGACTGTCCTGATGGTATGGACACTGCCCGGTGAGAAGCAGCTATCGTCACAGGGAGGAGGTGCCAACCATGGCCGTAAAGGTGATCGGGCTAGATACCGCTAAGCACGTTTTTCAG